>PPYE01584765.1_pt1 | contig 127395 bp, 92 predicted proteins | sample 1559881 | NCBI WGS metagenome assembly PPYE01 (sample SAMN08240022, study PRJNA423297) | Human gut metagenome, whole genome shotgun sequencing project.
AGGTACGGATAAGCGCCGAGGAAATGTTCTTCCACGTCAGCTTGCGGTAAACGAACAGGCCGACGAACAGCGTCCAGAGTACGCCCACTTCGGCGGCTTCGGTGGGAGTGAACACGCCCCAGTAGATGCCGCCAAGGATGATCGCCGGGGTCGCCAGCGCCCACTTGCCGTCCCAGATGGCCTTGCACAAGCCGACAATGGAGAACTTTTCGTTCGTGCCCTGATAGCCGCGCTTCTTGGCGATGCAGTACGCGGTGATGCACATAAGGCTCGTCAGCACGAAGCCGGGGATAAATCCGGCCATGAACAGCCCGGCGATGGATGTATTTGCCACGACGCCGTAAATGATCATCGGGTTGCTCGGCGGGATCAGGATGCCGAGCGTGCCGCCCGTGGCGGAGACGGCCGCGGCGTCGTCCTTACGGTATCCGGCGGCGATCATGCCGGGGATCATGATGCTGCCGATGGCGGCTGTGGTGGCGGGGCCGGAGCCGCTGAGCGCCGCGAAGATCATGCAGGCAAGGATAGTCACCATGGCGAGGCCGCCGCGGATGTTGCCCACCGCCTTCTTGGCGACTTCAATGATTTCACCGGTGATCCCGGCGGGCTCCATGAGGAACCCGGCCATTACGAAACCGATGGTGGCGATGAGCGGGAACTGGTCCATGCCGGTGTACAGGTTCTGAGGGATGAACTCCATCGGGAACGGCATCCCGATCATCGAGATGATGGAGGCCAGACCGATTACCCCAAACAGGGGCAAGCCAAGCAGCATGAAGACGACGAAGGATATGACGAGCAACATGGGTTAGTCCTCCCGGCTTTCGAACTCAAGCGTGTTGTTCCGGATATCGCGGCACAAGCCCTGAAGCGTCCGAAAGATGGTGAGGGCCATGCTGATCGGAATGATGAGATACGCGTACATGACGTTGATCTCGAGGGCGGCGGAAACCTGCTTGAACCGGATCATATTCTCAAGCATACCAAGGCTGTAATAGAAAACCAGGGCACAGAATGCGGTGAACGTGAGCTCGGAAACGACGTACAGGATCCTGACCAGCTGCGGGAAACGCTTCTTCAGCACATCCATGAACATAAGGATGCGCAGCTGCTCCTTGTGCTTCACGGCGATGGCGACGCCGATATAGGATGACCACACGAACAGATAGCGGCACAGCTCCTCCATCCACGAGAACGACTTGCCGAGCAGGAAGCGCGAGAACACTTCCATGCCGAGCAACAGGACGAGCAAAGCCAACATGACGGAAACACAAAACTCTTCAGCCCAATCATCGAGCCAGCGCAATATTCCTGACATGACTTCTCCAATAAACGGATTCCGTTTGAAGAATGTGGGGAAGGCACCGTCTTCGGATCACTGGAAGGAGGGTACGAGAGAAGACTCCGGGCGCAATCCGGGATTCCCGGCAAACATCCCTGCCCTGCCATGACGAAAGATGGCATGGAGGAGAAAATGCCGCAGGATACCCGCCGCAATCCTTTCGGACCGGGCCCGCTCCTTCAATGACCGAAGCGTGGGAGACAGAGACGGATCAGGAAAAGCACAAGCCGGACGGGGGAGCGAGAGGAAGGGGCAGCATTCCTCTGATGTCCGAGAGATGGGGTACGAGGAGGGACTCGGAAAAACGCGTCCGCAGAACCTTCGTACACAGAGGGAAGAGAAGCAGAAGAAAAACGACAAGCCGCATATTCGGCAACTTGTTGGGTACGGCCTCCGTTGCGGACAGGACAGCCTTGCCTTCTCCAATGAGCTGTTCGGCGGCTTCCTGATGCATGGGGAAGAAACTGGACGTATCACGAATCATGAAGTTCGTGATGCTGATGTCAGGAATGGTGATCTGCTTCGCCTGAATCATCCACGGGCCGTACAGAAGCATCAGCAACAGCAAGATGCCCCAGCACCCGAAGATAAAAAAGCGAATGTATCGCAATACCTGACTCTGCATACGATCTCTTCCCTTTGATTTGAATCCAATCTATAGCCTGCTGTTTTTTCTGTCAATATAATTGTGATTTAAAGAACGCTTTCTTTTCCATTTTCCATCGAAAAACAACGACCCCGTGCCATTCATAACGTATTTCCCCTTACTCTCCCGATACCGTCCATCTGCGGCAATGCGCTATCCTCCTCTTTCCAAAGAAGTTCTAAAAATATTCTGCCATCACCAATGGCCTCTGAACAGTTCCGATACAATGCCGACAAAGGAAAAAACTGCCTCCGCATTCTTTTTTCCAAACGAAAAACGCCGGGGAAAGCTCCCCGGCGCCCTTCATTGCCTTAGATGGGCCATGCCTAGAACAACACTCCGCCCAACACGACGGTCACAACCGCAATCGCTATCCACGACAGCAGGATAACCAGGGGTGCCGTCTTCCAGATGCTTCCCGAATCCGACCACTCGTTGCCGTGCAGGAGCGCGGCGCTGGCGCTGGCGGCGGGCGTCAGGAAGGCGAGGTGTACGCCCATGACGACCATGATGAGCGGCAGCTCGGGGGCCACGTTCATGCTTGAACAATAGCTGAAGATGACGGGCATGAGGGCCACGCCGACGGCGCCGTTGTTCATGACCTGCGTGAGCGCGGTGGCCACAAAGCCGATGAACAGCGCGAACACGACGGGAGAACTGCCGCCGAAAATCGGCTCGACGATCATCATGAGGAAGTTCGTGATCCCGCTCTCCTGCGCGGCCATGGCCCCGGAAAGCGGCTGCACCACGGCGAGCAGGAGGATGATGCCCCACGCGACGCCGGAGTCGATCATGGCCTTGAACTTCAGCAAAGGCTTGCCGTCCACCTTGAGGAAACACATCACGGTGACGAGGAACACGCAGATCCCCGTGTTGCCGATGGACTTCAGGAATTTGGAAATGAACAGGTCGGCGGGCATGAAGTTCGGGAGCAGCAGCAGGGCGACCAGCGCGAAGAGGAAACAGAGGATGAGCTTCTGCACCTTGCTCAGCTTGAGCGCGCCGTCGGTGTCCAGCTTGCTCGCGTCCAGCTTCTTGAGCTTTTCCATGTCCGGCTTGAACACGTACTTGCCGAGCGCGATGAACAGGAGCGAGCACAGCACACAGGAACAGGCCGCGATGAGCATGTACTTGGCGTAGTCGATCCCCACGCCGGACATGGTCTCGTAGGCGCTGAACACGGTGAGGGCCGCCTGCTTGAAGGGGATCAGGGACATACCCACCTGCGACGCGAAGACGATGCCGAACACCATCATGGTCGGATAGCCGTCCCCCTTCTTGTAGCCGCATACGTCACAGATCCCGTACAGGATACTCCAGCCGATGATGGCGGCGGGCGAAGCGCTGGTCAATCCGCCGAGGATGAACATGGAGGCCAGGAATGTAAAGGTGAATACCCACGGCCTGCCCGCAACGAACTTCCGGGTGATGAACCACAAGGAGATGAACCGCGACAGGCCATAATGGTTGATGGTCGCGCAGAACACGAAGATGAAGAACATCATCACCACGATGGGATCGCCGAAGCTGCGGTTGAGCAGCGCTACGGGCTTCATGCCCCCCACCAGCATGAGCGCAAGCAATCCGGCCATGCTCGGCCAGACGATGTCGATAAAGATCCAGCCGTACAGCAGGCCGAGAAAAATCCCGATCAGCCTCATGCCGAGCGCCGTCAACGGCTCGACAGGCGGCAGTTGACCAAAGCCGAACATGATCAACAGGCAAAGAAAAGAATGCACATAATACATGGCATCGCCTCTTGCCGTCATCTGAGCATTCGCGGACATGGCGTCATCCTTCTTTCGATTCGGTTACATTCGATTCTGGAGAAACGGAGGCGGGAACCTCTCGGCGCACCGGTCTTCTCATGGAGAGGAGGATCATCCCCGCTCGACACGATTCCCCGGCACGCCCCAGCATTTCCCGTGGGACAGGGGCTTCCCTCATGAGGAAAGCCCCCGCGTCCTCACACCTGCATCCGCAACGGGAACGAGAAGCCGATGGCCCCGCAGGGGCAGCTGGTACGGCAGTTGGCGCAATGCCAGCATTCGTCCCCAAAGGCCACTTCCGGACGATCCCGCTCCTCAAGATGCTTCAGCTCAAGCACATAGCCGGGGCAATCGTCCACGCACGTCCCGCACCCCTTGCAATGCCCGCAGTGCATACAGCGCGCAGCTTCGTCCCGCGCCTGTTCCGGCGTGTAGCCTTCGTTGATCTCCCGGAAGGACAGCCCTTCCCGGATGCCCTGACGCTGCGGTTCGGCCCGCCCGTACTGCGCCACCCCGTAGATTTCCTCAAAGGGCACCACATAGGGAGGCTGAGATGCGGCGAGACGGTCGCGCGCCTCGATCCGGCCTTCTTCATTGATGATATAGACTCTGGAGTTTTCCCCGGTCAGGTAGGCATGAACGCCGAAAGCGGCCCTGCGCCCTGCCCCGACGGCCCCTGCGATGGACGACGGCCCCGAAGACACGTCGCCCGCGGCAAACACACCCTCAAGCGACGTCTTCTGGGCGGCGTCCGCCACAATCCACTGGCGCGGAGTACACTCCGGCACTTCACCCTCAAAAAAACCGAGGTCCGTCTTCATGCCCACGGCGAAAATCACGGTGTCGCAGGCAAGGACATGCTCCCCACCGGGAACAGGGATGAGCGACAGGCGGCCCTGTTCGTCGAAACGGCATTCCTGCACATCGAAATAGTCCACACCGGAAACGCGATCGCCGTCCTTGCGGACGCCGGACATCGTACAGCTGTTATGGACATGGACACCTTCCCGGCGAGCCTGTTCCAGATCCTCTTCCGGGGCGCGCATGGCGCCTTCCGCCTCAAGGCACAGCACATGCACATCGGCCGCGCCGAGGCGCCGGGCCGTGAACGCACAGTCGAAGGCCACCCCTCCGCCGCCCATGATCACGACCGTCCTGCCCACGTCGGGACGCTGGCCGAGCGCGGCCTTGCGCAGGAATTCCACCGCTTTGAGGCCGCATTCCGCGTTGGGTATGGGCAAGGCGTTCTCTTTGGGCGTGCCGGTGGCGACGACAACGGCATCCGAGGAAGCACGCAGTTCCGCGAAAGAAATGTCCTTGCCCACGGTGACGTTGACACAGGCGCGTACACCCGTTTCCAGTATCCAGCCGATCTCGCGGTCAACCACGTCGCGGGGCAGACGGAAATCCGGGACGGCGTAGCGGGGAATCCCCCCAAGCACGGGGCCGGATTCGTACACGGTCACGTCATGCCCGAGGAGGGACAGGAAATAGGCCGCCGTCATCCCGGCGGGACCGCCGCCCACCACGGCGACATGCTTGCCCGTTTCCGGCGCGCGGGTGAAAGGTTCGATGCCCTTGGGGGCGTGATCGTAGGCGGCGCGTTCCAGCGCCCGCGTGTTCACGCAGCCTTCCAGACGATCCCGGTTGCACTTCGCCTGACAGAAGTGGGGGCACACCCGCCCGGTCACGCCGGGGAACGGGTTTCTGGCGCGCAGATAGCGCAACGCTTCACCAAAGCGCCCCTTTTCCACAAGGGACTGCATCTTCTGGATCGGGTTTCCCGCAGGACAGGACGCCTCGCAGGGAGACGTGCGGAACTGGTCCTTGAGGCTGTCGCCCATGACGATGGGCTGTTCGATTTCTCGGCTATATCTCGGGGGCATAAAAAACTCCTTGGCGCTCAGGGCGCATTCGACGACATCCGCGCATCGGCCTCCCCTGCGGGAGACGGCGCGCCATGAACCTTACAGAAGCGGGGCCTTGCCCCACTGATAGACCGGGCCATTCTCGCCGCGCATCAGCAGGAGCGGCTTCGCCATCTCGGGATTGATCTCGGGATAATCGGTCAGGCGGTAGACGCAGCGCCCCGACTCCTTGCGCTCCATGGTGGCCTGAATGGCCAGCTCGCATATGGTGAGCACATCCTTCGCCTCGTGGCAGCGCATGAGATCGCGCAGCGTATCGGCGTGCAGTCGGGAAGCCTGATCGGACAGGAAGCGGATCTTTTCCAGCGCGCGGGCCATGCCGGTCATGGAGCGGCGGAATCCCATGTAATAATTCATGACATTGCGGGCGGCCTCTTCCAGTTCCTTATAGGAAAGCGTCTCCTCGTTTCCGAGCGGCGCGAAGATTTCGTCACGCACGCGGGCGGCCAGAGCCTCGTCCACCGCGCCAGCCGCGGACATGCCGGACGCCTTCAATGCAGCCTGCCTGCCCGCCTCGAACCCGCCGCACATCGCGCCGGAACAGTAGAGGAAGATGCTGCCACAGAACAGGCCGGGCACGGACGTCTCAAACTGGTCGTTCACGGCGATGGTCCCGCCGAAGATCAGTTCTCCGATTTCCACTTCGAGGAGCTTGTGCTGGAAGTCGGTGCCGGTGCATTCCGCCCAGTCGCCGAACGTGGCCTTGTCGCCGGGCATCAGGATGTCCTGCAGCTCGCGAACCACGGCTTCGTCCACATGCCGCATATCCATATAGAAAGGCGGGCCGGACCCTTCGAGCTGTTCCTGGAAGGTGCCCTGAATCTGGTTGTTGCGCACGCCGTTTTCCCACATGGGGTCGTACTTGCCCATGAAACGCTCGCCGAGGGCGTTGATTTCGTGCGCGCCGGAGCTGTTGATCCCGTTCATGCCCGGACAGCCGTAGCCCTTGGGCAGCATGGTCGCGCGCTGGTAGGTATCCAGCTCCGTCACGGCTGCCCCGGCGTCGTAACCGAGCACCACGCCCGCGCTGGTGTTGTAGGGATACATCCACACGTTGTAAGGATTGTGCGTGGAGTTGTCGGTGCCGCGCGTAGCGGAGCGGCCCTGCGCCGACACAACCGTCTTCGCACGGATGATGTAGAATTCTCCGGTACTCACGTTCCAGCCGAGCGCGCCGCAGGCCTTGCCGCCGTCCGTGAGGATCTTGACCGCCATCACGCGGTCGAGCACATCCACCCCGCTCTCCCGGACGATCCGCGCCATCACGCGCTTGATGGTCATGCCGTTGGCGATGTGCACCCACCACGTCCCCGGCTGCCCGAAGCCCTGCGTGCGGAGGTAGCGGCCGTCCGGCGTCCTGCCGAATTTGACGCCCGCCGCCTCCAGCTTTTCAAGCATGGGCCTCATGTGGGCGTACCAGCCGTTGCGCAGCATGGCTGGGGTCCAGCCGTTCAAAGGCTTGGCGTAGAACTTGATCAGATCCTCGGCGGCATCGTGCGCGACGCCTTCCTCATCGAGGACCGCCATATAGTGGTCATTCCCGCCGCCGATGCAGCCGGAGCTTTCCAACTTGCCCTTGTCCATGAGGAGGACGCGCAACCCCTGCTCGCGCGCGCCGAGAGCCGCGCCGCAGCCGGACGCACCGGAGCCGATGACGAGCACGTCCGTTTCGATGAGCGTACCGAGAGGATGAGTTGAGGTATTCATGGTTCCTTCCTGTTGTGAGGTTCGCTGCGGGGGCGGGCCGCGCCGAGGATCGGCGGCATCCCACGCCTCCTTTTGTGAAAAAAACATCATCAAAAACACTTGTATTGTCAAATCGAAAAAAAACACTTATCATTCGAAAAATTCATACAGTGAGGCCGCCATGATTGAAGAGCTGAACGGCGATTTCCTCCAATGGTTACGAGGCTTTTACTACGTATCCCAAACGGGGAGCATCCGCCGGGCCGCCCAGATGATGAACAGGAACCCTTCGACCATCAGCTATCAGATCCGGTCGCTGGAAGAGGAACTCAACACTGTCCTCTTTGATCGCTACAAGAAAAGCCTCCGGATCACTCCAGAGGGTAAAAAACTTTTTGAATGGACTGTTTACACGTTTGAAACGTTGCGCGGACTCCGTTCAGAGGTCGGAACGCTGAGCGGAAAACTGCAAGGGACGGTCACGTTTTCCAGCAATTTGCCCTTTGCCGCACAAATTGTCGGGATCATCTCCGGATTCCGGGAGCGGCACCCCGACGTCAACATCCGCATCAGGCGCGCCCTGACCTACGAAGTGGTTGACGACGTGGAAAGCTCCAAGGTGGACTTCGGCCTCACCGGAGTTACGGTTCTTCCCGATCACAGCGAACTGGAAGAACTTTTTCAAGCGCGTCCCCTGCTCATCGTCCACCGGGACAACACCTATCACCTTCCCAAGAAACCGAAACTCAGCGATTTGGAACGCCTGCCCTTCGTTTCGTTCCTCTCGGAACGAATGGACGACAGCGGCGAACCCTACTTTGAAAACATGGACGCAACCCTTTTCGTCAAAAACACCGTGCTCAGCGTCAACAACTACCACTTGATGCTGCGCTACGTCCTCCACGGCGTAGGGGCGGCGATCATGGATGAAATGTGCCTCAAGGCCAGCTCCTACGGGACGGACTGGCGGCCTCTCGTCAGCTATCCGCTGGACGAATTCCTCCCCACAGTCCGCTACGGCATCCTTGTCCGCAAACGCAAACACCTGAGCCCGCAAGCCAAAGGGCTCATCGAGAATATCCGTGAAGAGCTGGCAAAAACGAACCTGCCCGCGTAATCCCGTTCCTCTTCCTTTCTACCCGCACACAAAAAAAGAGCCCCGAACATACGTCCGGGACTCCTTTTAGAGAGTAACTAAACCTTGAAAGAGGTATAACCAGATAAAAACGGAAAACCTTCTCCCTGCCGGGACGAAGAACTCCCTCCGCGCCGCCTCCCCATCAGTCGAAAGTCTTGGGAAAGGTGGGGTCACTTACTGAGCCGGGCGGGGATGCTTCAAGGCCGCCTGCGCGGCGGCAAGACGGGCGATGGGGATGCGGTACGGCGAGCAGCTTACCAAATCCAAACCGATTTCGTGGCAGAACTCAACGGAACTGGGGTCGCCGCCGTGTTCGCCGCAAATACCGATCATCAGATCCGGCCGCGTCTTACGGCCTTCTTCCACCGCAATCCGCATCAAACGGCCCACGCCCTCGCGGTCGAGCACGGCAAAGGGGTTGTCCTTCAGGATATGCTGGTGAATATAGGCCGGGAGGAACTTGCCCTCGGCATCGTCACGGCTGAACCCGAAGCATGTCTGCGTGAGGTCGTTGGTCCCAAAGCTGAAGAACTCCGCCGACTCCGCGATTTCCCCGGCCAGCAGGGCCGCGCGCGGCAGTTCGATCATGCTCCCGCACAGGTAGGTGAAGGAAACGCGGTGCAGCTCCATGCACTCCCTGGCGATCCGGTCGCACCGCCCCTTCAGGATCTCCATCTCCGCCTTGCTGATGGTCAGCGGAATCTCGATTTCCGGCAACACGGTGTACCCGTCCCGCGTCAGGCGGGACGCCGCGTTGAAGATGGCGTGCATCTGCATCTCGTAGACTTCGGGATAGGTGATCCCAAGGCGGCAGCCGCGATGCCCCATCATGGGGTTGGCCTCGTGCAGCTTGACCACCTGCGCGAGAAGGCGCTCCTTCTCTTCCAGAAGCTGCGGATTGTCCTTGCGTATCCGAAGCTCGGTCGTCTCGACCAGCAGCTTTTCCAAGCTCGGCAGGAATTCATGCAGCGGCGGGTCCAGCAACCGGATGCACACGGGCAAATCGTGCATTGCCTTGAGGATGCTGTAAAAATCGTTCTCCTGCATGATCCTGAGCGGCAGGAGCGCACCCATGCGCTCCTCGGTGGTCGTCGCCAAAATCATCCTCTGGACGTAGGGAAGCCGTTCCTGCGCCATAAACATGTGCTCGGTACGGGTCAGGCCGATGCCCTGCGCACCGAACTTGCGGGACTTTTCCGCGTCTTCCGGCGTGTCCGCGTTGGCCCGGACCTGTAACGTCCGCACCTCGTCCGCCCATTCCAGAATCGTCTGGTATTCCTTGGAAAGTTCCGGGTCCTTCAACGGCACGGCCCCCAGAATGACCTGCCCCGTGGTCCCGTCGATGGAAATAAGCTCACCCTTCCTGACGACTGTCGAACCGACCGTGAACAGCTGTTGCTCATAATCGACCTTGATGGCCTCGCAGCCGCACACGCACGGCTTGCCCATGCCACGGGTCACGACCGCCGCGTGGCTGGTCATGCCTCCCCGGCTGGTCAGGATGCCCTGTGCCTGCACGATGCCGTGGATGTCGTCCGGCGTCGTCTCCACACGCACCAGAATCACCTTGGAGCCGATACGCCCCAAATGCTCGGCCTCGTTGGCGTCGAACACCACGGATCCGAACGCCGCGCCCGGAGAGGCCGCCAATCCGGCGGCAAGCACCGTGAGGTCCGCAGAACTATCGATCTGTCGGTGCAGCACGTGGGCCAGATGCTCCGGATCGATGCGCAACAGGGCTTCCTTCTTGTCGATCACCCCCTCGCCCACCATGTCGTGCGCGATCTTGAGGGCCGCCTGCGCCGTACGCTTGCCGTTCCGGGTCTGGAGGATATACAGCTTGCCGCGCTCAATGGTCAGCTCAATGTCCTGCATGTCCCGGTAATGTCGCTCAAGCTTCTCGGCAATGGACCGGAACTGTTCGAAAATCTCCGGCATATCCTCGCCGAGTTCGGCGATGGGCCGGGGAGTGCGCACGCCCGCCACCACGTCCTCACCCTGCGCGTTGATCAGGTATTCGCCGTACAGCTTCCTCTCGCCGGTGGAAGGGTTGCGCGAGAAGGCCACGCCGCTGCCCGAGTCTTCGCCCATGTTGCCGAAGACCATTGTCTGGATATTGACGGCGGTCCCCAGATTGTGGTCGATCTTGTTCAGATTGCGGTAGACGATGGCCCGGTGGTTGTTCCACGAGCGGAACACCGCCTCAATGGACAGGAAAAGCTGCCGCGTCACGTCTTCCGGAAAATCTTCTTCGATTTCCTGCCGATACAGCGCCTTGCTCTTATCGATGACGGCAAGCAGCGACTCGACGCTGAGCTCCTGATCCTGCGTGACGCCTTGCGCGGCCTTCTGCTCCTGCAGGATATGCTCGAACTTGTCCTTGGGGATTTCCATGACCACATCCGAGAACATCTGGATAAACCGCCGGTAGGTGTCGCAGGCGAACCACATGTTTCCGGTATGCCTGGCCAGCGCCTTGAACGTGGCGGCGTTGAGGCCGAGGTTCAGGATGGTGTCCATCATGCCGGGCATGGAGAAGACCGCACCGGAACGGACCGAGAGCAGCAAGGGATCATCCTCGTCCCCGAAGCGCTTGCCCGCCTCCGCCTCGATGGCCTTCAGATTCCGTGTGACCTCTTCGACGAGCCCTTCCGGCAACTTCTTGCCGTTGTTGTAATACTCCCGGCAGGCGTCCGTCGTGATTGTCATGCCGCAGGGAACCGGTAGGCCGATGTTCGTCATTTCCGCAAGGTTGGCCCCCTTGCCGCCCAAAAGCTCCTTCATCCGCGCATTGCCTTCATGAAACAGATACACGTACCGCATGGGCGATCTCCTCATTGATGAAGACGACAGGTTTTTTCTTTTTGTATACGAAACACGGCGCATTCGGTCAACATCACTTCGAAAAAAAACGGAAACGTGCACCATCCGTTCCCGTCAGGCCCATTTCCGGCGGCCTTTCCGCAACCATCACGCGACACGATGCGTATCATGCCCCGACGGAATCCGCTTTTATACATACCGTGAAACCCGCTCCGGGCACTATGAGAAAGAATAGAGCCGTATGTTCCATGCACATAAAAACGGCCTTGCCTTCATTTCTCCGATAAGATGTTGCCCGGGCATATTGACACCATACGAGGATTATTGCAGGTCATCCCGTGACACTAGGAGACGCATGGAAAGGGCGGCGGGCCTCGGCCGTTTCCGTGCAACGGCACTTACGTAACGCAGGCAAGGCAATGTGAACATCGTCGATCTGGGCGTGATGCCCTACAGCGAAGCGCTGGCCGTTCAGCTCGAATGCCATGAGCGCGTACGGCAAGGCGAAGAAGATACGTTATTTCTGGTGGAGCACCCGCCCGTGATCACCTTCGGACGTCACGGCGGCGAGGAGAACCTGCTCCTCGGCCGGGCGGAACTGGCGGCACGCGGCGTCGAAATCGTCAAGACAGATCGCGGCGGCAACATCACCTGCCATTTTCCGGGCCAGCTCGTAGCCTATCCCGTGTTCCGCGTCGGCAAGCGCACGAACGGGCTGCACGGTTTCGTCCGCACGCTGGAAGAAATCGTCATCCGCACCGCCGCCGCGTTCGGGGTCGAGGCCGCCCGCTGGGAAGGCCGCCCCGGCGTATGGATCGGCAACCGCAAGCTGTGCTCGCTCGGCATGTGCGTGCGCCACTGGGTGTCCTTCCACGGCTTCGCGCTCAACGTGGGGAACGATCTTTCCCTTTTCAGCGCCATTACCCTGTGCGGCCTCCACGATGCCGAGGCCACATCCCTGTCCCGCGAGTGCGGCGACGATTCCCTTTCCATGCAGGAGGTCAAAGATGTCTGCACCCGAGAATTCCAAACCCTCTTTGCGGATCCCCCCGTGGCTCCGTGTTAAGCTGCCCTGCAACCACACCTTCTCCGATACCCGCGCCCTCGTGGAAGGGCTTGATCTGCACACGGTCTGCCACAGCGCCAAGTGTCCGAACATGTTCGAATGCTTCTCACGCAAGACCGCCACGTTCCTCATCCTCGGCAACACCTGCACCCGCAACTGCGCCTTCTGCAACATCGGCGGCGGCATCATCCACGCGCCCGACCCCGAAGAGCCCGCCCGCGTGGGCAAGGCAGCGGCGGCCCTCGGCCTGCGCCATGCCGTGGTGACGTCCGTGACGCGGGACGACCTGCCGGACGGCGGATCGGCCCACTTCGCGGCAACCATCCGGGCCATCCGGGACAGCGGCGAAACCTGCCCCACCATCGAAGTGCTCATCCCCGACTTTCGCGGCAACCGCGAGGCCCTGCAAACCGTCATGGACGCCGAGCCCCACATCATTAACCACAATGTGGAAACCCCGCCCGCGCATTACAGCCGCATCCGGCCTCAGGCCGACTATCAGCAGAGCCTTGAGCTCCTGCGCCGCGTCAAGGAAGCCGGGCGCGTCAGCAAGAGCGGCCTGATGGTCGGACTTGGGGAAACGGATGAGGAAGTGCACGGCGTACTGGCCGATCTCGCCGCCGCGGGATGCGACATCGTGACCATCGGGCAATACATGCGCCCGTCCCAGAAGCACCATCCCGTGGAGCGCTACGTCCATCCCGGCATCTTCGAAAGCTATGCCCAAAAGGGGCGGGAACTGGGCATCCCCTTCGTCTTTTCGGCCCCGCTGGTCCGCAGCAGCTACAACGCGGAACAAGCCTACGCGTCCCTGCTCAACCGGCAGCAACACATGCCGTCCGAAGCGGCGGAGCCGCGCGGCAGCGAACAGCCCTAAAGGGCCCCGAGCAACCCGGGGCTCCCGTTGCGGAAGATTTCAGCCCGCCACAGGCCCTCTTTTGCGGGCATTCCGTATCGTTACGGGGTGCCCGCCTGTTTGAGACGCCCACCCGCCCCCATCAGGGGGCACTCTCTACCCGCTTGTCTCCGGCCCGCATCAGCTGGCATACTTCCCTTTATGCTTCGGGGTTGCCACGGCAATCCCAAGAGGAGGCCCCCATGCCGTACATTATGGCCGTCGATCTCGGCGGCACCAATTGCCGTTTTGCCGGGTTCACGCTGGACAAGGGGATCCTCTCCCTGCACCGCATGGGCAAGCGCAAAACGGCGGAACTCCCGGACACGGGCGCACTCATCAGCGCCTGCGGAACGGCCTTGGATCGGCATCCCCGCACCGCCGACGCGTTCGTCGTCGGCATGGCTGGCCCCGTCGCCGATCCGCTGAAAGCCCGGCTGACCAACGCGCCTCTGGAAGTGGATCTGACCGACGCCGGGGAGCGGTACGGCATCCGCTCTTGCCGGATAATCAACGATTTCACGGCGGAAGCCTGCGCGTGCCTGACCGAAGCCGGTTCAAGCGCCCATTGCGTGCTCGGCGCTCCCGGCCCCCGTCCCGCCGGGCCCATCGGCATTATCGGCGCAGGCACGGGGCTGGGCACGGCCTCGCTCATCCGGGACAGCCACGGCTCATGGCTCCCCCTTCCAGCCGAGGGAGGGCATGTCATATTTCCTTTCATCGGCAAAGAGGAGGCGGCGTTTCAGGATTTCGCGGCGCGGGAACTCGGGCTCGCCTGCTTGAGCGGCGATGATGTGCTGTCAGGGCGCGGGCTTCGCCTGCTCCATCTGTTTCTCACCGGAGAACGCCGGGAGGCTCACGAAATCGCCGCCGAAGCGCTCGGGAGCGAAACCGGGACGCTGCGCTGGTACGCCCGTTTCTACGCCCGGGCCTGCCGGAACTGGGCGTTGTCCACGCTTTGCACGGGCGGGCTGTTCATCACCGGCGGCATAGCCCTCCGCAACCCCCTCGTGACCGAGTGCGCCGCTTTCCGGGAAGCCTTTTATGAAGGCCCGCACCGGAAGCTGCTCGAACGCATCCCCGTACGCCGTTTCACCGACATGAACAGCGGGCTGTGGGGATCGGCATGGTTCGGGATGCGGATGACAGCATAGCGCGAAGCCAGTGGGTTATGGGGCGGTACTCTTTTTCGGCACAAAAAAGCTTTTCGAATATGCCCCCTCATGGGTCAGCAGTTTTATTTTTTTATCGATCCCACCGGCATAGCCTGTCAAACTTCCGTTAGCCCCGACGACACGATGGCAAGGAATGATGATGGAAATGGCATTGTGCCCCACTGCGCCGCCTACCGCTTGCGCGGACATCCGTTCCCTATTGTGGAGTACGGCCATTTTTTGGGCCAGCTCCCCATAGGTTACGACTTCGCCATAAGGAATCTGGCAGAGGGCTTCCCATACCGCCTTCCTGAATTCACTTCCTGCCGGCTCAAGCTTCAACTCTGATATACGAGGTTTCTCGCCGGCAAAATACCGATCGAGCCATTCCTTGGCCTGAACGAACACCGGGAAATCGTCCTGTTCCCGGGCTTCCCCTTTCAAGCCATCCGCGAAATACTTCTGGCCTTCAATCCAGAGTCCGGCAAGAGCATCGCCTTTCGCCGCAAGCATGACCCGTCCCAAGGGCGTTGTGTGGTACGTTATGCGGTTCACCGTCCCCTCCTTTTCAGTAATCCCATCGGCATTTTTTCAAGTCCACATGCCTGTCGTCCTTCATGACGACCTGTTCCGCTTCCAGTAAAAGACGCTGTTCCAGCCATCCGGGTACAAGACGCCCCGCATGATTGACGACCCTGTGACACGGATAGTCACCATAATATTCCGCCATGCTCAGGACCTTTCCCACCAGCCTGGAGTTCTTGTCCCTGCCGATCAGCCGCGCAATCTGGCCGTACGTGGCAACACACCCTTCCGGTATTTCCTCAACAACAGAAAGTATCTCGTATATCAAATCCTTGTGTACCATGCGGCACCCCACGGCATATTCCATACCCTTGACGGGAACAGGGCGTTTTTCCTTACCCCCTCAATCTCCACCAATCTGCGTTTTTTGTCCACGCCGACCAAATACCCGGTAGCGTATCGGGGGCTACGGGTTGCCACGTTTACGACACATCAGCAGAGTACCCGTTATTTACTGGAGAGACATGATCTGCTCCAAATTCCCGGTGGAGGTAACGGCCCGTACACTTTAACCGAATGAAATTTTCCCGAAAAAAGCCCCCATCAGATTTTCAACGTCGCGCCGCGTCAGGCCCGCGTTGCCTATCCGATGGGGGCATCGCCCCTTCTTCCCTGTTAGCGAAAAGCCCGGCAAACCCGTTTATGCCGTTCCCTTCAACCGGAACCGGCTTATCCGTCCACGCTGGGCGAGGTTCCATGCGTTCTTTTCGGCCGTCTGCCTTCTCTCTTTGGTTGGCGGAAGCCCAGTTACGTTTAAAGATAAAACAGAAGGCGGCTCACCGGGGGGGAGGTTTCTACCCCTTCCAAGCATTGCCCAAGCTCACAGCGACCAGCCGACAGCCTGTTCCCTGATGCGGATGAAGTCCGCATAGAGGCCGCCCTGCTCCATAAGCTCCTCATGCCGCCCGCGCTGGATGATCCGCCCCTTGTCGAGCACGAGGATCTGATCCGCCTTGCGCACGGTGGAAAGACGGTGTGCGATCATGATGACCGTCTTGTCGCGGGTCAGGGCTTCAAAGGCTTCCTGAAGCTGGCGTTCGTTTTCGGGGTCCACGCTGGCCGTGGCCTCGTCCAAGATGATCACGGGCGCGTCCTTCAGCATGGCGCGGGCCAGCGAAATGCGTTGCCGTTCCCCGCCGGAAAGCGATACTCCCCCCTCGCCCACGGGCGTCTCATACCCTTCGGGCAGGGCCATGATGAAGTCATGGCAGCGGGCCTTGCGCGCGGCTTCGCGGACTTCCTCCATCGTGGCGTCGGGCTTGCCGAAGCGGATATTGTTCAGGATGGTGTCCTCAAACAGGTATACGTTCTGAAACACCATGCTGATGTTGCGCAGCAGGCCGTCGCAGGTGTATTCCCGCACGTCGCGCCCGCCGAACAGCACCCTGCCCTCCTGCACGTCCCAGAACCGGGCGATCAGGCTGCACAGGGTCGTCTTGCCGCTGCCGGAAGGCCCGACGATCGCGGTGGTCGTCCCCTGCGGGATCACAAGATTGATCCCTTCGAGGAGGCGCGTCCCGTCGTAGGAAAACACCACATCCTCCATGCGGATGTCGAAGGACTCCGGCACGAAATCTTCCCCGCGCTCGTCCAGAAGCGGGGCATTCTTCAGGGCTTCCATGCGATCCAGCGCTACGGAAATGACGCGGGACAGCGCGGAAACGCTGCCCATCATTTCGATGTGCGCGTACAGCATGAAGCTCGAAACCATGAGCAGCAGGCATTTGATCAGATCCATATCGCCGCTCAGGTACAGCAGCCCCGAAGAGAGGAGCACGCCGAACGCCGCCACCTTGAACACCAGCTGGTAGGCTGCGGCCAACGTGGAGAAGGAACGCTCCAGATCGGTGTTGCTGGCGCGGCAGGCTTCGATGGCCTCGTCCACCGCCCTGTTGGAGCGGTCCCCAAGCCCGAACGCCTTCACCACGGCCATACCCTGAACATATTCCAAAACCGCCGCCACCAGCCTCGACTGCGCCGCCTGGCGTACCGGGGAGAGCTTCCTGCCCTTCCGCTGCATGGCCCCGTATACGAACAGGGACACCACGAGCCCCGCCGCCGTGATCAGGCCGGCGTGCCAATCGTACCACGAAATCAGCAGAGTGATGGCCACCGCGTGCACGAAGCCGTTCGCCACCTTGTCGAGGATTGCCACGGCGTTGGTTTCGATCTCGCCGAGCGTGGTGGTGAGCGTGGCTGTCAGCTCGCCGAGCCGATTCTGGCTGAAATAGCCGAGCGGCACGCGCTTGAGGATTTCCCCCACTTCAATGCGCTTGTCCGCGCACATATCGTAGCTGGCGAGCATACGGCGTTCCGTGGCCCTCTTTCCGAATACGATTTTCCCGGCGACGCTCAGGCCCATAAGCCCGCCCGACGCGGCAACGGCGAACCAGCCACCGCCGGATGGGGACAGCACGGCCTCCAGCGCCACCACGATGGCGAGCACCGGAATGACTTCCGAAACGGAGTACAGCACCCCGTAGCCAAAGGCACACAGCAAATCCGTGCGGCAACGGCCTGAAAAATCGAGTAGCCTGCGGATCGTCTCAATCATGTTCCGCTCCTTCGGCATCCCGTGCCCCGGTATGCGATTCCCAGAGTCGCCCGTACAAAGGCGAGGTTTGCAGCAGTTCCGCGTGCGTGCCCACGGCGGACACGCGGCCCCCGTCCATGACCACAATGCGATCCGCGCGGACGATGGTGGAAAGGCGGTGCGCAATGACCACCAGCGTCTTGTCCTTGACGAGGCGGCTGATCGACTCCTGAATGAACGCCTCGTTTTCGGGATCGGCAAAGGCCGTCGCCTCGTCCAGCACCACGATGGGGCTGTCCTTGAGCATGGCCCGCGCAATGGCGATGCGCTGGCGCTCGCCCCCGGAAAGGCGCGCCCCGGCATCCCCGGCAGGCGTATCATATCCGCCGGGCAATGCCTTGATGAAGCCGCACGCGGCAGCCTCCGCAGCCTCTTCCACTTCCCTGTCCGTGGCGTCCGGCCTGCCGAGGCGGATGTTTTCCCGCAGGCTGGCGTTGAACAGGAAATTGTCCTGCGAGACATAGGCGACGGACTGCATGACCTGAGACAACGGGAGCTTGCGGACATCCACTCCGCCGAGCAGGATGCGCCCGCGATCCGCTTCCCAAAAGCTGACCAGCAGCTTGGCGAGCGTGGACTTGCCCGAGCCGGACGGCCCGACGATGGCGGTCATGCCGCCTTCCACGATCTTGAAAGACACATCCTGCAAGACCTCCCGCCCCGTCCCCGTATAGGCGAACGACACCTGATCAAACTCGATCCCATGCCCGCGCAACGGCACACAGTTGGAAGGGCGCACCATTTCCGGCCTGCCCAGCAAGTCGGAAACCTCCTTGAGGGTGCTGTCCATCATGGCGAGGCTGTCCGTGTAGCCGAGCGCCTGCAAAATCGGCTGGATGAGCCCGAGCGACAGGATAAAGCAGGTGATCGCGGCGGGGGCGTCCAACGTTCCGCTCATGTGGAAGTATACCCCGGCGGGCAGCACGGTGATCAACGAGGCCGGGGCAATGGCCATCCCCGCGACGTAATAGCCGTTGGTGGCGCGGAACCAGTCTTTCATGGCGTCCCGGTTGGCCCTGACCGCCGCTACGAATTTCCCGTAGGAGGCCGAGGACTGGTTGAACGCCTTGATGACCTCAATCCCGTTGATATATTCCACAATGGCGGCGTTCATGCCCTTCCCCGCGTCCTGAACCGTGGCGTAGCGCTCCGCGTAATCCTTGGTCATGGCCATGTAGCAAAACAGCCCCACCGGGAACGTGGCCAGCGCCAGAAGCGCCATGCGCCAGTCCAGCCAGAACAGGTAGGCGGCCATGAACAACGGCACGAGCAGATTCGAGGTCAGTTCGGGGATGAGGTGCGCGAGGGGCACCTCCATCTTTTCCACCGTGTCCACGATGAGCGTCTTGAGCTTGCCGGAGGGGGTCTCGATCACGCTGCCCAGCGGCATACGGGACAGCTTGGCCGCGATGTCCGTCCTGATGCCTTTCAGGATGGCGAAGGCCGCGCGGTGGGAGAGCACGGTGGACGCCGTGCCGAGCGCCACGCGCCCGGCCTGCCCCAACAGGGCTATCAGGGCGAAGAGGAACAGGCTTCCCGGCGTCGCCGTGCCCGCATACAGATCCACGATCATGTATGATACCGCGAAATACGGCACCATGCCCGAAGCCACGCCGAGCACGGCAAGGCCCACCGAGGCGGCGAGAAGCCTGCGGCAAGGCCGCGCGAAGGACAGCAGCAGGCCGAGGCTGTTCGTGTTTTCCATGTCAGTCTCCCGAAACGACTTTACTGTTGCGGGGCACGTCCCGCGTGACCCATGTATTCGCGCCGATGACCGATCCCGCCCCGATGGTGATGTTGCCGAGGATGGTCGCGCCCGCGTACACGGTCACGTCGTCCTCCAGCTTCGGATGGCGGGGGATGCCCTTGATGAGCACCCCGTCGGCCCCCTTGGGGAAGGACAGCGCGCCGAGCGTAACCCCCTGATACAAGCGGCATCCCCTGCCGATGACGCACGTTTCCCCAATGACCACGCCGGTGCCGTGATCGATGAAGAACGCCTCCCCGACGGACGCGCCGGGATGGATGTCGATGCCGGTGATGGCGTGGGCCATTTCGCACAGGATGCGCGGGATGATCGGCACTTCGAGCAGGTACAGCTCGTGCGCGATGCGGTAGTGGATCATGGTCAGGATGGACGGGTAGCAAAAAATGGTTTCGCCCGCGCTGGTCGCAGCCGGGTCGCCCTGATAGGCGGCCCTTGCGTCCGTGGCGAGCAGACGCCGGATGTGCGGAAGCCGCTCGATGAACTCAAGCGCCTTTTCCCGCGAGATACGCTCGCACTCAAGGCACTCCTGCGCGTATTCCGCGCACGCAAAGCACGCGCCGCAGCGGATCTGCTCCGCCAGCTTGCGGAAAATGGAATCGAGGTTGGCGGAAAGATGGTAGCGCATGGACTCCATACGCACGTTGGACATGCCGAAGTAACCGGGGAACAAGGCTATCTTCAGGCGCGACAGGATTTCTCCCAGCACGTCCAGCGAAGGCATGGGCGCATCGTGGAGCGGGCGGTGGAAGACCCCCTCCAGCGACGAGGGGGCGCACAACTGCTCGACCACGCGGTCAAGCTCAGGCATGGCAAAAGGTGACAGGAATATCTGGCTCATCGGACATCCTTTCAGAATCATAAACGGTTTACGGAAGAAGGAATGCGTCAAGGAAGCAGCCGGAGCAGCGCTTCCGCCTTCTCTCCATAAGGGGTCAAAAGCGCCTTCATGGGCCCGGCCATGTCCAGCTCGGCAATGAGCTCCGCAAGCTCCTCGTAATCGATCTCGGCCTGCTCGTAGAATTGCCGCACCGTGTCCGCAGAAAGCGTGCCGTTGCGGATCTGGTTGCAGAATTCAAAATCGACGTAGCTGTTGGTATTGTTGAGATAGGCCATGTACGCCCACAGCTTTACGAGGCGGCACCCTGAGGCGATGTACGTCTTGGAGAACCGCTTGATCGGCAGCCACTGGAGGCGTTCGCGCACGTGGCGCATCATGGCTTCGGGGCGGTAAGGGAAATACTGGAACGGGAACAGCAGTTCCGTCCCCTCCACGTGGATGGAATCCGGGAACAGCGGCAGCTCCGGCTCCCCGTAGCTCTCCCGCCAGCGGGCCAACGCCTTGCCCGTCTCCTCGGACAGCGTTTCCATGAGAAACTCGATAAGCACATCCTGCTCCGGGGTGTTGTGGATGCTTTCGCCCATGAGGAAAATCTGATCCGGGTTGTGCCCCGAAAACACCAGCGGGATGCCCATGCGCCGGGCGAACGCGCACGCCGAATGGATGAGGAAGCGCCCGCAGAACGTGCACACCTGCCCGCCGTCCGGCTGGAGCAGCGCCTTCTCGGTGAACAGGAAGCGGTAGTAGCGGCGCATGGCCTCCGGTTCCTGCCGGAAGACGACATAGGGCAGATCCAGCTTCCGGGCGATGGTCTTCGCGTTCTCGAACGTCTCCGGATACTCATAGTTGATGTCGATGATGAAGCCGAGAAGCCGCATCCCGTAGGTCTCCTTCAGGAGATCCGCCAGATACGCGCTGTCCTTGCCGCCGCTCATCATGATCAGGCCCTCGTAGGGCCTGGTGCCGCGCACGCGGTCCAGATGGGCGGCAAAGCGTTTTTCCAGCGCATCCCAATCGCGCCGGGCCTCTTCCGGGGCCGGTTTGGCGCACAGGGAGCACACGCCGTCCTCATTGAGCGTGACCTTGTGGAAGGGATCGTTCTGGAGGAAGCATTTCTTGCAAACGTGGTTCGTATAGCGAAACATGTCGTTCCTTGTTCGGCGGCACGGCGGCCGCAGCCTGATTCTGGGGGACAACCCCGCCGGAGGGCGGCCAACCGCGCCGTGAACGGGTAAGGGTTACATTCTGGCGGCGTGCCCCGGGGCGAGGCTCCGGCACTGGTGCACCAGCGCTTCGAGACGGACGCGGACGCCGAGATCGGCCTGCCCGCTGAACCCTACGGTCATGAACGGGATGCCGGGGAACAGCGAACGGAAGCGCCCCTCAAGGCCCTGGATCACCGTGCCCGGCACGCAGTTGAAGGGAATGGCGTGGATGATCCCGCTGATGCCGCTCCGGGCCATTTCCACGGACGCCCCGAAACCGAGGCCCGCATCGAGGCTCAGGCCGCTCTGCCCGATGACCTCCCAGATAGGCTTTTCATACGGATCGGGAAGCACGGAGGCCGCATGGCGGCGCATCTTGCGCTCAATGCGGTTGAGGATGCCGTGCTGGACGCGGTGGATGAACGCCTTGACGCGGTGCCGCCCCAGTTCCTGAAAGTACCGCTGCTTGTAGAGCGAGTACCACAGCACCTCCATGATCGCGGGCATACGTATCTCCCCGCCCATCTGCTCCACACTCTGGATGATGTTGTTGCTGGCGTAATCCACGTTGCGGAGGTACGCTTCGCCCACAAGCCCGATGAGGGGACGCGGCCTGCTCCGATCCACGGGCACGGCGCGCATGGCTTCCACCATGCCGATCACGGCCCGCTCCACGTCGCCCTTTGCCTCCACGACCTCCACGAGCCGGTCGAGGCAGGCGTAGTAGGCCCTGTCCGTGTCCCCCGCCCCGGTCTCGTAGGGCCGGATGTGCAGGCGCAGCTTTTCCAAGATGTCCGCCGCAATAAAGCCGCGCCACGCCAACATGCCGCAGGAGGCCCCGGACATGATCGCGTGGAGCTTGCGGTTTGCACCCTGATACTCGTCCACAAGCGCCGCCCCGCCGAGCCCCATATCCTCAAAGACGATCTGCTGGAGCGTATTGAAAAGGTCGTAGCGGCAGCTCCCGCACGAGCCGGGCATGAAGAACGCGGCCTTCGCCGGGTCCACGCCGTCCTCCTTGATCAGACGCACCATATCCCCGGTCATGAGGGTGCAGGGCAAACATTCCTTCCCATCGAGGCAGCGGCGGCCCCATTCGAGGCTCCGCTCGTCGGGCGGCGGGAGGAGTTTGGCGTTGATGCCGTGCGCCCTGAGCGCGGCGGCCCACACCGCCATGCCGTTGGCGGCATGGGGCAGATACAGCACGCGATCGCCGCCGGGATCGAATTCGATCTTGCGCGTGCGCCGGGGCGCGATCTCCCGCGCGGCGTCGAAGTTCGCCACCGCGTCAAGGAACGCCTCGCAGCGCGTAACCACGCCCGCCTCGGCGGAATGCTCGTCGATCTCAAGCAGCAGGAACGGCTTTTCGCCCATTTCCCTGCCAAAGAAACGCGGGTACATGGAATCGTTGACGCAGCCGAAATTCGCCAGATAGATGGCGTTGAGCCGCGCGTCCCGCCGGATGATGTCGGCGGCGGCAAGCGTGCGCTGCCCCATCGCAAGCGTCATATTGCGCCACGCCTCGCCCACATCCGGCGAATGGAACAGATCCAGCAGATCGCTGGGGATGGTCTGGATGCCCATGCCCCGCAGGATGCGGGCAAGGTTCATGTTGGTGCCGGGATCGTGGATGTTGTGGGCCTTGCCCACCAGCACCACGGCCTTGCCGTCCGGCCCCAGCGCGTCGAGCGCCTCCCTGCCGAGGGCATTGCGGGCCTCGCGGAACCGGGCCTGCGCGGCATAGGCCTCACCGCAGGCGCGCCGCACCTCCGCCCTTGAAGAGACGCCGAGGGACGCCGCCGTACGTTCCAGTTCGCGCAGCACCTGCTCCCGCCCCATGCGGAAATGCAGCGCCGGACGGATCAGCCGGATGCCGGACGCCTCCAGTTTGAACGCCTCATTCACCAGATCGGGGATGAACTGGATGTAGCTGCAATGGTTGGCATAGGGATGCGCCTCGGCGGTGGGGAACGTTTCCCGCAGGGACGGGATAAGCATGGCCCCGGCCTTGCCTTCCAGCACGGCCTCCTTCATCCACGCCGCATGTCCGTGCGCCACCTTGGTAGGGAAGCAGGCGGCGCTGGCCACCCCGGAAACGCCCCGCCGGACGATCTCCGCGTTGGTGGGCGGCGAAAGCAGGAGCGAAAAGCCCAATTCCGAGAAAAAGGCCTGAAAGAACGGGAAATATTCATGAAAGGTCAGCATACGGGGATAGCCGATGACGCCCCTCGAGCCCGCCTTGTCCTTCGGCTGGTAGGCCGACATGAGCAGGCGTTCGCGCTCCGCGAACAGATCCCGCAGCCCCCCGCCCCCCGAAGAGCGCCGCACCTCGTAGCGTTCGCAACGCCCGCCGTAAAACAGGGGACGATGCCCTTCGACCAATATCTTGCTGATATCGCACTGGTTCGCGCACAAATTGCACTGGAAGGATTCCTGACGGTACCCTTTTTCGAGCACCCCAAACCCTGTGAACCCGGTGGCGAACCCCGGCGTTTCCAGCATCTTGCGCCGCGCGATGAGGCAGCACCCGATGGCCCCCATCACCTCATTGTGCGGGGGCACTGTGATCGCCTTCCCGGTGAGCCGCTCAAAGGCCGCAAGCACCGCCGTATTGAAGGCCACCCCGCCCTGAAACAGGATATGATCGCCCACGGGCCGCTTTTCCACGACCCTGTGCAGATAGTTGGTGGCGATGCTGTAGGCGAGGCCCCCGGCGATGTCGCTGACCGGCGTGCCCCGCTGCTGGTGGCGCACCACCTCGGAGTCGATGAACACGGTGCATTGCTCGCCGCAGTCCACGGGGTGCTCAGCGGCAAGGGCCAGACGCGCGAAGTCCCGCTTGATGCTGATGCCGAGCTTTTCCGCCTGCTCTTCAAGGAAGCTGCCCGTCCCGGCGGCGCAGGCCTTGTTCATGGTGAAATCCTTGACGAGGCCGTTCTCCAGCCGCACGTACTTGGAATCCTGCCCTCCGATCTCGAAAATAGTGTCCACCTCCGGGCAGATGAACGCCGAAGCCGTGGCATGGGCCGTGATCTCGTTGACCACCACGTCCGCCCCGGCCAGATCCCCGATGAGGTAGCGCCCCGAGCCGGTTACGCCCACGGCCTGCACGTCCGCAAACTCCCCGTACCGTTCAAGGATATCCCGGAACCCCGTCCGCACCGCCTCGATGGGACGGCTGGCGGTCATGAGGTAGTACTTCGCCACGACCTCACGGTTTTCATCCATGAGCACGATATTGGTGGAGATGGAACCGATGTCGATGCCGAGGAACACCCGGGTACGGCGCTCCAACGGCAGGCACAGGCTGCTCCGGATCGAGTCGCCGTCGTCCGCCGCGAGCGGGGAAGCCGCCGGCTCGCGGGGTGCGGAGGACGGAGAGCCGCCCTCCGGGATGCGCGCCTCGGGACGCCCCGGCAGACCGCGCGTTCCCGCTCCGTCCGGCAGGGAGGAGGCGGACGGACGGAGCGGCGGCATGAACCCCGCGGAAACCTTCGGCCCTTCATCCGACGCTCCCCGGCATCCCGGAGGGGGCACGCTGACGGGCTGCAACGGAACCAGCGTTTTCATGGGCACCCGCTGCCGGAGCCCTTCCCGGAACGCGGCCAGCCCCTTGTAGGGCACTGCTTCCCCCTGCCCTCCAAGCAGGAACAACGCCGCGCCGAACGCGCCGGAAAGCGCGAAATCCTCGGGCACGAACAGCCCATCCTCCTCAAGGTGCAGGACGGAACGCAGGGCCTTGACCACGCCCGCGTTGGCGGCAACCCCGCCGACCAGCGCCACGGGCAGTTCCAACGCCTTCACACCCACCACGTTGGCCTTGAAGCTGCGGGCCAGCGCGTGGCACAGCCCGGCTACGATGTCCTCTACAGGGGTGCCCTTCTGCTGGAGGTGGATCATGTCCGACTTGGCAAAGACCGAGCAGCGCCCGGCAATACGGGCGGGAGCCCGCGACCGGAGCGCGGCCTCCCCGAATTCGGTTTCGATGTCGAGGCCGAGGCGGGTAGCCTGCTGATCGAGGAAGCTGCCCGTGCCGGACGCGCACATGGAGCTGACCGAAAAGTCCTTGAGCCGCAGGCCGTCCCTCTCCCCGGCGGGCTCAAGCTGGATATACTTGCTGTCCTGCCCGCCGATGTCGATGACGGAACGCGCCTGCGGGCAACGGAACGAAGCCGCCGCCACCTGCGCGATGACCTCGTTTACAGCGCACGCGCCGAGCAGACGGCCCACACGATCCGCGCCCGTGCCCGTGACCGCCGCGGCGATGCCTGCGTGCGTCCGCTCCAGCGCCTCAAGCTCGGCGCACAACACCTTATCCGGCTGTCCGTGATGACGGACATACCGGCTGTACAGGGGCGTCCCCAACCCGTCGAGCAGGACCACATCGACACTTATTGAACCAATGTCCAAGCCAAGAATGCGGGCATCCGCGGGAAAACCGGAAAAAAACGAAGCGCTCATGACCATTCAAGCCCGCCAAGCGTTGAGGGATGCGGCAGAAAGCCGATGTCGACGCAATAGTCCAGATAGCGGCGCAGCAGGGCCGGATCGGGCGGCGGGCAGCTTATGCCCGATCCCTTGAGCCGCCGCAGCGTTTCGCTGGCATCAAAGATGGCGGGGGACTTCTCGTAGTCGCCCAGATAGACGATCACGCTTTGCAGGCCGCGCAAGAAAAGTTCGTCGTCCGAATCAAGCACTTCCTCAAGGTAACGCTCCGCTGGCACGGTGCGCACGGGGAACCCGTAGTCACGGATGATGTCCCATATCTGGGACTTGAGGATGGGCTGCGGGTTGCACACATGATACGTGCCCGGAGGCGTGTCCGGCTGGAACGCGATATGGACGATGGCCGCCGCGGCGTAATCCACCGGAGTCAGATCCATGTAGTCGTCGTCATACAGCGGCGGGGCCGTGCGCATGAATATGTGCCCCTGAAGGTGCAAATACTGGGCGTCGGACGTGATGTGCTTCTTGAAGCGGCCCGTCTTCGAATCGCCCATAATAAAGCCCGGACGGAAAATCCGCACAGCGTGCCCGGCGAGCATGGCGGGACGCAGGCGCTTTTCCGCCTCGTATTTGGTTTCGACGTACACGTTGGGGCATTCCATGCTTTCGTGGAAGTCCGCTTCCGTGAACAGGTTCTTTGGGTTGTCGCAGCGCCGCCCGCTCACCGCCAGCGTCGAAATGTGGTTCAGCGTCTTGGGCATTCCTGCCGAGCAGAAGGCGAGCAGGTTTTCCGTACCCTGCACGTTCACTTTCAGGAACTGTTCCAGCTTGCCGAAATGCCAGAGCATGGCGGCGGCGTGGAAGACCGCCCCCGTGCGCTCCGCGAGTTCCTCATATCCCGCTTCGGAAAGCCCGAACCGCTCTTTCGCCAGATCCCCTTCCACAATGGCGATGCGCTCAAGCGGCCACGCTTCCACGGCGTCCGCACCAAACAGGAAATGCAGGTTGTCCATGAGCCGGGCCCGCGCGCCGAACGTGCCGTCCGAACGGGTCAGGCAATAGATCGGCATTTCGGTACGCTCAACAAGTTCCTTGAGGAGATAGCCGCCGAGAAAACCGGTCGCGCCGGTGAGCAACACGCCGGGCCGTCCGTAAGCCGGGGCAGAAGCAAGATTCGTCATGTTCAACGCTCCTGAGAAAGGGAAAACGCCGTCCAGTACCGCCCATGCCGGAACGCGAGCAGCAGCATCAGCGCCCCGAGGATCAGCCCGGCGGACATGAAGATGAAAATGAACCATTTTGCGGTAATGGGGGCTGGCTGCACGCCGAGCAGGTCAAGCAGCGCCTCCAGTGCGGCCTGACCGAAGGCGAGGGCCGTATAGCCGCCCACAGCCGCCGTCCAGAGCCGATTGCGCGAGGTGCGGCACAGGAAGCCCACAAGCTGCGAGAACAGCGCCAGCCCGTACAGGAAATCGACGATGTACACGGTGGGCCAGTTCCACGGGCGCGGGTCCGGGGCGACGGCGCCGAGCAGGATCAACGGCAGCGACAGGGTGCACGCCGCCGCGATGGGGAACCCGAGCGCGACCACGAGGCGGGCATACAGTTTCATAGGCGCCCCCATTCTCCGGGAAGAGCGCCCCCGGTAACCACATATCCCTGCGCCAGAAAATGCCGCATGAAGGCTTGCGGATCCGGCATCTGCGCCGCCCGGAACACATCCGGCTCCATACCCTCCGCCGCAAGGTGCGCGCCGATGGCGGCGCACAATCCGGTGGCCCGATAGGTATCCTCAAGGAACAACGTCCTGACCACGCTCCGGGGCTGGCCCCGCAGCGTCCCGCGCATACGCAAGTGCAGCATGAACCCCGGCTTCCTGCCGCGCATGTCCAGTTCCGCCGCCCGCATGATCAGCCGGGCCGACTGCGCCAGCCGCCGTTCCGTGCCGTACCATCCGGCCAGCCGTACCAGCACCGTGGCAAGAGTTACCCAGCGCCCCCAGTTGTTGCCGTACACGTGCGCCTCGCTGATGCCCGACTCCTCGACAAACCGCTGCAAGTCATCGCGCATCAGCCGGAAGACCGTATGCCTCCCCACGGGCGCGGGAAGATCCATGCGCCTGCCCGAAGCGAGCAGCCCGGCCTGCCTGCGCACGCCCTGTTCGTAGTAGACGGGCGCTTCGCCGTTGCCGATGTTGCCGACGCCCCACGCGATGTCCCACGCGGACGGGAACGTCCAGCGATCCCGCCCCACGCACGCGTATTCAAAGCCTTCCACCTGATCGAAGCACGTCCGGGCCACATACACGGGGAAGAGTTCGGACAGGCCCGGCAGGATGCCGAGCGTGAGCAGGAACGTCAGCCGCTTGGCGCGGATTTCCGGCCTCCGGGAAGAGAGTATCGGAAACAGCGGCGTATACCCGCCCGGATCAACATAATGGCAGCCGCCGGCCAGCGCAGCGGCGGCCACCCGTTCCCGGACGGCGGAAGCGGGCCCCGCGCAGTTGATGACAAGGGAGCATTGTCCGCAAAAACGGGCGAGCGAAGCTTCGTCAAAGACATCCACGGACAGGAAGGAACCGGGAAGCGCTTCCCTCGGCGGCTTCCTCCCGCCGATGAGCAACCCGAACGCCGTGTTTTCATGCAGATAGCGGAGACATTCGCGCCCCACCCGGCCAGTACCGCCAATCACCCCGATCATACGGCCGTTCATACGCCCCTCCGCGCCGTCTCCCCCGAAAAAGGAGGGTTGGAAGGGGCCTTAAGCGGACGGAATGTCAGCAGTATGGCGGGTACGAGGAAATAATCCGCGAGCAGCGCCCAGCCAAAGGCGAAGCAGCCGAGCCCCCCAAACTTCACCACGCCCACCATGTCCGAGAACAGGAGCACGGAGAACCCGCACAGCATGGTGATGGTCGTGAACAGCATGGGCCGCCCGGTGGACAGCAGCGTCTCTTCAAGCGCCTTCTCATAGGAGCCGGTGCGGGCGAAGGATTCGCGGTAATGAAACAGGAAGTGTATCGTGTCGTCGACCACCACCCCGATGATGATCGCGCTGAAGCTCATGAGCGGCATGTCCATGTAAATCCCGGACACCCCCATCAGGCCGAGGGTGACGAATACCGGGAAGATGTTGGGCAGCATACTGAGGAGGCCGAGCCGGAGGGAACCGAGCGCGAAGCACATGATCACGCTCACGACCAGCAGGGCCGCCAGAAAGCTCTGGCGCTGGCCATCCGCGAGGAGGTCGTTCATGGACTTCGTCCAGTCGAGGTTCCCCGCCATGCGCACCTTGACCGTGTCCCCGAACACGCCCCGCGAGAAGGCGGCGACGTCCTCGGACAGGCGGCGCACGTCCCCGGTGCCGAGGGTGCGGGTCTTGGCGGTCAGGCGGGCCACGCGGCTGTCGAAGCTCACCAGCTTGTCCAGCTCGCGCCCGTCGGACATTTCGTACAGCAGCAGATATTGGGCGATGGCGGCATCGTCCCCGTCGGGAAGCGCATAGGCCGCCTTGTCCCCGCCATGCATGGACTCGTTGATTTTCTTGATGATATCGAGGACGCTGACCGTTTTGGTGACCAGCGGCGATACATCGAGGTGCTGCTGGAGGCGCTCAAGCCCGCGCAGGAACGCCTGCGACTTCACCCCGTTCTCCCGCCCGGTGTCGAGCATGATCTCGACGGACATGGAACCGCCCATGCGTTCATCCACAAAGTCGTAGGCCTGCCGCAGCGGGAGGGACTTCGAGAGCATCCGGGCCGTGCCCGTCTCCACCTCAACCAAGGTGTATCCGTAGACGGACACCCCGAGCAGCACCACAAACAGCGCCAGCAATACTTTGGGATACCGGACATTGATCAGGTAGACCCTGCCGAGGAAACGGTCGAAGATGTCCGGCGTTCCGATCCGGATCGGCGTTGACGGGGAGGCAGTACGGGCGGGCGCACCGGGCATCCCCGGAGTGGGCGCGGACGGCGCCTTATCCCTCTCCGTACTGTAAAGGAGCAGCACGACGAGGATACTGAGGATATAGGCCATGAGCGCGCCCACGGACGCGTAGACGCCCATTTCCCGGAACGGCTGGATATCCGCCGCGCAGAAACCGAGGAATCCCGCCGCCGTGGTCAGGCTGGTGAGCAGGCACGGCATACCCGTCTCGGACATGGCCTGCCGCAGGGCCGCGACGACACCGAGCCCTCCCCGGCGGTGCTGGTTATAGGTGGCGATGATGTGCATGGAATCGCCGATGCACACGCAGATCAGCAGGGTCGGGATCAGGATGATGAACAAGTTCAGGGTAAAGCCGAGCACCTGAATCATGCCGAGCGTCCAGATCACGCTCAGCACCACCACGGAAATGGGGCCGATCACGCCGCGCACGCCCTTGCCGAGCCAGAACAGCAGAACCATCTGGACGAGCAGGCACAGCCCGAAAAAGGTAGCGGATTCCTTGAAGGACAGCTCGTTGTAGTCGTTGTGCAGGATGGGCTGGCCCACGGCGTGGATCGAAAATCCGGCATACTCCGGCTGCGCCAGCACCTCGCGCAGCGCATGGGTCACTTCCGAGCGCGGCTCCACGCTGTCCCTGGGATACGTCCGCATTTCAAGGAGCATCCCCACGGTCTTCCCGTCCGAGGAAATGAGGTTGTCCCGATAGTTCTTCTCGGCCAGCGCCCGCCGCCGGAGTTCCGGCATGGACGCGGCGTCGTACGTTTCCGGATCGATGAAATCCGAAACGACGATCCCCTCGGCGTCGGCTTCGATGCGCTCGGCGTTCCCAAGCCAGGTCACGTCGCGCAGGTACGGGACCTTTTTACGGATATCGGACACGAGATCGGAAAGCAGGCGCAGCGATTCGGGAGAGAACAGCGTGTCCGCGTCAAACACCAAATAGACGAAATCGTCGTTCCCGAAGAGCTTGTGAAACGTGTTGATGCGCTCCAGCGAGGGATCGCCCTCGGAAAACCATATCTCGTTGGAATTGTCGAATTGCAGATCCTGCATCTTCCACAGGAAAAACGCCGTCAGCAGCACGATCAGGACGGCAACCGCGCCCCGTCTGCGGAGGACCCAGTCGGTCAGGCGGCCAAAGAAAAAGGAGGACATACTCACCTGCGGATAGTCGGCGGGGCTTCCCGCCGGATTGCGTCTGTGGAGAGGAACCGGGGCCGATCAGCGGATCGGCCCCGGGCGGCAGAGCCGCTCCCGGACAGGCCGGGAACGGTGGGTACGGCTTAGAAATCGGCCCGGAAGGTCACGCCGAAGGAGCGCGGGGCCCCCACCTGCGCGAGCGCCGACGAGCCGGAGAAGGCGAAGGCCACGCAATTGTACTTTTTGTCGAACACGTTCTTTGCCCAGAACGTGATGGAATAATTGTCCGTTTCCAGCCCCGTGCGCAGGTTCACCAGCTCATACGGATCCTGCTTGAGGGTGTTGGCGTCATTCCAGTAGAACTTGCCGACGCCCTGCAGTTCGGCGCGGGTGATCCACGTGAGCGAGTCCTCCTTGTGGAAGAAGTCGAAGGACTCCAGCAGCGGCAGACTGTACTGCAACGCGAGGTTGTAGGTGTATTCGGGGGCCAGAGGCGTGCGGTTGCCCGCGTAGTCCATGCCGGAAACCTTGTCCGAATAGCGGCGGTACTTGGCGTCCGTATACCCGAAGCTGCCCTCGAAAAGCAGGCCCTCCGTGATCAGCGCGGAGGCTTCCACTTCAAAGCCCATGCTTCTGGATTTGCCCGCGTTGCGGATGACCGTGTTCGCGGTGGGCAGCACCTGCGTCACCTGCTGGTCGCTCAGGTCGATGTAGAACAGCGAGGTGTTGAAGTTGACGCGGTTGTTGAACCACGAGGACTTGAAGCCGACCTCGTAGTTCCAGCTGTATTCGGGATCAAAGGCCAGATCCGACACATCGAGGAAACTCGTGTTGAAACCGCCGCTGCGGTAGCCGCGCGACACTCCGGCGTAGGTCATGAAGTCCGGCGTCCAGCGATAGGCGATCTGCGCCTTGGGCAGAAACACATCGTCGTGCTTCCGGCCTCTGATGTCCGAGCTCATGCCGGGGACGACCATCCCGCCCGCGAGATAGTCCGAGGTGTAGTCCAGCTTGTTCTTCTCATACTCGTAGCGGAGCCCGGCGGTCAGATCGAGCTTGTCGAACAGCGTATAGGTGGCTTGCCCGAACACGGCGTAACCGTAGGTCTTGATGTCCGAATCCGCCGTGTTGGTCATCGCCATCGGAACCATGCCCATGTCGGCGGCGCCCTGCCCGTAGTTCAAATCCAGCGTGTGATCCTGATGCTTCTTGTAGAGGTACAGCCCGCCAAGCCACTTGAGCGGCCCGGAGCCTTCGGGCGACGCGAACCGGAACTCCTGCGTGAACTGGCGATCCTTGATGTCCTCCCTGGCGGTGATGAGATCATAGGGCATGAAGTCCTGATCGTTCCGGGTCACGTCGTTGTATCCCCGGTAGGCGGTGATGGAGGTCACCTTGAACCACGGCGCGTCGTAGGCCACGCGCAGCGAGGAGCCGAGCGTGTCGCGCTTGTCCCTGCCCTCGTAGTTATAGGAGACGTGGTGCGGGTTCTTGTCGGCCTGATCCATGTCCGTCAGCGGGAATACGCCGTCGTTGACCTTTTCCCCGTCCACGTTGGCCGTGACGTCCAGCTTGTCCGTGGGCATCCAGCGCAGCTGCATCCTGCCGTTGAGGCCCCGGCGGCGATCCACCTTCTTGTCCAGAAAGTCGTTTGTGTTGTAGCCGTCCATCTGCTCCGACGTGCCGGATACGCCGAAGAAGAGCTTGTCCTTGATGAGCGGCGCGCGCATGTAGAGCGTCGTCTCGTAGAGGTTTTCATTGCCGACCGTCTGCTCAAGACCATAATGAAATTCATTGTCAGGTTTTTTCGTGACGATGTTGACGACGCCGCCAAGGCTGTTCCTTCCGTACAACGCCCCCTGCGGCCCGCGCAGCACTTCGATCCGCTCGATGTCGAACAGGTTGGTGTCGAACACGCGGGAGTCCATATAGTTCACGTCGTCCACATAAAAGCCGATGGCCGGGTCGTTGTTGACGGCCCCGATGCCGCGTATGAAGGCGTACGAGTTGCCCCGGAACCCCCAATTGGCGATGAACAGGTTCGGAACCTGCCGGGCGACATCCTGAATCGAGCGGATGCCCGAGTCCTTGATCTGCTGCTCGGAAATGGCGGTCACGCTGACCGGCACGTCCTGCACGTTCTCCGTGCGCTTTTCGGCCGTGACCAGCACGGGATCGAGTTTATAGGTTTCCTCCGCCCCAGCGGGCAGCGACCACGCCGACAGCAAAACCGCCGCAAGGATACCCGCTATGCCGTTTCTCTTCATGCCTTCCCTTCCCTTTTCAACAGCTCGTTCATGAAATGCCTGACCTTCCCGGCCAGTTCCTCCGGATGCGTCTTGATCAGCATGTGCGCGCCTTCCGTCCGGTCATGGGACGGGTTGGCGAACACCGCGTTCCACGCCTCGGCCATCGTCTTCAGCTCTTCTTCCTCTTCAAGCGTGCCGACGAGATTCAGCATGGGGGCTTCCACGACGGCCCCGAAAGCGAAATCAAGCATCGCCTGCGTGTCCACCCGGAGCGTGTTCAGATAGTCCCGGCGCTCGGCTTCGGTCATCTCCGCGAAATCGTAATGATAGACCTCCTTCGAGACGCGCACGATCTCGTCCTCCGAGCTGTCGATGATTGCCCGCAGGCCGCCGATCACGCCCGGAGGCGGGCTCGCCACCAGCACGACCCCGGCGACGGGGCGCCCCTTTTCCTCAAGCCGCCGCGCGATCTCGTAGGCGAGGAACCCGCCGAACGAGTAGCCGAGCAGGAACAGCGGCGTGCCGTCGTTGAAGGCCGCAAGCTGCTCCACGCACAGGGCCGCCATTTCGGGAATGGAGCGCATGGGCTCCCCGGCCTTGCCGTGTCCGGGCAGGTTCGCGGCGAGCACGGCGTAGGATGCGGGCAGCAGCCTGCCGAACTGCCGGTACATGGTGGGGTTGCCGCACGCGTAGGGCAGGCAAAAGAGCCTTGCTTCAGGGCGTTCCACATCCGTCAGCGCCACGATGCCCGCCTCTTCCGCCTTGCCTTCGCCCTTGCGGAGGATGCGGCTCACGATGGAGGCGACCGTCTGGTATTCGAAGGCTTCCTTGAGGCCGAAGTCGATGAAGCCTTCCTTCTTCATGCGCATGATGAGGCGCATGGCCTTGAGCGAGTCGCCGCCCACGTCCCAGAAATTGCTGGTCATGCCGAGATCCGTGACGCCGAGCACATCCTCCCAGATGGCGGTGATGCGCTTTTCCAGTTCCGTCACCGGGCGGATCACGGCGGCGTCTCGTTTCCCGGCCTCGATCACCACGTCGGGGAGCCGGTTCTTGTCCAGCTTGCCGCTCGGCGTGCACGGCATTTCGCCGAGCAGCTCGAAGTGGGCCGGGATCATGTATTCGGGCAGCCGTTTGGCGAGATGGTCACGCAGGGCCGCCGCGGGAACCTCGGAACCGGTATGGAAGGCCACCAGCGTGAGGCTTCCCGCCGTGTCCTTGCGGGGCACGACCACAGCCTCGGTCACGGACTCGTGCTCGCGCAGCGCGCTTTCGATCTCGCCCGCCTCGATGCGGTAGCCGCGCAGGTTGATCTGGTGATCCTCGCGGCCGAGGAATTCGAGGTCGCCGGTGTCGAGCATCCGCACCACGTCTCCGGTGCGGTAGAGCCTGTCGGACGGATCAGCCGGGTTGAAGGGATTGGGCACGAAGGCTTCGGCGTTCTTCTCCGGCTTGTTGTGGTAGCCCCTGCTCACGCCCATGCCGCCGATGTACAGTTCGCCGGGCACGCCGGGCATGCAATGCTCGCGGAAGCGGTTCAGGATGTAGATCTGCGTGTTGTAGACGGGCTTGCCGATGGGCACCACGGGCAGATCCACCTGATTGTCCGCGTTGACCGGGATCCTGAAGTACGTCGAGGCCACGGTCGCCTCGGTGGGGCCGTATTCGTTGATGAACCGGTGGTCGGGGTAAAACTTCAACCACTGATTGAGGTCTTTGGTGCTGATCACCTCGCCGCCGAGCATGACCCGCATGGACTCGGGCAGGGGGATGTCCGCATCGGCAAGGAATTCCCGCGCGCTGGAGAGCAGCGAGAAATGCGAAGGCGTGATGTTCAGGAACGTGATGCCCTTCTCGCTGATGAAGCGCAGCAGATTGTTGACGTCCTTGGTCTTCTCCTCGGACAGCACATGCAGCGAGGCCCCGACGAGGAACGGCGTCCAGTTGCTGGTCATGGTCATGTCGAAGGCGTAGGAGGTCACGAAGGCCAGCCGTTCCGCCGCCGTGATGCCCAGTTCCTCCTTCACCCACGTCAGGAAGTTGACGATGTTCCGGTGGGTGATCATGGCCCCCTTGGGCTTGCCCGTGGAACCGGAGGTATAGATCATGTACGCGAGGTCGTCCGGCGATCCGGCGGGCAGGGCCACGTCCGGGCGGTCAACATAGATGCCGGACGGCATGACCACCCGTTCCCGGAGCGATTCCGGGATGGCGGCGGCACTTGCGCCCTCGTCCATGACGAGGATGTGCTCCACCCTGCCGAGCGCGCCTTCCAGTTCCTTGAGGTGTGCGGACTGGGTGAGCAGTACCCGCGCCCCGGAGTCCTCCAGCATGTAGGCGACGCGATCCGTGGGATAGTCAACCCCAATGGGCAGGTAGGCGGCCCCGGCCTTCATGATGCCGAGCTGCCCCGCCAGCGTGTCGAAGCTGCGGTTCAGGAACAGCGCGACGAACTCGTTGGAAGAGACGCCGAGGTGCCGCAGCAGCCCGGCCACCTGATCGGCCCGCTTCCCGAAGGCCGCGTAGGAGAGGCTCCGCCCTTCGTAGGTCAGGGCCTCGCTGTCCGGGGTACGCCGGATCTGCTCTTCGATCAGGCCGTGCAGCGTGGATTCGGGGATGGCCGCTTCGGTACGGTTGAGCGACGCGATGAGCGAACGGTACCGCTCCGGCACGATGTCCTCGCCGGAGAACGGATGATCCGGCTCATTCCGATAACGGATGAGCTGTTCGAGCAGGATGTGGTACTGCTTCGCCAGCGTCTCGATGAATTCGCGGTCGAAGAGATCGCGGATATAGTTCCAGTTGAAGTAGAAGACGTCGTTGTCGTTGCGGCGCACGCGGTAGTCGTAGATCACGAGATCGATGAACGTGCCCGGCGCGCCGGTACGGAATTCGGGCGTCTCCAGCTTGATGGTCTTCATGCCGCTGACTTCGCCCGCGTACATCCCGATGGAGTTGCTGAAGATGATCGAGCTCATGGACGTGGCGCGCAGGCCCTGCCGCTCGAACAGCTCGCGGGAGAGCTCGATGGAGGAGACGGGCACCTCAAGGAGCTTGCGGGTGAACGCCTCGGCCTTGCGGGCGATCTGGACGATGGGCTCGTCGAAGTGGGTCTGCAGGCGTACCGGGAAGATGTCGATGAAGCTGCCCACGGTCTTGCGGGCCCCGGCGAAATACTGTTCGCGGTTGAACACCGGCATGTTGATGATCATGTCGTCCTGATGGCACCACACGTTCATCAGCTTGAAGTAGGCCGCGAGCAGCAGGGCGTTGAGGCTGATCTGCTCCTCGGCGGCAATGGCGTTGAGGCCCTCGATGATTTCGGGCCGGATCTCCTGATAGAAGGTGTCGAAATACACTTCTTTCAACAGGGCCGGGTTGCGCTTGGTGGGCAGGAGGGCCTTGGAGGGCAGATCCTTGAACAGCCCGAGCTGGAACTCCAGCGCGTTCTTGTATTCCTGCGTGCGCTGGCGCAGGTTTTCCACACGCACATAGTCGCCGAAGGTCATGGCCGCTTCGGGCAATTCCCACGGCTCGCCGAGCACCATCCGGTCGTAGGTGTTGAACAGTTCGTCGAACACCTGCATGTAGCTGAAGCCGTCCACGAGCATGTGGTCGATGTTCATGGCGAACACATAGCGATCATTGGCGAATTTCGTGATCTCGCAGAAGAACAGGGGCCATTCGCCCAGATCGAAACGGTAGTCGTTGAGTTCGAGGCCGCGCTGCAGGATGTAGGCCCGTTCCTCCGAAGGCGGCAGATGCGACACGTCGATATGTCTGGCGTGCACTTCGGGCACCGTTTTGAAGACCTTGAAACGGGGCTTCTCGCGTTCCTCGTCGATGACCGAGCGCATGATGGGATGGCGGCCGACCACATAGTTCAGCGCCTTGTCAAACACGTCGGGCCGGAAGTCGCCGTCCATGCGGGCGTTGAGGTAGATGTAGCAGCTCAGGCCGCTCGGCTCGTTCTGCACGAAGCCTTTGCGGTGGAAATACAACGTTTCCTGAAAATGCATCAGCGGAAAGTAGGCCACGTCGCCGTCCGCGTGCGTTTCGCAAAAGACGCGGGGCCACAGGTAGTCCGCCATCTGCCGGATGGTGGTCAGACGCAGGAAGTCCTCGCCGATCTCCGCTTCCGCAAACACCTCGCGGATAGCGTCGAACAGGGCGAACGCCTTGGAGATGTCCCCGATGAGGGGCATGAGTTCCGCGCTGACGCTCACGGCTTCGGCTTTGATGCCGAGGCTGGAAGCCACGATCTTCTGAAGAAGCGCCTCGATCTCGTTCTGAGGCGGCTCGATGCTGAAGTCGCGGGTGCGGAAATACTGCACCTGCTGCTCCACCGTGGGGAACAGGTAGCAGAAATTGCTTTCCATCTTGGCCCGATAGATGTCCTCAAGCCGCGCCTGCATACGCATGGCCCGGATGGAATCCCCGCCGAGGCGGAACAGGTTCTTCTTCCTGCCGATGGCGTCAACGGGCAGTTCAAGCACGTCGCTCCACACGCCGAGCACGATCTGCTCGTGATCCATCGAAGCGGGATCGAGGACGGGCTCCTCATGCTCAAGCACGGTGATCTTGCCGTCGAAATCGCCGTTGAGGTAGCCCTCGCACAGCGCCTTGCGCATGACCTTTCCGCTGGACGTGCGCGGGATGTCGCCCTGCCGCGCGGCTATGAAGCGGTCGACGGAGAACCCGGCGAGTGTGGAAACCTGTTCGTTCATGCGGTGCAGGAGCTGCGCCAGTTCCGCATCAGCGCCCTTTTTCGCCGGGATGTAGAACATCAGGATGATCTCGCGGCCTTCCCGGGGATCGTACACGCCGCACGCTACCACGAGCCGGAACGCCTTTTCCATGCCGGACAGGGCGATGTGCTCGATGTCGGCGGGGTAATAGTTCTGCCCGCGCACGATGATGATTTCCTTGGAACGGCCAACGATGCACAGGTCGCCCTCGGCGTCCATGAAGCCCATGTCGCCGGTGGAGAACCACTCCCCGTTGAACGAGGACTCGGTCGCTTCGGGATTGTCGAAGTAGTCGGAGATGACGTTGTCCCCCCGGATTTCCACCACGCCCACACGGTCGGCGGGCAGGGGCTTGCCGTCCTTGTCGGCAATGCGGACTTCGCAATACTGGACGGGCTTGCCCACGCTGGTGAACTCGGCCGCGTCTTCGCCTTTGGGCACGTAGCGGACAACCTGCTCCGACACCATGAGCCTGCGGTCGAGGGTGAACGTCTTCACCGGGGTATTGCGCGGGTGGCACGTCGCCACCAGCGTCGTCTCGGTAAGCCCGTAGCCGGGCATGAGCAGGTGCGGGGCGAGGCCCATCGGCGCGAGCTGCTCCTGCAGGATGCGGCACGATTCGGCGGAAATCATTTCCGCGCCCACCGTCCACACTTTGAGGCACGAGAGATCCACTTCGGGCAGCCGGTCGGCACGCAAGCCTATGTATGCGGAAAGATGCTCGATGCCGGTATTGGTGGCGGAGGTGATGGTGCCCCGGTGCTCGTGGATTTTTTCCATCCACAGGAACGGACGCTGGGCGAACTGGAACGGGTCCATCTTGATCTGATCCATGCCCGCGAGCATAGGCATGAGGTGGCATCCGAACAGCCCGAAATCATGGAAGTACGGCAACCACGTCACCAGCCTGTCCTCGGATGTGCCGCCTTCGATGGCCCGCAGGGCGCGGATGTTCGCAATGAGGTTGCGGTGCGTGAGGCGCGCGCCCTTGGGCATACCCGTGCTGCCGGAGGAGAACTGGAGCACGGCGGAATCGTCATGCTGCGGGATGTAGCGGTCGTCCTCCTGGAAATCGACGATGCGGGCCTCCGTGATGAGGTCTTCGCTGGCTATGAGCGTGGCCCCCGTCCCTTTGAACATGTCCGTCAGCACGGCAAAGGCCCGCTCGTTGGACGAATCGGCCACGATGGGAGCCTTGATTGCCTCCCAGACGTGAAAAATCTTCTGCGCCTCCATCGAATCCGCTTTGGGCGTACGCATGTGGGCGAGCGGCGCTGGCAGGACGCCGCTGAACAGGCATCCCCAAAAGATTTCAAGGAACGTGCGCGAAGCGTCCACCGAAAGGATCAGCGGCGTACGGGGCCGGAGCCCGCGCCGGTACAGCACCTGCGCCATCTCCTTGGCGTTGCGCAGCAATTCGGGGTAGCTCTGGAACTCCTCCGAGGTGTCCCCCGACGCGACATGGAAAATGCCATGTTCGGGATACCGGGCCGCCGTCTCCTCCAGAATGTCGACGAGCGTGCCCGAAAGCGGTTCGGGATGGATCTGGTTCATCATTGTCCTCTCGTAAAATGGTTAAACAAATACGGCTATATGATAGACCGCGCACGCCATGCCCATCGCTACGGCGAACATGGCTGCCAGCAACGCCAGCGTCCTGCCCCAGCTCCCCAGTTCACTGCGCAGGACGCTGATGGAGGCGATGCACGGAATGTACAGGTTGGAAGCCACGATGAAGGCCAGCGCTCCCGCCGGGGTGATGGAAGCCCGCAGAGCCTGCACGACGGCCTCATGGTCGGTCGCGCCCACGGAGAACAGGACCGCCAGCGTCCCCGCCGTCGTTTCCTTGGCGACGAAGGAACTCAGCAGCGCGACCGTAAACCGCCAGTCAAACCCCAGAAACGAACCGAGGGGTTCCAGCCACCGCCCGAAACGGTACAGCCAGCTCGTCTCCACCGTGCCGCCGGGGAACGTGCTGATCGCCCAGACGACGATCAGAGCCGCGAAGATGTTGACCGCAGCGCCGCGCAGGAACAGCACGGCACGGGTGCGCACGTTGCCGAAGATCGTCCTGAAATTGGGGCGGTGGTACAGCGGAAGCTCCATGATGAGGCCGTTGGCGTAGCGGCCGGGAAGCGTTGCGTGCATGATCCTGCCCACCGCCCCGGCCATGAACAGGTTAAGGCAACTCACGCCGAGCACCACGAGCAGGGCCGTACCCACAGGGAACAGGGCAAAGGCGAACAGGAAGGCCACGCCCATCTGCCCGCTGCACGGGATAAACGGCAGCATACATAAGGTAATGAGGCGGCGGCGCGGCGAATCCACGACCCGGCTCCCGGCGATGGACACCGTGTTGCACAGGAATCCCATCATCAGAGGGATGGCGGATTTCCCGTCAATGCCCAGACCGCTGAGGAAGGAATCCATGAGGTACGCCACCCGCGCGAGATAGCCGGTGTCCTCCAGAAAAGAAAAAATGGCGTAGAGCGCGCTGATCATGCTCAACAGGGCGACCACCCACCCAAAGGCGGGCAGCAGGGCATCGGCGGCGAGGCTCCCCAGCGGGCCGGGGTAGGCCGCCTTGAGATCGGGAGCCCACGCCAGCACCGCGAACAGCACAAGGCCGCCGGTCATCATGCCAAGCGCAGCACCGAGCACGCAGCCCGCCGGGATGACCAGAAACGCGGCCAACCGTCCCCATAGCGGATGAAGGAGAACCCGGTCCCAGCGCTCGGTCAGCCCCCGGCCCGTACCGGATGTACGGACGGCCTTGCCACATGCGGCGTCGATCCATGCCTGCCGGGACGCGTACAGCTCCGGTGCGACCGAGGGGTCGCCCAGCAGCACACGGATCGCCTCCCGCTTCTCCCCGGAAAGGGTTTCCGTCCGGGCCAGCAGCCCCTCGTCGCCCTCGAACAGCTTGCACGCCGCCCAGAGCGGGGCGCACGGCAGGGCCGCCCCGATAATCTCCGCGAGCAACGACACCTTGGCAGGCACGGCGGGCACACTGGCGGGGCAAGATGCCTCCGCGAGCGCCCGGAGCAACGCGTCCACGGCGGTCCCGTCCGCCGACGTGCCCACCAGCGGGATCACGGGCAGGCCAAGAGCCGAAGACAACGCAACGACATCCACAGCCCTGCCCTCCTGCTCCGCAACGTCGGTCATGTTGAGCGCAACGACCACAGGCAGGCCGAGCGCCACCAGCTCGGACACGATATACAAGCTCCGTTCCACGCTCGCCGCGTTGACCACGGCGAGCACGGCGTCGGGTCCGCCGGAAAGCAGGTAGTCGCGGGCAACTTCCTCTTCAGGCGAATGCGGGGTCATCCCGTAGCAGCCGGGCAGATCCACGAAGGTAAAGGCCACGCCATTCCAAAGGGCCGCGCCTTCCTTGCGATCCACGGTCTTCCCCGTCCAGTTGCCTACACGCTGGTTCAGCCCGGTCAGCCGGTTGAACAGTGTAGACTTGCCGGTGTTGGGCTGGCCCGCCACCGCGACAGTCAAGGATTTCCCCGCCGGATGATTCCGTAAAGCGCCCATGCTCAGCCCTTCCTCGCCACAACGATGCCCGACGCGATCTCTCGCCCGAGGGCTACCCGCGTATGCCTCGCCAGCACGAGCAACGGCCCACGCTTGGCGTTACGCAGCATCCGTACGGCGACGCCCGGCAGAAAGCCGAGAGAGGCAAGGCGCCCGGCAAGGCATGGATCATCCGCCCGCTCATACAAGCAGGTTTCACCCGTCCGCACGGCGTCCAGCGTGGCGGCACGTTCCTTTTCCTTTCCGGGGCGGCGGTTCCGTCCCAAAAGCAGGTGAATCCCTGTCACGCACAGCAGAATGAACAACGGCTGAAAGGAAAGCTTGAGCGCGGCCCCCAGTTCAGGGCTGAGCCACGCCAGCCCGTTCTTTTCTTCGACCAGTTTGGCCGAATCAAAGGCCCGCTCACGCGCCTCACCAGTACGGACGTCGTAGGTCACGGACACGTACCGCCCGGCGTCGCGGACAACCCACGAACCCTCCTTCGGTAAAAAAGTCACCGTATCGGGCGTCAACGGTTCGCCGTCCACCCGTTCGTGACTGAAGCGATCCAGCACATCCTGTACGGACACCGCAGGCGTTCCCACGGAGGATACGGCGGGGGATGGGGACGCAACCTCGAACCGCGGCTCGTAGACAGCGGGCAGGAGCGCCATTTCGCCCAGCCAAAGCAGGGTGACGGCGCTCAGGTAAACGCCCGCCCAACAGTGGGATTTGCGGGACCAGAACAACAGGGAGTGCTTCATGACCGTTCCAAAAACTGGTGTAAAAATGAATTTGAATTTTATTTTTATTATAAACAGGGCTTACGCCGTCCGATGGGGCCAACTTAAGACAACTCACGCCCGCTTACTTTCATCTGCGTATCTTTTTTTTGTATTTGCGGCAGAAAAAACGCCCGATTATAAGGCCACCCGCTTCTCCAGCCGTGCGGTTCTGTTGCTGTAACAGGCAAATTTCACTGAGAAAAATCATCCCCCTTTGTCAGCTTTTGATCCCGTTTCTGCATGTACAAAAATTTTTCGGGAAGTTTGACAGCGTTCCCCGTCCTTTATTATCAGATATTGAAATTCAAATTCAATAATGAGGTTTTTCCGTGTTCACTCCCTCCGCCCTTTCTACAAACACCGTGGCAGCCCCGCCACCCACGCCCCCTTGCGGGTACGGCAAGCCTTCGGACGGGTTCCGGCTCCTGCTCCTTTCCGGGGACGCCGCTGCCCCGCCTGCGGATTCCGATTGCGTCCATGTCTGGAGCCATCCCTTAACCGGCCCGGTACATTCCGGTTTCCGGGATCTTCTCTCCGAGGAGGAATGCGCGGCCGCTTCCCGCTTCCACACCCCGGAGCTGGCGGAACGGTACCGGCAGGCCCACGGCTGGATGCGCTCCGTGCTGTCCCGCTATCTGGATACCCCGCCCGAAACGCTCCGGTTCCGCTCCGGTCCGGACGGCAAACCCCGGCTTGCGCACGGTTCGCTGCACTTCAACCTGGCGCATTCGGATTCGCTGGCCCTGCTCGCCGTGCGCCAAGACGCCCCGGTAGGCGTGGACGTCGAACCCGTGCGCCCTCTGCCCGAGGCCATGCTCATCGCCTGCCGCTGGTTCTCGGCCCCCGAGATCCGTTGGATCGCCGCGTCCGACGATCGGGATCGCGCCTTCCTGCGTTGTTGGGTCTGCCGCGAAGCCTTCCTCAAGGCCACGGGCGAAGGCCTTGGGCGGCCTCTGGACAGCTTCGCGCTCCACCCATGCGGCGATACGTTCCGTCTGGACGGGGCGGCCCTCGCGGAATGCACTCCCCTTGCAGGCCACGTCGCCGCCGTGGTCTGCGAAACCCTTTTTCCTTCATGCTGATACGAGGAGATTCCATGCAGTTCATGTTTTCACGGAAATCCGGCATCGTCCTCGCCGCCCTGCTCGGCGTCCAGCTCATCCTCCCCGCCTCGGGCTGGGCGCTCACCGGCAGGGATGTGGCGCTCAAGGCGGATCAGGTGGACACCAGCCGTACCTCCGACATGTCTATGGCGATGATCATCAAACGCGGCGATCAGCAGCTTGTCCGCTTCATGGCCATGAAGAAAAAGAAGTTCCCCGATTCGGAAAAGCAGCACATCCGCTTTCTCGAACCGGGGGACATCCGGAATACGGCCTATCTCACGTGGAGTTACAGGGATATCAACAAAGACGATGACATGTGGGTCTACATGCCCGCCGAGTCGCTGGTCCGCCGCATCAGCGGAGGCAGCAAAAAGGGCTCCTTCATGCGCAGCGACTACGCCAATGAGGACATTTCGCGGCGGGAAGTCGACAAGGACACCTATACCCTGCTGCCCGACGAGGCCCTCTCCGGCGTGGACTGCCACGTACTGGAGGCTAAAGCGGTCTTCCCAGAAAAGACGAACTATTCCAAACGGATTATCTGGATCAGGAAAGATATCTGGCTGCCCGCGAAAATCGACTTCTACGATCAGGGCGGGAACCGGTGCAAGGAGCTGGTTTTCGGCGGCTACAAGGAGATACAGGGCATCTGGACCGCCACCCGCCAGCGCATGCGCACCGTGGGATCGGACTCGGAAACGATCATGGAAATACGGGAAGTGGCCTACAACACGCCGATCGCCGAAGATATCTTTCTGCCGCAGGATCTCAAGAGGTAGGCATGAAAACCCTGTTCCGGGCCTGCGCCGTCTGCCTCTTCTGGTTCGGTTTCGCCCATGCCGCCGTGGAGGGCGATCCCTTTTCGGACGGACAGGCCTTTTCCGATCTACATGCGATTGAGGCTTCCGATACGTTCCTGCTCGGAGGGTTCGCGGAATCGCGCAACCAATTTTCCCTGAACGATCCAGAAACCCCGATTTCCCTGCGCCAGAAAGTGCAGGTCGAGGCGCTCTGGCGGCGCGACGTCTTGTCGCTCTTCGGCAGCCTTGAAGGCAGCTACGAAGGGGCCGCCCACACGTGGCCGGGCGACCATTCCCCGTGGAAAGCCGATCTTCGGGAATTGTATCTGACCTATGATACAGATAATATAGATATTTTTCTCGGGCGGAAGACTCACCGATGGGGGACGGGCGACGGCATCAACCCCATGGATCTCATCAATCCGCTGGATACGCGGGACCCGGTCACGACCGGGCGTGCCGACAACCGGCTCCCGGTATGGCTGTTCAGCGGCACGGTTTCGGGGAACGGGATCAGTTTCGAGGGAGTGTTCCTTCCCAAGGCCGAGGTCAACGCCCTGCCCCGCTCCGGCAACCCGTGGGAACCGCGCGCCCTGCGCGAACTCCGGCGGCAGCGGGACGACGGCCTCTTCACGATCACGGCTCCCGACGAACCGGACAGATGGTTCCGGGATGTGGAATACGGCGGGCGCCTCTCCGCCAATCTCGGGGGGTGGGATCTGGCGCTCATGGCCTTCCACGGTTTTGTCGACAACCCGATGTTCGTAAGCAGGAACAACGGCGGCGGGATGCGCTGGACCGCCGAATACCCCCGCTTCACGGCTTTCGGAACTTCCTTCGCGAAAGGCTTCGGCAGCCAGACCGTCCGGGGCGAGGTCGCCTATAAGCCGCGTTTTCCGGTACAGGGAAGCTTCGGTTTTCACCGGGCCGATCTGTGGCAGGGCGTCCTCGGCTGGGACTACGACATCGACAGCAAGTATTACCTGAACTTCCAGCTTTTCGGGGACGTTCAGGAAGGCTCGGAAGCTTCCGGCAGCCGGACATGGCACGGCGCGACCTATGAAATCAGCGGCAAATGGTTCCGGGACGCGCTCAAAACGGGGGTCCGGGGCAAACTCTACACCAGCGGGGAGGGTACGCTTACTGAAGTGTTCCTTGAATACGAACTGGACGATCATTGGAAGGCATCCACGGGCGTCATGTTCTGGACAGGCGGGGAGGACACCATCCTCGGCGAATACACGGACAACGATTTCGTCTACCTGACCCTGCGCTACGCCTTCTGACGTATCCCGACCACGCGGAACATCTCCGAAACCGAGTGAGACTGATGACGCCTACGAGTATCCACTCCACCTGCACCTGCCGCTTTTTCCATCAGGGGCAGTGCTCCTGCCCCGACGTGACCCTGTTCGTCATTGATGACGACTCGCACGCCGCGGGCCCGTTCCGCCTGCAACAGGACGGGGCACGCATGACCTTCTTCTATTGCCTGAACGGACAGGCACGCATCGACGCGCAGGCCGCCGATGGGGAGGCCTTTTCCGAAGAAATCGGCAAGGGAAACAGCCTGCTTTTTTGCCTGAACGGAGGCTTTTCCATCTCACGCGCCGGGAAGCGGATTCAGGCCGTGGGGCTCCAGCTCCGTCCGGAATGCCTGCGCCTGTTTGCCTGCCAGCTCGGTTTTGTCCACGATGGGCTCAGGAAAAGCTCATCCCGGACGCTCAAAGGAGACATCCCGCTGCACCTTCGCATTCTCCTCGAGCAGATCCTCAACTGCCGGGACGACGGCCTCTTGCGAGACGTATTCCTGGCGCACAAGAAATACGAACTGCTCTATCAGCAGATCGAACTCTTGGACAGGGAAAACAGCCACAAATGCGTCAGCCCGGCGGAGTGCCGGGCCGCGCACCGAGCCTATGCCATACTGCTCCAGGATATCGGAAAGCCGCCGAGCTTGCCCGAACTGGCAGCCGCCGTGGGGGTCAACCGCACACGGCTGACGGCCTTGTTCAGGATGCTCTTCGAGGACACTGTCTTCGGCATCCTGCGCCGGGAGCGTCTGGAGTGCGCCCGAAGGCTTCTCAACGAAAAGGGAAAAAACATCACCGAAATAGCGTATCTGTGCGGATTTTCCAGTCCGAGCCATCTCACCAAGGCTTTTTCCGCCCAATTCGGGATCTCCCCAAAGCAATATCAGATTGCCAGGCGGCACGGGCACCCTGCCGCTCCCGTTTCATGCGGCGAGCAGCATACATGAGCCCACCCTGCCGATTTCTGACCTACCATACACCTTATATTGGATCTTCGTCGGCTTTCCCGCTTGCAAAGCCCCCCTCCCCATCCCGTTGTTCCGCGCAAGCGGGATTTCCGGAAGAGGAAACGCCGAAGCGGCCCTACACGATGGTATAGCCGCCGTCAGCCATCCACAACGCTCCCGTGACGAAACTGGCTTCATCGCTGGCAAGGAAGGCGATCACCGAGGCGATTTCCTCCGGTTTGCCGAAACGCTTGAGCGGCTGCAGGGCCAGAAAGCTCGCCATACCTTTGGCCTCGTCGCCGGTATCCCTTGCGCCATCGTGCAATCCGGGGGTTTCCGTGGTCCCGGGGCCGACGGCGTTGACGCGGATATTGTGCGGCATCAGGGAAATCGCCGCCGCCCGCGTAAACGAGGCCACCCCGCCCTTGGAAGCATGGTAGGCGACGTACCCCGGAGATCCCACCACCGCGAAGGTCGAGCAGACGTTGACGATGGCCCCGCCCGTCTTCTGGGCAATGAACATATTCGCCGCCCCTTTCGTGAACAGGAACATGCTGGTCAGATTCGTATTCAGTACGGCGTTGAATTCTTCAGCCGTCGTTTCCAAAAGCGTCTTGTTGAGCTGCCATCCGGCATTGTTCACCACAATGTCCAGCTTCCCGTATGTACGGGCCGCCGTGTCCAAGGCCGCCTGCACATCGGCTTCATTTCCCACATCGCACAGGCAGAATGCAGCTTCGCCTCCCTCTTTGACAATGGCTTTTGCTACCTCATGCCCATTGGCTTCATCCTTGTCGGCCAAGACGATCCGAGCGCCTTCGGCGGCGAAACGGCGGGCGGCGGCAGCGCCGATGCCTTTGGCCGCTCCGGTGATGATGGCTGTTTTCCCTTGCAGTTTCATGGCTCTCTCATTGTTTGTTGCTGTATCCGGAAAGTTTTTTCCTTATACGCGTTCGGATATCCCTGACAAGCGCGGCTCCAAAACGAAAATCCGCAGGAAAGCCCCTACCGCTTGGCCCCCTGTCCCTTCAACCGGCGGCCGGGGCGTATCGGCCCCGGCGCTGCCGGAACACCTTCTCCAATAAGGAAAATGGATTGGCAAAGCGGGCAGCGTCCCAATGCTGTCATCGGCAATGGCATCTCGCTTTGGCCCTCCTTATCTTCCTATGGCAAAACCTCTTTTCCGATACGTTGTTGTGCAAACGTCACCCAATCGCCGGCAGAACCCCACCGCCGGCTCTTGCGCGGATCGCCCGGCTGGATTAAGCAGCAAGAGAGATTCAGCCCGGACAGACCGGGCGTTAGGAGAAAAACAATATGGGTAAGATTCTCGTCACCGGCGGAACCGGCTATCTCGGCACGCACATGCTTGTGGAGCTCGTCAAGCAGGGCTACGAGCCCCTGTGCGTGGACAACCTCCACAACAGCAATCCGTCCGTCCTCCTCGCCGTGAAGGAAATTTGCGGCAAAGAAATCCCTTTCATCAAGGCCGACGCGGGCGACATCGCCGCCATGCGCGCCTTGTTCGCCGAATACCAGATCGACGCGGTCATCCACTTCGCAGGGCACAAGGCCGTAGGCGAATCCGTGGCGCACCCGCTCATGTACTACCGCAACAACTATGACTCCGCGCTGACCATTCTTGAAATGTGCCTCAAGCACGGCAGCGCCCTCGTCTTCAGCTCGTCCGCCACGGTGTACGGCGTGCCCCACTTCCTCCCCCTCACCGAGGACCATCCCCTCAGCGCGGTCAATCCCTACGGCCGCACCAAGCTGTACATCGAAGAGACCATCCGTGACGTGGCGCTGGCGCATCCCGAGTTCAACGTCTCCATCCTGCGCTACTTCAACCCGGTCGGCGCGCACGAGTCCGGGCTCATCGGCGAAAACCCCAACGGCATCCCCAACAACCTCATGCCGTTCGTCTGCCAGACGGCGGCGGGCATCCGCAAGGAATTGCAGGTGTTCGGCGACGACTACGACACGCCGGACGGCACGGGCGTGCGCGACTACATCCATGTGACCGACCTCATCTCCGGGCACATCGCCGCACTGAAAAAGCTGGAAACAAAACCCGGCTGCATCATCCACAACCTCGGTACGGGCAACGGAACCAGCGTCCTCGAAATGGTCCACCGCTTCGAAGCCGTCAACGGTGTAAGCGTACCCTACCGCATCGTTGCCAGACGTCCCGGCGACGTGGCGAGCTGCTACGCCGATCCGTCCAAGGCTTTTGAGGAGCTGGGCTGGAAAGCCGTGAAAACCCTCGACGACATGGTCCGCGACAGCTGGATGTGGCAGTTGAAGGGCGCGAAGAACTAACCCGGGCGCGATCGAACCGACGTAAGGAGGGGATTCCCATGCATTGCCACTTCCACAACCCCGTCAGCATCCATTCCGGCCCCGGTATGCGCCGCCAGATCGGGGCGCTGGCCGCGAAATACGGGAAAAAGGCGCTCATCGTCACCACCGGCAGCGCGCACTCCCGGGCGCTCGCCGAAGAAGCGGGCGCTTCGCTGGAAGCCGCCGGGCTCGGCTGGGCGCACTACAACGGCATCCGTCCCAACCCGTTGGGCTCCATGACGGCCGAGGGTGCTCAGGCGGCCCGCGACAACGGGTGCGACATGGTCATCGGGATCGGCGGCGGCAGCGTCATGGACGCAAGCAAGGGCATCGCCTTCGCCTATTACAACGACGCGCCGATCTTCGAATACATCTACGGGCGCAAACAGGGCGGGCAGGCCCTGCCCATCCTGCTCATCGCCACCACGGCGGGGACGGGCAGCGAGGGCAACTGGACCGCCGTGTTCACCGACACGGACCATGTGAAAAAGGGATTCGCCCTGCCCGCCCTGTATCCCAAGGAAAGCATCGTCGATCCGGAGCTCATGACCACGCTCTCCAGCAGGGGCATCGCGGGGCCCGGCTTCGACGCGCTGGCCCACGCCATCGAGTCGTTCCTCTCCGTCCGCGCCAATCCGTTCAGCAAGCTGTATTCGCGTCAGGCAATCCTCTGGCTGAGCGAAGGCCTGCCCAAGGTACAGGCCAACCCCTCCGATCTCGAAACATGGGAACGGGTGGCGCTGGGGAGCACGTTCGCGGGCATCGCCATAGGCAACGCGGGCTGTACCGCCCCGCACGGCATCGAACATCCGATCAGCGGCCTGCTCAACGTCGCGCACGGTGAAGGGCTTGCCGCCATTTACCCGGAATACATGCGGTTCATGCGCCCCCACGCGCAAGCGGATTTTGCCGAACTGGCCCGGCTTCTGGGCGCGGAGACTTCCGGCCTTACGGAAGAGGAAGCCTCGCTGCGCGCCGTCGAGCAGGTGGACGCCCTTCTGATAACGCTGGGGATCGCCTTCACCCTGTCCGATCTCGGCGTGCGGGAAAGCCAGCTCGACTGGCTGTCCCGAACGGCACTGGACAGTATGCCAGCCGTATTCGCCAACAATCCCGCGGCGATGACTTCCGAAGACGTCAAGACCATCCTGGAACGCCGCCTGTAAGCTTACACGGTTTCACAACCGAGCGGCCCTGAAATCCTTGGATTTCAGGGCCGCTCGGTTATCCGGCTCTTCACCGGAGGCTCCCGCCTGCCAGAACAAAGAAGGTACGGGGAACGGGCCGTCTTTGCCTCTCTCCCCCGCTTCCCGTCTTACGAAAAATCTTTCCACACCTGTACGCCGGTATAGCATTCCACGGCGACAAGAATGATCAGAAGGACATTGATGGTCCCGTGGATGAGGGGCAGGATCTTCCGCTTCTTCTTGTAGCGGTTCATGATGTACCCGGTGATCAGCCCAAGGATGGCCAGCCCGATGATCGGCCACGCCAGTTCGGCGTGCAGTCCGGTAATGTGTGTGCTGCCGAACAAATCCAGCGTCACATAAAAACCGAGCGCCCCAAGAATCCATAAAACGAGGGCCAACGTCCCGAGCTTTACATGCTGCTTCCACGGGAAAAGCGTCTTCTTGCCAAGCAGCATCGCCACCCGCTTCAGCCCCTGCCACATGGCCCATACCCCGAGAACGGCGGCGCATACCTGCATCAACGGATGCATCCACAACAGAATATCACTCATGCCTGCTCCTCTCTGAACCGCCCTATTCGGAAAGCGGTATCTAGTAATAGTTACTGACAGCAGACTATTAGATCATTTATTTCCGAGAAGCAAGGCTTTTCCAACAAGGCTTATGCCAGACAGACAGACCGCGCATCCCTGAAAACGTCCACGGCACCCATAAAAAAGTCCTCCCGATCGACCGAACGGGAGGACGAAAAACGGATATGCGGAAGCCCTATTCGTACATGGGCAGATAGTGCAGCACGAAAAGGATATGGCACACGGCGGTAATGCAGCCGTATACAAGCAGGACATAAATGGTCAAAGAGCCGCCCGGGGCGCTATAGGCCGCCGCCGGGAACTTCTTGCGGCTGGCCCGCAGCATGAGGGCCGGGACGATGACCGACCAGATGGTTGCGGCGAGGCCCGCCCATCCGATGGCGGCGAGGAAGCCGTCCGGCTTGATGAGCCCGCCGAGCAGGGGCGGCAGGAAGGTCACGAGGGTCGTTTTGGCCCTGCCCATGACGGAGTCATCGAACTTGCACAGGTCGGCCATGTAGTCGAAAAGTCCGAGCCCCGCGCCAAGGAACGAGGTCGCCACCGCGAAGAAGGAAAACGCCTCCAACATGCGGAGGATGAAGCTGCTGTCGATACCGGAACCGGCTGCACGGATGAGGTCCCCGACATTGCCGCCCGCGGCGATGACGGCCTTGAACTGCCCGCGCGAGATGATCCCGTCGGCGGCCACAATCCACGCCACATAACAGACAAGGGCAATCAGCGTACCATAGCGCAGGCACTTGTTGATGTCGGCCGGCCTTTTGCCGAAATACTTGACCAGACTGGGCACGGAGGCGTGGAAACAGAACGAGGTGAGGTAGGTGGAAAGCGCGCACCAAATGAAAATGACCGCCCCGCCGCCGGAACCGTTTTCGCCCAGGTCAAGCAGTACGGGCAAACGGATCTGCGACAGCATACCGGTCATGGACAGGATGAAGGTCAACACCATGCCGCCCATCAGGATAACCGAAAGCCGATCCACGAACCGGGTACTCCACCAGACACAGGCCATGAGGATCAACGAGAAAAACAGGCTCGAGCCCATCATCCCGGGATCGTTGCCCGTCACCGCCATGACGGTCTGCTGCACGGTGGACCCGCCGCCGCTGACATAGGCATACACCAGAATATACAGGACGAAGGCCACGGCAAGCCCGTTGATCGTGCTCCAGACTGGACCGAGCGTATCCTGAACGAGCGTGTGGAAGCTGCTGCCCGGCTCGTAATGCAGATTCACTTCCAGAATCGCCTGGCTCGCACGCAACATCAACATCCACGTAAGGACCATCAGCAATAGGGACCAGTAAATCCACATGCCCGCCGAAATCATCGGCAGCGCCAGCATCCCGGCGCCGATGGCCGTCCCGGCGATGATCATCGTGCCGCCCAAAACATTGCCTTGAGAACCCATGCCTTCTCCCGTTTGTTCCTGCATCACGGCAGGTTTTGGGGTGAAATTTCTCCGGCGGCATCGGATCTCCATGCCGCACGGACTGCTTTCCCCTGTGGGGCATCCCGGTTACAAAAACGATAGAGGGGAGCGAGTATCCTCTAAAACAGGCGATAGGTCCATATATGCAGCGGGCCCGCCGTCAGCCAAAGCTGGCGGGGATCTTCCAACCATGCGCCGCCACAAGACTTGCCGCGTCAAAAAACATTCATCCCTCCGTAGGGTATCGCCAACCCTCGCCAACGGTACATAAAAAAAGCCCGCCGCCCCCATCCGGTATCCCCGCGTACGCCTCGCTCCATACGCACAAAAAAATCAGGTTGAGCGCCGCCTTGGGCATGTAGCATCTATCGGTTTTCCCTACGCGGGAGCATCTTCGCCCATCGTATGCAGCCAATGGAGTGCGGCGCGGGTTGCCTCACGCGAAAGGGCCTTCCCCTTCTCCTCCGAACCGCGCTTCGGCTCCGGGCCATTCCTAATATTCAAGGGGAAAAGGGCGCGTTCCTCAGGCACCAGCCCCCTCCGGAAAAAGAACGGAAGCGATAAGAAGGGGCTACAGATACCTCCCGGAACAGCTTGAAGGCAACATCTTTTCTCGCTATGTAAAAGGGATACAAACGAAAGCGAGCATATTTCCGGACCATCGGACACCCACAGCGCGAACTGTGAAGACAAGGCAGCGTACGTTATGACCTTTTCCTTACACAAACTGGTTGGACTGCCTGCCATCGCGGCGGCCGCCTTTTTTATGCAGGCACTGGACGCCACCATTCTTAACACGGCACTCCCCGCCGTGGCGCGCAGCCTCGACCGTTCCCCGCTGGCCATGCAGCTCGCCGTGGTGGGCTATACCCTCACCGTCGCCATGCTCATCCCCGTGAGCGGCTGGCTGGCCGACCGGTTCGGGACACGGCGCGTCTTCATCTCCGCCGTGAACTTCTTCATTCTGGGTTCTCTGCTCTGCGCCCTGTCCACCTCGCTTCCCATGCTCGTCGCCTCGCGGGTGCTGCAGGGTATCGGGGGAGCCATGATGATGCCTGTGGCGCGCCTCGCCGTGCTCCGGGCTTACCCGCGCACCGAGCTGGTCGCCGTACTCAACTTCATCAGCATTCCCGGCCTCGTCGGCCCCGTGGTCGGCCCTCTGCTCGGCGGCTGGCTGGTGACGTATGCCACATGGCACTGGATCTTCCTGATCAACATCCCCATCGGGCTCATCGGCATCCTCTACGCCTACCACATCATGCCGGATTTCACGGCTCCGCGCCGCCCCTTCGACTGGATGGGCTTTTTCCTGTTCGGCCTGAGCCTCGTTTCCTTTTCCAGCGGCCTTGAAGTCTTCGGCGACAGGGTCGGCCCCGATTTTCTCCCTCCCGTACTGCTCATCAGCGGCATAGCCCTGCTCGGACTGTACATCCGCCATGCCCGGCGGCATCCCTCCCCGCTTATCAGGCTGTCGGTTTTCCGCACGCGCACCTTCTCCGTGGGCATCGGCGGGAATATCCTGTCCCGCCTCGGTACGGGCTGTGTACCGTTCCTCATGCCGCTCATGCTCCAGGTCGGGCTCGGGTACCCCGCTCTGGTGGCCGGGGCCATGATGGCTCCCACAGCCATAGGCTCCATCACCGCCAAAACTTTCGCCATGAAGATCCTCAACCGGTTCGGCTACCGGGTGACCCTCACGGGCGTCACCGTCTGCATCGGCCTCATGATTGCCCAGTTCGCCCTCCAGACGCCCACCCTGCCCCTGTGGATGCTCATTCTCCCCCTGTTCATGCTCGGCATGGCCATGTCCACCCAATTCACGGCCATGAACAGCATCACCCTCGGAGACCTTTCCACCGAAGACGCCAGCACCGGAAACGGCTTGCTCTCCGTAACCCAGCAGCTTTCCATCAGCTTCGGCGTGGCGAGCAGCACCGTGGTGCTTCGGTTCTACAACTCGTTCGCCTCGGGGACGCTGCTCGATCATTTCCACTATACGTTCATCACCATCGGCGGGATCACCATGATGGCCGCCTTCGTTTTCATGCTCCTCCGCAAGGACGACGGCGACAGCCTGCTTCCCGGACGCAAGAAGCCCGTCTTCGAGACGACAAGCAGTCCCACCCCGCGCAACCCCTAACCATCCACGTTGAACGGAAAGCCGCCGGGACAAGACGCGAACCGTACTGGCGGATCAGCCCGTATCTCGCGGTGTGCAGAGGCGACGCGTTTGCCGGGGTCCGGAGCCAAACCCCGCTTATATCATCGGCCGCAAAAAGAAGGCGCCCCCGTCCGTTCACGGAGAGCGCCTTCAGCAGGGAGTGGGAGGCAATGGTTACAGTGTGTCGGCGTACAGCTCGATGGTGTGCCTGACCCGTGCGCGGTCGCCGTTCCGTGCCAGCATGTCGGACAGCTGCATCATGCACGCCGGGCACCCTGTGGCGACGACGTCGGCCCCTGTGGCAACGATGCTGTCACGCTTCTTCTGGCCGATCTGCTGCGAAATGTCGTAGTGGGTCAGCGTGAAGCTGCCGCCACAACCGCAGCAGCGATCAGGCTCCACCATCTCCACCAGTTCGCAGTTCTTGTTCATGTTGATAAGCTCGCGCGGCTGCTTGCTGACGCCGAGGGATTTCTTCAGGTGGCAGGATTCGTGATACGTCACCTTCAGGCCACCCTTGGCGGGCCCTTCGGGGTGCACGCCCAACACGTCCACGAGGAACGCGTTGATGTCTATGGCCTTGGTGCCAAACTTCTTGGCGGTTTCCTGCACCGAAGCGGGCAAATTCCGCGACATCTCGGGCCAGTATTCCTTGATGGTCATCGTGCAGGACGAGCACGGCGTCACAATGTAGTCGAAGTGGGTCCGCGAAAGGATGCCGAGGTTATGCTCGATCATCTTTTCAACGCCCTCGCGGTCGCCGGACACCAGCGCGGGGATGCCGCAGCAGGCAAAGTTGTCGGACAGGAACACCCCGACACCGTGGTGCTCAAAAACCTTGAGGCAGGCTTCCGACACGCCGGTATAAATCTTGTCGCCCATACAGCCGGGGAAGAACGCGACGCGCAGGCCGCTCTTTCCGGCGGGCCTGTCCACCTTCCCAACCTTGGAACGCAGAGGCTTGTCCGCCAGCAGCGGCATGTGCCGATCCCCGAACAGGCTCTTGAGCAGCGGCGCGCAGGCGGTTTTCTGGGGATTTTGCTCATCTTTCAAGAGCAGTTTCTGGAACGGCGAACCGGCGCGCAGGAGCGTATCCACCACGCGCGGGTTGGGAAGAAGCTTTCTGAAAATGGCCTTCTTGACCGGGGACAATCCCAGATAGGCCGTGACGATGGCCCGCGCTTCCATAAAGATTTCCAGCGTCGGCACGCCGGAAGGGCAGCTGAACTGGCACCCGCCGCACAGCAGGCAGCGGGACAGCTTTTCGTTCACCGCTTCCGGGTCCTGAATGATGAGATGCGCCAGATTCTCGACCAGCGCGATTTTGCCGCGGGTCACGTCCCCTTCCTTCCCGGTGGTGTCGAAAACCGGGCAGAAGGCCTGACAGAAACCGCATTTCATACAGGAAGCCAGTTTGTCGTCCAGAACCATCAACGACTTGGCAAGACTTGAAATCTCATCCATGAATCAGTCCCTTTCCCGGACGCCCGCCGGGGGTGGTCGCCCGCTTCCTTCAAGGCGCGGGCGGTTCTGTGCCGGATTCGGAAGGTTGACCGGAGAGGAAACGGCAGGGCCCCCTGTCATTGGCCACGGAGCAGCGAAAGCGCCGTTCGGCCACCCCCTTCATGCCGCCTCCCCTGCCATTCAAATCCTTTGAAGGGCCGGGAGAAGCCCGCTTTCCAAAGCCCTCCTCCCGTTCCCTTCCTACAGCTAGTCCCCGAATCCCACGATCTTGCTCGGGTTGAACAACCCCTTCGGATCAAACGCCTTGCGCAGGCGCCGCGAGAACATGATCGTCCCGTGGGAGGTTTCCTGTTCCAGCCATTTGATTTTGGCGGTGCCGATGCCGTGCTCGCCGGACAGCGTGCCGCCAAGCTCCAACGCGGCGTTGAAGAGGTCGTCCACAGCCCGTTCCACGCGCGAGAACTCTTCCTTGTCGCGGCGGTCGCAGAGGATGGACGGATGCAGATTGCCGTCACCGGCATGGCCGAAGGTGGCGATGGTGACGTTGTGGCGGGCGGCGATCTCGTCGAGGGCCTTGATCATGGCCGGGATCTTGGAGCGCGGCACCGTGGCGTCTTCCAGCATCAGCGTGGGACGGCAGCGGGCCAGCGCGGGAATGGCCACGCGGCGGGCTTCCCAAATCCGGCTCTTTTCCGCGGCGTCGCGGGCGACCACGATTTCCGTGGCGCTGTTGTCGCGCAGCACCTTTTCCACGATCACGGCTTCATCCTCGACCTGCGCGGGGTGGCCGTCCACCTCGATGAGCAGCATGGCCCCGGCATCACGGGGGAGGCCGATTTTCACGTAGTCTTCAATGTAGTTGATCGAGGCGTGGTCAAGGAATTCCAGCGTACAGGGCACCACATGGGCCGCGATGATCCCGGCGACGGCCTGTGACGCGCCGTCCATGTCCTTGAACAGGGCCATCATGGCCTTGGAAGCCTTCGGCGGCGGAATAAGCTTGAGCGTAACCTTGCTCGTGACCGCGAGGGTGCCTTCGGAACCCACCAGCAGCGGCGCAATGTTGTAGCCCGTGGCGCATTTCACGGTGCGGGAGCCCGTCTTCACCAGATCACCGGTGTTGGCGAAGACTTCCATGCCCATGACGTAATCTTTGGTCGTGCCGTACTTGAGGCCGCGCAGGCCGCCTGAGCTTTCCGCGACGTTGCCGCCGATGGTGGACACGGACATGGAGCCGGGATCCGGAGGATAGAACAAGCCTTTGGCGGCCACGGCGGCGGCGAATTTCGCCGTGATCACGCCGGGCTGCACGGTAGCGTACAGATCCTCCGTGTTGATTTCAAGGATCTTGTTCAATCCCGTCGTCAGAATGACGATGGTGTCGGAACAGTCCGGGATGGTGCCGCCGGTAAGGTTCGTGCCCGAACCGCGAACGGTCATGGGGATGCCTTCCTCGTAGCAGCGTTTCACCACCTGCCCGAGTTGTTCCACCTCGGTGGGGCGCACCACAAGGCTGGGGATCATGGGCTTCAAAACCGCCGCGTCATACGCGTAACTCTGGCGATCCGCCTCGCTGCTGAAGACGTTTTCCTTGCCGACAAGCTGTTCAAATTCCTTTATGAGAGAAGCGCTAGGCATTGATGAACTCCAAAGGTTGAACGTAAAGGAAAGGGTTCAGGCCGGTTACGACAGGCGCTTGCGGAGGTTTTCCGCCACGGACTGCGGGTCTACGGGATTACGGGCGATGCCGCTTTCGATAGCGGCCCGCGCCGTGGCAGCGGCAACGGCGGGCGCGACGTCGGGATCCGTCGCGGGCGGGATGATGTAGTCCGGGCTGAGCTTTTCGGGCGTAACCAGATCCGCGATGGCGTGGGCGGCGGCGATCTTCATGGCGTCGTTGATGTCGGTGGCGCGCACGTCAATGGCGCCGCGGAAGATGCCGGGGAAGGCCAGCACGTTGTTGATCTGATTCTTGATGTCGGAACGGCCCGTGGCCACAACCTTCGCTCCGGCCTGCGTCGCGCGCTCAATGGGCCAGATTTCCGGAATGGGGTTGGCCTGCGCGAAGATGATGGGGTCTTTCGCCATACTGCGGATCATGTCCTCATTCAGAGAATCCGGCACGGAAACGCCGATGAACACGTCCGCCCCCTTGATGGCGTCGGCAAGCGTGCCCTTCACCTTGTCGGGATTGGTCGCCTTGGCGATGGCGTCCTTATACTTGTTCATGCCCTCGGGGCGGCCTTCCCAAATGGGGCCCTTGGAGTCGCACATGATGACGTTCTTGAGCCCGACGGCCATGAGCAGCTTGATGATCGCCGTTCCGGCAGCGCCCGCGCCGCTGGTCACGACTTTGATGTCCTCGATGTTCTTGCCCACAATCTTGAGGGCATTGAGGAGGCCCGCAAGCGTCACCACGGCGGTCCCGTGCTGGTCGTCATGAAAGATAGGGCCTTTAAAGACGCCGCGCGCCTTCAGGCTGTCCTCGATCTCGAAGCACTCGGGGGCCTTGATGTCCTCAAGGTTCACGCCGCCGAACGTGGGGGCCACAAGCTCCACCAGCTCGACAATCTTGGCGGTATCCTTGGTGTCCACGCACAGCGGGAAGGCGTCCACGTCGCCAAACCGCTTGAACAGCAAAGATTTGCCTTCCATGACCGGCATGGCGGCACCCGCGCCGATGTCGCCGAGCCCAAGCACGGCGGTCCCGTTGGACACCACGCACACGAAATTCGAATGGTTGGTGTAGACGTCGAGCATGGCGGGATCTTTGTTGATTTCCTTGCACGGCTCGGCCACACCGGGCGAATAGGCAAGCGTCAGGTCATCGTTGTCGCGCGCGGGAACCTTGATCCGGATGTCGATCTTGCCGACGTTGTCCTTATGCAGGGCCAGAGCTTCTTCACGGAGATTTTTGATACGTGACATGGGGAGCCTCTTCATTAGGGTAACGGCGGAGCGCCGAAAAAAGGGTACGACAACAGAGCACCGTCCCCCACGGCGTTACACCTTTGTGTTCGGAGAGCGGATCTCCCGTACAGGGCATGATCCGAGATCTTGAAAAATAAGGGAGCAATTCCGCCGCCCTTTCCGATCCTGCCGGAAAGCGCGAGCGTATCAGGGAGTCATGAACAGAGGAAACGGACTGTCGCTGTGAACCGGCCTTGACGGTATGAAGAGACGTTCCGGGAATCCGGCGCAGTCCCGAAGGAGGCCCCCGCCTCCCCGGAAAAACACCTGCTTCCGGAGGCGGCCCATCCCTGCACGCGAAGGTGCCGGAACGGGCAAACCCGCTTGTCGCGCCGCAACGCCCAAAACGTCCTTTCAAACCGTCAAGGGGCGGGGCATGTCCGACGGGCATGCCCCGCGTAACAACCTATTTCTTTACCTTGGCGTCGATTTCGGCCTGAGCGGCCAAAATGTCCTTCGCGTTGAGATACACCGGGGTATCGACCATCTTGCCGAGGTAGGAAACGGCGGCCTTGCCCTTGGCGAGCCCCTCTTCCTCAAACACCTTCACAACGCCGTTGGCCCATTCCACGTCGGCGGGATCGGGAGCGTAGAGGCGGTTGGAGGGTTCCACCTGGCTGGGATGGATGATCATGCGGCCTTCATAGCCCATCTGCTTGCCTTCCATCACGTTGCGTTCGAAAGCCGGGATATCCTGATAGGCCACGAACGGGGCGTCGATGGCGACGATGCCGGCGGCGCGGGCGGCGATGGCCATCTTGGCGCGGCCCCACATCTGTTCGACGGCTTCGGAGGTCAGCTTCACGCGCATGTCGCGGCAGTAGTCCACGGCGCCGAAGATAGCGTTCACATTGCGGGAACTGGCCATGCAGCATTCATAGGCGTTCATGATGCCCTTGGCGGTTTCGAGCAGCATGGAGATCTTCACGGTCCCGACCGGGATACCGCGGCGGCGTTCCAGTTCTTCGAGCTTCCAGTCAAGACGCTTGACGTCATCCGGATGGCCGGTCTTGGCGAGGGTCACGCCATCAAGGCCTTCCCACACGACGGCTTCGAGGTCGTCGTTGGTCATTTCGGTTTCCCAGTTGTTGATGCGGACGTACACCTGAGCGCCGCCGGAACCGGCGTATTTAAGCTTTTCGGCAACGAGCTTGCGGGCCGCTTCCTTTTCGGACGGGGGCACGGAGTCTTCGAGGTCGAGGGTAATGATGTCGGCGGGGATGCTGGGAGCTTTTTCAACCATCTTGGGGTTATTGCCGGGAACATACATGATGGAACGCATAACGGCCATGGGAATTCTCCTTTGAGGAAAAAAGTTGGTTGAAAAGATACCAATCGGACCGAAGCTATTTCTTCAATTTCTCGTGCAGGATGACCGGGATGTCGGTAGGCGTCATGGCGACGTACCCCCCGGCTTTCGTGATCGCGTCCATTTTGCTCTTGGCCGAACCGCGACCGCGCTCCACGATATTGGATGCATGGGAGAAGCGCTGGCCTTCGGGGGCCCATGCGCCGGAAACGTACACCACGAAAGGCTTGGTGAATTTCCCGGAGGCGATGACCTCGGCGCACTCCTCTTCCTGCGAACCACCTATTTCGGCATAAACCGCCACGCCTTCGGTTTCGGGATCTTCCTCGAACAGCGGAAGCAGATCCGCCATCGAGGTGCCGAGAACCGGCTCCGTGCCGGTATGGATGACCGTGCTCACGCCGAAGCCGCCTTCGCGGAGCACCCACGGGATGGTTCCCGACTGGCCGCCGCTGCGCGAGAACACGCCGATGGACCCTCTTTTGAAGAAGGTATTGGCCCATTCCACATTGCCGCCGAGCCAGCCGACCACGGCTTCTCCCGGCGTGATAATCCCGATGGAGCCGGGCCCGAGCAGGCGGGTCCCCTTGGCCTTGCAGTAGGCGATCATCTCCATGATGTCGTGGATGGGGGTGCCTTCCACGCAGGGGATCACGTTCTTGACGCCCGCATCCGCCGCCTCCATGACTGCGGTCTTGAGCACATGCCCGGGCACGAAGATGACGCTGAAGTCGATCTCGCCGTGTTCGCGGGCGATTTCCTTCACCGTGTTGTAGACCGGGACGCCGTGAACGTCGGAGCCCTTCTTGCCGGGGCTGGTGCCGCCGACGACATGGGTTCCGTAGCTTTTCATGTATTTCGTGCGCACGGACCCTTCACGGCCCGTGATGCCCTGAACGACCACTTTCGTATTCTTGTTGATCAGTATGCCCATACCCCAATCCTTTTGGTCAAAGATGGTTGCCCGACCCGACGCGAGGCGTCAGGCCAATCCGCGCTTGGCCAGATATTCCGGCAGCCCGGCGACAGGGACATCGATGGTGATGGCCTTGTTGCCGTGGAAGGTACAGGCGAATTCACAGGCAAGGCATTCCGTGCCGAGACGGAGCACTTCTTCCGCCGTCAGATGCTCGACCGAGGGCACGCCGTCCTTCAATTCAAGGATGCCCCGCGCATATTTTTTACAGGCGGCGACGCACGCCTTGGTCTCGCAGGAGAGGCACTTGCTGACATCGATCGAGACAGTCGAGGATTTTTCTTTGATTTCCAAGGATCTACCCTGCCTTCTGAGACGTTTTCTCAGCGCTGTATTCCTTGCACAGAGCAAGCAGCCGTTCGCCGATGAACTTCGTGTCCGTGACGTGTTCCCGCCCGTAGATCTCGATGCGCCTGCCGATGCCGTCCGGGGTCATCATGTCGGCGAGGCCGGTACGCAGTATCTCGAGGGATTCGTCTTCACGGTTGCCGCACAGCAGCAGCACGCAGGGGAAGCCGGGCTTCTTGGGCAGCATCTCGCGCAGCACCTTGACCAGCGCGTGGGCGTGGTGCCACTGCTCCTGATTCGCCATCATGAAGCCGCCGAGCAGATACCCTTCAATGTTGGGCTGGGAGAGGGTCGCCTTGGCGACGCGGTAAATCTTGGCAGCAACGGGGTTGCCGCTGGTGTCGGCGTAGTTGGCGGCCTTGAGCCCCACGGCGTTCAGCGCGTCGAGGCCCATCATGGCGGAGCCGCCGCCGATGGGATGGTAGCCCACGTAGCCGGGGCTCACTTCATCGTAGCCCATGTTCATGAGGAAGCCGGTGCCGCGGGCGTCGGTTTCTTCGATGCCCCAGCCGATGACGTCCAGATCCGTGGGCTGGCCGGGCAGGTCGCGGGCGATCTTGATCCCGAAATCGGGGTGACGGAACACGGCGCTGTTGTCGATCTCCATCTTGCAGTCGGCACAATAGAGGCTGCCGTCCCCGGTCATCACGAAGGGATTGATTTCAAGCGTCTGGCAGTCGTACTTCTTGTAGAGCTTGGACAGTTTGGTGAGGAAAGAGGCGAACTTGGAGAGGTCTGCCGGAGCAATCCCGGCCTGGGTGCAGACATCGATGGCGTCGTAGGACTGGAGGCCATACTGCGGATCGATGTTCAGCCTGAACAGCAAGCTTTCGTCAACGCTTTCGATGTCCATGCCGCCTTCCGTGCTGAACATCAGCATGGGGCAGCGGGCTTCGCGGGCGTTGTTGATGACGAATGAACAGTAATACTCTTTCTTGATGTCCAGTTTTTCTTCGATGAGGACTTTCTCGACCGGAAGCCCCTTTACGGTCTTGGCGAGGATTTCTTCAGCGAGGGCACGCGCTTCCTCGGGCGTATCGGCCAGCTTGACGATCCCGGCCTTGCCGCGCCCGCCAGCCTGTACCTGCCCCTTGACGGCTACGGGGCCGCCGATCCAGCGGGCGGCTTCCTCCGCTTCTTCAGGAGAAGATGCCACTCGCCCTTTTGGGACGGGCATCCCGCCTTTCGCGAGCCATTCCTTGCCCTGATATTCCAGAAATTTGGCCATGTGATGCCCCTTCTTCAGGAATTCATGTTCTCAATGCCACCATCAACTCAACATTCCTTTGTTCTTCAAACCAGAAAACCAATTCATAAAGCCAGTCCAACGTGACGCGATAAAGGAAACATCGGCTTTTTCCGCCTTGCGTTTTCCTCGTGAGGCTATTTTTAGTTTTATCTAAAAAGAAAGTCAAATAGATCTTTTTTATTTTTTTCATAAATAAAAATTGATTTTCCTTTCGAAAACGTAAATTGATTAATGAAACAGTCGATTGATGAATTGTATTTTTCCGCCTTGTGATATTTTGTACATTAACAATAACTGTCTTTCTTTAAAAGAGATATGGATAAAAAGCATTTTTGCACAAATAACTATAAGTGTTCGAAGCATTTTCATGCATTATTCAGGATTATATCAAGCATATTTCCAATAGAAAAATATTAAAAAGAGGGATTTTTTTATAATACTATAAACTATTTCTTTTTTTCATAAGCAATATTCCGTTTTGGAATAAGAAAAGTTTATTCAAATATGCATTCACCATTAAGAAAGAGGCCGTCTTCCCTATATCGACATAAGCGAGGCGGAATGCGGGCTCCGGGGCGGCGAGGCCCGCTGGCGCAGCGCAAAAAAGGTGTGGGGAGGCTGCTGCGAGGCCCCGCCCCCTCCTCCATCCAAGGGTAACACCGGGCGTTTGAACTTCATCGCCCTATCATGTATGAACAGAAACCGTTACGAAACGGAGCCCGGATATGGAGAGACGCGCTACGACGCCAACCGCGCACGCCGCAAGCGTCAACCGAAAAAAACGAAACAGGCGAAAGGAAAGCTGTAATGGAACAGATTATATTGACTGGAGATCGGCCCACCGGAAGATTGCATGTCGGCCACTACGTCGGTTCGCTGAAGCGCCGGGTGGAGCTCCAGAACTCCGGCAAGTACGACAAGATTTTCATCATGATCGCGGATGCGCAGGCGCTGACAGACAACGCCGAGCATCCCGAAAAGGTGCGCCAGAACATCATCGAAGTGGCCCTCGACTACCTCGCCTGCGGCCTTGATCCGGTAAAATCCACGATGTTCATCCAGTCGCAGATCCCCGAACTCTGCGAACTCTCTTTCTACTATATGAACCTTGTGACCGTGGCCCGGCTCCAGCGCAACCCCACAGTGAAATCCGAAATCCAGATGCGCAACTTTGAAGCCAGCATCCCGGTCGGTTTCTTCACCTACCCGATCAGCCAGGCGTCCGACATCACGGCCTTCAAGGCAACGGCCGTGCCCGTGGGCGAAGATCAGGCCCCGATGCTGGAGCAGACCAAGGAAATCGTCCGCAAATTCAATGCGGTTTACGGGGACACGCTGGTCGAGCCCGAGATGCTGCTCCCGGACAACAAGGCCTGCCTGCGCCTGCCCGGCATCGACGGCAAGGCCAAGATGAGCAAGTCGCTCGGCAACTGCATCTATCTGGGCGAAGACGCGGACGAGGTCAAAAAGAAGGTCATGTCCATGTTCACCGACCCGAACCACCTCCGCGTGGAAGACCCCGGTCAGGTCGAGGATAACCCCGTATTCATCTATCTGGACGCTTTCAGCCGCCCCGAACATTTCGAGCGCCACTTCCCGGACTATCAGAACATCGAAGAAATGAAGGCCCACTATACCCGTGGAGGCCTCGGCGACATGAAGGTCAAAAAGTTCCTGAACAACGTCCTGCAGGACGAACTGGAACCTATCCGCAATCGCCGCCGGGAACTCGAAAAGGATATTCCCGCCATCTATGACATCCTCAAGGAAGGCAGTATGCGGGCCCGCGAAGCCGCCGCCCGGACGCTGGATGACGTAAGACGGGCCATGAAAATCAACTATTTTGAGGATATGGATCTAATCAGCGAACAGGCTAAAAAATACGCCCGCTCATGTGGATGAGCTCTCAAGCCGTGTGAAGAAATTGTGGAAGGGAAGGAAAACGGAAAACGTTTCTGGAGAAAAGTGAGCCCTCCCTTCCATAAAGAAGAAAGGCCCCGGCATTCCCTGCTCAGTCAAGGGAAATGCCGGGGCCTTTTCGCCCATCAATGAAGCCGTGTCACCGTCCTGCCTCCCACCAGCGGAGGATCTCACCGTCCGAAGCGATGGGCAGGGCGACGGGCTCACCGATCAAGGGCAGGAGAAGCCGATACGGCTTGCCTCGGCTCGCCGCCACAATCCGTTTGAACGGATCATCCCACGTATGGTAGGCAATGGCGAACTTCCCCACGTGGCCCGGGAGCAGCGCGCGGGCACGCAAATCTTCCGCGACCTGCGCCGTGTCTTCCGGCATCATATGGACGTACCGCCAGTTCTCGTCGTATTGCCCGCAGTCGAGCATAGCGAGATCAAACCCGCCGAAGCGTGCGCCGATTTCCGCGAAATGCTTGCCGTATCCGCTGTCTCCGCTGAAAAAAATCCTGCGTTCAGGGGTAACAAGGGCAAAGCACGCCCAAAGGGTCTTGTTCCGGGTCAGTGAGCGGCCCGAGAAATGGCGGGCGGGCAGGATGTGGATGGCGAAGCCGCCTTTCCCCTCAAGGACGGAATACCAGTCTCCCTCGAAAACCGTTTCCTTGCCGTAGCCCCAAGCCTCAAAATGGGCCCCGACGCCGAGGGGGCAGACGACCTGCCCCACCTTGGACCGAAGCGCCGTTGCCGTGGCATAATCCAGATGATCCCAGTGGTCGTGAGAAATGAGCAGATAATCGATGTCCGGCATGTCCTCGGCGGTGTAAAGGTTCGTCCCCTCGAACGCCCTGTTGGCGAAAAAGACCGGCGAAGCATAGGTACTGAACACGGGATCTATCAAAAGGCGTCTGCCGCCGAGCTGCACGAAGTAGGAAGAATGGCCGAGCCAGACGACGGTATCCGTATTCCTGTCGAGCCCCCGCAGGTCGGTTTTCGCTGAAGGCATGGGACGAGTCGGCTTCTGGCCTTCCGTTGACGAAAAAACGTACTTCATCAACGCGCCCACAATGCCGCCGTTCCCCTTTATGGGCGGCAGCGGCTCCGTATTGCGAAAGGCACCGCCCTCATAGTGAGGCGACTGCGATATCGCGTCAAGGCGGTCACCTTCAGGCAACTTGCCGAATGAAGCCTGTGACATGAAAGCATACCCTCCCCCGATAAGAATACAGAGTAAAAGGACCAGACCGAACGCCACGCGCATACCCCTTCTCATGGAATCTCCAGACATTCTCTCTTTTCAGACGCGGACGGGATACGGCAAGGCCGCCCCGACTATTCCTCGGAACCGCCCTACCGTCCCCCGCCGATGCCCTTCGCGCGCATCGGCGGAGATCCCGAATACCTTACACGGTGATCAGATCGTATTGATTGTTCCCCATGCCTTGAAGCTTCATGTACTCGAGTTGGCGCAGGCCACTGCGGGACTCAATGCGTTCCACAAGGTCGCGCCGCTGCGCTTCGGGCAATGCATAAACCATGTCCACCGAAGCCTGATCGACGGCCAGAATATCCGTCGAGGCAATGATCCCCAAATCCGGCGTGGTGGGTGCCGCCGCGCCGAGCCCGGCGCAGTCGCAATCCACGGACATGTTCCGGAGCACGTTGATATAGGTAATATGTTGCCCAAAATGATTGGTAATGGCTTTGCCGCCTTCCACCATCCGTTCCATGAACAGCGGGCCTCCCGGCCAGGTCCCGTCGCCCGGCAGCTGATGGATCTGTTGCTTGCCCAGTTTCCCTGAGGCGCAGCCGATGGAAATGTTTTTGAGCGAACCGCCGAAACCGCCCACAGTATGGCCTTTGAAGTGGGTCAGCACCAGCATGGCGTCATAATTCAGGATATGTTTGCCGACGGACAGTTTCGTAAGCCATTTCCCGCCGGGAATGGGAAGGCTTACGTCCCCGTCCTCATCCATGATGTCGACGGGGCAGAAGGTCCAGCCGTTGGTCCTCAGGGTTTCACGATGCCCTTCCGTGGTCTGCCTCGGACTGGGATACAAAACATTGCATTCCACAATGCTGCTGTCCGGAATATTCGCTTGGAATCCCCTGACCATTTCGCGGGGCAAAATATTCGGACCATGCGGTTCGCCCGTATGCAGCTTGATGGCGATCTTGCCGCTCATGCCATGATTGACGCGGGCATAGACCTTCATCAACCCTTCGAGGCTGATGTCCTTCGTGAAAAAGACCTTGGCCTTTTCCTGCGGCGCGGCCATAGCAGTATCGATCCTGGGGAAGCCCCCAAAAGCGAAGGCCCCTACAGTGAGCGCTCCGCCCTTCAGAAAACTCCGGCGGGAAAACTGTTCAGCCATATTATGAACTCCTTGATTGCCTCTCCGCAATGATGCTTGCAACCTTTTTATTCATTCTTCTTTCAAAGAACTCTTATGACACCCTACAGCCAGGATGACGGGAAACATATACACACTGCATATGTTCTCCGTGTTCCCAACGCACGGTACACATAAGGCATTGCCCCGCACAATCCGGCCTTTCGGAACAACGGCTCTAATTTCCCGTGTATTGCTCTTCCGTTACTTTTTCCAGCCACTCGACGTTGTTCCCACCCTCTTCTTCAGCCACGGAAATATGGGTCATGGCAACGCCGGGAGCGGCTCCGTGCCAGTGTTTGACGTATGGAGGGAACCAGACCGTATCGCCAGGGCGGACCTCCTGAATCGGCCCACCCTGCACCTGAACCCTGCCGACCCCAGCCGTGATGATCAGAGCCTGCCCCAGAGGATGGGTATGCCATGCCGTACGGGCTCCCGGCTCGAAAGTGACGTAAGCGCTTGAGGCACGTGCCGGCGTATGGGCCGGAAACAGGGGATCGATGCGGACCGTGCCGGTAAACCATGCATCCGGCCCCTTGATGGAAGGCTGCGAACCGTTGCGCAGGATGACCGGTTCGCTCACAGCGGTGGAAAGCGTATCTTTTTCCATATGACGGACTCCTTTGCCGACCATTTTTTCTGTAAGAAACATATCCGGTCACTATGCCGAAGAACAGATACGATTCTCTTTTATTCTTGCCTTATTCTCTCAGTGTAGCCTGCCAAGGAAAAACGACGCCTGAGCCTTCCGGAACCCGCCTCAGTTTCGAAACGCACAGGACAGGCGAGTTCCGAAACCTCCCAGGAGCTTCAAAACAAGACATTCAACACATGGTGAAAGCACAAAGGATCCTGCTGAAAAAAGGGCGAAAAAAAGCGCCGAACTTCTCTCATCAAGAATTCCGGCGCGTTGAAAAATCTCGCGTGCAAAGGCTGGAAACAGCTCAATCTCATTCACTCATCGCATACCTAAAAAGGCCTCAAGTTTGGGGCCGACAATAGCGAGAACGATTCGAACGCACATAAAAAACATGGCCACTCTTCTGAACGCCCGCAGATCACCGACAGTACGTCTATTGTCCGGCATCGGTTCCTCCATGAGCTTTTGCCAGCGTACAGGGCCTCAAAAGACGATGACGAAAAAACAAAACGGACCGGCAGATTGCTCTGTCAGCCCGTTTACTTTCTTATGGTGCCGAAGGGGAGACTCGAACTCCCATGAAGGAACCTTCACTAGACCCTGAACCTAGCGTGTCTACCAATTCCACCGGTGAATAGCTTCTGTCGTTCCGCACCTCCCCTCACTGCGCCGTTCTCCGTATCGGCTTTCCATACGGCCCGAACAGGCTTCAACGTACTTCCGCTGTTGTGGAACGGATCTGGCGGCAACCACTTTGTAAAAATATTTTTACCAAAAAAACGGTAGGTTGTTCTGTTCGAATAGGATATGAGGCATGTTTCGTGCCGCGCCGGGGAATGTCCCCTCCGCCGCTTTCCGTCATCCGGGAACGGCTCCGCGCGGCGACCGGCGAACTTCAACTCGTTTGTAATGATTCAGGTGTCTGCCCATGCGACGGATTTTATGGTGCATCATCTCCCTGTGCCTTATCCTTCTCAGCCTCGCGCTGCTTCTCCGGTTCCATGATGATGCCGACCCCCTTCCCGCTCCGCTCGAAAACGTGGTTTCCCACGTGGAAGGGCTGTTGTCCTTGTCTCCCGAACATGCCGTGGACGAATTCAAACAGGATGAAGAGGAAGAGGCGCAAAAAGAGGATGGCGAAGAGGAAGACGCCAAGGAAGCCGACGTCTATGAGGCCAATCCGCGCTATACCATCGAACAGGACCCCGAACAGGGAGAAGTCCTCCGCAGCGAGATCCAGAAAGGCGACACGGCGGGAAAAATCCTTGGGGACTGGATGGATGCAAACGACCTTGCCGAGCTGCTCGCGGCGGCCAAGCCGGTATATGTCTTGACCAAGGTCCGTTTCGGCCAGCCCTTCGCCGTTGTCCGAGATCCGCAGACCAAGGCGTTCCGGTGTTTCAAATACGAAATCAATCAGGAAAAATACCTCATCGTCGAGAAGAAAGACGACCGTTTCGTCGCCCGGCTTGAAGAGATCGACTACCAGACCTCGCTGGCGGTCATCAAAGGAGAGATCAAGAGCACGCTTTCCGGAGCCGTAACCGAACAAGGCGAAAACGTGGCGCTGGCCATTGCCCTTGCGAACGTCTTCGCTTCCGAAATCAATTTCATCAGCGATCTACGGGAAGGCGACGCCTTCGAGGTGCTGGTGGAAAAGCGTTTCCGCCATGATGCGTTTGAGGGGTATGGACGCGTGCTCGGTGCGAAGTTCACCAATCAAAACAAGCAGCATACGGCCTATCTGTTCCACAACGAACGCGGCCGGGAAACATACTACAATGCGGAAGGCGACAACCTCCATCGGGAACTGCTCAAGGCTCCGCTCTCGTTCCTGCGCGTGACCTCGCGCTACAGCATGGCGCGCCGGCATCCGGTCTTCGGCAACACCCGGCCCCATCAGGGCATCGATTACGGCGCCCCTACCGGAACCCCCATTATGGCCGTGGGCGACGGGGTCATTACCAATATCGGGCGGGCCGGAGGCTACGGCAAACAAATCATTATCCGCCACGACAACGGGCTGGAGTCGCTCTACGGGCATATGTCCCGTTTTGCCAAAAGCATGAAGAACGGCAAACGCGTCCGGCAGGGGCAAACCATCGGCTACGTGGGTGCGACCGGCACGGCGACCGGCCCCCATCTCGATTTCCGTATCCGGAAGCAAGGGCAGTTCGTCAATCCGGACAAGCTGATCATCCCCCGCGATCAGGCGCTGGAAAAACGACGCATGGCGGACTACAAACTGGTCGTCCATGCCGTGGACGCCTATCTGACGGGCAAGGATACGGCCAGCTACGATCCCGATACATGGTTCAAGGATGAAGATTAACCGGCCCTCGCATGGCGGTACCGTCTGACAGCGGAGAAGCCCCCCGTACAGGCTATTCGCGGTTCCACCCGTGGGGCGCTGAACGTATTCCCGTTTCTCCGCTCGACCGTTCCAATCCGCGAAAAAACCATCTTCCCACTAGACCGCTCACAAAAAACGCCTTGCCGATGGTTTTTCGGCAAGGCGTTTTTTATGGGTGCGTCTCACGGGCTGCTATGAAAGCACCATCTTCTTTTCTCCAGCCTGATATACGGCGGAGAGTTCCGCATACAGGTTCTTGATGAGCTCGAAACGGGCCGCCGCTTCCGGCGTATCGCACAGGCCCATGATGGGGCGGCTTGTGTAATAGCTGGAATCCTCCGCCGGGCTGGTGCAGTGGAACAGTTCCCGGATCATCTTCTGATCGTGGGGGATATGAAAGTCCTTGCTCGTGTTCTCGTAGCCGAACAGATAAAACAGTTCGGGGAAGCCGCTCCACGCGATGGCCGACGCGCACATGCAGCAAGGCTGATGCGTGGCGATGAAGATGCAGTCCTTGGGGTCGGGATGGCCCTGCAACTCCCAGAATTGCTTGATGGCGTAGACTTCGCCGTGCCAGAGCGGGGAAAACGCCTCCATATTGGTTTCGGCGAGGACGAGAGACAGATCGTCCTTCCGCAGCACCGCCGCGCCGAAGACCTTGCAGCCGATGGCGACGCGCTTGCGGGTCAACGGGGCGACGTCGTATTCGATGACGTCCATCAGACGGTTAAACAGCTTTTCCTGCATCGTGTTGCTCCTGTATCCCTGCGGATGGCGCGGGATCATGTTGTTCCGTATTGCCGTTCTCTTCCCTAGCAGATCCGCGCCGCCGGGAAAAGGCCGGACCATGCCCGGCCGGAACCGGAGTCATTTCAGCAGTTCTCCCACAAAAGCTCTGCCTATCCACAGGCAGAGCATACGGAGCGCGTTTTGTCCAACCCTTTTTGCCCTCTCCCTTCCATCTTCCTTGATGCGGCGGCATTCTCGCGGAACGGGGCACACTGGATATTTTCCGCAATCCGGTGTAAGGATCGGTTCCGGCGAATCTGCACAACCATCTTTTTTCCATTGAGAATACGCCGGAACCATCACTCTTAACCCAACGGAACTTCACATGATGCGCCGCCTGCTAGTTCTCCTTTCCCTGCTCATCCTTGCCGCCGTCCAGCCCGCGCACAGCGCCCCACTCAAGCTTGGCGTCCTCCCCGCCGCCGACACCATCGTCCTGCACGTCGCGGCAGACGAAGGCCTGTTCGCCAAACAGGGGCTGGAAGTGGAGCTTGTCCCCTTCCAGAGCGCGCTGGAGCTCGGTGCCGCCATGCGGGCGGGGGCGCTGAGCGGGCATTTCGGGGACATCATCAACGTCCTCATGCAGAATGAAAGCGGCTCGCCGCAAGCTATTGTGGCGACGACTTCGCACTCCTCGCCGGACAACCGCTGTTTCGGGCTCGTCGTCTCCCCCAAGTCCAAAGCGCAAACTCTGGCCGACCTCAAAGGGAAGGACATTGCGGTTTCCAGCGCCACCATCATTGATTTTCTGCTCGCGCAGCTCCTCCAGCAGGAAGGGGCCGCTCCCGATTTCCTGAACCGGCAGGATATCCGCCAGATCCCGGTACGCCTCCAGATGCTCCTGAGCGGGCAGATCGAATCCGCCCTGCTCCCCGAGCCGCTGGTGTCCCTTGTGGAGGCAAAAGGAGCGCGCACCATCCTGAACGACTGCAAGCTGAATACCCCGCTGGCAGTCATCGCCCTGAAGCGCGACGTGCTCGACGCCCCCGACGGCGCACAGACCGTGGCGAAATTCCGCGAGGCCCTCAGAGAAGCGGCGAAGTGCATCAACGAAACCCCCGATGCCTACCGCCCGATCATGGAGGCCAAGGGCCTGCTGCCCAAGGGCGCTTCCGCCAACTACACGATGGTGCGTTTCGACATGACGCACACGCCGACCGGCCTGCCTTCCGAGGCGGACATCAAGACCTTCGCGGACTGGATGAAGGCCAACCGTATCCTCAAGAAAGACCCCGCCTATGGGGATGTGGTCTTTCAGTGAGCCGTGCGTCCGATGCGGGCATCGCCGTCCGTGATCTGAGCAAGGGCTACGGCGAAGGCCCGGTTCTGGACGGCCTTTCCTTTGATCTGCCCTCCGGGGAAACCCTTTCCGTCATCGGCCCTTCGGGATGCGGCAAAAGCACCCTGCTCTACCTCCTCGCGGGGCTGGACAAGCCGGACCGGGGCACGGTAAGTACCGGGGAAGTCAGCAGGCGCGACAAGGGAAGGATTTCGTTCATCCTGCAGGATTATGGGCTCTTTCCGTGGAAGACGGTGCAGGAGAACTTGTCCCTGCCGCTCGAACTTCAGGGAGTCGCACCGTCCACGCGCCGGAAAGCCGTCGCGGACATGCTGGACGAACTGGGGCTGGGCGGCTTGGGGATGCGCTATCCCGCGCAGCTCTCGGGAGGCCAGCGGCAGCGCGTCGCCATAGGCCGGGCCCTGATTACGGATCCGGACATCCTGCTTATGGACGAGCCTTTTTCTTCCCTCGACGCCCTGACCCGCGAACACCTCCAGACGACCGTGCTGTCGCTGTGGCAACGCCGCCGTCCTACCTGCGTCCTTGTGACGCACAATGTTCCTGAAGCCGTGTTTCTTGGCAAGCACGTCATGGTGATGAACGGCCATCCCGCCCGTAACGTCATGTGGCTGGAAAATCCCTGTTTCGGCGACGCGGACCCCCGCGGCGAGGAACGGTATTTCTCACTGACGAAAAAGGTGTACGCCGCCTTGTCGGAAACGAAGGATTTTTCATGTCCACACTGATCATCCTCTTGCTGTGCGGCGCTGCGGGCGGTTTCATCTTCGAATGGTTCGGCCTTCCCGGTGGGGCCATGACCGGAGCCATCATAGCCGTCATTCTTCTCAAGAGCTTTTCCTCGCTTCCTCAGGCGGCCTTTCCCCGGCCCTTCCAATTCTGTATTTATGCTGGCCTTGGCGTGCTGGTCGGCAACATGTACCGGCCGGAAATGCTGCTGGCGGTCCGGGACACGTGGCCCGTACTGGTGATCAGCACCTTGCTGGTGCTCGTCGCTGGGATGCTCATCGCCATTTTCGTCGTCAAATTCGGCAACCTCGACGTCACCAGCGCCTATCTCGCCACCAGCCCCGGCGGCCTGAACGTGGTGGTCGGCCTTGCCGCCGACATGGGCCCCAACGCTCCCATCGTGCTCGCCTATCAAATGGTCCGGCTTTACACCATCATCCTTACGGTTCCCCTCGCCGCCCGGATTTTGCACAAATTCCTGAGCTGAGGCGGAAAAAACGGAAACGGAAGGGACGTTTTGAAGGGCCTCTTCTGAAATGTCCGGAGCCTTCCCGCGAGGATTCCAATGCAGGAAAACACAGGGAATCCCTTTCAAGTACATACATGAAAGCGTGCCGGGGCGTCCGTTTTCCAGGCGCTTGGATGAGGGCATACGGAAACGTGTTCTCTCCCATCACAGGGCTCCGAAGCCTCTTGCAACAGTTATCTACTGATAGGAAAAAATCATGCGTGCCCTCTTCCGTTACCTGCTGGCGCTGGCGGCCTTGTTGGCGATCTGGCAGATCGGATCGCTGGCGCTCGGCGAATTTCTGCTGCCGCGTCCTCTGGACGTGCTGGCCTATTTCGGGGAAGCGCTCACCACAGGCGCATTCTGGCAACATGCCGGGGCCAGCGCCTGGCGGGTGCTCTCCGCCATGAGCCTCGCATGGCTGGTGGCTTTCCCGCTCGGGCTCATCCTGGGCCATGTCCGTTCCGTGGACAATACGTTGTCCCCGATGGTCTTTTTGACCTATCCTCTGCCCAAGATCGTGCTGCTCCCCCTGTTCCTGACCTTGTTCGGGCTCGGGGATCTGCCCCGCGTCCTGCTCATTGCCCTGACCACGGGCTACCAGATCCTCGTCGTCACGCGGGCCAGCGCGCAGGGGCTCGACAAAAAATATCTCGACTCCTTCCGCTCCCTCGGCGGGACGCCGCTGCAGATGCTGCGGCATGTGCTCATCCCCGCCGCCTTGCCCGACGCCATGACCGCGCTCAAGGTCGCCAGCGGCACGGCTGTGGCGGTGCTGTTCATGGCGGAGTCCTTCGCCACGCGGCGCGGCCTTGGCTTTTTGATCATGGATGCGTGGGGACGGGGGGATCAGCTTGAGATGTTTACGGGCATCCTCGCCATGAGCCTGCTGGGGGTGGCCCTCTACGAATTGTGCAATGTGCTCGAAACGCGCAGTTGCCGCTGGCGGAACTTCCACATGGCGGGGAAACGCTGATGATGCCCGCGGAAATGCTCTGCGTGGCGGCTGGCGGGGCGCTTGGCGCGCTGTGCCGCCACGGTGTTTCGCTCTGGTGCGCCGACCGCTTCGGCAAAGCCTTCCCCTGCGGGACGCTGCTCGTCAACGTCTCCGGTTCGCTGCTCATGGGCCTGCTGGCCGGATGCTGGCAGCGATGGGGAACGCCTTCCGCGTTCGCGCTGTTCGCAGGGGCTGGATTCCTCGGCGCGCTGACCACCTTCTCCACCTTCTCAATGGATACCCTCGCCGCTTTCCATGCCGGGCATCCCGCCAAGGCAATGCTCAACATCGGGCTGAATACAACGTTATGCCTCACCGCCACGGCTGCGGCCTATTTTCTCATTGTCCCGTAACCGGAATCACGCCATGATCTTCTCCAGAAATGCCCTTGCCGTCATGCTCGGGGGCGGCGCAGGCGCGGTCTGCCGCGTCATGACGGGCTTCGCCGTGATGGAGAAGCTGCCATCCGGATTTCCGCTGGGCGTATTGTGCATCAACGTGCTCGGCGGGTTCCTGATGGGCCTGCTTCAAGGCTGGATGCGGCGCACGGGCAACACGTTCGCCACGGGTTATTGCCTGCTCGGGACGGGCTTTTTGGGGGGCTTTACCACGTTTTCGACCTTCTCGCTCGACACGTTTCTGCTCTATCGCTCCGGCGATGCATCCTTGGCCGCGCTGAACATAGCCCTTAACATGGTGTTGTGCCTCTGCGCGGTCTGGGGAGGATACGCCCTGCTCGCCCCCCGCCCGGAACGCCCCACCGCGCCCTCTTGAGAAGGATTTCTATACTCTTCCGGCCTTTTCTGATAGAAACTCCCCGTGTATCCCGGAATTCCTCCCGGAAAGGAAACGATATGCGTACTCTGCTGATGCTGCCCCTGCTCCTTCTGCCCTTTACGGCGCAAGCCGCGTCCCTGCTTCCGGGCGGCGACTATCCCGCCCCCGACTGCCGCTCCCCGCTGCGGCCTCTGCCCGGCGACAGCCCGATGGACTGGAGGATGTACCGCTCCGACATGGAAGCCTATCGCCAGTGCGTGGAGGCGTATCTCGCCACTGCCCGGCAAGATGCGGAGCGTATCCGCAAACGGATGGAAAAAGCCGTGCGCGAGTACAATGAAGAGTCAGGGAATCTGTAACAGTACCATCCCACCTCATGCGCACCTGACGTATGGCGGCCCGCTCCGACGTGGGGCGAGCAACGCTGAAAGGCGTTCCTCCTTTTCCGAAGCGCCCCGCATATAAGGACCCACCGATTCCAATCTGTTTGATATCTACTCCGAAGCCTTACGGACGGCGCTGCGCCATCCCGCCGAGGCCGGAGAGCCGTTCCCGCGCGACGCTTTGTTCCGCAGCCGGCCCCCTTTATGCAGCAAACCGACCCGCCGTCATACGGCGAGGAGTTTTCCATGACACGAGTGCTTGCCTGTTTGGCCATCGGAGCTTGGGTTTTCCTGCTCTGGCCTTTTCCGATCACGACGTTTATGGCCACATGCATGGCCTGCGTCACCTATCCGGCATACCGCAAGCTGCACCGGAAAATGTCTCCCTCGTGGGCCATGACAACATACACCGTGGGCCTCGCGGCCATCACGATCTTGCCGATCGCCACCGTGGTGTCGCTGGTGACGCCGCAAGCCGTCGCAGGGCTCAAAATTCTCGACGGCCTGCGCGACTCCGGCTGGATACACAGCCCGGAAGCCCAGGCGTGGTTCGCTTCCGTGGACGCATGGCTCAAAAACCTCCCCGGGCTTGAGGGCGGGCTGGATCAGCTTGCCAGTACCGCGGCGGGCCTTGCCGGGACGGCGGCCCGGACCGTGCTTGCGGGCGGCGTGGGCATTGCGGGCGGCGCGTTCCAGGCCGTGCTGGTGCTGTTCCTTTTTGTCATGATCACAATGATGTGCGTAACCCGTGCGGATCTTATCCACGAATTCGCCTGCCGCCTGACCCAGTGGCCTGCCGAGGTCATCGACCGTTTCGTTTCAACCATCCGTAAGGCCATCTTCGGCGTCTTGGTGGGAGTCGTGTTTGTCGCGCTCATTCAGGGGTTCCTTTGCGGTGTGGGCTTCGCCATCGCGGAAGTCCCCCAACCTGCGTTCTGGGGCCTCATTGCCGCGTTCGTGGCTCCCATCCCTTTTGTCGGCACGGCTCTCGTCTGGCTGCCGGTATGCATTTGGCTGTGGCTCACGGGGTCCACGGTGGCCTGCATCGGCCTTGCCATCTGGTGTGCGCTGGTCGTAGCCGGGGTGGACAACCTGCTTCGCCCCTTCTTCCTGAAGACGGGGATCGACGCGTCGGTCGTTACGCTGATCCTCTCCATCCTCTGCGGCCTCGCCGCGTTTGGGCCGGTAGGCGTCTTCGCGGGGCCGGTGCTCGTCGCCGTCGCCATTCAGGCCGGCAACGAGAGTACCCTCTGCCGCAAGCACTGAGCATGATGACGCCATAAATCCGAAAGGCGGGTATCCCCCGCCTTTTTCTTTGGCCGAACGCCACAGACATTTATCGAAAACATATTGAAATATCATCTCAACTCATTGATGGCAGATAGAAAACCTCTCTAATCATCCCTACAGGCTATTGTTCTCCATTCTCCTTATCATCATAAGAGCTATTCCATCCCCCGGAAACAACTGTTACCTGCGCGTACGGTTCAAACGTTCCAACGCGTCGTTTACCTTCAATAACTTACATATATACAATAGATTACCGTAAAGAATAGCCATCGGAACACGCTTCCGCCATACAACCCCCCCGCGCACAGGAAACCTTCGGAGGCAAGAGGGCTGGGAATAAACCTTTTTTCAAAACCGCCTCTCCTCCCCGTATCTCAATAAACTTATCACTCCCACTCTAAAGCAGTACAAATTTTTCATCTTCAATAAGTTCTTCATTTTGCACGGTTCGGCAATGAGAGAGGCCGAAACGGCTCCAATAAGCCAAAAAGTAAAGAAGTTTGTACCAAATCAAGGTATTTACAACCTTTTGCCTATGGCTATTATGAAGGAAACAGTTTGACCGAGACTGTCCCCACATATGGTATAAAGGAGTTTTTCACATGTTGCACAAATACAAGATGCTGCCACTCGTTGCTGTCATGCTCGTCATGTCATTGGTCTTTTCGGCACAGGCCGCGCCTGTGGTTCCCGACTTCGTCCCGCTGGTCCAGTCCGCCGGTAAGGCCGTCGTCAATATCAGCACCGAAAAGAAAGTCATGCAGCGGGGCGGTATGCCTTCCGAAATGTTCCGCGGGCTTCCCCCGGAATTTGAGCGTTTTTTTGAACAGTTCGAAGGCAACAGCCGCAATGCCAAGCCCCGTACGCAGCGCTCCCTCGGTACCGGCTTCCTCATTTCCTCCGACGGCTACATCGTGACCAACAACCATGTGGTTGCTGGCGCGGATACCGTTCTCGTCAACCTTCAGGGCAGCACCGGCAAGGAGCATTCCCTCAAGGCTCAGGTCATCGGGACTGACGAAGAAACCGACATCGCCCTGCTCAAGGTAAAGGCCGACGCGCCCCTGCCGTTCCTGAACTTCGGCAACTCCGACAAGATGGAAGTGGGCGAATGGGTCCTCGCCATCGGCAACCCCTTCGGCCTGGGGCACACGGTTACCGCGGGCATCCTGAGCGCCAAGGGCCGCAACATCCAGTCCGGGCCGTTTGACAACTTCCTCCAGACGGACGCCTCCATCAACCCCGGCAACAGCGGCGGCCCCCTGATCAACATGGAAGGCAAGGTTATCGGCATCAACACGGCTATCATCGCCAGCGGTCAGGGCATCGGCTTCGCCATCCCGAGCAGCATGGCCGAACGTATCGTCAACCAGCTCAAGCAGGACAAGAAAGTCAGCCGCGGCTGGATCGGCGTCACCATTCAGGACGTGGATGAAAACACCGCCAAGGCCCTCGGCCTGCCCGAAGCCACCGGCGCTCTCATCGGCTCCGTGATGCCCGACGAACCCGCCGCCAAGGGCGGCATGAAGGACGGCGACGTGGTCCTCGAAGTCAACGGCCAGAAGATCGACGACTCCAGCGCCCTGCTCCGCGCCATCGCTACGGAAGCGCCCGGTTCCAAGGTCAACATGGTTGTGTGGCGTGACGGCGAACGCAAGAACATCACCGTCCAGCTCGGCGAACGGAACCTCAAGGCCTCTTCCGGCAAGTCCGGCAGCGCCGTTGAACAGGATGCCCCGTCCATAGGCCTGTCCGTCCGGCCTCTGACCAAGGAAGAAGCCCGTACCGCCAACGTCAAGCCCGGCACCGGCCTCCTCATCGTGGGCGTCGAGCCCGGCAAGCTGGCCGCCGAAGCGGAACTCCGGGAAGGCGACATCATCCTGAGCGCCAACCTGAAGCCCATCAAGTCCGTGGAAGAGTTCAGCAAGATCATCCGTGAAGACGCCAAGAAGCGCGGGGTCGTCATGCTCCAGCTCCAGCGTCAGGGGCAGACCTTCTTCCGCTCGCTGGCTCTGAGCGATACGACCGACGGCGCCAAGAAGTAAATAAACCGCACGTAAACGGATAACCAAGAGGGGGGCAACCCCCTCTTTTTTGTTCCAAGCCCAAGAGAGAGACTCGTCCCACGGAAAAAGGATCAAGTGCCGGTAAAAAAGAGTGCCTTCCGGCTCAATAAGAGAGCGCCGGACCAGCCTTGCCTTTTCCGCAGGAATGACTATACTTCATCCTACGCGAATGGGGACTTCGTTGTACGGAGTTCCACGTCTGCCTATCCCTTTGGGGGCGCATTGGTTTCGACGGGGATGTTGAAGCCGAAGTGGCAGGCCGAGGCGCCGCTGGCCTCGTTAAAAGCGGCACCATAGTAATTGGCAACGATTACGAATACGCTTACGCTGCTTAATTAAGCGGCACACCGAACCGGCTCACGCCCGATAAGCTGGCAAGGTGTAAAACTATCGGGCTGGCGTGGCGTTGTGTTTGCCGGGCGACGCGCGAGACTTTACGGTGAACTGGCCGATGGACGCCCTGATTGGGGGCCAAGCCTGAGGCGAGATATGATACCCAACCTAAGCCTGTAGATGCTTCGCGTGAATCTTTCTCGGACGGGGGTTCGATTCCCCCCGCCTCCACCATTTTGAAAAAGACACCCCGTCTCTCCAGAGTGATTCTCTGGGGTGACGGGTTTTCTTTTTCCCCTTGTATTCAAAGGGGTTCGGCCGTTTTGACATCTTTCCAGAACCTCTCTCCAGCCACCAGATTCTCTCCATTCTCCCCACGTTCATTCTCTGTTTGGGGCGGTATTCTCTGTTTTCTTCGGACAGGGTCCGACACGCGTCCTGTTACAGATATCCTTTCAGATTAAGCAGTTAGCCGAATGACGGTATTTTGCGGTTGTGTTAAGACCTCAAATGGTCGGGGCAAACCACCCGCTTTCACAAACCAAAAGTCTCTCGCAGGTTTCGAGAAGTGATATTTATTCGGATTTCCAGCGCCCTGAATCAATAATCATCAGCTCCTTCAGGCTTGATTGTGAATAGGCACCGGTAGGATTTTTCACCTTTGACCCACTCGATTGGGTCTTCTTCGAGCCGAAAAAAATCCCGGAGGCGTTTGGAAAGTTCTTGCTTCTGTTTTTTGAGCTTGTCAGAGGCAAACCGGTTTTGCCAATCGATCAGGCCATGTGATTCAGCAAAAGCTTTCAGTAGATCCCATTTCTTATTTGGGTTTCCACTTTTGCTACAAACCATCCCCATTTGTGCGTATGTAAAGCGTTTGCGCTTTTCTTGAAACTTAACAGAGACTACATGGCCATCTGAAAATTCAATTGTAAGATCGCTCCATTTAGCTCCTTGGGGCAACGGGAAGGTCTCACCGTTTTTTTCTTTCGGACTCTCGGCTTGAGTGTCCTTTTTGTACTGTGCGGCTTGCTTGTCAGCGTTGCTCAACATCTTTTGAAAAGCAGCTTTGGCATCCTTGTTGTATTTCTCGAAGAGCTGGTGTGCGTATTCGATATAAGTCTGCTCTTCAGGAATCATTGCAGAGAGTGATCGACCAACTTGAATATCCGTTTCTTCTATCCACAAAGCGACAGATTGGATCTTGTTTAGCAAATCCTCACCACCAATACTGAATTCATCAACATCCCAATGCAATAAGGCTTCCACTAGATAATCCATGTCACTTTGAATATCAGGTGGAATGTCAGATCCCGTTTCAGACATCCCCTTGATACAAGTGTCAATCCGGTGCTTCAAATTAATCACAATGGTTGACAGTGGGTATGGGTGCCAGGCCACATGATGACTGGTTCGGTCAGTAACAGCTTTTTGGCAAAGCATCCAGTATTCTCGGAGCATCATGAAGTACCTTGTGCAGAACGATACAGGGTATTACCTTCTGGTGTTGGGTATATACAGCTCCTCAGCTTTGCGTTGACGATATAGTCGCGTGCTTCTTGGATCGGCTGTAGCGAGTCATCAAGGCATTTATTCATAACCTCAGAAATTGATTCTTTTGTTTTTCCTGAGTCAGCTTTGATTTCAGGCATGTCTGGATGATGGAGCAATATTACAGAATAGAATGCTGACAGAGTATCCAAAGGATTTGTGGCTTCGGATGATTCATCCGTAAATAACTGACCGTATATTTTTTTAGCAAAGGCTCTTTTTCAACTGAATGATTAATCCACTCGAGAAGTGACCGTTCCAAGGCACTAAAATCATTCTCAGGTATCGAGTCGGGATAAAATACATTTGCTCGAAGAAGGTCTCTCAAGCAGACCGTTGCCGCAATTGCATTGGTAAGATTGTATTCAAATAGATCGCTCTTCTTAATTTCTTCTTCCGGTTCCCCTTGCTTGATAGCCCATAATTGTTTTACGACTGCTTGCCCTTGTAAAAAGGTGTGTTCGATTTTTTCATATTCCCATGGAGGCATTGAAGGGAGCTCATCAATGTCCAAATTGAGTAGCACCATTTCTCGGCATCGATTTTCTATGACGTGTTCAGAGTCTCCTATCCATGTATTTATAATACAGCAAGGAAACGATCTTTTTGTATTGTCACCCATGGGAACAACTTCGGGATAACAGTCGACACCGTTCATTTTTATTTCTGACACGGGAGTTGCTTCAGATCTTGCAGCAATTAGTGGAAATGTATGAAGCGCTTTTGCAACGGCGCACGCCGGACATTCATCATTGGGCATCTCGATTATAGGAAAATAAGCCAGTGCCTCATGAAATGCTTTTTGAGATTCCTCAAATCCAGCACGGCTGTGAGATTCTAATTGGGGCGGCAGTTTACACTTTGCCTCCTTGATGCAATTTGTTGTGCAAAAAGATAGGCAAAGGCGTTCGTAACAAGTCCATGCCCAGTCCGCTGCTTTCTTAAGAGAAGATGGCATGGACTTTTCAAAATCATAGTGAAGGACGCTTTTGTCATGCATAATCGTCGTCCCCCTCAGGCTTGATTGTGAGTGTGACCGCCTCTTTCACGGTGCCGACTGAAGCCCGCAACGGCAACCGTATCGTGGAAATGGCCGATGGTCAGTACACCGCCCGGGCCAGTCTGCAGATCAATGACCCGCTGGTGATTACTCGTATTCAGCGCTTTATTCAGACCAACATCATTACCCGCATCGTTCGTGTGCCGGTGGTGCGTACCGTCTGGAGAACCCGCACCATCTTTGTCCGCCGCGATCCGCTGGCCCAGACATTCAGCTTCACGGAAAACCGGGTGCTGTCGGCGGTGGGCATTCAGTTCACCGAGCGGGATGCCTCCATTCCGGTCACGGTTCAGATTCGCGGCGTCACCACCGGATTACCCAACGACACCATCTTTGCCGAGAAGGTGATCGCTCCGTCGGAAATCAATCTCGGCGGTGAAACCAAGATCAGCTTCGACGACCCGTTTTATGCAGAAGCCAATACCAGCTATGCGGTGGTACTGCTGACCAATAGTACCAATTACAAGGTGCGCACCGCCACCCTCGGCAAGACCGGCCGTCAGGGCATCATCACCCGCCAGACCTATGCGGAAGGTGTGCTTCTCGAAAGCTCCAATGCCGAGACCTGGACTCTGCTCAACGGCTCCGACCTCACCATGAAGCTCTACGGTTATGAGTTCGAGAACGAAGGTACGGTCCAGTTCCAGCCAATCAGCGGTGTGCTGTTCTCTGATCTGAACATCGATGGATACTCGGCCATCCCGGAAGGCACTCATCTCATCTGGGAATACTCAACCGATGGTGGTGTGACATGGGATGCGGTCGTTCCGGCCGAGGAAGAGCGTCTGCCCAATCTGGCCAATGGCGTCTTGGTCCAGGTGCGTTTCAGCACCGGTATGGGTAACGACACTCCGGCGCTCAACTTCCGGGATGTCAACCTGATCGGCTACCTGAACAATACCTCCGGAACCTATCTGACCCGCGAGAACGAACTGACACAGGGCGTGGAATCCACCAAGGTCTACACCTAGATGGATATCCCCAACGGCACCAGCGTTCAGTGGTTCGCCTCCAATGACGGCGGTGAAACATGGGAAGCCATGACGATCGACGACACCCAGCCCATCGATGAAGACTGGACCGAATACACGCTGGTCAGAACCTTCAGCGATCCGCAGGGCAACAAGGTGCGCTACAAAGCCGAGCTGACCGGAACCGTATTGACCTATCCGAGGATTCACACCCTCGGTGCAACCCTGAGCTGATGGAGGCCCCGATATGATCGTCAAACGCCGTGGCGGGATGACGGAATTCATCCCGTCTCCACAGGAAAAACGGGAAGGACTGGTCCGGGATCATTCCTTCAATTTGATCGAAAACCTGCACCACAGGTTGAGCCGATTGGAGGAGCTCGGATTGCCGCTCGATGAGGCCGAAGCCTGCACTGCCTTTCTGGCTAAAATGAGGCAGGATGAATCCTGAAATGCAGCGATTCATACCAGCCTGATCACAGGCAGCGGCCCGGATTCCTGACCCAATCCCATCCGTGAAAAACAGCCAACACCCCGGAACGTCAGCATGCTTCCGGGGCGTTTCTTTTAATGTGTCCGCCCGAATGCGGCTAAAATCGTAACATGTTGAAAATAAAGTTTTTAAATGTCGATTCTTTCTGTTCTTCTACTTGCTTTCTGACGGAATTAAAGCATTCATTCACATGTAAGCTGAAGGCTTAAATACAAGCCCGGCAACAAGTTAGAAACCGTAAAACGGAGACTGTGAATGGATTTAAGAGAACTCAGATACGGAATCGAGATCGAGACCGTAAAACGCACCAGGGAACAGATAGCCTGGGCAATCCACTCGGTGGTCGGCGGCCATGTCAGGCATATCGGCGCACCGTCCTGCTACTATCCTTGGGAGGTGGAGGACCTGCGGGGCCGCAAGTGGAAGGTGGTCAACGACGCCTCCCTGACCAATGTGCCATCGCATCTAAGGGCGGAGTTGGTGAGCCCGGTGCTGACCTATGACGACCTTGAAAACTGCAGGAGGTGGTTCGGGCCATCCGCAAGGCCGGTGGAAAAATCAACAGCCAGTGCGGCATCCACATCCATATCGACGCCGAACCCTTCGACGGGCGCAAACTGGGCAACCTTGCCAAGGTGGTTTACAAACAGGAGCCGCTGATCCTCCACGCCCTCGGGATTAACAACGACCGCCTGCGCCGCTACACCCGTCCGGTCAGTGACGAGCTGATCCGGAACATCGAGCGGCAGCGGCCCAAGACCAAGGCCCAGTTGAACCGAATCTGGTACGGCTACCACAACAATCAGCCCCAGCATTACGACAACACCCGCTACCACGGAGTCAACCTGCACAACGTCTGGTATCGCGGCACGGTTGAATTCCGCTGGTTCGAGTCCACGATCCACGCCGGAAAGATCAAAGCCTACCTGCAGTTCTGCTTGGGCATCGCCGCCAAGGCGCTCAACGGCAGGGCCGCATCCAGCCGCAAGCGGGACTTCGATCCACAATGCGCCAAGTATGACTTCAGGGTCTTCCTGCTCCACCTCGGCCTGATCGGGAACGAGTTCAAGACCGCCCGATTACACCTGATGAAAAATATGCCGGTGATGCGGCCTTCAAGAAAGGTCGTCCCAAACCGGATGAAACCGAAACCACCATTCAAACCACAGAGGCCGGGTCTAATCCCGGCCTTTCTGTTTTAGGAGGTGAATCATGAAGATACTGATCCACTCGACGACATTGGACGGCGAACCGCTGGAGGCAGACGGCATCGCTCTGGAAGGAAAAACCTGCACGGATCTGGTGAAGATCATGAAGGGCCAGACGCCGTTCACTATCGAAGCGACCGCCCGTGACTACATGCTTGGTGCACTTGGCCGCATCGAGCCGGACCGGAAACTTAAGTTGCCTGAAGATCCCGAAGCGGCTGCAGCTGAATTCCTGACCCTGCTGGGAAAGCATGGACTGGTAGAGTTTCTGCCGGATGACGCCTTCATCGACCTGCCGCAGGAGGACACCTTTGACAAGGAGAATGACCTATGTGCGGACAAGTAGGCATCATCTTCGGTCAAAAGCGACGGCGCATTGCCGAGCGGGAATATCTGAACGAGGTCTTTATCCGCATGCTGCTCTGCAGTGAGGAGCGCGGTCCCCACGCCAGCGGAATGGCATGGATCCGAACCGACGGCGACTTCCGGCTTTTTAAACGTCCCATCCGGGCACACCGGCTGGTCAGGGAATCGACCTTTCTCGAGCTGATGGATGAGGTGGACAATCAGACCACCATCCTCATGAGGCACAACCGCTGGCGGACCCGGGGCAGTGAAGCCAACAGCCGCAACAAGCATCCGCTCCGGCATCATTATCGGCACCCATAACGGCACCATTTATAACGCCGATTACCTGTTCCGCAGACTCGGCCTGCCGCGCTATGCCGAGGTGGACAGCGAGCTGCTTTTCCGGCTGGCCGACCGCTTTGCGCCCGATGGAACCATCGACGGTCGAGGGTTCCGTAAAGCCCTGCGCCTTTGTCGGGGCCAAATGAGCGCCGTGTTGGCCTCACGGCTCGATCCCGGGCCATTACTGTCATCAAGGGAAACGAGCCGCTGTCGTTGCGTTACAGCCGCAAACACCGGGCGGTGCTCTACGCCTCGGAACCGGAATATATCGAAGATGCTCTGGATGACCTGCGTGGCTGGCGTGAACTGGAAATACCGCCGCTCACCATGCTGACCTTCCGCCATGAAACCCTCAAGGAGTGGCAGAGCCATCCCTTCAAATTTGTCTGTCAGGAACGCAAAGGAACCTTACCCGAAGGAGTTAAAGCATGACGAATAACGACAACCATCTCCGGCTTTTTGTCTACGGACCCCTGAAAAAGGGATTCTGGAATTTTGACCGGTTCTGCACCCGGACCATCAGCATCGAACCCGCCACCACTTGGGGCAGGCTCTACCACCTGCCAGCGGGATTCCCGGCCTTGGAAGTCCCGGAGAGCTCAGTTCTGGCCATCGGCACCGCCGATCCGCTGGCCGATACCCGAACACAGAACATCATCGAACTGCCTGAAAATGCCATGAGCCGCCCCGAAGGCGACTGGGATTTGGTCCATGGGGAGCTGATGACCTTCGCCAATCTCGGCTTCGATCTGCCGCCCATCGATCGGCTGGAGGCATTCGATCCGAATGGTCGCTGTGTTTATTCACGAGTTCTGGTGGCGGCTGATTCGAACGACTTGATCCGGCCTGTTTGGCTGTACACCATGCAACAACCTGAAAACACGAGGTTAAAGAGGATATTTTCTGCTTGGAACGGAGAAAAGATAATGTAAATGTGATTATGTGATAAATTTTTATTTGACACAGGCGGGGTTCGTTTGTATATTGAGTAATGTAAAAGTGAGTATGTGACACGGAGATTATATGAAAGCTCAAGAATACATAAAGGCAAGAGGCATTGAGGTTGCCCCGCTCGATAATGCGAGCGTGGGTCGTCTGTCTGTTGATGCAGAGTTTAAGTTTGCCGGAAAGCGTGGCGTTGTGGTGTCTCCGAAGCGTGGCTCCGTTTCTGATCGATACCTTTCCTTGCTTTCTGCTGAAGATATTTCCTTTGTTGTGGCTGAAGGCGGATCGACGCTGTCGTTCTATGAAGCTCTTCCGAAGGGAAGCGAGCTGCATCCTGTTCGTGCATTAAAGCCCATTAAGGCTCAGCCATTTCCAACGCAGGAACTTTTTGAATATCTCTCAGCTCTTCTGCGGCAAAGTGTAAAAAAACGGGAGTCTATCAATGCTGTGGTGTCGAACCTTCTGGTTGCCCGAATTACCGACGAGGAGGCAGGAAAAGAGGATGCATGGGCATACGCCGTCGCTGGAACGGCTGATGAATGCTCAGGTTTGATTTCGAGCATCAAAGGCAAATTGCAAGATACAGATATCAACACTGAAGGCGTGCTGAAATTATGTGCCACCTTGGCTGGTTTCAGGCTGAAGCCATCGGTACCCGAAGAATCAGCCCAGCTGATCGATTGGGTGGCGCGAGTATGCGATGATAAAAAATGTATCCACGGCTTGCCGTTGGTTCTCGCTCCGGTTTTTCAGTCTATGGGTGAAAGCGCAGGCTCAGTAGCGGTTGTTACATCTGCCATAGGCGCTCAGTTTTCAGCTTTGTCCGGCTCGGGCAATGACGAAGTGGTTCTGGAGAATGGAAATCAGGAGCTTCTATCCCTTTTGCGGGTTTTATATCCCAAGACCTCCTTTATAGATGACGGCTATCTTGAAAGCAAACCAGCTAAGAAAAAGGAGGCTGTTGTTTTGATCCCGCCATTCGGCAGATCAATGCCATTGAAAAAAGATGCCGCGATATCCAGCCCATTTTTTAAGGGTAATCCGGCATCAAAGAAATATCCGGCGGAATACCTATACCTCATCAAAGCCATCGACCAGTGTAAGCTGGATGGCCTGATCACAGTCGTACTGCCGGAAGGAATTTTATCCGGAGCAAGCCACAGAGCTTTCCGGGACTGGTTGTTGGATACCATGCAGATCCTTGGTGTTGTCAGTTTGCCGCCTAGATTCTGTTTTTCAGGAACAGGCATTCGATGCTCTGTTCTGTTTATAAAAAAAAACAAAGAACTTCCCGCCGATTACTCGATTTCAATGATTGAGCTCAGGCAGGAGGATTTTGACAGTGGTGTTATTGCTGACACGATTGAAACCATTAAGGGAGCATTCAATCCGGAGGATCGCGCATGAGAAGTACCGTGATCCATCTGAAAAAGTTTCGCAAAAAAGGCAATCGCCTCGACCCCCGCTTTTACCTTGGTGAAAAGACCGTAAAGACCATTACAAACGGAAACTACGACAGCTTCATCAAACTGGGAGACTTGCTTGACTATTTTGCCGACGGCTCACGATTGACCTCCTGTGAAGCAGGTATCCCGATGCTGCGTCTCAGCAATCTCGATGCATGCGACATCCATTTTTCCGGTTTGAAATACGCAGCAATAGATAATGCTGCAAAGTGGACAGCGGTCAAGCCGCAGGATGTGCTGTTCACTCAGGCCGCCGAGCCTTTCAGGGCTGCGGTTATGCCCGAGGGATTTAACGATATTACCGTATCTTCCGAGATCGCGGTCATGCGTCCGAAGCCTGCCGTTGTGCCCGAATATCTGGCGGCCATACTATCCGCCCCCAGCATGGGTAAGATTCTAAAGGATCTCGCTTACAGGCGGTCTGCTACAGCGTTGAGACGGTTACGACTTAAGGATATTGCCGGAATTCCCATCCCGCTTCCGGGCCGGGAACTGCAGAACAAAATCAAGACAGCTTATGATGATGTGGCACGCTTGAGCCAAGAGTCGGAAACGGAGCTGTCCCAGATCATACAGGCGGTCCATGCGGAGATCGATCGCAAAACACAGATGCAGGCGACCACGCGCAGGTTCAAGATCCGGAAAACGGAATTGAGCGGCCGATGGGATGTTGCGTATTGCGCAAATGAGGTCCTCCGCAAACAGCTGTTAGAAAGTGGCAGCGTTACCCCGCTTCTTCAGGTGGCCAAACCGGTCCCATCAACATTGAAAGGGATCGGCGAGGATGAAGAGGTTTGTGCTGTAAAGGCCGAGCATATCAACGAAAACACCATGATGGTGGAAAGTGTGGATACCTGCCGGTTATCCGATCTATCACCCCGGATGAGACAGCCGTTGAATCCCGGGGACGTATTGATCTGCACAACCGGCAGCGGAGAACAGGTGGCCTATCTGGATGAAAAGACAGCGGCCAAAGGCTGCAGGATTCTTGGAAGCGCCACGTTTACCGCTCTACGCTTCACCGAAACGCCAAGGTATTTCACCATCGCCATGACTCACCCCATTGTGCGGGCGCAGTTGAACAGCCTCGCTACCGGTGCCGTGCAGCGGTTTGTCAGCAAAAAGGATCTTGATGCTCTGCTGGTTCCCCGATTGTCGGTGATTTGGCGGGAAGATTTTGACAGTCGTGTATCCCGGGCCTTCGAAAGAAGGCGTGAAGCCTTGACCGCAAAAGCCCATGTACTGGAACTTGCCGAGCAGTTTTTACGGGAGGAAATGAAGCAATGAGTATTGCATCCCAAATGATTGAATATCTGAACCGTGAGGGTGCCGCCACACCGGAGACCATTGCGGCTTCTATACCCGACCTGAATCAGTGCGGTGGTGCGGAACGCGCTCTGTTGTTGCTGCGGTTGAACCCCAAGTTTGAACGCATCGACAAGGAGGCCGCTTCACCTGCTGAGCCTTGCGACGGTTTTATGGTGAAGGAAGACGAGGCTCCATATCTGGCCAGCGCCAAATGGACCACACGCGGCAGCGGAAAGTCCGATGAAGATGTGATCCATGATGCGGCGATCCAATACTTCAAATCTCTGGGGAAACCCGGAGCACCGATTGCCAACGTGGTGATGGAAGTAACCAAGACCACCGGGCTAAGCGCACCGGTCGTAGAGCAGGCTTTACGGTCTCAGTTTATAACAATGAATACGAATATTTTTAACCGGCCCAACCGGCAGGAGGATAAATAATTATGGCTAAGAAAAAAGACAATGCACCGGGCAAACTCCGGGAACAGGCCCGGGAGCAGCTTGCCGAACTGGGTTACGAAAAACTTATTGAGGACTTCCAGCTGTTTGATCCGTTTGGTGACGGAAGCATGGACGCCACAGCGGATCTGGTGGCAATGGATGGTGACGAGCCGGTCGTGCTCTTTGCGGCCGCTGATCCCGGCGATGCCGCCCGTCCTTCCATTCAGGACGATGCCAAGTTCAAGGCTGGGCTGGGTGCGGATGAAGGCAAACCATTCCGCTTTGTCTGGGTATGGGATGGCGACAACAATTTCATTTTCGATCTGGAAAAAGACGCACAGATTTCCGACCTGCCGCGCAAGGATTTATGGCGGGAGATTGCCAAACCGATTTCCGATTCCCGTTCCCGTCTGCTTCAGGATCTTTCTGCAGAGTATCACCGTGGAGATTTCCGAGCGATCCAGCGCAAATTCGATCAGCTGCATGATGCCATCTACTCCCGGGGCGGCGTTAAGCCGACCAACGCAGCTATTGATGAACTGGGCAAGCTCCTGTTCCTGCGCATTCATCTTGAAAAATCACCCCGCTACAAAATCAAGGACGGGGCCGGTAAGGGCAAGCTGTTCTCCGAAATCTACTCTTCCGAGTATGTAAAGAAGAATGGAAAAAAGGCAGTCACCGAACTGAAGGACGCCTTCCGGGAGATCAACAATCTGCCTCAGTACAAAGCAAAAGACATTACCGGTGAGGAACACACCATCTTTGCCTATGACGAACCGCTGAAGCTTGAAAATACCGACATCCTCGCCATGGCGATTGACTCCATGGATTTGCGCGACCGCGATGGTCAGACTATCCGTTTGTCAGTGCCGGACAAGGAGTTGGTGGGCAATGGCGAACAGGCCCGGATGATGAGAGCGCATCTTATTCACGAAGACCTTCTCGGCTGGGCCTTTGATGTATTCCTTCGCGGAAAATATGCCAGTAACGAGGGATTGGCCACCTACCTGACCCCTTCACAGGTGGTTGAGTGCATGAGCCATATGGTTTTCCACGACATCACCGATGCCGAACTGTGGGCTCGCAGAGGTGACAAGGATCAGCAGGAGCGCTGGAGCCCCGGGAAAGATGAAAAAGATCTGCCCGCCTTCCTCTGCGGGGATATCTGCTGTGGTACCGGTCGCTTTCTGGTGGGCGCACTGCGTGAGATCAAAAAACGGATTCTCGATGATAAGCATGTTGGGCACAGCGACGACGACAAGTTGGCATGGCTCAGCCAGATGAAACGGCACAGCTTTTTTGGCGCGGATCAGGCTGAAGGCAGTATCCAGAAGGCCAGAATCAATATGCTGCTTTACGGAGAGGACCACAGCCAGCTGTTGAAAGTCGATGACTCGATTACGGACACCCACGTGGACAAGCTGGTGGGCAAGTTCGATCTGATCCTGACCAACCCGCCTTTTGGTGCCGGAAAATATGACGATCCGAAAGGTCTCGCCAAAATGCGCAAAGAAGAACTGGAGCTTGAACTCGGCTGGAAATGGAAAGCCGGAGACCGGAGCAAGAAAAAGGCAATTGATAAAGCTGATCCTGCGGCGCTTTTTGTAGATCGTAATCTGCAGCTTCTGAAACCGGGGGGCAGACTACTAATTGTAGTTCCAGATGGAATACTTTGTAACTCGGGTGATGCCTATATACGAGAGTACATCATGGGATCAAAGGATGAGGAGACTGGTGAATTTCTGGGTGGAAAAGCCATCTTAAAAGCAGTCGTCAGCCTTCCAACCGAGACCTTTGCCATCTCAGGCACTGGTGCAAAAACCAGCTTTATTTATGTGCAGAAAAAGAAGCATGCATCTGAAAAACAAGGGCCAGTGTTCATGGGGGTGGCTGAGCACGTGGGGTATCTGAAAAAAGGAAAAACAGAGATTCCTGATCCCGCCGGAAATGATCTGGTGACGATTGCTGATATATATACCCGTGGGGAGCAGCTATCAGTATGAATAGTTTCAAAATTTTGTCCGAAAAACCCGCTGCCACAATTATCTCGGCCTCCATGATTGAACGCCGGATGGATGCAGGTTGTTTTCAGCCAACATATTTGAAAAATGAAAGCAATTTGTTGAATGGCAAAGTTCCTCATGCCCGGCTGGGCTCGCTCTACAGCAAAGGAAATTATGGTTCCCTCCCTGATTCTGTAGATTATGCATCAGATGGGATTGCATTGATTAGAGGTACTGATCTTCAGTCTATGGCCGTTAATCTGTCGGATGCAGTGAGAGTACCTGATTATTATTATGATCAGTTTAAAAAAGCACAGATTCAATCCGGCGACATACTGATGCTCGTAAAAGGAGCGTCTATTGATCGGTCTGATTCTGTAGCAATGTTTCCTGATACTGATGATAAAGCGATAGCGAACGGCAGTGTTTTTATTATTCGAGTTAATGAAAAAAAAGTTAACAGCAAGTACCTTCTCGCCGTGATGACTTCAGTGCCTTTTTTGCTCCAAAAAAGACGAGGATCATCTAATACCGGCGCTCTATACAATGATCTTGATACTATTAAGGCATTTGTTGTCCCTTTACCTGATCCCAAGATACAAAGTCATGTAGGAAACAAGGTAAAGACCGCTGAAAACTGCCGAGAAGAAGCGTTCAAATGCGAGAAACAAGCTGAGAGAATATTCAATCAATACTGGTCTGCCACATCAATCACACTCTCAGGTAGCTTTACCACAACCACCGGCATTAGCGTGTTAGACAACGACAGACTCGATCCAGAATTTTATAGAAACGACTTACTAACTATGAGAGATCGGGTTCGTAAAAATAAAAATGGGTATGTTCGGGTCGGGAAATTTGGAGAGTCATTTTCAGGAAAAACGCCATCGGATAAAGGTATTGACGATAGTTTATGTGAAATAGTTCGGGTTGCCAACTTAACCAGCAGGGGGCTTGACTGGAGTAAGCGTCTTTTCGGAACTATCGGTAATTCTGAAAAGGGCCTTTTGAAGGACGGTGACATCATTGTCTGTAAGGACGCTCACCAAAAATACTACATTGGCCAGCAGGTCGATATTTATTGCCGCCGTAACCATCATGCAGTGGCCTCGTCGGAAACGCTGGTAATTCGTTTTCAACGAGAACATATCAACCCGTTTGCAGCCCTTATCTATCTCCGGTCAATAGAAGCTTACGCAGCATTTCAGCAACAGATTAGAGGAACATCAGCACATCTATATCCAACTGATGTTGAAAATATAGTAGTACCCAAGATACCTGAAGATGCAGAAGAACAGATCGAACAACTGATTCGCAGAGCTGAACATTGCCGGCTCAGAGCCTATGCCCTGACAGATGAAGCCAAGTCTGATGTCGAAGCCCTGATCGAAGGAAAGCTGGACACCGATGCCATCATGTCCGGCAGTCTCAAAGCCCCGAGTTGGGAGGATATCGAAAAAGAACTGGAGGGCATTTGAGATGAGTATGTTCACAATAAACGCTTTCGTTAGAACAATAAACCAAGGAGTCGAGCAATGAGTAAAAAACGGATATTCATCAGTTTTGCGATTGAAGACGCAAACCTCAGAGACCTGCTGGTTGGGCAGGTAAAAAATGAAAATTCACCTTTCGAGTTTGTGGACATGTCGGTGAAAGCTCCATGGGACTATGCATGGAAAACCAACTGCCGCCGCAAGATCAAGGGCTGTGACGGCATGCTGATTATCGTTACTAAAAACACAAAGAATGCCGACGGTCAGCTCTGGGAAATCAACTGCGCCGGAGAAGAAGATGTGCCACGGCTGGGCATTTGGGGTAACTCCTCAAACAAACCGGCCACAGTTCCTGCTGAGCTGAAGCATGTAAAAATACTGAACTGGACCTGGACCAATATTTCTAACTGGCTTGATAGCCTTTAAAGGGAGGTGGGTATCATGAGAAAAGCATTGATCGTCGGTATCGACAATTACCCCAGTTGCCCGCTCTCCGGCTGTGTGAACGATGCGACTGAAATGAAATCGGTTCTGGAACGGAACAGCGATGGTTCGCCCAATTTCAGTGTCAAGCTGATGACATCAAATGATCACGGTTACCCGCTCAAACCTGAAACAGGAAATCGAGAGTTTGTTCGATGGTGATCCGGACATCGCACTTCTTTTCTTCGCGGGACATGGAACTATCAGCTCTTATGGCGGGCATATCGTCACTACGGATTTCAAAAAGTACGATGAGGGTGTGTCAATGGATGACATTCTGAACTTGGCCAATAAATCGAAGGCCAAAAGCAGAATCATCATTCTGGACTGCTGCTATTCAGGCAACATGGGATCGCCCAACCTTACTGATGGTAAATATGCGGAGCTTGCAGATGGCGTTACCGTTCTCACTGCCTGTCGGTCCACCGAGACCTCCAGCGAACAAAATGGTCAAGGCGTTTTTACCTCTCTACTGATTGATGCTTTGCAGGGTGGATGTTCCGATTTAACCGGCAATATCTCTCCCGGCAGTGTCTATGCCTATGTTGACCGTGCGTTGGGACCATGGGCTCAGCGTCCGGTGTTTAAGACAAACGTATCCCGATTTGTTCCCCTGCGAAGTGTCGCACCGCCGATTGAAACTGCGATCCTCAGAAACATTACCAAGTATTTCGCTTCAGCCTATGACGATTACAAGCTCGATCCCTCGTTTGAAGGCACAGAGGCAGATGCCAAGGCAGAGAATGTAAAGATCCTCAAAGAGCTGCAAAAAATGGAAGGCGTCGGTTTGGTGAAGCCTGTTGGCGAAGAGCACATGTACTACGCGGCATTGAATAGCAAGTCCTGCAAATTAACGGCCTTGGGGATGCAATACTGGAACTTGGTAACGTCAGGGAATATTTGATTTGGGAAGATATGATATGAACCTGAGCAACTTGAAAACAGCACAGAGCCTTATAAACCACCTCATCAAATGGGGCGAGCTCACCCGCTTTGAGCTGAACGGTATTGGCAGTGCTCAGGACTGGATTACGACCTTAGAAAACGCGGGCGTCCTGCATACAGCAGCCAACGATATCTGGAGCCTTTCACCCGAGTTTTGGAGCCTGCTCAGGGAAGATTCGGAGAAAGCCCTCCGCATCACATTGTTTCAGGTGCCGGAATATAGAAACTACCTGATTTCCATTCTTGCCGAAGGAGCTGCATCCGCTGCCAAGCAGGGACTGAATGATGAAGTTGAAAAATGGTCCTGCGATGAGCTGCTGCCGTTTCTCTCAGCCATCAACCGGATGTTGAACGGAATTGAGGCCGACGGGAAACGGGTTATCGACCAGAAGGCAGATCAGATACCAGCGCTGTTTGCATCGCTTCCGGAAAGGCAGACCAACTGGGACAACTGGAACCAGACTTTGCTGGGCAGAACGGCCCGACCGCAGGACCTCTTTGATTTTGTTTTAAAGCGTTTTGTTCCGTATGCCATGCCGGAGCCGTGCAAGACCCACGGACGCACCCCGGCACTTCTGCCGATTCTCCCCTTGGTGGATACGGACGGCAATGCCCAGTTTATGAATCTGGTTCCGGCACCATGGAATGCCAGCCGATCGGATATTCAAAGCGGCATTGCGCTTTTTGATGAACATGGAAAGCCGATGGGTGACATGGGGACAGCCGACGCTGCCCGGGATGCTTTGCAGGATGCTCTGATTGAGCAGCCGTTTTACAAAGCCGTGACCCAGCTGGCGATCAATCATTACCGGGCAAAGACCGCTTCTTCCCCGAGCTTCGAATTGGTTCTACAACCCGGAGCCGGATTGTCCGGCGTGGCGCTGTCTTACGAAACCCGAAAAATGGGATTGCTGAAAGATTGGTTGCCGCTGCTGGTTCAATGCCAGGAGTGCTTTGCCGCCAGACCGTTGGAAGAGGAACAGGTTGCAAATATGATGGAGAACCTGCTGGCTCTGGACATTCTGGATCAGGCCGATGACAACCTCATTCTTCATGAAAATTTCCAGTCCACCTTGATGGCAGGCAGACTTCGTTCGGTGTTTCGTCCCGGCAAGTCTCTGCAGGACCGCATGATTGAAGCGGTCAGAAAACATTTGCAAAAAACTCAACCGCAGGAGGTGAATACATGAGTCAGATAAAAGACACCTCCTCGAAGGTAGCATTACCAAAACTATTTCTGTGGAATGACCAGACAAGGTATCAGGAATACCCGGAGGCTCTCGCCCGGGCGGAAGAAGGCCGTGTTTATACACGACAGGAGATCGAGCAGAAGCTGTTCGATATCACGCCGACTCTGACCTTCAAGAAAGATGGTAAACCTCGAGGACGTGGAACGGATGGTATTGTCAACGCCATGGGCTTCGAGCGTTTCGGCCAAAGGCTGTGTGTAAACGGGCTCGACCTTATCCGGAAGGCAGACAACGGCTTTATGGTCTCCGAAGCAGGCTTGGAGCTGGGCAATAGCTACAAGAGTAGCGCGGAGTCCGATCAGTGGCTCCACCTGCTCGCCAGAAATCTTTTGCTCCGGGAACCGAGAACACGACTGCTGATTGGGCTGATGCTCAAGGGCTGGCTGCTGCAGGTGGACGTATTCAACAAATTCCCCAAAAGCCAAATGTCATTTATAGGGCCGGAAAAAGCCAGGCTGGATATCACCTCCAAAGACTGTCGGCAGTTCAATGATCTGCTGGCCGAACATGCGGAATTGGCATTGGGTCCCTTATGGATTGCCGAACTGTCGGAACACGGCTTGAGCCTGCCCATTGAGTGGTGCGGCATACGTGTCGACCAGCCGTCCATTAAGGACCTCTCCTCTGCCATTAAAAAGAGCTTCGGGTTGCTTTTCTATATCGGGATTTTCAGTGATGAAGGCAATGGTTGGGTCGTTGATACAGATCACGCTGGCCAGTTACTTGGCCACGATGTCCTTGAATCGTTCGGCGTCTCGGCTTCCGGTGGTCAAGGCAAATCCAAAGATGAGCTCTTTGTTGAGGCATTACGGCAAACCATGGACGGTGAAGGATACGCTATCGCCAGCGCCCTTGCGGACAAATTTGGCGAGCTTTGCCAGACACCGGTTGAAGAGCGGGACGAGGCTCTGGACCAGTTTGCCCGTGAAGCCATGTATGACGACCGTCTGGTCATTGAATCCTACCACACCGGCCAGCCCCGGATGGGTCGCGGCTTGTTTGGTGACAGTAATTGTCGTCGCCTGAAAATTGAATTTACACCGTCCGCAAGAGGGACGGTTATCGGAATTAAAACGAATAACAACCTCGCGGAGGAACAGTAAAATGATAATGAAACCTTGGGCAGCAAAAGGAGTCGCGCTTTATCCACCCAGCTTCTGCATGGTTGGACAAAATCAGGTGTTTAACGCTCTGCACCAGTTCCGGCGTTCGTTCTGGGACGGTCAGACTCACGATATTGCCGGATTCTTTGTGGCATTCGGAGACTGGGGTCTTGGTAAGACCCGTCTCGGCTATGAACTGATTGGAGAGGCCACCGGACAGATTGATGAGTGGCTCTTGAATGAGCACGAATATGTGGTCGCTCCCTATAACCGAAAAGATAAAAAGGCACGGGTGCTTGAACCGGCTCTTACCGATGGTGTCCTGCCTGTCTACATACGCTACAGCTCTGTATGTGATGATGAGCTTGATGCGCCCACATGGGTTGCCCGACTCACCATTGAATCCCTTCGCCAGACACTCGAATGCGATGTGAAATCCGGAGGCGTTAAAGCACTTTACACAGATATCACCAATGCCCTTCATGCCAAGGGTATTCCGCTTGATCAGCTGACAGCCTGCGTGAAAAACGAGGAGCTGGATTATTCCGCACGGCTCGATGCCGCCATGGAAATCCTCAAACCAAAAGGGATCAAGCATCTCTGGATAATCGTTGACGAAGTGGAAACCCCCGGTGATCTGAAGCGGGGCCTTCGTGATGACACCCCGTCCAGTATTGATGATGAATACCTGCTGATGGTCTCCGAGGTCATCAAACACGAAAACTGGCGCAGCCAGCACCCGTATGTGAATTTCCTGCTGCTCTGCTCGCTGGGCATGAGAGACCAGATTCAAATCGGTCCAAACTTGCGTCGTGCCAGCAGTGTGACCATCGAACCCAATCAGGTCACCGATGTGAGCCGGTATGTGAATCATATCAAGGAGTCGCTGGCTCAGCCGGAGTCGGTGGAATATCCGGCGGGTACGCTGGAGGCGGCCTTCCTCTCTGCCAACAGAAACTTCGGTTGGCTGAACGTCATTATGTCGTCGGTTCATGAAACCTACGCCAGACACAAAGAACGAAACGAAGATATCAATTCGTGGGCATTGATCCGTGATTTTGCCAAAACCGATGCTCGGGCTGGCAACATTTTCAACGATAACGCAGCCATGCCTTTAATCGGCAAGATCAAGGATGTGCCTCAGGAAACCGTGGAGCGTATTGTTTACGGTCAGCTTCCCGTGGGCGTGGGCGGAACATCACCTGCCAACATCTCACCGGCGGTTGCTGAGACCCTGCTTGAGCATGAAATCGCGGGACGCGGAAAGACCTTTGCTGAGTTGAGCATGGTGCATATCGATGCATCAACGCTTGCCAGTGAACTCATTCGGCCTGAGTACGGCTTCAAACCCGTCGAAGGAAAATCAGATACCTATTTCACCTCCACCTGTCAATTGTCCGTGGTTGGACTGCTGGAAGCGTTGAAAGCCTTTTCGGTCACAGCAGGAAGTAACGACTCTTCGGAAATCGTCATCTACACCGACCTTGAGCAATGGGGCGAGCAACTGACGGCTCTTTACCCGAGGGATGGAATTGAGTTTGCCGCAGAGGCGTTGCACAGAATTTTCCTGAGCCCCGACTACAAGGTGGAAGATAGCCGCTTTATCGGAATGGCATTCCGCCTGTGGAAGGAATTCAATAAATTGCTCAATGCGAATACGGAAAGTGTCCGGTTCTTCAAGGACGGCCGCTTTGAGCAGAAGCTTGAGGATTATGTCAAAGACGTCTCCGCTTCAAAAAATAAACGCACAGCAGCGACATGCCTTGGCTTGGCAAAACTGCTGGATGAGTCCTTAGAGAACGCCTCCTCCGTGCAGGCTTTGTCCGGTATTCCTCATCAGGGGTTCTCATCACGATTCACATCCCCATCTGTGGACGGATTCCGGGTGACACCAGACGGCAAGCTGACAATCATTTATTGCCTCGATTCTGATGAGACCATCCGAAAGCTCGGCACCTATCTTGGCACCGAGCGGGTGCATCCGATTATTGTGCTGTTCCCTGCATCCGCAGACTATGCCGCCTTTGAAGAGCAACTCGATAAATATCCGATTCTGAAACGGTGTGTTCTGACTTCACGGCTGGTGGTTCAGGAAGAAGATTTTCTGATCAAGTATTCTGCCCGGAACTCCGTCTTCGAACCACAGGAAGCAAGGCTGAGCAAGGTCGCCAATGGCCTGCTGAAATCCTATCAGGATGAGTGGGTTTCCAAAGCCAGAAACTGGTCCAACAAAATCAGGCAGGACGGTTACCTGATTGCGCCGATCTGGAGCAAAGCGAAAGGCATACCGGTGGCCGATTTTGCCAAGGGCTATCGCTATATGCTTGCCACAAACAATTCTCTGGATGCCGCCCATGAAAACCACGGTGGTCCCTTGAGTGATGTGGAATTTGAAAACTGTAAGCAGGCTGCCAAAAAGAATACCAATCCGCCAACCGCATGGAGCTATGGGGATCTACTGGAGATTCTAACCACGGATCACAATCCGAGAGTTCCTCGTTGTTTCTTTGCAATTCTGCGAGAGCTGAAAACACAGACGGCAGCGAATAAACTGGCCAAGAACTTCTTCTTTATCGTACCTGAAACCGAATTCAAATCGGTTCAGCAGATGGAGCAGATCCTTGAGCTGCTGATCGGGCTCGGTATCGTCCGCCAGACCAGCGGAGAACTTTTCCGTGCGATCGATCAGAATCAGCTGGAAATCCGGAGGGAAGCCTCATCCAAGTGGCTGAAGAACGAATGCAAGGAATCGATCAAAAACTGTGAGGGGCTTTTCCCGACTCAGGCAGGCATTCTTTTGAATGCTTCATATCCCGATGCCAGCCTGAAGCTCGAGGATGCCGAAAAGAAAATCAAAGCGATTGATTTCAAGATCCTCACCGCACCTTCCGTAAACTCACTTCAAGGGGATGCATTTACGGATCTGGTCGCACAGATCCTGCAAATCGAGAACCTCATCGTAAAAGTCTGCCCGCTGGATATCGGCAGTAAAAATGTGGAGTTCGAGTGCGTCGCGGCCCAGATCGGTCAGTTCGAACGAAAATACAATTCTCTGTCCCTCTGGCAGAAAGTCTCCTTCCTGAGCTGGCTCAAAAAGCACTTCCTGTCCAAACGCGAGGAGCTTTTATCTGAGATCAACCGGATCATTAAGGACAGCAACGAGTTGAAGCTCGTTTCCGGAAAACCATTCCCGATTGTTCCGCTGACGCTTCCTCTTAAGGCTATCCAGAATGAACTGGAAAACGCTTTGAAGGGTGTCGGCTCTCCTTCCATGACGCGCATGGCAACAATCAAGGCCGGAAACTATACCTTGCTGATTGATCAGTATCTTGTGGATTCAAAATACGAGTCAGCCTGGGAACGCTTGTCCGCCTTAGGTGATCTTGTCTCGCCGGATATGACGGACAGCTTTTATGCACGATTCGTTGCCTTGAGAACCAGCTGGGAATCAGTCATTGAGACATTTAACGCCACCGATACTGTATGGACGCAGCTTTCGGAGTTTACCAAGGATGCACCACAGGAAATCCTATCCGACCTCACCGGGATCAAGTCTGAAATCCAGAAATACAACGGGATGATCTTTGGAGGCTTGGAAAGTCAAATTCAATCCCAATGCGATGATACTGCTGAAGATGAACTTTTGACCTCACTGCAAAACGAGGTTGATGCGTGCGAATCCAAGCTCCAGCCCATGCAGCAGAAAATCTCCGACAGGCTGGACACCATTAAATCCGACTTGAGGAAGATTATCCGCAGCACCCAGCTTCAGGCATTGAATAAGCTGCTTCAGTCTGAAGGCAAGAGCATCATGGAAGAGCCGAAGGCCGAGGATACCTATCAGAAAACCAAGATGGCTTATGAGTCCTTCAATACAAAGGTGATCGCTGATGGTGATAACGTCTTCGAAGCTTCAGGGCAGCCTGTCTCTTTTGAGCTCTGGGTGGATATTTACAAAGGGCTGAGTAACGGTTCTTACAGCGAAGATGAGCACCCGGATCATGACGAAGCCATCAAGGCTCTGAAGAAGATGAAACTTATCAGGACAAGATTGGAGCTGCGATGAAAACCTTAATTCTTGATATCCAGAAAGACCTGTTTGAGTCATCCGTAATGGAGCAATCAGCTGAAATACAATTCGTGTCAGTTGATGAAGCCCTTGGAGTGAAAGGCATTCCATGCGTTCTGCTTGGCTCCAAAGGGGTTGATGACTTTACCGGCACCGTGCGGAAGCTGGCCCGGACTAATTACCAAAACGGCACTGGTCTGCTTATCATTAATCCACCGACCGACACCGATATTGGTAACGCTGTTGACGCGCCGGTCTCAATCACTGTGAAAAAGCGCAAAGCATCTTCTTTTTGTAGGCCGTCAGGATTTGATGGTCTGGGTGGGGAAAGCAAATATGAGATCTGGTCGGATGGCACGATTGAGTCATCACTGAGCTCTGGCGTGATGGGCATTGACGAGAATAAGGGTGCCGTCCTGCTCAAATATCAGCCAAAGAATACATCAGGCGCTGTTTTTATAACCACTTTGAAGTTGCTTTCCTACAGCGGAATGACCAACGAAACCGACAGAGAATCACTGCTTAAATCCCTTCTGACATGGGAAAACAAGCAGTCGTTTACCAGTGAAGAGCAGACTGAAGAGGCTGCATCGCCGGATGAGAGTGTATTGCATGCAGTGGCAATCCTTTCCTTTTCATATGGCAGCAAGGACCCGGATAAGATTTCAGCCACCATGTCCCGGTTTTTTACCCTCAATGTGGATGCAGATGCTGTGGGAACAGCGTTAGATCAACTTTCAACCAAGTTGAACGCAACGAAGGAAACGTGGACCTCCAAACTCGAAGATTATATCGATCAGGCTGGTCACTACTCCTATGCGCGGGAAATAAAGGAAATACTTGAAGACGAGGAGGCTGGCGTATGAAAAGTGTTGAAATGTCACGCGCATTGACAGCAGCCATGAGCCTGCGCCTGCCCGGCACCGCTGGCAAATTGGCCAACAAGATGCGCTATGTCGATTCCAAAGGACCACTGTTTCATGACGGGGGTCTGATCAGGAATATTACCCAAGGCAAGCACGAAAAGGTGTATGCCGTTGGTATTTCTTCGAAAAGCAAAAGCATGCCTGCTTTGGGTGGATTGCTCTATGGAGCTGCTGCACTCCGGCACGATTTGGTCGTTGCCAATAACGAGGTCAGCGAAGGTCAGCAGGACAGCAGAGTCGACATCAACGATATGAATTTCCTCGGGGCGTCAGAACGTCTTGTGTGGAAGGAGTTCATTCTTGTTTACCGGCTCCTTTCGGATTTGATGAGCTCTGATACCAAGCCAGACATCATTTTCGTGGACATCCCTCTACTGGTTTCCCGTGCGGAACAAAGCGTCTTTCTTGAAGAAGAGGATGTACAGGAGGACTGGCAGGCCCTTCTGAATGTGATGGAAGATTTCTGGCAGCGTCACCTGAATGACTTTTACCCTAACAATCCCGACGGACCATTCCTTGTGTCGCTGCAAACAAAGCGGGATCTGAATAGCGCCGTCCTGAATGCCATTCGAGAAGAAGGCCAGTCAGGAAGCCCGGAAGCCATCGATGACAAAATCGTGAACCTAATTCGTGAAGATTGGGGGCAGCTACGCAGAGTCGGTATCCTGCGTTTTCTGAAAGGAACACTGAAGGCTGGGCGCAGGACCGCTGCTTTCTATTACGAGTCTCTCAGTAAATACATGAAGCGTTTTGAACCGAAGCTTGTTTCAGAGCACGGTCTTGTTGGATTTCACCTGCAGGTTGGACTGCGCACGCCCATCTGGAAAATTGAAACCATTGGCAAGCGTGACAGCTGGAGCACGGAGAGCCTCGATAAACTTGCGGGGCTGATCTCGTATTTAACCATTCACGACAATCCCAAAATGAAGCCGCTTCCTCTGTGGTTTGCCGAACAGCTCGTTCGTATGCCTAAGGAAGTTCTAATCAGCTATTTGAAATCGACCCTCGCAATGCTCAGAGACAGAGAGGTTGATCAGACATGGCTTGAAAGTATCGACACAATTCAGGAAGAGGTAGAATAATGAAAAATAATCAAGACAACTTCATCGGCAAACTGGTTGGAAACACGGGCCAACCGGACAAATTGACCATTGCTCTCCGGAACAGCTTTTCAGCAAGGCGCGGCGAGTTTGTCAGGATCGCTCATCAGGAGCGTGAAAATGATCAGAACATGGATGTACTCGGGCGCATTGTCTCCCTTTCGAGAAACAGCATCCTGTTTAACCCTGCTCTGGGCGAAGGCATTAGTGAAGTTGAGCTACTGCCGCACTCCAAAGTTTCCGGGGAAACCGTGTACGGAACCATTGAATTGGTTGGTTACAAAGATCCCTATACCGGAGAAATCAGAATCCCCCGCAGACCGCTTAATCCGGGCACCAAGGTCTACAGTGTCGATTATGACTTTTTGACCAAGTTCTACGATTTCTCAGAGGACACCAGCATTCACCTTGGTAACCTCGTCGGGTATGAGAAAGGCTCGAATGTCGTCCCTGTATATCTTGATGCCAATACGCTGGTGACAGAACACTTGGCCGTACTGGCTATGACCGGCTCTGGTAAAAGTTACACTGTTGGGCGAGTTATCGAACGTCTTGTCGCTCAGCTGAACGCTTCGGTCGTCGTATTTGATCCCCACGGGGAATACGGCAAAGCATTGCGCGGCGGAACCCTGAATTTCAATGACCGGCTCGATTCCGTCGAGGATGTCAGAGACCGGGAAAAGCTCACTGAAATTCAGAAGAGACTTCAGGCACTTCAGGATAAGGGTGCCGGTATTACCGCCTTCACGCCTCAAATTCGAAGCTTCACGGAAAAATATGCTGGAAAAAACCAGAACCTAGCTCTTCAGCTGGATCACTTTGACGTGGATGAATTTTCCGGCGTGTTGCCGGGCCTCACGGAACCGCAGCAGCGTGTTCTTGATGTGGCGCTGAGGTATTGGAAAGAGAATTTCGAAGAGCCTCGGGACATTCAAGAGTTGTTCTCTGTTTTGGACGATCTTGACCGTCTGAAAAACTGGGTTGCTGAATCCGGGAGTCCGGGTGAAGCCAGCGCACTTAAAGGCGGGAGTGCCAATATTGCCGCCATTCGTTTGCGCAGGATGATTAACGAGGCGCAAAGCTTTTACACCCGTGCAGCAGGTGATCCATTTGATGTTTACAAAATGGTTGGCGATGACAACGAACAATACGGTCGCCTATGTATTGTAGACCTTCAGGGGCTCTCAAACACTGCAAGGCAGGTCATCGTTGCATTGATATCCAGTGAATTGATGAAAGCTGCGGGTGACAAGAACCGCCCGATAAGACCCTCTTTCATCATCTATGAAGAAGGTCACAATTTCGCCCCCAATGGCGAGCCCTGCATTTCAAAGAACATCATCAAGCGTATTGCAGCCGAAGGTCGAAAGTTTGGAGTCGGGTTTGCCATCGTTAGCCAGCGTCCCAGTAAGCTGGACTCTGATGTAACCAGTCAGTGCAACACGATTGTGGCCATGCGTATCAAGAACCCGGATGACCAACGATTCATTCAGAAAACATCTGATTACTTCTCCGCAGCAGACCTTGCTGAGTTGCCGACGCTGTCAACAGGTGAGGCGCTGATTTGCGGCCGAGCAATTATCGCTCCGCTGGTGGTAAAAGTCGGAACAAAGGCCCTTGTTCATGGAGGAGAGTCGCCGAAGGTATGTGAACGCTGGGGTAAACCGGAGATTTGATGAAAAGAAGCATAAACATAAGCGAAACAGTTTTTTCTGCCGTCACTGATAAGTCTCACATGGCAGAGAACTTTCCTATGCTTTTGCAGTCGGGAATCCCTGACCGTGGTGTGACGATCCATTCACACTTTTTGACTTACTTGTCGAGCTGCGGTCAAAAAGCTGGGTATTCCGCGATTACGGAATACCCCGTTAGTATTAACGAATCATTTCAAGATATTGGAGAGATTCGGGCCGATTCCGTGTGGTTTGATAAAACAGATCTAACACCGAGAGTCGCCTTCGAGTTTGAGCGCTTTGAAAAAGGTGACGAAAAGAAGCTCAAGCAGAAGGTTGAGAACTTGGCCATAACAGCGGCGCTCAGTGAGACCATTGAATTGGCGGTTCTTATCTACTGGGTCCGGTCCGGTTCGATGCCCAGAAGCATGGATGGTGTGGTCGCCCCATACGGAGTCAGCTTCAGAAGAAACGGGATCGTGGTCCCCAAAGCCATGACACCGTTAATGGTAATCAAATGCGTCATGAAAAGCTCTGGAGATACGCAGGATCTTGTGTTTGGAGAATTCCTTCGGGATATGCGTAATGAACGGCACTTATCTGGAGGAAGTTATTAATGGGCATTTTCTTTAGAACAAAGAAAAACGAACTCCTTGGAGACCGATTTCGGCTTATCGAAGAGGTCGGCAAAGGGAGCTTCGGTGAAGTATGGAGGGCCGAACGCTTATCTGATGGGAAACATGTCGCCATCAAGATTCCAAAGGATCAAGAAAAAGGCGAAGAGGTCCTTCGGAAAGAAGCAGATATTGTTAAGGGAATCATCCATCCGAACATCGTGCAGGTGTTCGCATTCCACAACATAAGCGACCTGTTCTTCATCGAGATGGAGTTCATTGACGGGTTCAGTCTTTCAGCAATCTTGCAGGGCTCAAACAATGCAACGAACCTGTCTTTCAAACAGATGCTGGAGTGGCTTGCCAATATACTGGATGGACTCGCGGCCGTACATCAAAGGAATATTTCACACAACGATCTTAAGCCGGAAAACATTCTTATCGCCAAGGACAGCAACAAGGCCAAAATAACTGACTTTGGCGTCAGCAGAAGATTCGAGGATGCGTGGGTCTGGACCAAGCGCCATGGAACAGAAGCATACATGGCTCCGGAAGTGGCTCTGGAAGGCAAACGCAGCAAGGTGTCGGATATTTATTCGCTTGGAGTCTTGCTATATGAGATGACCACAGGCTCCCTCCCATACACCAGTCCACACCAGTTATTGACCGGCTTAAACATCTCAAAGCCCCGGGAAATCAACACAGACATTCCAGCCGACCTTGAGCAGGTGATTCTGAAAGCGATGGAACGTCGACCGGAAAAACGGTATCAGAGCGTCGGTGAGCTGCGAGCTGATGTCGATCGATGTGTAGATTCTTTATCTGCCAGCAATGTGATGGCTGAACTGCCTTCTCGCGCCACACCCAAACAAGAATTTCAACCGCCTTCATCGAGCCCGCTCTATTACCTTGAACTTGCCAAGAAGAAACTTTCCGATGGTGATCATCAGGGAGCCTTGGAAGCGGCTGAAGCGGCTGTTGACCGTAGCGATGAGCATCCACAGTACCTGCGGATGCTCGGTGGTATTTGCATTCGTGTGGGATACAAAAAGAAGGCCATAGCTGCTTATGAACGGTTGATGGAAATCTACGAGCGCGGATACCCGGTTGAGGATCGCCAGAAGATTGAGACCATCGAGCGTCTTGGCTCTCTATATGTGGACGATCAGCGTTATGAACAGGCCATCCAGATTTACACCTCGCTTGTAAAAATAACCTCAAGCTCTTATGCAAAATTCAAACTCGCAATTGCCTACGGATTGGACGGCGATTACCGACAGGCGATCCAGCTTCTTGAAGAGGTCAGAAATGAAAAACCAGAGGCTTTGGTAGTCTACAACAAGCTGGCATGGGCTCACGCATTAAACGGAGACGATCACCTTGCTCTCAGCTTCTATAACCAAGCGTTGGCAATAGACGCCTTTGACCTGTTCAGTCTTTTCCACCTTGGCCAGTATTATTACATTATCGGTGATCGTCGCAGATCAAATGAGTATTTCCAGCGGCTTTATAACGCAGACAAGGTTGGTGATTATTCCGCCCGGGCAAAAAAAATTACAGGTGATGATAAATAACACAGAGGATTAACGATGGATGAGCCAAAATCATTAGACAGTCTTTTCAAAGAAAAGATACAGACTGTTGAGAAAGCTCTCGCGCTTGCGCGGGGGCTTTTTTAGTATCTGCGGATGTTAAAACGTAAGACGAACCATCAAACAGAGGTGGAGCTGATTTGCATTGAGGAGCTGGTTGCTCCCGATCCTCTGCTGCGCAAGATCGGCCAAGCGATCGAATTTTCATTTATCTACGACAAGGTCGAACACCTGTACTGCGCGGACAACGGGCGTCCGCCGGTTGACCCGGTGATGCTGTTCATCGGCTACCTGTTCGGCATCCGTTCCGAGCGGCGGCTGGAGTAGGAGATTAAATACAATACGGCGTACCGCTGGTTCCTGGGGCTGCGGTTGACCGATCGCGTGCCGGATCATTCGACGATCAGCCGGAACCGTCAGGAGCGCTTTGCGGGCACGGGGATTTATCAGGAGATTTTTGATGAGATCGTGCTGCAGGCGATCAGGGCGAAGCTGATAGACGATAAAGTGCTCTATACGGACTCGACGCACCTGAAAGCGAGTGCGAACAAGAACAAGTATGTCGAGAAGCAGGTGCAAAAGTCCGTACGCAGTTATCTGGATGAACTGGATGCGGATATTACGAAGGATAGAGAGGCCCGCGGGAAAAAGCCGTTGAAGAATCAGGCCGCGTCCGAACCTGAAACGAAGCGGACAAAAGTCAGCACAACGGATGCGGACAGCGGCTATATGATCCGGGACGGGAAGCCGAAGGGCTTCTTTTATCTCGACCACCGCACGGTCGACGGGAAGCACAATCTCATCACGGACGTACATGTCACCCCCGGCAATGTGCACGACAGCGTTCCGCATCTGGGGCGGCTGGACCGCCAAAGCCGGCGGTTCGGGTTCAAGGTCGAGGCCGTCGGGCTGGATGCGGGATATTACACCGCCCCGATCTGCAAAGGGCTGAGCGATCGCGACATTTACGGGGTAATGCCCTACGTCCGTCCGGGCGGCAAAAAAGGCCAGCTCAAAAAGAGCGCGTTCGACTACGACGAGCACTTCGACTGCTACCCGTGCCCGGAAAACCGAGTCCTGAAATACACAACCACCAACCGCGGCGGACACCGCGAATACAAGTCCGACCCGAAAATCTGCTACCAATGTCCGCGTCTCAAAGAATGCACGAGCAGCCACAACTGCGTGAAAGTCATCACGCGCCACGTCTGGGAAAAATACAAAGAAGAGATCAAGGCGCACCGATATGAAGAGCGCGGCAAACGGATATACAAACGACGAAAAGAAACCGTCGAACGCAGCTTTGCTGACGCCAAGGAGCTGCACGGCCACCGATATGCCCGGTTACGCGGACTCGCCAATGTGAGCGAGCAATGCCTGCTGGCCGCCGCCTGTCAAAATATGAAGAAAATCGCGATGCTCCTGGCCGGAAACGGGCGGGAACGCCTGCTTCGGTTATATATCGGCCTCTACAGCCGAATATCCGCCGTTCTGAGCCATCTTTTTCATGTAATCCCGATCATCCCGAATCTCAGATCCGAAGTCATCGCGACCGCCTGACGCCCCCCAAAAAACAAACAACCCCGCCCAAATGACGGGGTTGCTCAACAATCTGAGTCTTTTCAAAGAAAAGATATTTCGAATTCCCGACTACCAGAGGGGCTATGCCTGGCAAAAGAGCCAGCTTAAAGATTTCTGGGAAGATTTGATAAACCTATCTGGTAATCGCTCGCACTATACCGGCGTACTTACGTTAAAGGAAGTAAGGAGTAATGATATCGGTGATAGTGATAATGAGTATTGACTTGTCGAAGACCATTCTTACAAAATGTACTACATCGTTGACGGGCAGCAGCGCCTCACTACTTTTGTGATATTCCTGCAGGTATTCATCGACTTTGTTAAACAGTTGGAAGATTAGGTTGGCAAAGAAGATCGGGATATATACATCACTGACAGTCTGAATCTGGAGGCTGTAACCAGTAAATATATATTCAAAGTCAAGCCGACCGGCGATCGCTACAGAACATACAAATTCGGCTATACAGTCGATAACCCCAGTTATGAATATCTCAGGTACAAGATATTCAATGAGGATGGTATTGGTTCAATCGAAGAAACCTTCTACACGCTAAATCTGAAGAATGCCAAGCGATACTTCTACGAGCAGCTGGAAGAGCTCTATTCAGAGAATGGCCTCGATGGGCTTCATGAAATTTACAAAAAACTCACCAAGAGGTTTCTGTTCAATGAATACGTGATCAAAGACGAGTTTGATGTGTTTGTTACATTTGAAACCATGAATAACCGTGGCAAAAAACTGTCCGATTTAGAGCTACTTAAAAACTGCCTTATTTACCTGACAACGCTCTATACTGATGACGAATTGGATATAGCCGAACGACGCAGCTTAAGAGAGGCAATTAATAGCGCGTGGAAAGAGGTCTACTACCAGCTTGGACGCAATGACAAACGGCCACTGAATGACGACGATTTCCTTAAAGCCCACTGGATAATGTATTTCAAATACTCGAGGAAACGAGGCAATGATTACATCAAATTCCTATTGGATGAACAGTTCTCTCCCCAGAAGGTTCACAAGAAGGTTGAACGCGAGGTTGTTCTTGAATTGCCGGAGGAACAACGGACTGATTTTGAGATTGATGACACTGAAAACGAAAACGGTGAATCCGAAGAAACATCTGTTGTTACGACAGCACTTTTGCGACCGATAGAAATAAAGAAATATGTCAATAGTCTCAAGGAATCAGCGGTACACTGGTTCAACTCCCACTACCCGTATCTGGCAACTGAGCTGACCGCTGCTGAGCAGAATGCGATCGATCGTCTGAACAGAATTGGCATGGGGTATTTCCGGCCCTTGGTCATGTCTTTTTTCACGAACGAGAAAACATCGGCAACAAGAATCGAATTTCTGGATCAGGTGGAGCGCTTCATCTTCGTTGTTTTTCGGTTATGCCAAGCTCGCAGGAATTATCGAGACAGTGAATTCTACAACGCAGCTCGTGAACTTGACAAAGCCGAGCTGAAGTTGGAAGGCATCAAGGATAAACTAAAAGCTTCTGCGGCATTCTGTTTCCGTGAGGATGGTTCGTTTAACGCCAAATATTTCTATGACTATTTGTACAAACGATTCAACAGCGGTGGAAGAAGCGGATATTACGGTTGGCATGGCCTGAGATATTTTTTGTATGAGTATGAGGTCAATCTGCTTTCCCAAAGCCGACAGCAAAAGATCACCTGGGACGATTTGCTGAAGACCTCTAAAGATAAAATTTCAATTGAGCACATATTCCCTCAGACTCCAACGGATAGTTGGAAAGGCGTCTTCTCTGGCGTAGTGGAGGATGATTTTTACTATTACAGCGGTTCAATCGGAAATTTATTACTGCTGTCAATGTCGATTAACAGCTCACTACAGAATGACACCTTTGATGAAAAGAAACATCCAAAGATCGGCGATTCAGGGGAAAAGATTCGAAACGGATATTCCGATGGATCACATTCCGAAATTGAAGTCTCAAAGTTTGACGAGTGGAACTCTGCAAAAATTGAAGAGAGAGGTCTTCAACTGTTGAACTTTATGGAAAAACGATGGGACATAAAATTCAAGGACGAGGAAGATAAAAAAACGCTCCTATTCTTAGACACAAAGGATGAATCCGCCGATGATTGATCATGTCGCCAGAGCCCAAGGATGCCTGCTTGGCCAGCTTGCCGGTGATGCGCTGGGAAGTCTGGTTGAATTTCAGTCCCCGGATCAGGATGCGGCGCTCACTCATCCCAACCTTATATGCCAGCAAGCCAACGCGCTGTTTGCCATGGGGATTGCTCACGCCATTCAATCCGGATGCGACCGCAAAGAGCTATACCAGCACATCAGGCAGTGGGCAGCAGACATGCCCGTTGAATCCGCTTTGCTGGATACCATCGACAAGGCTGCCAAAGAGCCGCCAGCGGACTATGTTCACCAGCAGGGCTGGGTAATGATCGCTTTTCAGAATACCCTGTATCAGCTGCTCCATGCACCGAGCCTTGAGGCCGGGGTTGTCGATACCATCATGCGTGGCGGTGACACCGACACCAACGCGGCCATTTGTGGAGCGCTGTTAGGCGCTATGTGCGGTAGGGAGGCTATTCCGGCCAGTGGCTCGACTGCCTGCAAAACTGCCGCCCAGAGGCCGGACATCCAAGAGTACGCCATCCACGCCCGGAATGCTTCTGGCCGGTGGATGTTCTGGAGCTGTCGAAGCAGATAATTTCTCACAACATATAAAATGGAGGTCACTATGACTAAAAAAGCAGGTTCACATCATGTAGTCCCCAACGCCGATGGCGGCTGTGATGTTAAGAAAGACGGAGCGACCCGCAGTAGCGGCCACTTTGACAAAAAGCAGGATGCCGTCGATGCCAGGCGCAAGATCAGCCAGAACCAAGGGACTGAGTTTGTCATCCATGGGAAAGATGGAAAGATTCAAAGAAAAGACAGTCATGGGAACGATCCATACCCACCAAAAGGTTAACAATAAGACATGGTTTGTAAAACACATCGTCGGGTATTCAATCGGGAATCGAACCCACGTCCGTTCTCTGTTTCGGGAAAATGTAGAGAATTAAATTTCTCTCGGAGTCCGGCAGGCTGAAGGGTTTTGATGTGTGGTAACATGTTGAATAGACAGGGTTTGCGGATGTATTTTTGTTTGGAGAACGAATTGGGGTAAGGCTCCGTGCCCTCCACCATTCAAAAAATTTGCTGCCCAACGTGGTCCAATGAAGGCCGGAATCTCTCCAACACGAAGAGGTTCCGGCCTTTCTTGTATCTTTTGGCGTTAAAAACATCCCATTATCATCAAAAACGAAGAAGGGAAGAACGAAGACGACTGCCAAGCCTCTCCTCCCTCCCGAACTCTCGTATTCGGTATTCCGCCACTGCCTTTTTGCTGGATGTCCGACCAGAGATTGATTCAGCCTCTAAGAAGAAAGCCGGGATACAACTGCATCCCGGCTTGTCTTCGCGGTGTGATAAAGGAACGTTCCTCTCGCTATCAGGCAATACGCCCTCTTACCCCAAAATGCCGGACAGGGAGTCGATAACGCCAAAAATGTTTGAAAGAGGAGGGATAGGGAGTCCGGGGAAGGGAGGGGAACATTTTCTATAGAAGTTTTCCCCTCCCTTCCCCGGTTGCCTCATACTCTCAAAATTACAGGGTCAATCCGCGATCCATGCGGGCGAGCGTCTCATCCTTGCCGATGGCGAGCATGAACTCGGGCAAGCCGGGACCGCCAATCACACCGGTGATCGCCACGCGCACAGGCTGCGCGACCATCTTGAACTTCACGCCGAGGCTTTCCACGTACGAATGGATCACGTGCTCGATGCTTTCCTTGTCAAAAGAAGGAAGCGCCGCAAGCTGATCACGGATGACCTTCACGTGCTCCTTGCCTTCGTCCGTCAGCCACTTGGCAACGCCCGCTTCGTCATAAGGCAGATCGGCAGACTTGTAGAGCAGCTGGGCAATGCCGTCGGCAAGCTCGATAAGGTTCTTTGCCCGTTCGCGGTACAGGGGAACCAGCGGTTCAATGGAAGCTTCCGTCGCGCCCGTGAATCCTTTCTGATGAATGAAAGGCAGGACCAGACGGGCCAGGTCGTCAAGCGGCGTCTCCCGCAGGTAATGGGCGTTGAACCACAGGAGCTTGTCGGGATCGAAAGCGGAAGCGGAACTGTTCAGGTTCTTTCCATCAAAAAGATCAATGAGTTCCTGCATGGAGAACAGTTCCTGATCCCCGTGCGACCAGCCGAGGCGGACGAGGCAGTTGACCAGCGCGTGCGGCAGGAGGCCGTCATTCTGGTACTCCACCACGGAACGCGCGCCGTGACGCTTGGAAAGCTTCTGGCGGTCCTTGCCGAGGATCATGGGCACGTGACCGAACACGGGCAGTTCCCACCCGAGCGCCTGATAGATGAGGATCTGCTTCGGCGTGTTGGAAACGTGGTCGTCGCCGCGAATGACGTGGGTAATCCCCATGTCGTGGTCGTCCACCACCACCGCCATATTGTAGGTGGGCATGCCATCACTACGGCGCAGGATCATGTCGTCGAGCTCGGAAACGTCCGTGGCGATATGCCCTTTCACCATGTCGTCGAACACCACACGGCCTTCGGTGGGAATCTTCAGGCGCACGACGCGGCCGGGCCCGGCATCGAGGCCGCGCTCGCGGCAACGGCCGTCGTAGCGGGGCTTTTCACCTTTGGCGCGGGCGGCTTCACGCATGGCTTCCACTTCTTCGGGCGTGCAGGAGCACCAATAGGCATGACCGCTCTCAATCATCTTGTCGATGACTTCATTATAGCGGTCCGTGCGCTGCGTCTGATAGGTCAGCTCGCCGTCCCAATCCAGCCCAAGCCAGCGCATGGAGGCCAGAATCGCGTCCGTGTACTCCTGCTTCGAGCGCTCGGTGTCCGTGTCCTCGATACGCAGACGGAATTCACCGCCGTAGTGACGCGCAAGAAGCCAACAGAACAAAGCGGTGCGGGCGCCGCCGATATGCAGATGCCCGGTCGGGCTCGGCGCAAACCGGGTGATAATCTTAGACATGAAAGACTCCTGAAAAAATCAGCGTTGAGGTTTTTGTTCCGGCTGCCAAAGCAGTTCAACGGCCCCCGTCTTGGCGTCCTTACGTGGAGACGCGGGACGGCGGCAGGCGACAAGCGCCCCGGAGGGGATGTCCCCGGCTGCGGGGATAATGGCGAACCCGTCTTCCGTACAGGCATAGCGGGCATGTCCCATGCCGGGGACGGGGAAGGACTCGGACAGGATACGGGCAACGACCCCGTTGGGGTCCATCGCCGGAAAAAGAGCTGTTTTGGCGATGGGAGCGGCCTCCGGTTCAGGCCGAAGCTGCATGAACGACAAGCTCAGCGAATCCTTGGGCAGCTTGGCATAACGGGCCAGATCCGCCAGCCATGCCGGGGCCACAGCAAGCTGCGACGCGTGGCACCAGCGACGCTCGCGCGTCTCCAACAGCGGACACGGACCAAGATGCGGACAAGGAGCCACAGGCGTCAGCCCCTCCTCCAGCGCCGTTTCCCGGAGCTTCGCGGTAAGCGTGCCGCCGAGCCGCGTGCCGGGCTCAACGAACAGCGCCGTGCCTCCAGGATGCAGCGTCCGCCCCACGGCGACGGCGAGATCCGCCATGCGTTCATCGACGCTGACGCCCGGCTTGTCCTTCAATTCGTTGAGCACATTGCCCGCCATGAGCAGATACGGAGAGCGCAACTCGCGGAATGACTGCATCAGCGGCGAACGCACCAGACGGATCGTCCAGTTCAGCGGTTCACCGGAGAGTTTCGCCATGTGTTCCAGTATGGAGCGCCCCATTTCCATGGGACGGGGAACCGTATCCACGCAGACCAGCGTCAGCGGCACAGCCCGCCAGTCGGGACGGGACAGCCACAAAGCAATAGGCAGGGTCAGCGGCCCGCTTCCGAGGTCGGCGATGGTCACCGGCGTTTCGGCGTCGCAAACGGGGACGGGCAAATCCAAACCCGGCAAGAGGCCGGTCAGCCGCACAAGATTCCACGGCAAAAAATAACGCAGATATGCCGACACATACCGGGGCGCGCTCCAGTAGGAACGCCCGAGCCCACCGCGCTCATAGGTGAGCATGGCGGACAGGTCACGGATGGCCTCCGGCAAATCGGCGCGGTGGTTGCGGGACAGCGGCATCACCGCATCCAGCGCCTTGGGGAGCTGCGCCAGCGCGTTGCGGCAAAAAGCGTCCAGCGGAGAAAACAACGGGCGGCACATCGGATGCCCTGCCGCGTGCTTGACCGGCGCGGGCATGGGCCTTACCGGGCCGTCGGCACGCGGCGCATCAGGCTTGCGGAAGCCCGCACGCGGCCCACCGGGGCGGCGTTCTCCGGGACCGTTCTTCGGATTGTTTCCGGAACGCCCCTGCCCTGCATGGCTGTTCCGGGCGGGACGTTCCTGATCGGCGCGACTGTCCTGCCGGGGTGCGGGGCGCTTTTCCGCCGGGCCACGGGACGGGGAACGCGGGGCCCCCTTTTCGGAAGTCCCCGCGTTGTTTCTACGTTTAGGGGAGGATGACTGGCTCACGATGCCGCACGCGCCTCAAGAGCGGCCACGGCCGGCAGGGTTTTGCCTTCCAGCACTTCGAGGAACGCGCCGCCCGCCGTGGAAATATAATCCACCTGACTGGCGTAGCCGTACTTCTCGAGGGCCGCGATACTGTCACCGCCTCCGGTAACCGTATAGGCGGACGTTTCCGCAACGGCCTTGGCGATGGCTTCCGTTCCCTTGCCGAACTGGTCGATTTCAAACGCGCCCACAGGACCGTTCCAAACCACGGTGCCCGCCTCGGCGATGATCTGAGCGTACATTGCGGCGGTGGCGGGGCCGATATCGAGGATCATGTCGTCAGGGCGCACGTCCTCGACCTTGAGCACGGTCGCCGGAGCGTGTTCTTCCAGCGCCGGGCCGACAACGACGTCGACGGGCAGCGGGATGGCCGCGCCGCGCCCTTTGGCCTCTTCCATGATCTTGGCGGCGGACTCCACCAGATCCGGCTCATACAGGGACTTGCCCACTTCGTATCCGGCGGCCTTCAGGAAGGTATTGGCGATGCCGCCGCCCACGATAAGCTTGTCCACGCGCTTGGAAAGATTATTCAGGACTTCAAGTTTGGTCGAAACCTTGGAGCCGCCGATGATGGCGAGCAGCGGATGCTTGGGCGCATGGAGGATACGGGTTACGGCTTCGAGTTCGGCGGCCATGAGCAGGCCCACGCAGGCGACCTTGGCAAAACGGATGGCCCCTTCGGTGGAAGCCTGCGCGCGGTGCGCCGTGGCGAACGCATCCATGACGTACACGTCGCCGAGCGCGGCCAGCTTGCGGGCCACTTCCTCATTATTCTTCTTTTCGCCCTTGTTGAAGCGCACGTTCTCGCACAGGACACATTCGCCGGGCTTTACGCTGACGCCGTCCAGATAGTCCTTCTCAAGCCTGACCGGAACGCCGAGCAGTTCCTCAAGGCGTTTGGCCACGGGAGCCAGCGAAGCTTCTTCGGAGTAAACGCCTTCTTCGGGACGGCCAAGGTGCGAGAGCACGATGATGCCGGCGCCTTTATCCAGCGCGAACCTCAAGGACGGAATGGCCGCCCGGATGCGCTTGTCGCTGGTGATTTTCCCTTCCTTGACCGGGACATTGAGGTCTTCACGAAAAACAACGGTCTTCCCTTGCAGATCAAGGTCGGACATGAGACGTACGTTCATTGTTCTCCTCCTAAAAAAGAGGTTGCGCTACAGGGTATCGAATACGGAGGCAATGCCACAAAACGCGGCTTCTTGCAAACGGACGGCGCTTATCCGAAAACCATATGCCGCATGTACAGGGCCGTAAAATCGGGACGGGCCGCCAGATCCACAAGCGTACACCCGGAACTCCAGCGGACCAGCCTCTCCCGCAGTTCCGGGCGCGTCAGCAGAAGCGCCGCCCCGCGCAGGGAGGTGTTGCCCTCCGCCACAGTGCGCGCCTGCAGGCCCTGCGGCAGAAAGCCCAGCCGCTCCAGTGCGGTTTCCGGCATGTGTTCCCCGAGCGCACCGCCGAGGCAAACCCGCGCGAGCGCCCTGCTCTCCAGCCCGGACGCCGCCAGCAGGCTTTCCAAAGCCAGCGAAAACGCGGCCTTGACCTTGAGGATTTCCTCCACGTCGGCCCCGGCAAGCTCCATGCCGCCGGGCAACGGCAGGCTCCAGCCAGCGGCCCCGCGTTCGACGGTCCCGAGCAGGCGGGCGGCCAGAGGTGAAACAGAAGCCGACGCAAGGCGACCCGTGGCGTCGAGGAAACCTGTCCGCAACAGCGCATCCAGCAGCGACAAATAGCCCGTGCCGCAAATCCGTTTCGGTTCCGTGTTGCCGATGACCACGGGAGACAGGCCGAACGGACCGAGCCGGAATCCCGAGACGCTGCCCGTATCCGCCACCCCGCCGTAGCGGAGCCCGATGCCTTCCAGCGACGGGCCGAGCGGAACGCTGGCAATGAAGGAGCGTTCCTTATCCAGAGCGAGCACGAATTCGCCGTTCGTCCCCATGTCCGCAAGCAGAAAAGGAAATTCCGGCGATTCCCCGTACAGGAGGGCCGCCATGCCCGCGCTGATGTCCCCGCCCACGAACGGGGCGGGCTGCGGGGGGATCCACGCCGGAGGCAGACCGGGCAGCTCCGCCGTGCGGCCTCCCGGCTCCGTCAGCCGGTACGGGGCGGCACACAATCCGGCCACATCTTCATTCAACAGGATGGAGGTCATGGCGGTATTCCCCGCGATGCACAGTTCCGCCACCGGGACGCCCACGTCCGAGACAACGCGTTGCAGGAAGCGGAGCACGAGATGCCCCAGCCGTTCCCGGCCCTCCTGATTCCGGGCGGCGGCAAGGCGCGACACCACATCGCTCCCCGCGCCCATCTGCGGATTGAGGGCCTGCCCGGACGCAGCCTCATGCCCCGTGCCGTCGAGGAGCCGCCAATGGATGGATGTCGTCCCCAGATCCACGGCCAGCCGGAACGGGCCCGCATCCGGCCTTATGTCCATCCGTTTCCGTTTTCCGGACGGCGGAGGAGGCAACTCCACGGCCATGCCAACAACGGCTGTATGGCGGCAGGCCAGCCGCCAGCCGCCGCGCACGGCATCCGCCCCGAGGATGGCGCTATCCGCGTCGCACGGCTCGGGCGTCCCTTCAAGAAACCGTACCCGGCACGCCCCGCAGCGCCCGAGCCCCGAACACAGCGCGGGCGGGGACAGTTCGCCGGACAGCCAGATCGTTTGGGCAAGCGTCTGCCCCGCTTCCACAGGAAGGATGTGGTTGAGGCCGGATGAAACCACGACACGCACGCCTTGAGCCGCATGGACGGCATCCACGACTACGGCGGCATCCGAATCCACGGCATGTATGCCGCCAGCCGCCCCGGGCTTCCGTCCGCTCACATCCAAAGGCGCACCCGCCATGCCCGCGCCATCAGCCATCGGCATTCTCCCGTTTGCGCTTCGCCATATGCATGGCGAGGGCCTGACAACGCATCGCCCGGAGCCGCCTTCCGGACTCCTTGCCCCTGTCCCGCCATTCCGGAGGCAGTGAAATCCTGAGCAGCACAGCAAGATCGTCATTGACGACAGGACGCAGCGAACGCCCGCTGTCGGCTTCGGCCAGTTTCCAGAACGGCCCGTCCAGCTCGGCATTGTGGACCTGCATCAGCAGATCGCAACGGGTTCCTGCCCGCAGCATTTCATAGATACCGGCTTTCATGTGCAGCTGCGACGACAGCACGCCCGCCGCGCCGTAACGCGCGGGCAAGGCGAGGCGCTTGGCGACATGCTCGGCGGGTTCGGCCCCGCGCAGCTCGTGCCCGTAGTGGTGCGGCAGCAAGGCCGGGTCCGTGCCGATCTTGCCGAGATCATGGCACAGGGCCATCCAGACGCACAGGGGATCGCCCGCCACCGCATCCATCACGTCCATCAGATGTGCCATCACCGAACCTGAATGGTACGCCACGGGGCCCGCCGGAATATCCATCGAAGTTTCCAGCTCCCGGAACCACGGGGAAAGGCAGTTCCCTTCCGCCAGCACGGACAGCCAACGCGACGGCTTCGGCGAGGCCAGCGCCTTCATGAGTTCGCGCCCCACGCGTTCGGCGGGAATGCGCCCAAGCAAGCCCTCCCCCGCCACGGCGCGCATCTGCGCCACAGCCTCGGGATGAACCGTGAACGACGGCAATTCGCAAGCCATGCGGGCCAGCCGGAACACCCGCACGGGCTCATCCCGGAAACTCGTCGGCGAAGCGGGCCGCAGGATGCCTTCCCGCAGATCCGAAAGCGCATGGGGATGCCCGAGAAGGTTGCCGTCCCGATCCTCGGCCAGCGCGTTGATGGTCAGATCGCGGCGGCGCATGTCCTGTTCCAGCGTCCCCTCAAGCGGCATAAATTCCTGACCGCGCAACAAAAAGACCGAAACGCTCTTCCCGACCTTGCGGGCCTCGGGATTCCGCTGTAAAAACGTGGCTTCGTCCGCGTCAAACGCGAAATCATATTCCCGAGGCGTCCGCCCCAACAGGCGGTCCCGAACGGCCCCACCCACCAGATAGACCGGTATCCGGCCCGTTTCCGGCCAATTTTCGATTGCCATGACACACGACTCCACTTTTCGTCTCAACGGCACGGTGCGGCTTCTGCACGAAGGCGTCCACTCCGAACGCCCTCCGCACGACCGCCTCGCCGATCCGTTTCCGGCTGATCACGCGGCCGGCTCCGCCCTCTGGAACGGGCTTCCCGAAGCGGCGTTCACCGTGCCGGGCACAAGCACGGCCTGCCCGTATCTCGAACAATTCTTCACTGCGCCGGTTTCCCAGACGGGAAACACTCCCGAAACGGCCAGCGTACCGGCGCCAGTGTATCTGTGCGGCTCCGCCACTTCAAGTATGGATGTCGCCCGGGCCCTCGCCGCGCACGGGCAGCTTCCCGTCTGGGGGAGCGTGCTCGCCCTGAGCCAGCGCAGCGGCCGGGGGCAGCTCGGGCGCAACTGGGTTTCGCCAGAAGGCAACGTCTACGCGGCGCTCCGCCTGCCCCAGAGCCACCCGTTCACGGGCACGGCCGCGGCCCCCGCCGTGGGCGGGCTCATCGCCGAAGCGCTGACCCACATGGGTTTCGACGTTCATATGAAATGGCCCAACGACTTGCTGCGGCGCGAGGAACAGGAGGAAGGCCCCGGCTGGTGCAAGGTCGGCGGCATTCTTCTGGAGGAACGCCCCCTGCCCCCGCATAGGGAAACGCCCGCCGAAAACCTGCTTGTCGCCGGGATCGGCCTGAACCTCGTATCCTCCCCCCCGGCCGCCCTCATGCGGGCGCAGCGCGCCGTTCCGGCGGGACTCCTCTCTTCTGCAACAAAATCCAATGTCTCGCCGCTTTCCGTTGCGGGACTGTGGATGCGACTTGTGAGCCGTATCTTTTTCTGTTATGTCGAAGAGATTGACGCCAAGGGGAAAAACGCGTGGCGTTCACTTGCTGAACGCCACCTCGCCTTCCTCGGGCAAACGGTCCTTCTGACGGACGGCCCCGACGAACAGGAACGCCACACAGGCATTCTTGAAGGGCTGGACGATTTCGGCGGGTTGCGCCTGCGAAATCGTAAGGGAACAAACAGTTTCCTTTCCGGGAGCCTTCGGTTGGACCGCCCTCCCATGCAGCCGTGACGCGAAGCGCCATGCGCGGCGCCGGGAACGGCCTTCCGCAGCGGTGCGGAGGCGGATCACAGGTGTCCCCGATGCCGTTTCGGGGTGCGTCCTGAACAAGACCGGCTTTTGCCGGGTCTAAACATTTCTTTATTGAAAAGGTTGAAAGCATGGCCGCCAAGACGTTTGAACAGGTACTGGACGAAGTTCGGGGCAAGCCCATACTCGTAGCCAACCGGGGCATTCCGGCACGTCGAATCTGCCGGGCCATCCGTGAACGCTTCGCCGCAGTGCCCGTAATGACCGCCACCGACATCGACAAGGCCGCGCCGGCCGCTTCGTCCGCGCAGGAACTGCTCCTGCTCGGTTCCGATCCTCGCGCGTACCTTGATCTCGATCTCATCATCGCCAAGGCGAAGCAGCGCGGTATCATCGCCATCCATCCCGGCTGGGGCTTCGCGTCGGAAGACGAGCGGTTCCCCCAGAAATGCGAAGAGGCGGGCATCACCTTCATCGGCTCCAAAGCCGACTCCATGAACCTGCTCGGCAACAAGGTGCAGGTCCGCAAGATCGCCAAGCGGCTCGGCATCCCCGTGGTGCCCGGCTCGGAAGGCGCGGTCGACGTGCCCGCCGCACGCAAGGTCGTCGACGAAATCACCCTCCCCATCATGCTGAAGGCTGAGGGCGGCGGAGGCGGGCGCGGCATTTTCCTTGTTCGTGAAAAAAGCGAACTGGAAGATGCCTTTTTTAAGGCCTCCGCCATGGCGCAGGCGTCCTTCGGCAACCCCCGCCTGTACGTGGAAAAGTACCTCGAACAGGTCCGCCACATCGAAATCCAGGTCATCGCCGACCAGCACGGCAACGTGTTCGCCTTTGACGAACGCGACTGCTCCGTGCAGCGCAACCACCAGAAGCTCGTGGAAATCACCCCGTCCCCGTGGGCGGGCATCACGCCCGAGCTGCGCGAACGCCTGAAGGAATACTCCCGTATGCTGGTCCGCGAGGTGGGTTATTACTCCCTCGCCACGGTGGAGTTCCTCGTCACCCCGCAGGGTGAACCCTACCTCATCGAAGTGAACACCCGCCTTCAGGTGGAACACGGCATCACCGAAAGCCGTTACGGCGTCGACCTCGTCGAAGAGCAGATCGCCGTGGCCTTCGGCGCGAAGCTGCGCCTGACCGAAGAAAACACCAAGCCGTCCCACTTCGCCATGCAGGTCCGCATCAACTGCGAAGACCCGCAGAACAACTTCGCCCCGAACTCCGGCCTGATTACCCGCTACGTGTCGCCCGGCGGCCCCGGCGTGCGCATCGACTCCAACCTTTCCGCCGGGTACGAGTTCCCCCCGAACTACGACTCCGCCGGTTCGCTTCTCATCGCCTATGGCCGCGACTGGCAGAAAGTGCTCGGCATCATGGACCGCGCTCTGACCGAATACATGGTCGGCGGCGTGAAGACCACGATCCCCTTCTATCGTCAGGTCCTCAAGCACCCGGCCTTCCGGGCGGGCATGTTCGACACGGGCTTCATCCCGTCCGCGCCCGAGCTCATGATATACGCCGACCTCGCGCCGGAAAGCGAACGCCTCGCCAAGCTCATCGCGGAAATCTCGGCCAAGGGCTACAACCCCTTCGTCCAGCTCGGCGAATACCGTTCCCACACCACGCCCCGCCTGCCGCGTCAGGATGTGGTGCTCCCTGCCATCCCCTCCAAAGTACGCAAAGAGCCCTCTCCCTATCCGCACGGCGACCGCGTGGCCCTGCTCGATTACGTCCGCGACAGCGGCCGTGTCCACTTCACGGACACGACCACCCGCGACAGCACCCAATCCAACAGCGGCAACCGCTTCCGCCTCGCCGAAGACCGCCTCGTGGGGCCCTACCTGGACAACTGCGGCTTTTTCTCCCTTGAGAACGGCGGCGGCGCGCACTTCCACGTCGCCATGATGGCGAACATGACCTACCCCTTCACCGAGGCGAAGGAGTGGAACAAGTTCGCCCCGAAGACCCTCAAGCAGATCCTGATCCGCTCGACCAACGTGCTCGGCTACAGCCCGCAGCCCAAGAACCTCATGCGCCTGACCGGCGAAATGATCTGCGACAACTTCCAGATCATCCGCTGCTTCGACTTCCTGAACCACATCGACAACATGCGTCCCTTCGCCGAAGTCGCGTTGAGCCGCAGGGACGTGGTCTTCGAACCCGCCATTTCCATGTCGTGGGCCAACGGCTTTGACGTTGCTCACTACCTCGGCGTGGCCGAGAACGTCCTTTCCGTGTGCGGCGATGTGGCCGGCATGAGCGAAAAGGAAGTCTCCCGCCATATCATCCTTGGCCTCAAGGACATGGCCGGCGTATGCCCGCCCCGCTTCATGACCGAAGTGGTCACGGCGCTGCGCAAACGGTGGCCCGAGCTGGTGCTGCACTACCACCGCCATATGACGGACGGCCTTTTCGTTCCCTCCGTGGGCGCGGCTGCCAAGGCTGGCGTCCAGATCGTGGATACGAACCTCGGCGCGTGCGTCCGCAGCTACGGCCAGGGCGACACCCTCGCCACCGCTGCCTACATGGAAGGCGAACTCGGCCTCAAGACCGCCATGAACAAGGATATGGTCCGCGACGCCAACTTCGTGCTCAAGCAGGTCATCCCCTACTACGACCGCTATTGCGCTCCGTACTTCCAGGGCATCGACAACGACGTGACCGAGCACGCCATGCCCGGCGGCGCGACCTCCTCGTCGCAGGAAGGCGCGCTCAAGCAGGGCTACATCCACCTGCTGCCCTACATGCTCAAGTTCCTTGCCGGGACCCGCAAGCTCGTCCGTTACCACGACGTGACCCCCGGTTCCCAGATCACGTGGAACACCGCTTTCCTCGCCGTGACCGGCGCGTACAAGCGCGGCGGCGAAGAAGAGGTCAAATACCTGCTCGGCGTGCTTGATCGCGTCAACGACGTGCCCGACGAAGCCGAACTCAGCGAAGGCACCCGCGCGGCCCGCCTCGCCCTCTATCAGGATTGCAACGACGCGTTCCGCAACCTCCTTTTGGGCAAATTCGGCAAGCTGCCTCTGGGCTTCCCGCCGGATTGGGTGTATGAGAGCGCGTTCGGCAACGCATGGAAGCAGGCCATTGCCGACCGGACCACGCATTCGCCGCTGGAAAAGCTCACCGACATGGACATTGAGGCTGAGCGCAAGGCGTTCCGCGACATCATCAAGCGCGAACCCACGGAAGAAGAAATGGTCATGTACCTGAACCATCCCGGCGACGCCGTGAAGACGGTTCAGTTCCGTGCCAAATACGGCGATCCCAACCGGCTGCCGCTGCCCGTCTGGTTTGAAGGCTGCTCCGTCGGCGAGGAAATCAACTTTGTGGATACGTCCGGCAAGCCGCACCAGTTCCTGCTGGTGAGCATGTCCCCGGCCAACGACGCGGGCGAATCCATGGTCCGCTTCGTGCTTGACTCGGAAATCTTCAGCCAGCTCATCAAGGTCGCCCCGCCCAAGAACGGCGGCGCCGGGGGCGCGGTGATGGCCGATCCTGCGGACAAGTATCAGGTCGGCGCGCCGAGCAACGGCGACCTCTGGGTGATGTACGTCCATCCCGGCGACATCGTCGAGGAGGGCGAAGAACTGTTCAACGTGTCCATCATGAAGCAGGAAAAAGCCGTTCTGGCTCCTGTGGCCGGCATCGTCAAGCGTGTGCTCAAGACCGCCGACTACAAGGAAACCAGGAAGATGGAAACCGTCCGCGAAGGCGAGCTCATCGTGGAGCTCGGGCCGGTTCCGCGCATCTGCACCAACGAGGCGTGCAGTCGTCCGTTGCCCATGAATGACATCGAGTTCTGTCCCTACTGCGGGGAACGGCTCAGCCGGATCTAAGGGACATCAACCGATACGAAGAGAGAGCCTGGGAGGCAATCCTCATGACGAAAACTCCTTCCGCAACCAAAAACCGACAAGACGAGGTTCCGGTGGAAGATCTTCTCAAGCGCTTGGTCCTGACCGGCGCGGACATCGTGCGGATCGGCGAGGACGCCGAGCTGCTGGTGGGTGGCAAAAACTACAACACGGCACTGATCAGCCGGGTTGAAGGCGTTCGCATTCCTCAGTTCCGCGCCATTTCGTCCGTGGCGTTCCACATCGTGCTCGACGAATGCAAGGTGTGCGCGGCGCTGATCCGTTCCATGGTCGACGAAGCCTATAACCGCATCGATTGGGCTTCCCCCGAAGTCACCAAGGATCACGAGTTCCTGCCGAAATTCGTGCGTTCCGTCGCAGCCGAGATCCGCAAGGCTTCCGAAGCCGATCCGGAACTGCCGCATATCCGCCTGCGCACGTTCGTCAACAACGTGGTCGACGGCTTCGCCTCCTCGCAGGAAGGCATCGACCAGCTCCGCAAGCGTTCCGTCATGGTGCAGGCCGCCATCCTGTCCTGCCCCCTGCCCGAACGCGTCGACAAGGCCGTCCGTTCCGCCTACCGCGACATCTGCGCCGAAGCGCAGGAAAGCGACGTGCCCGTGGCCGTGCGTTCCTCCGCCGCCGGTGAGGACTCCCGCAAGAAAGCCTTCGCGGGCCTTCAGGACACCTTCCTGAACATGGTCGGCGACGACGCAGTGGCCACCGCGTACCTGTGGGACTGCGCCTCGGCCTATAACCTGCGCTCCATGATTTACCGCCGGGAAGCCATCCTCGATGCTCTGACCCAGTCCGAAACCACGGGCCAGGAAGAGCTTGCCGCGCAGGCGAAGAAGGAATGGTCCATCGAGAACACGTCCCTTTCCGTGTGCATCATGCGCATGATCAATCCGGTGGTGTCCGGTACGGCGTTCAGCGCCGACACCGCCACGGGTTGCCGCGGCACCGTCCGCAAGGACCTCGTGAGCATCGACACCAGCTACGGCCTCGGTGAAGCCGTGGTGGGCGGCCGCGTGACGCCCGACAAGCTGTATGTCTACCAGAAGGACGACGGCAGCGAAGTCGTGATCCGCTTCATGGGCAGCAAAACCATGAAGATCGTCTATGACGAAAACGGCGGCACCAAGGAAGTGCCCGTTCCGGAACGCGAGTGTATGCTCTGGGCCCTGACCCCCACGCAGGCCGAGCAGGTCGCCAAGGGCGTGCGCGCCGTGAGCAAGGCCTACGACGGCATGATCATGGACACCGAGTTCTGCATCGACTCCAAGGGGATGCTGTGGTTCGTGCAGGCGCGCCCCGAAACACGCTGGAATGAAGAACTGGCCCTGCATCCCCACACCATCTTCATGCGCCGCCGCGAAGTGGAGCCCAAGGCCGCCGCTGCCGCCGAGATATTGCTGACCGGTAACGGGGCCTCCCGTGGCGCCGGACAGGGTAAGGTCCGCTTCCTCCGCTCCGCGCTGGAACTGAACCGCGTGGGTAAGGGCGAAATCCTCGCCGCCGAACGTACCGACCCCGATATGGTTCCCGGTATGCGCGTGGCCTCCGCCATCCTCGCCGACGTGGGCGGCGACACCAGCCACGCGGCCATCACCTCCCGCGAACTCGGCATCGCCGCGGTCATCGGCATCCAGAACCCCACGGCCCTTCAGGCTCTGGACGGTCTGGACGTCACCGTCGACGGCACCCGTGGGCGCGTGTACCGCGGCCTGCTCCCGCTGCATGAAGTCGGCGGCGAAATGGACGTGGAAGCCCTGCCCCAGACGAAAACCCGAGTCGGCCTCGTGCTCGCGGACATCGGGCAGGCCCTGTTCCTGTCCCGCCTCCGCAACGTGCCGGACTTTGAAGTGGGCCTGCTGCGCGCCGAATTCATGCTCGGCAACGTGGGCGTGCACCCCGCCGCGCTGGAAGCCTTCGACAACGGCGAACTGGAACGCCTCGTCCAGAAGAAGATCGGCGAACTGGACTCCAAGTTGCGCAAGACCATCCGCGAACAGCTTGACGCTGGCCTCGTGTCGTTGGATCTCCGCCTCCGCGAACACGTCGGCAACATCACCGGCTTCGCGGAAGAACTGGAAAAGCTCGGCAAAAAGGACGACCTCCGCAATCCCGACGAAATCATGGCCGTGTATCGGCGTATGCGCGAAGTTGAAAAGCTGCTGGACGAATACACCGAACGTGCCGCGCGCTTCTACAGCACGCTGGAGACGTCCGCGGATCTGGCCGAACACGTCCGCATCATCATGGGCTACGAGTCCGAACTGCTGACCCTGTCCGGCGATTCCCCCGAAGTGAAGGCGCGCCGCGCCGCCATCGAAAAGGAAATCGGCGATCAGGTCAGCTACGCCGCGCTCAATCCGGCGGTGCAGGAAACCCTGCGCCAGATCGCCGCGCTGCGTGAAGACGTGGGCGCCCGCTGCGGCCTCGCCAAGGAAATCGCCGCCCTGCGTTCCATCCCCGGCGAAATCGGCACGCTCATCCGCGCCCGCGGCCACAAGAACGGCCACGACCACTACGTGCAGACGCTGTCTCAGGGATTGGCCCTGTTTGCGATGGCCTTCTACGGCAAGCCCATCGTGTACCGTACCACCGACTTCAAGACCAACGAGTACCGCAACCTGCTCGGCGGCAACCTCTTCGAAGATCACGAAGACAACCCGATGCTCGGCTATCGCGGCGTATCCCGCGATATCCACGACTGGGAAATCGAGTCCTTCAAGCTGGCCCGCTCGGCTTACGGCGCGCACAACCTCCAGCTCATGCTGCCCTTCGTGCGCACGCTGGAACAGGCCCGCGCCATGCGCGGCTACCTCGACACCGTGCACAACCTGCGCAGCGGCGAGGACGGCCTCAAGATCATCCTCATGTCCGAGCTGCCTTCCAACGCCATTCTGGCGCGGCAGTTCATCCAGGAGTTCGACGGCTTCTCCATCGGCTCCAACGACATGACCCAGATGGTGCTGGCCACCGACCGCGACAACAGCTCGCTCTCGCACATCTACGACGAGGAAGACCCCGCCGTGGTCTGGGCGATTCTGGTGACCATCTTCTCCGGGCAGAAGTTCGGCAAAAAGGTCGGCTTCTGCGGCCAGGGCGTGGCGAACAGCGAAGTGCTGCGCGGCCTCGTGGCTATCAGCGGCATCACCTCCGCCTCCGTCGTGCCCGATACCTACTACCGCACGAAGCAGGACTTCGCGGCCGCCGAAGCCCTGAACATCTCGGCTTCCGGCCTTGGCAAGTGGCTTGGCGAACAGCACCAGGCCAAGCTGGTCAAGCTGCTTGAAGCCGCCGGAAAGGCCGATGTCGCCAAGCTCGCCTCTGATCCGGCCAAGATCCGCGCCTGGTACGATGCGGAAACCGCCCGTCTGCACGGCGAACTCCGTGACAGCCTCGGCGGAAGCCGCGAAAACACCGCCCGCAAGGCTCTTAAGGCCTTCCGCGCCACGTTCCACAAGCCGGTCATCTATGCCGCGTGGAACTGGAACGAGACCGTCGAGGACGCCCTGCATCAGGCCGGTTTCGCCACCTTTGAGGAACAGGCTGCGGCTCTGGCCGAACAACGCAAGAAGCTGGCGTAACGTGAATACACGCAGGGTGCAGCCCTGCACCTGCTGAGGCTCTGCCTCAGACTCCGCCGGGCTGCCGCCCGGACCCGCCCGGGGGGAGAGCCTCCCCCCGGCCCCCGGCAGTTTCGGAAAAACGACCGTCGGGGGATGTTCCTCAGACGGATCATCCCCCGACGGTTTTTGTTGAAACGGTATTGTTAAAAACAACAGCCAGCTATCTTATCCCGACAGGGCATGGCCTCTTCTCTGTATTCCCTCTCCGGCTAAAACGAACTCCTGTCGCGCAGCCTCCCCACCAGTCAACATTTTTGCGGGTGGGGGTCTGGGGGAGGG
>PPYE01311112.1_pt1 | contig 127217 bp, 114 predicted proteins | sample 1559881 | NCBI WGS metagenome assembly PPYE01 (sample SAMN08240022, study PRJNA423297) | Human gut metagenome, whole genome shotgun sequencing project.
GAATGTATGTATCTAATGGCGTATAATTTTTCTCAATATAATTTACAGGTAACTACAAATGAGAAAAAATTTATACGTTTTGGAAATTTTACAATATTTTTGCCATGATAAAGATTTAGTTGAATTTTTCAGTAAAGATGAGATGTTGATAGGATATTGTCCAATTATATACGTACCAAGAGAGTTTTGGTATGTTATTGTGGAATCGGTGGCAGTGGATTTGTTTAAACTGAAGCTGACATGTGATTTTAATAATGGAAGCTGTAATATAAAAACTGACATGGATGGAAGACTGTATCCTTATGCCGGTTTGTTTCACTGATGAACATAGCTTTTCAGGCTAATTACTGCATGTGGCAAATTCTTTTCCGGTTTCCGGGGGAGGTTGCCTGTCCTGAGCTGGAATCATTTCAGAAATATATCTAAAATAGTAAAAATTGAACAATAGAAGAGGAACAGCTAATCTGGGGGAAATTTCAGGTTAGCTGTTTTTTTCTTAAGGAGATTCCTTCAGGCATCTTTTTTGTGCGGCGTGAACACTTTCGCCTGCCCGCAAAGGAATGGAGGGACTGAGAAAGGAACGTATGCCGATTTCAGCAGTAAAAGGCGCTGTTTTCATCATGCATGGAGGATGCGGGATATTTTTGCATATAATTTTAGCAAGACAGGTGAGTTCACCGGAGTAAAACCGGTATGAATCGGACGGAGCTGTCTGTAAAAGGGACTGTGGTTTGTGAAAATGGTTCTATGTCCCTGGTTTACATTGCGGAAGACGGGACAGAAATACTGGTTTATGACGGAGAAGGCGGAGAAATAGACATCGCAGCTGAAGTATCAAAAGGAAAAGGCAAACTGTACTTCGTCGGCGATAATGCAGTGTATACTTTTTCAATGGAAATAAGCAACTATTGGATTTTATGTTATATGTGACCGTATCCGGCTGGCGGAAATAACGGCCAATAATGATACCTGTATTCATGTATTAGGTACTTTGGAAAGCGATATGCTGACAGGCAGCTATTTTGTGGATTTTGATCTTGAGGGCAGCTATATGGTGACTATTAGTGTGAGACAGCATACCGGTAAATTCAGTATTTGTGCCATAGAAAAAGAGGGATAACAGTATCGGTGAAAATGCTCAAAACCGATATGGCGGCCACAAAATATGCTATAATGAAAGTCATGATACATTTTTTGAGGGAGAAATGGTATGCCAGTATATAATATCGGGATTTGTGACGATGATAAAAATATGTGCTGCGAACTGGAAAGTATGCTGATTGATATTTTTCGGGAATTTAATGTACATGTAGAAATTGAACCCTGGTATTCAGGAGAAACCCTGTGTAAGCATCTTGAAATGGGGAATGCGTTTGACCTTCTCTTTTTAGATATTGAGCTTCTGACGTTGAATGGTGTGGAGGTGGGAAAATTTATCCGTGAAAGCCTGAATGATATTAAAACAAAAATTATTTTCATTTCCTATCATAAAGGGTACGCCATGCAGTTGTTCAGTGTACAATCCCTGGATTTTATCGAGAAACCGTTAGAATATGATGCTGTTAAAAAAGCAGTGGGGATATTCCTGAAAATAGAGGGCCTGGGGAAGATATTTTTAGAATACCGGAATGGAAATGTGTTTTGTCGTGAATGGTGTGAAAATATTATTTATATTACCAGCGATAACAGAAAAGTTCAGATTGTTGCCTTTCAGGGGATAAAAGAATTTTATGGTAAAATAAAAGCAGTTCTTACCCAACTGCCGCCAAATTTCCTGCAAATCCACCAATCATATGTCATTAACCAGGATTATGTGATTGAATATACATACGAACGGGTAAAAATGTTTAATGGGGATGAACTGAATATCAGCAGACGCTACCGGAACCAGGTCAGAAATCAGATAATTGATAACAGAAGGAGCCAGGGATGAGTATACATGATATTTTGATCGCCGCCGTAACAAATCTCTTCCGTATCTATATTGTCTGGAAGTTTGTCGGTCTTTTTCTTACTGAAAGAAAGGCAGGAAAAAGAACTGAAGTAATCGCTTATGTGATATTTTATGTGATAAGTTTTGGCATGTTTCTGATTTTTCATTATCCAATCGTGAATATTGCCACGAATCTGATATGTCTTTTTTTGGTTACCCTTCTTTATGAAGGCAGCATCCGCAAGAAAATAACTACAACCGTGCTTATTTACACGATAAATATGGTGAGCGATATTCTCGCAAGCTTCCTTTTCTTTGATTATAAAGTCGGACAGACAACGCCGCAGTTATTTTCTATTGTAACAGTCCTTTTAATCCAAATCTCAGAACTTATTGCTGCACGGCTCCTGGATAATAAAGCGAAACAGGAGTATACGCGGGGGATAAAATACCTTCTTATAATACCGGTATTAAGCATAATAATGCTTTTTATGCTGATTAGCTTTAACCTGAATAACAGATTTCTGCTTGTATGTGAGAGCATGGGAATACTGCTTATTAATATCGTTGTATTTTATTTGTATAATATGCTTATGGAAGTGCATCATCAGCTCCGTGAAAAAGAGATGATGGAGTTAAAGGTAAAAGTTTATTCCGGCCAGTTGGAAACAATCACACAGACGCAGAAAAAAATCAGGCGGCTGCGGCATGATATGGTCCATCATATTATGCAGCTGTATAGTATGGCTTCGCTTAATAAGAACGCGGAAATGTTGGAATATCTTGATAAAATGGAGCAGGCAATGATAAATCCCAGGGAGCATGTCAGTTCGGGGAATAAGGATATCGATGGTATTCTTAATTTTATGCTGGAGAAAGCGGTATCTATTCTTAAAAAAGTTGATGTTCAGGTCAAAATACCGGAGGATTTGCATACCTGTTCATTTGAGCTGGCGGTTATTCTTGGAAATATTATTGATAATGCGATTGAAGCAGCACGGCAGACGGAGGATAAATGGTTGTCCCTGCAAATTACCGCGGATAAAGGGATACTTTTTATTCGGGTATCCAATTCATATTGTGGCTGCATTAAGACCTCAGACGATAAACTTCTAACGTCAAAAGAGGATAAGGAAAACCATGGCCTGGGACTGGATAGCGTAAAGGATATGATTAAAAAGTATAATGGTGATATGAAAATAACCTGCGATAAAAATATATTTACAGTGGATATATTACTTTATCTTACGGTGAAACGTGGCTGAATGATTTTATATTGCTGGTCAGAAAATACCTTTGTGGGAAGCGTTATTTTTTAGAACAGTTATGTTTATTTATGAAAGCATTGACGCTTCTCAGGGGCATTTTCATAAGTGACAAAAAATAATAAAAAAATCACAAAACATATTTTTGCAAAAATTAAAAAAACATATTGACAGATTTGGGATTTTTTTGTATACTAACATTCGTCGGTTGGAGCGAAAGCCCGGACGACATAAGAAAGCCTCGGGGTGTGGCTCAGGTGGTAGAGCGCTACTTTAGGGAAGTAGAGGCCGCAAGTTCAAGTCTTGTCACTCCGATGAAAAAAGCCTGGTTTTTACCAGGCTTTTTTGCTGCCCATAAAATGAACGTTGTGCCTTTGCAGTTTATTCCATATACAGATTACGATATCCCAAACCAATAATAAGGGCGTTTCTTGAATAAATGGAAACCGCATTTTTCTGCCGCCATGCGGGAGGCGGTATTCGATTCCACGCAGTCCCACTGTACTGTCAGATTTTCTTCAGAACAGCTGTTGAGCATATGCTCTGTGAGAAAGGCGGCGATGCCGCGCCTTCTGTACGTTTCTTCCACTTCAATATCCACAGCTATTATATTTTCATATCTTGCGGAGCCGAAAATGATACCAACAATTCTTCCTGCTTTTCGTTTTTTATTGTTTTGGAGTTTCCGGCCACAGCGGAATATTTTTCCGTCTGTTCCCATAGCGGTTCTTTCTTTATTTTTATGATGAAAAATATCCTACGGTATATTATGATTAATACATCAGGATTAGTAGAAAAGCATTGGCTTTGCCGGATGAAAATCTGGGGAAAGCCAAAGAAGAGGAGAAAACAGGGAATGAGAGTTTTATTTATTGGCAACAGCCACACCTATTTTAATGATATGCCGGAGATTTTTGCGGAGCTTGCAAGAAAGAAGGGGATTGCCTGTGAGGTGACAATGCTCACCCATGGCGGCTGGTTCCTCCATCAGCATCAGAAGGAGCCGGAGGTCAGGTTTAACATTCTTTATGGAAATTATGATTATGTGGTCCTTCAGGAACATGCCCATCCGTTCGGGCCAAAGGAGGACATGCTTGAAGCGGCAATGGCGATCAATCAATGGATTCAGGAAGCCGGAAGCACACCGGTTGCCTATATGACCTGGGCTGAGAAAACGAATGAAGCCGGGCAGCGGAAAATGACGGAGGCATACCGGGAAATGGCGGAACAGCTGGGGGCCGTGCTTGCGCCTGTGGGCGAGGAATGGTGGCAATATAAGCAGGCCCATCCGGAAACGGAAATGTATGCGCCTGACGGCGAGCATGCCTCAGAGACCGGTTCCAGGCTGGCTGCGGAAATCCTGCTGCGGGTAATTCTGGAGCATGACGCGGGGAAAGGCCTTACGGCGGATAGGCCCGCACAGACCGTGTGAATTCGTGGAGGCAGGTATCAGGCCTGCGTCCTGAGAATCCCGCGCAGAAAAGCTTGTGCACCTGCAATGTCACTGGTGTCAGGATGTCCCTTGGCAATCCCGCCGATAAGCTTCCAGGGGCCGAAGGTATCAAATCCTTTACATTGGTAATTCCCCAATACGGTACAGCCATAGCCTTCCAGAAGGGAGGAAAAGGCTGTGCCGTATTTTTTCTGGTTGGCGCCGCTGGTCAGAAGTGTAAAAACCCTGCGGTCCTTCAGCTCCTTTTGGTGAGCCTCCAGGAAAGACTGCATTGAGGCATGGGGCCTGCCCATATAAATGCCGGAGGCCAGGCCGATGAGCTCATAACGGGAAAGCTCCGGGAGGCAGTTCTCTGACAGAGGCATAACAGCAATGTCAGACAGCTGTGCAGCAGCTTTTTTTACAAGGGTCTCCGTGTTCTGATGATGACTGGAGCAGTACAGGATCAGGCATCTTTTTTTCCGGGCCTCAGGGGCCGCTTTTGATTTATTCATTTGGAATTCCTCCTTTGGGGGCGTTTCCATGTACCGGTTCCGGGACTGACAGATGCATGGGAACAAGCATTGTTTTGGTGGGGGATAGATGCTCAGGGCGCATAAAATATGCCGATCCCGATATGGACGAGCGCACATATAAGCATCATTGCAGATAAAATCCGGTGCTGCTGCAGTTTTCGCTTCTCGTCCCGGCAGGTGTGGCACAGGGTTATCAGGACAAGCATGCACAGAAACAGGCAGCCTCCCGACAGATAGCCTGGCAGCCGTGCCGTCTGGGACAGCCGCGTCGCCTGGGACAGCCCTGCAGTCTGGGACAACCATATTGTCCGTGGCATCCGCAGCGCGAAAAAAATGTGAACCGGGCAGAGGAGGAAAAGCACGGCGGATAAAGGCTTATGCAGCTTCATAAAAAGCCGGTCTGCTTTTTTCAGGCCGAATTTCCTGGATGCGGCCTTGGCAAGCAGGAGGAGAAAGCATAAAAAGCACAGGATTCCCGTAAAAATTCCCATTCGTCACTCCTCCTTTTTCAGTGAGGCGAGCAGCAGGCGGAAGCCGTACTGCAGAAAGTCCGGCCTTTTCATTCCCATCCTGTTTTCAATATAGGTTTCTTTTTCATAGGCCATGGGGATCAGACTACCCAGCGAGGCCCACAGGGTAAAAACAGCGGGCAGGATGGAGAGATCCTGCCGCAGGTATTTTTCCCGGATTCCCTGCTCAAAACATGCAGTTAGGATATCGTTGATCTCCTCGCCCACATCATAAATCCGGCGGAGGATTTCACTTTCCGCTAAAGCCTGCTCGTCAACGCTTATATATCCCAGTATACTTGTAAAATATATAGGCTTGCCGGCATAAAGGGAACACAGCCTGTTACAGACCGCAAAGTACCTGCTTTCAAAATCCGGGTTTTCCCGGATGCAGTCACGCAGGGTATCCCTCAGACTGCACATGTAGCTGTGAATAATGTAGTTATATATTTCATCCTTGCTATGGAAATAAACATATATGGTTGATTTGCTGTATTCCGCAGTCCTGGAAATATCGTCCATGGTGGTCTGACACACGCCCTTTTCGGAAAAAAGCTTCTCCGCGGCAGCCAGGATATTCTGCTGATGAAAGCGGACTAAGTGTTCTTTTTTCATATTTTTCATCCTTACTATACTGATATTATGATAATCGTACTATGAGTTCGATTTTCTGTCAAGGACGGCTGCCAATATTTTACTCTGAAAATCTGATACGAAGTCATTGACAGATAATTGCACGACTGTTATAGTGATATGCATAACAGCATATCAGCCAGCTGATGAAGGAGGGACCGAAATGTGAAAATTGTGGTATCAAACAACTATGACGGCCCGATTTACGAACAGATAAAAAGCCAGATACTTCAGGCGATACTGTCCAGGGAGCTTATGCCGGGAGATATCCTGCCCTCGCTGCGCTCCCTGGCCAGAGATCTCAAGGTGGGGGTGCTCACGATTAACCGCGCTTATACCGAGCTGGAAAGTGAGGGCTACATAGAGAATATCCAGGGAAAGGGCTGCTTTGTCGCACAGAGCAGTGAGGAACTGATTAGAAACCACCTGATAGGGGAGGCCAGGGCGATGTTCGCCGATGCCATCCGGGAGGCGAGGAAAGCCGGAGCCGGCGATGCACAGATAACCGACCTGTTCAGACAATGTATGGAGGAAAAAATAAATGGATAGCATGCTGCATGTGGAGGCATTGGAAAAATCATACGCGGATTTCAGGCTGGATAATATCAGCTTTGATCTGCCTGTAGGCTATATCATGGGCCTGATCGGCCCTAACGGCTCCGGTAAAACGACGACAATTAAAGCGATACTGAATATGACGGAACGCGACGGCGGAAAAATAACCGTGTTCGGAAAAGACAATATTGCCTCCGAGCAGGAGATAAAGAAGGATATCGGCGCTGTTTTTGATTCCAGCAGCTTTGTGGATGAGTGGACGATGGCTGATGTGGAAAAAGCCTACACGCTTTTTTATCCCGCCTGGGATTCTGAGAAATATTGGTCCCTGCTTTCCAGGTTCAGGATTGGCAAGACAAAGAAGGTGAAAGAACTGTCAAAGGGAATGCAGATGAAGCTCATGCTTGCCTGCGCCTTTTCCTATGACGCCAGGCTTCTGATTCTTGACGAACCCACAAGCGGCCTGGATCCGGTATCCCGGGACGAACTGCTGGATATCCTGTGTGAGTATATTGAAGATGGCCGCCGCAGCGTGCTTTTTTCCACCCACATTACACCTGATTTGGAAAAAATCGCAGACTACATCACCTATATCCACCTGGGACAGCTGATTTTTACAGGAACAAAGGAGGATTTTGCGGACAGCTTCCGCGTTGTGAGGGGAGACAGGAAGGAGCTTGCCCCCGGACTGGAGGCCCGGCTCATCGGACTGCGCACTTTCCCCACAGGCTTTGAGGCGCTGATCAGAAAAGAGGATTTGGCCGCTGCCGGCCGTCTGGAATATGTTCCCGCGTCCATTGATGATATTGTAGTCTTTATGAGCAGACAGACCGACAGAAACAGTCAGGAGGAAAACATATGAACCCTGCTATGAAATGTATGAAACTTGATTTTATGCTGCTGAAGCCCTATGCAAAATCCGTGCTGCTGGTGCTTCTTGTACCTTTGATGTTTCCTTTTTTTACGGGATCCTTGCTGGAAGGGTTGTCCTTCGGCGTTACGGTGATGGCCATGACGACAGCGTACACCTTCTCCATATCTGAAAAAAATGGGATGGAGCGGTTTTACGGCTTCCTGCCCGTGGGCAGGGGAAGCCTGGTAGCGGGCAGATATCTTGCCGTATTCGGAATCGGTTATCTGGCGCTGCTTTTGGAAACGGCGCTGCAGAGCGCAATTCTGCTCTGGGCGGTAAAGTCCCCGCCGTCGGGCGGCGAGCTGCTTTCTTCCCTGCTTCTGGGCATGCTGCTGTTTACCATATACGCAGGGGTACAGCTGCCCGGATATTATAAATACGGCTCGATTAGAGGAAAAATATTTATGTTTATTCCCACTGTCGGCTTTCTTGTATTTTATTATCTGGCAGGAAAGCTGGGGATAGGCGAAGCATGGCAGCTTCTTTCCCGTCCCGCCGCAGCAGCGGGCTGCGCATTGGCGCTGTCGGCCTGTATCATTGGAATTTCCGCGGCGTTTTCCATACGGATTGTAAACAAAACCGGCCGTTAGAATAAAGGCCGGGGGTAAGGGCCGGTCTGCCGCGTGCAGGCCGGCTTTTTTCTTAAAAAAAGCAAGATTGATGAAAAATGTCCCGTCACGGTTGGGTATAATAAGGCTTCGGAAGGAGGAGAACATGCAAAAGAATATACAAAATATTACGGCAGTCATTGAATATATAGAAGCGCACCTGACCGAAAAACTGGACCTGGATACCATAGCGGATGCCGTTCACTATTCCAAGTACCATCTGCACCGGATGTTTGCCGATATAACGGGACTGACGGCGCATGACTACATACAGAGAAGGCGGCTGACGGAGGCGGCGAAGCTGTTGGTTTTTTCAGATAAGCCGATTATGGAAATCGCGCTGCTGGCGGGGTATGAAAGCCAGCAGGCCTTTACGGGGATTTTTACAGCCCTGTATAAAATACCACCCAACAGATACCGGGAAAGCGAACGTTTTTACCCGCTGCAGTTAAAATACAGCCTGGAGGGGAGCTACAGCATGCTGGAGAATAAGGAAAACAGGCCATGGGAGGCCGCCTTTGCCAAAGAAACCGACATTCCCTGCTGGATGGAGCTGGTTCGCCTTGTGGTGGATGGCTTTCCCTGCCTGGATGAGGAAGAATATGTCCGGATCCTGCAGGAAAAAATCCGTGCAGGACAGGCGCTGATACTGAAGGACGGAGGTATCGCCGTGGGAATCCTGCTTTTTGACACTGAGACAGGAAATATTGATTTCATGGGAACCCATCCGCTTTACCGGAAAATGGGCATTCCCAGGGTTTTTCTTAACAAGGTGATGGACGAGCTGGCAAAGGGCCGGGAAATCAGTATCACCACGTACCGGGAGGGAGATAAGGCGGACACCGGACAGCGCCGTGAAATCAAGGGACTGGGCTTCGCAGAGGCGGAGCTGCTGGTGGAATTCGGCTATCCTACACAGCGGTTTGTTCTGAAGAAGGAGGAACCAGGCGATGCATAAAAACAGCGGGGAAAAAATAACGCGCAGGCGGCAGGAGAAGCCCCTCCCTTTCCCTGAGGAGCAGATCCACCTGGCCCAGACACTGGAACGGCTGGAGGAGGCGTTTGCGGAAGCGGGAGAAAATGCAGACAGGCTGGAACAGGAATACAGGGAGGCAAAACGCTACATGGCGGACAACCGGGGCGAGATCGACCCGCATGAAATGTTCCAGAACGAACTTCTTTTAAAACAGACCGACAGGACAGGCGCTTTTGCCGCAGGAGTGAGGGACAGAATCGCCAGACTGAAGGAGTCCCCCTATTTTGCCAGGATAGACTTCAGAGGGGACGGCAGCCCTGCGGATGAAATCTATTATATCGGCCGCTTTGGCTTTCAATATAAGAAGAAGCCACTGATATGTGACTGGCGCGCCCCGGTATCAGGCATGTTTTATGACTATGAAAACGGACCGGCCTCTTTCGAGGCCCCGGCAGGCAGGATCACGGGGCTGCTCACGAGAAAACGGCAGTTTAAAATCACAGACGGTGTGATGGAGTACGCGCTGGAAAGCTCCCTGAATGTGCAGGACGATGTGCTTCAGAAGGAACTGAGCGCAACCTCGGATGAAAAAATGAAATCCATCATAGCCACAATCCAGAAGGAACAAAACCGGATCATACGGAACGAAAAGACGGAAACCCTCATCATCCAGGGAGTCGCGGGTTCCGGGAAAACCTCCATTGCCCTTCACAGAATCGCCTTTTTGCTTTACCGCTTCCAAAAGGAATTAAGCTCGCGCAACGTGACCATAATTTCGCCCAACCGGGTTTTCGGCGATTACATAGCAAACGTTATTCCTGAGCTGGGAGAGGAGCCTATTTTCGAACTGGGTTTTGCCGAGCTTGCACAGCTGCAGCTGGAGGGCGTTATCGGCTTCGTGCCGGAAAGCGATCCGTTGGATACGCAGGATGAAAAATTCCGGGAACGGGTGCGGTACAAATCAACCCTGGAATTCGTAAGACTTCTTGAGGAATACCGCAGACAGCTGCCTTACACTGTTTTTTTGCCGGAGGATTACCGTTGGGGCCGTTTCTTTGTGGAGAAGGAATGGATCCGGAAGCGATTTTTAGCCTATACAAAATTCCCGGTAAAAAAGCGCCTTGCGCTGACTGCCGGGGATATCCGGGAGCGTATGCAGACGGAAAATATCAGAGGGGAAGAACTGCCGCGTGCAACGGCAATAGAAAAAAGCCTGATGAATATGCTTACCATAAAGGATTCTCTGGCACTATACCATGATTTCTATGAAAAAATGGGAATTGCCGGGCTGTTTGCCATGCCTGCGCCACGCACGCTGGAATGGGCGGATGTCTGTCCCTTCCTCTACCTGCGTGCCGCATTTGAAGGGTTGAAGCAAAGCGGAGTGACAAAGCACCTGGTCATAGATGAAATGCAGGATTATACGCCGGTACAGTATGCCGTCCTCAATGAAATGTTTCGCTGCCCCAAAACCATATTAGGCGATTTTGGCCAGCGCCTGAACCCAAACCATCTGCATACGCTGAAGGATATCCGGCGGATGTACAAAAGCGCCGAATTCGTGATGCTGAATAAAAGCTACCGCTCCACTTATGAAATCATTTCCTTTGCCAGGCGCATCTGCCCCAACGATCTGCTGGAAGCCATGGAACGGCACGGAGAGGAACCTCAGGTATTTGCCTGTGGAGACAGGCAGGCGCAGATAGGCATAATCAGAGAAGAGGTGCAAAGCTTTGAGGAACGAAGGAAAATGGGGAAGAGCGCTTCCATGGGCATTATCCTGAAAACGGACAGGGACGCGGAGGCGATGTATGATGCCCTGGCAAGACAGTGTAAGGTGACGCTGATATCCCCGGAAAGCACCGGGTTTTCCAACGGGGTATCCATAACGTCGGTGCGGATGGCGAAGGGGCTGGAATTTGACGAAGTGGTGGTGGCGGATGCGGATAAAAATACGTATGGGGCCGAGTTTGACAGAGGGCTGCTTTATGTTGCGTGTACACGAGCTATGCACAGGCTGACGGTGATTGGGGTGGGGGAGTTGGCGGAGTTTGGTGACAGGGAAAAATAGGGAGAGACAAGGATGCGGCAAGGAGGCAGTGGGAAGAGAAGCTATTATGGATTGCAGCGTGGATGGAGCTTATGACATTGGATGGTGGACGGGAGGGATTTGCCTGCGGTTCAACTGATTCAACTGATATTTGAATGGATGTTTTTAACTGTATTCAACCATTACTTGTTGGAAAAGGCGGTTGGGATTTGATACGATAATGCTGCGGACGGAAAACTGTCAGTGAAAAAATGTTAGTGGAAAGAAAACTATCAACGGAAAGGAAACTATCAGAGGAAAGGGAGAAAATATGTTTGATACGAAGGAAATAGGCAGGAAAATTTCAGAATTCAGAAAAGTCGGTAATATGACACAGATGGAGCTGGCGGATCGACTGAATATCAGCTTTCAGGCAGTGTCCAACTGGGAAAGGGGAAACTCCATGCCGGATATTTCGAAGCTGCCTGAGCTTGCGGAGCTGTTTGGCATTAGTATTGATGAACTGCTGGGAAAAAAATCGGAGCTGATTTCCAATATAATTGAGGGAGATATGGAGGAATTTTTAGGAATTACGCTGGTAGCTGCAGAAGAACTGAAGGAAGCTGCCCCTATTTTACAGCCGGCTCAAATTGAAAGAATTGTGGAGGATGCAAAGCAGGAATTTGAACTGGGAGAAATGACTGAATTGCTGCCCTTCATTAACCAGGATACGATAAATAAGCTGGCATACAGGGCGGCTGAAAACGGCAGGTATGATGATATCGAGGATGCGGCACCGTTCCTGGAGCAGAAGGTTATCGTCGATACCGCAAAAATGATGATAACAGACAGAAAAAATATAGAAGATATTGCGCCGTTTATAGAAAGAAGCAGCATGGGTGAGCTTGCAGGCATGATTTATGAAAATGATGGACTTGCCGGAGTGGAGGATATTCTGCCATTTATTCCAAGGGAAGTCCTTCAGGAAATTACTGAAAAAGAATATGAAAGAGGCGGTCATGATTTTGATGTTATAGCCCCCTTTTTGGACAAAAAGTATCTGAATGAGCTTGCCATAAGATTGCTTCGGGACAAGCGGATAAAGGATCTGGAAAATACTATAGCTTTTGTGGATACTAATGTGCTGAGTGAATTTATTCAGGAAAACCTGGGATAACGAAGGTTTTTTGGGCAATAATAAAGCTCCCCTGTGGGTAAACAGGATTTCATTTCACTGTCTGCCCGCAGGGGAATATATCATTATCTGCCGGGATTTTTTATTCATCAAATTCCATCCGGTTACCGCAATAAATATCATGTACAGCTATTGTGGTCACTGATTTATCTTCCTCAGAAATTTCAAGGTATACCTGAATTCCCTCTTTAAATTCCAAGCTGCTGTCATAATCTTCTATTTGCTCATATTTTCCCCCAGTCTTTTTGTAGTTGATTACGGTGTACTTTTTTTCTTCATTATACTCAAAGCCGTATTTTTCATAATCCGTACTGCCAATGCCTAAACCATTAAAAAAAGTGGCGCCTGAATCCTCCCTGCAGTAAATGAAAGTCAGGAGGTCATCCGTATAACGAAGATCCATAAAACCGTAGTCATATATATTACGTCTTTTTATATACTCGTATGGACTCAAGATTTCTTCCACTTTATCACGGCTCATATATAATTGCAGTTTTTCCCCTGAAGGAAGCTTTACCCCTAACATTTTGTTGGGAGAATCTCCCGAACATGAGCAAAGTAACATTCCCATCATAAAAACAAGTACAAGAAACAGCAATTTCTTTTTCATAAAAATTCTCCTTATAATATAATTTTTTTTGAAATCAGTTTGCCAAACGGAAGTGTGTGATTTGGCCGCTTTTTGACAGAAAATATCCTTTATTGGCTTGGATTCATATTCATACAATTTTATAAGGATACTCTGTTTAAAAGCAGTGTGTATACAAATATTTTTCTGTGTGACTATTGTACTATGTATGTGACGATAGGGCTGTAAACGGCTTTATTATTTGTATTTCCTGCCTAAATGACGCTCCTTAGTTATAACGGTTGTGTACTCAGCAGGGCCGCCGTTGTCTAATGATAGAGAAGCCAATTGTTTTTTGTCAGGCGGCGTACCGGTAAATTTCAGCCTGGATGGCTGAAGATTTGGCTGAGGTTTTATTATGAAACAACAGATCCTTTTCAATACGATAATTAGCAATACATTTATTTCTAATGCATTTAATTTGATATAAAAAACGTTTATGAACGAAATAAAATTCCCTCTTTTCAATTCGGATTTCATATGATATACTTCAATACATGCAGATATAGTTCATCGGTAGAACGCTAGCTTCCCAAGCTGGAGAGACGGGTTCGATTCCCGCTATCTGCTTTTTTTATTGCCTGAATACCTTAAAAATCAAGGTATTCAGGCTTTTATTTTTTACTATTGCTTATTTTATCGTACGTAAAACCTGAAGGACACCATCATTCATATTCGTATCTGCGACAAAACGCGTCAGACCTTTGATTTCCTTTCTTGCATTCCCGATGGCATAGCTGTAATCCGCGCGCAGCAGCATGCTGGCATCATTCATATTATCGCCGAAGGCCATGGTTTCCTGCGGTGAAATTCCGTGCATGTTCTGATATTCGGAAAGTGCAATCCCCTTATCCGCATTAATCGGCGTAAAATTCATCCACTGCTTTCCGGCGCACACAAGCTGCAGCTCCCGGTGCCCATGCCATTTCTGATACAACCCCTGATGCGCGATTTCCTCAGCTGCCGTGGGATGATACAGCTCCACGCTGAGAATCCCGTCATCGGCAGGCAAATCCTCAGGCATTCTCCTCAACTTGGTGATATCCAGCTGATACCCTTCTGTCAGCCAACGGTAAAGCTCATCGGCGCCTTCTTTTACATACCCGTCCTTCAGTGCGGAAATATAGGTTGTGCAGCCGGGAAGCGCTTCAATTTCCCGGACCAGCTCCATAGCCAACTCATGCCGGATTGTATAGCATGACAACAGACTGCCCCGGTAAATCGTACGTGCGCCGTTGTCGCAGATAAAAAGAATATCATCAATTAAGGGAGCAAACAGTTTTTTCAGGCTCGAATAAGAACGTCCGGATACCGCGGCAAAAAGGATTCCGGCTTTTTTCAGACGCCGTATCTGGTCAAAATATTCCGGATTCAGTTCATGTCCGCCATCAGGCACAAGCGTGCCGTCCACATCAGAACAGATCAATTTAATCATGGAAAACCTCCCTCAGTCTTCTGTATTCAGAAACAACGGTAATACGTAGCTGCCCGAACCGTTGGTTATTATCGTAAAAATATATTACTCATTGTAGTCTTAACAAAGGGAATCCGTCAATACGGGTCTGAGAAAAAAAGAATTAAAAAAGAAACATAATTTTTTCCCCTTGATTCGCCCCAATTCAACAATTTCTTTTTTCATAAGGCTATGTTATGATAAAGAAAGCAGAAATTCAGGGGAAATGACGGCAGACGGCCGTCAGCTCCGGTAAGAGATAAAGGAGAGCTCATGCAGGATTTTCGGATGGAAACCTTTCTGGCGGTATGCCGGAATCTGAATTATACAAAAGCTGCGGAGGAACTGTGCATTACGCAGCCAGCGGTATCCCAGCATATAAGACATCTGGAGGAATACTATGGCACCAGGCTTTTTATCAGCGAGGGAAAAAAGATGGTGCTCACCGAAGCCGGTCGGCTTCTTCAGAGCGCGGGCCTGACCATGCGCCACGACGAGTGCGCCCTGAAGGAACAGATGGCCAGGGCCGGCGCGGAGGGCCGCAGTCTGCATATGGGGGCAACCATGACCATTGGCGAGTTCGTGCTTCCCTTTATGCTCAACCGTTTTATGTTGAACGAGCCGGAAGCTACCGTCCATGTCACTGTGGCCAACACAACGGACCTGCTGCGCTCCATTGACGAAGGAAAGCTGGATTTTGCTCTGGTGGAAGGCTATTTTTCGGGCGGAGATTACGACTACCAGATATATTCCACCGAAAAATATATCCCGGTAGCGGGCGCCGCCTACCAGCTGCAGGCCTCATCGCGGGGGAAAAAACTGCTTCGCACCGAAGATTTGCTTTCGGAACCCATTCTCATCAGAGAACAGGGCAGCGGTACAAGAGAGGTCCTGGAACGAATACTGGAGGGAAAAAACCTTGCGGTAAGAGATTTCCGGAAAATCCATGAAATCAACAATCTCCAGGTTATGAAATATCTGATCCGCGAAGGACGCGGAATTACTTTCCTTTATGAGGCAGCGGTCCGCCAGGAGATTGAGCAGGGCATTCTGCGCGAAATCAGGCTGAAGGATTTCAGTGTGGAGCATGATTTCTATTTTGTATGGAGAAAAGGAAGTATTTACGGTTCGGAATATAAAGAGATTTTTAAACAATTGAAGGGTGAAGAAGACGATGGAAAAGAAACGCGGGAATGAGATGACGGGCAGGGAATATAAAGATGGGGGAAATAGCAGGGGAGATGGTAAACGGAGAGAAAAGGGGAACTGGGATGGTAAAGTCAGAGTTAGTAAAAGCAGGGATGATATAAGTAGCGATAGTAAAGGTAGAGATAATAAAAGCAGTAATGTGGCGGCACAGAATTTTATTGGGAAGGATAGCGTTAGTAAGAGGGTGAAGGTGAGGAAGGATAAAATTATGAGCGGACGGCCTTCAGATGGAAGAGGGGCGGCAGGTAGGACTTCGGCAGGGAAATATAAAGATGAGGAGGAAAAATCTTCTGCTGGGAGAAATATGTACGGTAAAGCAGATGGAAGGTCTGTATCTGGTAGAACCATATCAGGAAAATCGACGGACGGGAAATCTGTAGCCGGTAGAAATATGTCAGGAAAATTGGCATATGGAAAAAATGTTTCTCAAAAATATACATCTGGTCAGGACAAATCCTCTGGCAGACAACAGTACGATCAAAGAAATAAGTCTGTGAGTAAAAAATATGAGGTAGATGCAAAAAGTGATATAGCCCAAAGAAGCGGCAGAAGAGAAACAAAGTGTCCATATGAAAAGAAGTGCGGTAGCTGCAGGTATCTATATCTGTCCTACGAAGAGCAGCTGAAGAAAAAAGAAGCTTTTGTCCGGCAGGAACTGGAAAAATGTCCTGAGCTGAAAGGCCATTTTAATCCGATTATCGGCATGGAGAATCCATGGAATTACAGAAACAAGGTAACAGCAATTTTTGACAGAGACAGAAAAGGCAATCCCGTATCTGGAGTTTACGAGGAAGGAACCCATAATGTAATTCCGGTGGAGCGCTGTCTGATAGAGGATGAACTTGCAGACCGGATTATCGGTACGATCCGCGGAATGCTAAAATCTCTTAAAATTAAGGTTTATGATGAGAATACCAGATACGGACTGCTGCGTTATGTCTTGGTACGAAGAGCCTTTGCCACCGGCGAGGTTATGGTGGTATTGGTTACAGCCTCACCGGTGCTTCCTTCAAAAAGGAATTTTACGAATGCATTGCTGAAAGCTCATCCGGAAATCACTACAGTGATTCAGAATGTAAATACGCGTACTGACAGTCTGATATTGGGGGACAAGCAGCAGGTCCTTTATGGAAAAGGCTATATTGAGGATGTTTTGTGCGGCTGCAGATTCCGTATTTCCCCGGCTTCTTTTTATCAGATTAATCCGGTGCAGACGGAAAAACTGTATAAGAAGGCCATAGAGTTGGCTGGTCTGAAGGGAACAGAAACAGTAATCGATGCTTACTGTGGAATCGGAACGATTGGCCTGATTGCTTCTTCCAAGGCAAAAAATGTGATTTCTGTGGAACTGAACCCGGATGCGGTAAAGGATGCTATTGTGAATGCCAAAATAAACGGGATTAAGAATGTGCGTTTTTATAAAGCAGATGCTGGACAGTTCCTGACGCAGATGGCTGAGGAAGGCGCTAAGGCTGATGTATTGCTGATGGATCCGCCTCGGAGCGGGAGCACGGAAGAGTTTCTGCAAAGCGCAGCATTGCTTGGACCTGAGAAAATTGTGTATATTTCCTGCAATCCGGTGACGTTGGGGCGGGATTTGATGGTGCTTAGGAAGTTGGGGTATCGGGCAGAGGAGGTTTGGCCGGTGGATATGTTTCCGTGGAGCGGACATTGCGAGGTTTGTGTGAAATTGTGTCGAAAATAAATATATTTTGGCTGAATTAACTCGTTGAGTTACTTTCATAATTAAACAATAAGAGGAATTTCTTGTTAGTGAGGAATTACCAGAAGGGGTTTGAGTATGTGGAATATTGCTATTAACAAAACCTGTCATATACTCATGGAGATTATGAAAACGGTAAAAACTTTATAGAAGCAAGGAGGAGTGTGTAATGGCTTCACTGCCGATTTATCAATTTTATGTAGAATTGCAAGATTATACACCCATAATATGGCGTCGCTTCCAGGTGCTTGGAAATGTTACTGCGGCAAGGCTTGGCTATATGATCATGACGATGTTTGAAATGCAGGCAAGCCATTTGTTCTGTATCGATGTAATGTACCGTCGAAATTTTTATCAGGCTATGGGTAAATCATTTTCAGCAGAAGAGATAGAAAAACTATTTCCACCAGATAAAATAAAAGAAACCTGCCGTTATGAAGTACAGAATCAAATGACTGTTGATTTTGACGATGAAGAAGCGGAGAATGCAGTGTATGCCAAAATATCACAGTTGGTATCAAACAGCGGTGATGAAATGGTTCTTTTCTACGATTATGGTGATGGCTGGGAGGTTTCCATCACTCTTGAAAAAATATTTGAGGATAAGGAATTGCCGGGCAGAGAGCTACCGCGGGTTCTTGAGGGCAACGGTTATGGGATTATTGAGGACTGCGGTGGACCAGGCGGTCTTAATAAATTGGCAAGGGCATTCAAGAAGAAAAGCGGAAAGCAATACCGGGAATTTTGTAATTGGCTTGGATTTGAGGAATTGGATCTGACATCCTTTGATGTTGACGATATGAATTACAGACTGAAAAAAGTCCCAAGAATTTATGCCGATGCATATGAATTGGGTTTAGAGCCGACAAAACAATCATTAAACTTGCTCATGAGAAAATATAAAAAGTAAATGTTTATTGTAAAGTATGTTTTTATGAAAAGAAGAGGGGACTATCGTGGACAAAAAGCATTGTATGAAACAATTGAAGATCTGTCATTGGCGCTATTGTATTTGACGAGGTTTCAGAATAATTATAAATTCTGCCGGTATATGGATTTTGATGTAGTATTCATGGAGGAGAGCTTTTGATTATATTAATTTTTGGTGTATCCAATGTGGGAAAAACTGCGATAGGAAAGAAGTTATCAGAAAAGCTGAATTATGCCTTTTTTGATCTGGATCATGAAATTAAAGTGTTTTTTCACACTACATTGGAAGATTTTATGAGGGAAAATCCGTGGCCCCATGAAAGATTCATAAAAAAGGGGAGCGTTTTAAAGAAAATTATTTTAGACAACAAGGATAATATGGTGATAGCTGTAAGCCCCATTTATGAGGCGCGTAATTTTAATTCCCTGCTTGATAAGGAACAGGTCATAGCGGTTGAATTGCAGGATATGGAAGAACATATTTTTGAGAGACTTGTATTCTCTGATGGAAATGATAATGTTTATCAGGATGATGAATATAAAAATGCCCATAAGGATTACTATATAAGAGATATCCATCAAGCTATTGTATATGTGAGAAGGATAAAAAAGATTCAGTGGAAATATTTTGTTGATAACAAATCCATAGATCAGGCAGCAGAGGAATTATTAGAGTTGCTTCCGGAAAAATTCAGGGAGAAGAAAGAGAATTATGGGCAGGAGTTCCGTATTTAAAGGACAATGAGGAAGAATTAAAAACCCTAAATAACCTTGTCTGGAGATAATTTGCTCTGGTTAAAATCAATGCTGTCAAGTATAAAGATTTCCGGATAAGAACTTAGGCTTAGGCATTGAATATATATTCCACAGAACATATAATAGATAAGTATCCGGCTCGACGGAGGCGACGTAATTCCGGATTATATATACTAAAAAAACAGCAGCAGAATGGAGAGCTACAGTGAACACAGAACAAAAGACTAAATCATTACTAAACCATCCTTTACTCCAATTACTAAAGAATAACAAAGGAAATCCAAGAACATTAATACTGATGGAGCCTCTATGGGGGATCCCCTTTAATTTAATCACACCATTTGCCACCCTGTACATGTATTCGCAGGGAGTAACCGACGTCCAAATTGGACTGATTCTGTCGATTGCCATGGTAGTCCAGGTAATTTTTTCTTTCTTTGGCGGAATCTTAACGGATAAGCTGGGGCGGAAATTTACAACTATGATGGGCGATTTCTTCGGGTGGAGTGTTGCCTGCCTGATATGGAGCATATCCAATAACTTCTGGCTTTTTTTGATTGCCATGTTATTTAACTGCTTTGAACAGATTAACCAGACCGCGTGGTATTGTTTGCTTATTGAAGATGCGGAGCCCAAAGATTTGTTGGGAATATATACATGGGTGAATATAGGCGGTCTGATTGCCATCTTTTTTGCACCGATTTCAGGCCTGCTGATCAATTCGTTTACCGTGATTCCGGTTATCAGGGTTTTATATTTGGTCTTTGCTGTGAATATGCTGATTAAGGTAGTAGTTACTTTTCGGTATTGTAAGGAAACCCGGCAGGGAAAGATCCGGATGGCCGAAACAAAGGATACCTCTTTGTTACATATGTTATATGAATACAAGGAACTGATTCCCAGGGTACTGAAGGATAAGGAGGTTATGAAGGTACTGAGTGTTTCCGTCATACTATATATCACAAATATAGTCAGTACTAACTTCTTCAGTTTATATGTGACGCAATGGCTGGGCATAGAATCTCGTTATCTGGCTTTTTTCCCGATTCTGAACGCGGCTGTAATGTTAATTTTTATGATTGGGATACAGCATAAACTGGAACTTGTAAAATTTCGGATTCCCATGTGGATTGGATTGGCATTATATGCAATAGCAGTGATTCTTCTGATACTGGCACCCACAGGCAGTATACCGTTTGTTATTGTTTATGTCTTCGTTGTAGCGGTAGCCGGTTCTCTTGTTATGCCCCGTAAAGATGCTCTGATTCAGTTGAATATTAATGCGGAAGAGCGGGCCAGGATTAATGCATTAATTATGTCCTTTACAATTGCTTTTTCTTCTCCATTCGGCTATTTTGCCGGATGGTTATCAAGTATTGACCGGCGTCTGCCATTTATGTTTTCCTTTGCTTTGTTCCTTGTGGCAATTATTATTGTAGGCCGAATCCGCGATCCTGAGTTCTCTAAGTAGTCATTTAATGAATAGTGTCCTCTTATGCCATGGAAGATAGAGACTTTGCTATGGGAAAAATACGAAAAATAGAGGCTTGTTATTGACACAAAAAATAGACCTGCGTATAATTATTTTAATAAAAAAATGCTTTTAAAAGGGCTGATACTTAAACGATATATGTTCATTGTTCAAATCATTGTTCGTTATCAGATTACATAAAAATCCGATATATATACCGACATACAGTTGGTCACTGGGAGACAATATTAAAATTAGCCACAAAGAGAGAGTATATAGCACAGCGATGTTATTGCTCTCTCTTTAAATTTATAGAGGGATGCAAAAAAATATTGACATACCAAATTAAATACAAAAACAGGAAAGGTGAATGAGAACAGAAGCAACGATGGAAGAATTGAAAAAATTATATGAATCGGCTTCAAGGATTCAGAAATTAGAGCCATGGGAATTGCTGTGGGATATGGAAATCATAGGGATATAGGCGGATAAAGATCCTGAAAACACAGTGTTTTACAGCATATTGGGAAAAGGCGGAGACTGTTATGGTATTTCGGTCTATGAAGGATATGATGCCTTTAACAGCTTTGTGACGCTGACTATGCAGGAGCGGATGAATTTGTCGGTGGAATATGCAATGTTTAATCAGCACAATCTTACCTGCTGCTGGGGAAAACGGGAAGAATTATCAGCGAAGCAGAGAGAAATAATTAAAACGCTGGAATATAAATATCGCGGTAAAAATAACTGGCTGTATTTTATGTCCTATGAACCGGGGGATTATCCATACAATCTGAATCAGAATGAGGTGTTACGGATGAGGAACTATAGGAGAATTAAGCAGGGATAAGAAGAGAAAATATACACTGGAAGTGAATGTGAGACCGATGGGGGCGGCACAATCAGATAAAAAGAATGATAAGCCTGCGAATCCTGCAATGAGCATTCTGGCAGAAGCCAATACGGGAATGATTATTTCCTGTGATATGAATGGCCGGACGAAGATGCCATTAGTATGAAGAGCTATCGGTAGGATTCCGCATAGAATTACACCAATCCCTAAGGAGTTGGTTTAGGTAAGACACTTTAGCGGATTTTAAAAAGATACAGAGCGTTCTTACCTAATGTTGTACTTTTTGATACGAACCAACTGTTTACTTTCAGTTACACCAGCGGTCTGGCCGGAAATAAATTTTCACCCGAATTCATCCCCCACCCAAGGAGGTAAAGCATGGCAGAACAAATTCAAAGCCTGGAAAAAGCAAAAAAAATATTAGATTATTGGTATGCCATAGAGTTTCTGGCGCAGGATAAATTTGATGATATGTGGGAAATCCGCAGTAAATTTCTGAAGGCACAGGATGATTTTGCAAAAGGCAAATTCAAAGGCAAAACCATAGGATCTTACCGTGAACTTCAGGCTTCCCAATCTATTTATGATATTATTTCATCGGATGCAATATCCTGCGGCCTTAAGAAGTGGGGAAATATTACTATCTATATCGGAAAAATAAAGCGGGAAGCCTGCATAGAATGTATTGCCAGAAGTCTTCCCGGAACCTGGGAGGAAGAACGGCCAGAAAAGACGCAAGACAGTATTGCATTGGCCAGCCTTCAGTTAGCGCCGGATGGCACCTATGTGGAGCATTCTTTTTCATTATCAACTATTATCTGGTCCATGAATCAGATAAAAAGCGGCCAGGGTAGCCTTGCCGAAAGTATTGACGAGAAAGAATACCGCATTGTAGCCGAGGAAATAGAAAAGAAATTTTTCGGAAAAGAAGAGGGAAGGAAACAGGTTTCAGAAGGTAAAGATAGTCAGAAGCAGGAAGTGAAAGAAAGCGAAGAGTGCATTCAGAAATTTTCTCAGGAAGCGGTAACGGTAAAGCTTTTGAAGGATATCTATAAATATATTAAAAAAGCTTTTGTCGATGGAAATATCGAATCAACGGATAGTACGGATGCCGGACAGGATATACAGGAAGTTTACGGCATCAGTTTTCAGCTTTTTGCAGACGAAAAAAGCAGAACCAAAATGGATGAGGACAACTATCTTGGCTTAAGCCATGATTTTTTTTCCGGGGATATCAAATTTGTTCTGCAGAAAATAAAAGATGAAACAATATTGTCCGAGGGCCATATGGGTGATGATTTGGTTCATTATATTTCCGCATTGGATGAAACTGACCAAAAGGAGAAAATAGACCTGGTCAGCCCAAAAGACAGAGACAGCTTTTTTCAGCAGGTCTCTGAAATTCTGCGTGTAGAGAATGCCCCTCTTGGAAAATGGCCATCCAAATTCATGCCGGCGTTTATGCAGCAGATGGCGGTCAATCTTTGTATCCGAAAGGGAACGTCGGATTTATATGGCGTTAACGGACGTGTATTTTCCGTAAACGGCCCTCCGGGAACGGGAAAGACAACGCTGTTAAAGGAAATTGTTGTTAGCAATATCATTGAACGGGCTGTTTTGCTGGCAGAATATAAGGATCCGGATGACGCCTTTGAAAAACAGGCTTTTTTGCACGGAGAGAAGCAGGAACATGCATATTCCACATATATACGCGGCTGGTATCGTTTAAAGAAGGATAAAATCAATGATTACAGCGTCTTGGTAACATCCTGCAATAATGCGGCGGTGGAAAATGTTTCGAAGGAGCTTCCATTGGGGACGAGTCTACTGAATGATTTGAAACCTGCGGCTGATGACGCGGAAGAATACAGAAGAATGCTCGATGAAGTGAGCTGTTTGTTTGATTCAAAACGTGCGCAGACTTATGAAACGATAAGTAAAAAATCTGTACAAGATATATATTTTACGGAATATGCCAAAGGCCTGTTTGACAATGAAGGGGTATGGGGACTTGTTGCGGCCCCATTGGGTAGGAAAATAAATATTTCTTCTTTTTACAATAATGTCCTTAATCCATTAATTTGGGATTTTTATGCAGGCAGGGATTTTAAGGACATAAGAATTGAAAAATATGCGCAGGCCAGAGAGGATTTTAACAAGCAGCTGAAAGTAGTACAGGGATTGCAGGAACAGCTGAAAGATATCTGCGCTGCAGTCAGTGAATGGTCAGAGCTGCTAATAATGCAGAAGAAGTCAGAACAGGGACTGGCTGAAAGAAAAGCGGAGTATGAATCGCTGCTCGAAGCGGAAAAATTACCTGTAAAAAAATTGAAGAAAGATCTGGATCAGACTATAAGTAAGCTGCAGGATATTCAGAAAAAGAAGGAAAAAGCAGAGCTTCTTATTTTAGAAGCAGAACAGGAAAAAGAGGCTTTATCTATTGGTAAAAGAGAATTATTGGAAAAAGAAGCCGACGCAAGAAGAGGCACAGGGGTTCTGGGCAGGCTTTTCAATAAGAAAAGAGCAGAGACGAAGGAACAAGTTGCCGATGGATATCATGAGGATGTATTAAAAGCAGAGGCGGAGTTCGGACGTGTGGAGAGGCTGCTTGAAGAGAGAATGCAAATTCTGCAGGAGGTACAAACGGAAGTTGACAAGGCGGTTCAAACTAGGAACCAAATAGAAGAAAGCATAACAGCCAAACTGGCTGGAATGCATGAAATGGAGGAACAAATTCAGAAAGCCGAAAGCGGGCTGCAACAGATAAGAACGGAACTGAGCAATAAGAAACCTATGTATTTGGAAAAAATAAAATCGTTTACACAGGATGCTTCTGTGGATGCCGGGACGCTTCTGGACACTGCGTTTATTGACCAGCTGCTGTCCGGGGATATCAAGGAATCCACGGACGCGCAGGTGGCAAATCCGTGGTTTACAAAACGCTATAATATAGAACGTGAAAAGCTTTTCTATTATGCAATGAGGCTGAATAAGGAGTTTGTTCTTTCGTCAAAAAGCTGTAGAGATAATTTTAAAACGCTGGGACAATACTGGGGAATGCTTCCTGGAGATGAAAAAGAAAGAGTTATTTTTCACAAGGAGGACAGAGAACTTTTTGCCGGAGCGCTTTATCAGACTCTCTTTTTACTGGTGCCTGTCCTGTCATCAACATTTGCTTCGTTGGGAAAATTTCTGAGTGATGCGAAACAGGCAGGAGTAATAGGGACGCTGATTGTGGACGAGGCGGGACAAGCCCAGCCGCAGATGGCCGTGGGGGCTTTGTACCGAAGCCGGAAAGCCATGATAGTGGGAGATCCCAAACAGGTGGAGCCTGTGGTTACGGATGATTTGAATCTGTTGAAGAGAGCCTTCGAGGATGAGGCACTTATGCCCTATAAGTCAAAGACAGTATCGGTGCAGAGCTTTGCGGACCGCCTGAACAGCTTCGGAACCTGGCTGGATAACGGCACGGATTATCCAGAATGGGTGGGATGTCCGCTGCTGGTACATAGAAGATGTATTTCTCCAATGTATGATATTTCTAATGAAATTTCCTATAACGGCATTATGAAACAGCAAACCCGAGAACCAGATGCTAAAAAAGAGAGTTCCTTTGTATATGAAAAATCACAATGGATTAACGTTACAGGGAAAGAAAAGGGGAATAAAAATCATTTTGTAGAGGCGCAGGCGCAGAAGGTATGTGAAATCCTGGAAAAAGCCTTTTCCAAATCAGAGAATCCCAATTTGTATATTATCAGTCCGTTTACCTCCGTTGTGGATGGAATGAAGGCATATATCAAAGCCTATAAAAAGAATACGGTCGGCACGAGCTTGAGCAGATGTGAATCCGAATGGCTGGGAAGGAACATCGGAACGGTACATACCTTCCAGGGGAAAGAGGCTAACGAGGTTATTTTTCTGCTGGGCTGTGATACAAGCCCCAAATCCCAGGGAGCGGTGAAATGGGTAAACAGCAATATTGTAAATGTTGCCGTAACAAGAGCAAAGTACCGTCTGTATGTTATCGGAGATGAGAAGGCATGGCAGGCATCGTCCTGTGTAAAAAAAGCGAAGACGATCCTGGATACCTTTGCCATCAGAAAAATCAAGACGATTTTGGAAGGGCAGCTTTCCGAAGAAGAGCAGGCAAAAGCATTGCTTTCTGCATCCGTATCATTGCCTTCCATAACCTCCTTTCAGGTCAATGCTGTGGAGGATGAGGACGGCAGCATCGATTTCAGCGTGGATACGAGCAGTTTGCTGCAGGGACTAGATCCGGGCTTTATGTCCGAAGAACTTACCAAAGAACAATTGGGGAAATTTGGTTTCAAGTCGATAGAAGATTTAAAGGAGCTGCCGTTGGAAGTGCAGGATAATCTGCTATTGGGGATGAAATTATTTTATCTGTTGTCTCCGGTATATAAGGTAAACAGCCAATTGGATGCATCCTGTTGTGCGATACTTTTTTGCAAAGCTCTGGAACTGCGGATGAAGGAGTGTTTTGAGGAAAGCCTGAAGTCCGTATTCCCGGAAGAAAAGATCAGGGGGCAGGGCAAGGGCCGGGGAAGTGTGGAGCTTCAAAACGTAAAATCAAATGAACTGACCTTAGGCGCATTTCAAACAATACTTTATGCGAAAAGGGCGGAACTGGGAAGAAGAATGGCACAGAAGGGCAAAGAGGAATACGGATATGAATGGTGGGACGCATTTGTGACAAGACTGCGGGCATGCACCGACAGAAGAAACAGGTGCTGCCATTCTGGACTGTTCAGTTGGAAGGAGCAGTCATATTTGCTGGCTGAAATGTTTAAGAGAAACAGAGGTGATTCCCAGGTACAGATGGAAGGTATTTTGTTTGAAAGTAAAATTGGGAAAAGGCTCCGCTGATGGCATGGTGTTTAAGACAGAAAAAGGCTACGAATCATAAGGCGATAAAGAATACTTGGAGGACACCCCATGAACTATTTTTTTGTATTCCAAAATAAAACATTCCACCAAGAACATCAAGGCGGCTATTTGTGGGCTCCCCAGTATGGAAACTCTGGAAGAACAGCCTCACACTGGTCAAAGATGAAAGAAGTAAAGCGAGGAGATGTTATCATACATAGCTATAAAAAGCAGATTATAGCGATAAGTGTAGCAAAAAAAGATGTGTATGTGGCGAAAAAGCCCGTAGAGCTTTCCAATGATTGGCAGACAGATGGGTGGAGAGTGGACACTCAATATATCGTATTTCCCAATCCGATTATTACATCGAACTATATGGAAGAGCTTTTGGAATTGCAACCACAGACAAGTGCGCCCTTTAATAGACTTGGGAGAGGTAATACTGGATATTTATTTGAAGCAACTAGAGAAATGTATGAATTCATTATTGCTCAGACAGCGACATACCCACAAAATGAGAATGCGCTAAAACAAGCATTGGAGTTGGTAAATCAGATAGAGCATCCTCAAAATAAAGTATCTGAGGTCGAAGTTGTAATGGAATTGGAGGCATTTAAGGCAAATATTTTATCTGTTGATAAATTAGCAATTCTACTAAAGGAAACAAAGCCGCATAAATCGCAGAAAACGGAAGTAGAAGTACTTTATCGAAGCCCATATTTGAAAAAAATGGTTAAGAGGATGGCCAATGGTATCTGCCAAATGTGTGGTGAAAAAGCGCCGTTTTATGATAGAAATAATGAGCCGTATTTAGAAGAACACCATGTGAAGCAACTGGCAAAGGGAGGAAGCGATACAATGGATAATGTTGTCGCAATCTGTCCGAATTGCCATAGAAGAGTTCATGTGCTTAAAAAAGATGAAGATATTATTATTTTAGAAAAAATGGCAAAACAAAATAATAATAGATATCAAAGATTGCTTGCATACATTGAAAAGATGCAAAATGAACAAAGCATAAATAGTTTGGAAGAAGATATGCTACAGCTTATGGAACTACAAAATGAGGATTCCCCAAATACTAATAGATCGAATTAATCATCGAGAGGTAAAAATGCTATGGATAGAAAGTCGATATTTGCTTGGGTAAAACAAAGCTATGGCACAGCCCCAGAATATTTATGGCAGGATACTCCGTGGAATGCTGTGCTGAGAAACAGTGAAAGCAACAAATGGTATGCCATTATAATGAAGGTTGAAGAAAGCAGATTGGGTATTCCAGGAAACCAGCTGATCGATATACTTGATATTAAGTGTGATCCGAATCTGATTGGGGCTCTCCGGCAACGCCCTGGTTTTTTCCCAGGCTATCATATGAATAAAAACAGTTGGATTACGATTCTTCTTGATGGTACTGTCCAAGAGGAAGAAATTAAAAATTTGATAGATTTAAGCTACCAGCTCACCCAGCCGAAAAAGAAGGCCAAAAAAGTGGAGATAAGAAAATGAACGTGATTGGAGTAAAGGTGAAAAGTCCCAAATTAGGTGTTGGAACAGTAATTGAACAAGATCCTTCCCATATAACTGTTCAATTTGCGACCAAAACAAGCCGGTTTCAATTTCCTGATGCATTTGAACGCTTCCTAATAGCAGAGGACCCAAAGATACAAAATACAATGATAGAGCGAATAAATGCTATTAAGGAAGCGGAAGCTCAAAGAAGAGCAGTCGAGGATGCTGCTCGAAAAGCGGAAGAAGAGAGCAAACAGGCGGCTATACAAGAAAAAGTAAGAGGACAGAGAAAAAGGACGAAAAGTATAGATGATATGTTTTCGGAGGATTATCATGTGGACCATTTAGCGCGACACCCAATCTTTACATATCAGCAGGTTGAAGAACAGTTTGGAATTAAAATAACAGGTTTTGGGCGCGGAATTAATGTAACCCCATCAAAGGTGGTTCTGATTTCTTCGATAAGTAAGGCAGAGGGTAATTTTGTCTATCACGATAAGTGGACTTCTGATGGTGAATACATTTATTCAGGAGAAGGAAAAACTGGAGATCAGGCCATGAGTAAAGGGAATCTGGCAATCAAGAATGCATCTCTGGAGGGGAAGGAAATCCATTTATTTGTAAAATTTTCTCCTAAGGACTACTATTACCAAGGAAAATTTGAATTGGTGAGTTATACTTATGAAGATGAGAAAGGTGAAAACGGATGTACTCGTAAGGAGTACAAATTCCGTTTGAAAAAGGTATAGAGATGGAAGAAATAGTTGATGTTGTTGCCGCACTGATTTGGGATAAGGATAAATTTATGATCTGCCAGAGACCAGCACATAAGGCGAGAGGATTGCTGTGGGAATTTGTAGGCGGGAAGGTTGAGGCTGGTGAAACAAAACAGGAAGCCCTTATCAGAGAATGCGAGGAAGAATTGGCAATAGAGCTTTCTGTAGAGGAAGAATTTATGTCTGTAGTGCATGAGTATCCAGATATAAAGGTTCGCCTGACATTGTTTAATGCTGCAATCAAAAATGGAGTTCCCCAAAAGCTGGAGCATAATGACATAAGATGGATTCGTAAAGAAGAAATTCCCCAATTTGCATTTTGCCCCGCGGATATTGAGATACTGAAACGGATAATGGAAAACTAAAATTGTATCTGAAAGCTCGCCTTAGGCTAATACAGTTAAAACCATAAATACCCAATACCATAAACGACCAATACCATAATCACCCAAAAACATAAATACCTATAACCAAAAAAACAAAACCACACCCAACCTGCCGCATATCACCGCCCCTCTCTCCTCAGAAGGCCCCTCTGATATGCAGCAGGTCAATTTTTGCCGGAGCAGGTCAAGAATGTCACATTGTTGATCTGCTCCGGCCGTTTTATACTTTACTAAAGGCTTAAAATGGCCAAAAATCCAATCAGCCACAAAAAACGGAGGAGAAAAAATAAAATGTATCAATACGAAATGTTCGAATTAAGCCTCACCGGCGAACCGCCCCAGGGCTCCCAGGCGCTGTTCACTTTCCAAACCGTATTCCAGCTGGACGGTGAAGAAAAGACCGTAAAAGGCTTCTACGCAGGAAGCAATACTTATAAAGTACGTTTCCTCCCAAAAAAAACCGGCCGGTATTCCTGGAAAACCGAAAGCATTATTCCCTTGGAAGGACCTGTGGCAGGGGAAGAAGAATGCCTGCCGGCAAGGACCGGACGACATGGTATGGTAAAGACAGAGGGCCTTCATTTTGTTTATGAAGACGGTACGAAGTATCTGCCGTTCGGAACCACCATTTACGCCCTTGCCCACCAGAGCGAGGAGATAATTGAACAGACCATGCACACCCTGGAGCACGCCCCCTTTAATAAAGTGCGCCATTGCATTTTTCCGAAGCATTACAGATACAATCACAATGAGCCGCAGTTTTTCCCCTTTGAAAAAAATGCGGAAGGGAAGTGGGATGTGCACCGCCCCTGCATGGACTACTGGGAGCATTTTGAAAAAATCCTGGTCCGGCTGGGAGATATGGGAATAGAAACGGACTTGATTTTGTTCCATCCTTATGACCGTTGGGGCTTTTCCATAATGAGTATGGAGGAATGGAAAATTCACCTGGATTACCTGCTCCGGAGACTGTCCGCCTATCCCTTTATCTGGTGGAGCCTGGCCAACGAATATGATCTGATGTTCAACCGCACGATGGAGGATTGGTATGAGATAGAGGAATTTGTCGCTGCCAATGACTGTTATGGGCATTTGCTGAGCAATCATAACTGTGTCCATTTTTACGATTTCACCCGTCCCAATGTGACGCATTGCTGCATTCAGACGGATGGTATGCATAAGGCGGCGGAATGGCAGGAGAGGTATCAAAAGCCGGTGGTTTTTGACGAGTGCTGTTATGAGGGCAACATCGATATGGCCTGGGGGAATATTTCCGCATTTGAGCTGGTGAACCGTTTCTGGCGCGGCTGCGTTCAGGGGGCCTTTGTGACCCATGGGGAAACCTATGTTTCGGAGGACGAGGTGCTCTGGTGGGCCAGGGGCGGCCGGTTGAAGGGGCAGAGCGCGCAGCGGATTGCTTTTCTGAAGGATTTTCTGTACAGCCTGCCATCCTGCATAAGCCCCTGGAGGGAGCCTTTTGTGATGGGGCCGGATGATAGGAACATTACGGCCACAGTTTTTGAGAAACCGGAGGAAGCATATGAACGGTTCAGGGCTTTGGTAAATACAGAGGAACGGGAGCTGTCCCAGGCAAAGGACGCATGCTATTATGGCCATTGCGGGGATCAGGTCTACATAAAATATTTTGCGAGGCAGTGTTGCGCTATGTGTTTCCTTACCCTGCCGGAGGATAAAAAATACGAGGTTGAGATCATCGATGCATGGGAAATGACAAGGACGACTGCGCTGGAGGAGGCCTGCGGAAGGGTCGAAGTCAGGCTGCCCGGCAAAGAAGGGATTGCCGTGATTGCAAAACAGCTGCCATAATTAATTAAACAGCTGCAATAATTGTGAACGTACCGGACGTTACGTATCTTGAACGCACAATCGGGTTCCTGTATACTGGACTATACAGGGTAAAAAACGGAAACAGGCAGGTCTGCGCATTTACTGCGCAGACCGTGGAAAAACGTGGCGGCAGCAGGCATCCGGCCCACTGCGCAGCGTTTAATTGGCCGGATGCGGTAACGGTTCGGCCCCGTCTGAACCGTTACAAAAAGACGCCCCCGTCCGGCTTCCCGGAGGGGGAAAAAGCTTCTGATATGGGGGAAGGGGCATGAAAAAGCAGGGTATGGTGAGTGTTTTTAAAAAGCTGTACATTCTTTTTGTAATCATCATAGTAATCATCTATGTGAGCACAATCATAATTTTCCTGAAATATGCGAAACAGCAGCGGAATGTGGAAATAGGCGGGATGCAGAGCGCCGTCGTCCATAATGTTTCGGCGCTGGAGCAGCAGCTGGAAATTATTTATAATCTGGAACGCAATCTGGTCAGTGATGGAAGGATTTCCTCATTGGTATATGACACCTCCCTGAACGGGTATGAAAGGTCCCAGCTGATGCTGGCGCTGCTGGTGAATATGCAGGGCTTTCAGTCTCTGAATAATATCATTGAGGATATCACCATTATTTTTCCCAAACAGGAGATGGAGCTGAGCGCGGTGGAGGGGCATAGCAGTAAGGAATATGTGCCCATACCCAGGAATGGGGATAATACGGCCCGCAGCCTGGTATATTGCGACGGGAAGGCGCAGATGGAGCTACTGTACCCTCTGACCTATTCCATAGAGGAGGATTACGTCCCTGATTTCGGCGTGAGCATTACGCTTTCGGAGGATTATCTGCAGGAGCTTCTGGAGCTGTTTGGCAGCGGAGAACAGGCGGGCGCGTTTTTTGTGCTGAATGGCGGGGAAGTGCTTGGCCAGCAGCCTGTGGAGGAAGAAGCGCAGGCGCAGCTGATGGACTGCTGGTACCAGGCATGGGAGAAGCAGGGCGGAGGGGAAAGCTTTCTTGGTAAGGGAAGGTGCCTGGGGACAAGCTATCTGTTTATGTCGGAAAGCATTCCCGGTTACGGGATTACCGTGGTTGCCTACCGCAGCGGCAGAGGGATAGGCAGCTCGGCAATGGTGGCTTTGCTTATGATGGGTGTTGTGCTTTTGGTCATCAGCATACTTTTTTTTGAAATCCTCTATCAGACCAACACCGCCGTGAATAAGCCGCTGAAAAAGGTGGTGCAGGCGTTTGGGCAGGTGCAGGAGGGCAACCTGGAAATCCGGATTTTCCATAAGCCCCAGGATGAGTTCCAATACATATATTCGTCCTTCAACCGAATGGTGGAACGCATCCAGGAGCTGATCGAAAACGTGAAGGAGCAGGGCAGGCTTTTACAGAATGCGGAGCTGATGCAGCTGCAGTCACAGATCAACCCGCACTTTTTGTATAACAGCTTCTATCTGATCCGGATTATGGCTAAAAATGAGTCCTATGATCAGATTATACAGTTCGTCACCTCCCTGGCAAAGTACTACCGTTTCCTGAACAAGGAGGTGGAGCAGAATATCCCCCTAAGCCGCGAGGTGGAGCATATGGAGAATTATATCGACATCCAGCAGATGCGGTTCGGGGATAAAATCACGGTGCATAAAGGGCAGCTGCCGGAAAGCGCGGCCGGCTTCCTTGTGCCGAAGCTGATACTGCAGCCTGTCATTGAAAATGCCTACAATTATGGCATGTCGGATATTTTAAAGGACGGACAGATCGCCATCTCCTATTCCCTTAAGGAGCCATACCTTTGCATTGTAATTGAGGATAACGGAGGCGGCGGAAGCAGCGAAAATATTGATAGAATGCGGGAATACATCCAGGATTATCAGGGCCGGGCAGCCGGACATGCGCTTTCCAATATAGAACGCAGGCTGAAGCTGGCTTACGGGGAAACTAGCGGCATCCTGCTGGAACAAAGTGAGCTGGGAGGCCTGAAGGTGATCCTGCGGATTGACATGAGGGTAACGCTGTAAGCTGTTTTATACTATTTTGAAAGGCTGGAATGGCCGCAGAAGGAGGAGGTAAAATTATGTGGAACGAAGCATTATGGCTGGGAGTGCCAAGGGCTGAGATCGAGGAAAAGAAAATATACCAGGGGGATATGAACGGGCGGTTCGCATACTACCGCCTGGATTTCATGCTGGATCAACGGGCAGAGCTGAAGGCGGATATTTCCGCCAATTCCCGCTACCGCTTGTGGGTAAACGGGCAGCCGGTGCTGTCCGGTCCCTGCCGCAGCGATCAGTTCAGGCACTATTATGAAACGGTGGAGTTGGGGGATTATCTGCAAATAGGGAAAAACGTGCTTGCCGTGCAGGTGCTTCTGTGTGACAGCATGTATGTAAAAGAAGGACCAGGGGACAACCGGGCGCCGTTAAACAGCGTGGCGACCCTGCCGGCGGGGCACAGGCTCGCCGTGGAGGGCGTGCTTAAAGGTAAGGAAGGTAATCCGTTGGGGGAGGTGACAACGGGAAAAGCCCCCTGGAAGGTATGGCTGGACAATACGTTTTTCCTTACAAAGGAACCGGTGGTGAATGGGAATATGGGCGCGCTGACGGAAAGGATTGATTTCAATGCGACGCCGGGCGGCTGGAGACTGCCGGATTTTGACGATGGCGGCTGGCGGGCCGGCGATGTGCTGGAGCCGGTAAAATGCGGGTTTGAGATGATGTTCGGCATTCTCAAGACCTTTATGATGGAGGAGCGTCCCATCCCGCTGCTGTATGAGCGTCCGGCCGTCCTTGAAAAGGAGCTGGGAGAAAGCGTTATGAGGGAAGCAGCCTACGTGACGGTGCGGCCAGGGGAACGCAGGACGCTTCTGTTTGACGGGGAAGGGCTTTTCAACGCCTATTTCCGGTATCAAATCGAAGGCGGCGCAGGGGCGGAGATTTCCTTTACCTATTTTGAGAAGTTCACGAAGGGCATTGACCAGGTAAAAAGGGATGACTACATCAATGGGGAAATCGGGCAGAACGGGCAGAGGGATACAATCGTTCTGGATGGCGGCAGCCTGCTTTATGAGCCTTTCTGGTACAGGACCATGCGCTTTTTAAAGATTGAAATTCAGGCGGCGGGGGAGGAAGTGCGTTTTTACAGGCCTGCGCTTTTAAAGACCGGTTATCCTTTAAATCCCGGCTCCTATATCAAATCGGACGCTCCCTGGGTGGAGAAGGTGTATGACATGTGCGTGCGCACCCTGCAGGGCTGCATGATGGAAACCTATATGGACTGCCCTTTCTGGGAACAGATGCAGTACCCTATGGATACCAGGCTGCAGGCGCTGTTTACCTATGTGTGCAGCGCGGATACGAAGCTGGCGGAGAAGGCCCTCCGGGATTTCCATGATTCCATGCTTCCCATGGGCCTGATTCAGGGCAGGGCGCCCAGCAACCCGAAGCAGATTATATCCACCTTTTCTTTGTACTATATTTTCATGCTGCTGGAGTATTACAGGCGTACGGGAGATACGGATATACTGAAGCGTTACCGGGCGGATGTGGACAGCATCCTGGAATATTATGACAGGCATCTCGGGCCGCAGGGACTGGTGGAAAATCTGGGCTACTGGGATTTTGTGGACTGGCAGGAAAGCTGGCATGATACCATGGGACGTCCCGCGGCGGTGCGAAAAGGCCCTTCCACCATTATTAACCTGATGTATGGACTGGCTCTGCTTGACGGGGCCGAAATCAATGAGGCCACCGGCAGGTCCGGCCTTGCGCAGGAGTACAGGGAACGGCAGAAAAACATCGTGGTTAAGATCCAGAGCCTGTGCTGGGATGCTGGGCGGGGAATGTTCCGGGAAGGCCCCTCCTGTCAGGAATTTTCCCAGCATGCCCAGAGCTGGGCGGTGTTAAACGGCATGCTTTCCGGGGAGGAGGCGCGCAGGGTGATGCGCAGGACCTTTGAGGAAAAGGATGTGCTGCGCTGTTATTTTTCTACCTGCTATGAGCTGTTCCGCGCCTGTGAAAAGGCGGGCTGCTATGAACTTACCGCCCGGCAGATGGACTGGTGGATTAAGCTGCTGGAGGAACATTGCACCACCTGCCCGGAAACACCCTCCAATTCCAGAAGCGAGTGCCATGCTTGGAGCGCGCTGCCCATGTATGAGCTGATCAGCGTCATGGGAGGCATCCGCAGGGAAGCGGGCAGTCCGGCGCGGGTGGAGGTCTGTCCCCATCTGGACTATGTTCCCAACCTGGAGGGCGGCATGCTCACCGAATATGGGCTGGTTACCTTCCGCTATTATCCGAAGGATGGCGGCATGCAGTATGAGCTGACGCTGCCGGAGGGAATGGAAGGAAGCTTCCGGGGAGCAAACGGCGGTAGCGCTGTGCTGAGGGCCGGTAAAAATGAGATCTGGGAGCCTGTGAAAAAGGCCTGAAGAACAAGGTGACGGATATAACAAATAGTAAAATATTAGCCGGGGCAAAGCTGTCCCCGGCGGCGTGGAGGTTATTTATGGAACATACAGATGTGGTAATTATCGGTGCGGGAGGCGCGGGCATGATGGCCGCGCTGACGCTGGCAAAGGCCGGCAGAAGCTGTGTTGTGCTGGAGAAGGGAAAGCATTTGTCCGTGAGCAATGCGGCCAGGGCGGGCGGCCCTTCCCTGGCAGATACTCTTTTGCAGGAGGAGGAAAACTGCACCGTTTCAGCAGAGATGTTGTTTAGGCATATGTATGGATTTTCCCGGGGCACCGTGGACGGCGGCCTGCTGTACCGGTGTATCAGAAACGGAAGGAAGGTTGAGGCGCTGCTAAGGGAAAGCGGCATTCAACTGCGGCTGACGGAGGATTTATACAGTGTGGGCTTCAGGGCCAGGCATTTTTTTGAAACGCCGGCGCCGCAGCGGTGGGAGCTGCTTGCAAAGAAGCTTGAGGAATACGGCGGCAGAGTGGTCCTGAATGCCTGCGCCGGGGAGCTTTTGACGGAAAACGGCAGGATATGCGGCGTCCTGGCCGTTGACGGACAAAGCGGGGAACAGACGGCGTATTACGGAAAGGCGGTCATCATCGCCAGCGGCGGCTATCTGGGAAATGAAGAGATGCTAAAGCAGCATTTCGGGGATATTACCGTAGGCCCGCTGGGCAGCCGGCTTAGCGATGGGGCGGGGATCGCCATGGCGCTGAAGGCCGGAGGCATGGAGGATCGCAGCTGGGGAATCTGCGCCGGGGAGTTCGGCGGCTACCACAGCAGGATGAAGGGACGCTTTCCCGGGAATATGCGCTGGGCCATGACCGGCGGTCTGCTGGTGGACCGGGAGGGCCGCCGTTTTATGGATGAACAGCTGCTGGCGGATCAGCCGCTTTCCGTGGGAGGGGAAGCGACCCTGCGCGCCGGAAGCTATTATGCGGTGCTGGACGAAGCTTTTTACCAGGGCATACGTTCTGCCAGGTCGGTATACGACTTTTATGGCCGCCCGGAGGAATGGAAGACTGGAAAGTCGGCCCTTGACAGGGGACCCTGGCCCTTCCCGGAGGATCTTGAAAGGGATATCAGTGAGGGCTGGGCTTTTTGCTGTGGCAGCCTTGAGGAAGCGGCGGCGCATTTTTCCCTTCCTTTTCTGGAAGAAACGGTTACGCGCTACAATGCCATGTGCGAGGCCGGGCAGGATACGGAATTTGGGAAAAACAGCTGGCTGCTGAAGCCGGTGGCAAAGGCGCCCTTTTATGTATTTGCCTATGAACCCAGCGCCTGGTGCACCATAGGCGGCGTGAAGACGGACGCCTTCTGCAGGGTGCTTGACAGGAAGCAGAAGCCAATTTCAGGACTTTATGCGGCGGGTGTGGATAATGGAAGCTGTTACTGCGCCCCGTATTATGATACGGAGGGCGCCTGTCTGGGGCTGGCCTTCACCAGCGGGATCACTGCGGCGGAACATATTTTGGGTAACTGGTCCGCCTGATTGGGCTGCCATATTATGAATGGCATGGCTGAACAGTAAACATTTTGCTGGCGGCAGTTCGGGTAATGGGACGCTGTTTGGGAACAGGTCAATTTTTGAACCGGGATATCAAGAAAGTTGCATTGTTGGATTCCGTTTTCCTTTTTATACTGGCCTTAGATGAAAAACACAGCCGGGAAGGTAACGGACGGCTGAAGGAAAACAAAACTCAAGGAGGAAAACACATGAAGAAGAAAATTGCGTTATTGCTGGCGGCGGCAATGACCGTAAGCCTGATGGCAGGCTGCGGAGGGGATTCCGGCAGTGCACAGACGGCGGGAAACAGCGAAGCGGCCAGCGCTGTCACCGAGGAAGAGGTGGATCCCAGATTCAAATATGAGGAACCGGTTACCCTGACCTCTTATTTTGAAATCTCACCGGCTTTGGGTGAATTCAATAAGGAAGACATGCTTAACAGCGTTTATTACACCAGGATGACCGAAGAAACCAACATTTCCATCGACTGGCTTTGGTATGCGGCAAACACGCCGGATGATTCCCAGCAGAAGAAGAGCGTGGCAATTGCCTCCGGCGAAATCCCGGATTTCATGATTGTCAACAGCTCCCAGCTTTCCCTGCTTGCCAAGAGCGACCTGATTAACCGGAACATCGGTGAGGTATTTAAAAAATATGCATCCGATGAGCTGATGGCATGGACGACCGGGGAAGGAGATGCCGCGCTGGAGGCCGCAACCGATAAGGGAGAAATCATTGCGATTCCGCTGGTGGATTCCTCCATTGATAAAGCCCCCATGCTGTGGATCAGAAGAGACTGGATTAAGAAGCTGGGCCTGGAAATGCCCAAAACCCTGGATGAACTGTACAATGTCATGGTTGCCTTCCGGGATCAGGATCCGGACGGAAACGGGAAAGACGATACCATCGGCATGGTATTCCACAATAACTTCCTCAGCGCCGGACTGGGCGACGGCGTGGGCGTTTTCAACGGCTTTGGCGCTTATCCCACCGCCTGGATTGAGGACGGGAACGGCGGCCTGGTATATGGATCCGTGAAGGAGGAAAATAAGGATGCGTTAAATTTCCTTGCAAAAATGTATCAGGAAGGGCTGATTGAACAGGATTTCTCCTCCAATGACGAGGTAAAGGCTTCCGAAGCGGCGGCTTCCGGACGGGCGGGCATCCAGTACGGCCTGATGTGGAACGCCAACTGGCCCCTGAATTCCACAGTTCAGAACGACATAGAAGCCGACTGGGTAGCCCTTCCCATTCCCACGGCTGTGGATGGGGATGCAAAGCCCCAGATTTCTCTCGCTATTACAGGCTATGTTGTGGTAAACAAGAAATGTGAGCACCCGGAGGCAGTGGTGAGGATGCTGAACTTCTGGGTAGATAAATACGGATATTCCGGAGAGGAATATAATGATTATCTGGTGAAGGATGCCAACGACGTCCTGAACTTCCCTCTCCACTGGGTTATGCTGAAGACCTGGTTCCCCTTAAAGAATCTGACAATCCACAACAATATTGTGGCGGCGCTTGAGAGCGGTGACAGCTCCTCACTGAATGCCGAGGAGCTGGTAAGCTATAATGACATCCAGAATTACCTCTCGGGCGATATCGTGACCAGCTACGGCGGAATGAAGACCTTCGGCAATGACATGTCGGCTTACGATACCATGAACGAATATTATGAGAAGGATATGTTCATGTGGGATAAGTTCACCACCGGCCCCACACCGACCATGGGTCAGAAGATGTCCACCGTGACGGATAAGGTGATGGAGTATTACACCAAGGTTATCATGGGCATTGAGACTACCGACAATTTCGATGATTTTGTCAAGGAGCTGAATTCTCTGGGACTTGATAAAATAACGGAAGAAGTAAACGAGTGGTACGCAGGTAAGTAATCATGAAAGGGAGCTGGGCATAAAAGACGTGAGAGTTCACACAACGTAAACTGTTGCGAAAGGGCCTTGCTCCCTTTTTTGTGAAGCAAGCAGAGAGAAGGGGACTGGGATGAAACAGAAAAAAAGCCTGGGCACAATTATGAAGAGGGAATGGCCTCTGCACGTAATGCTGCTGCCCGCAATCATTTTATTAATCATTTTTGCCTATCTTCCCATGGTAGGTATTGTAATCGCCTTTCAGGACTTTGTCCCGTCGGGCGGGATGAAAGGGTTTTTCACCTCCGAATGGGTGGGACTTGATAATTTCAAATATATTTTCGGCATGAAGGATTTCCGGCAGGTGCTGGTGAATACGCTGGTCATCGCGCTTTTGAAAATCATTGCGGGCATTATCGTGCCCCTGGTTCTGGCTCTTTTGTTAAATGAAGTAAATAACAAGGTGTTCAAAAAAGCGACGCAGACGATCATCTATGTTCCGTATTTTCTTTCCTGGGTGGTCCTGGGCGGTATTCTGGTGGATATTCTTTCGCCTACCAGCGGGATTGTAAATACCGCGATTACCGCGCTTGGCCATGAACCTGTCTTTTTCCTGGGAAGTCTGGAAACCATCCGGGGAACCCTGGTGGCCTCCGATGTATGGAAAGGCTGCGGCTATAATATGGTCATCTTTCTGGCTGCGCTGACTGCCATCGATCAGAGCCAGTATGAGGCGGCCAAGGTGGACGGCGCAGGCTATTTTAAACAGATGCTTTATATTACGCTGCCCGGCATCCTGCCGCAGATCATCCTGGTGACGGTCCTGGGCATGGGCAATATTTTAAACGCAGGCTTTGACCAGGTATTTAACCTGTACAGCCCCATCGTTTATCAGAAGGCCGATATCCTGGACACCTATGTGTACCGCCTGGGTATGCTGAATCTGCAGTACAGCGTTTCCACCGCAGTGGGGCTGTTCAAATCAGTGATTTCCTTTATCCTGATCGCCTCATCCTTCACCCTTGCAAAGAAATTTGCAAATTACAGAATTTTTTAGGAGGCCGTTATGAAAATAAAATCATCTCCTGCAAGAAAGGCATTTCTGGTAGTCAACTATTTTTTCCTGACGCTGGTCATGTGTATCTCCCTGTTTCCGCTGGTGCATGTGTTCGCCCTTTCCTTAAGCTCCAACTCCGCGGCGCAGGCGGGCTGGGTAACCATCCTCCCGGTGGATTTCACCCTGGATTCCTATCAATATATCCTGGCAAAACCGGAATTTTTCCAATCCTTCGGCGTGTCGGTGGTCAGAGTGGTCCTGGGGACCCTGCTCAGCATAGGGCTCACAATCCTGTGCGCTTATGCCATGGCTCAGCCGGATGAAAGATTCCATGCGAGAAAATATTATGTCTGGGTGTTCCTGGTGACCATGGTATTCTCCGGCGGGCTGATCCCTCTGTTTATCGTAGTGAAATCCGTGGGAATCTACAACAGCATCTGGGCGCTGATACTGCCCGGCGCGGTGCAGACCTTCAATATCATACTGATGCTGAACTTTTTCAGGGGCCTTCCCTATGCGCTGACGGAATCCGCGCTGATTGACGGGGCAAACCACTTCCAGATCATGACGAAAATTATCGTGCCGGTATCCAAGCCCTCTCTGGCGACCGTGGGTCTGTTCACCATGGTAAATCACTGGAATTCCTGGTTTGACGGCATGATTTACATCAGCGATACCGCCAAGTATCCGCTGCAGACCTACCTGCGTAACGTCATCCAGTCGGTGGATATCGCCAGCATCGACCTGACCAGCGTGGGCGCCATGACAAATGTGTCACAGAAAACCGTGACGGCGGCGCAGATTTTCGTGGCGATTATCCCCATCCTTCTTGTTTATCCGCTGCTCCAGAAGTACTTCATTACCGGTATGACGCTGGGGAGCGTGAAGGAGTAGCAGCGGGCGGTACTGGCCCCAAAAGCGGCAGGAGTGAGAAGAAACTATGTACAGTGTTTTGATTGTTGATGATGAAAAAATGATCCGGGATGACGTATACGGCCTGCTTTCCATGGAGGAATCCCTGGAGCTTGATCTGACGACGGCGGCCAGCGGGGTAGAGGCGCAGGCCATCCTGGAAAAAAGGAAGATAGATATCGTGATTATGGATATCAACATGCCGCAGATGTCAGGTCTGGAGCTGTACGATATCGTCAGGGAAAGATGGCCTTTCTGTAAGGTCATCTTTCTCACGGGCTATTCTGATTTTGACTATGTGTATAAGGTCCATAAGCATGCAAAATATGTGCTGAAGGCGGAGGAGGATGAAAAGATACTGGAGGCTCTGCGGGAGTCTGTGGAAGAAATCGAGAACAGCCTCCTGCTGGAACGCCTGACCGATCTGCAGCGGGAACAGCAGAAGAAACCCCTGCTCCATGAAAGAAGCATGTTTTTAAGGGAGCTTTTTGAAGGGTACAGGAGCCTGTCCCAGCTTACCGGGGAGCTGTCGGTACAGCTTGGGATCAATCTGGATCCGGAAAAAGAAGTGTATTACCTCCTCCTCAGGCATGAAGCCTGGTACTGTGAGAATTACCAGGAGCAGCAGAATAGCACCCAGGACTGTTATCAGCTGCTGGAACGGTATTTCCTGGATTTCATGCGGGGCGCCTTTTTTGAATACAACAAGAATTACATCGTACTTCTTCTCCAGCCTGAAAAGCTGCTGCATGAGGAAACCATTGTAAAAATGCTGGCCGGCGCGGGGGAGCTGTTCCAGAAGGCGCTGAAAAAGAACCTGGGCAGGACGGTATCCATCCTGGTGGGGGAACGGCCGGTCACCCTGTCACAGCTATTGCAGGAATTTATCGGCATATGCGACCGTATGATCTGGCTGTCCGGGGAAGAACTGGTGCAGGAGGGCCTGCAGAAGGAGGCACTCGCCAAAGAAACCCTGCCGGAACACAAAAAGCAGGAGCTGATGCAGATGCTGTGGCGGCTGGAATATTATCTGGAAGGGATGGAGGAAGAAAATTCCCTGAATGTGCTGCGTCAGCTGCAGACAGAGCTGCAGAGCGTCAAGAGCATGCACGATCTGTTCGCGCTGGAGGCATACTGCACCATCAGTTCCCGGCTGATCGGCTGGATCAAGCGCCTGGAGCTGCACGAGGAGCTGGCCTTTCGGGTAGGCACCCTGAATTTGTACAATGTGTCAATGCATGCCAACTGGCAGGATGCCTTCGGCTACCTGCGGCATGTGGCGGAGAGCATTTTTTCCCTGAAAAACCAGAGTGTGGAAAAGCAGACCGAGGATGTGGTGAACCAGGTGAAAAAGTACATTGTGGAGCATCTGGACGGCGACACCTCCCTGTACAACCTGGCGGAGCAGGTACATTTCAGCCAGGAATATCTGCTGCGGATTTTCAAGAAAAAAGAAGGGATTACCATCCTTCAGTATATCAATGACTTAAAGCTGGCTGCGGCCAAGCAGCTGCTCACGGATTCGGAGCTGCAGGTAAGAGAGATTGCGGACCGGCTGGGCTTTGCCAGCCAGGGTTATTTCGGTCGTTTTTTCCGGAATAAGACAGGCCTGACGCCCAATGCCTACCGGGAAGCGGAAAAGAGGAAAAAATAATTATGGAAGACAATACAAGATATCTGGTACGCTGTGAAGAAGCCTCCGACTGGGTCCGCCATGTGGATGAGGGCACCCAGATCGTGAATGATTTCTATCTGCCCCAGGGACCTTTTGAAAAAAATGAAATGAGCGATACGATCTATCACGCGGGGACAAAGGTGAACTATCATGAACACTCCCAGGGCTATGAAACCTTTTTTATTGCCAGGGGCTCCGTAGAGTGCACCATCCGCGGCAAAAAGGCAGTGGCGCAGACCGGGGATATCGTACACCTGCCGCCCTATACCCCTCATGGCTTCGTATTTCTGGAGGAGGGCACCATCTGGCGGGAGCTGTTCCAGGAAATTAACATGCAGCAGGGAATCCTGAACAAAAACATGATATTGAAGCACTATCCTGATTTATATGAGGATCCGGAATTTATCGGGATGTACCGGGAGGCTAACGGATCCTTTGTCCGGGAGAAGGAGGTGCAGGACATCGCACCAGTAGTTCCCAAAAGTGAAATCCCGGAAATCCGGGAGCCGGGCTTTGCCTGGGCCAGGCACTGCGGCGACGGCTGGGAGCTGAAGCTGAAGGTGGGCCGTTTTGAGTGCAACGGGGCAAAAGAGGTATGGGAAGCGAATCTGGATGCGGGTATTACCATAGAATACCAGGATCCCCACCCTTATTTTGAGCTGTATTATATTACGAAGGGCAGGGTGAGGTTTACCATTCTGGAGGGCTTTGCGGACGAGGCTGTGTTCGTAGCCGAAGCGGGGAGCATTGTACGGATTCCGCCCTATGCGAAACATAAAATTGAAGTGGTGGAGGCAGCGCAGCTGTTCGACAACGGATGCGAAATCCGGCTGATGAGCATGCTGGAGGATTTGGCGGCCATACGGGCGGCAAGGCCGCAGGTGCTGGAGGATCCGGTTATGAAAAAGAAGCTGCTGCGCAAATATAAATGCTTCGTTACCGCATTTTATAAAAAAGCCTGAGTATTGCAGAAAAGGGGAAAAGGGATGGAATTAAAAAAGCGTGTCAGAACATACAGCGGGACAAAGGAAAGCGCGCCCGGCGAACTGGAATTACGAAACCGCAAAATTGCCCGGAGGGCTGCGGCGGAAGGAATCGTATTGTTAAAAAATGAAGGCGTGCTGCCTTTGAAAAAAGGGGCGAAGGCTGCTTTATTTGGCGGCGGCGCCGTGGGGACAATCAAAGGAGGAACCGGCTCAGGAGATGTGAATGCCCGTGAGACTGTAAGCATTTACCAGGGCTTTGTGGATGCGGGAATCCCCCTTACCAACAGGGACTGGCTGGAGGAATATGCAGAGATTTACCGGCAGGCCAGAGAGGACTGGAAAGAAGAAATACTTTCGGAAGCGGCCAGACGGGGGAAGGGTAAGTTCTTTGAGGTATATTCCTCCCATATTTTCCGCATGCCTGCCGGAAGCGCGTTGAAGCAGGCGGATGTGGAGGGCGCTGACGTGGTGTTTTACGTGCTCAGCCGCACCGCGGGCGAGGATGCGGATCGTTTCCTGGAGCCGGGGGATTATTATCTGACGGAGGAAGAAAAAGCGGAGCTGGCCTTTTTGGATGCCGCCTGTGAAAATCTGGCGGTCATTTTAAATACGGGAGGCGTCATTGATCTGCAGGATATCCTGGGTCTGACCCATTTGAAGGGGCTGGTGCATATTTCCCAGCCCGGCATGGAGGGCGGCAATGCGCTGGCGGATGTGCTGACGGGGAAGGTTACGCCCGGCGGAAAGCTCACCGGCACCTGGGCGAAGGATTATGGCGATATCCCCAATGCGGAAAATTACAGCCACAACAACGGCGATGTGCAGAAGGAATATTATACGGAAGGGATTTATGTGGGCTACCGCTATTTTGACAGCTTCCGGAAGGAAACGGCATATCCCTTCGGCTTCGGGCTGTCCTATACAAGCTTTTCCATACGGACGGAGGAGGTCTGCCCGGAAGAAAAGGGCGGGGCATACGTGACGGTGACAGTAAAAAACACCGGAGATACCTGGGCGGGCCGGGAGGTGGTGCAGGTATATCTCTCCTGTCCCCAGGACGGGCTGGAAAAAGAATACCGCAGGCTGTGCGGTTTTGCCAAAACGAAGCTTCTGGAGCCGGGGGAGGGCGAACAGCTGCGGATTCCAATCCCTTCTAAAAATATGGCCTCCTTCTCGGAAGAAAAATCAGCCTGGATAGTGGAAAAAGGACAGTACGGCGTTTGGGTGGGAAACTCCTGTGCCGACTTGGAAATTTCCGGTGTGCTGGAGGTAGAGGAGGATACCGTTATCGAAGCGGTGAAGCATATCCTGCCTTTGCAGGAGCCTTTAAAGGAGCTGTCCTGTCCCAAAGACCTGCGGCTTTTGCTGGAGCGGGCCTGGAAGGAGGAAGCGAAGGCGCGGGGCATCCTTCCAATCACCTGTGTTCCCGTAAAGGAAACCGCCGGGAGCTATCCTGTGACGGAGGCGGAAAAAATGGCGGAGGAGCTGACTGCAAAGCTTTCGGAGGAACAGCTGACGGCCATGGTCATCGGGGAAATCAGCAAAGGACAGGGGCAGGCGCTTGGCTCCGCGGGCATTATGGTGCCGGGAGCCGCCGGGGAGACCAGCAGCTGTCTGGAGGAAGCGTATGGAGTGCCCGGAGTGCCTATGGCGGACGGCCCGGCAGGGCTGCGGCTGATGAAATCTTATGAGGTGGATCGGGCCACCGGGCGGATCAACAGCCAGGGGATTTTCGGGGCGCTGGAGGGCGGTATTTTCGCCGATCAGACGGTGCATGAAAATACGGATACCTATTATCAGTACGCCACCGCCTTCCCGGTGGGCACCCTTCTGGCGCAGACCTGGGATACCGGGCTTGTGGAGGAAGTGGGCCGGGCCGTGGCGGCGGAAATGGAAGCCTTCGGAGTGAGCTGGTGGCTTGCCCCCGGCATGAATATCCACAGAAACCCGCTCTGCGGCAGAAATTTTGAGTATTTTTCCGAGGATCCGCTGTTAAGCGGCAGTATGGCGGCGGCTATTACGAAGGGGGTTCAAAGCTGTAATGGCGTGGGAACCACCATCAAGCATTTTGCCTGCAATAATCAGGAAGACAACCGCATGGGCTGTGACAGCATCGTTTCCGAAAGAGCGCTCAGGGAAATCTATCTGCGGGGCTTTGAAATCGCGGTGAAGACGGCGCAGCCCATGGCGATCATGACCTCCTATAACCTGATTAACGGCGTGCATACAGCCAACAGTAAGGATCTGTGCACCGTAGCGGCGAGGGAGGAATGGAATTTCCAGGGGATTATCATGACGGACTGGACGACGACGATGCCCCGGGGCGGAAGCAGCGCCTGGGGATGTATAGCGGCTGGGAACGATCTGATTATGCCGGGCTGTGAGGGGGATAAGGAAAGTATCCTGAAGGCCCTGGCGGAAGGAACTCTGGACAGGGAGGAGCTGAAGGCCTGCGTGAAGCGGATGCTGCGTGTGATTTTTCAGACAAACGCCTTTGAGGCTTCGGTTCCCTATGAGGCGGGCCGGTAAATGTGTACCGGCCGGAAGGAGAAAGAAAATGGATAATTTTGTGATTGAGACAGCCTCCGGAAAGGTCAGGGGCTTTGCGGAGGACGGACAGATCGCTTTTCTCGGCATACCCTACGCCATGCCTCCCGTGGGAGAGCTGCGGTTGAAGCGGGCGGTTCCGTTAAAGCCCTGGGAGGGTGTGCTGGATGCGATGGCATACGGCCCCAAGGCGGTGCAGTATAATGACGGCGTATGCGAAGGCTCAGAGGACTGCCTGACTTTAAATATCAGAAGACCCATGGAGGGAGAGAACCTTCCGGTACTGGTTTATATCCACGGCGGCGGCTACAACTCTGGTTGTGCCTCCGACGAGCTGTACCACGGCAAATCCTTTGTCAGCCACGGGATTGTATATGTCAGCTTCCAATACCGTCTGAACGTCTTCGGTTTTTATGATTTTACCGGCTATCCCGGCTGTGAAGAGTTTGACAGCAACTGCGGCCTGTCGGACCATATTGTTGCCATGCAGTGGATTCATGAGAATATCCGGGCCTTCGGCGGCGATCCGGAAAGGGTGACGATAGCCGGTGAATCCGCCGGGGGAACGTCCATGATAGCGCTGATGGCCGCGCCGGGCGCAAAGGGTACCTTCGGGCAGGTAATCGCTTCCAGCGCCCTGCCGAACTGCTTTTTTACCAAAGAGACGGCAAAGAAAAACATTGACCTTTTTCTGGAGGGAATGGGCTGGACAGAAAAGGATCTGCCGAGACTGAAGGAAATCGATGCCTATGAGGTACTAAAGGGAAACGAATATGTGGCAAAAGAGCATCAGTACCGCAATCCCGGCATTTTCCTGCCTACCGTTTCCATTGACGACCTTTTGCCGGAAAGGCCCCTGGAAGCGATAGCGCGGGGGAGCGCAGAAGGAATCCGTCTGATGATTGGCTCCAACCTTCATGAAGGAACCATGTTTGTCCGCCCGGAACAGACGAATTTCCCCAATTCCTGGGATATGGTAAGGGAAATGTTTGTGAAGAACCACAACGAGGCGGGCTTTGCGCGGATCAAGGATTATTATGAAAAAGGAAATGTCGGCAGCGCCAATGGGGTGGAGATGGCTTTCATCAATTTTGCCACGGATTATGCGTTCCAGATGCCTGCGGTGAGGACGGCGCAGGCCCAGAAGGGCCATGGCCCGGTATGGATGTACCGTTATGAATTTATATCGCAGATGGCGCGCAAGACAGGAATGCTTTGTTCCCACGCCATGGATCTGCCCTGCGATTTCGACTGCCTGGAATTCGGCTTCAGTGCGTTTGTATTTCAGGATGAACCGAAGGAAAATGTGGAGAAGATCGTCAATGATGTGCATCTGCGCTGGGTAAATTTTATCAAGACAGGCGATCCCGGGCAGGACTGGCCGCAATATGCAGGCTATGACTCCCCGGTCATGATCTATGACCGCACGAGCGGGGCGCGGCAGCTTGACAGGACAAAGCTGATGGATGTGTGGGGTGATATGAGGTTTTATGAGGATTAGGAAAGCTGTGCGCCCGGAATCCTGAAAGGGCGGCTTCGGAGAAAAAAAGAAAGTACGGATCCGTCATGGCGGTCATTAGCTGACTGCTGTGGCGGATCTGTTTTTTATAGGAAATTCCTGTTAAAGTTTGCCCATAACCGCCGCCATTTCATATCCGAAACAATGAAGAATGGATTCCCTCCAACAGTTGAAGGAAAGAAAAAGATTATGTTTTTATTTGGAGATAGCTCTGTGCAGCCGTTGGACGGATTTGTGGTTTCTGTAATGAGTTTGTTATCTTCATGCCTGTTGTAATGAAACGTGCCAGAACCGCCATCATAAGGAAATATCCATTGCGTATACATTTAAAGCGTGCTATAATTGAGCCTGTAACCAATGTGAGCAGGGATAAACTGATATGAGCAGGGTTATTCCAATGTGAGCAGGAAAGCAAAAAATTATAAAAAACGCTGCTTTGTTGGAAATTGCTGAGTGGCGGCAAACATAAGAGCGGGCGTGCCATGCTGGAGGGCAGGAATGGAAAAAGATAATTTGCTGAGCGAGCTGATTTATGAATACTACGAATCGCGTATCCTTTTTGGCATGTATCGGTATGGAGATCAGTTACGGTCGGTTTCACAAATCTGCGCTTCGTTTGGGCTGGCTCGGAATACGGTTCAGGCTGCTCTGAATAAACTGGAGGCAGCAGGGTACATAAAAACAGAACAACGGAAGATGGCCAGGATTGTGTACCAGGGAACGGAGGAAAACTTCAGGGAGAATGCCATAAAGTATTTTGTACCGCGCAGAGAGGGGATGCTGGATATTAACCGACAGGGACCTCTGCTGTTCTCTCCGGTCTGGGAGAGGGGATTGAGGAACTTTGAGCGGAGTATCTCAGAGGGCACATATAAGAAAACGAATCCAACTGAGATATTGGGCGGGGATCCAACAAAGCTGTATTATGATGTCCTGAGAACATTCAACAATCACTTAATGGACAGTCTGTACTGGCAGTTTTTGCGTTATCTCAATTATTTTTATCCAAATAAAGAGTATGGAATGGGCGATTATATGGAAGACGGCCTTTTGTCAGTTGAGAAGGCCAACCGCATGAAGGCGGAGACGGATGCTTACTATTATCAGAACTTCCTGGAAGTCCTGGCATTTGTTGATTCAATCTCCGAGGAGCATCACTTGAAGGACGTGCAGCAGATTCCGTTTACATGGATGATCTACCGGAAACGGCCGCAAGTGCGGTATACCCTGGCAGCTACCATCATTCGGGAGATTCTCTGGGAGGTCTATCCCGTTGGCAGTTATCTGCCGTCCCTGCCTAAAATGGCAGAACAGTATAATGTATCATTGATCACGGTACGCCGGACCCTGGATGTGCTGCATTCACTGGGAGTGACTAAAACCTATATGGGGGTCGGGACCCGGGTCTGTATGGAACCCATCAAGCCGGATATACTTGACACGCGGGAAATTCAGGAGAATATGATGCTGCACAAGGAGGGAATGGAACTTCTCTCCCTGACAGTCTATAATGTAACTCTCTTTACTCTGGAATCGATTACCGGGGAAAAGAGAGAAGCTTTACTGCAGGAAATCGGCAGGCTTCGCGGTAAAAATAACAATATTCTGTGTATTGATGTCCTCTTAAAGTTTATCTCCACCGAAGTTCCATCTGCATTCTTAAGGGAGTGTTATGGTAAATTGAGGGAGCTGATGGCGTGGGGATATATTTTCTATGCCGTGTTGAGAGGATCCGGAGAGCAGCCGGATACGGATTTGAACAATTTTATTACCCGGCTGGAAACAGATATGATGGCGGATAATTGGACTGCGTGTGCAGGATCGTGGCAGGCGTTTATTGAGGAGAGGCTGGACTTTTTACGCTCAAGGTTTCCGCTGGGGAACCGCCAGGATGAGATATGACGTGCGGTGGCGAAAAGGTTCGTGTATCGTAAAATATGAGAGAATTTGGAGCCAGGCGCGATGAGTAGAGAGAAAAAACCCCCATTAAAGCTATCAAAACTATCACTGATTATCTGCATCGTGGCATTTATTTTTTCGGGTATCAGCATCTGGATTTCTTATGGAATGAATGAAAATGCGCAGCGGATGTATGAACATCCGTATACTGTTTCAAACAGCGCCAGGGCGATGCGGTCGCGGCTGTGGGATATGAAAAGTTTTTCCGGGATCCTTCTGACGCATGAATTTCATACAAAGGAGGATAAGGAATCCTTCTTCCAGGCGCGTTACGACATGCAGAACGGGGAGATTGAAACGATTCGCAGTCTGTACCTGGGACCGCCCCAGGATGTAGATGCCCTCAGGGAGGCAATGGATGCCCTGATCGAAGTCCAGACGAAAGCGTGCGGCTATGCGGAGGGCCATTCATCAGATGAAATCCAGGAATATATGGATACGAATGTATATCCGTGCTATGACCGGGTCAGCGACTGCCTGACGGTGATCATTAATTTTGCGGATACCAAGATATATAGTTTGAAGGAGCAGGTGCAGAAGTCCGGGATTGCGGCCACCATCGTTTCCCTGATGATTGCTTTTTCAACCATCGGGCTGACAATCCTCTCTAACCGGCAGGAGCGGCGCAATATCGAGGCGCTGACCGCCAGGGAGCATGAGCTGAAGGATGCGCTCTATCTTGCCCAGCAGTCCAGTGACGCCAAAAAGGATTTTCTCTCCCGGATGTCCCATGAGATACGGACGCCCATGAACATCATTGTGGGCATGACGACGATTGCGGGAGCAAACCTGGAGGATAAGAACCGGGTAAAGGACTGCCTGTCGAAGATCGCATTTTCCTCCAAGCATCTTTTGTCGTTGATCAATGACATCCTCGATATGTCGAAAATTGAAGAGGGAAAACTCACTGTCAACAATGAACTGTTCAGGCTGCCCCAGATGTTTGAGGCGATCGTTCCAGCGATCTACTCCCAGGCAGAGGCAAAGGGGAGCGTGTTTGAATGTAAATTTGATGGCATGGTGTCCGATACGGTCATTGGCGACTCCCTGCGGATCAATCAGATTCTGCTCAATCTGCTCTCGAACGCAGTGAAATTTACACCCGCAGGCGGAATCATACGCTTGAGTGTGAGCCAGGCGCCTGTAAAAAATGGGAGGACCAGGCTCACCTTTAAGGTGGAGGACAGCGGGATTGGCATGAGTGAAAAATTCCAGCAGCATCTCTTCACCCCATTTGAGCAGGAAGACGGCACAGTGTCCAGGAAATACGGCGGCACCGGCTTAGGGATGGCGATCACTAAGAACCTGGTCAGTTTACTGGGAGGCGTGATCTATGTAAAAAGTAAGCAGGGGGAAGGAACTTCGTTTACGGTGGAGCTGCCGGTGAGGGTTCCGGAGGAAGATGAAGGGCAGGAGAGCGGCGTCCTGGACGATCTCAAGGTGCTGGTGGTGGACGATGATGAGAGTTCCTGCACCCACGCGGGCATGCTGCTCAAAAAGATGGGGATTGATGCGGAGTGGGTTCAGCAAGGCAGCGAAGCCATACAGATGGTGTTAAAGGCCCATGAGGAGTACCGCGATTACAATGTATGTCTGATAGACTGGAAAATGCCGGGCATGAATGGAATCGAGGTAACCCGGCGGATCCGCAAGGAGCTTGGGCCGGACACGCTGGTTATTATCATCTCTTCATATGACTGGAGTGAAATCGAGCATGAGGCAAAAGAGGCGGGGGTCAATGCCTTTATTGCCAAGCCGCTGTTTGAATCCTCCCTCTACCAGGTTTTGGCGTCCGCCACCCGCAAGGATCATGCTGTGACGGAGGCGTCCAAAGGCTCAACCGTATCATTTGAGGGAAAGCGTTTCCTGCTGGTGGAGGACAATGAACTGAACCAGGAAATCGCGGTGGAGATTTTGAAAGGGACAGGCGCCGAAATCCAATGTGCGAGAGACGGGAGAGAGGCGGTTGACGAGTTCAATACCTCTTCAGCAGGTTATTACGACCTTATATTGATGGACATACAGATGCCGGTTATGGATGGATACGAGGCGACGAGGGCCATACGCCTCAGCAATCATGAGGATGCTGGCCGTGTACCGATTCTCGCCATGACAGCGAACGCATTTCGGGAAGATGAGGCGGCGGCATTGGCGGCGGGAATGAACGGCCATATTGCGAAGCCGATTGAAGTGGACATGCTTTACAGGAAGATATTGGAACTGTTATAGGAGTGATGTGAATCACCATCGCCGGGAGAAAATTATGTTGAAGAAAATACGGAATATGAAACTAAAGTCCAGGCTGTTATTATCGTATGCGGTAGTAATCGCAATATGTCTGTCGGCCAGTGTTGCCGCTCTGTTCCTAATGAATCGGATTGGCGATAATCTTTCCTCTTTTTATAAAAATAACTACACAGTGACGGTCAATGTGTGGATGGCCAAGAGGGAGATGCAGGCTGCTCGGGGGGATATCTTAAATGCCGTTTTGGATTCTGATGCGGAAGAGTCCATGCAGTTCATTGAAAATGCGAAGGAAAGCCTCAGAAACATGCGTGCGACATTTCCCGTAATCCGTAAATCCTTCAAAGGGGACATTGCGATGGTGGACCGGGTGGATGAGCTGCTGCAGCAGGCAATTGTCTACCGCGACCAGGTATTCGGACTGGTGGAGACGGGAAAAACGGATGAGGCCTACGAGGTCATGAAGTCAAACTATGTTCCGATTCTGAATCAAATGGCGGATCTTCTCCAGCAGATCGCGGATGTAGCGGGGGAGAACGCACGGACCATGGTGAAGGAAGGGGAATATGCGCAGACATCGGCGATCATTGTCATTATGCTCATCATGGCTCTTAGCATCATGGCTGCGGCGTTGTTGGGTATTTATATTTCCAATAGCATCCGGAAGCCTGTGAAGGAGATTGAGGACGCTGCCGTCCAGCTGGCAAACGGTAAGCTGGACGGAGTGCATGTTACCTATATGTCAAGAGATGAGTTGGGGCAGATGTCGGACAGTATACGGGATTTAATCAGCTACCAAAAGACGATTATTGAAGATATCAGCGATATCCTTGGCGATATGTCCGAGGGAAATTTTAAAGTCCAATCCAATGTAAAAGAATACTACAGGGGACGTTATGACTGCATCCTGGTGGCGATGCGGAAGCTGCGGAACAGACTCAGCAATACCCTTGGGCAGATCAGCCAGTCCGCAAGGCAGGTCGCGGATGGCAGCGAACAAATATCCTCAGAAACACAGCTCCTGGCCATCGGGGCTGAGGAACAGGCCTGTTCAATTGAAAAGCTTGCTGCAGCCGTAAATGAGATATCTGAGCATGTCAGGGAGACAAAGGAGAACGCGAATGAAGCGCGCGGGCAGACGGACCAGGCAGGTGAACAGGTCTTTGAGAGCAACCAGCAGATGCAGGAAATGATCCGCGCAATGAACATAATCAGTGAAAAGTCCAGCGAGATCTACAAGATTGTGAAGACAATTGAGGATATCGCATTCCAGACGAATATCCTGGCGTTAAATGCTTCTGTGGAGGCGGCAAGGGCCGGTGAACCGGGCGCGGGATTTGCGGTGGTCGCGCGGGAAATCCGTGCTTTGGCGGATAAGACAGCGATTGCCTCCAAAAACACGGCGGCACTGATCGAGGAATCGGTGTCGGCGGTAAAAAATGGAGAAAAGGTTGCCCGCGCAACGGCCGATTCACTGTTGCAGGTTGTCAAGAGCACAAAACAGGTTGTTTTGGTTGTGGACAGGATCGCTTCTGCTACAGAGAATGAAAATGTATCCATTTCCAATATCACAGCGGAGGTGAGCCAGATCTCAGATGTGGTGCAGAATAATGTCTCGACATCCGAGGAGTTGGCGGCCGCCAGCGAGGAGTTCTCCACGCAGGCGCAGATACTTGGCAATATGATTGGGCAGTTTAAGCTGTATGAAGAGAATTAGGCGGTATAAGGACGGGTGGAAGAGGCCCGTCCTTTTTGAATGTAATTTTAAGCAGGCAAAGACCAGTGCGGCCGCGCGGGAAGAACACGGCCGCTATTTTCACCGGAAACGGATACAAATTTCGAATTGTACAAAACTTTTCATCCTTTTCATTATACTATAAGGATATATTTATCTTCTTACAGGAAAGGAGACCATAAAAATGGCGTGTCGATTAAAAATTATTTCCGGTGTTACTATTTTTTGTATCCTTACCGGATGCGGAAGAAGTTATGCAGATGGTTTTTCGGTTTCCGGCTCTTCGAAAGATTTTAATGAGAGCGGGACTTTTTATGAGCAAGACAGCGAAAACAGAGAAAGGGGAAATGGTAATAGTTATTTTAGCAACTTTTCGGTTGCTGGTTCCTCTGAAGATTATCATATGAAGGGGACACTTCATATGGAAGGTGTGGAAGAAAATGAAACCTGGGAGCGCATAGCAATAGTAAAGTCGAAAAAAAATACAACCATAAATTTAGAAGGAACCCTTGAAAACGAAACGGGCAGTATAAATATCAGATATCTTGCTCCGGATGGTTCGGAAAATCTTATATTTAGTGATGAGGGTACAATTAACCAAAATGTAGAGATAAAAAAAGGAACAGGTGAAATCTTTTTTGTTGGGGAAGAAGAGGAAAACAGTATTGATTTTGATTTAAAGATTTGCTTTCCTGAGGAGGTGCATCTGACTCTTGAACAAAACAGCTTAAGTGATTTGGTTGAACCAATTCTGGATGATATTATTCCGGATGAAATAATACCGGACGAAATAATTCCGGAGGATAATGAACAAAAACAATATTGGAGAGCGGCTGATGATTGGGATATGGATAACTGGCCGGATGGTTTCGGCAGGATAAATAAGGGACTTTATGCAAAAGATTTAAGTATTCAACTTCCAGTCGATAATCCGGGTACAGCAGTGATAGAAGCTGAAACTAAAAAAGGCAGGATAGACCTGAAAATCGTGGATGAAAAAGGCAATATCTGTTTTAATAAAGAGGACATGGGTTCCGATAAATATGAAGTCTTTTTGGACCATGCCGGTAATTATCTCATTATAATTAACGCTGAATGCCACACTGGCAGCTTCAATATAAACATGCTCCGGGAAAAGGAATAACCAGATTGCAAATAAGGGAGGCACCTGCCGTGTGATGCCTTCTTTTTTATACATTTTTCCAGTGAATAAAAAGTCAAAGTTGTATTCTGGTTTTTAATCATATAGAATATAGACATCAATTATCTTATTCCCGTTTACAGAAGGAGAATATTATGTATAAAATTGGAATCTGTGATGACAGCAAGCTTACATGCACAGAACTTGAAAATATGCTGAGAGACATTATGCAGAGCCTGAGAATAGAAGCAGAAATTGAACCATGGTATTCAGGAGAATCGTTATGCAAATATCTGGAAGCCGGGAACCGGTTTGATCTGATTTTTCTGGATATAGAACTGTTAAAGTTAAGTGGGATTGATGTTGGAAACTACATCAGGAATTATCTGGATGATTTAAAAACCAGCATAATTTATATCTCTTATAACAGAAGTTATGCAATGCGGCTGTTCAAAATACAGCCGCTTGATTTTCTGGTAAAACCGCTGCAATACAATTCGGTCAGAGAATCGGTTGAGATGTTCCTGAAACGTGCCGGAAGAAAGAAGACATTTCTTGAATACCGGACAGGTAATAATTACTGCCGGGAAATGTGTGAAGATATCATATATTTAACCAGTGATAATAAGAAAATCCATTTGATTACAATAGCAAATAAGGAGATAGAATTTTATGGAAAACTCAAAGCGCTGAAATCACAGCTGCCTTCTAATTTTATTCAGATCCATCAGTCTTATATTATAAACGAGGATTATATGGTAGAAATCAATTATGAGCAGGTCCAAATGTCAAATGGCGCTATTTTGAATATCAGTAAACCATACCGGGTGGAGGTACGAAACCGGCTGTTGAGAAAATAGAGGGATTTCATTATGAGAATCAATGATGTGGTAATTACAGCAATATCCAATTTATTTCGTGTTTATATATGCTGGAAATTTATTCGGTTTTTCTTTGATGAAAGAAAAGTGGAAGCCAGGACAGAGAAAGCCGTCTATTTCATCTTTTATATAGGAACACTGCTGTTTTTTGTCTGTTTGCAGTCCCATGGAATCAATCTGATTGTTAACCTGGCTGGAATCTTTTTGCTTACCCTGATTTATAAGGGAAGCCTGAAAAAGAAAGCCCTGGCAGCTGTATTAATTTATATAATGAACTGTGGATGCGATACCCTGGCCTATTTCCTGTTCCTGAATTCTAACCAGGATATACCGGAAACCCAGAACTTTTCCATAGTAACAGATCTCCTGCTGTTAATTTGTGTGATTGCAGCCGCCGGAATTCTTGGAGATAAGGCAAAAAAGGAGTTGGAAAAAGGCTTTTGGGTTCTGGTAATGATTCCTGTCCTGAGTATATTGATGATTGTGGGAATTGGCACCCTTGGGCTTTCAAGACAGGGCATTATGCTGTGTATAGGCGTTGGCACGCTGATTATAAATATGGTTGTATTGTATCTATATAATATGCTGCAGGAAGCGCACCAGAACTTCTATGAGAAAGAACTTTTGCAGCAGCAGATAAAAGTATATTCAAATCAACTGGAAACCATATCGCAGACCCAGAAAAAAATACGCCATGTCAGACATGACATGGTACATCATATAAAGGAATTGTACGGCCTTGCCGCAGCTGATAAAAAGGAGGAACTCCTGGCTTATTTGAAGGAAATGGAAGAGGCAGTAGTTAATCCCAAAGAACATGTCTGCACGGGGAATTATAAAATTGACGGTATTTTGAATTATATGCTTGAAAAAGCGGAGAACGAACTTAAGAAGGTTGAGGTAAAAGTAAAGATTCCTGAATGGTTGCATATGGACACGTTTGATCTTGTAATTATTATAGGCAATCTTCTTGATAATGCCATTGAGGCCGCCAGGCAGACGGATGATAAATATCTGTCTTTCAAAATGACGCTGGAAAAGGGTGTCCTTTTTATTGATGTCGCCAATAGTTACTGCGGAGTAATAAAAATAAGAGAAAGTAAAATCCTGACATCAAAAAGCGATCCGGGAGATCATGGTTTCGGCCTGGAAAGTGTTCAGGAAATTGTCAGAAAACATGACGGAGTGACTGATGTAACGTATGGCAGGGACACGTTTAAAGTAAGGGTAATGATTTACATGAAATCGGTTCGGTGAAAAAGCAGTAAAAAGTTTCATGCTCACATTCTATTCCTGTTCAGCCCGGTTTACAAGCATAGTTTACAAGCCTGGTTTACCGGAAGAAAAAAACTTGACTTTTAAATCTTACATATGTAATATATAGAACATAACAGCAAATTGACGCACAAAAAAATATTTCTTACATGCGTAGGAAAAGGAGAAAATAATTGAAAGAAAAAGGATTTGCTTCTATTTTAATAATTATGATAACAGCGGCTTTGGCAATAACCGGCTGCGTTAAAAACGCGGGGGTCACGCCTTCAGATAAAGAGGAACCTGTGAGAATAGAAAATACCGGCATTCCCGCAGCCATAAAAGAAGAACGGACGTCGGAAGAAACAGCGGAGCTTTACCGTGACATTTACGAAAGCGCCGCCTCCAATCCGTCTGCCACTTCTGCCGGCAGCGCAGCCTCATACTATGACAGGCTTCCGGTCATCCGCCAAATCGTAGAAAGGCTTGGTTCTTACGGATATGCGGCCATTGACTCAGAAAACAAAAACCAGCTTAACATGGTCAATTCCGGGCTGATAGAAGACTTTTGCAGGAAAGTGGAGGAACAAAAGGAGGCCTGTGCCACACTTTTTTCAGTTATGGAAAATCTTGGTTTCATCCGTTTTGATTTCGTTACTTCAGAAGAAATGGAAGGAAAAGTCCATGTTACAAGAAGCGTCCTCTGCTGGATTGGCGGTATGCCCAGGGTTACTGATAAATACAGCTATAACGCGGCCGTATGGGAATACACAAAAGAGGGCTATTTGTTTTTTGAAGAAAATACGCCTGTGGCATACGACGGCCCGCCCGGCTATACGGCAGTGAGGGTGAAACCCTTGGAGGAGGAATGCAGGGAACTGAACCGGCGTTATATCCTACCCATAGGCTATGGCGCCAACAATATGTTCCTGACGGACTGGAAGGAAGAAAATTTCGGGGAGCTTGATTTTTATGATCTGTTCCAGCTGCTGTACCCCCTTGTATACTATAGGAATTCTCCCTACGGGCTGACCGTTGACGGAGCAAAATATCGGGTGCCGGAGGAGGAATTCAACCGCGTGATCATGACATATTTTAATATAGATGAAGAGACCCTTCACAGCAGTACGAAATATCTGGCGGAGGGAAAATGCTATGAGTACCTCACAAGAAGCTTTCTTGATTATGGCAATTCCCCCAATACCCCCTGGCCGGAGGTGACTTCCCGGAAAGAAAATGCGGACGGTACGATCACGCTGACGGTAAGTGCGGTGTGGCCGCAGCGCCATTTGGGAAGGGCGATGTCTTCGGAAGTAGTAATCAGGCCTTTGGAAGACGGCGGTTTTCAGTATGTTTCCAACCGCATCATCGATTCTCCGGAAAATGTGGAACCCGACTGGTATGAAATCCCCAGCCGGGATAAAATGTCTTCTGTGATTTCCGCGGCCCTGCTGCCTGCCGCGCCGTCGCTTTCCTGAATATTTGCGGCAAAGCAGTATACCTGTCCTCTGGTTTCCACATACCCTACGAACCAGCCGTTCACGTCTTTGCCATTCACCCGTCCGGTTCCTGTTTTACCGTAAAGGCTGCCATCCGGAGTTTGGGACAGAAGCATTGCATCCTTTACCGCCCGGATATTGGCAGGCGCAAAGCCGAAGTCATTGCGGTACAGCTTTATGAGAAGCGCGGTCTGCTCCAGGGGAGAAATTTTCAGGGAAGCTTCCAGCCAGTAGGAGGACAGCCCTGCGCTGCTGTCCTGGTTTCCATAACTTATTTTGTGCAGATAATCCTGAACCCTCCCGGCGCCCAGCCGGGAATCTATGGACTGAAAATACCAGTTCACAGAATTTTCCATAGCGGATGCCAAATCCTGATCGGAGTTCCAGGCCGCAAAGGGATAGGCCGTCCCGTCCCAGGGCAGAACGGAGGCGTCGGGTGCGATGACCCCTTCCTCCAGGCCGAATAAGGCGTCGTAAACCTTGTAAGTGGAGTCCGGGGAAATACGTCTTTCCGCCTGGGCGCGGTTGTAAACGTACCAGGTATCCTCCTGCATGTCATATAGGACAAAGCTTCCGTCAAGGTCCCCGAAATATTCCCCATAATCAACGGAAACCACATTCTTAAGAGCCTCCGTTGTAAGCGCGTCCTCATCCTGCGCAGCGCGGACGGACAGGTATGGAGCAAAGCTAAACAGCAGCAGTGAAATAAACGCAAACACAGCGGCACTCAACGCTTTTTGGCGGAAGGAGGGAGCCTTATAGGAGGCTATGCTGCGGATGCGCCGCTTCAGCTGCTTCATGCTGCCGCTCATACCGGCGGTGAAAGGAAACGGCCGGAGAGAGATTTTTTCGGCAAGGCTGATCAACGTATTCCCATAGGCGCCGTATTCTTTTTCCCCAAGCAGTTCCAGCACGGAGGTATCGCAGGCCGCCTCCCTGTCGTTCTGCATTTCCTTCAGGGCGGACCATACAAAAGGATTGAACCAGTAAAGGATGCCGGCCAGATTCATCAGATGATTGCCAAACGCGTCCTTATGCTTATAATGCTGCAGCTCATGAAGCAGCATATAACGCATATCCACGGAATTAAAGTCGGATATCAGGTGGATCGGCACGTAGATCCGCGGAAAAAAGAGTCCGGTAATCACAGGGGATTTCAGAAACGCCGTGCTGTAAACCGGAACCGGTTTTTTCAGCTTCATCTCCCGCAGACATTCCCCGTATAAGGCGCGCACCTCCAGGTTCTGCAGGGGAAGCGCCGACTGCCTGATCCAGTATAATTCAGCCTGCGTTTTTATGACCCTGAAAAGCATAACCATGATTCCTGGCAGCCACAGAAGAAAAAGGGCGCGTCCGGCGCCGGAGGACGTCCTTCTGCTGACTGATACTGCAAAGTCAGAAAACTGTCCCTCAGGCGCTAAGGCCCGTGCACCTGCGCCTTCCTGCAGGGAGGGCAGCAAGGCTAAAGAGGAATGGAAAAAATCTGCTCCTCCCGGCAGCTTCAGAAAATCGGCCGGTATCAAAGACAGAAAAGGCGCCGCAAGAAGCATAAGAAAACAATACCACAGACTGTACTGCATCCTGTGGGTGAGCACCCGTCCCAAAAGCTGTTTTATGCCAAGGAAAGAAACTGTCAGCAGGCTTAGAAACAGATTGTTCATTAAAAAGCGAATCATAAAATCAGACATATCAGTTTCCCTTGTCATTGTCCGCATCGTCCAGAATCGAACGCAGCGTGCCGATTTCTTCGGCGGAGAGTCTGTCGTTTTTGATATAGGCTGACAGCATGGCAGTGATATCGCCGTCATAGAAGCGCCGTAAAAAGGAATTGCTCTGCTGGCTGATATATTCATTCTCCTTTACCAACGGCGTATAGACGTATACCCGCCCTTCTTTTTCATAGGTAAGGGCGCCCTTATTTGTCAGGCGTTTGATCAGGGTCTGGATGGTTTTGGCACCCCAGCTGGTGGTTTTCATTAAGCGGTCGGTTATTTCATTGGTGCTGACAGGCGCATACTGCCATACGATTTTCATAACCTCGAATTCGGCCTCGGATATCTGTGGTAAACGGTTCATAAAGCTTCCTCCAAAATCTTACGTTTGTAATAAAAATATTATATAACCACTTCCCCGACGTGTCAAACATCCTGCCTTCTTTTCCAAAATCAAAGACTCCGCTGCAAGCAGCGGGGTCTTTGATCCTTGCGGCAGTCGCCAAATATCCATGCAAGCATGGTTACTTGGCTCGTTGCTCGCGGGAATAAATGTACAGACCGCTAATAAAAACGTCGTCACTGTGCCTGAAGTCACTGCGCCTGAAATATGGCGGAAGCAGACGAAGGAGCATTTCACAGGCTGTAAAATCCGGGGTGTAAATTCTCCCATATTTATGTTGAATAAGCCGGAAATAAATGATAGGATGGATCGGGGCACAGCCCTGGGGACTGTGAACGAAACCTGCGATGATGATTAAAAAGGAAAGGAAAAAGAAGATGGAGGAAAGCAATAAAAAATATCAGATTGACACAGAAGAAAACAGAAAATTTTTAGAGGAGATCCGGGAAGGGCTGCTTAGCTTCGGACATAAATTTCCCTCACCGGGAGGAAGCTCCTATTACCTGGGGGATGACGGTACGCCGTGGACGGACCGGAACCGTGAAACCTGGATAACGAGCCGTATGGTCCATGTATACAGCCTGGGCTGCTTCCTGGGCCATCCCGGAAGTGAAGCGCTGGCGGATGCCGGGTTAAAGGGGCTTAAGGGCGAGCTTCATGATGAGAAAAACGGCGGATGGTATGCGGGGCTTACTTCCGACGGGGAGATACTTCCCAACAAGCAGTGCTACGCCCATGCATTTGTGATTCTGGCGGCGTCTTCCGCCGTCCTTGCCGGAAGGCCGGGGGCGCAGGAGCTGCTTGAGGATGCGCTGAAGCTGTATGACCTGCGTTTCTGGAATGAAGAGGAAGGGCTTTCCTGCGATACATGGAATACCGAATTTACCGTTCTGGATGACTACCGCGGGCTGAATGCAAATATGCATACAGTGGAGGCATTTCTGGCGGCATCGGATGTGACCGGCGATGAAAAATACCGTGTGAGGGCGGGCCGCATCATTGATCATGTGGTGGGCTGGGCTTCCCGGAATGAATGGAGGATCCCGGAGCATTTTACAAAGGAATGGGTGGCGGATCTGGAATGCAATAAGGAGAAGCCGGATGATCAGTTCAAGCCTTACGGGGCAACTCCCGGACACGGCATTGAATGGGCAAGGCTGATTGCACAGTGGGCGCTTTCTACATATCCGGAGGAAAAGGAAGCGGCTTCCAAATATATTGAGGTGTCCGAGAATCTTTTCCGCCGTGCTGTCAGCGATGCCTGGAATGCGGACGGCGCGCCCGGTATCGTGTATACCACGGACTGGAGCGGAAGACCGGTGGTGCATGACAGGATGCACTGGACGCTTGCGGAAGCTATCAATACCTCCGCAGTGCTTTACCATGTGACGGGAAAACAGGAATATGCGGATGATTATGCGCAGTTTATGAAGTATCTGGACGAAAAGGTGCTGGATCATGTGAATGGATCCTGGTTCCATCAGCTGGATCGGAATAATCAGCTGATCGGTACCGTATGGCCTGGGAAATCTGATATTTACCACGCGCTGCAGGCGACGCTGATTCCCTGCTATGACGCGGGTCTTTCCATTGCCCCGGCGGTAAAGGGCGGAAAAAAACTATCCTGAAAATAAGCTTCCGGCAGTGCCTTCAGGGCTGCTGATTCCCGAGGGCAGCGGGCCAGGCAGCCATGCCTGCAAGGATTTTGGCGGCTGCCGCGAGTGAATTACAGGATGTTAAAAGACGTTCTGAAAGAAAGGCAGGAGGAGGCGCGCTATGATTTATCTGTCACAGTTTTCCTTCCCGGACATAGAGGAGGAATATGATTTCCTGATGGCACAGGCCAGAACCTGTTATGATTCCTATTATCCTTTCCAGATTATTTCAAAGCACCGGCTGCGGATGCTGGATTTTGAGCCGGTTACTTTTCTTTATGGAGGCAACGGATCGGGGAAGACGACGGTTCTCAACTGTATCGCGGAAAAGCTGCGGCTTAACAGGGATACCCGTTTTAACCGGACTGATTTCTTTGAAGACTATACGCGGATGTGCTCTTACACGGCAGATTATGGGATACCGGCGGAGAGCAGGATTATCACCAGCGATGATGTCTTTGACTTTATCCTGAATATGAGGGCGATTAACGATGGGATTGATGAAAAGCGGGAAGAGCTGTTCGAAGAGTATCTGGATGCCAAGTACTCTGATTTCAGGATGAAATCCCTGGAGGATTATGACCGGCTGAAGAAGGTCAACATGGCGCGCCGGAAAACGCAGTCGCGTTATGTGAGAAATAACCTGATGGACAATGCGAGGGAGCATTCCAACGGGGAAAGCGCCTTCCTTTATTTCTCTGAAAAAATAAAGGAGGACGGGCTGTATCTGCTGGATGAGCCGGAAAACAGCCTGTCCCCGGAGCGGCAGCAGGAGCTGGTGCGTTTCATTGAGGATTCCGCCCGGTTTTTCGGCTGCCAGTTCGTGATTGCCACGCATTCGCCGTTTCTGCTGGCGGTAAGGAATGCCAGGATTTACGATATGGATGAAGAGCCGGTGGATGTGAAGCGGTGGACGCAGCTGCCCAACGTCCGGGCATATTATGATTTTTTTAAGAAGCACAAGGAAGAATTTGAATGAAAAGGAGGCCGGTCAGCAAATGACCTGCCTCCTTTTTTGCTGTACTTTTTTTCAGATGCCTTTCTAACTGCCTTTCAGGGCGCGCCCGGCGGCGCAGGTTTCTCAGCTCTGGTTTTTGAAGTTCCTGATGTGCATGTATACCGTGTTTTTTGAAATATTCAGCTGTTCGGCCACCTTGATTACAGCATCCTTCAGGTTGAAAATGCCGCGCTGGTAAAGCTGGAGGACGATTTCCTTATTTTTATTGGCGGAGGAAATGTTCGGGTCGCTGTAAACGGCCTCCCTCGTTTCGGAAAGTGAGGAGAGGATCAAATCATCAATGCTGTCGGAGAAGGTTTCCGCAGGCGCGGCTGCGGCGGTAACCGTGCTCTGGGGCGGCGCAAGGGTCTGCAGGATATTGGAAAGAGGGATTTCCATGTGGAAATTCATACAGAGCAGGCCGATGATGCGCCCGTGCTCCCCTGTAATGGGGATGGTGCAGGAGCGGAGGACGGAACCGGATTTGTTCTTATTATAATAGGGAGAAACCGTCCGACCCGGATCCTTTTCCAGTTCCCCCAGCATTTTCAGGGCCAAATCCGTAATGGGAGAGCCTTCCTTCCTTCCGGTGTAATGCCCGTTGATTATTTTTATGACGGAATGATCCAGGCTTTCCAGGCTGTGGAGCACCAGCTCGTAGCCTTCGCCCAGATAAGCGCCCAGCCCATCCAGCATGAGGGCGTAGGAATTCAGAATCTGTCTGTCGGTTGGGGTAAGTTCAATAAAAGGAGTATCCATAGTTGTCACCTGTGCCTTTCGGGGGGATAGTTTTTCTTTGTAACCTTGGTAAGTGAAATAATTACGATAATATGTAATTTCACAAGGGCTTAATTAGTGAAAATTATTTCAGTGCGGCTTCTTGATTCTATTATAATGGAGGGGAGGGAAATGTGCAAGAAATTAGTGAAATAATTTTTAGTAAATATACAGAATAAATAAACAAAAGTGTATTGACTAAAATATATTTTATTGATATAATGCAGTTATCAAGTAAAAACGAAGAAAGAGGTGGAGAAATTGCTGAAAAAAATTTACACAAAAAATGCTCCGGAAGCTATTGGCCCTTATTCGCAGGCGATCCTGTTCAATGAACTTTTGTTCAGTTCAGGACAAATCCCGGTGGACCCGGCTACCGGAGAGGTTGTGCAGGGAGACATTACGGCTCAGGCGGAGCAGGTAATGAAGAACGTGGGAGCAGTGCTTGCGGAAGCGGGGACGGACTTTGAGGCTGTTATCAAGACGACCTGTTTCCTGAGCGATATGGGAGACTTTGCCGCATTTAACGAGGTGTACGGAAGGTATTTTACCGAAAAGCCGGCGCGTTCCTGTGTGGCGGTGAAGGCGCTTCCCAAGAATGTGCTGTGCGAGGTTGAGGTTATCGCAGCGGTTGGGAAGTAAAGCAAAGGTTTATGGTCCGGACTGCTGAAAGCAGAAATGCAGAGTTCAAATTAAAGAGCTGATATGTAACAAAACGTGAAATAGCACAATGCGGGAGTGTATTGTGCATAAGGAGGGGAATTTTTCCATGAGTGAAAAAAAAGTAAGAGAAAAAAAGAAACCGAGTTTTTTCCTGGCAGTGCTTCCGATTCTGGCAATGATACTGCTGCTGGGCGTAGGCTATGCGGTAATGGGCTTAAGCCCTGAGGTTCTGATGCTGGTATCCGCGGCAGTGGCAGCGGTGATTGCCGTTTCGCTGGGTTATACCTGGGACGACATCATGAATTCCATCGTAGGAAAGCTTTCCAAAACGATGCCGGCTATTTTTATCCTGATTATCGTAGGCTTCCTGATTGGTTCCTGGATGATCGGCGGCACCATCCCGATGATGGTTTATTACGGACTGAAAATTATCAGCCCCCGTTATATCGCAGTTACTTCTTTTCTGGTAACAGCAGTGGTTTCCCTGTGTACCGGAACCTCCTGGGGTTCTGCGGGAACCATCGGCGTGGCCCTGATGGGTGTTGCAGCAGGTATGGGCGCTCCGCTTCCTCTGGTAGCAGGCGCTGTTGTATCCGGTGCGTATTTCGGCGACAAGATGTCCCCGCTTTCCGATACCACCAACCTGGCTCCCATTGCAGCAGGCTCCAAGCTGTATGACCATATCGGACATATGTTCTACACTACGATTCCCGGATGCATTATCTGTCTGATCGTTTATACCATAGCCGGATTTTCGCTGGCAGGCGGCGGTGCGGTGGCAACTCCTGAAAAGGTGGATACCATCCTGACAACGCTGGAAGGGATGTTCCGCTTCAACCCGCTGGTAATCCTGCCTCCGATTATCGTACTGTACGGTTCCATCCGCAAGAAGCCTACCATCCCGGTAATGCTGATTTCCAGCGTGGTTGCTTTCTTTAACGCCACGGTTTTCCAGGGCTTCTCCCTGCAGCAGTGCTTTACCGCAGCTATCAGCGGCTTCAGCCTTGATATGGTTACCAAAGCCGGTTTTGATGCGGCTGCCCTGATTCCTGATATCCCGAGGCTGCTGGAACGCGGCGGCATGCTTTCCATGCTGAATACGGTTCTGATTGCATTCTGTGCTTATGGCTTTGCCGGAACCCTGGCTGTTACAGGTTCCCTTGATATCGTGCTGAATAAGCTGATGAAGTCCGTAAAGAGCACGGGCGGCCTGATTGTATCCACAATCGTTTCCTGTATTACCGCAGTTTTCGTAACAAGCAACGGACAGCTCTCCATCCTGATTCCCGGAGAAATGTTCTCCAAGACCTATATCAAGAAGGGCCTGCAGCCCAAGAACCTTTCCAGGACACTGGAAGACTCCGCAACCGTTGTGGAACCCATCGTTCCCTGGACGGCAGCAGGCGTTTACATGGCAACAACACTGGGCGTGCCCACGCTTTCCTATCTGCCCTGGGCGATCCTGTGCTACACCGGCGTGATTTTTGCAATCATCTGGGGCTTCACCGGCTTTGGTATTGCCAAGATTAAGCCCGGCGACGATTATTATGAGGAATATCTGGCTCTTCAGAAAGAAGACAAAGCAGCATAAGCGCTGTCCCGGGAGGAGGTTTTACAATGGGAATGCATTTTGATTTTGACACTATGACGGACCGCAGGAATACAAACTGCGGGAAATGGGACACCATGGATAAAAAATACGGCCGGAAGGACATGATTCATCTGGGCGTTGCGGATATGGATTTCAAGGCGCCGGCGCCTGTCCTTGACGGACTGCGCGAAGTGCTTGACATGGGCGTCCTGGGCTACACGGACTTAAGCGATAAGTTTTTTGAAAGCATTCAGCGCTGGTATAAGAAGCAGTACGGCCTGGAGGTGCCCAGGGAGTGGATCGTATTCTGTCCCAGAATCAATATTGCCTCCAGTATCTGTGTGGAAACCTATACGGAAGCGGGCGACGGCGTCATCATGAATACGCCTGCCTATGGCCCGCTGCAGAGCGCGATCCTCAAAAACGGAAGAAGGATGCTTTCCAGCCCGCTGAAAAGGAACGGGGATCGGTATGAACTGGATTTTGACCATATGGAAAGCCTGGTGGACGAGCGGACGAAAATGCTGATCATGTGCAATCCCCACAACCCGACCGGGCGTTCCTGGACAAGAGAAGAACTGGCGCAGGCAGCCGATTTCTGTAAAAAGCACAACCTCGTTCTTTTTTCAGATGAAATCCACGGGGATCTGACAGCAGAAGGGGTGAAGCACCAGTCCACCCTTTCCGTTACAGAGGATGTGAACGACAGGCTGATTCTGGCAACCTCGCCTGCAAAGACCTTCAACATCCCGGGCGTTATCGTTTCCTATATGATAATTCCCAATGAGGAGCTTCGCAGCCGGATCGCTGCCGACATTGACAGGATCGGCATGCATAACCCCACTATTTTTGCAGTTACCGCCGTGGAAAAGGCGTATACGGAATGTGACGACTGGTATGAGGCGGTAAAGAAGTATATTGATGAAAATGAAAAATATACCCGTAGTTATTTTGCGGAGCATTTCCCCAAGCTTCATATCATGCCCAGAGAGGGAACCTATCTGTTATGGATTGATTACCGGGAAACCGGCATGAGTGAAGAAGAGCTGGAGCAGTGGTTCCTGCAGGAGGCCAACGTATCCGTATATATGGGAAGCGTGTTCGGGGAAGCCGGCCGCGGCTATATCCGGCTGAATCTGGCGTCACCCAGAAGCCTGCTGGAAGAAGCGTATGAAAGAATGCGCGGGGCGTGGAAACGCTGATGCGTGGAAGCGTTTTTAAAATACCATGCAGGAAATGTTGTGCGGTAAGATGCTATGCGGTCGTATACGGAGAACGATACGTGCTGCAAAAGCGCAGTGCAAATTATTTTCAGCAGTTAAGAAAGACGTTCAAAAAAATGGAGCAGAAAAGCCGTCTGCCGGGAAAAGCCCGGACAGGCGGCTTTTCTTGTCAGGCGGAACTCCATTCAATGGATGAGCAGTTTCAAACCACAGCGAAAATGAGTGCATTGGTGTGAAAAAATGTCTGTGTACCTGCCTGTAAAACAAGCATCCGCCTGAGAAAAAGGTGCCAGGCATCTGGCTGCTAAACAACGTCAGGCATCTGCCTGAGAAACAGTTGACAAACCCAAACGCCCTGTATATAATAAAACACAATTTCATATATAAAAGGCGAAGAAGAGAAGAGTAGGCGGCAGGCGCTTTTACAGAGAGTCCAGGTTGGTGAGAATGGATGAAGTAAATGCAGCTGAACATGGTCTTGGAGCTGCGCACCGAAAACCTGTGGGTTCAGGCTGCGACGGAAGCACCCGTTAGCGTGATATACTATCGATGAATCATTTCTCATCCGTAGTTGATAAGGTCTGCGCCGTGAGGCTCAGGCGAATTTGGGGTGGTAACACGAAGCGAAGCTCTCGTCCCCGAAAAAGAAATTTTTTCGGAGAGGAGGGATTTTTTTTGCCCTCAGTCCGGGAAAGCCGGACTGCAGCGGAGCGGGCATCCGCGTTATCATAACAAATTCAGGAAATGAGGGATATTAAATGAAAAATATTTTAATCGGAGGAGCCTGGCCCTACGCCAACGGCTCACTTCATATCGGGCATATAGCAGCGCTGCTGCCGGCGGATGTGCTGGCGCGTTATCACAGAGCTGCCGGCGATAAGGTGTGTTTTGTATCAGGAAGCGACTGCCACGGGACGCCGGTGGCCATCCGGGCAAAACAGGAAGGGAAAACGCCTGAGGAAATCAGTGACTTATATCATGAGGAATTTTCCCAATGCTTCAGAAAGCTGGGATTTAGCTATGATTTGTATACGAAAACCTCGTCCCCGGCGCATAAGGATTTTGTCAGTAAGTTCCATAAAAAACTGTATGAAAGCCCATATGTTTATGAAAAGGAGGTGCCGCAGGCCTACTGTGAATGCTGCCATGCCTTTTTGGCGGATCGTTTCGTGGAAGGGCTCTGCCCGGTCTGCGGGAAAAGCGCCAGGGGGGATCAATGTGATGAATGCGGCGCGGTGCTGGAGGCGGAAAACCTGCAGCAGCCGGTATGCGCGGTCTGCGGTTCCGCGGTTTCCTTCCGCAGCAGCAGGCATCTGTTTATTGCGATTACCAGGCTGAAGGACAGACTGCAGGAGCTGGTGGACACCCACGAAAACTGGAGAAAAAACGCGGCGGCATTTTCCAGGCGGTATCTTGGTGAAGGTCTGCGCGACCGGGCGCTGACGCGGGATCTGGAATGGGGCATCGATGTGCCGAAGGCGGGCTATGAAGGAAAGAAAATATATATCTGGGCGGAAAATGTGCTGGGCTATTTATCTACAAGCCACGAGGCGCTGAAAGGCTGTCCGGGGGAATTTGAAAGGCTCTGGGGGCTGGACGGAGGCTGCGGAAGCGAAGCAGAGGAGGAGACGGAAGCCCCGGAAACCGGCGCCGAGGGAGAAAACGCGGAGATCAGGCATTATTATGTGCATGGGAAGGATAATATCCCCTTTCATACGATTATTCTCCCTTCGCTGCTGATTGCCAATGGCAGCGGCTGGCATCTTCCTGATGAAATCATTTCCAGTGAATATCTGACGCTGGAAGGGCGCAAGATTTCCACCAGCCGGAATTATGCCATCTGGATAAAGGATATGATAGATAAGTACGATGCGGATTCCCTGCGTTATTATCTGCTGGCAAACGGACCGGAGAAAAAGGACGCCGATTTTTCCTGGAGAGAATTTGTCAACAGCCACAACGGGGAGCTTCTTGGGGCCTACGGCAATTTTGTGAACCGGACGCTGGTATTTATCCGGAAGTACCTGGACGGAACAGTCCCCTGCGGCACACCCGATATGGCGCTGGAGGAGGAACTGGAGAAGCTTTTCGCCGATACGGGCGCGAGGATTGAAAAAGGACGCTTTAAGGATGCGGTGGACGGGATTTTTGAACTTGTAAGGAAGGCGAATAAATACTTTGATTCCACCCAGCCCTGGATTACAAGGAATACGGATGCCGGGAAATGTGCGGATACTCTGTATAACTGCGTACAGCTGATAGCTGGACTGGCGGTTCTTTTATATCCTTTCCTGCCATTTTCTTCTGAGAAAATCTGCGGTTGGCTGCAGCTGTCCGTAGAATGGAAGCCTCAGCAGGTGAAGGCAGGATATCCTGTTCCGGAAGTGCAGGTGCTCTTTGAACGGCTGGATAAGAAGGTGGTTGAGGAAGAAACGGAAAAGCTGGAGAGGCTTTTGCCGGAGAATTAGGTATATAATCGAAAGCATTAAGAGGGTTCGGGATGAGATTCCCGGGCCCCTTTTTAAATGAAAGCATGTATAGCCGGAATGTTTTTTCAGCTGTTAGATAATCTACCATAAGCTTTACTGCATCAGTCGCAATCCTTCTGTGCCAATATGATTTATTTATTCGATAGCCAATCGCTACTTGATTTTTCCTTTTTTATAATCAAACATTTTTGCAAGACCTATGAGCCTGTCAAGTCATTATGCATATCCTCGCAGGGCAATCGCTTACGGAAAAAGAATAAATAGGAAAAGGCTTCCTCCATAAATTAAAAAGTGGTATCCTCTAAAGAAAGGGTGCTGAAAAGATATGGGACGAGGATTGGCAGAAATATTGAAGGAAGTATATCGCATTGTACTTTTTAGCATTGTACTTTTTCAAAGGGAAAATGTGAATATGCGAAGACATCAGAAAAAGGACATGGATGCTATGAGACGCGGGAATGCTATGCGGCAATGGACAGCAGCTGGCTGCCGCAAAAAAACGACTGGGAAGACATATGCTGGACAGGAATGCTGGTCAGTAGAAAACAAACTGCGTTGAGTACTGGACGTAGAATTTGATGAGGATCATATGCGGATGCGGAAACAAGGGGGATATGATTTATCCTGCTCCCCCGAAACCGGGCATCCAACGTCCTGCACAGCCCATTTCGGCATGAGAAGTATGCCATCTCATACCAAGGCTATTTTCATGTGTGGCAGGAATCCCAATCCCACTGAAAACCATCGTGGCATGCAAGAAGTACGTCTTATTACCAATAAGACGCATCCAACTAACCTCATAAACTTTTATTTATCGGGCTTTAATACTTACATCCAAGGCATAATCGGAGGCAGTATACAGAACGGATGTCCTGCAGGGTCAATCATCACCCGCCAACGGTCGTCATATTGATACTCCGATAAGCTTGCGCCGCACGACAAGGCATATTTCACCCCTTCTTCCACATCCTGAACGTGAAAGTCCAAGTGCGCCATTTGCTGCTGCGCATCCAGTGTAGCAGGCCACACGGGCGGCACATAATCATCCACCTGTTGAATGGTAATCCAGGTTGGAGTTCCTGTTTGTTCCAAATTTACTAAGACTGTATATTCTTCACCCTTGAACCGCGTCCAGCCAAGCAATTTTTCATAAAATGCAGACAACTCGTCCGCGTGATTGGAATCCAAAACGACATTCCATCCCACAAGATTAAGTGCCATTATACAATCCCTCCACATTTCCTAATCTGACAGGTACGCCTTATTTGCCTGAGGCGTACAAACGCATAACCACTTTTTTCATTTTAATATGACAGTTTGGATATGTCAAACAGCTCATTTCGTTTCATTATTTCATGCTGCCGCCCATGACCCTGTTTGTTTGCCTGGGCACTATTTTACCCTTGCAGAAGTATATTGTACACAGCGGAAATGCTGATTCTATGGGTGTTTTAGACTGAAAAAAATTTATTACATTCGAATATTTACTGTTTTTTATAATGGACAACAGCGCAAAAAGGAGAAAAAGCCGATGAATATAAAAAATATGGAGATTGTGCGCGAATACGGCCGGCCGCCGTTCCGGGCAATAGTCCTGCACGGAGGCCCCGGGGCTCCCGGATGTGCCGCAGGCCTGTGCAGAGGGGCTGCCGAACGGGGAATTCCCGTACTTGAACACCTTCAGACAGCAGATACCTTTGTTGGTCTGATGGAAGAAATCCTTAGCATTATGAAACGATATTCTATGGAACAGACAATCCTGATTGGTCATTCCTTCGGTTCGTGGCTGGCATGGTGCTTTGCAGAAAAATATCCCTCTATGGTACAGAAAATTATTTTGGCAGGAGGCGGGCCTCTGGAAGCAAAATACCTGCAGGATATTATCAGAACACGTAATGAACGGAAAAGCCAGGGAATAGAGGACACCGATAATTACTGCGCGCTGCCCGGGACAAGCGAAGACATGCTTTTTTTTAACAAGGAACAATATGAAGCGCTGATGGCGGAGGCGTTTGCCCTACGTGAAAGCGGTGATCTTCTTAAAAGGGCGCTGCGTGTCCAGTGTCCAGTTACCCTGATTCAGGGAGATTACGATCCACATCCGGCGGAAGGAGTGTACGCCCCTCTTGCAGGCAGGCTTCCTCAGTTTTCTTATTATGTCCTTGAAAAATGCGGTCATGATCCATGGAAAGAAAAATACGCAAGGAAGCGGTTCCTGGATTTGCTGGAAACAGAAGTAAATTTCTTGATAAAACCTGCGGAACTCCGGACATCCAGGTTATTATAAAAAGATTCCGGGCCGGGGAACCGGAAAGAAAGAGGCATGAAATGCAAATAGAAACAGAACGGCTGAGAATTACCGCTCTTACTCCCGAACAGCTTGATTGGTGGTTAAACGATTTGCCCCGGCTGGAAGAAAAACTGAACTGCTCCTACCAGGCCGAGCCGCTGGAAGGAATATTCAAAGAAATTGTTTCCGGACAGTTGGAAATTACCAGACAGGACAGCGAAAACTACCTGTGGCACAGCTTTTGGCTTCTCATCAGAAAATCCGATAATGTCGTTGTAGGCTCCGCTGATTTTAAGAATGTACCCGATGAAAAAGGCCAGGTTGAAATAGGCTATGGCCTGGGAAAAGCCTTTGAACATGAAGGATATATGACGGAAGCCGTCCGCGCCATGTGCAGCTGGGCAAAGGAGCAGGAAGGGGTGTCCTGTATCACTGCGGAAACGGAAGCAGACGGCTTTGCTTCCCAGCGTATCCTAAAGCGCTGCGGTTTTACGGAATATGCAGGGAATGATACCATCTGGTGGAGAATGCAGCCGGAATCAGACAGTTAATATCAGGAAATTATCCTCCATATACAAGCAGGCTCCCCATGAAATCCCGATAAAAATAAACCCAGAAACCATATTACAAAACTGTAACCTTCAGGAAAGCCAATATGATACCTTCCCATAAGAAAATCCGGTATCCTGTGAATCAGAAAGACAACACCATCAATTAACCGGAATGAAATATGGAAAGGATGAATGGATATGAAAAAAAGGATCGTTATCATGCTTCTGCTGGCGGCAGTGATGCTGAACGGCTGTAAGGCAGACAGCAAAGCGGAGCGTCCGGCGGCGGATTCTGTGACAGCATTGGACAGCGTAGCGCAAACAGGAGACAACAAGGCAGAAGACAAAAAGGCAGAGGAAAGTGCAGTAAAAGAAAGCGCAACAAAGAAAAATACAGCAGAGGAAACAGCAGCAGGCGAATCAGCGGGAGAGTCCTCCGGGCAGCCGCCGGAAACAGAAGAAGGAATTACTGTAATCGGTGAGTTTGCCAGACTTTCCGCAGAGGAAGGAAACTGGAAAAGGCTGACAACAGAAGAAAAGCTGGAGGATTTCGATTTCCTGTATCAAACCCTGAAAGAAAATTACCCCTACTGGAATCTGGCCGAGCGGACGCAGAATATAGATTTGGAAGAGCAGTACCGGATCTGCAGGGAAAAAATAAAAAACTCCGAAACGGACATGCAGCTCTTCACAAATATACAGGGGTTCGTAGGACCATGCGGCGGAATCGGCCACTTGCAGCTTGTTGTTGAAAATTGGGCGGATGATTACAGCAACCTGGACGGCATTTCCGAAGATTTACTCCCTCTCATGCGAAAAATCAGTGATGCCTATGCAAATGATACTTCAGTTGCAGCATATGAGAAGATAGAAAAATCATTTCAAAATGCCTGGAAAAAAGTCCAGGCGTACTATGAAGAACAGGGGATGTCTGACTTGCTTCAGCCAGACCCGGGTTCCATGGCTCAGGAGGATGAAACAGGAGATACCATACTTCTGGACAGCGGCGAAACCGATAATCTTTTATACGGGATCATTGAAGAAGGAAAGACTGCCTATATTAAAATAAGATTTTTTGACATGGATTATTATGAAGAAGACCGTAAAATCCTGACCGGCTTATATGAAAAATACAGCGATTATGAAAATGTCATTTTTGATTTAACCGATAACGGAGGCGGCGGAATGCCCTACTTTGACGATCTCATTATGGCTCCTAACATTGACCATACCTGTACCGCCGACACATACCAATTTGTAAAAAACGGCAGCTATAACCGCAAATTCATGGATTTTTCTGAATATAAGCCTGTCAGTGAGGTCCCCGAACTGCCCAGATTGAATCAGGAAGACCTTTCCGGACTTGATTTATTTGTGGCCGATACCTATAAGGTTGAGCCTTCCGGAGAAAAGAAAGCCCTGAAAGGAAAACTGTGGATGCTGGTGAACGAAAATGTGTATTCCTCCTCCGAATATGCGGCCATGTTCACGAAAGCCACCGGATTTGCAACTCTTGTGGGGCGGACGACAGGCGGCGACGGAATCGGTTCCGAACCTCTGCCCATCGTCCTTAAGAACAGCGGCCTCATCGTGCGGTACAGCCCTGTTTACGGAACTACCCCTGACGGCGCGGGCAGCGAGGAATTCGGAACGGAACCTGATATCCCTTCCCCGGAAAGCGAAAGCCCGCTGGAAACCTGCCTGAAAGCTATTGGTTGAAAAACGGGGCAATGTTTTTATATTAATGAAATAGCATTAAGCAGACAGCATTGAAAATGTGTCATTGACAAATATTCAATAGAGGAGTAAGCTGAAAACAGAAAGAGAGAGGATCCATATGAGAGTTTCCAAAGAACCTGAAGTCAGAAAACAGGAAATACTGGACACCGCCATGCGGGTATTTGCCGAGAAAGGCTTTGAAGCAACTACCATGAAGGATATTGCTGCTGAAATGAATGTGGTTTCCGGGCTTTGCTACCATTATTTCCAGAATAAACAGCAGCTGTATGAAGAAGCTTTGACGCACTATGCAGAAGAGTGCAGCGAGCCTTTTATCCAGATTTTCAGGAATACAAAGCAGCCGCTGGAAGAGTGCATGAAGGCTGTTATTGCATTCCTGTATCAGGAGGAAGGAAAATATAAATACGCCTCTTTTTTTGATAAAAAAGGAAATGAATTTTTTCATCGCCAGCTGAGTATGCATATGGAGGAGAAAATTGCCCCATACCTTGCGGAATATCTCAGGTGCCGCTCTGAAATGGGAGAAATCCACGTGGATTATCCGGAGCAGACAGCTCTTTTTATTTTAAGCGGCCAGTCCCCCATCCTCATTGATGAAAGGATTCCATTAAAGGAAAAGACAGAACTGCTGCACAATTTGATTTATAAAATATTACAGTAGGCCGGCCCCGCTGTTTTGGCGGGGCTTTTCTGCAAAATGCCATTGAATATAAGTCAATGACATGGGTTTAATCATTTTTACTGTAATTATTGTCCTGAAGAATTATCCTAAAATACTATATTACACGGACAGTTCTGCCCTTGTAGGTCTGAAGGTGAAAATGCACCAGTTTACGGCAAAAAACAATATTTGAAAGGATGGTGCCAGAGAATGGAAGAGACGAGCAAAAAAATAACAACAGATTATTTCAACAAAACAGCGGAGGATTACGACACAAGCCATGACGGAAAATTTGTCCAATGTATGTACCGGGAAATTCTTGCCCGCGTACCGGATACCAGAGGACAGCGGCTTCTTGATTTGGGCTGCGGCAACGGCAATATACTAAAAATCCTGAATGAACGCATCCTGGCAGAATATTACGGCCTGGATATTTCGGAAAAAATGATTGAAGAGGCGGGAAAGAAACTGGGGAAGGCGGCGCGGCTTCAGGTGGGAGACGCGGAACAGCTGCCCTATAAGGACAATTTTTTTGATGTGGTGGTTTGCAATGCGTCCTTCCACCATTACCCGAACCCGGAAAAGGCCGCCGCAGAAATGGGCAGAATCATAAAATCCGGCGGCCTTCTAATCCTCGGTGACCCCACAATGCCCTCTATAATGATTGAGGTGTTCAACTGGGCGTTAAAGTGGAGCAGTTCCGGTGACGTTAAGCTGTGGAAGAAACGGGAAATCAGGGAGCTTTTTGGAAGATGCGGCTTTGCGATGGAGGATTGGAAGCGGATTAAATACAGATGCTTTGTCTGTAGTTTGAGGAAAAAATAAAGGGAACCTGAGCGGATATTATAACCAAAAGATTCTGTGCTGTCGGCGATACAAACCACATTTAGATTAAAATAGGAACATTTCATTTAAAGAAAAGGACAGATGCTGTATGCCACAAAACAGCATTTTGTCCTTTTTCCTGTTTTGATCTTAAAATATGGAAATTTTATGATTTCCGGGAAGGTAGAAAAGGGCTTTTTTTTCAGATATACTTATTACAGACGTCGGGAAAGAAAATGCATGCAAGCAGACACAAACGTTAGGGTAACGGAAACATATAAAAAGAAACTTCAGGAAAAGTAAATACAGGCTTTGTTGAGTTGTACGTGACTTTAGTTACATGAGCGCTAAAGTGCGCAGATAGGAGTAAAAATGAGAGGGAAAAAGTTATTGGCATTGACACTTGCAGGAATGATGGCTCTGGGTAGCCTGACCGGATGTTCAGGCAGTAATACTGAGGATACCGCAGGAAAACCGGATTCCAACGTTAAGTCGGAAACTGTAGCGGACAATGGAGAGCAGATCACGCTGACCTTTCTGCGGGCAGGAACCTCTGAGAATGTGCAGAAGGTCTATGAGGAGCTGATTGCTGCTTACGAGAAAGAACATCCGAATATTAAAATAGAATATGAGCAGGTTGGTTTTGGCGGCGAACTGGAAACAAAGCTGAATACCCTGTATGCCAGCGGGATGGCGCCTGATATCGTACGTGCCCCCATCAGCACTATTGCAGAACGCGCATCCAGAGGACAGTATGCGAATCTGGATTCTTATATAGAAAACTGGGAGGAAAAGGATGACATTATGCCTTCCGCACTGGAGGTGGCCAGCTATGACGGACACAATTATGGCATTGCCATCGGCATAGAAGCAAGCTTTTTGTTTTACAGGAAGGATATGTTCCGTGAAGCAGGTCTGAATCCCGATACACCGCCCGCTGACTGGGACGAACTTCTGGAATATGCCGAAAAACTGACGGTAAGAGACGGTGATGCTGTAACACGGGCAGGTTTTTCCATACCAACCTCCGCCGGACACAGCACTTTCATTCCTTTTGCCAGACAGAACGGCGCACAGCTTGTAGATATTGAAAAAAATGTACCGACCTTTAACGATGAAAAATCTGCAGAAGCATTGGATTATTTGAGCCGGTTCAGCAAGGAAAATTTACTGATTCCATTTATTAATAATAAAGATGATAATCCTTTTGACAGTGGGAAAGCGGCTATGACGTACGGCAATATAAATTCTTATATAACCCTTCAGGCAAAGGAAGTGGATTGGTTGGATGAATTGGGTTTCGCGCCGGGAATACAAAAGGAAAAGATCAGTTCTTTCGGCGGTTGTCAGATTATGTTTATGAGTGAAGAAGGCAAGCATAAGGAAGAAGCCTGGAATTTTATGAAATACTTATTTGAAAATGAAAATGTATGGAAGCTTACAACAGAAGCAGGAGCAGCTCCCGTAAAACTGTCTTTAAAGGAGCAGTATCTGGAAGCTTATCCGGAGATAGGTTCGGCTTATCTGGAAGCATTGGAATATGCCGAAGGTATGCCCAAAGTAACCTGGGCAGCACTTTTTGAAGAAGCGATCTGTACGGCTTATGAAGAAGCTATGTATGGGAAGAAGGATGGACAGCAGGCTTTGAATGATGCTTATGACTGGCTGATGAAAGAAATGAAGAATTAGCGGGTTTGATTTTTCAAACCTGCTCCAAGGAGGAAAATGGATGCATCGCAGAAAAAAGAAGATCGGAAATGAAACGGTTGGATATCTGTTTATTGCGCCTTATTATATATTCTTTGTATTTATGCTTCTTATGCCGATACTGAATACGGTCATAAACAGCTTTACGAATTATGATTTATATGAAAAAAGAGATTTTATAGGACTGCAGAATTACGTAAATCTTCTCCATGATTCTTTGTTTCTCCAGGCATTAGGCAATACTCTTCTTTATACCGTTTTATACATTGTTCCCAGTATGGGGCTGGGGCTGCTTCTGGCTTTGCTCTTAAGTAATGAAGGAAGGGGTTTTAAGTTTTTCAGAGCTGCATTTTATATTCCATATGTCATTTCAATGGTATGCGCTTCAACGATTTGGATGTGGATTTTCGATCCTGCCAGCGGAATACTGAACCAGATGCTGAGAGTACTTGGTTTCTCGGCCGGAAACTGGCTGAAGGATCCGGATATTGCCATGTACTGTGTAGTATTGGTAAGTGTGTGGAAGTCGCTTGGATACTGTATGCTGATTAATCTTTCCGGTATTAAAGGAATACCGGGATACCTGTACGAGGCGGCAAGGCTGGATGGTGCGAATGGCTTTCAGAGATTCAGATATATTACGCTGCCCATGCTTCAGCCTACAACATTTTTCCTGTTTATTACATCCTGCATAGCCTCTTTTAATGTTTTTGAGCAGGTAAATGTTTTGACGGCAGGCGGTCCGCTGAACAGGACAACCACAATTGTTCATCAGATTTATACAAGAGGGTTTACACAGTTCAAAATGGGATATGCATCAGCAATGTCGGTAGTACTTTTGCTTATTGTCAGTGTCATAACACTTGTAAATTTCAGGTATGGGAATCAGGGCAAGGATATAGATATCGGATAAGGAGACTGCTATGGCACAAAAAAAGACAGTTCGTTTGTTCATTTTTATATTTTGTATTATCCTCAGCATAATTACACTGCTTCCATTGTTTCTGATGCTTCTCACATCAGTGAAGAGTATTTCTGAAATTAATGCGGAACAATTTATCTTTATCCCTGAAAAAATTTTGTTTTCAAATTATGCTGAAGCAATGCAAAAAGGTGACTGGATAATATATTTTAAAAATACAGTTATTGTGACGGGGATTACAGTTACAGTCAGTCTGGTTATTAATTCTCTTGCGGGCTATGCCTTTGCAAGAATTCCCTTTAAAGGCAGAGATGTACTTTTTTTCCTGGCAATGAAGCCTCTGGACAAATAATCCACAATATATTGTGGATGACGGAGCGGGACGAAACAAGATGTAGTGAAAGAGGCTTACAACCACAACTTTTTCACAACTTTTGCTTGAAATCAGACGGCATCAGACGGGCCAAAATGAAGGGCAAATCCGCGCTTTTAACTGCGGATTTGCCCTTTTTTGTAATTTTCACATCAGCACCAAATTACCCTTGATTGTTGCTGCTTTTTCCTCCATATTTTCCTGTGTGATGTGGGTGTAGATGTCCATGGTCGTGGAAAAATCAGCGTGGCCCATTACCTGTTGGATAAACTTGATATCGTTCGTGCTTTCGCAGAGTCTTGTACAGAAAGTGTGCCGCAGATTATGGACGGTAAAGTGTGGGAGAAGTTCCGGTTCACGATCTTCCAATTCCGCTTGGTCCAGTTCTTCCATGTTGTATGCTGTGGAGATGCGTTCAATGGCCCGATTGATATTATGAGCGGAGAGGAAACTTCCGTAGCGATTTCGGAAGATGAAACCGTGATAACCGTTCAATACCAACTTATCGTTCGGATATAACGCATCCATTACCTCGATTTGCTGGCGAAGCTGTTCAATGACTTCTGGATAGAGGATCGGGATAATGCGTGTACCGCTTTCCGTTTTGGGTGTTGTGATATGAAAGTCAGCCTTTTTATCAATGACCCGATAGATTAACGCATGGTTGACGGAAATCCGGCCCTTGTTCAAGTCTACATCATCTTTTGTTAAACCAGTACATTCTCCTACACGAAGGCCGGTTCCAAGGAGTGTTACCATGACAGGCAGCCAGTGGCTATACATAGGAGATTTTGCGATATACTGGAGGAAATTTTTTTGCTGTGCTTTGGTAAGAGCAATACGCTTTTTCGGTTTCGGCGCGCTTCCATCTGTTTTTAACTTGGTATAAATGCCTTTGCTGGGGTTCTTCCTGATATAATCATCCGCTACAGCCAGTTCGAAAGCAGGATGTACGATGGTGTTGATACTCTCCAGCGAGTTAATGGCGAAACCGTGTTTGAGCAGTTTGGTATAGTATCCAAGAACATCGCTTCGACGGACATTTGGAAGTGGCTCATTGGCGAAAGGTTCATCCTTTACATAGCGATCCCAAAGATACTCATAATTGGCCCGCGTAGATGGCTTCAACCTGATGTTGTTATCCATGTAGACCTTGAACATATCATTCAGGGTGAGTTTCATTGCTTCCTGTGTACGGATACCATCATCAGCATCTTTCGCAATTTGCTTTTCTTTTGCGCGAAGGGAAGCCAAATCGGTATCATAAATGTACTTTTTCTTAGTTCCCAGCTTATAGACGAACATATAGCTGCCATCTGAGCGTTGCGTTTCCCCTGTCCGCAGATTGCGGCCTTTGTTGTCTTTTCTAACTTTTGGCATAGGCTGATACCTCCCGATGTTTTGTGAGTTGTTGTGCCCGGAATGGGCAAGGTTCTGTTAGCATGAGATCTCGTACAAGTATTCCTTTACGCGCTGAACGCTCCAAAGGACACGAGAATTCATGGTAATGCGGGCGTGGGCTAAGTCGCCGATCTGGACAGCCGTGTGCCGCCCGCAGTCGAGCAGTTTGCAAAGCGATTCCGTATCGACCGCCAAGCATTGATCCGGTGAAAGGTCATTGGGTTTCTTCTTTTCCATAATTGCCCTCCTTTATTTGCAATTACATATATCCTTTACTGTTTGTAGAAGAAGGTTTTCAACAAAAACAATGAAGTCATTCAAATTCATCGGGAAGTGTAGGGTCTCTTCCAAAGGCCATTTCCTGCGCCGGGGCTTTCCGCCGCGTATTGCCAGGGCCCGCTGTGCGGTATTTCAATCGTGGGCGGGCTCCATGTGGTCATCGCACACTGTCCGCGATCCCTGTATAACTCCAATGGAAAAGGTTATGGGGCTTGTCAAGGTACAAAAAGAGCGTGCAGACCGGCTACGGAATCCCATGCCATGTCTGTACGCCCTATATATAGGAGATGGCGGCCAAATTTCTGCAAATCCTGTGCCTTCTGATGAATTTTTTTGAGCAATGCAATTTTCAGCAACAGAAAGATACTATATATAGATGATATTTCTTGACTAACGCAAGATATTGTGTTACACTGATTCTGTAATTGATTTTTGTGCGCTCCCCTTGTGGGATACAGGCTTAGTTTCTGTACCGCGGATTGAAAAATCTGCATTGCACACGCAGTCAAGATTGTACTTGTGCCAGTAGTATTACTGCGCCCCTCTGGGCCGGTATATTACTGGCTTTTTTTGTTTTCCGGGACTTTTGCTCCCGTCAGCGAGGATGACTTTGGTTCATAGGCAGCTATGGACATCAGGCGTTACGCCCTCTGTCACCCTCGCTTTTTTTCTGCCCAAATGCCGGAAACGGCTTTGAGGATATACCACAATTACAGAAAGGCAGGTATGAACATGAATGTAAAAAAGCGTAGTCAGGAGCCTCTGACGAGTAAAAGGAAACCGATGGAGAACTGGCGGCAGTATCAGAAGCTGAACCAGCCCGCACAGAAGCACTGCCCGGTGATCCGGGCGCCCGTCATTCCCCGCAGGACGCGGAGGGGGTGTTAAGTATGCCGGCAGGCAGTGTGGCTGTCAAAGAGCGGCATCAGCCCCTGGTGCTGGTGGATACGGCAGGCTTATCCGAAGAAGAGTGGCTTGCTTACCGCCGGAAAGGTATTGGAGGCAGCGATGTTGCAGCTCTGCTGGGCATTTCACCGTGGCGGACGGCCCGGGATCTGTTTTATGACAAGCTGAACATTGCCGTGGTCGAGGACCATGAGGACAACTGGGTGGCCCTGGAGATGGGACACCTGTTGGAACCGCTGGTGGCGAAGATCTTCCAGCACCGGACCGGCTACAAGGTCTATCAGATCAAAAAGATGTTCCAGCACCCGAAGTATCCCTGGATGCTGGCGGATGTGGACTACTTTGTAGAACTGCCGGACGGCACCACCGCTATTCTGGAGATCAAGACCACAAACTACAACGCCAAAGACAACTGGTGGCTGGATGGTGAGGAAACCATTCCGGCCTACTATGAGTCCCAGGGGCGGCATTACATGGCCGTCATGGATGTGGACCGCTGTTTCTTCTGCTGCCTGTATGGCAACAACGAGCAGGAAAGTATTATCCGTGATATGCAGAGGGATCTGGCCTATGAGGATGAGATGATTTTTCTGGAACAGGATTTCTGGGAAAACCATGTGCTTACCAGAACACCGCCGCCTTACACCGAGGATGGAGACCTCGTGATCGAGAGCGTGCGCCGGTACACCGGCCCCGCTGACAAGGAGGCCCCCGCTGTGACACTCGATTTGTCTCTGACGGCCAAGCTGATGCGTTTTCTCCAGCTTCAGGAGCAGAAAAAAGGCGCAGAAGCCGGCAACAAGAAGATTGAGGAAGATATGAAACGGCTGAAGGCTGCCATCATTGCCAAAATGGGGAAAAGCTGCAAAGCCATTTGCCAGCAGGATGGAGTGAACTATACCGTCACCTACAATCCGATACGGACCCCTGGTATCGACAAGGATAATCTGAAACGATTGAAGCTGGACCACCCGGACATTTACGAACAGTATGTGACTGTTTCAGTGTCACGCCGGTTCGTAGTCAAGTGTGACGGCGAGGCGGCATAAAAGGAGGGAAAAAAGAAGTGATCCATAGAGGAACTTATGACGGGACGATCTATCATAACCCGGTGAACAAGTTCTGTATCATCAGCGTGAAAACTGCCGATAAGGAGGTGCCCCAGGAAGCCCGTTCCACCCGACGCTACCGGGATCATTTGATCCGCTTTGTTGCGACGGGCTATGAACTGCCCCGCACGGATGCGGTAGAACTGGAACTGGACGGCGAGTGGACAAAGGGAAAATATGGTGTGCAGCTTCAGGTAGAACAGTGGCGCGAGATCGTTCCCAAGACCAAGAGAGGCGTGGAGGGCTATCTGGCCTCCGGCCTCATCAAAGGCATTGGGCCGGCAACTGCGGCGCAGATCGTTTCCCGGTTTGGTGTGGAGACGCTGGATATTCTGCAAAACCATCCCGAGCGGCTGCTGGAGATCAAGGGCATTACGGAAAGCAAGCTAGAGGACATCAAAACCTCCTATGCGGAGAGCCGGATGCTGCAAGACCTGATGACGCTGCTCTCCCCATTCAAGATCACACCAAAAACGGCCCTGAAAATCTACCAGCACTTCGGACCCGCCAGTGTGGACATCTTGAAAAAGAGTCCCTTTGAGCTGTGCCAGGTATCCGGTTTTGGATTTCTCCGGGTAGATGCCATCGTCCAGAAAAACGGCGGCGACCTGCACGACCCCATGCGGGTCAAGGGCGCACTGTTCTGGGCGCTGGAGGACAGCAAGGGCGGCAAGGGCCATTTGTTCCTGCCTGGTGAAACTTTGCGGAAGGAGGCTCTTCGGCTGCTCAATGCAAAGATTCCTCTCCCGTCTCTCCGGCTTCACGAACAGGAAGTTACGGATGTGCTTCAGGACATGATCCTTCACGGCGAGGTGGTATCCGTCAAAGATAACATTTACCTGCCCCGCACATTCGCACAGGAAGATGAAACGGCCCGGCGCATTGCCATGCGGCTTGTAAAACCGTCTGCCCCGGAGCGTATTGATCAGGTGCTGGAGCAGGTCAAGCGTGAAATGGGGCTGGCGCTGTCTTCCAAACAGGAGGCAGCGGTCTACGCGGCTTACCGCCACAGCCTGTCCATTATCACAGGTTCTCCCGGCACCGGTAAGACAACGGTGCTCAAGACCATTTTGGAAGTCTACCGCCGCCTGCACCCGAAAGGCGAAATCGTTCTGATGGCGCCGACTGGCCGTGCCAGCCGGCGTATGGCGGAAAGCACTGGCTTTGACAAGGCGCGGACGCTCCATAGCGGCCTGGGCCTCGGCAGTGAAGAAGATGACGCCAACCGCAACAGGAAACAGGAACCGTTGTCGGCAGACCTGATCATTGTGGATGAGTTTTCTATGGTGGATATGTGGTTGGCTGATAAGTTTTTCTCCCGCATCAAGGATGGGGCCCGTGTTGTTCTCGTGGGCGACCCCGATCAGCTCCCCAGTGTGGGCGCCGGGAATGTATTCCGCGAACTGATCGACTGCGGCATGATTCCCGTCACGGTGCTGGACCAGATCTTCCGCCAGTCCAAGGACAGCCTGATCGCCTATAACGCCAAGTTCATTAACGAGGGCAACACCAAGCTGTACTTTGGGCCAGACTTTATATTTATGGCAAGTGATAACCAGGCAGAGGCCGCGGAGCGGATCATCGCCCGTTACTGCCGGGAAATCGCGGAAAGCGGCATTGACCGGGTACAGATTCTGTCCCCCTTCCGTTCGGAAGGCGCCGCGTCGGCGGAACAACTTAACGAGGCCATCCGTGAGGTGGTCAACCCGTTCCGCTCTGCCGAGGAAGAAATCAAAATCGGCGTTAAAGTGTTCCGGGTAAACGACCGGATCATGCAGACCAAGAATACCGCCAAGGTGTCCAACGGGGACCTGGGATTTATCCGCTATATCAAAGACGATGAAGATGGCAAGCGCGTCGGCCTGGACTTCGGTGTGGGCCGAGAACTGGAATACAGCGTAGAGGATATGGTCAATCTGGACCTTGCCTACGCCACCACCATCCACAAGGCAATGGGCTCTGAGTATGAAACGGTCATCATGCCGCTTTTGAAAGCGCATACCGTCATGCTCTATCGCAACCTGCTCTATACCGGCATCACCCGAGCCAAAAAGCGCGTGGTGCTGATCGGCCAAAAGCAGGTGCTGTTTATGGCGATCCACCGGAATGAAATCGGCAAGCGGAATACGCTTCTGGGCACGCGCATCGGTATGTACTATAAGGCCTATGCCAAGCGGGCCGGAATCCCGGTCCCGGCAGCTCTGGAAGAAGAATTGAAACACGCTGGTTAAAAAGAGACGCAAGGTGCAGAAAATTGCTCCGCGTCTCCTATTTATTACACAGGAAGGAGTTTATGACATGAACGACAGCAATGCGAAAACGATGTACGAAACTGTGCCTGCGGCCGCTGAACTGAACAAGGTGCCGGGCTTTGACCCGCTCAAGTTCCTCCGCCGCACCAAGGACACCCTGAAGCTGGACCTGCCTTACCAGAAACTCTGGTTCCGCATGGCCCATCCCAACGGCCGTATGCGTCTGACGGCGCTGCGGATCACGGAGCAGATGGCGATTTTTGAGGCCAAGGTATTCCTGGACCGCAGTGACGCGGAGCCGTTCAGTATGAGCACGGCCCAGCAGACTACTCAGGACAGCCGCGATTTCGTAAAAGCCGCCCAGAATGAGGCGCTGAGTCAGGCCCTTACGGACGCCGGTTTTGGCATCCAGCTGATAAGCGCCGACGCCCAGGCCGACCTGATGGAGAAAAGCATTGAAACGCCGGTCAAGAAGGCCGCAGAACCGCCTGCCGGGCCGGCGGCACGCACGGCACCGCCGCAGGAGCCCCACAGCGCCCCGCAGAAGGGCGATACGCCTGCCGAGGGGAAAACCCCTGCCAGACCGATTGAAACGCCGCAAGGGGCGTTTGAGGCCGCAAGAACGGCAACCGTGACAACTGCCCCGCCGGAGGAAAGCACTGCTTCGGAAACGGTGGAGCAGCACCTGCCGGTAGAGCCTGAGAGGACATTCGATACGCTCCCGGTTGGGCCTTCGCCAAAGACAGAGCAGCCGGCGGATGAAAATGAACAGGCGGATGAATTGCCTGTCCGCGGCAATGTAACGGAGCTGCCGGTCCAGCACACGGAGGAATCCGAACCTGCCGCCGAGCCTATGCAGCCCGAAGATGACGCTGCCGGGGCGGCGGATACTGCGGTGGATACCCCCTCTTACACGAAGGACACGCCTATGGAGGATATTCTGCAGGTCATGACGCTGGAACAGGCCCAGCAGGTCATCGTAGACGATGGCATCTGCAAGGGCATGACGATTGCCCAGGTGGCCGAGAAGCGGCCTGTCAACCTGCGGTATTACCTGATTCCGGGCAAAAGCAAAAACAACATGGTCCGCGCTGCCGCCCAGCTGGTTTTGAATTCGCTTCAAAAGGCCGGCTGATATGGCCCCCGGCGAGGGCATGAAGGGAGGAATGACAGATGGGCTCGTACCCGGATGAATTTCCCTTCGGTATCATGGAAGTTGTGGAACTGCTGCACCTGCGGGTCAGGCGCCAGCAGGCAAACAGCGTCTATGTGGACTGCCCGTTCTGCGGCGACCGCCGCGGACGGATGAATGTCAATTTCGTCAAAAATGTCTGGCGGTGCAATCACTGCGACGAACATGGCGGAATGCTGGCGCTGTATGCAAAACTCAATCACACAACGACCTCTGACGCTTATTGGGAGATTGCAGAAGCTCTGTGTGACAATACCCATGAGGAACACGCACGCTCCGGGAATGAAGCCCAACCGCAGCCGGCCAGCACCGGGTCCCCATCTTCGGGGGCCCGGGCGGCCGCTGCAGGTCATTCTTCTTCCGAGCGAAAAACTGTGCCGCAGTCGGATAAAGCCAGCCCGGCCGAGATCCATCAGACACTATCCCTGCTTCTGGCCCAGCTTACGCTGCGGCCGGCACATCGGGAACATCTGCGCTCACCAAAGCGCGGGCTGTCTGATGAACAAATCGAGTCGCTGGGCTTTAAGAGTACCCCGCCGCCCTTCTTATGCCGCTCTATCACGGATCGGCTGATCAAACAGGGATGCAGGGTACAGGGCGTACCCGGATTTTACCGGGACGTCAGCGGCCATTGGACAATGGCATTTTATAAGAAGACCTCCGGCATCCTGATCCCCGCCATCGGCTTTGACGGCCGGCTTCAGGGATTTCAGATCATGCTGGATGTACCGCTGAAACACAAGGATGACCCGCCGGAGAAACCGGGCGCCAAGTACATCTGGTTTTCCTCTTCCTCAAAGACAGACGGGACAGGCTCCGGCAGCCCGGTACATCTGATCGGTGACCCATCCGCCCGGGTGGTCTATGTGATCGAGGGGCTGCTGAAAGCAGATATTTCCCATTGTCTGACCGGGCGCACCTTTGCCGCGATTGCCGGGGCCAACAACACCAGCCCGCTGGACCCGTTGTTTGCCCTTCTGGCGCAAAACGGTACGGAGGAAATCATTGAAGCCCATGATATGGACAAGTACAACAATCAAATGACGATGGCCGGGGCGTCGAAAATTTACCTGACGGCCCGGAAGTATGGCATGAACTGCCGGAGGCTGACCTGGAATCCCAACTATAAGGGATTTGACGATTGGCAGCTGGCGCTTCGCCGGGAAAATCAACGGAGAAAGGAGATCGATAGACTTAGTTTTAAGGCGCAGTACCTCCGCGGCTTGTGTGAATTGGCGCATATTGAGGACTGCATCGAACTATGGCAGCACCTGGCTGAAAACAAAACCTGCCTGACGGAGTATCTTGGCTTGACCAGAGAGGAACATGAAACCTTCCTGCGGCAAGGCCGGGATGCCCTCGGCGCCCTGCTGGAACCCCAGCGGCGGAAACAGAGGTTTGTACTCTATCAGCTGGAACTGGACGAGCAGAAAGCCATCCCATTTGCTTTCAAGGAACTCGCGGCGTTACAAAAGGCCGGCTATGAACAGCCGCCTGCCGCCATGTACCGCATGGCCGGGTCTGGAGAAGTCTACTGCCCGGTGGAACAGAGCGACGCAGAGATTCTGAAGCGCCTGTTTGCAGACTGCCGGGAGGAACTGCCGGAGGGCTGCCACGGGCGGCCAATGGCGCTCTCTGATGTGGTAGAACTGGACCATTCTCCACGAAGGGTCTACTACTATGTCAATGGGGAGCATGAATTTCCGCAGGTCAAGTTTTCCCCCATGCTTGCCAAAAAGGACATCAAAGAAGGGACATAAAGAGGCTTCAATGGTTGTTGTAAATGAGACGAAGAGAGGGCAACTTCTGGCGCTTCTGGAGCAATGCGCCCATCTGAACGCTGATGTGCGGCCCCGCACGGATAAGGGATATTTTACGGTGACGGTTCCGCCGCCGTGGAATGGCCCGGCCAGGCAAAAAGCGCAGGAGATGCAGAACAGGATCAAGAAATGGTCGGAACAGTATCCCAATGTGATTTGTTACTGTTTCGACAGCTTCAGCACATTACTTTATGTGCTGTGACACAGGTAAACGATGGCATGGAACAGGGATTAACCTGCTCCATGCCATTTTTGTCAACAGAAAGGAGTTCATTATGGGATATTTTTCAGAAATGTCGCTGGATATGCAGGAAAGCCGCAAACCGTCTGCCGCCCCGCTCACCCGCGAGCGCGCCTTTGAGGAGGGGGAAAGCTTTGACGAGCTGCCGGTGCCGCCGGCTGACCGTCAGCCTGTACCGCCTGCTGAAGAACTGGCGCCGCAGCCTGCTTTTGAGGACGATGAAGATTTGAGCGAGGTCCCGGAAAAGCAGGGACAGCCTGACGAGGCAGGGACCCCCGCTGAAGAAACCGATGACGGGGACAATGCCGATGAGGGTCAGGCGGAGCCTGCCAAGGCAGATACCTCCAATACGGACGCTGACGAGGAAAAGCGCCGAGCCGAGCATGAGGCTGCCGAAGCCAAACGGAAGGCTGAGTGGGAGGCAAAACAGGCGGAAAAGAAGAAGGCCCTGCAGGAACAGATGGACCGCCTGGCTGCCATGAGTGACGATGAGGTGGTGGCTGCTTCCATGCAGCGGGTCAGCGGTGATGTGGAAAAGCTGACCCGGCGCAATATGAAGGAGTGCGTGTCAGAGTATATCCAGACCAAGTGCCTGGAAGATCCGGCCTTTGCCCGCCTCACCATGCACCCGAAGAAAACAATGGTTCACTGCTTCCAGTACATCAGCCGCAAGGCATGGGAGTACATCCAGGACGAATTGAAAGCAAACGGCATCCAGCCGGGCCAGGGCAGCCAGGGGTATGGCTGCGATATTCCGGATGACCTGTGCTATCAGTGGTCGGAGGACTATTTCCGCGATCCGGACGCCAAAGAGGACCAGGAGCAGGAAGAAAAGTTTGTCCCCCGCCCCTACTATGGCAAGTCTTCCGTGAAATCCTCCAAGAAAAAGAAAGCCGAGAAAAAGCCTGCCGAGAAGAAAAAGCCTGAGCCCAAGCCGGCGCCGGAAAAGAAGCCTGCTGCTGACGGCCAGATGTCCCTGATGGATTTTGGCATGGCAAAGGCCGGCTGAGGAGGCAGCGTATGATTGCGTATAAAGGTTTTCGGCCCGGCATGATCTGCATTGACTATCAGTTTCAGATGGGCCTCAATGTAACGGAAAAGGCCAACTGCCGCCAAAATGGATTCCATTGTGCGGAGGACCCGTTAGACTGCCTGAGCTATTACGGCGATGTAGACCATTCGGAATATTACATCGTCAACGCCGGCGGGGACATCGACGAGGACGAGGTGGATTCCAAGATCTCCTGCACCGAACTGACGGTCCTCAAGCGGCTGACGAAAGAAGAACTGTTTCTCCACGGCCTCGCCTTTATGGCAGACCACCCCAAGCGGAAGTGGAACAAGCATGTTCGGAAGGACAGGGCTGAAGCGCGGGGTGGCTATGCGGTCGTCCGCGGCGCCGACCCCATAGCCAAGGGCTGCCGGAAGGGTGATGTATTGGCCTTTGCCAAGGAGGACCCGGCCACCGGCAGCATCCAGCAGATCGTGGTGGCTACCATTGATGGAAAGACGCTCCTGCCGGATGTCTGGTATGGAGCGAATCTTGAGAAAAGGACGGTGAGTTAATTTGAAGAAATCCATGCTTCTGGCGATGCCGATGCTGACGGCATCGCCGGAGATGAAACAAGCAGCGATGGCGGACGAGCCCAAAAAGGAGACGACTTATTACGGCCATACCTATACTACCCGCACCTATTTCGCATATATGAATTGTCTGGTGCAGGATGGCATTCTGAAAGCCGCTTTTTTCCTGCCGGATCATCTGCGGCTGGATGGAAACAACCCTGTCTATGAGGTGTTTCTCGACAAGGAAAACCGCCAGTTTCTGACCTACGATCACTTGGAGAAAAAATGGCGGGACGCCAAATTAGACCGTTTGGAATGGCATGGCAGGAACTACTACGCTACCTGTTGGGTCAGCGAGGAAGATGCGGCCCTGGTTCAAGACTATTTTTCCGGCGAGCGCGGTGGCGCCCTCGGCATTCTCGATTTTCAACGGAATGTGCGGGATGAGCAGCTGGAGCGGCGCCACAAACGGATTACCGACCCGTGGGACCAGGATCTTGCCCAGGTGCCGGAGCTGCCCAAGGATTGGGCGCACTGGGCCGACAAGGTGGCCGTGCGCGAAAACTTTATCTTTTACCACTACAAACGCGGCGGAGCCAAAACCGGTTACTGCACCTTCTGCGGGAAGGAGGTGCCCATTTCCGGGCACCCCTACCACAACAAAGAGGGACGCTGTATCCGTTGCCGCCATCCTGTGGTGTTCAAGGCTTTGGGGCGCGCAGGCTATTTTCAAACAGATAAGTATTATGCTTATCTGGTCCAGCGGTGCAGGGATGGATTTGTCGTTCGGGAATTCCGGGCGGACAGAACCTACCGAAAGGATACCCTGCCGCACAGCGAGCCCTATTGGCATGAGTTCCGGCGTTCGATTTATGACCGCACCGGCGAAATCCGTTCCTATTACTGGGGGATGTACTGCCAGCGGGAAACACGCTGGATCGCGGGAAGCCCCTGCTATTACGCTTATTATGGTGATCAATCCGGCCGGGTATATGGAAAGACTTTGCCCAGCCTGGAGAAAAAAGAACTTCGTCAAACCGGCTTGGCCGAGTGGATACGAAGCCATCCGATCACTGATCCTGAAAAATACTTGGCAGTCTGGAAAAGGCTTCCCCAGATGGAGCAGATCTGGAAGGCTGGACTGCAGCGGCTGACAAAGGAGTGTTTCCATAACTGCGACAATGTGCGGAAGCTGGTGCTGAACCCCAGTGAGCCCGGGCTGATCCGCGCTCTGGGTCTGGATGCCTCAAAATTCCGCCGCCTGCGGCAGATGGATGGAGACACAGAAACTTTGGCCTGGCTGCAGCTTGAGAAGCGGACCGGACAGCGTATCACGGACGACATGCTGCGCTGGAGCAAAAAGGAACAGATCAGCGCCAAGGATCTGGTGTTTATCGCAGACCGAATGAGCCTGGTGCAGATCAAAAATTATCTGGAGCGGCAAAAAGAGTATTTTGATGGCAGCTGCCAGCAGGCGCTGACCACCTGGCAGGACTATCTTGCTATGGCGGAACGGCTGCACTATGACACCAGCGATGAGATCGTCTACCGTGTGCGAAAACTGCGCCAGCGGCACGATGAACTGGTCCTTCAGAGTGAAGCCGGGAGCCTGGAAGAGCAGGCGTCGAAAATGGCGGCGAAATATCCCCATGTTAATGCCATCTGCGTGGAACTGCAGGAAAAATATGCCTACAGCGATGACGACTACACGGTGCTTGCGCCCCAAGACATCTTTGAAATCATCAAGGAGGGGCGCATGCTTCATCACTGTGTCGGCAATGATGGCGCCGGCGAGCGGTACTATGACCGCATGGAACGCCGGGAAAGCTTCATCATGTTCCTGCGCCGGACGGAGGAACCTAACGATCCCTACTATACTCTGGAGATTGAACCAGATGGAACAGTTCGTCAGAAGCGCACTTTGTTTGACCGGCAGTATGAAGATATTGAACAGGCAACAGAATTCCTGATCAAATGGCAGAAGGTCATTGCGGCCCGCCTTACCGGCCGCGACCTGAAGCTGGCTGAACGGAGCCGTGAGCTGCGGAAAGAGGAATTTATCCAGATGCGAAAAGACCGTGTGATTATCCACACCGGGCATCTGGCTGGCCGTCTGCTGGCAGATGTGCTGCTGGCCGACTTAATGGAAAATACGGAAGTCATGCAGCCGCAGGCGTTACCTGCCGCCGCGTGAGACAGGTTCAATGGCCGGGCGTCCTTTGGGGCGTCCGGCCCACTTTTATAGAATGGAGGTCCCTGATGGGGAAAAAAGGATTTGAGTATGAGATACGCGGTTACAGATATGCGCCTGAGAGTTTCCATGCTTTTAAAGGGCTGCCGGGACAGAAAATGGAGCAGATCCCACTGTCAGATGAACAGCGCCGGAAAATGGGCTATCTCTGTATGACCCAAGGCGGTAAGGCTGGTGTAGCTTATGTAAAGCACATCGAACGGGAGCGGGAACGCAAGTGCCGTCTGTATATGACCTATGGCTTTCTGATCAAGGAAAATCCACACAGATATGTGTACTGTGCGGAGCTGCGATGCAGGGAAAGCGACCCACTGGCGGTGCGTCTGGATACCCTGCGTGCGTTCCGGGAACATCTGGCTCAGTATGGAGGCCGTATTGAACAGAGTGTGGAATGCGAACTGGATGGGAATTACCGCCCCGTCAAAGTACGGAAGAATTATGAGACTGCCGATTTGAACCGGCCGGTAGTGGTCTGGCTTTATACGGCATGAAAGGAGAACTCCATGAAACAGCTTGGAAATCTGGCTGTGGTCTGCGCCCAGCGCCCCGATGTGCTGATGCAGATTTATGGCAGCGAGGTAAGCGTTCATGTGGGAGAAGGGCCGGAACGGGCCGTCTTCTCCACAAAATGGGATGATGATGAGGCGATCCAGCACATCATCCGGGAACTGAATTTTGGGCGGTATGCTTCTGACCGCCAGCAGCGCAGGAAGGAGGGCGCCGCGTGATCAAAAATCTCAATCAGCTCAAGCGCACAATGCGGCCAGGCGTGCGTCTGGAAGTCACCGGCCACTGCCGGCCGGGGTGCATTGGGCAGCTGCGGGAGGTCACTTGGGTCAATACCCAGGGCTTTTATACCAAAACGCTCAATCCGCCCGATCCGAAGCTCAATGCGGCAAACGAGGGGCGCGGCGCCATCCTCTGGTGGGGAGCCGCGCGCACCTGGGAATTTGAAGATGGGGTGTGTAAGTCGTACACCCGTAGCGAACATACGGCGGAGACGCTGATTATGGCGTTCCGTGTTTTAGAAAAGGAGGCGGTCTGATGGACCAGAATTTGTTGATGAAGCAGCGGGAGCTGAACGACCGGCTCAACCGCTACCGGAATGAGTATTACAATCTCAACAGCCCAAGCGTCAGCGATGCGGTCTATGACCGATTGTTTGAGGAACTGCAGGACCTGGAAAGTGCAACGGGCGTCCAGATGTCAAATTCGCCCACCAATACCGTAGGATACCCGGCGGTCAGCAAACTGGAAAAAACAAATCACTCGATTCCGCTGCTGTCTCTGGAAAAAGTGAAGAATGCGGAGGATTTGTGCCGCTTTATGGGAGAGCATCAGGTGATGTTCATGCTCAAGTTGGACGGCCTTACCATCAAACTGACCTATGAAGGGGGCAAATTGGTGGAGGCAGCTACCCGGGGCGACGGTGATGTGGGCGAAATCGTGACCCACAACACCCGCGCTATTGGCGGCATCCCCGAGAATATCCAATATGAAGACCGCCTGGTGGTCACCGGCGAGGCGTTCATCCGCCCCAGCGATTTTGAACAGCTGAAGACCACTCTGGTGGACAGCGATGGGAAACCTTACAAGAACGGCCGCAATCTGGCGGCCGGCTCAGTGCGCCTGTTTGACGCCGGGACCTGCCTGGGACGGCGACTGATGTTCATGCCGTTCAATGTGCTGGAGGGCATGGAGGAATTGCCTCGCAAGTCGGAGCGCCTCAAGGCGCTGCGGCCGCTGGGCTTTCTGCCCTGCAAGTACATGGTCACCAAGCGCCCTTTGACGCAGAAGGAAACCGAGGACGGTATCCGTCAGCTCAAGGAGTATGCGGCGGACGCTGATATTCCCATTGACGGTATCGTTATTACTTACAACGACATCGCGCTGTCCAAAAGCTGCGGGCGCACGGGCCATCACTACAAGGACGGCCTTGCCTTCAAATTTGAGGATGATTTGTTCCAGACAAAGCTCCAGACGATTGAATGGACGCCCGGCCGCACCGGCGAGATTGCCCCGGTTGCCATTTTTGAGCCGGTGGAGATCGACGGATGCGAAGTGTCCAGAGCCAGCCTGCACAACCTGTCCTTCATTGAGGATCTGGAATTGGCGCCGGGCTGCCGTATCCTGGTGAGCAAGCGAAACATGATCATTCCCCATGTGGAGGAAAACCTGGACCGGGACAATTTTTCTATGGATGCCGTGATCCCGCACCAGTGCCCCTGCTGCGGAGAGCCGACCAGAATCCACGAAACCAGTGGCCGCGGTGAAAACGGCGAGGAACGGGTCATCAAGACCCTGTTCTGCGACAACGCCGCCTGCGAGACCCGACGCCTTAAACAGTTCGTCCATTTTGTGAGCAAAAAGGCCATGAACATTGAAGGACTGTCGGAAGGAACGCTGGAAAAGCTGATTGGCCGCGGCTGGATACACAGCTATCTGGACATTTACCGCCTGGATCAACATAGGAATGAGATCATTCAGATGGACGGTTTCGGTGAAAAGTCCTGGCAGCGTCTTTGGGACGCCATCCAGCAGAGCCGCAGCACGACATTCGAGCGGTATGTTATCGCTATGGACATCCCGATGGTCGGCAATACCGCCAGCGAGGTCCTTTGCCGGGAATTTCATGGCAGTCTGGACGAATTCCGGGATGCCGTCTATGGGGGCTATGACTTCCGACAGCTTCCGGACTTTGGAGAGACGCTGCACAACAACATTCAAGAATGGTTTAACAAGGAAGAAAATTTCTGTATTTGGGAGGAATTGCAGATAATGATGAACATTCAGAAACCGGTGGAGGCCGACAACCAGACTATCAACAGGGGCAATTCTTTTTCCGGAAAGACCATTGTGGTCACGGGAAAGGTCGAGCCTTACACCCGCGACGAGATGAACAGCCTGATCGCCTCATTGGGGGCAGTGGCCGGCAGTTCGGTGACCCGCAAGACCGATTATCTGGTCTGCGGCGAGAAAGCCGGCAGCAAGCTGTCCAAGGCGCGGGAACTGGATATCCCGGTGCTGACGCCGGAGGAATTTTTCCGCATGGCCGGTGTGGCTTAACCAGTCGGTTCATCAGAGTTTGACAATGGGGAGAGGGCGGTCTGCGCCCTCTCCCTATATTTTTATGGAGGAACACCATATGGAAAGAAAGTATTTCATCCCTGTTGTCAATCGCGTTTATACCAACCGCAATAATAAACAGTACCGCTGCACCGGCTTTGTGGAGGGCAGCTGCCCGTGGGAAACGGTAGCCTATTTCACAAGGCTGTCCGACGGCTGGAGCCTGACTGCGCATGGACCGCAAATCTACGAAGATGGGACGATTGAATGGAACTATTCTACCGGCGGGCATTGGCCGCAGTGAAAAGGAGGGAAATATTGTGACCCAAGAAATTATACCTGCATACAGCACCTTCCAGAAGGACATAGATCTTACGCTGTATCACGCCTTTGCTGAATTGGTCGTACAGACAGCCCAGGACGGTGAGGCGAGAATCCTTTACCGTCAGCTGGAAGCGAGACAAATCTGGCAGGAAGATCAGAATGTTTCCAGCTATTTTGAAGCTTACAGCCTGCGCTATCCCGGCGAAGTGCTGGAACGCTTCGAGGAAAAACTGGGGCCAGACATACGCATCCTGCGCGCGCTGGCGCTGGCCCTGGGCTACACCCGCCGATGCCAGGCCGACACAATGTTTGTGGGCAATCAGCGGAACGATTTTATTCAAAAACTTCGCAGGACCGCCGGGACGGATGTTTACCTGCAAGGCGCGCTCTATCTGCTGGAAACCGACGCTCTCCGGCGCCGCACGCGGCTGGATGAACTGGCCGCCAGGGAATACGCCAGGACGGAGGAGGCTCTGTTTGTGCTCTCCCTGTTTGATGATCCGGAGACCGGCTATCAGGCCATGCGGCCGCAGCTGACGCGGCTGTTTGGACCAGAAAGGACGATTTCTATGGCACGGGATTTTGGCGTGCTGGAATGGTTCATCCGTTTCTACGCTGAAGAGGCAAAACGCTATCGGGGAAAAAACGATCTGGTATTGCGGACGCTGATGAAGCTGCCCTACATGAACATGAAGCCGGACAGCCGGGAATTTTCGGTTTTGCATACTGCCGGGTACAGCATGGAAGAGATCACAATGGCAAATTCCCTGGCGGTGTGGGCCGACCGGATACCGGACCGGCTCTCATCCAAAGGCATTGTGGCGGAAAAGATCGCGGTGGCCTGCGTCCGAATGCTGCTGAACGGCCCGGATGGACAGCCGGAAGAGATCTATGCGTACATCAGCTGGCTGTTCCAGGTTTACAAGAAATTTGAGGTCAGGTACGAGGGATATCAGGATCTCTGGGCAGCCATCCAGACGGGGCTTGCACCCACAGCACCCCAGACTATCCTCTGGATGAATCAAACAATTAAAAGACAGTTCCCTTATCGCTTCGATGTCTTCGACCCGCGATACGACATTCTGGCAAACGAGCTGAGTAATGAGGAATATGCGGAACTGTTTACCGTGCAGATGCTCCGTTCCCGTGCGGCGATCCCGCTGCGGCGCTGGCTCACGCGGTATCAGGCCCTGACTGGTGTGGAGTATATTGAGTATTTTAACAAGCGCCATTGGCTTACGCTTCGCAGCTTTGTTTTGCTGGTGGAGCGAAAGGAGATCAATTTGTGGCAGTTTTTTGAGCAGCACAAGGGGGACGGGGCTCGTGCCCATCCTCTGGAGCTTTTAGAGGAATATGCGCTGAAAATCTCCAGCTGGCGGTGCTTTCGGTTCGCGCAAAAGCTGTTCAGTCAGTACACCTTCTCCCAGCTACAGGAAATTTTCGGAGATAACTTTTATTTCCACCAGAAGTTTGTCAAGAAGGAAAGCTATTATAACAAAAAAGTCCAATTGTTCTCTATGGTCCGGCCGTTCCTGACAGCGGAGCAGCACCGCCAGCTTTATGACTGGATCGATGCCTCGCTCTTTCAGACAGAGCCGGAATACTATGATTCGTTTGTCCTCTGTGCCCTGAAGGCCCCGGTGATCCAGCGCATCTATGACAAACCGCTGCTGGCGTCTGTGCTGCGGCAGCTTCTGACACACGATGCCTGCAGTGGCTACGAAGTAAATCAGTTAAAGGAGCGGTTCTATTCCAAGGAAGAAATGGAGGCCGACCGAAAAGCCACCGCCGAACAGGAAGAACAGGAAAAGGAACGCCAGTGGCAGCAGCAGGTCATGAAATGTCAGGAGAAACTGGCAAGTTGCTATAATGGCAGCGCGGAATCCCTGATCCAGTTCATGCACGGATATCATTTTGGTGAGATCAGGAAAGCTGCGCTGGGTATGGTCTATGAAAAATTGCTGGAATGGCCGGCAGGCTGCGCTCAGACCCTTGAGGCGGCGGAAATGTGGAAATTTTTTGAGCTATGCGGGAGTCTTGTGATGTATGAGCCTCGGCCGCGTGGAGAGATATTGACAATGGTGCAAACCATCGTAGGAGGTGAAGCAGCATGACAAACACATTGAAGCATTTAGCCCTGCTCGCCCGCATGGAGAGCAGTGGCCTGAAACTGGGATTGACGGGAAAATTCCCGGAGGATGCCCTGGACCAGACCTGCGAGCGGGTGGAAACTTTTCAATTACAGAACAGGCTCCGCACCGGAAATGACAATACGCAAATTCAAAAGGAACTTGTACGGACGCCGGAATTTGCGGCGCTCTACCATGCGCTGTGCAATGATGGGGTGGATGACCGGTCGATCACAAGTATGCTCCAGTCGGCTGTAGCCTGCGATGAGCAGTTGACGCAGTATCCCAAAGAACAGGTGCTGGCGGCAGCGGGAACGGATATCCCTTTGTCCCTACGATTTTATTACATGAAATTCTACCTGCCGTTTATCAAGTATGAGGAAGAAGGAGAGGCCATCATTGACAACATCAATGCCTTCCCGGCCACAGAACGGGAGGAATTATCCGCATTGACGGACGCACAGAAGAACATGATGCGGCAGCCGTTTCTCGGCCCGTACCTGTTCAACTGGAACAACAATACGCGCGAGGCGCTGGAGTTGCTGGAACAGAACAAGCCCCTTCAGCGGGTCCTGACACTGCTCTACCGGCAGGGGGTGGCGCTTGATCTGAACGCGGCACGGCTCAAAGACCTTTGCTGGGTAGAGACGGCCGATGTGATGAAATTCCGCCGCCTGCTGGCCGCCTTTGAATATGATACCGAAGACCTCAATGCCTTTTTTGAGCGGTGGCTGGAAAATCACGCGGGGCAGTATGACCTTAACTGGTTTATCTCGCACACAGCGCCGCTGGACAAAGGACAGCGGCAGGAGATCCTGCGAAATGACCTGAGCTATCTCAATGCCCTGTACTCCGGGAGGCTCCATCTGGATTTCAGCTCTATCCGGCGCCATCAATTCCCCATCCTCACTTATGCAGTGCGGCATGGGAAGAAGCATTTTCTGGATCTGGTGAGCGAGCACAGCGAACTGTTCCTTTCGCTGGGACGGTATGCGCTGCTGTTTGAGGATAAGTTCTGTGAACACTGCAACCTCAACAGCCTCACAGCCAGGAACCTGCAGGCGTGCGATACAGTAGAACGCGGCAGCAGCCATTTTGACCTGCTGGAAGACGGCAGGCAGTACACCTTTGAAGAGATGTGGCTGCTGTGGCAGCAGGATGAAATCTATGTCCGGCTCTACGCCATGCTGACGCCCCTTTCCGTGGACAGACGGCTGCTCACTTTGCGCCAGCTATTGAAGCATGGGCTGGTCAGCCACCACATGGAAGACCAGGAACTGGAACAGCTTGCCCGGTGTTTGCTGGAAAAGCCGTTCAGTGAGTGGTATCGAGGCACTTTTGGACACATCCGCGGTCTGACCCGGAGGACGGCCATGTGGCTGCTGCGGAAATATGAGCAGCTGCAGGTATTTATCCCGGAGATGCAGTCCGAGGCGGACGCGATCTTTGCGCTCAACAACGGGGCGGCGATTGCCGGACAGAAAAACTGGACGCAGGTTCGTGCCGCTGTTTTGACGATGGATCGGGACTGGCTTGACCTGAAAGAAAGGTTTTCCATTACCGATGAATTTGTGGAGCAGCACAGGGAGCCGGTCACCAATTTCCTGCTGCGCGGCGGCAGTGCGATGGTGCGTGCTCTGTACGGCTACCTGCAGGGTGACGATAAGGCTATCGAGGCCCTGAGAAGGATCGTACAGGCCGAACTGATGGGCCAATTCTATGCGTTGAAATATTTTGCCGATGACCTGCGGCGGGAGATCCGTTATCCCATCAGCGAGGTGCAGGAGGCAGCATGGAAACCCAATCTCACGCTGAAGCGGGGAACATTTTCTGCGGAAGAAGCGGATGATTTCTACTTTACGATGAGGCTGGGAGAATTGCCCCGCACCACATGCCTTTCCTGCTGGGACGGAAACCAGAGGGACTGCCTGCTGGCAGCCTTCGATTCCAACAAGAAGATGATCTTGATTCGGAAAGGTGAAGACATTGTGGGCCGCGCCTGCATCCGGCTGACAAAAGGGGCGTTCCAACGACCTGCGGACTTTAATTTTTCTTTTGCTGATCTGGCTCAAGTGCAGTCGGCGGATAAAAAGCGCGCTGCTGACGAAATGCTGGTTCTGTTTTTGGAGCGCATCTATACTTCCAGATTGAACGATGAAGAAGTGAAAACCGCAATGAAGCTGGCCGTTTCCCTGGTGACGCAGAAAGCGGCGGCCATCGGCGCCGTCGCTGTGCTGGCGCGGCGCTATCTGGGCTGCTATGACCGCGATCAGTATGTTGGCAGCCACTTCTATGTGTATATCTCAAAATCCAAAAACGGACAGCAGTATCTGGATTCAATGGGAGGCGCCGCGGTGACTTCCCACAAAGAGCAATATACGGGGGCTGTTTTCCTCGTAGAACAGGCGGCGATGCGCACGGCAGCGCCGCAGAAGGAGGATGAATTTTATGAATGACCGTACTCTGGTAAAATTACGATGCAATAAGGAAATGTTGGATATTCGGACTGTATCCTGGACCCGAAAATCCCCCTACAGTTTTTCCATTTTGAGAAGCGAACTCCAGCAACTGGAGCAACGGCCACAAAACCGGCTGATTTCCGGTGACTGCGGTTCCTTTGCCGTCCTGCGGCTGACGCAGAGGCCAGGTGACATGAAGATGCTGGAGATCCGGTTCACCTGGCTTCAGGAGATCGGCGCCGGTAAAGTACACGGCTGGCAGGAGAATATTCGGCTGCCCTATGAGCCGTTCCATGTCTTTGTGGAAAATGGAGAGGATATGGATGGCGCAGAGTGGCACCACCTTTCCGTCCCGGAAATGCTCATGCCTCGTTATGAGTTCCACAGCCGGAAAAATCTCCATGAGGTTGCCCGGCGGCCTGTTCTGCGGCGCAAGCTGGGACGAGTCCTGGGGCGGCATTTCCAGTGGCGTGGAACAGAAAAGATCGTCATTTATGATGACGGCCAGCCTTACAGCTTCTTTTTTGAAGAATACACGCCTTATGGCAGAGGAATTTGCGGCGGCATCATCCTGCATGGCGCCGAGGACTTGGCAAAGGCTCAGTACAGCGTACATACCTAAACAGTACGCTGATTTCGTGTAACAAACGCAGCGCCGCCGGGCAGAGGGATTTTCCTTCTGCCCGGCGGTTTTCTTATGGATGGGATTCGACTTCCTGCTCTTATGCTATATCGGCCAGATATTTTGCTTGTTGGGGCATATCCCACCTATTTCTCTTCGTGTTCACAATTTCCATGTTTCAAAAAGTTGCTTTCGCTGATACAATTAAAGAAATAGCTGATTATGCGTTAAAAAGCAACGCCGCAATGGTTCGTTGCGGCGGTTCCCGCTTGTGTTGGTAGAAATAGGGCGTCTTATTTGCTATGATTTTCTCAAATCAAATAGCAGGAGGAAACAAAAATATGACCCTCGGAGAGAAAATACAAAAATTGAGAAAGCAGCGAGGACTTTCACAAGAGGCACTCGCTGAAAAGGTAACAGTTACACGACAGACGATTTCAAAATGGGAATTGGGACAATCGACCCCTGATTTGGATTTTATAGCCCAGCTCAGCGACATTTTCAATGTGTCCTCTGATTATCTTATTAAAGATGAAATGACCGAGCCGGATGAGTTACCATATAAGAAGCGCAATTATCGTTTGTCTGAAAGAGGCAAGCGCATTATTTTGGTAATCGTTTCTGCTGCAGCATTGATTGCTGGCTGTGTATGCCTGATCTGCGACTACTTTACTTCGGACAGGTTATCATGGTCATTGATTGTCGCTGTTTCCATCATCGCTGCATGGCTTATATTACTTCCAAGTCTGATTTCCAGAACAAAGATCGTTTTGAAAACCTTAGTTGTAATCAGTGCTATCCCTATTCCACTATTGGCAATATTGTCCTTGCTTTTGCAAAAGTCAGTTATATTCACGCTGGGCATTTGCATAACGCTAATTGCGATTGCTGCAATCTGGGTAATATATGGAATTTTCCGCAAGTGCAAGAAAAATATGTGGAGAGCATTTGGTTTTGCCCTGTTGGTTTTGATCCCAGTGCCGATTGCGATTACCCATATTTCAGATTATTTTTTGCCACAAGTCCAGTTCGATTTTACATCTGACATATTCAACAGCGGGATTACCCTTGCACTTTCTCTTGTGTGCTTTGGGGTAGATTATTTGCTTTATCATAGGAAAGGGGATGCAGCAGACGAACAATGAAAACAGTTCTTTTACATGGATTAGGACAAACTGCACAAGACTGGAAAGAGGTAGTCTGTCAACTTTCAACTTCCAATGTTGAATGCCCGGAGCTTTTTTCTTCAACAGGAGATGAAATATCCTATTTCCGGATTTTGGCTGACTTGGAACGGCAGTATTCTAACGCTACAGAGCCGCTTCGTATCTGTGGCCTATCGTTTGGGGCACTGCTCGCCCTCGATTTTACTATTCGTCATGGGAATAAAGTAGATTCATTGATTTTAATCGGCGCACAATATAAAGTACCAACATTACTGATTGATTTTCAAAATTTCTTGTTCCGCTGCATGCCCAACAAGAGTTTTGAGAACATGGGACTATCAAAAAGGGATACGATTAAGCTATCCCACTCTATGCGGTCTTTGGATTTTACCTCACAATTAAACGGAATTACTTGCCCTGTCACTATTTTGTGCGGTGAAAAAGATAGTGCCAACCTAAAAGCATCGAAAAAGTTAAATGGACTACTTCCCCAAGCAACTTTGCAAATCATCCCCGGCGCAGGCCATGAGATTAGCAAAGATGCGCCAGAAGCTATTGCTACCATACTTAATAATTATACTGTTTAAGGAACCTGCACTGACCTATGATAAAGCATCGCCGCCCCGGTAGAGCCGAGGCGGCGCTGTTTTGCTATTCTGGTGTGAAACGGTAGCCATGGCCCCGCACCGTTTCGATGATGTCGGCGCCAAGCTTGCGCCGGAGCTTATAGACCATGCTGGAGATCCCCGTCCAGCCGGCGTCATAGGAGTCCGCCGCAACAGCCTCATAAATCTGGCGGGCAGTGAACACCTGCCCCGGCCGGCGGGTCAACAGGAGCAGAATATCAAACTCCATTGGCGTCAGCTCCACCGTCTGGCCGGACTGCCATACCAGCCTGCGCTGCGGGTCGATTTGCAGAGAGCCAAAGAGCAGTGGTGTGTCTGTGGAGGCGGCCACCGTGGAGAAGTCTGCGACAGAAGCAAGGGCCGTCACAGTATTCGCAAAGATGGCGTCCTCGCCGTCGCTGAAGGATAAAATTATAAACTTCCCAAGTGGATCACCTCCAATCGTATAGAAAGAAGAAGCAAGTTATGTGGTGCTTATTTTTCCAATGTTATCGGAATTATTTCTTTTCTCATAGCCTGAGAGGTAATAAACACATACAAGAGATAAATAAGTGTAAAAATCAGTAAAGCACTCAAAACCACAAGTGCTATCAATGCGGTCAGATTATCAAATACAGGCGCATTATAAGAAGCTATAAAAAGCGTATGGCTCATTGCTTTTAGTAAGCAACTACCGATGACTAATGCAGGAATAAGAGGCAATGCGAAGTAAAGAAATATATGCTCTCTCAACATCTTTTCAAGAACAACCACTTCATTTCCCAGTGTTCGCATTACATCATATTGACGCTTTATTGTTTTAACTTCCGTCAAAAGCTGGACAGCGAGTATTACAATGCTAATTATGCCGATAACCAACGACAAGTAGCACAATGGCAAAATGATTAAAATGGCTTGACTGGTAGGCGTACTTGCCAATTTGCCCGTGTAGTAATAGTCTCCTTTGTCGAGGATCTTTGTTGTGTATCCGTTTTCCCCAGAAGCAACCACATTGGAATTCAATGGCCTGACTTGTGAAAACGCGTTTTCCAATTCAGACATATCAATCACTGCTTCGGATTGAACAACATAGAGGCTGTATATGGCCTCCATATTTTCGATATAGTGATCCGGGACAACGATTACAAAATCTTGGCCGTTGCCATATCCACCATACTGTGAGAACGCCTCGGTAAAAATATCCTTGCAAACCAGAGATCCTTTTTCAATCTGCAAATTTGTAAATGTATCTTTCAGATATGGCAGACAATGAATGATGTATTGTTCTTCTGACAATGGGATTTGAGGCAGGCCCAACATTGCCCGTAAATTACAATAATCACTATATTTCATAAAGGTATCATATTGGTTTTCTGCAATAACATAGTCATTGACCGATACGGTTTTGCCTGCCCTGTTCCAGTATTCTATTAAGACACGATTTCTAATGTCAGTAAATTGTGTGCTTTTATCTGTATATAAGCAATAGGAATATTGGTCGTCTACATCAATGCGTTCATTCAGGAATGAGGAATATTGGTTATAATCACCGCCCTCACCTGCATGAACAATCGCAAGATCGAATGGCTGCATAACAACTGCTTTCTCCATGACCTGATAAAAAGCATTTGTCATACCGATACAAACGATGGTGCAGGTGAATAAAATTGAGATAACACCCAATGAGAAACTCATTTTGTTGGATTTTGAAAGGAACATTCGTAAGGTAACTAAACGACTTCCTTTGTATTTCCAATTCCGAGATTTATTGAACATTTCGTGTATGATATAAATAAATCCTCGAAAGAAGCACAACAGCCCTAATATTGCCGAAACTGCACCTGCGGTAATGCTTGCCACGGTCTGTTTTGTTCCCGCAAACGAATAGAAACTTACAATGAGCATTACCACGGAAATCAGCAAAAAGATGAACCCAGTTTTAGATTGATGTTCACGAACACTACTGTTATTCCGACTGTAATTCAACAGATCTATCAATTTAACCTTTTGTACTTTTCTATTCGTCTTAACCAGTGCGATGATATAGACAATGCAAAATTCGATACAAGTCAGGCCAACCGCTTTTACAGAAAGAAGATCTAATAACGCTTCTTGAAAGTGGAATAAGTTTGAAACAAAACTTTCTAATATTTTAGAAACTAAAATTCCAAAGCCAAACCCCACGATGATGGCCGCAAGGCCCAAAAAAGCATTTTCCCGAAATATTATTTTGCAAATATCGCTTTTTTCAACACCCAATACCATATAGGTGCTAATCTCCTTGCTGCGACGCTGCAAGATGAAGTCCATCATGTAGCTGATAAACCACCCAAGCGCAAATACAACGACGGCAGAAAAAAGGGTGGCAATCACGCCAATGTCACCGTTTCCACTTTCAGCAAATAAACGAAAAAGCTGCTGCATAGTGCGAGAAACAATAAGAGAATTGAACGCATACATAAGGCCAACAACGCCGACAAGGGAAAACCAAAAAATTTTGTACTCACTTAACTGCCGTTTCATATTTCGATGCGAAAGACTTGCCAGCATAATTTCAATTCCCTCCCATCATGGTGAGGACATCCAAAATCTTGTTAAAGAAAGTCCTGCGAGAATCGCTACCTTTGCGAATTTCCGTGAAAATCATGCCGTCGCGCAAAAAGAGAATACGATTTGCGTAACTTGCAGAAAAGGCATCATGCGTCACCATTAGTATGGTCGCCCCCAGCATTTCATTGATACTCTGGATAGTGGAGAGCAGCATTTGAGATGAATGGCTGTCCAGTGCGCCGGTGGGTTCATCCGCCAGAATCAACCTGGGGGCGTTGATGATGGCTCTGGCACAAGCGCACCGCTGCTTCTGGCCGCCGGACACCTGATAAGGGTATTTATCCAGAATATCCGTGATGTTCAGTTTTTCAGCCATCTCCCGCACCTGCCCGTCGATCTTGCCTGCAGGAACTTTGTTGATAGTCAGCGTCAGAGCGATGTTTTCTGAGATGGTCAGAGTGTCCAGCAGGTTAAAGTCCTGAAACACAAAGCCCAAGTTTTCCCGACGAAACCGGGCAATCTGTTTTTCATTTATCTCTGTCACATCAGTTCCATCCAAATAGATATGTCCTGCGCTGACCGTATCGATGGTGGAAATGCAGTTGAGCAGGGTGGTCTTGCCGGAGCCGGATGCGCCCATAATTCCTACAAATTCCCCTTCTTGAACGGAAAAGCTGATGTCTTGAATCGCCTTTGTGACATTCCCGCCATTCCCGTAATATTTCTGGATGTGTTCCAGCTTCAAAACTTCTTTCATAGTATTATCACCTCTGCTCCTATTGTAAAATAATACGAGCGCCGTTTGTATCAAGTTTTCTTACAAAGTTCTAACAGAAATGTAAGAAGTGCAGAGCCTATCAGCCCTGCACCCCGGTCACAAAATCGTTGATGTGGAAGGAAAGCAAAATGGTAGTCCCTTTTCCTTCGGAATTTGCAGAAATACCTATTCCCAGCTTTTCGCATAGTCGCTTGCATAGGTACAAACCAATTCCGGTAGACTGATGAACAATACGCCCATTCTGACCGGTAAAACCTTTTTCAAAGATGCGCGGCAGGTCAGCGGGAGAAATCCCGATCCCATTGTCCTCCACCATAAGAACCACCTGATCCTGCTGCCTGCAGGCGGAAAAGCGGAGAACCGGCTGCCCGGCCCGGTACTTGACCGCATTGGCAATCAGTTGGTTTAGGATGAATCGCACCCATTTTTCATCAGAATAAACCGTATCCTGTATTTCCTCAACTTCCAGACGCATACCACTTTGGAGCAACAAGTATTTGTTGTCCGCAATTGCCTGATGCACTATTTGGGTCAGAGCTATTTCACGAACGGAATAATCCTTCTCGGTATATTCGCTGCGGGCGAAATAAAGCGCCTGTTCTATAAAACGGTTAGTCTTTTCGAGTTCCAACAACAGTTCCTTTGTCCAGTCTGTCCGATGGTTTTCACACAGCAGCTTCATGGCAGTGATGGGTGTTTTAATCTCGTGTATCCACTGCTCGATGTACCCTTTGTATTCAAGGCGCTCCCGCTTAACTTCACTGATCTGCTCCAGCATAGATTTCCCGGCCATTTTCAACAGCCGATAGTAGACCTGATCTTCCGCCTGCTCCGGCAACTCCATTACTTCGGAAATGAGATAGCGTTCAGAAAGCTGTCCGGCCATGTCTAGAAGCTGCCGCATTTGCCGGTTCCGTTTCCAGTAAGTAAGCAACAAACCTGCCAGCAGAACCAACGCCCACACCACCAAAATCAGCAGCACCGCCGAGATGGAAATATCACATACCAGCAGAAACACAGTGAGCGCCACCATGCAAATCAGGTTAGTCAGCAGAAATGGAATTCGATTTTTCCAATATCGTCTACGGTTCATATCGTGTACCCCTGCCGGTGCTTCGTCTTGATGAAATCAGTCAGGCCGATGCCCGCCAGCTTCTCTCGGATACGGTTGATGTTAACACTCAGCGCATTGTCATCCACATAGAGCTGGTTATCCCATAAAAATTCCACCAAATCCCCACGGGAGCAAATTTTCCCTGCGTTTTTGAACAGATAATAGAGGATTTTCAGTTCATTCTTGGTCAGCTCCACACTCTGACCATCATAGTCCAGACTGCTGGCTTCCAAGTGCAGCACTGCACCTCCATAAGCCATTTTCTCACTCTGCAACACTGGATACGCGCGTTTAAGTAGAGAAGCAATTTTCGCCAGCAGGATTGCTGTGTGATAGGGCTTTGTAATGAAGGCATCCCCGCCCAGCATAATGCTGTTGAGTTCATCCATGTCCGTGTTGCTGCTGGTGACAAAAATAATCGGCAAATCAGAGAAGGTCCGGATCTGTGAGCAAATATCGAAGCCGCTGTTTCCTGGAAGCTTTATATCCAGCAGAACCAAATGGGGGGCAAAAGTTTTTACCTGCTCGATCACTTTGGAAAAGTCTGAAACCACACCAACCTCATAGCCGTTGCCGGATAGCAGATTTTTTAATTGCGTTTGTATAGTAAGATCATCTTCGATAATGAGTATCCTTTGTTTCACAAGGTCACCTCCACCTCCACATATCTTTTATTATACCTGATAAAGAAGGGTTTCTCAATCCACATTGCAGGTACAAGAAATGCAAAAAGTTTCTTAATTGGCTAAACGATGAAGGGAAAAGAAGGCACAGCAGCGCCGCCCCGGATCTTCCAGGGCGGCGCTGTTCTACTATTCTGGTGTGAAGCGGTAGCCATGCCACACGACAAAACATAGGCTTCAAAAAATATGCCTTCGCCTGTTGAGAAAGGCGTCATCCAGGCGTAAAGGATATGTATAAAGTAAAAAAGGAGGCATTCACCTATGTTAATTGGTGTCGATCATGGCAATAAACAAATCAAGACGGTTCACTGCACCCCGTTCGTTTCCGGCCTGCAGCAGAGCATGACCCGGCCGTTCGGGCCGAGCCTGCAATACGGCGGCAACTACTATACGCTCTCCAATGAGCGTATTCCCTACCGCAAGGACAAAACTGGGGATGACCGCTTCTTTACCCTGACCCTGATTGCGATTGCGGAGGAATTGACGGCCCGGGGCGTTGACGAGAAAGAATTGTACCACATCCAGCTGCCGGTGGGGTTGCCGCCGGCCCACTTCGGCGCCCAGGTAGAAAAGTTCACTGCCTATTTCCAGAAGAAAGGGATCGTAGAATTCCAGTACCGGGACAAGCATTACGCCATCAGCATTGATGATGTGGCCTGCTATCCCCAGGCATACGCGGCGGCGGCCACCATGCTCCACACGCTGATGAATGAGGCAAAGGCGGTAGTAGTGGACATTGGCGGCTTCACGGCAGACTATCTGCTGATGAAAAATGGAAAAGCCGACCTCAGCTCCTGTGATTCGCTGGAAAACGGCGTGATCCTGCTTTACAATAAGATCAGGTCCAGGGGCAACGCGGAATTGGATCTGCTGCTGGATGAGGGAGATGTGGACGCCATTCTCACCGGCAAGCAGACGCAGTACCCGCCGTCGGTGGTTCATCTGGTGGAGCAGCTGGCGCAGGAGTTCGTCAACGACCTGTTCAGCACCCTACGGGAGCGGATGCTGGATTTGCGCTACTGCACGGTGGTCTTTGTGGGCGGCGGCGCCATCCTGCTGCGTCGGCAGATTGAGGCGTCCGGAAAAGTGGGAAAGCCGTTGTTCGTCTCGAATATCAATGCCAATGCAGCCGGCTATGAGTATCTGTACCGCCTTGAAGCTGCGGGCAGGTGATGACTATGGCGGCCAAGAAAGAACGAGGGCGCTTTTCTCTGCGGTTCAATATCGGTGACCCGATCCATCTGGCAACTGTCGAACTGCTGGAAAAGCAGCCTGACCACGGGAAAGCACAGTATATCGCCAATGCAGTCGTTTTCTACAATACTCACTTTGCAGATGATCCCCAACCATTGAGAGCAGCGGCACCGCCCCCGGCCATAGACCGGGCCGCTATTGAGGCCATTGTGCGGGAGATCTTGCGCCAGGAGGCAAGGGACTCTGGAAAGCCTGCCGGCGCCCCGGCCGCCTGCCCGGCTGCAGAAACAACAACGGCCCCGGCGCCGCAGGAGCGGACGCCGGAGCCGGAATATGCGCCAGAGCTGGGAGAGGCAGCGGAGACAGATGCTGCGATCCTCGGCCTGATCTCCAGCACAATGGAGGCTTTTCGCCAGGGGAGATGATATAAAAAGAGGTATGAGGGCTGCATTGCCGCTGGCGCTCATACCTCTTTTTCTTCCTGTATAGCCGCGATAAAGTTGTCGATAATATTTTCTAAATGCCGGTATTGGCAGGGGGTCAACGATGAGACCTTTTGATTGAGCAGGCGTGTGTCGCCTTCCATGACCTGACCGCGCAGCAGATAGTCTGTGCTGATGTCAAGCGCATCGCAGATCTTCAGCATCGTTTCAGGCCTCATGGCTTTTGTGCCCAGCTCCGCAGTCGAAACGGTCTGGGGCGTGACATGCGCCATCTTGGCCAGAGCCTCTTGTGTCAATTTTAGTTGTTTGCGCCGGTCCAGTATCCGCTGGCCCATTTCTTTCAAAAGTTCGCCCATTCGCAACCCTCCATGCTATAGCTATATTTTATCCGCTATAACATAAAAAATTAAGCGGCCATAGTTGAACTTACTCAGCCATAGCAAGTATAATGGGCTATATTGAGAAAAAAGTTTCTGGAGGAGATGAGATGTCCAAGCTTTACTCGTGCGCGATTACCAGTCAACGGCCTACGCGGTTCAAGTTTAAGTACCAGGAATATATGACTTCGTGCAAGCGCCTGAAGAAGCGGCTGCACGATGTTTTTGTGGAACTGTACCGGCGCGGTGTGCGCCGGTTCTATGTTGGTGGGGCCCTTGGCGTCGATCTATGGGCCGGCGAGATTCTGCTGGAAATGGGCCGGCAGGAAGAGTACCAGGGGCTGGAGATCGTGCTGGTCTACCCGTTCCCGGGCCATGACGAGCGATGGGACCCGAAGAGCCGGGAACGGCTGCGCCATCTGAAGGAAAACTGTGACCAGTTTGTAATGGGCAGCAAAGTTGTGGGGGCCCAGGGGTATCGGGAGCGTACTGCCTACATGGTAGAACACGCTGATTGCCTGGTGGCTGTGTGTGATGATGAGCCTGCTGGCCCGAGCGGCGTGGAGGCGGCGCTGCGGATGGCAGAGGTGAGGAAACTGCCGGTGGTGTTGATCAATCCAGATACGGGGAAAATCAAAATAAAGCCATAAGCAAATATTGAAATTGCATATTTAAGTAACCAGAGATATAATTAGTTATAGCAAACTCATGGAATATATATAAGCAGGAGGGGGATGAAAATGTCCGATATGCCCCAAAACACAGGAGCCTTTCATAACATTTACGAAACTACGCTTGAACCAGACACAACAAAATCAATGCTGCATGAAGGGGGCGAATCAGGAGAAGGCTTTATGCAGCGTTTTGAAGTCGCACCAGGCATTCAAATTACCTATAACGATTTGAAAATGGACTCTTGTTTCCGTCCCATCCGATTTGAAAAAGATTTCCTGCAGATCAATCACTGCCTGGAAGGTTGCTATGAGTGCGAATTAGATGGAGGCGCAGTCAGTTTTCTGGGGGAAGGTGACCTTTGCGTGGATTACCTCTCCAAAGATAAACAGGTGTTTTTCGGTTCCCGGATTCCTCTGAAGAAATATCGAGGCATCACCGTATTGCTGGAAATGGAAACTGCGCAGCAAACTTTAGATCATGGCTTTCAACAAGCTCACATCAGTCTGGAACAGATCAGAGAGCGATTGTGTACGGATGGCCGCTCCCTCATCATCAAATCCAAGCACGAAATTGACCATATCTTTAGCGAGCTTTACTCGGTGGACGAGCGTATTCAGGTTCCGTACTTTTGGATCAAGGTCATCGAATTGCTGCTGTTTTTAAGTCTCCTGGATGGCAGCGCAGTTTGTCGGCCGCAACAGTTTTCTGCGGACATCTCCAAACGGACACAGGAGGTTTACCAGTACATCATTGAAAATCCCTTCACCAAAGATACCATTCAGGATCTGGCCTGTATGTTCGGACTGGCAGAGTCCAGCTTAAAAAGATGCTTCAAATCTATTGCCGGGGCCTCTATCGGCACCTTTGTCAAGACGAAACGCATGGAGGCCGCTGCCGAAATGCTGGTTTCAGAGCCGACTTTGAGCATTGGGGAGATCGGAAGTGTGGCGGGATATGAAAATCAAAGCAAGTTTTCTGCCGCATTCAAATCTGTTATGGGAGTGACCCCGCAGGTATATCGTCACAAATATTGCTGACCTGATTGGAGCAAAATCCGACCCATTCGGTTATAGAATGTACCACCTTGGTATGCTATCATTGTTGATGTGCCAATGGTGAGTACGCTGTGAAGCAGCCGCTGAACCGCGGCTGCTTTTTTTGACCGGCGGTTAGCATAACCTAACTAAAGTTTGGAGGGATGTACTATGCGGATTGCGGGAGGAACCGCAAAAAGAATTACCAAACGCATCATCAATTTTATCCTTGTCATTTGGGGCGTCGTTACTCTTAGCTTCTGCCTGCAAGTTTTCACTGGGACCGATCCGGCAGAGATGATTGTCCGCAAGGTCAATGTCTTTGCAACAGAGGAGCAGATTCAGGCTGTGCGAGAGGAACTGGGACTGGACGCTCCCTTTCTGGAACGCTACACCGACTACATAAAGGGTGTGCTGACCGGCGACCTTGGAACCGCAATCACAAACCGTCAGCCGGTCATCGAAAATATCAAAGATGCCCTTCCTGTAACCTGTATGCTGGTGGTTATGGCAATGGCTTGGGTCATCATCTTCACGGTACTGATTGCCGCTATCTCTGTCATACGAAAAGGCGGGATTTTCGATAATGTCATGCGGATTATCTGCATCATTGGGATCTGCGTGCCGAGCTTTTGGCTGGCGCTGATCCTGCTGACCGCCTTCGCGGTTCAAATCCCCATTTTTAATGTGATCTCGGACGGCAGTTTCAAATCTTTGATTTTGCCATCTGTGGCAATGGCAGTTCCTATTATCTGCATTGCGGCCAGAGTGTTGCGGGCAGCAGTGCTGAATGAACTCAAGAGTGACTATGTGACCTATGCCAGAGCAAGGGGATTTTCCAATACCAAAATCGTGTATGGTGAGGTCCTGCGAAACGCCCTCCCCGCAGCCATCACGCTTTTCGCTCAATACTGTGCTGCGCTTTTTGGAACCTCTGCGTTGGTGGAGAGCGTTTTCTCCATCCAGGGACTTGGCATTTACCTGATGGAGTCCTGCGAGAGTATGGACATCTATGGGATTTCTGGCTCCATCCTGGTGTGCGGCGTGTTGTTCGTCCTGTTCAACACCCTGGCAGATTTGCTTTCGAGTGCTATCTGCCCTGCGTATAGGAGGAAAGCGGCATGAGACGAAAAGGACAAATCATTGTTGGACTTGCTCTGATCCTGATTTTTATTCTTATGGCACTGGCGGCTCCGGTGTTGGCTCCCAATGATCCGAATGCCACAAACCTTGCGCTGAAGAATGCTCCGCCTTCTGCGGAGTACCCCCTTGGCTGTGACCAGATGGGCCGCTGTGAACTTTCCAGACTTCTCTATGGTGCAAGATACTCTATGGGATTGACCATCCCGGTGCTGATTGTACTGGCTGCCTTCGCTCTGTTCGTGGGATGCTATTCCAGTTATAAAGGCGGCCTGCTGGATGAAGTCATGCGGATACTTTGCGACATCCTTATGGCCTTTCCACTCATCGTCATTGCGATGGCGTTGGTGTCGGCCGTGGATAATTCTGTGGCGAGTGTCATCATTGCCATCGGGATTTCTATGCTGGCGTGGTTTCTGCGGATGGTACGCTCTTATGCAAAAACTGAATGCGGAAAGGAATACATAGAGGCGGCCCGGATTTCCGGCGCCTCCGGCCTTCGCATAGTCCTTCGTCACCTGATCCCCAATGTGCTTCCGCAGTTTGTGGTGTACTTCACCACCGGGATTGCCACGGCGATCATGTCGGTGTCAAGTTTTGCTTTCCTGGGCGTGGGGCTGATTGCCGGGACCCCGGAATGGGGTGCGATGCTCAACGAGGCCCGAAACAGTGTCTACTCAAACCCTGCGCTCCTGATTTATCCCGGCATCTGCCTCATCGTCTGCTGCGCGGGCTTCAACCTGCTGGGCGAGGGCCTACGGGATGCCATTGGGAAGGAGGATGATATTCGTGTTGCTTGAGGTCAAAGACCTGAATATCTCTTTAACTTCCGGGAAAAGCGTAGCCGAACATATATCATTTCGGTTAGGCCAGGGAGAAATGCTCTCCATTGTTGGCAGCTCCGGCGCGGGAAAGACTACCATCTGCAAGGCAATTATGGGGCTGCTGGGAAACGCTTATCGTGCTGATGGCGAAATCCTGTTCCAAGCGGAAAATTTGCTCAACCTGCCGAAACGAAAGCGGCAAGCTATCTATGGGAAAGAAATCTGCCTGATTATGCAGAACCCAATGACCGCCTTTAACCCGTCCATTCGAGTGGGGCGTCAGTTGGAAAAGACCTATTTGCTCCATCATGGAAAAACGCCGAAGCAGGAAATGCAGCGTCTATTTGCTGGCATCTTGCAGAGGCTGGGGCTTGAAGATACCCAGCGGATTTTGAACAGCTATCCCTTTACACTGTCTGGCGGAATGCTCCAGCGGCTGATGATTGCGGCGGCGCTGATGTGCCAGCCCGCCCTTTTGGTAGCGGATGAAGCGACCACGGCCATTGATGCCTGCAACCGGATCGGGCTGATGAGGGAACTGAAAAGTTTCTGTAAAGATGGAATGTCTGTGCTGTTCGTGACCCATGATCTGCGCTCTGCCTCGGTGTCTGACCGTATCCTTGTGATGGATCGTGGGCGGATTGTCGAACAGGGCAAGACAGAACAGATACTAAACACCCCCAAAGAGGACTATACAAAATATCTGTTGAACGCCTGCCGGTTGGAAAGGAGGGAGATGTCTTGATTGAACTGAAAGAGGTTAGTTGTTCTTTTTCTGACGGCTTTGGTGGGAAAGGACTATTTACTGCTGTGTCCCCATTGAGCGCCCATTTCAGTGATGGCGGCCGGTATGCAATCGTGGGAGAGTCCGGTTCGGGCAAAACAACCCTGGCGCGGATGATTGCAGGATTACAGCGGCCAAGCGGCGGTTCAGTGTTCGTAGATGGCGCACCCGTCTATGGGCGGAAACGAGCAGGGAAAGAACATTTCAGGAAGGTGCAGATCATTCAGCAGAACTCCGCATCTGCCCTGGACCCCAAGATCCCGGTGGGTAAATCCATAGAGGAACCGTTGCTTTGTTTTTTTCACATGGAGAAAGAGAAACGGCGGGAACGCTGCCGGAACTTGATGGAGCTTTGCAATCTATCGCGGGACTACTATACCCGCCTTCCATCAGAACTGTCCGGTGGAGAACAAAAGCGGGTGGCAATCGCCAGGGCATTGGCCGCTGAGCCGCAATGCCTGATCTTCGACGAGGCCACCAATGGATTTGACTTGCCGCTGCGGAAGAAAATCATTGATGAAATTATAGATCTGCAACAGCAGCTTGGTTTTACGCTGATTTTCATAACCCACGACATGGAGCTGGCAGTGGTCGTGGCGGACGAGATTTTTGTCATGCGAAATTCTAATCTGGTGGAGCGCGCCGCGTTCTCCGGTGATTATTCTGTATTTCACGATCCATACAGCAGGATGCTCTTGGAGGCAAGCGGTTTAGTGAACACTTCAACAGACTGGAATGATAAAACGAAAGAAAGGATTGATTTGCAATGAGACTGAAACGAATTGCCGCTATGCTCATGGCGGCGGGCATGGCGGTATCTCTGGCCGCCTGCGGAGGCAATGCCGACACCAATACAGAGAGCAGCCAGAACCCGCAGGAAAGCACCGAGGCTCAGGCCGTACATTTGAATTTGGCGGAGAGCTGGGGCTTTGAGTATTTTTACACCATCATCACCCCGGAGGTATCCTCCTCCAGTTACGACATCACCTACTACCTCACCAGCTTCTACGACACCCTGTTTGAGTACAATTCCGAGGGCGAGGTTGTGGGCGTGCTGGCTGAGGATTGGTCCATGAGCGAGGATGGCATGGTCTATACCTTCCAGATCAAGCAGGGCGTCAAGTTCTCTGATGGCTCTGACCTGACAGCCGAGGATGTAGCAAAGTCTATTTTGGCTGTGCCGGTCAACCTGGGCCAGTATAACGGTTCCTATGGCCGCTTGTCCACGATCATTGAAGATGCGGTGGCTACTGATGAGTACACGGTGGAGCTGCATCTGACCCAGCCCTACTACAACACCCTGCGGGAGCTGTGCCTCGCCAATCCCTTTGGTATTGTGTCCAGCGAGCAATTCAACGATGATTTGACTGCCAAGCAGGAGAGCTTCCGCAGCGCCACTTATGGGACCGGCCCCTATATGTACGCCGGCGACAATGACGGGCAGACTTGGAACTTCGTCCGCAATCCCAATTACTGGGGAGAAGCGCCTGAAGTAGATAGCTTCTCTATCAAGTACATCCCCGACAACGATGCCAAAATTTTAGCCATGCAGAATGGTGAGGTGGATTTCCTCTCTGGCATCAAGAATGTCTCTGCCGAGAGCTACGCTCAGATGGAGCAGATGGATGGATTTGGCGCCCAAGTCGATGAAAAGTCTTTGCAGACTTACTATGTAGGCTATAACCTGAGCAGTGAGATCTTCGGCGACCAGGTGGTTCGTGAAGCCATTTCTTCCGCTATTGATAAGGATGCCGTGGTAGACAACATCTACGGTGGCCTGTTTGACAAGGCAGATACCTTCTTTTCCCGTGACCTGCCCTACTGCGATGTGGAGCAGACTGTGTACGGCTTTGACCTGGATCACGCCAATCAAATCTTGGATGAGGCCGGCTATGTAGATACCGATGGCGATGGCATCCGTGAAAAGGATGGGGTAAAACTGTCCGCCGCTTTCTTGTATCAAACCGGCACCGCCTCTGATGACAACATGGTTGTCTACATCTGCGACCAGGCCAGCAAGATTGGCATTGAGCTGACCCCGCAATCTGCACAAATGATGGACTGGTATGCCATGATCCAGAGCGGTGACTATGGCCTGACCATCTTCAAGACCCAGGGTGGCTACTATGACCCGGCTATGGTCATTACCAACATCAACCCATCTACCTCTATGGACCCCATCCTCATGCAGATTGGTGCGTCCCAGCCGGAACTGGCGGCGCTGGTGGACGAACTGGACTCTGCTACTAACGAGGCCAGAATCCAGGAAATTTACAATACCATCCTGACCACTATGGCAGACCAGTGCCTGACTACGCCGTTGATTTATACCCGGCAGCTTGCTATTTACAGCGATGCAGTGGCAGGCTATACCTTCCCCACTGATGCCAGCTTTACTTCCGTTCAGAATATCCACCTGAACTGAGCTGAGCCATTTCAAATAACTGACAAAAGGAGCAGGCCGATTAAATGGGCCTGCTCCTTTTGTTTGACCTGATTGGAGCATAACATACCCGATAGGTCGTAGACGATGCCGGGTGAAAGCAGTACACTTAAATCAAGAGGTTAGCAATAACTAATCGAAAAATTGATAAGGAGGTCTTGCATCCATGAAACAAAAATCCGGCGGGATTAAGCGGTTGATGGAGTTCACGGGAAAACACCGTGGGCTACTCACCGTTTCCCGCGTCCTATCCGGCATCAGTTCAGTCTTTATCCTTGGCCCTTTCCTCTGCGTTTACTTTGCGGCGCGTGACTTGGTGGGCGTATTTGCCGGGACGCCTTTAGACACGAACAGCCTTGTCCGCTGGGGCCTGCTTGCCCTGGGACTGGAACTGATTGGTCTGGTTCTTTACTTTTCGGCGCTGCTCTGCTCTCATGTAGTGGCGTTTCACACGGAGAAAAATCTGAAGATGGCGGCGCTGAAGCATTTGGCGAAGATGCCGATGGGGTACTTTGACGCCAATCCCAGCGGAAAACTTCGGAAGATCATCGACGACAACAGTTTCCAGACCGAGACTTTCATCGCTCACCAGCTCCCCGACTTGGTGGGAGCGCAGGTCACGATGATTGTGAGTCTGGTGCTGATGCTGGTCTTTGACTGGCGTGTAGGCATTCCGCTCCTGCTGCTCTTTGGCATCGGTTTCTTCTTGCAGGGGTCCCTTATGGGGAAGGACAGCATGAAATTCATGCAGACCTACCAGGACTCTCTGGAAACGATGAACCATGAGGCGGTGGAGTACATCCGGGGCATTTCGGTCGTCAAGGTGTTCGGACAGACAGTGCAATCTATCACCAAGTTTAACGATGCCATCAAATCCTACCGTAAGTTTGCTCTGGCCTACACGATGTCCTGCAAAAAGGGAATGGTGGCGTTTAACTCAGTCATCAATTCCAGTTTCCTGGTGTTGGTGCCCACGGCGCTTATTATCGGGTTCGTTTCCAGCGACCTGATCGGCTTTATGCAAAGTTTTCTGTTCTATGTGATTTTCTCTCCTGCATGTGCAGTTATGCTCAACAAAATCATGTATATGACCAGTTACAAAATGCAGGCGGAGGAGTCCATGCGCCGCATCGACATGATCTTGACTGCCGAACCGCAGGCGGAGACTTCTGCGCCGAAACATCCCAAGACTTACGATGTCTCCTTTGAGGATGTGACCTTTGCATATGAAAATACGGACCATCCGGCGGTATCCCATTTGAGTTTTACGGCCAAGGCTGGGACGACTACCGCATTGGTCGGGCATTCCGGTTCCGGCAAAAGTACAACGGCCAGCCTGATCCCCCGCTTCTATGATGTGCAGCAGGGGGCGGTCAAGATAGGCGGTGTGGACATTCGGGAAATTCCCCATGCTGACCTGATGAAGATGGTTGCTTTTGTATTCCAGGACCCCAAATTGTTTAAGGACACCCTTCTGGAAAACATCCGGGCAGGCAGACCTTCCGCCACACGGGAGGAGGTCTTGCAGGCGGCGCATCTGGCCCAGTGTGACGATATTCTGGAGAAATTCCCGGATGGCATCGACACTGTGGTAGGCAGTAAAGGCGTGTATCTCTCCGGCGGCGAAACACAGCGCATTGCGATTGCCCGCGCTATTTTGAAAGACGCCCCCATCGTGGTCTTAGATGAGGCGACTGCCTACGCTGACCCGGAGAACGAGCAGCAGATCCAGAAAGCCTTTGAGGGACTGGTCAAGGGCAAGACGGTCATTATGATTGCACACCGTCTCTCCACCATTCAGGACGCTGATCTCATTCTGGTAATGAAGCAGGGTGAATTGGTGGAAAGCGGCACCCATGACGCGCTGGTGAAGCAGGGCGGCGAATACGCCAAAATGTGGAGCAACTATACAAAGACGACCAAATGGCACATTGGAAATGAGGTGAAAGTATGCTGAAACGGATGTTTGCCCTGAGCGATCAGGGATCAAGGGATTTGAATAAGGGAATTGCAGCCACTACCCTCAGCAATCTGTGCTTGATTGCCCCGGTCAGCCTGCTGGTCATGGTGATATGGGAACTGCTGAATGTGATTTCCGGGCAGGAAAGCAGTATGCGGGATCATGCGGCCTTGTTTATTTGCGGCACTGTGGTCATGTTTATCATTGTGTTTCTGACCCAATGGCTCCAGTACAACAAAACTTATACCGTAGCGTATGAGGAAAGCGCCAATCGCCGGATTGTCCTGGCGGAGAAACTGCGGAAACTGCCACTGTCGTTCTTTGGCCAGCGCGATCTTTCTGACCTGACCACCACCATTATGGGGGACTGTACGGCCCTGGAGCGAGTATTTTCCAATGCGATCCCGCAGCTCTTTGGAACGATTTTCATGTTTATTATAACGGCCATCGGCCTGCTGGTGTTTGACTGGCGGATGGGCCTTTGCATTGTAGTGCCGGTGCCTGTGGCGGCCTTGGTGGTCTTTGCGGCAAAGAAAGCCCAGTCCAATGCCGAGAGCGCCAACATGGATGCCAAGAGAGCTGCCTATGACGGCGTACAGGAATACCTTGATACCATCCAGGAACTGAAATCCTGCTCCCGTGAAGAAGAATACCTGGAGGGGCTGGAAAAGAAGCTGGATTATGTGGTGAAGTGTTCCTTCCGCAACGAGATTGCTCCCGGTGCCGCTACTACCACGGCTCAATTCATCCTTCGGTTTGGCCTTGTGGCGGTCATGCTGGTGGGCGGTATTCTGGTGACGGCCGGTTCGTTGTCTATCCCCATGTTCATCCTGTTTTTGCTGTTTGCCGGCCGCATTTACGACCCCTTCACCAGTTGCTTTATGCTGATGGCAGAAGTGTTCTCTGCCCTTGTCAGCGTTAAGCGGATGAAGCAGATCGACGCGACCCCGGAGCAGACCGGCACCAATGTCTGCAATAACAAGGGCTATGACATTGAGTTTAAGAATGTGGTGTTCTCTTACAATGAGGAGCCGGTTTTGAAGGGCGTATCCTTTGTGGCAAAGCAAGGCGAGGTTACGGCGCTGGTAGGCCCGTCCGGCAGCGGCAAGTCCACCGCCTCCAAACTGGCGGCCCGCTTTTGGGATGCGGACTCCGGGACCATTACCTTGGGCGGTGTGGATGTCAAAACGGTCGAACCGGAAACGCTGTTCAAGAACTATGCCATTGTGTTCCAGGATGTCATGCTCTTTGATGAGACTGTCATGGAGAATATTCGACTGGGCCGGGGCGATGCCACCGATGAGGAAGTTATGGCTGCGGCCAGAGCCGCCCAATGTGAGGAATTCATCCAGCGCCTGCCCCAAGGGTATCAGACGAACATCGGGGAAAACGGCAGCGCCCTGTCTGGTGGCGAGCGTCAGCGCATTTCGATTGCCCGCGCTTTGCTGAAAAATGCTCCCATTGTCCTGCTTGATGAAGCAACTGCCTCTATGGACGCCGAGAGTGAAACGCTGGTGCAGGATGCCTTGTCGGTGTTGCTGAAGGATAAGACGGTCATGGTGATTGCCCATCGCATGAGGACAGTGGCAAATGCTGATAAGATCGTTGTTCTGGATGATGGCAAGGTCAGTGAGATGGGTACACCCGCTGAACTGATGGCGAAGGGCGGCCTGTACTCTCACTTGGTAGCACTTCAACAGGGACGATAATCTTCTGCCTGGAGAAGAAAGGATAATATGTTTTCTTTACTGGTACGAATGGCATGGGAGGAACACATGGAGAAAAAGCGACATACCACCGCATCCGGTGAAGATTATCTGGAGGCTATCCTTGTTCTCCAAAAGAAAATGGGCATGGTGCGTCCAGTTGATATTGCCCGACACATGGGATTCAGCAAGCCGAGCATCACCCACGCCATTACAACACTGCAGACCGGCGGATTTGTTGAGCGGGACGAGGACGGCTTCATTCGCCTGACCGATGTGGGCCGCGAGGTGGCCGAGCGCACCTATGAGAAACACTGTTTTTTCACTGAAATGCTTATAGAGGCCGGCGTGGATCAGGAAACGGCTGAGGCTGATGCCTGCCGGATGGAACACGCCATCAGCGAGGACAGCTTTCAGCACCTGAAGGTCAAGCGCCAGGGATAAATCTTGTTTAGAAAGGGCGGGCAGAGAAATCAGATCTTTGCCCGCCCCCTTTTCTCTGTGTTGAAGCTGCGAGATTTTTGACGGAAACAACTGCATGATGGGAAAAATTGCCGTTCAGTCAAAATCCAGCGATCTTTGCCTTTTACACTTAATATGGCATTTTGAAGCCATAAACAGATAGAAAGAACGGGAGGGATGTCTATGAGACGGAAAAATCAAAATAGCAGAGGTAATTTCAAGTTACAACAGGCGGTCTTATTCCAAAGAGAATGAGGCCGTCTTTTCTTTTATAATCCGACAAAAATCAACAAAGTTTTTGGAACAACACTGCACCTAAGATGATTGGCAGGCCCGCCGCCAGCCCATAGCAGCGGCGGGCTCGTGTGCAAAGTGTGGTCCAGATGGCAGGGAGCCAGAAGTGCATGATGGAAAGATGGATCATGCACATAAAGAGGTTCGTCCATCTGCTTACATTTCGACACACAGCTTACTTTACAATACGGTTCTTCCGCCGCCCTTTTCACGGGAGCAGGCGGGAACATCGCAAATCGAGCGATAAGCCTCCTCCTGCGGGCGCCGGAAGTCATGACGGACTTCTTTATGTGTATCACTCGGCCGGCAGCTCACCTTTGCGGTGTGCGGCCGGCCGCGTTTCTTTATATGGCAAGGCAAGACGCCCGTTAGTTCGGTGCCGGTCTCCGCCAAAGGTTCAAGAATTCCCTTAAAATTCTTGAACTATTTGGAGGATAAGGCCATGTGGCAACGAAATAATGGACGAGCAGAGGAAGAACTGCAAATTAAGTTTACAGGTTACTTAATCCAGGCGGTCAGGCGCACCCAGCGGGATTATCTGAAGGCACTTTATGCGTACAGCAATCAGGAGACCTTGACGGATACGATTTTTGCTGTGAGCCAGACGCTGGAGCAGGAAGTGATGGAGCGGCTGCCCCTCTGGGAGAAAATCGAGAGCAGTGCGCTCCTGTATGCCTTGAAACAGCTGGACGAGCGGGAACGGTATGTGTTCCTGGCCCGCGTGCTGGACAAGCGCCCATTCGATGTGATCGGTATGCAGCTGGGATTGTCGTATAAGGGCGCGGCCGCGGTGTATTACCGGGCTATCCGGAAGTTGAAGAAGAACATCGAGGGGGTGAACGGATATGACATTTGAACAGATGCTGCGGCGAGCCAAGGGCGGTGACCAAGAGGCCAGCACAAGCATTTTGCTCATGTACCGGCCCCTGCTGCTCAAGTATGCCGTGATCAACGGCAGACTGGACGAGGATCTGTACCAGGAGCTGTGCATCACGCTGATGCGGGCGATTGACCTGTTCCGGATTTAAGTCTATGAGAAAGACCCTGAGATCACTGTCTCAGGGTCTTTCCCGTGGGCTTAAATAAAGCCGCATTACTGTGCAAAGAATAGAAGAAGCGCACAGCGGAAGAAGATCCGTTGTGCGCTTGTCTTATTTTGGTGAGGTGCCTGGGGCAACAAATTTGTACCCGTGGCCCCGCACTGTTTTGATGATGTCGGTGCCCAGCTTACGCCGGAGCTTGTAGACCATGCTGGAGATTCCGGTCCAGCTGGCATCGTAGGAGTCCGCGGCGACGGCTTCATAGATCTGGCGGGCGGAGAACACCTGCCCTGGCCGGCGGGCCAGCAGGAGAAGAATATCAAACTCCATCGGCGTCAGGTCCACCGCCTGGCCGGCCTGCCACACCAGCCTGCGCTGCGGATCAATTTGCAGAGAGCCAAAGAGCAGTGGTGCATCTGCGGAGGCGGCCACCGTGGAGAAATCTGCGACAGAAGCAAGGGCCGTCACGGTGTTTGCAAAGACGGTGTCCTCGCCGTCACTGAATGATAAAATTATAAACTTCCCAAGTGGATCACCACCTTCTCCCGATGAATATTCTTGTTTACTAACGATACCAAAACAGTCTTCCCAATATGGGGACACACGGCCACCTGCCCGGTAACGGTTTTTTCTTTCCCCCGTCGGGTGGGGCAGGCTCACTTCTTATAATTTACAGATTTCTACTTTCGCTATTGCGTTATGATATGCTTCCTCAATAGAAGCAAGGTATCGTTCTCGAAACGCTGCTACAGCAATTTTATCCGAAGTCACAAAATATCCTTTCCGTGTTTTTTCAATCACGCCTTGCTGTTGTAGTTCCCGGAATGCTTTTCTGAGGGTTTCCGGGCTGCTCCCAGCCTCTTTTGCAATCTCTATGTATGAGGGCAGCTTGGCCCCCAGCGCATACTCCCCGCGCAGAATACGAAAGAATATCTCATTGGCAAGGCGCTGATACACTTTTTTCCGCACATCAATATCCCAGCCCATATAATGCCTCCTTATCCGAACGCTCTTTCATCAAAAAGAAAACAGTGGCTTTAAAATGTATTTCAACACCGCTGTTCTGCGCCGTAAGGTCGAGCACAACGGTTTTGTTGTATGTCAGCACAGATGCTATCAAAAGAAAAAAGCCGATAATCCGTGTGCCTGCTGGCTACGGGTTATCGGCTCTGCGTCTGTGCGTCTGGCTCTTTGATAACGGTTGTATTGAATTGTTTTACATGAATCAAGGTTTCTTGCTTACATTTCGGACAGAATAGCGGGAAGTTTTTGAGTTCCGTATCTTTCCGTATCTTTAATCTTGTTTTATTTCCACAAACGGGACATAATATCCAGTTTTCTTCATCCATTTTTTATTAACACCCCCTTATCCCATTATTCTTACTTACAATAAGAGTGTCTGAATTACTACCATTTCTTCGGCTTCGCACATTGCATAGTCGATTGTATTTGCAGGATAATCAGCGGCATACTGTTTTACTTTATCCATTGTAATGTTGTCTACAATAATATGTCCGCATTTAGAACATTTTTTCCCAGGAACATTTGTTACAGTTTTCAAAACACCATTAGTTTCAATTTCAATATTGGTGTTTGCGGAAATTACTTTGCCGCCACATCTTTTACATTTATTAGTAAACATAAATCGACCTCCTTTTCAGCTGGTATTACCATCTTCTATCTTTGTTTACGATAGAAAATAGCGGCAGTGTGATATGAAGTAAATTGAATAATACAACTTGCCACTATGCAGGCAAATGCAAAAATCCCCTTATGAGATTGTGCAAAGTCAAGAACACCAGATAATGCAGATACAAAAGCGGGGAGTACCACCAACAACATTACAACTGCAAAAGGAATGAAAGACCATAACTTTGCTTTGGTGTACCCCATTTTGAAGAATAACGGCATTTGTATTCCTGTTATTGTAGAGAAAACTAAAAACGACAAGCCCAATCCAAGCATTATATCAGAGGCATCGAATGTAGCCTTTCGACACAGCACGAAGCCGAGATATAGGATAATAATTGTAAACATGGTGGCGAGGTAATTCAGAAACACAAAGGTGTATCGTCCAAGAACAACCTCATTCAAGTTCACGCAAACAGAACCGTACAAACGGTCAAGGTGATTTTTTTCCTGTATGGCAAAAATGTTAGTAGCCATCAATGCAATAAACCATGCGCCTGTAATGCATAACACAGTTATGGAGGAATCCATAAGTCCAAACAATAAAATTACCGCAACCAATGACAAATATGAAATTCCTTGTGATTTCATTATAAAGAAATCCAGCTTTGCAATTCTTGTAACCCCTGTCATACCTTTGTACCTCCTTTGCCAATGCAGATAATAATGTCATCAATAGTTGCGGTATCAAGAACGCAATGTTGATATTCGACTGCCGCATTTACAGTTATAAGACCTTCAAACCCCATAGCTGTTTTGCGCAATCCAAAAATATTTTTTTCAAGATCGGCTGTAAGATCGCAAGGCTTCCCTTTAATGAGTCGGTAACTGCTTAACAAATCTTCCATACTACCTGTAAAAATCATATTACCCCGATTGATAAGAGTGATATAGTCAGCTACACGCTCTAAATCGGTGGTAATATGCGTTGAAAACAGCACACTTCTTTGACCGTCTTTGATATAGTCTTGCAGAATTTCCAAGAATTCATCTCGAGTAAGGGGATCAAGTCCACTTGTAGGCTCATCGAGTATTAGCAACTTGGCATCATGAGAAAACGCACACGCAAGCATTAGCTTCATCTGCATACCACGGGATAATTCGCTGATTCTTTTGTTTTTTGGTAAGCTGAAGCGGTTTATCATATCGTTAAAAATATCATGTTGCCAGTTATCGTAGAAGATGGATATTGCCTTCCCTGTATCCTGTACTGTCCAACTATCCACATAAAACATACTATCAAAGACAACGCCTATTTCTTGCTTAATATCTTTCTCGTGAATTACATTGTCTTTGCCAAAAATTAAAATTTCACCAGACTTTTTTTCAAGCATATTAAGGATAAGCTGTATGGTTGTTGTTTTTCCAGCTCCATTCGGACCTACCAGCCCCATGATGTACCCTTGCGGCAATGTGAAGCTAATATTATTCAGCGTAAAATCATGAAACCTCTTGCATACATTTTTTAATTCTAAACACTGTTCACTCATGGTTTACCTCCAATAAAAGCCGTAGTAGCTTAATAAGTTCTTCATCGGTCATAGAAGCTCGTTCAGCCGCTAATATTGCATTGTTAAGATTTTTCTCTACCTCTTGTATCAGCTGTTCCCGAATGAGATTTGAACCACTTGACATTACAAAGAATCCTTTACCTTGACGACTTGTAATAAAGCCTTCTTCCTCTAACTCGTTGTAGGCTCGCGTAGTAGTCAATACACTTATTTTCAAATCCTTTGCTAACTGTCGAAGTGATGGCAGCATTTCATCTTCCTCAAGTTCACCCGACAAAATTTGTTCCTTGACTTGTTCCTTTATCTGTGCGTAAATCGGCAAATCTGAAGTATTTGAAATTACAATGTGCAAGTAGTCACCCCCTAACTGTACTTCTTTATTCATATACAGTATAATCAGTAATACCGGTTCTGTCAAGCCACAAAACCAAGATTTATGTCATGGAGAAATAAAATGCTACTAAACATAAAACTCTGTTTCGTTCTCATAGGCTTAACTAACAGGAAACACAGCATGTATTTTATATCTGCCTTACGCAAGAGATGGGTGCCAGGAGCAAAAAAGCTCCTGGCACCCATCTCTTTTCTCATATATATTCGCTTAGTGCTACCGTCAGTTGCACTGGACTGACTTATTAGTCAAAAAGATTACCGCAACTCGCACCCCGTCCTCTGTATTCTCAATCGGGTAGGCACGCAGCAGCTCCTGGATGTCCGGCTCGTCTTCAACAATCAAAATGCGTTTCATTAGTAATCACCCAATCGAAGTATATCATGGGATTGTGAATTTATCATGGAGAAAAGAAAGTAACCATCAAAAAGAAGCGCACAGCGGAAGTAGATCCGTTGTGCGCTTGCTTCATTTTGGTGAGGTGTCTGGGGCAACGAATTTGTACCCATGACCCCGGACGGTTTCGATGATACCGGCGCCCAGCTTGCGCCGGAGCTTGTAGACCATGCTGGAGATCCCTGTCCAGCTGGCGTCAAAGGAGTTCTCTGCGACAGCTTCGTAAATCTGACGGGCAGTGAACACCTGCCCTGGCCGGCGGGCCAGCAGGAGCAGAATATCGAAGTCCATCCATATATAAAATATGTCAACGATCTGCGTCGGTTTGGTTAATGAGCATCTTACTAACCCGAAAAACAATTCCGTATAATGTACGCATGGCCGTTGCGGAAGTACGCAAAATCAAGCCAGAAAAAGAGTGACAAAGCGTGAAGATATAGAAAAGGCGTCTCCATCTATGCTTTCAGATTTCAATTTTACTGTGGTAGCAGGATGTAGCCAGGGTGAAAATGCCTTCTATCCTTTAGGATAGCCCAGATCAGCTTGTTTTGCAGGTAGTGCTCATTTTATCGTTGAATAGTTCGGCCGGTTTTACTAATCATTCCTCTATGATTTGTGCTTGGTCGGTTATCTCTGGTTGACTGCTCTGAATGCCTTCATTGAGGATAGGAACGCTGAAAAACACGGCAATGAAAATATTTATTAAAACTATAGCCGCCAATATAATGGCAACGATTTTCCAGATACGGCGGGAGCGGCGATTTTTGATTGCAAGCTGCTCATTTATCCTCGACAACTGCTCTGCGACATCACTGGCGGCATTTTCATTTTCAATTTTTGCCCCCAGCAATTCGCTGACAGACACTTCCAATACTTCAGCCAGCCGGATAAGAGTATCAGCATCGGGAACAGATAAATTTTTCTCCCACTTAGAAATGGTCTGTCGGACTACATGGAGCCTTGTTGCCAATTCTTCCTGTGAAAAACCTTTCTGCTTTCTGAGAGTTTTTAAGTTTTCTCCAAACATTGTGCGTTACACTCCTTTGCTTTGGTAAATCCAAAGTAACACATTAGCTCGCATACGGCAAGCAACATAGATTAACAATAACGCAACTGCCCGAAAAACAAAGGCTTTCACCATTAAAGCTAATATAATTTTGCTTCCTTGTAAAATCAATTTGATAATGGCATTCCTTTGTTGATCTCCTCCACTCAACTGATATAAGTCTTAGGGATACGGCACCAAAGCCATAACTCCAGTGCCGTATCCCTCTATTTTGTTATTCGCATCCGGTAGCCGTGGCCCCGTACCGTCTCGATGATCCCGGCCCCCAGTTTGCGGCGGAGCTTATAGACCATGCTGGAGATCCCGGTCCAACTGGCGTCAAAGGAGTCTGCGGCGACGGCCTCATAGATTTGGCGGACGGTGAACACCTGCCCCGGCCGGCGGGCCAACAGGAGCAGAATATCAAATTCCATCGGTGTCAGTTCCACCGTCTGGCC
>PPYE01293684.1_pt1 | contig 126466 bp, 97 predicted proteins | sample 1559881 | NCBI WGS metagenome assembly PPYE01 (sample SAMN08240022, study PRJNA423297) | Human gut metagenome, whole genome shotgun sequencing project.
TATCTGCGCTTTTGGCTTAGCATCTGCCGCACCTCGCTCGCCGTATCGGCACTTAGAATTATGCGGTATTGCCTTAATTTTTTCTTATAGCAAAATACCAGCTGAAACGTGAAAGTCAAAACTTGATTCAATCAGCCAAAAATCTGTTTGGCGTAATCGGCGCTGGCTTTGGCGTCCTTGGCATAAAAATCGGCACCGATCTGTTCGGCGTATGCCTTGGTCAGCACAGCGCCGCCCACCATGACCTTGCAGGGCAGGTTGGCCGCGTGCAGGGCTTCGATGGTGGCCTGCATGTTGGGCACGGTGGTGGTCATCAGGGCCGAAAGCCCCACCAGCGGTGCACCGGTCTGGCGCACGGCTTCCACCACGCGCTCCGGCGGCACATCGCGGCCCAGATCCAGCACGTCATAGCCATAGTTTTCCAAAATTACGCGCACAATGTTTTTGCCAATATCGTGTACGTCACCTTTTACGGTGGCGATCACAATACGGCCTTTGCTTTCGCCCTGGCTGCCGCTGGCGGCAATGGCGGTTTTGATCACTTCAAAAGCAGCCTGGGTCGCCGTGGCGGATTGCAGCAGCTGCGGCAAAAAGATGGAGCCTTTTTCAAAGGCATCGCCCACCACATCCAGCGCGGGGATCAGCGTTTCGTTCACCACCTGCAAAGGCTCGCGGGTTTTCAGGGCTTCCTCTGCAGCGGCGCGGGCTTCGTTTTTCAGGCCGCGGCGCACGGCTTCAAACAGAGCATCGGCCCCTGCTGCACCGCCCGCCGGGGCGGCGGCATCAGTTTTTGCCACCTGGGAGGTCTGCACCTGCACATTGGCATAGGCGGCAACGTAATCATTGCACTTTTCGTCCTGGCTGGTCAGCACACGGTAGGCGCGCACGGCGGCCATCATTTCCGGCGTGTTGGGGTTCATGATGGCAAGGTCCAGCCCGGCCTGCATGGCCAACGTCAGGAAAGTGGTATTCATATAGCCGCGGCAGGGCAAACCAAAGCTGATGTTGGAAACACCCAGCACGGTGCGCACGCCCAGTTCCTTTTTGCACATGGTAATGGCTTTCAGGGTTTCGGCAGCGGCGCTCTGCTCGGCAGAAACCGTCAGCGTCAGGCAGTCGATGTAAACATCCCCGCGGGGAATGCCGATAGCATCCGTTGCGGCCACAATGCGCTTGGCAACCTCAAAGCGGCCCTCTGCCGTTTTGGGAATGCCGTGTTCATCCAGTGCCAGACCAACCACGGCGGCGCCGTACTTTTTGCACAGGGGCAGAATGCTGTCCAGCACCTTCTGCTCGCCGTTGACCGAGTTGACGATCGGCTTGCCGTTATAAATGCGCAGCGCGCGGGCCAAAGCATCTTTGTTGGAAGAATCCAGCTGCAATGGCAGGTCGGTGATGGATTGCAGCTCCCGCACCAGCATTTCCAGTGTGGCGGGTTCGTCAATATCCGGCAGACCGGCGTTCACGTCCAGCAGCTCGGCACCGGCTTCGGCCTGGGCTACGGCCTGGGCGCAGGCATAGGCGCTGTCGCCCTCCCGCAGGGCCTGCTGCAAGCGCTTTTTGCCGGTGGGGTTGATGCGCTCGCCCACCACGGTAATGCCGTTTACCTCCACGCAGCGCACGGGGGTACACAGGCGGCTGCGCACAATAGGGGTTTTGGCGGCGGGGATTTTATCCTGGGTCAGCTCTTTCAGCAGGCGGATGGATTCCGGCTCAGAGCCGCAGCAGCCGCCCAGCATGGAAATTCCGGTGGGCAGGTAGGCGGCCATCTCAGCGGCAAACTCCGCCGGGGTGATATCATAGCTGCCGTCCAGGTTCGGCAGGCCCGCATTGGGCTTGACAAACACCGGCATACCGGCGGGCACCACACGGCAGAGCCGCTGAGCAAAGGGCAGGATTTCCTTGGGGCCCAGCGAGCAGTTGATGCCCACGGCGTCCGCACCAAGGCCGGCGGCGGTAATGCCGTAGCTTTCCACTGTGCAGCCGGTAAAGGTACGGCCACGGGCCTCAAAGCTCATCGAGGTAAACACCGGCAGGTCACAGTTTTCCTTTGCGGCCAGGATGGCGGCTTTCAGCTCATACAGGTCGGTCATTGTTTCCAGAAAGACGAGGTCTGCCCCGGCTGCGGCACCGGCGCGCACCATCTCAGCAAACTGGGCGCAGGCATCCTCAAACGGCAGGGTACCGGCCGGGGCCAGCAGCTCGCCGATGGGGCCGATATCCAGTGCCACCAGGGCACCGGTTTCCTGCGCGGCGGTCCGGGCACATGCGATGGACGCTTCGATCACCTGCTGCACAGTATAGCCGGTTCCCTTCAATTTACGAGGGTTGGCGCCAAAGGTGTTTGCCAGCAGGATATCCGCCCCGGCGCGGGCATAGTCCCGGTGGACGGCAGTGAGCACATCCGGCATGATAAAGGCGGCCAGTTCCGGCTTTTGTTCTGTGGTCAGGCCGCGCAGCTGCAGCTGGGTGCCCATGGCGCCATCCAGCATAATAAAGCGGCGGCGGGCAAATACTTCCTCAATTTTCACAGGTGGTTCCCCTCTTTCTGTATTCGCACTTTTCGCGCAGCAGGCAGTGCCCGCATCCGGCGCGGGCCCCCGTTACCGGGTGATCCGCCACGCCAAGGATGGCTGTTACGCTTTTGCGCGGGGTCAGCAGATTTTCCGGCGTGACCGCCATGCCAAGGCCGCGCACGGTATCCAGCGCAATGGCAAACGGCTGCTGCAAAGTCAGCGGGCAGTCCCCATAGCCGGGGGAAAAACGCCCCGTCAGGTAGTGCCCCTGCGCCTGCACGCTGGTGCGGATCTCGGCTTCCAGCGCGTTGCACAGCTCTTCCATCACAGCGGAAGCCATCGCATCCACCACAGCGGCCAGGGCAATATCCGTCAGCTCCAGGCGGCGCATCAGGGTATCAGCCCCGCTGCCAAGGGTAACGGCCATCAGCACCATGGCATCGCAGCCGCGCAGGTGGCGGGCAATATCATTCCCGGCGTTCTGCAGCGGCAGGGCGGTCAGCGGCAGCTGTTTCCACACGCCGCGCGGGGTGGCGGCGGCGCGCAGGGCGTCCTCGGCTTTTTGCAGCAGCACCTGGGATGCAGCATCCGGCTGCCAGCCCCCTGCCCCAAGGTAGCGAAGGGTTTCGGCGCGGGTATCGTTTTGCGGGTAGGCTAATTGCACAGCGTTTCACTCCCCCTCTATGGGGCCAACAGGCCGATTACAGCAGGTCCTTGATGCCCTCATACACAGCGGCGGCAACCTTGGCGTCATTCATGGCATACAGGTGCACACCGTCCGCGCCGCCCTCGATCAGATCTCGCAGCTGCTGCACGGCATAGTCAATACCGGCAGCATACAGGCTTTCGGGGTCGTCCTGGTAGCGGGAGATCATGCGGGTAAACTCCGAAGGCAGGCTGGCGCTGGAAAGTGCCACCGTGCGCTCGATCTGGCTGCGCTTAACGATGGGCATAACACCGGCAGACACCGGCAAAGTGATGCCTGCGCGGCGGGCCAGGTTCAAAAAGCGATAAAAGTGCATATTATCAAAGAACAGCTGGGTCAGCAGGTGGGTGGCACCGACCTCCTGCTTAAAGCGCAGGTTGGCAACATCCTGGGCCAGGGTAGCGGCTTCGGGGTGGCCTTCGGGGTAGCAGGCAGCGTGGATATCAAATTCCGGCTGGGTCTGCCACACAAACTGGGCCAGGTCGCTTGCGTGGGCAAAGTCCGGGCTTTCGGGGCGGGTGGGGGTGCGGTCGCCGCGCAGGGTCAGCACGTTGCGCACACCGGCGGCATTCAGCTGGTCCAGCAGCTGGGCGGCCTTTGCCTTATCGCTGCCCATGCAGATCATGTGGGCCAGCGGCTCTACGTTCAGGTCGTTTTTCAGGAATTCGGCCACTTCCACAGTGGAAACGCCGCCCGTGGAGCCGCCTGCACCGTAAGTAACGCTGATAAAATCCGGGTTAAGGGTGCGCATGGTGCGCAGGGTGTCCTTCATTTTACCAAAGTTGGCGGTCTGCTTCGGGGGGAAGCACTCGATGGAAAACACGCAAGGCTTGCGCTTGAACATCTGGGAGATCTGCATAGGATTCATCCTCCTGTATTTTTATTACTTTCCTCTATTTCTACCCAATTAAGGCAATACCGCATAATTCTAAGTGCCGATACGGCGAGCGAGGTGCGGCAGATGCTAAGCCAAAAGCGCAGATAGTGCCGTACAGGTCGGTGCGGTAAAAGTCAATGCCCTCATCCTGCATTTCCTGGATGACCTCGCGGTGGGGGTGGCCGTAATCATTGTTCAGGCCGCAGCTGGCAACCACAAGCTGGGGCTGCACCTGCCACAGCAGTGTTTGGGTGTTGGATGTGGACGACCCATGGTGCCCGGCCTTGAACACGGTGGACCGCAAGCGGAACGGATATTGCTCCGCCAGGGCGGCTTCCTCGTTGCGCTCGGCATCGCCGGTATCCAAAAAGGTAAAGTTCCCGGCTTCAAACCGCAGGCAGAGCGACATATCATTTATTGCATCGTCACTGCCCGCCGTATCGGCATCCACACCGGGCAGCAGCACGGTCAATGTGCCGGTGCCGATGGTGTACTGCTGGCCGGTATAGGCAGTTTCCACCGGTACGCCGCATTCCTGGGCGGTTTGCAGGGTGCGCTGGGTCTGGCCGGTCACGTCAGTTTCGCTCAGGTCGGGGGTCAGCAGGGTCTGCACATCAAAGTTCTGCAAAACGGCCTGCATGCCGCCCACATGGTCGGCATGGGGGTGGGTCATCACCAACAGGTCCAACTGGCTTACGCCATAGCTGCGCAGGTTCTGCACAAGGTTCTGCCGGGCATCCTTGGGGCCTGCATCAATCAGGCAGGCCGCACCGTTCTGCAAAATCAGCACGGCATCCCCCTGCCCCACATCCAGGAACACCACTTCGGTTTCCCCCTCCGGCAGCGGGGCTGTGGTTTCGCTCTGGCTGGGTTCCAGGCCAATCCATTGGTAAATCTGGTCCCAGCTGGGCACAAAACCGTTGCCGCCGTAATTTTCGACCACATACAAGGCAACGGCGATGAGAACAGCGGCCACAATGGTCCACACCTGGGGGCGGCGGTAGGAATGGCGGCAATACCTGCGCCGCCGGTATTTACTCACCCTGGCCCAGCTGGCGTTCCTGCCACTGGGCGCGGGTCAGCAAAACGGCACGGGGCTTGGCGCCCTCATAGGGGCCGATAATCTTTTCCTGTTCCATCTGGTCCATGATGCGGGCCGCACGGGCATAGCCCAGCTTGCAGCGGCGCTGCAAAAGGCTGGTGGATGCCTGCCCGGCTTCGATGACGCATTCCACCGCCTGTTCAAACATGGGGTCGCGGCTGCCGCTGTCATCGTCCGAATCGGAGCTGCTGCCCTTGCCGCCCTTTTCGGCCACGGCACGGCGCTCCATCTCGGCAATCATCTCTTCATCATACTGGGCGCTGGAAGTGGATTTGATAAAGTTCAGCACAGCGCTGATCTCTTCATCCGTCACAAAGGTACCCTGCACACGCACGGGCTTGGAAGCACCGACCGGCAGGAACAGCATATCGCCGTTGCCCAGCAGTTTTTCGGCGCCGCCGCTGTCCAGAATGGTGCGGGAGTCGATCTGGCTGGAAACTGCAAATGCAATACGGCTGGGGATGTTGGCTTTGATCAGGCCGGTGATAACGTCCACGCTGGGGCGCTGGGTTGCCACAATCAGGTGGATACCGGCCGCACGGGCTTTCTGGGCAATGCGGCAGATATAATCTTCCACCTCTTTGCCGGCAACCATCATCAGGTCGGCCAACTCGTCAATGATAATGGCGATATAAGGCAGGTGTTCCAGCACATCGGGGTGCTGCTTGGCCAGCTTGTTATAGCTCTTGATATCGCGCACATTGTTTTCGGCAAACAGCTTATAGCGGCGCTCCATCTCGGCCACACTGGCCCCCAGGGCACCGGCGGCCTTGCGCGGCTCGGTCACAACGGGCATTAACAGGTGGGGAATGCCGTTGTACTCAGCCAGTTCCACCACCTTGGGGTCGATCAGAATCAGTTTGACATCTTCCGGACCGGAGCGGAACAAAAAGCTGATGATGATCGAGTTGACGCAGACGGATTTACCGCTGCCGGTGGAGCCGGCGATCAGCAGGTGGGGCATTTTACACAGGTCCGCCACCTGGGCTGTACCGGCAATATCTTTGCCCAGCGCCATGGTCAGTGGGCTGCGCATGTTGATGTAGTTCTGGGATTCAAACACCCCGCGGATGCTGACGGTAGACCGGATCTTGTTGGGCACCTCGATACCAACGGCGGGTTTGCCGGGAATGGGGGCTTCGATACGCACACCGGCGGTGGCAAGGTTCAGGGCGATATCATCCGACAGGCTGGTGATACGGCTGACCTTGATGCCCGCCTGGGGCTGCAGCTCATACCGGGTCACGGAAGGGCCGCGGCAGATATCCAGGATATGGGTCTTAACGCCAAAGCTGTCCAGCGTGTTCACCAGGATATCGGCGTTTTTCTTCATCTCGGCGGCCGCGCCGCGTTCATCTTCCGGCTTGGCCGCATTGAAAAGGTTCAAAGATGGGTAAGTATACGGGGGGAACTCCTCTTTGGCCTGGGCGGCAAAGGCTGCCGTAGCTTCGCTGCTGGCATCCTCGTCCGCTTCGCGGGCTGCACCGGCGGGTGCGGTGGCTGCCGGGGCGGCAGGGGCTTTCGCCATTGCTTTGGCCACGCTGGGCGGGCTGGAAATGGGAGCCGAAGCCGAATTGCCCATGCTGGAAGATACCCGCAGCCGGTTGGGGCTGCCGGGGCGGCGTTCATCCGTTACGCTGTATACTTTAGGCGCAGCGGCGGCAGGCTGGGCCGTGGGCTGCGGTGCCGGGGTCTGCACGCTGACCCGCCCGGTGAGCAGATCCGATACCGGAATTCCGGCGTTCCAGGCAGCCTTGGCTGCATCGAAACCGCCCTGGTCAAAGCTGCCGCCCAATGTGGGGATGGCTGTAACAGGGGCAGGCGCTGGCTGGGTGGGTTCCGGCACCAGCGGTGTTTCAAAACTATCCGCGCTTTCGCTGCTGCCAACGTCATCCGGTTCCGGCAATTCCTCTACCGGCTCCAGCGGGGTGGAAAAATCTTCCGCTGAGGCGGCAGGTGCGTTATCATCCGGTTCCGGGGTCAGCGGGGTTTCAAAACTTTCCGCTTCATCCTCCTCGGGCAGGCCCACATCGGCACCGGCCACGGGGGTATCCCGCCCGGTCACGGCGCGCTGGATCAGGTCATTCAGGCTGTCTTCCTCCACCGGGGCTTCGGCTTCCGGTTCCAGGTGCAGCTCAAAGCTTTCTTCCTGCGGCTGGGGCTGGGGTTCCGGCTGGGGCGCGGGGTACTTGCGATGATTCAACTGCTCCAGCGGGTCAAGGCCAAAGGTGCCGCCGGGGCCGATATCAATTTTCTGCAGCGGGTCATGCTGCACGGCGTTCTGCAAAGCGCGCTGGGAAGCATCCGGCCCCAGGTCCACATCAAAGTCCGAACGCTGGGCAGGCGGGGCAAAGCTTTGGGTGTGCTGCACGCCTTGGGGCGCAGCCTGGGCACGCTGCATATCGGGGTATGTTGCGGTGCCGGGCTGCGTATACGCCTGCTGGGGCTGGGCCGCCGGCTGGCCGGCCTGCGCCGCGGCGGCTGCCTGGTCGGCAGGGTTTGCCTGGGCCGCATTGCGGCGGGCGGCTTCCTCCTGTTCCAGATAGGGGGCCACATCAAAGGGGCGGCGGGTGCCAGACTGTGGCGTGGCCGGAGACTCGCCGGCCATGGGCGGCAGGCTGCCGGTCAGGTTTTCAAGGGATTCTTCCTCCGCTTCATGGCCAAACAGCTGGGTATCATAAGCGGTTTCTTCCTCCGCACGGGCGGCGCGGCGGGCTTTGAACTCCTGAATATAATAGCTGATGAACTGCACCACATCCACCGGGGTAACGGCAAAAAACACCATCAGCCCCATCATGATGACAATAATCATGACGATATTGGCACCGGGACGGCCACAGACGGCCAGCAGCGATGCGCCGATGGGCACACCCAGCACACCGCCGGTCCAGAACTTGCGTTGCCCCCAGGCAAACAGCATCTTGACGGTCTGCCAGGGGGTATCCCCTACCTTAAAGTCCGAGAAGATGACCGCCGTACCGGCCAGCAGTACCGCCAGCAGCAGCACCTTGCCAATGAAAGTGCCCACATGGTAACCGGATGCCAGCAGATAGGCCAGATACAGCAAAAACGGGCCGACAAAATATGTAACCACGCCAAAGGTGCCAAACAGCCAGCTGCGTAGAACATTCCAGAAGCTCTGCCCCGGCACCAGCACCAGCGCAATGGCCAGAATGCCAAGCCCAGCCAGCACCACGCTGCGGATCAGGTTTTGCTGCTGGGCGCGGCGCTGTTCCAGCCTGGACATCCGCTTTTTGCTGCCGGAGGCCGAACTGTTGTGTCTGGTCCCGGAGCTGCTGCTTTTACTGCTTTTGCTGCCGGAGGCGCGGTATGTGTTTTTACTGTTTTTTCCGTTTTTGGCGGAACTTGAACGTGCCATGCTCTCCCTACCTCTTTACTATAATATGCGTATATTCAGGCTGCCCTGTTCAGCGGGCAGCCATTGTTGATTTGCTTTGGCGCGGCGGGCCCTGCCCCCGTTTTGAACGAAAGTTCGTTCGCCTTTTATCTGGCAGCGGGCGGCCATTAAACAGCATCCGGCGGCCCCGCATAAAGAGACTTTCCGCGCAGTGATTTTATCTGCCATCCGCCACGGCGGCTGTGCCGTGCTGTTTTGGGCAGGGGCATACTGCCCCTTATAGCATAAGGTATATTGTAGCATGAAAACGCCCGCTTGTAAAACCCCTTTCTCTTTCTATTTTCATCAAAGGCAACACCGCACAATTCCCGCCTTGCGGCTTAAGCACCGCTCCGGCAGCTGCGGCACGGCATCTGCGTTGCCAAGCCCAGCACGGTGCCCATATCCATCACCAGCTCCCCGGTATTGTGCATCAGCTGGGTAAAGCGCCTGGCGCTGATGCCGGAATGCCCCGCCACAAAGCTGACGATGCGCTCCTGCATCTGCTCAAAATAGCGCAGGGTCTGGGGCACCCCCAGCACCATGCCGGAGTGGCGCACCGGATGCACCGTCATGGTGGCGGTGGGCACAATAAAGCTTTTGCGGGCCGAAACCGCCAGCGGGATACCGATGGAATGCCCGCCGCCCAGCACCAGCGTTGCGCTGGGCTTGCTGATGCCGGAGATCAGCTCCGCCAAAGCGAGCCCGGCTTCCACATCGCCGCCCACGGTATTCAGGATGACCAGCAGCCCCTCAATGGCGGGGTCCTCCTCAATATCCACCAGCTGGGGGATCACATGCTCATACTTGGTGCTTTTCTGGTTATCAGGAGCCAGGCTGTGGCCCTCAATGGTGCCGATCACCGTCAGGCAATAAATGGCATGGCGGCCCTTGGTGGCGGGCACAATACCGCTGTCCGTGATCAGGTCATGTTCCAGCCGCATGCGCTCCACATCCTTGGCATCCTTGGCAGCATGGGGGGCGGGCTGTTGTTTTGGGGTACGATTTGGCATGGCGGGGGTCCTTTCCTTCCGACAAAATCGGTGCGCCGGGCAGTGCAAAACCCGGCTATACCCTGACAGTATGCCCTGCTGGTACGCTTTTTTATGCACAGAGGGGCGCGACTGAGCAAAAAAAGCGCGGAAAAACTTAGATAAAAAATTGACAATCGGCACAAGATTGATTATACTTTTACTAGAATTTACATCGGAATCACACAAGAGGCAGGGTGTTCCCTTTACCCCTGCCCGGAGAACGGGAGATTAGTCTTTATGTCATCAACAATGCAAAACAAAGCATCGTTGCCCGTGATCAAGCGGCTGCCCAAATATTACCGCTACTTGAGCAACCTGCAGGCAGATGGGCGTGATAAAATTTCTTCCAGCGAGCTGGCCCGCATGATGGGCACCACCGCCAGCCAGGTGCGGCAGGATTTTAACTGTTTTGGCGGTTTTGGCCAGCAGGGCATCGGCTACAAGGTGGATGTGCTGCTTACCGAGATTGGCAAACTGCTGTTTGGCAACGGCGAGCTGCTGCCTACCGTGCTGATCGGCGCCGGCCGCCTGGGCTCGGCGGTCTCCAGCTTTATCAGCCGCGATACCAACGGCTACAAGCTGATTGCCGCATTTGATATCAACCCCGCCCTGGAGGGCAAGGAGATCAGCGGCGTAACCATCCGCCCGCTGTCCGAGCTGGAAAGCTTCTGTGCGGCGCACAAGCCGGTGGTCGCCGTGCTGTGCGTGCCGCGCCAGAGCGCCATGGACCTTTCGGACGAGCTGGTTCGGCTGGGTATTCAGGGCTTCTGGAACTTCAGCCACTATGATCTTTCGGTCGTTTATCCGCAGGTCACAGTGGAAAACGTCCATTTGGGCGACAGCCTGATGAGCCTTGGCTACCGGCTGCGCAACCATGATGAATAAAAGCCGGGCACACAGCACATGACTGTTTCCGGCGGGGTGTACCCCAGCGCCTGCCCCGGCATGGGTGCAGGATCCTGTGGTACACCCCGATTTTCATGCTGTTTTTCACTTTATCTTAATAAGGAGCCAAACATGGCAAAGCTATATTACCGTTACGGCGCAATGAACAGCGGCAAAACCACGGCGCTTTTGCAGGTTGCTTTCAATTATAACGAGCGCGGCATGCGGGTGCTGATTCTGAAAGCCAGCGTGGACACCAAAGGCGGCGATCATATTGTTTCCCGCCTGGGGGTCAGCCACAAGGTGGATGTGTTGGTCAGCCCGGACATGGACATCCTGGATATCGTCCGGGCCGATACCGCCGCCCATGGCAGCGCCCCTGCCTGTGTGCTGTGTGACGAAAGCCAGTTCTTTACCCCGGCGCAGGCCGAGCAGCTGTTTTTGGTCACGGTGGACCTGAACATTCCGGTCATCTGCTATGGGCTGCGGGCGGACTTTATGAACCGCGGTTTCCCCGGTTCCACCCGCCTTTTGGAGCTGGCCCACACGATCGAGGAGATGAAAACCATCTGTGCCTGCGGCCGCAAAGCCACCTGCAACGGCCGCAAGGTAAACGGCGAGTTCGTGTTTGAGGGCGCCCAGGTTGCGATTGACACAGTGGATGCTGTAGAGTATCAGAGCCTTTGCCCCCAGTGCTGGTACCGGGAATACCGCGCTTTCCTGAAACGCCACCCCGCGCACCAGTGATCCATTCTTTTATTTCAATCTGTGTTTCGCCCTTTTTTAATAAGTAAATGACAACATATATGGCACAAAAGCCGCTGCCCAGCCTTGCAGCACCGCTTTTGTGCCATTTTTGTTTCCAACACTTTGCGGCGCAATTTTCAGAGCACCAAAAGGCCGCCTATACAAGATATGTTTTATGTGCAGCAATTTCCATTCCATTTTTCGCACATATTTTGCTATCGCGAATATTTTTAGCATACTGCATGTCTTCCCATTGCAAATTTTGCACGAATGCGCAAAAGAAGTGCGTTTGCGCACATTTTTTGCGTTACCGAATTTGTGCGTTTGTTTTCTGTGATTCATTCAGCATTTTTACACATTTCCCCCATAATTTCGTTGTAACCGTTTTGCAACATATACAAATACACACAAATTGCCTCACTTTATGCAAGATTTTGCCGTAATTTTGTTAGATGCGGGGGCGAGCTGTTTCAGCATTATGTACAAATCATTTCGTCTTAGTTCGTATGTTTTGACATGAGTTGATTTTTTGCTCATTCAATTAAAGCAATATTTGTTTGTTTTCATGATTTACACACTATTTTGGATATTTTTTTGATGTTCACAATTTGCTATTATAATGGCGTTGAATGAAGCGGTCAGTTGTCAAGCCGCTCGTTATAGGAACATTTTTAGGAGGACTAAAACAATGAAAAAGGCAATCGCCCTTGCAATGGCCAGCGTTATGGCTGCTGGCCTGCTGGCAGGCTGCGGCGGCTCCGCTGCCAACAGCACCGCAGCTTCTTCCGAAGCTGCTTCCACCTCTACCGAGGCCGCTTCCGCCGACAGCACTGCAGCTGCTACCGAGGCTCATACCGTCAACACCACCGATCCCATCACCCTGACCATCAGCTGGTGGGGCGGCGATGCCCGCCAGGCTGCATACGAGGCTGCCTGCAAGGCATTCACTGAAAAATACCCCAACATCACCGTTGAGTGCACTTACGGCCCGTGGAACGGCTGGGAGGAAGCTCAGTCCACTGCCCTGGCTGCCGGCAACGCTGCCGACGTGATGCAGGTCAACTGGAACTGGCTGTACCAGTACTCCGGCAAGGGCCAGAGCTTCGTTAACCTGAACGATTACTCCGATGTGCTGGATCTGACCCAGTTCCCCTCTAACGCTCTGGATGCCTGCACTGTGGCTGATTCCCTGCAGGCTGTGCCCGTCGCTATGTCCGGCCGTATTTACTACTGGAACATGGCAACCTTCAAGAAGGCTGGCCTGGATCACTACCCCACTACCGAGCAGGAACTGCTGGACGCCGCCAAGACCTTCCAGGAAAAGCTGGGCGATGACTACTATCCGCTGGCTGCCACCACGCTGGACCGCATGATCATGATGACCTTCTACCTGGAAAGCAAGTACGGCGAGCCCTGGGTTACCGACAGCACCCTGAACTACACCGTTGAGCAGCTGCAGGAAGGTCTGGAATGGATCCAGAGCCTGGAAGATAACCACGTGATGCCCGACCTGAAGACCATGAACGCCTCTGGCGATAAGACCATCACCGATGGTCAGGCCTGGATCACCGGCAAGTATGCCGGCGTCTTCACCTGGGACTCCAGCGCACTGAGTGCAAGCCAGAACCTGCCCGCTGACGCTGAGTACGTTGTTGGCGACGAAATCAAGTGGGGCGAGGCTGCCAATGGTGGTTTTGCCAAGGTTTCCATGGGCATGGCTGTTACCCAGAGCTGCGAGCATCCTGTTGAAGCTGCTGCCCTGATCAACTTCATCCTGAACGAAAAAGAGGGCGCTTCCATCATGGGCACCCAGTGCGGTATGGTTTGCTCCAAGGCCGGCCAGGAATACGCCAAGGAAGCCGGTGCTGTCAACGAGCTGATTCTGGAAGCCAACACCAAGGTTATGGCTTTTGTTGACCAGCCGTTCGACCCCTGCTACGAGAGCACTTCCCTGAAGGACGAGACCAATGGCGTGTACGGCGATGTGTTTGAAGGCTTCAGCTACGATCAGTATGATTCCGCCGAGGCTGCCCAGATCCTGTACGATGGCATCTGCGAAGCACTTGCCTAATCCCCGTTTTCACACTAAAGGCAATACCGCACAATTCCCGCCTAACGGCTCAAGCACCGCTCCGGCGGCTGCGGCACGGCATCTGCGTTGCCAAAAAGACAGTGACCCGCACTCCTTTCAAAAAATGGTGTGATGAAAACGTTGGCCTTTTGTTCCTGATTCCCTGGATCATTGGTTTTGTGGTGTTCAAGCTGTATCCGTTTGCCACTTCCCTGTTCTACAGCTTTACGGATATGAATTTCTTTGACGGCATTACCAAGTACGGCCTGATGAACTACATCTACATTTTCACCAACAAGAAAACGCTGACCTCGTTCATCATCACCTTCCGTTATGCCCTCATCACCGTTCCCCTCAAGCTGATTTTTGCTTTGTTCATCGCTTACATCCTGAACTTCAAGATCAAGTGCGTCAACCTGTTCCGTACCATCTACTACATTCCCTCCATCCTGGGCGGCTCTGTTGCCATTGCCGTTCTGTGGAAGGCCCTGTTCAAAGAGGATGGCATCATCAACATGCTGCTCTCCTTTATCGGCATTCAGGGGCCCAGCTGGCTGGCTGACCCCGATTACGCCATGGTCGTTATCATTGTGCTGCGTGTATGGCAGTTCGGCTCCGCCATGGTGCTGTTCCTTGCCGCATTGAAGGGCGTTTCGGTCGACCTGTACGAAGCCGCCACCATCGACGGTGCTTCCAAGACCCGCCAATTCTTCTCCATCACCGTGCCGATGATCACCCCCGTTATCTTCTACAACCTCGTTACCCAGATCGCTCAGGCGTTCCAGGAATTCAACGGTCCCTACATTATCTTTAATAATGGCGGCCCCCGCGGTTCCGTCACGCTGGTTTCGCTGCTGGTTTACAACTATGCGTTCAAGAGCAACGAAATGGGTATGGCCTGCGCCATGGCCTGGGTCATGTTCATCATCATCGCCCTGCTCACTGTCATCGCATTTGGCAGCCAGAAGCATTGGGTCTACTATGCTGACTGATTGAAGGAGGAATTGATTTATGGGTATGAAAGCACGCGCCAATGTGGCAACCTTCTTCAAGTATTTTGTTCTGATTTTGATGGGCTTTATCATGGTGTACCCGCTGCTGTGGATGGTGGGCTCCACCTTTAAGACCAACGCCGAGATTTTTACCAGCCTTTCCCCGTTCACCGCGCACCCCACCCTGGATGGCTATTATAACGCTGTGACCAAAACTTACGGCGGCGATATCACCATCTGGCGTGCATTCCTGAACACCTACAGCTACGTTATCCCCAAGGTTGTGTTCACTGTTATTTCTTCTGTCATTGCTGCTTACGGTTTCAGCCGTTTCAAGTTCAAGGGGCGCGATTTCCTGTTCGGCGTTATGATCATGACGCTGTTCCTGCCGCAGGTTGTTCTGAACGTTCCGCAGTACATGATGTACAACAAGTTTGACTGGATCAACAACCCCCTGTACCCCGCCCTGTGGGTGCCGTCCCTGTTTGCTACCGAGACCTACTTCGTCTACCAGCTGGTGCAGTTCATGCGCAGCATCCCGCACGACCTGGACGAAGCCGCCGCCATTGACGGCTGCGGCCCGGTCAAGATCCTGTACAAGATCATCTGCCCCATGCTCAGCCCCTCTTTGGTCGCCTGTGCGCTGTTCCAGTTCATGTGGAGCTGCAACGACTTTATGGGTCCCCTGCTTTACGTTACTACCCCGCGCAAATACCCCATGGCAATCTTTGTTAAGCTGTCTATGGACAGTACCAGTGAAGGCATTCAGTGGAACCGCATCCTTGCCTTGTCCCTGATTTCCATTATCCCGCAGCTGCTGGTTTTCTTTGCCGCTCAGGATTCCTTTATTGACGGCATTGCCGCTGGCAGTGTAAAGGGCTAAGCTTCAAGTTTTTTCCAAAACTTTTGATCTTTTTGCGCCCAAACCACCACACAGGCTGCCCCGTACCGCTGCAAAAGGGGTACCGGGCAGCTTTTATTTTGAAAACTCCGGCCACTGGCTTTTCTCACTTTTGGCCGTTCCTAATATTCAGGATGCAGCCGGAATAAAAAGGCTTTCGGCTTTCCGCTGTATTCCGGCACATGATGGTGCCTTCTCTGCTGATCCCTTTGCATCGCTCTCCCCTGCCCTGCTTATCCGTTAGGGGCAAAACAAAAGCGGCTGCCTGTTGGCAGCCGCCGGGGGTTGTGGTTTTGTGCTGTAACATTTTTGGCCTTATTTTTCCGGTTTGTTTACCCGCTTGAAATATTGGCGGTACTGCTGGGGCGAAAGCCCTGTGGCATCTTTGAACACCCGCCGGAAATGCGCGCTTGTCATAAAGCCTGTCTTTTCCGCCACGCTGGAAATGCTTTCGTTGGTCTTTTCGATCATGTTCTGCGCCGCTTTGATGCGTACGCCGTTGATGTATTCGATCAGGCTCAGGTTGATGGTCTTTTTGAACAGACGGCTGAGGTAATACGGGCTGATGTAGAACTGGTTGGCAATGCTTGTCAGGGTCAGCTTCTCGGCGTAATGCTCCGCAATATAGCCTTGGATCTGGCTGACGATGCGGTTGGTCACCCGGCCGCTGTCGCCCCCCAGCTCATGCTGGTTTTCGCACATCTTTTTCAGCTGCAACAGCAGCGTGGCCAGCAGCATTTTGCGGGTCACAGCGCTTTCGGGGTTGTTTTCGTCCTGCATCTGGATCAGCTGCTGCAGGATGGAGTAGATATAGTTCTGCTGCTTAACCGTGATGTTGCTCAGCAGGTGGTTGTTCTCCTCGCTCATAAAGCTGAACAGGTCAATCTCCGGGAAAGCCCCGCTGATCTCCTGCAGATACTCGCGGCTGAAATTGCACACAATGCGGCTGGTGGGGCCATCCCCTACCGAACCAGTCTTGTGGATCTGGTTTTCCCCAATCAGGATCACATTGCCTGCATTGACGATATAGGCGGAATCCTCAATAAAATAGCGCCGCGCGCCTTCCACTTCATAATACAGTTCATATTTGTGGTGTGTGTGGAAACTTCCCATATCGTAGCTATGCTCGCGGTCGATCATATCGATATAAAAGTCCACATGGGGGGAATAGGTATATTCCTTGACCATCCTGTTCAAACCTCCCGCCACGCCCCGCCCAAGCATTTTTGCCAGTTTTAGGGCAGAACGCGCTTCAATTTTGTTGATTTATTTCATATTAACACATTTCTTGTTGAATTTCAAAACTTTTTTCATCTTTTATGGAGGAAATTATCGTATGAAACTCGCTCTCGTTCGTGCCTGTACCCGCAGCGCCTGCTTTGAGCTGCAAAACAACACCTGCTATACCGCCCCTGCCCCGTTCCGGGTTCAGCTGAACGGCCAGACTGTGCTGGAAGCCTGCTGCACCAACGTGTTCAGCGTGTTCAGCCTGGAACCCGGCAAAACCTACCACCTGGAAGTGCTTGCCACTGATGGCGATACCGGTACCCTGGACTTTGCCACCGCGGCGGAAAGCTTTTTTGTAGATGCTTCCCGCTATGGCCTGGTGAATGACGGCGTGACCGACAACACCGCCTTTTTGCAGGCTGCGCTTTCCACCTGCCCGCCGGGCGGCACGGTGTATGTGCCCGCCGGTACTTACCGCACCCAGAGCCTGTTTTTGTGCAGCAACACCACCCTGTACCTGGAAAAAGGCTGCACCCTGCTGGGCGGCACCGACCGCCGCGAATATCCCATCCTGCCCGGTGTGCTGCCCTGCGCCGATGAACAGCACGAAGCCTATCTCGGCGGCTGGGAGGGAAACCCGCTGGACTGCTTTGCCGGTTTGATCAATGTCATCAATGCCGAAAATGTGACCATCACCGGCGAAGGCTGCATCAACGCCAACGCCGACAACGGCGACTGGTACCAGCACATCAAGGTGAAACTTATCGCCTGGCGGCCGCGGCTCTTCTTTACCAGCAAAGCCAAGAATGTGACCCTACACGGTGTGGAGGTGTGCAACAGCTTCTCTTGGACCATCCACCCCACCTACTCGGACGGGGTGAACATCCTGCAGCTGCAGATCCACAACCGTGCCGACAGCCCCAATACCGACGGCATTGACCCCGAAAGCTGCAAGAATGTGAACATCATCGGTGATTCCATCCATGTTGGCGATGACTGCATCGCCCTCAAGTCCGGCAAACTCTTCCTTGGCACTGTGATGCATACCCCCTGCGAGAATGTGACCATCCGCAACTGCAACCTGAACCGCGGCCATGGCAGCCTGGTTATTGGCAGCGAGATGAGCGGCGGCGTGAAAAATGTGGTGATGACCCAGTGCCTGATGGACCACACCGACCGCGGCCTGCGCATCAAGACCCGCCGCGGTCGCGGCAAGAACGCCGTGATCGACGGGCTGGTGTTCCGCAACGTGGAAATGCGCCATGTGCTGACCCCATTCGTCATCAACATGTTCTACTTCTGTGACCCGGACGGCAAGAGCGACTATGTGCAGAGCCATGAACCCCTGCCGCTGGACGATGCTACCCCCCGCCTGGGCAGCCTGACGATGGAAAATATCACCGCCACCGACGCCGAGTATGCAGGCTGCTGGTTCAGCGGTCTGCCGGAGCAGCCGGTTGAAAAAGTGGAGATGAACAATGTCAGCATCTCCTTTGCCGAAAACGCCGGGGCTGGCCACGCCGCCATGATGTGCGGTGCCGCCGAATGCAGCAAGCTGGCGATCTGGGCCGAAAACGTGAAGGAGATTCACTTCCACAATGTCAAACTGGAAGGCTATGCAGGCGAACGCCTGAACTTTATCAACGTTGGCAGCTTTAAGGAGGATTAAGCCATGACCCATGAAGAGATTTTGACCACCCTGGGCAATTATGTGGATTATCTGATTACCGGCAGCTCTGCCGAAGCCCCACTGTGGAACATTGAAAAGGTGCGCAGCGGCAAGCCCAATAAATGGAACTATGTGGACGGCTGCATGATCACCGCCTGCCTGAGCCTGTACAAGACCACCGGGGATGAAAAGTTCCTGAAGTTCTCCCGCGATTTTGTAGACTACTTTGTCAAGGATGGCGGCGAGATCTACACCTTTGACGCCAACGAGCATAACCTGGACAACATCAACCAGGGCAAAAACCTGTTTTCCCTGTTTGATTTGACCGGCGAACAGCGCTACCGGGATGCCATCAACACCATACGCGCCCAGCTGGACACCCAGCCCCGCACCAAGGATGGCAATTTCTGGCACAAAGCCATCTACCCGTGGCAGGTTTGGCTGGACGGCACCTATATGGCGCAGCCATTCTACATGGAATACGAGACCCGCTACAACGGCATGAAGGGCTGCCAGGACAGTTATAAGCAGTTCATGAACATCAAAAAGTACATGCGAGACCCCAAAACCGGCTTGTACTACCACGGCTATGATGAAAGCCGCCAGATGTACTGGGCCGATCCTGTAACGGGCTGCAGCGCAAACTTCTGGCTGCGCGCCATGGGCTGGTTTCTGGTTGCCATGGTGGATGTTCTGGAGCGCATGGACGAGCAGATGTATTACGAATACCGCGCCATTATGGCTATGTTCAAGGAAGCCGTGGAGGCCATGATTCAGTTCCAGGATGCCGAGACCGGCATGTTCTGGCAGGTCATTGATAAAGCCGGCGTACCGGGCAACTATCTGGAAACCTCCGGCAGCTCCCTGTTCGCTTACGCCGTGCTCAAAGGCGTGCGGCTGGGCTACCTGCCCAAGCGGTTCCGCGCTTACGGCGAAAAGGCATTCTATGGCACCTGTGACAAATACCTGGGCGTGAACGATAAGGGCGAGCTGCAACTGTCCGGCATCTGCCTGGTAGCCGGTTTGGGCGGCGCCACCCGCCGCGATGGCAGCCTGGAATACTATTTCAGCGAGCCAGTTGTGGAAAACGACGCCAAGGGCGTTGCTCCCCTGCTGCTGGCCTATACCGAAATGATCATCCAGTAAGGAGGTTCCGCTGTTATGGCCATATTTACCGTTGGTGCCCGCCTGCATGATTACGGCAAGGGCACGCCCGATGAGCTGTTTGGCAGGGTTTCCGCAGACGGGTTTGCCTGCGTGCAGCTGGCCTACAAAAAATGCGTGCCCGGCGTTGCCAGCTATGCGGACGTTACCCCGCAGCTGGTGCAGAACACGCTGGAAGCGCAAAAGAAGCACAACATCACTGTTGCCGTGCTGGGCACCTATGTGGAGCTTGCCATCGCGGACGAAGTGCAGCGCAGCGCCAACGCAGCGGATTTCAAAAGCCAGCTGGCCGTGTGCAAGGCGCTGAACGCGGGCTGCATTGGCACCGAGACTACCGGCATGCACAAGCAGCCCGCCGGCACCACCCGCGAGCACGCCCAATATATGCTCTGCAAAAGCCTGGAAACCATTCTGCCGGAAGCTGAGCGCCTTGGCGTGACCGTTGCCATTGAGCCCGTTGTTGGCGACAGCACCAACACCCCGCAGGCAGCGCGGCACATCCTGGATATGATGCAAAGCCCCGCGCTGGGGGTCATCCTGGACATGAGCAACCTGGTCAGCTTTGAGGGCAAGGACAACCAGCAGCCCTTGTGGGACGCCATGGGCGAGCTGCTTGGGGACAAAATCAAGGCCGTACACTTTAAGGGCAAGAACTTTGCGCCGGACGGCACCATGCTGCACACCAGCCTGGAAGATTCCTGCACCGATTACGCCGGTGCCTTTGCTATGCTGCGCACCCTGCCGCAGCCGTTGCCCGTTCTGCGCGAGGAAGCCGTGCCCGCCCGTGCTGCCAGCGATATTGCTTTTATCAAACAGTTTTTCTAAGGTGTAATGCCGCTTCTTTTTGCCCCACCGGACCGGAGTATTTGCACTGATACCATGGAAGCCTTTTTGTGAAAGGAACCGATTCAATATGGAACGCAAGCTTGTAACCATTGCCGTGAATGGCAGCGCTGAATTTACCACCCTGACCGCCGCTGCTGCCGCGCAGGACCCCGCCCAGCCGCTTCACTTTGTGCTGGGGGCCGGGACCTATTATGAACGCCCGTTTTTGGAACTGGCGGATTACATCATCACCGGTGCCGGGATGGGGCAGACCGTGATCTCCGCCGGGGCCGCCGGGCGCGACCCCTGGCCCGGCGAGGAGCGCACCGGTACCTTTCGCAGCCAGACGCTTTTCCTTGGCGGCGGCAGCGCCCGGCTGGAGCACCTGACCGTGGAAAACACCGCCGGTGATGGTGCGGACCGCGGCCAGGCGCTGGCAGTATATGCCGATGCCAGCCGTGTGTGCATGGTGGATGTTTCCCTGCACGGCAACCAGGATACGCTCTTCACCGCTCCCCTGCCGCTGGCCGTGCGCCAGAAAAACGGCTTCCGCGGTCCGCGGGAGAACACGCCCCGGCTGGACACCAAACAATACTACCGTGACTGCGAGATTTCCGGCAACATTGATTTCATTTTCGGCGGGGCCAACGCGGTGTTTGACCATTGCCGCATTGTGCCCGTTGCCCACCGCGGCGTTACCAGCTATATTGCCGCCGCCAGCACGCCGCAGGGCAAGCCGGGCTACCTATTTGCCAACTGCACCGTGCAGGGCAACAGCCCCGCAGGCAGTGTCTATCTGGGCCGCCCGTGGCGGCAGTATGCCCGCGTGTACTGGCTGGACTGCGATTTAAGCGATGAGATCATCCCCCTTGGGTGGGACAACTGGTCTGACCCCGCCAACGAGGAAACCGTTCACTTTGGCGAGTACGGCTCCAAAGGCCCCGGTGCCCCCAAAGCAAGCCCCGCCCGCGCCGGTTACGCCGCCCTGAATGATGAAGCCTCCGCCCAGGAAATGCGCGCCATGCTGGCTGAATTCCGGGCCGACTTCGGTGCAGAAGCGTAACACGCTCTTTGCGGAGCCGCCCATTATAACATTCCACCTCCTCCTAAAAAAGCAGCAAGCCCGCACTGCGCCCCTGTATGCGCCTGCGGGCTTGCTGCTGTCATACCGCCGCTTTGATTCCAGAAAGGATTTTTTAATGAGCTATACCAAACTGGACCTTCTGCAGGACCTGGCTGATATGGGCCTGACCGGGCAGGAAACCATTCTGATCCATTCTTCCATGAAGTCCATCGACCCGGTGGACGGCGGTGCCGATACTGTGCTGTATTATTGAAAATTGCTATATATCAAAGTAAATGCCCCACAGTTGGCGGGCGGATACCGGTCGTGGTTCCGAGCCGTGCATGTGGGGCATTGGTATACCTTCTATTGAGTTTATGTTTTATAGGCAAAGTAGCAAAGTATAGGAAAGAGAATTGATGGCAAGGCTGCCAAACGGGACGATGGCAAGCATCGTCCCCTACAAATTATCTTTTAGGTGCACAGCGAATGATTTTATGTTTCTCCGCGGCGGGGTGAGAGCATCCCGCCCTACTGGTATTTTAGAAGGTTAGCCGCGCAGAATAAAATGTTCTGTAGGGAATCCTCTTGACCGTTCCGGGGCCTTGTCCAAATCTGGCATAATGAGATTTGTGATCGGGCCCGTCCGGCGGCCAGAGGGCTGGCCGCCCCACTTTCCCCTACCGCCCTGCTACCCACACTCAGGATATAACAACAGCCCCGGCTCTGCAAACGCAGAACCGGGGCTGTAATACTTAAATGATACCTATGTACCTTATTTACCGCCCATGAAAGCCGGCAGAGGTTTGCCCTCTTTGAGCCACTGGTGGTATTCGGCGGTGGCGGCAAATTCCACGTCACCGGCGGAGTTCAGCGCAGTCTCAACGGAGTCCTGAATAACGCCAATGATGAAGCCAACGCCGACGACCTGCATGGCAATATCATTGGAAATGCCAAACAGCGAGCAGGCCATGGGGATGAGCAGCAGCGAACCGCCCGCAACGCCGGAAGCGCCGCATGCGCCCAAAGCCGACATGATGGACAGCAGGATGGCGGCAGGCACGGAGACCTGCATGCCCAGCGTGTTGGCGGCAGCCAGCGTCATGATGGTGATGGTAATGGCAGCGCCGTCCATATTGATGGTTGCGCCCAGCGGGATGGAGACGGAGTAAATATCCTTATCCAGGCTCAGCTTTTCGCACAGAGACATGTTGACCGGGATGTTGGCGGCGGAGCTGCGGGTGAAGAAAGCGGTCAGGCCGCTTTCACGCAGGCAGCGGAACACCAGTGGGTAGGGGTTGCGGTGCAGGTAGATAAAGATGATGAACGGGTTGATCACCAGCGCCATCAGCAGCATGGTGCCCACCAGCAGCAGCAACAGGCGCCCGTACTGGGTAAAGATGGACAGGCCGTTGTCCGCCACGTTGGTAAACACCAGGCCCATAATGCCAAACGGCGCCAGGTTGATGATCCACCGCACAATGGTAGAAATTGCATCCGCCGTGTTGGCCATAAAGTTCTTGGTGGTATCGCTGCCCAGCTTTTTCATGGCAAGGCCGAACAGGCAGGCCCACATCAGGATGCCGATATAGTTGCCGTTCATGATGGAAGCAACCGGGTTAGAAACAATGTTGGAAAGCAGGGTGTGCATCACATCACCCAGGCCCTGGGGCACCACATCCGCCGTGGCAGCTTCCGCCAGAACCAGCGTCTGCGGGAACAGCTTGCTGGTCACAACGCTGAGCGCAGCCGCCACAAAGGTGGTGAGCATGTACAGCCAGACCACCGTACCAAAGCGGCGGTCCAGCTTGGAGGAGCCCTGCGCCAGTGCACTGGCAACAATAACAAACACCAGCACCGGTGCAACGCCTTTCAGCGCGCCGACAAACAGGTTGCCGAATTCTTCGATCCATGCAGCACCGGGGCAGATCAAAGCCAGCACCGAACCGACCACCAGGCCGATTGCAATGCGCAGGATCAGGCTGGTGGAGTTGTACTTGGCAGCCAGCGTTTTGGCCGCTTTTGTGAGTTGATTCATAACGATTCCTCTTCCCTATTTTAATTGGGTTTGGCAGATGTTCCGCACCTGCCCATTCCGCAGCCGCCCGCACAAACGGTTTCGCGGAATGTTTTCCATTATACCGCAATCGTTCAAGATTGCAAGAGGGCGGACAGGTGTGCCCTGTGGAAAAACAATCTATTTTTATCGTTGATACGAAGTAAAAAATATTTAATAAATGTTTTTGTGGACAATATATCTGTGTTCCGTCCGTGGACATTTCGTTGTATGAAAGAGGGCAGCATACGAATACACTGCCCTTTATTGGGAACACGGTTTAGAGCCAGATTCAGGGCCACAGGGAAACGCAGGCATATGGAAATTCGCCTGACAGCTTGTGGTAAACCTTCATATGGCCTTTTTTCCTCACTGATGCCGGAGCGGTAATCATCTCTCTGCTTTTGGCAGGGCAATAAACAACTTAAAAGCCAAGACAAAGAAAAAGAGCCTCAAGCCAAAGCTTGAAGCTCTTTGGTGCGGATGAAGGGATTTGAACCCACACTCTTTTAAGGGAACTAGAACCTGAATCTAGCGCGTCTGCCAGTTCCGCCACTCCCCTTTTTCATCCGAAATTCCTCTTTCCAAAAGAAAAACACAAAATTTCCTTTGTGATTTTTTCAAAAAAGAGTAGCGATATTTTTTTCTTTTCCCGTAAAAGGTTGACTTTTATAAGGCTGCGGAACGGTCAATCCCGTTCCCTACAGCATTTTTTCAGCATGTGGCTAATGATACAGTGCCCTATCGTGCTTTTCATCCGCGGATGGATTTCAAAGTTTTATTTTAGGCAACACCGCACAATTCCCGCCTGACGGCTTAAGCACCGCTCCGGCGGCTGCGGCACGGCATCTGCGTTGTCAAAATGCTCGATAATGTCGGGTTGCGGTACCCGCATCGCGTTACATTATCATGATTTTATCACGCCAAAGTCATCAGGCAATGCAGCCATCGGCAAAGCTGTTGCGCTTGGCTTTCTCTTTCTGCTGGTTGCGCTTGGCGATGATTTCTTTGCTCAGGCCAATACGGTTGGTCTTGAAGTGGAAGAACGGGCGTTCCGGTACGGTGAAAATCTCCACCGGACGCATGTAACGTTCCGGCAGGCAGGCATTGATCTTATCGCGCACATCGTCCAAGGTGTAGCCATCTTTGAGCTGGACGTACAGGTACGGCAGGAAGCAGCCCTCGTGCTCATCATCCGGCACGATAACAAAGAACTCGTCCTTGATGCCCTTGATGTCGGCATCAGCCACGATGTTCTCCAGCGGCTGCACCATCAGGTCGCCGCCGCCAAAGCGCGGGGATGCGCCGCGGGTCATCGTGTAGAGCACACCGTCCTCGGACATATAGCCAATATCGCCGGTGTGCAGCCAGGTCTTGCCGTCTGCGTGGACCTGCAGTGCCTTGGCGGTTGCTTCGGGGCGGTCATAGCCCAGCATCACGCCGGGGCCCGTCATGCAGATCTCACCGGGGGTATTGTAGGTCAGCTCTTCCTGGGTGCCGGGCTTGAAGATGCTGATGACGCTGTGGATCATCGGCACACCAACGTTGCCGTCACGCACCGGGAACGGAGCCATGGGCAGAGTGGCGTTGGAGCCGGCCTCGCTGCTGCCGTAGCCGGCAGTAAAGCGCAGGTTGCAATTATGCTGCTTGAGGAACTCCTCAACATTGCGCAGCTGCTTGTTGTTGAATGCCTCGCAGCCGGCGCCGATGGCCAGCATGTGGGACATATCATAGTCAGCCGGAAGACGCTTGCTGCGGCGGATAACCTCCACAAACATGGGGATCAGGGGCCAGTTGTTGGGGCGGTAGCGCATCATTTCCAGGTCAACATCGTACACATCCACAAACGGATCCAGAATGAGCAGCATACCGCCGGCCAGGGGCAGCAGCATCATGGAAACCACAACAGCGATCAGAGCCGGGGGCAGGATGGTCAGCAGCCAGGTGGGGCGGAATTTATCCGAAGAGCCATAAAAGTTCATCTGGGCCAGCACGCCGATGATGCTGTGTGCAGAATGGATGACCTGCTTGGAAGGGCCGGTGGAACCGCTGGTGTAGGCGCGCAGCAGCGGGCGGTCAATGTTGACAGGAGCGGGCACAAAGCCGCGAAAACGCTGGCCCATGTTACAGAAATCAGCCCACATCATGGTATCAGAGCCACGGGCGGGAACATCCGGATACAGGGCATCCAGGGAATGCTGCAGGTAAACCGGCATAGCGGCGCGGTCGCCGCTTTCCAGAGCGGGAACGATAACATAGGTATTCACGTTGGTCTGCTCACGGTAGGCTTCGATTTCGGCCTTGGAGAAGAAGTCGTGAACAAAAATCACCTTGGCATTGGCTTTCTGAACAGCTTCAATGTTTTCTTCCAGGGTGTTGTCACGGCACAGCAGCGAAGCGCCGATGCGCTCGGCTGCCAGCAGCAGATAAATGAATTCCGGCACAGAACGCAGGAACACGGGGATCTGGTCCCCCTGCTTGATGCCAAGCACCTGCAGAGCGCGGGCGGTGGCGTCCACCTTACGGAACACGGTACCCCAGGTGATATCCACACCATAGTAGTGCATAGCAATCACGTTAGGGTCTGCAGCGCGCACGGAGAGGTACTGCTCCACGGTGCAGGCCGGAACCTGGATACCGCGCAGAACATCTGGATAGAACTTCATCCAGGGGCGGTCAATGCTGGGCTTGCCAGTCAACATCGCGTTTTCATTCATTGCAATTTCCTCCAAATGTCTTTCCCTTATAGTTGCAGGGAATTAAATTACCCAAATCAAATCACGCCAAACCTTTATGGCGCTTTCCCCTGCTGTGCACATCGTTGCACAGCGTCGCCGAACCATAATGCTACAATTATCTTCGGTGCTGAACATAGTATACCATTCCTGTTTACGGAAAGCACGAGAATCCCATGGCACAAATTTCCAGAAATTGATTCCGCATGATTCACTTTTTTCACATGGATTTTCACGCTTTGGCATGGAGTTTTCTTGCAATTTCATTTTCCTTGGTGCAACAAAAGCCCCAGCTACCGCAGCAGCCAGGGCTTTATGTTTATGCGTATGTATGTTATATTTTTAGATTTTGTTCATCCAGCTCTCTTGCAGTTCTTCCATTTCATCACTTTTGGCGCGGGTAATCAGATGGATTCCCTGCAGGACATGATGGATGTGCTCTGCAATGGCGTTGCGCTCTTTTGTCACGTTCTGGTCATCCAAATTCCAGACCTGATCAAAATATTCACTCAGGCGGTCTTCCATCACACTGTTGTTGACCATTGCAATCCGGTTGATGGGGCAGTTGTTATCCAGCCGAAGATACGATGCAGCTCCAGAAAGAAACATATTGGGGTCCGCCACATACTGGAAATCGTTCACAATGCGGCCGCTGATCAAGCGGAATTCAAGTTTTTCACGCTGCTTGCAAAGCTGCAGCACATAGCTGATGCACCGGCTGCGCTGATCCGGAGTAAGGCTGACCTTGTAACTGAAAAAGTCCAGCTCGCCGGAAACCGCCATGGAGGAAAATGCAGCTTCATAAATCAGGATGCGAATGTTTGTTTCCTCCACCACACCTTTGGCAAGGTTGTGTACGCTACGCAGCTCCGCAGGGGTAGCACCCAAAAAATCTTTCAGTTCGGCCTCGTGGGCGGTCAGGATCTCTTCAAACAAGTCGTCCGGCAGCAGAAGCTCATTCAGGTGGCCGAACATCCACCGCAGATTGGAGGCCAGCAGCGTGTGCATATAGTCGTACTGGCTGATCAGCTGGCGCATACTGGTATCGCGGAAAAGCTGGTCATCCCGCACGCAGAGCTTGGAGAAGTTATCATACAGGCTTTCGCAGTTCTGCGGGTCCTCGGTGGCGGTAACGGCAGCGCAGCGGCTATGGCTGACCAGCAGGCCGGTAATGGCAAAATCGCCCTTGACCACAAACACCGCGCGCCCGGCAGCCGCGGTGCTGCCAAACAGCTTGAAATGAATATGGCTGAAGTTGGTCAACACGTTGATAATGAGCGCGGCATCATAGATGGGGTCCCATTTTTCGCGGCTGATATCGATCATCAGCTTGAAATAGACGTTATCATAGCTGCGCTGGTCCACCAGCTGGCCGTTTTGCAGGTTGGCAACTTTCAGGCGGTATTCGCGCGCCATTTCCATCAGGTCCATCACAGCCACAATGTCCAGCTGGCTGACGCGGCGCAGCACGGGGTGCGCCATTTTGGTCAGGTATTGCAGCATGTTCAGCTCGGCCCAAAAGTCCGTATAGGGGCCAATGCGCGCCTCGCCGCTGTCCAGCTCCTCTTGCAAATAATCATATTCAGCAATCAGGTTATCATAAATGGCGGCTTTCAGGTCACTGGGGATGCTAACGCTGTATTCCCGCAGCAGCAGGTCACGGCCATCATCGGTGGCTTCATCCACCACGCAGGCACTGATGCCCTCCATCACGCGCTTTTCAGTCTTTTTGGCAGGCAGCATGCGGCCGCTGACCCATTTGCTGATATAGGAAACATCGTATTGCAGGTGCTTGGCCAGGGTATAGTTCTTGACCTCCGCAACTTCCAGCAAATGCTCCAGCAGAATGCTGAATCTATTTTTATCATCCACTGCACCAAATCCTCTTCACCCATTTAGTTTGCACTTTTCTTTTATTCTATTATACAAGTTCCATATTTCGATTGCAAATTCAAATGATAACAGGTAAGGAAAAAATGAAGAAAATATATTAAAATCTTTCACAATTCGCAGCCGCATTCTTTGGCATCCATGCCAGTTTGTTGCTTTTTTGTTGTTTGAACTGACAAAGTTTGTTTGTTCTGCTTGTGATATCCTCCAAAAATTATACTTCGCGCGCCATATTTGCCAAATTTAGCCGCAGTTTTTTAGTAGGTTTTGCCCTTGCACCGGCCTGATGTGTTCGCCATGTTTTTGTGTGTTGCCTTTATTATGTGGGTAAGGTAAATTGCGATTTTTTAATCGTGTACTATTTCTAGGGCAATACCGCATAATTCTAAGTGCCGATACGGCGAGCGAGGTGCGGCAGATGCCAAGCCAAAAGCGCAGATAATACTGCTGCGGCATTTCTATTTAGGGGTTAATGGGCTGGGTTACAGCTCATTGTTCAGGCTGTGGGATTACTGCCGAATGCCGGTGTTCTTATCGAAATGATAAGTGCGGCCATCGATGACTGCATCGCCCTTAGCCATGGTGCCATAGATCGGGTCGAAATAGTAACGCTTGTCAGCGCTCCAGCCCTTGATCATGTGGCCCTGTGCATCGTAACGGACCCACTTGCCGGTACCATCGGGCCTATCAGCCCACTGGCCAGCTTCGGATTCCTGATAGACATCCTTGCTGGTGGCTTTCTTGCCCTGATCAACAGAGTCCAGCCAGTACCAAGCATCGGAAGCCGGGTCATAGATTTCCTTGCCGCGGCCTTCCAGACCCTGGCGAACGCCATTTTCGTACCAGTAATCGGCGCCATTGATGGTTACCCACTGTTTATCAAGGCCAATGCCGGTGTTCTGATCGAATGCGCACGGTACGCCGTCAATTTCGGTAACACCCTTGGCCATGGTGCCAAAGGTCGGGTCAAAGTAGTAAGTGCCCTTCTCGGTCGTCTGCCAGCCCTTGACCATGTGGCCGTTCTCATCGTAACGGACCCACTTGCCGGTGCCATCGGGCTTATCAGCCCACTGGCCGGCGGCGGATTCCTGGTAAACGTCCTTGTTGACGGTCATTGCGCCGCCCTGGACAGCATCCAGCCAGTACCAGGCGTCGGAATCGGGATCATAGATCTCTTTGCCGCGGCCGGTGGTACCCTGCTTCACGCCCTTTTCGTACCAGTACTTCTTGCCGTTTTCTTCAACCCAGCCGTTCTTCTCGCCGTACTTGGCGGTGTAGTCCTTGCCGTTGAAGTTGACAGCAGCGGTGGTAACGCCGCTGGTCTGCTTTACAGTTGCATCCACGAACTGTGCACTTGCGCAGTTCTTATCGGTGCAGGTAAAGACAGCCATTGCGGTAATGGTGGTCTTTTCAGCAGCACCGTGAACGGTGCGCGTTTCGGGTTCAGTAGACGGTGCCTCAGTCGGCTCCGGCACAGCAGTCGGCTCCGGCACAGCAGTCGGCTCCGGCACAGCAGTCGGCTCCGGCACAGCAGTCGGCTCTGCCGGCTTTGCGGTCGGAGTTGCGGTCGGAGTTGCAGTCGGAGTTGCAGTCGGAGTTGCAGTCGGAGTTGCAGTCGGAGTTGCAGTCGGAGTTGCGGTCGGAGTTGCAGTCGGAGTTGCAGTCAGTGCTTCAAACACAGCGCTAACGGTAACATCAGCGGCAGGCATCTTGAAGGTAGCCTTGCCATCGGTCAGGGTCAGCTTTTCGGTCTTTTTATCTTCGCCGATCTGATAGCTGTAGGTCAGGCTGTCAGCCTTGAGCTGGTAGTTATCAGCTGCCTTAACGGTAACGGTAACGTCGGTGCCTTCAACAGCTGCGGTCGGGTCTACGGTAACAGTGCCGTTCTCAGCAGGAGCTGCGGTAACCTTGTATTCCTTAACAAACTCTGCGCTGACGTTGACAGGGTAAGCAGGCATTGCAAAGGTGTAGGTGTTGGCTTTTTCGGTATCAGCCTTCACTTCAACGGTCTTATCGGTGTTGTCAGCGTCTTTGTAGGTAACCTTCACGCTGCCAGCCTTCAGGGCATAGCCGGTTGCGGGCTTAGCAGTCAGGGTTACGGTTTCCTTCTCAGCTGCTTCTTTAGCGGAAGCAGTGATCTCACCATTGGTCAGGGTAGCAACATTGACCGCATAGGTCTTGGCGTCTTTGGTAACGCTGATGGTCACATCGCCGTCCGGCATGGTGAAGGTGTAAACCGTCTTAGCCTTTTCGGTGGTAGCCTGGGCTGCGGCTTCGTCCTGCGCTGCTTCCTGAACTTCAGTCAGAGCAACATCGGTATCGCCGTTCTTTGCGGTAACGGTAACGATATCGGTGCCTTCCTTTTCTACGGTCAGGGTAACGGTATCGTCCTTGATGTAGGTGTTGTTGGTGGTGCCCAGGGTCAGGGTAACGCCATCAATCTTGTCCGGCAGGGTTACAGTGTGGGGTACGCTCTCGGTTGCGGTATGGCAATCAGAGCACAGGTACACATTGTTGCCAACGGACTTGGTTTCCAGCTCGTCCAGAGCCCAGGTATGGCCCTTGGGCAGTGCGCCGTCAGCGTACTTCTTTTCACCCTTGGTCAGGCCGTACTTGTTGGTGCGGGCCTGGGTGTAAGCGGGGGTATCGCACCATGCTTCAACGGAAACATCGGTGGTTGCGCCGCTGTTCAGGTCGCTGACCATGTCGGACATCGGCATGGTTTCAACCAGGTTAGCGCACCACATGAACTCTTCGTTCTTGTTCTTCTCGTCAGAGCTGCCCATGTTCTGGTTGTAACTCGGGTTGTAGTTCCAGGACTCGGTCTTGTAGCTCTTACGGTTTGCATAAGAAGTGCCGGAGACATCGGTCTTGACTTCTGCCTTGCCGTCCACCAGTTCCTTATAGGTGTTGGACAGGTTGGTGCCGACAGAAACGACCAGCTGATCCTTGGTGGTGTTGATGCCGGTGATCACAGTCTGGCCCTGCTGGGTGGTGGTAGCAAAGCTGTAGCTGTCACGCAGGGTCAGGCCCGCCAGAGGATGGTTCTTGAAGGTGCCCAGATACTTCACACTGCTGGTATCCTGGGCGCTATCCATGATAACCATGCTCATGCCGGGAAAGTGGGTATCGGGAACCATGTTGCCGTCCTTATCCTTGGTCAGCTTAATGCCGCCATAGACGGTGTTGTATTCCTTCACTTCTTCCACTGCGCCGGTGGTCGGGTCCATACGGTAGATGGCGTTGTTGACGTTGAAGTACAGCTTGCCATCATACAGTGCGGTAGAGTGTACCAGTGCGGGGTAGATCCGCTTTGCAGCAGCGTCTGCCAGGCACTCGGTGTTCAGGTTGTTTTCAACCTTGGTATGCTTATCTTTTGCACTGGTATCGATCTTATAGATGGTGCCAGCTTCGGCCAGAACCTTGGCATTGCTGTCGTCATCATTGAAGTTGCTGCTGGTTTCCTTCAGATCGTTGTAGTACATCAAGATGATATCAAACGGGTCATCCGTCTTGGTAAAGCTGCTCATGCTGAAGCCGCCGGGCCTGCTGCTGCTGGAATCCTCTTTGCGGATATAGTAGTTCGCATTACGCGGACGTGCTTCCAGAGTATCGGGGCCCTGGTTCTGCATCTTCTTCATGAACTGCTGCATCTGGGAGTTGTTACCAGAGCTGCCGGAACCAGAGTTGCCGTTGTTGCCGTTCTCGGACTGCTGGCGGCGCATGTTGTTATACAGGTTCTGGTTGGTCGTGGTATCAACGTAATAGAAGTAATTATTGTCGAAGTAGATGGGGCTGCAGATAGAGGTGAACCAGGTATCCTCGTAGCAGGTATCGGTGTAACGGGTCTCGTTCTTGTTCTCCGCCTTGGTGTAAGAGTAATGCGGCTTGCCGTTGTTCATCACAACATTGCCGTCATCATCCACATCGGGATTCTTGTTCTTGGTGTAGGTGTAGCCATCGTACAGCGAGTCAATGTAATCATAGTACTTGCTGTAACGGCCTTCCAGACCGGAGGGAGAAACCAGGAAGTTGACATGGCGCATGTCGCCTGCGTTCTCAACGCGGGTCTGGGCCATGCACTCGGTGTTCACGTCATCATAGCAGACGTCAACATAGTACCAGTTCTTGTTGGCTTCGCCGGTGGTCATCGTAGCAGAGTTGCTGTCGCCCTGCAGCTTGTTGACCTTGACTGCGTTAAAGTAGTGGACGTTGTTGAACATGCCGCCGCCGAACGCATTACCGGCAACACTGGTATCAGAAGTATCGCAGTAATACAGGATCTGGGCAAAGTCAACAACAGCGTTATCGCCTACTTCATCGGGGGTCTTCCAGCTGCCGTCATCATTCTTATAGATGCTCTTGTTGTCAGGCAAATTCTGGACCATGTAGTTAAATGCAGCTGCATAGCCCAGGCAGATGCAGCCATACTCAACGCCCTTAGCGCCGATCTCGCCGCCCAGCAGGGCACCGAAAGCAGTCGTCTGGATGGGGTCGTTGTTGCCGCCGCCGGTGATATCGCCCATGGAGCCCATATCGAATTCTGCAACCTGGGAGATCCAGTCGTGCAGGATCAGCAGCTTGGTGACATAGTCAGCGCTGTCACCCAGCTCGGCAACCTGTGCCAAGCCTGCATTACGGATGGCTTTCAGAGCTTCGCCATAGTTCATGACGTAAGACATGAACGCCTGCGGCAGCATGTTCAGCATGAATGCCATGGTGGTCGGCGGGACATCATCGTTCGGATCAATGCTGCACAATACCTTGATTGCGCCCATGGTGCCGGTGATGCTGCCATCCTCGCCCTGCTTCTGAACGCCCTTGGAGGTCCAGAACGGGGCAACCACGCCGAAGTACTCTGCTTCGTCCTGGTTGAACTGCGACAGCTGGAAGTAGTAGTAGTTCATCTGCGCAGTGGAGACATCGTAAGTATTGGTGACCTGGTTGCCCTGGTCATCCACATACACGGCAGTCTTCTGGCTGTCGTACAGCAGCAGGCTGTTCTTGCCCTTGTTGTCGCCGCTCTGATAGGTGAAGTTCACCTTGCTTGCGTCAACCGGGTTGTTCTGCATATCGTACCAGTTGCCGTCCTTCATTGCGGACACCAGGGTAACGCCGGTGCCGCCGGAGGTGGTATCCAGGGTCGGGGTGCCGCCCACATTGATGTAGACGGAATTGTTATTCTGGTCTACCACAACGCTGACCGGCATGGTCATTACCGGCTGGGTTTTGATTTCTTCGCCGCAGACAGCGCACTTGAAAGTGACGCTGGTGCATTCCCAGTCAATGGTAACGGGAGCGCCGGCAGAAATTTTGCCGGTTTCGCTGTCATAGAACAGCTGGGCGTTGCTGTAGTCATCGGCCAGCTTGCCCTCGACCTTCTTCATTTCCCAGTTGAAGGTAGCAACAAAGTTGCCATCTGCATCCTTGGGCACGGCATGGTTCTGGCAGGGCAGGGCGGCAATGTCGTCGGTGCGGGTGGTGGGTTCCTTGTATTCCTTCTTAACCGGGCTCTTGTCAGCGGGCACGCTGGCAGAGTAAACGGTCTTGCCGGCAACGCCGGGCTTTGCCTCGGTGGTATCCTTGGTTACGGTGCCTTCTACCTTCTGGTAGGCATCGCCCTTTTCACAGGTATACACAGCGGTGTAAGCCCAGCCGTCATCGGTCTTGGTCCAGTAACCATCGGGGGTTTCCTTCCAGGTATGGGTGTGGCCATCCTCCGGGTTGGTGTCATTCCAGTACCATTTCGGCTCGCCATAGGTATGGCCGTCCGCAGCGGCGCTGGCCGCAAAGGTATCGGAGTTTTCAGCAACGTAAGCCTGTGCGTAGCTGTCAGCCTGCTGCGCAATCACTTCATCATCGCTGTTGGTCATGGACTCCATCGCAGAGGTCATGCCGGAGCTGCCGGTAAAGGTAACGGCGGTCACAACGCCTGCGGCGTTCGTCTCATAGCCCAGGTCGGTAACGGCGCTGGACAGATGATACGTTTTGATGGTGGCAGCCATCACCGATGCCATCTCGTCCTTGTTCAGGCCATAGGCTTCGGTGTTGATCTTGCCGGCTGCGGCGTTGGCGTACATGGCATCGGCCAGTGCATTTTCCAACGCTGCAAGGCTCATGCCCGCCTTGCTCTGTGCAGTCGCTTCCAGCTTGGCATCGTCCTGCTCCAGTTCATGCACTTCGCCCTGGGCAGCCAGCGTTTGGGCTGTCTGCTTGATCAGGTCTGCGGTGCTGGTGAACTTGGGCAGGGACTGCACAGCGCTGGCCGCGCTTGCTGCGCTAGCTGCAACAGACTGCGCTACCGAAGAATCAATCTTGGTAGTTTCGGCTGCTGCGGGAAGCGCCACGCTTTGGGCAACCATGGCTGCTGCCAGCACGGATGCACCAAAACGCTGAAGGTTTTTCTTCATAGTTTTATCCTCCCTTAAGTGTTACTACTTTCCCCTTTTGTGTGAAAAGTGGTACGGCAGATGTGCGGCACTTTGCAGGTGTTGATTGCAAAACGCCTGGTTGTGCTCCCTCGGTCTGGCGATCCCTTGCCGGGCTGCGGCCTGCTTTTGGGGCTTTTGGCCCCGGCACAGCGGCTGACAAAACGTTGTACCGGCTGCATGCCTTGATCCCGCAAATGATAACCATTCCGACACATCTAGGTATATACATTACATCACAGTTGCCAGAATTTGCATAGTTCATTAGAGCGGTTTCTATCTAAATTTTTGTCCTTGAATCAACTGAAACCTGTTTTTCGCACATTATTTGCGTTGCGGTGCGGTGACCCTTTGGCGGTATTTATTAACATTTTTGAATGGTTTATTCCTGTTTTTATCAAATGATTAAACATTTACCCCGATAATGTTCTTTGCAATCTCTTAATACAATCACCCGGTATTGTAATCGCGCATTTTTTGTCATTTCGGTTTGGCTTGTTGTTGAGAGATTTGGCAGAGATTGGAGGAAACTTGAAGGGAAAATTGGAGGTTGAGAATTGCCCATTACAAATTGTACTGTAGAGAGCGTTCCTGACCGTTCCGAAAACTTAGGAATAGATCACCCCTTGCCCCTTAACCGCGACCTGAAATACACCTTCCCAAGGTAGGGCGGTGTGGGTGCCCCCTCCTGCTCCACTTTTTCAAAGTTCCGAATGGTGTCCTCTCCCCTATCTACAATTCCTGATGTTTTCATGATGCCTTCCTTGGTCTTCCACACCCGGCCTTTGCCCCTCCCCGTCCCATAAGTCGTACACAACAAAAAGGCTCCTGCCTTAACAGCAGGAGCCTTGAAAGCTATATCACAAGCCGAAAATTACTTCTCGATCTTGGAAACAACGCCGGAACCAACAGTGTGGCCGCCTTCGCGGATAGCGAAACGCATGCCTTCTTCCATGGCAACCGGGGTGATCAGCTCAACGTGCATATCAACGTTGTCGCCGGGCATGCACATCTCAGTGCCTTCGGGCAGGGTGATGATGCCGGTAACGTCGGTGGTACGGAAGTAGAACTGAGGACGATAGTTGTTGAAGAACGGGGTATGACGGCCGCCTTCTTCCTTCTTCAGGACGTAAACATGGCCATCGAAAGTGGTGTGGGGATGAACAGAGCCGGGAACAGCCAGAACCTGGCCACGCTCGATCTGGTCACGGTCAATACCACGCAGCAGAGCGCCGATGTTGTCGCCAGCCTGAGCGAACTCGAGGCTCTTGCGGAACATTTCCAGACCAGTGATGGTGGTGGTCAGCTTCTCTTCCTTCAGACCAACGATTTCCATCTGATCGCCGACATGAGCAGTACCACGCTCAACACGACCGGTAGCAACGGTGCCACGGCCGGAGATGGTCATAACGTCCTCAACGGGCATCAGGAACGGCTTATCAGCAGCACGGTCCGGAGTCGGGATGTAGCTGTCAACAGCGTCCATCAGCTCCCAAATGCACTTGTATTCCGGAGCATCGGGATCCTTGGAAGTGCTCTCCAGAGCCTTCAGAGCGGAACCACGGATGATCGGGGTGTTGTCGCCATCGAAATCCTGGCTGTCCAGCAGTTCGCGAACTTCCATTTCGACCAGGTCGAGCAGCTCTTCGTCGTCAACCATATCGCACTTGTTCAGGAACACAACGATCTTGGGCACGCCAACCTGACGAGCCAGCAGGATGTGCTCACGGGTCTGCGGCATCGGGCCATCGGTTGCAGCAACAACCAGGATAGCGCCGTCCATCTGAGCAGCACCGGTGATCATGTTCTTGATGTAGTCAGCATGGCCCGGGCAGTCAACGTGGGCATAGTGACGCTTCGCGGTGTGGTACTCAACGTGAGCGGTATTGATCGTGATACCACGAGCCTTCTCTTCAGGAGCCTTATCGATGCTGGAGTAATCCATGAAATCGGCGTCGCCCTTCAGAGCCAGAACCTTGGTGATAGCGGCAGTCAGAGTGGTCTTGCCGTGGTCAACGTGACCGATGGTACCGATGTTGACATGCTCCAAAGAGCGGTCAAATTTTTCCTTTTCAGCCATTGGAAGTATCCTCCTTTAATTCAAACAGATAAAATAGCCTGTTGTAAGGCTATCATACTAGATTTTTCAAGAAAAATCAAGTATTTTGCGCGAATTTGTGCAGAATCAGCCCTTATTGCGCTCGGTCATGATCTTATCTGCAACACTCTTGGGAACCTGCTGGTAATCAGCCGGCTCCATGGAGTACTGGCCACGGCCCTGGGTCTTGGAACGCAGGTCAGTAGCGTAACCGAACATCTCGGACAGAGGAACCATAGCGGTGACACGGGCAGTGCCATCGGTGGATTCCTGGTTCTGGATCGCGCCGCGGCGGCTGTTCAAGTCGCCAATGACGTTGCCCATATACTCGTCAGGAACAACAACGTCAACCTTCATGATGGGCTCCATAATGACGGGGTCAGCCTTCTTCATAGCATCCTTGAATGCCATGGAGCCGGCGATGGAGAACGCCATTTCAGAGGAGTCAACTTCATGATAGGAGCCGTCCCACAGAGTGACCTTGACATCCACGACGGGATAGCCAGCCAGAATGCCGGACTTCATCGCGCCCTGGATACCGTTGTCAACAGCGGGGATGTATTCCTTCGGGATAGCGCCGCCAACAATACCGTTGACAAACTCATAACCCTTACCCGGGTTGGGCTCAATCTTGATCTTAACGTGACCATACTGGCCCTTACCACCGGACTGACGTGCGTACTTGGTTTCCTGGTTAGCATCCTTGCGGATGGTTTCACGGTAGGCAACCTGAGGTGCGCCAACGTTAGCTTCGACCTTAAACTCGCGGAGCAGACGGTCCACGATGATTTCCAGGTGGAGCTCGCCCATGCCGGCGATGATGGTCTGACCGGTTTCTTCATCGGTCCAGGTACGGAAAGTCGGGTCCTCTTCAGCCAGCTTAGACAGGGCAATACCCATCTTCTCGCTGCCAGCCTTGGTCTTGGGCTCGATGGCAACGCGGATAACCGGCTCGGGGAAGTTCATGGACTCGAGGATGATGGGATGCTTCTCATCGCACAGGGTATCACCAGTGGTGGTGTTCTTCAGACCAACAGCAGCGGCGATATCGCCAGCGTAGCAGATGTCGATATCCTTACGGTTGTTTGCATGCATCTGCAGGATACGGCCGATACGCTCGTCCTGATCCTTAACAGAGTTGTAAACAGTGGTGCCAGCCTCAACGGTACCAGAGTACACGCGGAAGAAGCACAGCTTACCAACATACGGGTCAGTCATAATCTTGAATGCCAGTGCAGAGAACGGCTGATCATCGGAAGAAGTGCGATCTTCTTCCTCGCCAGTCTCCGGGTTGGTGCCCTTGATGGCCGCAACGTCGGTCGGAGCAGGCATATAATCAACGATTGCATCCAACAGTTTCTGAACGCCACGGTTCTTGTAAGAAGAGCCGCAGACAACAGGAACGATCTCGTTGGAAATAGTAGCCTTACGCAGAGCAGCCTTGATTTCTCCCTTGGTCAGCTCTTCGCCTTCCAGGTACTTCATCATCAGCTCTTCGTCGGTCTCAGCAACAGCTTCGATCAGCTTGTCATGATATTCCTGAGCCTGTTCTTTCATGTCTTCAGGAATTTCCTCAACGCGCACATCATTGCCCATATCATCATAGTAGATATCGGCTTTCATGTCGATCAGATCGATGATGCCGCGGAAAGTGTCTTCCTGGCCGACAGGCAGCTGGATAGGCACACCGTTGGCATGCAGACGATCATGCATCATCTGTACGCAGCGGAAGAAGTCAGCACCCATGGTATCCATCTTGTTGACGTAAACCATGCGGGGAACCTTGTACTCGTCAGCCTGGCGCCAAACGGTTTCAGACTGAGGCTCAACGCCACCCTTTGCGGCCAGAACGGTAACAGAACCGTCCAGAACACGCAGAGAACGCTGAACTTCAACAGTAAAGTCAACGTGGCCCGGGGTGTCGATGATGTTGATACGATGACGGTTCTTTTTGAACAGAGCCGGATCGTGCTGGGTCTCGGTGTGGCTCCAGTAGCAGGTGGTTGCAGCGGAAGTGATGGTAATACCACGTTCCTGTTCCTGCTCCATCCAGTCCATCGTGGCAGCGCCGTCATGAACTTCGCCGATCTTATGGTTAATACCGGTGTAGTACAGAATGCGCTCGGTGGTGGTGGTCTTGCCTGCGTCGATGTGGGCCATGATACCGATATTTCGGGTCATTTGCAGGGATACGTCTCTCGGCGTTGCCATGGCTTAAACCTCCTCAGTAAGCAGATCAATAACGGTAATGCGCGAAAGCCTTGTTGGCTTCTGCCATCTTGTGGGTATCTTCGCGCTTCTTGACAGCGCCGCCAACGTTGTTGGTAGCGTCAATGATCTCGGCGGCCAGGCGAGCGGACATGGTCTTTTCACCACGGCTGCGGCTGTACAGAGTCAGCCAGCGCAGGCCGAGGGTCTCGCGGCGGGCGGGGCTGACCTCCAGGGGAACCTGGTAGGTGGAGCCGCCGACACGGCGGGCCTTAACTTCGAGGCTGGGCATGATGTTTTCCATGGCCTTCTCGAACATTTCGAGAGGATCGTTGCCGGTCTTCTCTTTGACAGTCTCAAAAGCTTCGTAAACGATCTTCTGAGCGACGCCCTTCTTGCCATCCAGCATGATGCTGTTGACCAGACGGGTGACGAGCTTGGAATTGTAAATAGGATCAGCCAGAACTTCGCGCTTTGCGATTTTACCTCTTCTGGGCATCTTTCTTCCCTCCTTCACATTAATGATATCATCGGTACTCGAAAGTTAAAGAAAACTCCCGTTATGCCACAAAAGGGTCAGCTGACCATTTTATGGCGAAAAGATGTTTCCTTACTTCTTGGCACCGGCCTTGGGACGCTTTGCGCCGTATTTGCTGCGAGCCTGGTTACGGTTTGCAACACCCTGAGTATCCAGAGTACCACGGATGATGTGGTAACGGACACCGGGCAGGTCCTTAACACGACCGCCACGGATCAGGACAACGCTGTGCTCCTGCAGGTTATGGCCGATACCAGGAATGTAGGAGGTGACCTCGATACCATTCGTCAGGCGGACACGGGCAACTTTACGCAGAGCAGAGTTAGGCTTTTTGGGGGTCATGGTACGAACAGCGGTGCAAACACCACGTTTCTGGGGGCTGTTCATGGTGGTGTACTGCTTCTTCTGGGAGTTGTAGCTCTTCTGAAGGGCAGGAGCAGTGCTCTTGGTTACCAGGACCTCACGGCCTTTGCGTACGAGCTGGTTAAAAGTAGGCATTTCTTTTCTCCTTTCTTGATTATTCCGCGCAGTTTTTTGCGGGGGTTGTGCTTCCATTTTGGCCGCACTTGACCCCTTAACTCACGCATTTATTATAATAGCGGATAAACCACGCTCTGTCAAGAGTATTCACAAAAAATATTTCAAATAATCGTGCAAGATGCTGATTTTCTGCACTGGGGGTTCTAAGGCAATACCGCACAATTCCCGCCTAACGGCTCAAGCACCGCTCCGGCGGCTGCGGCACGGCATCTGCGTTGCCAATCGGACTTTCCCCTGCTTATTTTGCAGCTTCCAGCTGTGCCACGCAGGCTTCGGCTTCGTCCAGAATGCGGCCGAACTTATCCAGGGCAGCATCCACCGGGGCGGGGGTGGTCAGGTCCACACCGGCATGGCGCAGCTCATCCAGCGGGTAAGCGCTGCCGCCCATGTGCAGGAACTCCAGGTACTTCTTAACAGCCGGTTCGCCGTTCTTCAGGATGCCCTCGGACAATGCCACGGCAGTGGAATAGCCGGTTGCATACTTATAAACATAGAACGGGCGGTAGAAGTGCGGGATGCGTGCCCACTCGTACTGTACTTCGTCATCCACAACCAGCTCCGGTCCAAAGTAGTCCACAATGAGCTTCTTGTACAGATTGTTCAGGGCGGCGGGATTCAGGGCTTCGCCGCGCTCGGCCATGGCGTGGGCATCGCGCTCAAACTCGGCAAACATCGTCTGGCGGTAGACGGTTCCCTTGAAATTTTCGAGGTACTGATTCAGCAGGGCCAGGCGGGTTGCGGGATCCTGGTTCTTTTCTGCCAGCAGGTGCTCAATGAGCAGGTTCTCGTTGACGGTGGAAGCGACCTCTGCGACAAACAGGGTATAGTCGGCATACTGGGCAGGCTGGGTATGGCGGCTGAACCAGCTGTGCATGCTGTGGCCCATCTCATGCGCAATGGTGGAAACGCTGTCCAGCGTACCGGTAAAGTTGCACATGATATAGGGGTTGGAATCATAGCTGCCGCCGGAGTAAGCGCCGCCGCTCTTGCCCTTGTTGGGGAACACATCGATCCAGCGCTCAGCAAAGCCCTTGCGAACGATGGTTCCGTACTCTTCGCCCAGCGGTGCAACGGCATCCAGAACCATCTGCTTGGCCTGGTCATAGGTGTAATGGGCGCTGACACCCTTGGTCAGCGGGGCGTACACATCATAGTAGTGCAGCTCGTCCACACCCAGGATGCGCTTGCGCAGAGCAACATAGCGGTACATATCCGGCAGGTGCTTGCGCACAGTAGCCACCAGGTTATCATAGACCTGGCCGGGCACGTTCTCCCCTGCCATGGACATGGCGCGGGAAGATTCATAATGACGGACGGAGGCTTCGGCGGCAGCGGTCTTGACAGCGCCGGAGTAAGAGGCAGCCAGCGTGTTGATGTGCTGGCGGAAGCTCTTGTAGTAGCTTTCAAAGGCATTCTTGCGCAGCACGCGGTCATTGGAGGTTTGCAGCAGGATGTAGTTGGAAGCGGTCAGCTCCACATCGTTGCCCTCGCCATCCTTGACGGAATCGAACACCATGTCGGCGTCTTCCAGGTTATCGGCAACATTTTTCGGGGTGCCGAATGCCTCTCCGAAAGCAGCCAGCAGCTTTTCTTCCGGGGCGGTCAGGGTGTGAGGCTTTGCACGCAGCAGGTCTTCCAGAGCAAAACGATAGGGGGCAACCTGCTCGTCAGCCATGATGGCATCCAGGGTTTCCTGCGGCAGTGCCAGGATTTCCGGCTGAGCATAGGCGATGGTACCGACAGCCTTTACATATTTGGCGGTAGCGCGGGCATCCATGCTCTGGGCGTCATCAGCACGGGTATCCTCGCTCAGACGCAGGCTGGTGTAGACAGCCAGGTTTTCCAGTTCACGGAACACGCCGATTTCTGCATCATAAAATTCACGAATGCTGGCAGCGTTGTTCAGCTTGCCCTCCCAGGCAGCCAAAGCTTCAATTTTGGGGTCAATAGCGGCAAAAGCCTTTTCCCATTCCGCATCGCTGGCGTACATTTTGGTCAGGTCCCACTGGTACTGCGGGTCCATCTCTTTGCGTTCTTTCAATGCTTCCGACATGGCGGATTCTCCTTTTCTATATGGTGTCTTTCTGAGCCAGTCAGGGAAGCGTTCTCCCCTGCCCTCCATGCAGGCACCATTCATCCTGCACAGACAAACCCAGTATAAAAGTATTATACACCAAATGTTAGAAAAAACAAATCCGTTTTTATTGAAGGCAACACCGCACAATTCTAAGTGCCGATACGGTGAGCGAGGTGCGGCAGATGCCAAGCCAAAAGCGCAGATAATACTGGATGCTGCAAAGGTGAGCGCCGCCAGTGGCGGAAAACGCTTCACTTTCATTTGTCGCAAAGATACAATCAGACTGGTCTTTCCCGATTCTGAAAAACACCTGATAGTCCTTATTTCCGCAGAACGTCAGCACATCCAGCATGGGCTCGCTCTCCCCTGCCCGATAAGTAACCCAGAAGCGCAGCCGCAGTGGATTGGGGGTGATTTTTCCCGCCTGTTCATTGGTCACGCCATTGCGGCAGACAAGATATGCGGTTGTATTTCCCTGGTCGGAAGGCAGGTCCACCCGCTGCATATAAACACCATTTTCCATTGTTTCGCAGTGCTGCATCCATGCGGCAATCTCGGGGTAGCTCTGCCATTCCTCCTGCGGCATACTCCAGATGGCCTTGCTTTGGTAGTTTGCTGATGCCACAAAAGCAACGCTCCACAGAACGAGTGCCAGCAGCATTGCCGCTATCAGATACAACATTCTTTTGCCTGTTGATTTTGCAGCCGCCACAATACCGCTTTTCCCTGTTGCTATCAAAAAGAGCACAATAATTAGAATCAGCAAGAGCAGCAGAAGCCCCACTGCCGCGCCAAGTCCAACAAATTGCAGAGCAAACCACAGCAGAATTGCCGCTGCCGCAAGCAACACCCACTTCTGCTTTGCTGTCAGGCTTTCTGCTTTTTCTGTGTTTGCTAATGTTCCCGTTGTCCCTTCTAAATCAGTCGCTTCCATATCCGCTGCTTCCAACGGAATTCCCAGCAGCTGCCGCAGCATAAACAGGTTGGCTGTGCCGGGCAGAGCTTTCCCTGTTTCCCACCTTGCCACAGCCTGCCGTGTTACCCCCAGCTGCTCTGCCAGCATTTCTTGGGTCATGCCTTTTTCTTTCCGGGCGGATGCAATTTTCTCTCCCAATGTCATGGCGCTATCCCCCTTTCTTTGGGGCCAGCATAGCACAGCTGTACTACTATTTTCAAGCAACTTTGTATCACTTTTCTGCCACTTTTCCGCAATAAGCAGTTTCATTCCCCGCAAAGCAGCATAAAAAATCCCCCACAGTACCCTTTCCGTTCGCAGTTGCCCGTGCGGAGAATGCTGTGGGGGATGTTATGTTTTATTGTCAGGCTAAGCTTATCAGATAAGAAAAGTCTTACTTTTCAGCGTGGTCGTAAGCGCTGCCTTCGGCATCGCGGATTTCCTCGGCGCGAGCCAGCTCTTCTTCAACCTCCGGCAAACCGGTTCCGGCGGGGATCAGCTTACCGATGATGACGTTCTCCTTCAGACCGGCCAGCGGGTCAACCTTGCCCTTGATGGCGGCTTCGGTCAGAACGCGGGTGGTTTCCTGGAAGGATGCAGCGGACAGGAAGCTGTCGGTTGCCAGGCTGGACTTGGTGATACCAAGCAGGATCTGACTGGCCTGGACCAGCTTCAGGTCGGTTTCGCCTGCATCAATGCGTTCCTGAATCTTCTCGTTCTCGATCATCACATCGCGGCGGTTGACAACGCTGCCCATGATGAACTCGCTGGAACCTGCATCGTCAATGCGAACCTTACGCATCATCTGGCGGACGATAACTTCGATATGCTTATCGTTGATTTCAACGCCCTGCAGACGGTAAACCTTCTGGACTTCGCTGATCAGGTAGTTCTGGGTAGCAATGCGGCCCTTGACAGCCAGGATATCCTGCGGATAAGCATGGCCTTCGGTCAACAGTGCGCCCTTGACGAGCACATCGCCCTCCATCACCTTCAGGCGGTGGCCGAACGGGATCAGGTAGCTCTTGGTAACCGGTGCGCCGTTATCGTCAACACCGGTCACTTCAACGTGGCGGCTCTTCTTGGTATCGTCAATATGGACGGTACCGGCGATCTCGGACATGATAGCCATTGCCTTCGGGCGGCGGCTCTCGAACAGTTCTTCAACACGCGGAAGACCCTGAGTAATATCTTCAGCAGATGCGATACCGCCAGTATGGAAGGTACGCATGGTCAGCTGAGTACCGGGTTCGCCGATGGACTGTGCCGCAATGATACCGACGGATTCACCGACCTTAACGCACTGGCCGTTGGACATGTTGGAGCCGTAGCAGCGGGCACAGACGCCAACGTGAGCACGGCAGGTCATCACGCTGCGGATCTCCAGCTCGGTAATACCGGCAGCTTTGATCTTTTCAGCGTCGAACATATCCATCATCTTGTCCTTGGACACAATGAGTTCGCCGGTCTTGGGATCCTTCACGTCATGCAGAGCATAACGGCCAATCAGACGCTCGGAGAAGCTTTCGATGGTAGCGTTGCCTTCGCTGATCTCGCTGACGAGGATACCCTCGGTAGCGTGGCAGTCTTCCTCGCGGATGATGACTTCCTGAGAAACGTCAACCAGACGGCGGGTCAGGTAGCCAGAGTCAGCAGTACGCAGTGCGGTATCGGTCAAACCTTTACGAGCGCCTCGAGAAGAGATGAAGTACTCCAAGATGTTCAGGCCTTCGCGGTAGTTTGCACGGATAGGCATTTCCAGGGTTTTACCTGCGGTGTTAGCCAGCAGGCCGCGCATGCCGGCCAGCTGCTTGATCTGGTCCATAGAACCACGAGCACCAGAGTCGGACATCATATAGATGGGGTTGCGCTGGTGGTGGGTCTTCAGGTTGGTAGACAGAGCGTTGGAAACTTCCTCGGTAGCTGCCTGCCAGATCTCAACGGTGTTCTTATAGCGCTCTTCATCAGAGATAAGACCACGGTTGAAGTTCTTCATGACCTTTTCAACCTTCTTGTCAGCCGCAGCCAGGATCTCCGGCTTCTCTTCGGGGATGATAGCGTCAGGCACGGCAACGGTGATGGCGGAAAGGGTGGAATACTTATAGCCCTGTGCCTTGATGTGGTCCAGCATGATAGCGCAGCGCTTGGTGCCATGCTTTGTCAGGCAGCGGCTGATGATGTCGGGCAGCTTCTTCTTGGTGACCTGGAAATCGACTTCGTAATCGAACTTATGTTCGGGGTCGGTGCGATCCACATAGCCCAGATCCTGCGGGATGGGGGTGTTGAAGATGATCTTGCCGACAGTGGTGGTGACAAGGGCGGTTTCGGGGCCGTTGCCAAAGTCCATGGTGCGGCGCACCTTAACGGGAGCCTGCAGGGTGACGATATGCTCGGCGTAAGCCATCAGGGCTTCGTCCTCATCGCGGAACACCTTGTCGTGGCCGGGGTCTTCAGGGTTGACCATGGTCAGGTAGTAAGAGCCCAGGATCATATCCTGCGTGGGCACGGTGACGGGTTCGCCGTCAGACGGCTTCAGCAGGTTGCCGGAAGCCAGCATCAGCATCTTGGCTTCGCGCTGTGCTTCGGTGGACAGCGGCAGATGGACAGCCATCTGGTCGCCGTCGAAGTCAGCGTTGAAGGGGGTGCAGACCAGCGGGTGCAGCTTGATGGCGTGGCCTTCGACCAGAACGGGCTCAAATGCCTGAATGCCCAGGCGGTGCAGGGTAGGTGCACGGTTCAGCAGAACGGGATGGCCCTTGATGACGGTTTCGAGAGAGTCCCACACCTCGGTGGAAGCACGCTCAACCTTTTTGCGGGCAGCCTTGATGTTGGAGGCAATGCCCTTCTGGACCAGGTCCTTCATAACGAAGGGCTTGAACAGCTCCAGAGCCATCTCTTTGGGCAGACCGCACTGGTACATCTTCAGCTCAGGGCCGACAACGATAACGGAACGGCCAGAGTAGTCAACACGTTTGCCCAGCAGGTTCTGGCGGAAGCGGCCCTGCTTGCCCTTCAGCATATCGGAAAGGCTCTTGAGGGCGCGGTTGTTGGGGCCAGTGACCGGGCGGCCGCGGCGGCCGTTATCGATCAGGGCGTCAACTGCTTCCTGCAGCATGCGCTTTTCGTTGCGCACGATGATGTCGGGAGCGCCCAGCTCCAGCAGGCGCTTCAGACGGTTGTTGCGGTTGATCACGCGACGGTACAGATCGTTCAGGTCGGAAGTCGCAAAGCGGCCGCCATCCAGCTGGACCATGGGGCGGATATCCGGCGGAATGACCGGAACAACGTTCAGGATCATCCACTCCGGGCGCTGGCCGGACAGGCGGAATGCATCAACGCACTCCAGGCGCTTCAACAGGCGGACGCGCTTCTGGCCGGTAGCCTTTTCCAGTTCCTCATGCAGCTCTGCGGACAGAGCTTCCAGGTCGATCTCAGCCAGCAGCTTCTGGACGGCTTCGGCGCCCATGCCGGCTTCAAAGGTATCCTCGTACTTTTCCCGCATCTCCTTGTACTCGCGTTCGGTCAGGAGCTGCTTTTTCTCCAGCGGAGTAAAGCCGGGATCGGTAACGATATAGTTTGCAAAGTAGAGCACCTTGTCCAGCTGGCGGGGGCCGATGTCCAGCATCAGGCCAATGCGGCTGGGAATGCCCTTGAAATACCAGATGTGCGAAACGGGTGCAGCCAGCTCAATGTGGCCCATGCGCTCGCGGCGGACCTTAGCGCGGGTAACTTCGACACCGCACTTATCGCAGATCTTGCCCTTATAGCGGATGCGCTTATACTTGCCGCAGTGGCATTCCCAGTCCTTGGTAGGTCCAAAAATGCGCTCGCAGAACAGGCCGTCGCGCTCCGGCTTCAGGGTGCGGTAGTTGATGGTTTCAGGTTTCTTGACCTCGCCATAGCTCCAGGCACGGATCTGGTCGGGAGAAGCAAGGCCGATCTTGATAGAATCGAACTCTTTATTTTCCATTCAGCGAACCCTCTCATTTAATCGTGACGTAAACAGCATTCCGATCATTCACCGTCGAACAGGTCGTCGCCATTGTCGGCTTCGATCTGTGCCAGAGAAGCTTCATCCGGCTCCTCATCGCCCAGATCATCGTCAAAGCCTTCATCGGCATCCTTGACACTGTAATCATCCTGCAGCTCGCTTTCCAGCAGAACGTTATCACCGATATCGCTGTTGTCAAAGTTGGCATCGTCATCGTCATATTCCTGACGCATATCAACAGCGTTGCCTTCCTTATCCTGAACAACAATATCCAGGCCAAGGCTCTGCAGTTCTTTCAACATAACGCGGAAGCTTTCGGGAATGCCCGGATTCGGCACATCTTCGCCCTTGACGATTGCTTCGTAGGTCTTGACACGGCCCACAACGTCGTCAGACTTGACAGTCAGGATTTCCTGCAGGGTGTAAGCCGCGCCATAAGCTTCCAGAGCCCAAACTTCCATTTCGCCGAAACGCTGGCCGCCGAACTGGGCCTTGCCGCCCAAAGGCTGCTGGGTAACCAGAGAGTACGGGCCGGTGGAACGGGCATGGATCTTATCATCAACCAGGTGATGCAGCTTGAGGTAGTACATATAACCGACAGTAACCTTGGAGGGGAACTTTTCGCCGGTACGGCCATCGTAAACGGTGGTCTTGCCGTCATCGGTCAGGTCGATCTTGCTGAAATCGATGATGTGGCCCTTATCGCCCATCAGGCGGGGCAGCTTGGTGGGATATTCCGGTGCATGGTCGCCATGCCACTTATCGCGGGCTTCGGCCAGGCAGTCACGGATATCGGATTCGTGCGCGCCATCGAACACGGGGGTCTGCACATGCCAGCCAAGGGCCTTGGCAACATAGCCAAGGTTGACTTCCAGCACCTGACCGATGTTCATACGGGAAGGAACGCCCAGGGGGTTCAGCACGATATCCAGCGGGGTACCGTCAGGCAGGAACGGCATGTCCTCCTGCGGCAGAATGCGGGAAACAACACCCTTGTTGCCGTGACGGCCTGCCATCTTATCGCCAACGCTGATCTTACGCTTCTGGGCGATATAGACGCGCACGCAGGTGCGCACGCCGGGCTGCAGCTCGTCAGAGTTTTCGGGGGTAAAGACCTTAACATCCACAACAATGCCGTAAGCACCGTGGGGAACGCGCAGGGAGGTATCACGTACTTCCCGTGCCTTTTCGCCAAAGATGGCGCGCAGCAGGCGCTCTTCGGCGGTCAGTTCGGTTTCACCCTTCGGGGTAACCTTACCAACCAGAATATCGCCGGTCTTGACTTCGGCGCCGATGCGGATAATGCCGCGGTCGTCCAGATCCTTCAGGGAATCATCGCCGACGTTGGGGATATCACGGGTCACCTCTTCAGGTCCCAGCTTGGTATCGCGGGCTTCGCTCTCGTACTCCTCAATGTGGATAGAGGTGTAGATATCCTCGCGGACCAGCTTTTCGTTCAGCAGAACAGCGTCCTCATAGTTGTAGCCTTCCCAGGTCATGAAGCCGATCAGAGCGTTCTTGCCCAGAGAGATCTCGCCGTCCTTGGTGGCGGGGCCGTCAGCCAGAACGTCGCCCTTCTTGACAACATCGCCCACATAGACGGCGGGGCGCTGGTTGACGCAGGTTCCCTGGTTGGAGCGCATAAACTTAATCAGTTCATAGGTATCGGCGGAGCCATCTTCCAGACGGACAACGATCTTATCTGCGTCAACGCTTTCAACGGTGCCGTCATGGGCAGCCAGCACGCAGACACCGGAGTCGGTAGCAGCCTTGTATTCCATGCCGGTAGCAACCAGAGATCGCTGGGTAACCATCAGAGGCACAGCCTGACGCTGCATGTTGGAGCCCATCAGAGCACGGTTACAGTCATCGTTTTCCAGGAAGGGAATGCAAGCGGTAGCCACAGAAACCATCATTCGCGGAGAGACATCCATGAAATCGACCTGTTCACGGGCAAATTCCTGAATGTCGTTGCGATGACGGCCGGAAACGCGGGAACGGACAAAGCGGTTGTTCTCGTCCAGCGGTTCGTTGGCCTGTGCCACGATGTATTCATCTTCAACGTCGGCGGGCATATAAACAACTTCATCGGTAACAACGCCGGTTTCTTTATCCACGCGGCGGTAAGGTGCCTCAATGAAGCCGTACTTGTTGATCTTGGCGAAAGATGCCAGATAGGAGATCAGGCCGATGTTGGAACCTTCGGGCGTCTCAATCGGGCACAGACGGCCATAGTGGGTATAATGAACGTCGCGGACTTCGAAGCCTGCGCGGTCACGGGACAGACCGCCGGGGCCCAAAGCGGACAGACGGCGCTTATGGGTCAGCTCAGACAGCGGGTTGTTCTGGTCCATGAACTGAGACAGTGGGCTGGAACCGATGAACTCACGGATGGCAGCCACGACCGGGCGGATGTTGACCAGGCTCTGCGGGGTGATCTCGCCGGATTCCTGGTTCTGCAGGGTCATGCGCTCGCGCACAACGCGCTCCATACGGGCAAAGCCGATGCGGAACTGGTTCTGCAGCAATTCGCCAACGCTGCGCACGCGGCGGTTGCCCAAGTGGTCGATTTCATCGGTCACGCCGATGCCATGGTCAAGGCCCAGCAGGTAGTTGACGGAAGCAAAGATATCGTCAACGGTAACGGTGCGGCTGATGAGCTTATCATGATTCTTGGTCAGCAGTTCTTTCTGCTCTTCCGGATCGGAGGTAGCATCCAGAATCTTACGGATTTCGGCGAAGGAAGCGCGCTCGTTGATGCCGCATTCCTTCACGTCAAAGCTGAAGAAACTCTGGGCATCGACACAGCCGTTGGAGAACACGATCACATTGATCGGATCCTGGCCCTTGCGTTCCACGATAACAGTAACGCGGGAAACACCGGCGTTATCAATTTCAACAGCCTTTTCGTGGCTGATGCGCTCGCCCTTGGCGGCCAGCAGTTCGCCGGTCAGCGGGGCAATGATGTCCTCGGCAGTCTTATAGCCCGCAATACGGCGGAACAGGCACAGCTTGTTGTTCATCTTGAAGCGGCCAAAACGAGCCAGGTCGTAACGGCGCGGATCAAAGAACAGCAGGTTGATGTGGCTGCGGGAGCTTTCCACCGTCGGCGGCTCGCCGGGGCGCAGCTTGCGGTAGCACTCCAGCAGGGCTTCCTCTGTGGAATGGGTGATATCCTTTTCCAGGGTGGCGTTGATTTTGGGTTCAGAATCGCCGAAGTACTGGCGGATCTGCTCATCGGTGCCAAGACCCAGTGCGCGCAGGAAGGTAGTAACCGGCAGCTTGCGGTTTTTATCAATGCGCACATAATATACATCGGAAGAATCGGTTTCGTATTCCAGCCATGCGCCGCGGTTGGGGTTCATGGTTGCGGTGAAAAGATCCTTGCCGGTACGGTCCTTGCTGGAAGCATAGAACACGCCGGGCGAACGAACCAGCTGGCTGACGATAACACGTTCTGCACCGTTGGAGATGAAAGTGCCGGAATCCGTCATGAGCGGGAAATCGCCCATGAAAATTTCCTGTTCCTTCACTTCGCCGGTGCTTTTGTTCAACAGGCGCGCAGTGACATAAAGCGGCGCAGCATACGTTGCGTCACGCTCTTTACATTCTTTAATGGTATATTTGGGGTGCTTGTCCAGACGGTAATCGACAAATTCCAGCGAGAGATTCCCGGTGTAATCCTCGATCGCGTCAATGTCGTGGAACACTTCGCGCAGGCCCTCGTCCAGGAACCAGTTATAAGAGTTTTTCTGGATCTCGATGAGGTTGGGCATGCCAATCACTTCGTTGATGCGGGAAAAGCTCATTCTGGAGGTTCGACCGTTTTGTACGGGCTTGACCTTTACCATAAAATGCGACCACTCCTATTCCGTTCAGATTTGTTTTTGGCAAAAGCGCTCCGCCGAAGCAATGATTTTCTTGGAACATTCGTCGTTTTTAACAAAGTTTGAAAAAACGCGAAAAAATCAAAATTCCTTTAGGGCGCTCTATTCCATTTTGTGATACTATGCCAGTATACCAGCCAAAAAGCTGATTGTCAAGGGCTCTTTTGGCATTTTGCGTGTTTTTTTATCAGATGACTGAACGCCCGGATGCGTGTCACATTTCTTTTGGCAAAGTGCTATTTTTGCATTTCTTTTGCCACTTGACAAATCCTTGAAATGCCGCTAATTGGCACAATGCCCAATTACCTTGTGTGTTTTTTGTATGGGTTGCAGCCTGCGTTTTTTCTGCATTTTCCCGGTTTTTACGCTTTGCAAACAAAAAGTGCCCTTCCCGCCGTTATCCGTGTGCAGGGTGGGCACTCGTCTGTTTTTGGTGCTATGCGTTTGATGCCGGGCCCGCCACACAGGTATTTACACCAGCTCCACCCGGTATTTTTGCAGCCAGTAATTCAGCTGCACAAACCAGGCAATGGTCTGCGGGGTGGTCATCAGCTGGCCATACCAGGGGGTCGCAGTCTCGGCAGCGGTCAACAGCTGTTCCAGCGCTGCCCTCTTGGCAATACGCAGCAGCGGGGCATCCGGGTCCTGCATCGCACCGCGCAGCATGGCGCTGACAGCGTTCAAATACGCCGGGTTCCATGTTTTAGGGTAGGGGCTCTTTTTTCGCCACAACACTTCCGTGGGCAGCACGCCCTGCATCGCCTGGCGCAGCAGGCCTTTTTCGTGGCCCTCGTAATCCTTATATTCCCACGGCACGCTGTACAGGTATTCCGCAATGCGGTAATCGCAGAACGGCACGCGCACTTCCAGCCCGCTGTACATACTCATTCGGTCCTTGCGGTCCAAAAGGGTCTGCATAAACCAGTTAAAGTTCAGGGCAAACATCTGGCGCATCCGTTGTTCCAGGGGATCCAGACCGGGGCGGATGGAAGTTTGCTCCAGCGTGGCGCGGTAGCCTTCATCAATATACGCCGCCGGGTCAATGCCGCCGAACACCTCCGGCTTAAAAAAGCTGACCCTGTATGCCGTGCTCTGTGCCCAAGGGAAGCCATACCGCTCCCGCACGGTCTTATCCCTGTACCAGGGGTAACCGCCAAATATCTCGTCCGCGCACTCGCCGGAAAGTGCCACGGTGGCTGTTTTACGGATCTCACGGCAGAACAGCAGCAGCGAGGAGTCCACATCCGCCATACCGGGCAGGTCGCGGGCGTCCACCGCTTCCAGCAGGGCGGCGGCCAGTGCTTCGCTGTCCAGCGTTACCCAGGTATGCTGCGCGTTCAAGAACTGGTTCATGGTGCGGATATACGGCGCATCCGGGCTGGGCTGGAAATGGGTGGCGTGGAAGTACTTTTTGTTATCCTGATAACCGACCGAGAAAGTCTGCAGCGTTTTGCCCCGCGCCGTAAAGTGGGAATCCGCGATTGCCGAAATCAGGCTGGAATCCAGCCCGCCGGAAAGGAAGGTTGCCACCGGCACATCCGATACCAGCTGCCGCGTGACGGCATCCATCACCAGGTCCCGCACTTTGGCTGCGGTGTGGGTAAAATCATCGGGGTGTTCGTGGTCGGTCAGCTGCCAGTAGCGGCGCACGGTGAGGCGCGGCGCACCAACCTGTGGCACAGTGTATTCTGCGCAGCAGCCGGGCTTCAATTCCTGCACATTGCGGAACACCCCGCACCCCGGCGTGCGACCGGGGCCGAGCAGCAGCACATCGGCCAGCCCATGGGCATCCACCTGCGGCGGGATCTCCGGGTGGCAGAGCAGCGTTTTCAGCTCGGAAGCAAAGATCAGGCTGTCCCCACGCAGGGCATAGAACAGCGGCTTGACCCCGATGCGGTCCCGCGCCAGAAAGAGCTTTTGCGCCCGCTGCTGCCACACAGCAAATGCAAAAATACCGTTCAGCTTTTCCAGACAGTCCGGCCCCCACTGGGCAAAAGCATGTAACAAAACCTCAGTATCGGAATGGCTTACAAAGCGATGGCCCAAAGCCGCAAGCTGGGCGTGCAGCTCCGGCGCGTTGTACAGCTCGCCGTTGTACACCAGAATGTATTTCTCCCCGCCCTGATCCAGCACCATGGGCTGGCAGCCGTTTTCCAGATCCACCACAGCCAGCCGCGCATGGATCAGCGCCGCATGGCCGTGCAGGTACATTCCCCGCTGGTCCGGCCCGCGGCGTGCAAGGCTTTTCTGCATTCGGCAGTAAGCTGGGTAGTTGGCTGCAATCTTATTTGGGTCCGCGCTGATCTGTCCGGCAATTCCACACATCGTTATCCCCTCCCCTATATCATCAGGGTAATCGTATGCTGTGGCTTTGTCATTTATGCCTGCTGCACACAAAAATACACCCGCACCGCCGGGCAAACAGCAGTACGGGTGCAGATGATTTTAATTTGCTATTTCTATTCTCACGGCATCAATCCAGGAAGTCGCGCAGCTTTTTGCTGCGGCTGGGGTGGCGCAGCTTGCGCAGGGCTTTTGCTTCGATCTGGCGGATACGTTCACGGGTAACGTTGAACTCCTTGCCCACCTCTTCCAGCGTGCGGGGGCGGCCATCTTCCAGGCCAAAGCGCAGGCGCAGGACCTTTTCTTCACGCGGGGTCAGGGTTTTCAGCACATCGGCCAGCTGCTCTTTCAGCAGGGTCTGGCTGGCGGCTTCGGCGGGAACGGGGGCTTCCTCATCGGGGATAAAGTCGCCCAAGTGGCTATCTTCCTCCTCACCGATGGGGGTTTCGAGGCTGACGGGTTCCTGTGCCACGCGCATAATCTCGCGCACTTTGTCCACCGGCATATCCAGGCGCTCGGCAATTTCTTCGGCGCTGGGCTCATGGCCGTTTTCGTGCAGCAGTTGGCCGGAAACCTTTTTGACCTTGTTGATGGTTTCCACCATATGCACAGGGATACGGATGGTGCGGGCCTGATCCGCAATGGCGCGGGTGATGGCCTGGCGGATCCACCACGTTGCATAGGTGGAGAACTTGAAGCCCTTGGTATGGTCAAACTTTTCAACCGCTTTGATCAGACCCAGGTTACCTTCCTGGATCAGGTCCAGGAACTGCATGCCGCGGCCCACATAGCGCTTTGCAATGGAAACTACCAGACGCAGGTTGGCTTCGCTCAGGCGCTGCTTGGCGCGTTCGCCGTCCTTGCCGCCTTTCTGGATATCCAGGGCCAGCTGCACTTCCTCATCGGGGGTCAGCAGGGGCACGCGGCCGATCTCTTTCAGGTAAACCTTAACGGGGTCATCGATGGTAATGCCGTCCGAGGTAACGGTATCCTCAAAGTCATCCATCCCCTCCTCGCCCATATCGGCCACAGCGGACATATCAGTGGCGTCATCATCCACCACTTCAATGCCGTTGCTTTCCAGCTCTTCATACAGCTTTTCCATCTGCTCCGCGTCAATAACACGGCTGCTTTCTTCCATAGCGTCACTGATTTCGGTGCTGGTCAATTTGCCTGCACGGCGGCCCTGTTCAATCAGGTTGCGAATCGAATCTTTCTTTTCTGCCATAAGTAGTTTCTCCTTTGGTTTTTATTCTGCCCATCTTACTGGAACGGGATAAAACAACATGGTTTTGGCCGGGTGGAAATTATTCTTCCGGCGGGCGTTCGCCCACTTTTTTGCGGGCAAGGGCGGCAAATTTCTGCCGGAATTCATCGTCTGTGGTGCCTGCCACCTGGGCGCTTTCGGGGTTTGCGGTCTGCAAACGATCCAGCAGCATATCAATATCCCGGCGGGTCAGGCGGGTATCGGCATTTTGGGCCTGGGCCAGCATCACCTGGCTGTAGGCTTTTTCCTCCAACAAGGGGGAAAGGGTCGTGGCGTTGGCGGGCTGGCCGCGGGCGGCGCAGTCGTAAATCGCCTTGATTGCCTGCTGCATTTCCGGCAGCACCACCATGCCAAGGTTCAGCCGCTCCCGGATGTAGGGGATGGCGCCGGCATCCTGCAGCATAGCCGCCACAAGCTGGCGGGCGGCGCTTGCGGCCCCCAGGGCAGCTTCGCCCCCGCGGTCATAGGGCACGCGGATATCCGCCGCAATCCCCTGGCGGGAAAGTTCGTTCTGCTCTTTGCGGCGCGCCCTGCGCCCGGCCCCGCGCACGGCGCTTTCCAGCTGGACCAACACAGCCTTTTTATCAATGCCGGTCTGTTCCGCAATGCGCCCGGCATACACATCCCGCGCCGTGGGGCTGACCGCGCTGCCTGCCAGAATGCCGATGGCTTCATCCACATATTGCAGGCGCTGGGCATCGTTGCGCAGGTCATATTTTTTCACTGCCTTAGCCAGCTTGAACTCCAGCGGGGTTGCGGTGCCTTCCAGCACGGCTTCAAACCGGTCGCGGCCATAGGTGCGGATAAATTCATCCGGGTCCTTGGCACCGGGGATGTTCAGCACCCGCACCTGCAAATTGGTACCGGAAAACAGCGCCAAACTGCGCTCCGTTGCCTTCTGGCCTGCTTCGTCCGAGTCATAGCTCAGCACCACTTCATCGGCGTATTCCGTCAGCAGCTTGACCTGCTCCGGCGTCAAAGCCGTGCCGCAGGCACAGACAGCGGTATCAAACCCGGCTTCGTGCATCGAGATGACGTCCATATACCCTTCGCAGAGGATATACCGCTTGGACGTTGATTTTTTTGCCACATTCAGCGCAAACAGCGTGCGGGATTTGTGGTAGACCATCGTTTCGGGCGAGTTGATGTATTTCGGCTTGGAATCATCCATCACGCGCCCGCCGAACGCAATGATATTGCCCCGCACATCAATGATGGGCACCATCACGCGGTGGCGGAAGATATCATACAGATTGCCCTTGGCGCTACGCTTGACAAGGCCGGAGGATTCCAATTCCGGCTCGGTAAAGCCGCGGTGGCGCAGGTAGTGCAGAAGGCCGACAAAATCTTCCGGTGCATAGCCCAGGCCAAACCGGCGGATAGCCGCATCCGAAAGGCCGCGTTTTTCGCGCCAGTAGCGGCGGGCCATGGCAGCTTCCGGCGTTGGGGCGTTGAGCTGGTCATAAAAATAGCGCGCGGCGTTGCGGTTGATCCCCAACAGGCGGGAGCGGGAACGGCTTTCCTGGTCGTCCTCCTCCGGCATGGGCATCCCGGCGCGGCCCGCCAGCTGTTTAACAGCTTCCACATAGCCCAGGTTGGAAATTTTGCGCACAAAGTTAATCACATCCCCCGCCGCACCGCAGCCAAAGCAGTAAAAACTTTGGGTATCCGGGTAGACGGTAAACGAAGGGGTTTTCTCGTTATGGAAAGGGCACAGCCCGGTATAGGTCCGCCCGCGATGACGCAGCTGCACATATTGGCCGATTACTTCGGTAATATCATTGCGTGCAACCACTTCCTGTATGTATTCCTGTGGGATCAATGGGGCTCCGGGCCTCCTTTCGCGTATATATCGTAATAATTTATAGGGCAATACCGCATAATTCTAAGTGCCGATACGGCGAGCGAGGTGCGGCAGATGCTAAGCCAAAAGCGCAGATAATAGGCGGGTAGCAAATTCATCGCTCATGCCGGAAATATAATCCGCCACGGCACGGTCCATTCCCTGGTGATATGCCACCTGCATATAAAAATTAGGCATCAGCGTGGGGTCCGCGCAAAGGCGCTCATACAGCGCTTCGATCATCTTGTCCACTTTTTTCTCTTCGCGCTTGGCATCCTTGTCCACATACACCGTGCTGTACATAAAGTCTTTCAGCACACCGTATGCCTCCTCCACTTCGGGGGAAAACTGCATTTTCCCATTTTTGCAGTTTGCGCTGTTTGCCACAAGGTCGGTGATCATTGTGGTGATGCGCCGGGATTTGGTATCTCCCAGCACCTGCACGGCATCCCGCGGCAGGGCGGTGGGGTTCAGCACACCGGCGGCCACGGCATCCTCAATATCATGGTTCAAAAAGGCAATGTGGTCCGCATAGCGCACGGTACAGCCTTCCATCGTGCGGGCCCAGGCGCCTTTGGTGTGGGTAATAATCCCGTTGCGCACCTCCCAGCAAAGGTTCAGGCCCTTGCCGTCCTTTTCCAGGTAGTCCACCACCCGCAGGCTTTGGCGGTAGTGGGTAAACCCGCCGGGGCACAGCCGGTTCAGTGCGCGCTCCCCCGCGTGGCCGTATGGGGTGTGGCCAAGATCATGCCCCAGGGCAATGGCTTCGGTCAGGTCCTCATTCAGCCGCAGGGCGCGGGCAATGGTTCGGGCAATCTGGCTGACTTCCAGCGTGTGGGTCAGCCGGGTGCGATAGTGGTCGCCCTCCGGCGAAAGAAACACCTGTGTTTTCTGCTTCAACCGCCGGAAACTTTTACAGTGCAAAATTCTGTCCCTGTCACGCTGGTAGCAGGTCCGCAGGTCATCTTCCGGTTCCGGGGTGCGGCGGCCAAAGCTCTGCTCACTTAAAGCGGCATAGGGGCTTAAAGTCAGGCGTTCAATTGTCTGGGTCTCTTCCCGCACAGTCACGGCGCAGCCTCCTTTCCCCTATCCGGTTCCCCGTTGGGCATATCATGCCCAAAAACGGCTCTCTATATTATAAATACGATAAAAAGCCGCCAAACACTTGTATGAAACGTAAAAATTTCATGGGAATTTCTGCTTTCTTGCCAGAAATGACTGCGCAGCATCAAAAAGCTGCGTAAAGTGGTTTGCTGATCGTCACTTCGGCACTGCCGCGGGTCAGCTCGCTCAGGTCATGGCACAGGGCTTCTTCGGTTCCGGCAGGCATGCGCCAGCGCAGGGTCACAGCGTCGGCATACTCCGGTTCCTGCAGTTTGGCCCCGGCGGCTGCGATCATCCGCTGGGCCTGTTCAAACTTGGGGTATGGCACGGTCACGGCGCAATCCGTCACCAGCCGCATGCTGACAATCTCCGCCTGCTGCAAGGCTCCGGATGCTGCCGCGGTGTAGGCTCGCACCAGCCCGCCGGTACCCAGCAGAACTCCGCCAAAGTACCGCGTAACCACCACGATCACATCCGAAAGCCCCGCATGGCCGATGGCTTCCAGCACGGGGGTACCGGCGGTTTTGGCAGGTTCGCCGTCATCACTGTAGCGGGTGCGGCCGCCCTCGCGCAGAACATAGGCATACACATTATGCCGCGCGGTGCGGTTGGCCGCTTTGATGCGGTTCAGGTGGGCAAGGGCAGCTTCCTCGGTATCGGCAAACGCAGCGGAAGCAATAAAGCGGGAGCGCTTTTCTTCATATTCAAAGGTGGAAATACCGCGGATCGTTTGATAGTCCGGCATAGGGGTTCTCCTTTGAGATGCAAGATGATGTATTTGAAAAAAATACCGCAGATGTTGCCATCTGCGGTATACAAAACCTTAATGCAATTACTTGCCAGCCTTGTTGGCGTAGCGGCGCTTAAAGCGCTCAACACGTCCGCCGGTGTCAACCAGCTTCTGCTTGCCGGTGTAGAAGGGATGGCACTTGCTGCAAACTTCAACGCGGATCTCCGGCTTGGTATCGCGGGTATGGATCACGTTGCCGCATGCGCAGGTAATGGTGCAATCCACATAGTTGGGATGAATACCCTGCTTCATTTTCATTTCACCTCTTTCTCGATCATGACTAAAGGGAGCCATACTTGATATATGTGCTCATCACAATCTTCGAATTTCGGCTACCAGCAGACGCCATCCTGTGCGTGTGGAGCAGCCCTCTGAACGATTGCTAGAGTATTTTACCAGAGTTTTTGTGCTTTGTCAAGTAGTGCGGGCAATCTTTTGCGGCGGCAAATTGCCAGCAAAAGTGCAATCATTTATATGCCCATCCGGGACGTCGAGGGCGCCGTCTCCTACTGTGGGGCAAAGTACATCACACGTTTTTTGTATCTGCTCCGGTAAGTTTCCGGCGGAGTCGGGTACCCCCGCCCTACTGGGTGTTTGTGGGTTGGCCGCACACAATAAAATGCTCTGTAGGGAACGGTCTTGACCGTTCCGGGGCCTTGCAGCAGATGCCGCAACAATTTTCCGCAAAGCCTTTGGCTCCCCTTCGAGGGGAGCTGTCGCCGAAGGTGACTGAGGGGGGATTTCCCAAGCGGAGCCTGAAAATGCGCGTTATTTCCTCACTGCGGCGGCTAGGGGGCTGCATACCAAAAAGGCCGTCTGCGTATTACAGCAGACGACCCAAAAGCACAAAACCTATGGAATCACATTATGCCAGCAGCGGCTTAACGGCAGCGGCCAGTTCTTCTTTCTTGGCTTCGGCTTCGGCCAGGTCTTTGCCCTTGGTGGTAAAGTAGGTCTTGATCTTCGGCTCAGTGCCGGAGGGGCGCACCACAACGGTGCAGCCGGATGCCAGGGTGTAGATCAGCACGTTGGCGGCGGGCAGACCGGTCTCTTCAGGCTTTTTATAGTCCACAACCTTTACAACGGCGTCACCGCCAAAGTCCTTGGGCGGGTTCTCGCGCAGGCCGGACATAATGCCCACCATCTTGTCCATGCCGGACAGGCCCGGGAACTCAAAGCTGTCAACCTTGTTCAGGTAGCGGCCATACTCGGCGTAAATGCGCTCCAGCTCTTCCTTGATGGAACTGCCCTTTGCGCGGTAATAAGCAGCCATTTCGCAAATCAGCATAGAGCCGATGATGGCATCCTTATCGCGGACGTAAGGACCAGCCAGGTAGCCATAGCTTTCCTCAAAGCCAAAGATGAAGCGGTCAACCTGACCAGCAGCTTCCAGCTTGGCGATCTGATCGCCGATCCACTTAAAGCCGGTCAGCACATTGCGGCACTCAACACCGTAATGCTCGGCCACCTTGTCCGCCAGCGGGGTGGACACGATGGACTTGCACATGACGGGGTCTTTGGGCATGGTCCCCTGCTCAATGCGGCCCGCGCAGATGTAATCCAGCAGCAGAACGCCGACTTCGTTGCCGGAAAGCAGCTCATAGCTGCCATCCTTGCACTTAACGGCAATGCCAACGCGGTCAGCATCGGGGTCAGTGGCCAGCATCAGGTCTGCACCAGACTTTTCGGCCAGTTCCAGGCCAAGGCGCAGAGCCTCGAAAATTTCGGGGTTGGGGTACGGGCAGGTGGGGAAATTGCCGTCCGGCTTTTCCTGTTCCGGCACAACGGTGATATCGGTAATGCCGATGTCATGCAGAACATGGGTGACCGGAACCAGGCCGGAGCCGTTCAGCGGGCTGTAAACCAGCTTCAGGCCGGCGGTCTTGCAGATACCGGGACGGATGGAGCGGGCTTCGATTGCTTCGTACAGGGCGTTGATGCAGTCATCGCCAACGTATTCGATGATGCCCTTTTCCAGCCCCTCGGCAAACGGCATGGTTTTGGCGCCGGTCAGGATGTCGGTCTTCTGGATTTCGGCGTACACGATGTCAGCGGCCTCATCGGTCATCTGGCAGCCATCGGGGCCGTAGGCCTTATAGCCGTTGTACTTGGCCGGGTTGTGGGATGCCGTTACCATGATACCGGCGTTGCAGTTATAATACCGGGTAGCAAAGCTCAGTGCGGGAACCGGCATCAGGGCGCTGTAAATGCGCACCTTTACGCCGTTGGCGGCCAGAACTTCGGCAGCAGCCTTGGCAAACACATCGCTCTTGATGCGGCTGTCATAGCTGATCGCAACGGTCTGGGTGCCGCCCTGGGTCTTGACCCAGTTGGCAAGGCCCTGGGTAGCCTGGCGCACAACATACACGTTCATGCGGTTGGTACCGGCGCCGATCACACCGCGCAGACCGGCAGTGCCGAACTTAAGGGCAACGGCAAAACGATCCTGAATGGCAGCGTCATCGTTCTGAATCGATTCCAGCTCCGGCTTCAGGTCGGGGTCATCCAGGTTGGCAGCAAGCCAACGGCTGTACATTTCTTTATACATTTTAGACACCATCACTTTCTTACCCTGTAAAAGTTTTGGGTAAATTTACTTGTTCAAATTAAATATATCAATTTTAGTTTGCGTTGTCAATCAAAAAAAGCTGGAATTCCGGCTTTTTGCCGGAGCTTTGCCTGTTTTTTACCCTACAGCGTCAAGGCAGATTTTGGGCACAAAAATATGCTTGCCGCCGCGGGCGGAACAGGATATACTGAAAATAATCAAAGTACGCAATTTGTTGAAAAAAAGGAGTTGGCTGCGCCATGTATGCACACGTTGTCAGCCTGGGGGTAACGGGGCTGGATGGCTACCCCGTTACCGTGGAAACCCACATCAGCGGCGGTCTGCCCAAATTTGCCATGGTGGGCCTGCCGGATTCCGCCGTGAAGGAAAGCAGTGAGCGGGTGCGCAGCGCCATCAAAAACCTGAACTGCCCCTGGCCCGCCAGCCATGTTACCGTCAACCTGGCCCCCGCCGATGTGCGCAAGACCGGCAGTTTGTATGACCTGCCGGTGTTCATCGGCATTTTGGCGGCGCAGCAGTACATCCCACAGCCAGAGCCGCACCAGGCATTTTTGGGTGAGCTTGGGCTGGATGGCACACTGCGCCCCATTGCCGGTGCCCTGCCCATGGCCCTTGCCGCCCAAAAGGCGGGCGTGACCGAGCTGTTTGTTCCTGCCGAAAACGCCGCCGAAGCCGCCGTGGCCGAGCAGTTGACAGTTTACCCCGCCCGCAGCGCTGCGGATGTGATCCGCCACCTGGCGGGGCAGGCAAAGCTCAGCCCCGCCAGCCGCACAGGATACGATGCCGCCGGGCAGTGGCTTGGCCCCGATTTTGCGGATGTGCGCGGCCAGGCGGAGGCCCGCCGCGCGCTGGAAGTTGCCGCTGCGGGTGGGCACAACCTGTTGATGGTGGGCCCGCCGGGCACCGGCAAAAGTATGCTGGCCAAGCGCCTGCCGGGCATCCTGCCGCCGCTCAGTTATGAGGAAGCGCTGGAAACCACCGCGATTTATTCCGTTGCCGGGCTGGTGCAGGCCGGGACCGGATTATTGCAGCAGCGACCGTTCCGCAGCCCCCACCACAGTGTCAGCGCCGCAGCCATTGCGGGCGGCGGCACAGTGCCCCGCCCCGGCGAGGTGAGCCTGGCCCACAACGGCGTACTGTTTTTGGACGAGCTGCCAGAGTTCAGCCGCGAAGCGCTGGAGGTGCTGCGCCAGCCAATCGAGGACGGGTGCATCTCCGTGAGCCGGGTACACGGCACCGCCACCTACCCCTGCCGTTTTATGCTGGTTGCCGCCATGAACCCCTGCAAGTGCGGGTATTATGGTTCCGGCGTGCGGGAATGCAGCTGCACACCCAGTGCGATCGAGCGCTACCGGCAGCGGATTTCCGGCCCGTTGCTGGACCGCATTGACCTGCATGTGGAGGCCCGCCCCGTGGAGTACGACGCCCTTGCCGCAAAAACCGGCGGCGAGCCGAGCACCAATATCCGTGCGCGGGTGGCCGCGGTACGCGCCATGCAGGCCCAGCGCTACAAGAGCCTTGGCTTTACCTGCAACGCCCAGCTGCCCAGCGGTATGCTGCGCCGCTACTGCCCGCTTGCCCCCGCCGCCGAAAAGCTGCTGCGCGGCGCGTTTGAACGCATGGGCTACAGCGCCCGCGCCTATGACCGCATCCTGCGCGTGGCCCGTACCATTGCCGACATGAACGGTGTGGAACAGATCGGCGCCGCAGAGCTGATGGAAGCGCTGCAATACCGGAGAATGGACAGGGCGGTGGGCAAATAAGTGCTTGACCTTATTTGCCCAATGAATAAATAATAAAGAATAATTAAAAATGTTGGTGGATCGCAGTGCTACGCACTGCTCAGAATTATTAGTGCTCTATGGATTACAGAACTCTAATATTTTTTGAGCGTTGCGTCAGCAACGCGGTCCACCTGCATTATTCTTTATTCTTTATTCTTTTTTCATTATTCTTTCTATTTGACTCGTTCCTTTTCGGAACGGGCGAAATAGAACATCCACTGCTGCAAAATTCCGGCATTGCCATAAGCCGGGAAGGGGTTCTGGCCGGCGTAATGCTGGTCGATCACACGCTGGATCCACACATCCACGGGGGCACACTCCATGCGGCCATAGGCAAACAGGGCTACACAGTTGGCCACCTTGATGCCCACGCCGTGCTGCTGCATCAGAGCTTCCAGCAGCCGGGCATCGGGCAGGGTTTCCAGCGCGGCAAGGTCCAGCGTTCCCGCTGCAACTGCCTGGGCGGCAGCCAGAACATACGGGGCGCGGTAGCCCAGCGCACAGTCCCGCAATGCCTGCTCCCCTGCCGCGGCGAGCGCCTGCGCCGTTGGGAACGCATACAGCACATTCCCGCCCGGCTGCAGCAGCGGCGCACCGTACCGGGTACACAGCGTTTCCACGCAAGCCTGAATGGCCGGGATATTTTTGCGCTGGCTGATGATAAAGGTAACCAGCATCTCCCAGGCGTCCTGGCGCAGAATGCGGATGCCCGCCCCGGCCCGGGCCGCTGCGCAAAGGTAGGCATCCTGTTTGGGCACCGCGGCGCGGATGGCCGCATAATTGCGGTTCAAATCAAAATAGCGGTGCCAGAAGCCCTGCCATTCTTCCGGGGTACAGCTGGCTGTATACGTATCACCACTGCCGGGCTGCAGGTACAAAAGCTTATCCCCGGCCAAAAACCGCCAGCCCTGCGGCGTTTGCGCAATGCGGAACGCCTGGCCGCTGGCGGCTATTTTTTGCAGATCGAAATCACCCGGTATCGTTACGGTCATGGCTCGCGCAGCACCTCCAGCATGCGGCGGGCGCTGCCTTCCCACGAGTATTTTTGCAGTACGGCGGCGGCATCCCGGCCGGGGGTTACATGGTCCACACTGCCGTGGTTGGTGGAAAGGTCAATGTAATCAGCGTGGGAGCCGTAAATTTCCCGCATGCAGGGGGTATTGCTCACCATCACGCGTGGAGCACCGCAGGCAATGGCTTCCAGCGGGGGGATGCCGAACCCCTCATACAACGTGGGGAACAAAAACGCCTTGCAGTTTTCCATCAGGCTTTTGGCTTCGCCGTCCGTCACATAGCCAAGGTACATCACGTTGTTCAGGTGGTCCAACCCCAGGGCAGCGGCCTCTTTGGCAAGGCTGCCGCCGCCCGCAATTGCAAACATAACCTGGGGTTTGCTCTGCGCAGCGCGCAGCACCCAGGGAAAGTTCTTATTTTTAAGTAGGTTGGACATTGAGAAATAATACTCGCCCTTTTTCAGCTGCGGCCACTTGCTGTACTCACCAAACAGCATGGGGTCAGGGCGCACGCGCTGCATATGCTGCCAGGCGTTATACACCACGGTGATCTTTTCGGGGTTCACATGGTAATATTTCACGATCTCGCTTTTGGAAAATTCCGAGACCGTTACGATTTTTCTGGCCTTTTTGGCAATGGCTGCATACTGCATGCAGTGCCAGACAGCGCTGGTGCGGCCGCGCAGGTCGGTATAAAAATCCGGGCGTGCTTTATAGCACACATCATGCACCACGGCAATGCCCTCGTTCCCACGGTGGAACATGGGAATAACGTTGCACATGCCCAGCCAGCAGCGCCCGCTTTGTGCCAGATATCGGCCATACACCCGCTGCCAGCCCAAAATGCCGCTGGACTGCGGCAGGGTGACCACCTTGATATTGCGGTATTCGGGAACAATACAATCCGGCGGAACCGCCACTTCCAGCTCGCCGGGTTCCAGCATGGGGTCCATGGCAGCGAGTATTTCCCGCGCATAGCGCTGGATGCCGGAAAGCTGCTGCACAAAAAACGAACCGTCTACTGTATACTTAGGCATTTTCATTCTCCTTATAAACGGCACCGCGTTACTGCGTCAGGATGCCGTATTGGTATTTGCACTGCAAAATGCGTTGCACGTTTTCGTCCAGTCTCTGCTGGGGGATGGTACCATCCTGCACAGCTTCCAGCACGGCGGTATAGGCATCGGCAAGGCCGTTGGGCATCAGCAGCAGGTCTGCACCGGCCTGCAGCGCCTTGACCGCCGCCTGACCGGGGGTATACACATCGGTGATGGCCTGCATCGCCAGCGAATCCGTCACGATCAAGCCCTGATAGCCCAGCTCCCCGCGCAAAAGATCGGTCAGCATGACGCTGGAAAGGGAGGCCGGGGTATCGTCCCCTGTTACCTGCGGCACGGTAATGTGGGCCACCATAATCAGCGGAGCATTGTTCACATTTTGGGCAAAGGGCACCAGCTCACAGCTGCGCAGGTCATCCAGCGTTTTGTTCAGCGTTACGGTGCCAACGTGGGTATCCTCGCTGGTATCGCCATGGCCGGGGAAATGCTTGAGGGTGCAGGCAATGCCCGCATCGGCAAACCCGGCGCACGCCCCGCCCACAAGGTCGGCGGCGGTCTGCGGTTCACTGCTGAACGCGCGGGTACCGATAACCGGGTTATCGGGGTTGGTGTTCACATCGGCCACAGGGGCAAAATCCAGGTTAAAGCCGTATTCTTTTAAGTAGCCGCCAATGGTGCGGCCCATGGCGCGGGCATCTTCCGGGTTACCGGATGTTCCCACCGCCGCAGCGCTTTCGTATTGGGGCAGGTCAAACGCGGCATTGTTGGCAAGGCGCGCCACCAGGCCGCCCTCCTCATCAATGGCAGCAAAGAGCGGCGTATCGCTCGCCTGCTGCAAATCGTCCAGGAATTGGGTGATCTGCTGCGGGCTTTCCAGATTTTTGCCAAAGATCACCACGCCGCCCACCGGGTACTCCGCCAAAGTCTGGCGCATGGCATCCGTCAGTTCGGTCACGCCGTCCGCCTTGGCATCGTTGATCTGGTCCTGCGTTTGGCTCAAGTCCAGGGAATCGGGTCGAACAAGAAAGAGCTGCCCCACCTTTTGTTCCAGCGTCATCTCCTCCAGCAGCTGCTGCACGGGGTCCGGCTCCGGGGTAGGCTGTTCCGTGGGTGCTGCCTGCGTGGTTTGGGCTTGCTGTGTTGGTGCTTCGGTCGGCTGGGCCGCCTTATTGGGGAGTACATCTTTTGGGGCAGCAGAACAGGCGCACAAGACTGCCGCCAAAACGGTTGACACAAATGCCGCGAATCTTTTTTTCATGCTTACCGCCCCCTGCTGTTTGTCTAGGGTGTATCCTCTAATAAGATAAACGAAGAAGTCATCCAAATTGTTACATAAAAGGCATCTTTCCTATCCATGTTTTCACAGGGAAATATCTTTGGGCAACACCGCATAATTCTAAGTGCCGATACGGCGAGCGAGGTGCGGCAGATGCTAAGCCAAAAGCGCAGATAATACTTATTTTGATTATACCATGTCTCGCGGCAGAATGGAACGGAATTTACAGGAATCAAGTGGTAAAATCCCGCATTACTCTGCAAAAAGCCCTCAGCACAGTGGTTTGGCACCGTGCCGGGGGCTTTGCATTGGTTCAGGCTTTGCTGCCGGACCGATTATTCATCATCAACGGTATTGTCATTGCCAACCGGGTCTTCGGCGGCAACATCGGCGGTTTCGGGGGTGGCTTCCTCCTCGGCTTCCAGCGCTGCCTTGTCATAGGCAAAGGCGTTCAGGGCGTCAGTGCTCACTTCATACACAACGCCTGCTGCGCCGGAGCTGCGCAGGTAGCACAGGGTATCGTCCTCGGCGTCGTTGCCGCCAAAGCTGCACTGGATGCTGGTGCCGTCCGATGCGATCAAGGTAACGATAGCATTGGGGGTATCCAGACCATACACGGCATCGGCCTGCGGTTCGGTCACACTCCACTTGGTTTTCAGATCGCAGATGGTGCTCGCCATCTTTTTGACGATATCCTGATTCAGGTTATACTCCGCATCATCCGTCAGCGTCCAGGTGCTGTCATTCTGGGCAAAGCTCAGGGTTCCGCCGTTGGCGGTCTGCACCACCATCTTGGTCACATCGTCCACATCTATGTCCGTAATGCTCTGGGCGGCATACAGCTGCTTTGCGGTTTTGCAGATGCCGCTCAGGGCCGAACTGTCCAGCGTATACACCGGGCCGTCTGCGCTCAGGCGGGCATACCAGTTGTTTGTGATGGAGTTCTTGCTGCCAACGGTCAGCGTCCATTCGGTATCTGCCGTTTTCAGGCTCAGCTCATAAGTCGGGGTATCAAAGCCCATGCTGGCAACGTCGGCGTCATCGCTCAGTTCGCGCAGCGCGGTCAGCGCGGTCATGCTGTCGGCAACGCCTTGGGCCTTACTCTGGTCAAGGGGCAGCGCGGGGTCAGAATCCAGTGTCCAGGTATCATCCGTTTTGGTCAGGGCGGATTCCAACGTTGCGCCATCGCTGGCGTCTTTGTAGGCAATCGCGGTCACACTGTCAGCATCCAGGCTGCACAGTGCAATGCTGGTATCCTCTTCCTCGGTGTCTGCATGGTTCAGCACGCCAAGGGCAACGCCCAGCACAACCACCACGGGAACCAGCACAAAAAGGGGCAACATTTTCTTTGTGTTCATTGGCTGTTATCTCCTAAGGTTTCTGCGGCACTGGAAATATCAACGGCGGCGGCGCACCAAAGTGATGGCAATACCGGCCACGATAAAGGCCAGCGGCACCACAATGGTAAACAGCAGGCCAAGCAGCTTAATCGATCTGCCCGGCACCATCAGGGTTTCGGCACTCATGCTCTTGCTGTCGATCACCACACCCTCGCCGGTCATCCAGTTCACGGCGCTGGTCAACAGCTGGGCATTGCCGCCGGAAACCGCGCTGTTCATCTTGCTGTTCAGCATGTTGGGGCAGTTCACCCACACCACTTTGGCGCCGGTAGCGCTGTTGCTTGCGGCAACGGCAATGTTAAAGGGGCCGTTGGGATCATTTGCCCCCTGCTCGGCGGTGGTAGCCTCGGCGTAATCCTGCATGGAGTATGCCGTGCTGCTGGTGCTCAGCAGGGTGGTCAGGGTCAGGTCATCGGTGCTGTCGCCTTTCACAATGCCCTGTGCCACGGGGGTAAAAACATGCATGCCGTCAGTTATGCCCGCGGTGATATCGTTGGAGCTCAGGCTCGGCAGCAGGTAGGTCTGCGGGTAGCGGTAAGCGTAATAGCTGCTGTCATTTTCAATCACAAGGCCTTCCTGGCGGGTCATGCCGTACTCTGCCAGCAGGGCATCCAGGTTGGGGGTGCTCACCGTCAGATCGGTGGTCACAAACAGGTGGCCGCCGTTTTCCAGATAGGTCTTGATGGCAGCGGCATCCAGGGTGGAAAGGTCCGCCTGCGGGTCGTTGATCAGCAGGGCTGCGGCATCTTCGGGCACTGTATCGGTGGTCAGCAGGTTCAGGTCCTGCATGGTAACGCCGGAATTATCCAGCGTTTCGGTAAAATCGCTTTCCAGGCTGGATTCGCCGTGGCCGGTCAGCTGGTACAGCACATAGCTGTTCTCCCGCGTGACCTTGGCAATGCCGGAGGACAGCGCTTTCTCAGCGGAGAAGCTCATTGTGTAACTGCCGGTGGTATAATAGCTGGAATAATCCGCCGTATACATATCATTGTAGTCCACCACGGTGTGGTTATCCCCGCATACAAGGATCACGCTGGAGGAGCTTGCGTTCTGCGCGTCATACTGCTGTGCAAAGGTGGGGTACAGCGCGGGGTCGCGCTGCTGCCAGGTAAAATGGCTGCTTTCGCCCGCATAGCGGTCCAGAATTCGCGTAATGTTGGAATCCTCGTTGCCGGTTTCCGCCAGGTAATAGGCGGTCACATCGGTGTTCAGTTCCTGCAGCATGGTTTTGGTGGTATCGCTCAGGGTGAACATTTTGCCGGTGGAAATATCAAACTGGGTAAACTTGGTGGGCACCGCACCCACCACAAGGTTGAGCAGAATTACCAGCACCAGCACCACAACGGCCAGCACGCTGGCGTAAGCACCGCTGCGCAGGCTGCGGCGGCGCGCTGCCTGCTGTGCCTGGTTAGGGGCAGGGGCATTGGCCGCGTTCTTTTTCTTAAAGTTCATCGTCGGACCCCCCTCTTTAATTCCAGCGGCGGCGTTCCAGTGCCTGACCCGTCAGGAAGAGGAACAGTCCCGCCACCGATAGATAATACACAATGCCGGTCACGCTGAACATGCCGCCCACAAAATCCGTAAACGGCTGGAACAGTGCCAGCGCGCCAAGCACGCTGTTAAAGCCGGTCAGCAGCCAGGCCGGGCGCAGCTTAAACAGCAGCACCAGCACCACGGCACCGCCGCAGAACACCGCGCTGCCCACCGTGACATTTTTGCAGGCCAGACCGACCAGCAGAGCCACAACCGCCAGCACCACGCAGAACACGATGAATGCCAGCGTGTTGCCGCTGGTGAACAGGCTTTTGATGCCGTTCATCAGGTAGCAGATCAGCAGCGCACCAAAAGTAGCCAGGTACGCAATGATCTGGTTTTCCGTCAGGGCGGAGACAAAGGTGCCGATGGCAATGCAGGCAGCGCCCATCAAAAAGTACGCCAGCCAGGTGGCGTAAGCGCTGGTAAGGGAGATGGTGCCAAAGGCCGTGAGCACCAGCGGCATGATGGCCGCTGCCGCCATGGGCACGGTAAACACCGCCAGCTGGGCAAAGTACTTACCCATCACGATAGAAGGGATACCCACCGGGCTGGTGAGCAGCAGCTGGTCGGTTTTATTGCGGCGTTCATCCGCAAAGCTGCGCATGGTCAGCGCCGGCAGCAAAAACAGCATGACCAGCGTGGTAGAATACAAAACGGTTGAAAAATCCGACGTGCCATACACCAGGCAGTTGGCGGAGTAATATAACCCGATAAACGCCAGCATAACACCAATGACAACATAGCCGACCAGGCTGGTGAAATAGCTGCGCAGTTCCCGCTTAAAAATGGCAAACATGGCTCACTCTTCCTCCTTTTGGTCGTTTTCGGCTTCCGGTTGTTCCGGAGTATCATCCGCCGGGGCCTGCGGTTCGGCAGGCTCAGCAGACTGTTCCGGCTGTGCGGCAGCCGCTTCCGGAGCCGATTCTTCGGTTTCTTCCGGCTGGGCTTCCTCCGGTGCAGTCTCGGTGATCTGTAGGAAGATATCCTCCAAACTCATCGTATCGCTTGTCAGGGACACAACCGGGCAGCCAGCTTCGGCCAGCGCCTTGGACAGGGCCGCGCGCAGGTCTGCACCGGCGGTGCTGGTGGCGGTAAAGCTGACTTCATCGCCCTTTTCTGCGGTCACGCGCAGGTCGGTCAGGCCCTCCACCTTGGCGGCAGCGGCCAGAATCTGTTCTTTGGTGCCAAGTGCCGTGGCGGCAATCATGCCGCGGGCAGCCAGCTGGGCGGCCAGCTCTTCCGGCGTGCCCTGGGCGGCCACTTTACCGTGCGCAATAATCAGCACGCGGTCACAGATCGTCTGCACTTCGCTCAGGATATGGCTGGAAAGGATGACGGTGTGGGTCTCTCCCAGGTCATGGATGAGGTTGCGGATCTCGATCATCTGGGCGGGGTCTAGGCCAACGGTGGGTTCGTCCAGAATGATCACCTTGGGGCTGCCCAGCAGCGCAGCGGCAATGCCAACGCGCTGGCGGTAGCCTTTGGAAAGGTTGCGGATCAGCCGCTTTTCCATCTCCTGCAGCCCAGCGCGCTGCACGGCCTGCGCTACATCCTGCACGCGGTCCGCTTTTTTCTTTTTGCCTTTCAGCTCGCTGACAAACAGCAGGTATTCCTGCACGGTCATATCGGTATACAGCGGCGGAATTTCCGGCAGGTAGCCGATGCAGGCTTTGGCCTCCTTGGGCTCTTCCTGAACATCATGGCCGTCAATGGCAACGGTGCCGCCCGTGGGCGCAAGATACCCGGTGATCATGTTCATTGTGGTGGATTTGCCGGCGCCGTTGGGCCCCAGCAGGCCGTAAATACAGCCGTCCTGCACAGTGAAGCTGATATCATCGACCGCGGTGTGTTTTCCGTAACGCTTGGTCAAATGCTTGACTTCGATCAATGGATGCACTCCCCTTTTCTTGGGGGCCGCCCGCCGCAGGGCAGGCGTACCCCTGAACTATCCAGAAGTATACTGCCTATTTGTGAAAATTGTGCGTCGTTTTTTTGCCAGGATGTGAAAATTGTGTGCACATGCAAAAGCACCCCTGCGCGGCTGCAGGGGTGCCAAATCAGCTTATTCTTTTGCTGCTTCGTTTCTTTTGCGGGTGGCAGCTTTAGGCAACACCGCACAATTCCCGCCTTGCGGCTTAAGCACCGCTCCGGCAGCTGCGGCACGGCATCTGCGTTGCCATTTTTCTTGTGCAGCTTGGCAGTAGAATTTTCGATCAGATCTTTCGTTTCCATCGAAAAGCCGCAGACAAACAACTGCTCCGGCTTGTGCTCGCCGACCCAGCCCAGAATGTCATCCGTGCGTTCCAGCTCAATTGAAAGTTCACCATCGTGCTTTTTGATCTTATCCTGCGCCACCTGGGCCGGGCGGTAGTCCGCCACAGCGGCGGCCATCACCAGGGCATCCGCATCCATGGCGTTTGCCTTGACAGCTTCAAATAGTTCTGCCGCGGTGGCAAAAGGCACCATTTTGACAAACGGAACCGGCGGCAAGTCGGAAGATGTCAGCAGCGTCACATCCGCGCCGCGCAGCATACAGGCGCGGGCCACGGCATAGCCCATTTTGCCGGTGGAATGGTTTGTCAGGTAGCGCACCGGGTCCATCGGTTCGCGGGTGCCGCCGGCGGAAACCACCACTTTCATGCCCTGCATGTCTTTTTCGTGTTCCAGCTCCCGTGCCACATAATCCACCAGAACGCCCTCATCGGGCAGGCGGCCGGAGCCCGTATCGCCGCAGGCCAACAGGCCGGAACCGGAGGGAATGACGGTGAAACCGTAATGTTCCAGCGTTTTCAGGTTATCCTGGGTGATGGGGTTTTCCAGCATATGGGTGTTCATGGCGGGGGCCACCAGCTTGGGGCAGCGGGCCGCCAGGGTAACGGTGGTCAGCATGTCATCCGCCAGGCCGTGGGCCAGCTTGGCGATCACATTTGCGGTTGCCGGGGCGATCAGCATCAAATCCGCCGCGTTGGCCAGCGAAACATGGGCCACATCATACTGGAAGTTGCGGTCAAAGGTATCCACAATGCAGCGGTTGTTGGTCAGGGTTTCAAACACCAGCGGGGTGATAAACTCCGTGGCGTTTTTGGTCATCAGCACATGCACATTGGCGCCGGCTTTGGCCAGGGCATGGGCCACATTGGGCATTTTATAAGCAGCAATCCCGCCGGTAATGCCCAGCACAATGGTTTTGCCTTTCAGGTTCATGATAACACATCCTTATATTTGGCCGGGCTTCTGGCTGCCCGTATTGTTCTGCTTTTAAGTATATCCTGCCGGGGGGCAAAAGTAAAGGCAATACCGCATAATTCTAAGTGCCGATACGGCGAGCGAGGTGCGGCAGATGCCAAGCCAAAAGCGCAGAAGCACCGCTCCGGCGGGAATTGTGCGGTGTTGCCCTAAGCCTATCGAACGGGAAACATTGCCGGGTTGCCAAGGATACGAGGTTTTACCCTATGATTCTTGCAGTTGATATCGGTAACAGCAACATCTGCATTGGCGGGCTGGATGGCATGAAGGTGCTGTTCACCGCGCGCATGGTCACCCGCCCGCGCTGCACCGGGGATGAATACACCGCCGAGCTGAAATTTCTGCTGGGCCGCCTTGGCGTTACCCCTGAAGCCTGTGAGGGCGTTATCGTGTGCAGCGTGGTGCCCGACCTGACCAAAGTTCTGGCCGATGCCTGCACCCGGCTGACCGGGCGCAAAGCCATGCTGGTCAGCCCTGCACTGAACACCGGGCTGACCTTTGCGGTGGACGCTCCGGACCGCGTGGGGCGGGACCGCATTGCCGATGCCACCGCCGCAGCCGCCCACTATCCCCTGCCCTGCATGACGGTGGACCTTGGCACGGCCACCACCTATAATGTCATTTCTTCCAAGCGGGCGTTCCTGGGTGGTTTTATCCTGCCCGGCGTACAGACCAGCCTGCGGGCCATCAGCAGCGGCACAGCGCAGCTGCCGCCTATCTCGCCCGAAACGCCGGATCACCTGATTGGCCGCAACACGGTGGAATGCCTGAACAACGGCGTGATGTTTGGCACCGCAGCCATGCTGGACGGCCTGGCTGCCCGCGTGGAAGCCGAACTTGGCGAGCCGCTGACCGTGGTTGCCACCGGCGGCCTGGCCCCCTGCATCATGCCCTGCTGCACCCGCAAGGTGATTTATGATTCTGACCTGTTGTTCAAGGGGCTGGCGATCCTGTACAGCAAAAACGCCGAATAAGCAAGTTTGCACGTTTTGTATTCTGCCTGCTATCAGAAAAGGGACCGGCATTTTCTGCCGATCCCTTTGTTTTATGTATTTTCCGAATGTTTTAGGCAATACCGCATAATTCTAAGTGCCGATACGGCGAGCGAGGTGCGGCAGCTGCTAAGCCAAAAGCGCAGATAAGCCTGGATGGTACCGGCAAAGCCGCCGCCCTGCAAACGCCATGCGCCGCGGCCGTTCAGCACCTTCTGGCTGATGGCCAATGCCAAAGGCACGCCCTGCTCCTGCGGGTTCTTGATGCTGTAGGCGTTCTGGTTGAACTCAAAGCTGGAATGGCCGCCCTCAATGATCAGCTGCAGGAAGCGGTCAAAATCATCTGCCTTGATGGCTTCATAGATTTCCCCGGCGCGGCGGCTGTCATTATAAAAATGGATGGCACGCACCACGGCGCGGTCGCCGGTCACTTTGCGCACTTCGGGGATGGCTTTCAGGAAGGTTTCCTCGTCCACATCGCGCAGAACCTTTTTGCCAAAGAATTCGGCAACGCTCTCCATCTCGCGGCGCACAGCGGCATAATCATCGGTCAGGTCAGCGTGGCTGCCCTTGGTATCGCTGATGCAGAGTGCAAAGCCCTTGGCTGCCAGATCAAACGGAACTTCGCGCACGACCGGATGGCCTACTTCCTTAAAGTCGATGGTGATGACCTTTCCCACGGCGCAGGCGGTCTGGTCCATCAGGCCGCAGGGCTTGCCAAAGAAAACATTCTCCGCATACTGGCTGATCATGGCGTTTTTGACCTGGTCGAAACGCTTCATGTCATTATCGTTGTACTCGCCGCGGAAGATAGCACCCATGCACACCTCAAAGGCAGCCGAGCTGGACAAACCGGAACCGCCCAGAACATCAGAGGTGGTGTAGCAGTCAAAGCCGCCCACCTTGCCGCCGTCTTTCACAATGCCGGCAGCCACGCCGCGGATCAGGCTGGCGCTGTGCTCTGCTTCAACGGGCTGCGGGGTCAGGTCGCGCAGATTCACATCGTCGATCTTACCAAAGCCGTGGGAAATCACGCGTACAACGTTCTCGTCATTCTTGGCAACCACAGCAATGATATCCAGGTTTACGGCAGCTGCAATCACCACGCCGTTGTTATGGTCGGTATGGTTGCCGCCGATCTCGGTGCGGCCGGGTGCCGAGTACAAACACACTGTGCGGCCCGTGCCAAAGTTTTCTTCAAAATGGTCGATCATATCCACATAGCGGACACGCTGGGCTGCCACAGTAGCAGTGTCTGCCCCATACAGCTTGGCAAAAGCCTGGTCGTAACCGCCGTTCAAGATATTTTGTTTCAGTTCCGCACTCGTTGCCATCGTTCATACACCTTTCTTCGTTTGGCTGTCCCTTGTAAAATATGCACAAAAACCGCGTGTTCTTTTTAGCTATGCAGCGCATTTTAGACCAGTATCACGGCTTCTTGTACTCAGTATAACAAATTTTAGCAGGATGTAAACATCTTTTTTCAACGCGATTATGGACTTTTGATGAATCTTCTGATATAATGGTAAAAAATATGCTCCATCCTGTTCCGGCCTGCTGCGGTGGGCCCTGTTTTGGGAGCAGAATGGCGAACCACAACCAGATTTTGCAAGAGTGAGGGATTTGGTATGCCGACCATCGCAAAGCAATCTTATAAGCAGAACTATACCGATAATGTAGAGCTTTCCATTTTTAATTGTGGCCACGAATACTGCCAGCCGGGCCACACCTGGGGCCCCGGTGTGCGTGACCATTACCTGATCCATCTTGTTGTTGCGGGCAAAGGTGTGTATCAGGTCAACGGCGCTGCCTATAATTTGCAGGAGGGTGATCTCTTCCTCGCCAAACCCAACCAGCTCATCACCTATGCGGCAGATGAAACCGACCCGTGGGAATATTACTGGGTCGGCTTTAACGGTGCCTGCGCCAACAAGCTGGTGCAGCAGACCCCGTTCAGCGATGTGCAGCCCGTGCACCACTGCAAAGACCCCCAAAGCACCCGTGAAACCATTTATAATATCTACCTGGCCCGCGGCCCGGAACCGCAGTGCGAAGCCCTGATGACCGGCTACCTGTACCTGTTCATGGCCCAGCTGATGAAGGAAGCGCGCGAAGCCATGCCCAACACGCCGTCTTCCAGCAGCCAGTATGTGCTGGCCGCTATCAAGTATATTCAGTTCAACTATTCCCATGATATTTCGGTAGATGACATCGCCAAGGCGGTTGGGGTCAGCCGCAGCCATCTGTACCGCGTGTTCATGTCCAATGTAGGCCAAAGCCCGATTGACTATTTAACGGGCTACCGCATCAGCGAAGCGTGTTCCCTGCTGAAAAACACCGGGCTTTCCATCGCCGAAATCGCGGTCTCCGTCGGCTTTTTTGACCAGTTCTATTTTTCCCGCGTGTTCAAAAAGGTCAAAGGCGTTCCCCCCAGCAAGTACCTTGCCGCGCTGGAAAAAGACCCGCAGCTGGGGCTGGTATAAGCCATTTTCACACAATGTCCCACCATACGGCAGCACCTTGCTTTTTGGTGCTGCCGCTCAGTTTTTACCGGCAGACTGATATATTTGCCATAACATTAGAGCAAACGGAGCAAACCATGTCTTTGAAGAAAAATCAGATTTTTGAAACCACGATCGAAAACCTTTCCAGCGATGGCAGCGGCGTTGCCCATGTGGAAGGGCAGGCTGTTTTTGTGCCCGGCGCGGCACCGGGGGATGTGATCCGCTGCCGCATTGTAAAGGCATTGAAAAGCTATGCTTTCGGCCGCATTGACGCGATTTTAGCCCCCGGCCCCGGCCGCGTTGCGCCGGATTGTGCCGTGTGCACTCCCTGCGGCGGCTGTGGCCTGCGCCATTTGAGCTATGCTACGGAATGCGAGGCGAAAACCGGCTTTGTGCGGGATGCTTTTGTCCGCCTTGGCGGCTTTGATGTAAGCAGCTTTGAGTTTTCGCCCGTTCTCGCCCTGACGGACCACACCGCACACTACCGCAATAAGGTCCAGCTGCCCGTTGGGCTGGATGCCGATGGCCATGTCGTGACCGGTTTTTACGCCGGGCGCACCCACCGTATCGTCCCCTGCCCCGATTGCAAATTGCAGCCGGAGTGGATGAACGCCCTGGCCCGCCGGGCTTGTGCATTACTGGAAGCCAACGGCATTGCCCCCTATGACGAGGAAACCGGCAAGGGCCGCGTGCGCCATTTGTATATGCGCCAGGGCTGGCACAGCGGTCAGCGCCTGCTGTGCTTTGTGGTAAACGGCAACGGCCTGCCCAACGAAGCCGAGATCTGCCGCACCTTGCAGCAGGAGTTCCAGCTGACCACCGTGCTGATCAACCGCAATACCGCCCGCACCAACGTGATTTTAGGGCGGGATACCCGCACCGTGCTTGGCCCCGGCGTGATTGAGGATACTTTGGCCGGAGTGCCCATCCAGATGGGTGTGCACGAGTTTTATCAGGTCAACACCCCCGCTGCCGAGCTGCTGTACGCCAAGGCGAAAGAGTTTGCCCGGCTGCAGCCGGATGACTTTTTGCTGGACCTTTACTGCGGTATGGGCACCATTGGCCTTTCGATGAAGCCGCACTGCCGCCGCCTGGTCGGCGTTGAGGTTGTGCCGCAGGCAGTGGAAGGTGCCAAAACCGTTGCTGCGCATCTTGGCCTGCCCCCGGAGGAAGCCGATTTTTACTGCATGGACGCCGGCGAAGCCGCAACCCGCCTTGCCAGCGAGGGTGCCCACCCCGATGTGATCGTGGTGGACCCGCCGCGCAAAGGCTGCGATAACGCCACCCTGACTGCCATTGTCCAGATGGCCCCACGCACCCTCGTCATGGTCAGCTGCAACCCCTCCACCGCCGCCCGCGATGCTAAGTTCCTGTGTGAACAGGGGTATACGCTGGAAAAGGTTCAGCCCGTGGATTTGTTCCCAAGGACAAGGCACGTGGAGACGGTTGTACTTTTGTCCAAACTCAACACCAAGCAGCATATCGAGGTGGAGTTGAATCTGGACGAGCTGGATTTGACATCGGCGGATTCCAATATCCAGACCACGTTTTTGTCAATCAATAGCTCACGATTTCGTGATTTTTATTTGTCTTTTAGCACAATATCCGTTATACTAGTAAATAGGAAAAAATCAGGAGGTGCGGGATGGCAATCAGTTACAATCGGCTGTGGAAACAGTTGATCGATCATGGTTTGAGCAAAACCGACATGATGCACCGTGCAAAAATCAGCACCAATGTTTTAGCACGATTAAGTAAAGGTGAGCCTGTCTCCATGGACAGCATGGAAAAAATCTGCACCATGCTGGGATGCAATATCGGAGACGTGATGGAATTTATCCCTGATACAGAAAACGGAGGAATAGATGCATGATTACAGGTGTGATTAAAAATAAAGTAGATAAAATCTGGACGGACATCTGGGCGGGCGGCATTACCAATCCTCTAACCGTCATCGAACAGCTGACCTATCTTATGTTTATCCGCTCTCTGGACGAAAAAGAGCTGGAAACGGAAGAATTTGAGCATATGACTGGCGAGAAGATGGAGAAGATTTTCCCCCAGTCTGCCGTTGGACAGTCCATGCGCTGGAGTAAATTCAAGAACAACGATCCCCGCGATATTTTCAATGTAATTTCCCAGCGGGTCTTCCCTGCCATCAAAAACATGAAACATGGCCGCCTGCCGGACTTCACCGAGCAGGGGGAACTGGTGGAAATCGCCGACGATTCCAGCAGTGATGTGCAGAATGAGACGGCCTTTGCCCGGTACATGAGCGATGCGATGTTCCTGATTCCTACGCCGCAGGTGTTGCAAAAAATCATCACAGGGTTGGATGACCTGTATGAGCATGACATTGCCGATTTGGATATGCAGGGCGACTTGTACGAGTACATGCTGGGCAAACTGGCTACCGCTGGGCAGAACGGCCAGTTTCGCACTCCCAAGCACATCCGGGAAATGATGGTGGAGTTGTTGCAACCCACCCCGAACGACACCATCTGCGACCCGGCCTGCGGCACGGCAGGCTTTCTGGTCTCCGCCGCGGAGTACATTCGCAACCACTACGAGGATACCATGACTTCCGAGCAGTGGGAGCACTTTGCTGGGGATGCCTTCACCGGCTTTGACACAGACCGCACCATGCTGCGCATTTCTGCGATGAACCTGATGCTGCACTCCATCAGCCACCCGGAGATTGACTACAAGGACAGCGTTTCCAAGCAGAACCAGATCAGCGACAAGTTTACCATGTGTCTGGCAAATCCGCCTTTCAAGGGCACCGTGGACGCGGAAAGCATCAACGACAACCTGAAAGCCGTGACCAACACCAAAAAGACCGAGCTGTTGTTTCTGGCGCTGTTCCTGCGGATGCTGAGAAAGGGTGGTCAGTGCGCCTGCATCGTACCGGACGGCGTGCTGTTCGGCTCCTCCAAGGCGCACAAAGCTATTCGCAAAGAACTGGTAGATAACCATCAGCTGCGGACGGTGATCTCTATGCCCTCCGGTGTGTTCAAACCCTATGCGGGAGTTTCCACGGCAGTGTTGGTGTTCACCAAGACAGGCGCAGGCGGCACCGAAAATGTCTGGTTCTATGATATGAAGTCCGATGGCTTTTCCTTGGACGATAAGCGCAGCGAGGTGGAGGAGAATGACATCCCCGACATCATCGAGCGGTTCCACCATCTGGACCAGGAAGCTGACCGCAAGCGCACGGAGCAGAGCTTTTTTGTGCCGAAACAGGAAATTGCGGACAATGACTATGACTTATCCATCAACAAGTACAAAAAGGTGGAGTATGTGCCGGTGGAGTACCCCTCGACCACGGAACTGATGGCAGACCTGCACGAACTGGAACTGGAGATCACCGCAGGGCTGGCAGAATTGGAGGGGATGCTGTGATGGCGAGACTGGACGAAATATTTGATTTGCAGATGGGAAAAACGCCATCTCGAAATAACGCTGATTACTGGACTGATGGTCAGTATGATTGGGTATCTATTGCTGATTTAGGTAGCTACCAAAAATATGTAGAGGATACAAAAGAAAGGATTTCTGCATTAGCTGTCCAAGAAAGTGGAATAAAAAGTGTTCCGGCCAACACCGTGATTATGAGTTTCAAGCTTTCATTAGGAAAAACAGCTATTACCCAAGAGCCTGTATATACCAATGAAGCAATAATGGCATTTATTCCGACTGGAAAATACGCAGTGTTACCCGACTATTTTTACTATTTGTTTTCTGCAAAGGATTGGACAAAAGGTACGAACCGTGCAGTTATGGGTACAACTTTAAATAAAGCAACTCTTGGTGCCGTCTCTATAACTGTTCCTCCCATTGACGAACAGCACAAAATTGCAGCAGTGCTGGACAAGGTTAGCGACCTGATTGCGAAACGTCAACAGCAGCTGGATAAGCTGGATGAGATGATCAAGGCAAGGTTTATGGAGATTTTTGGAGATTCAGAAACTAACACCAAAAATTGGCGTGTTTTGCCGATGTCTAAAATATGTTCTGTAGGTTCAAGTAAGCGTATTTATCAAAGCGAACAATCTTCTTCTGGTGTCCCTTTTTGGAGAATTTCTGATTTAACCAGCCTAATCACCACAGGAACAGTTACCCCTGAGTTATATATACCTGAAGAACGGTATAAAGAACTCAAGACGCAAGGACAAGTTCCTGCCCCTGGTGATATATTGATAACTTCAAGAGGAACACTTGGGCAATGTTATATTGTAAAAGTAAATGATAGATTTTACTTTCAAGACGGGATGATTAGCTGGCTTTCTGGATATATGGATGGTGTAACCCCGCTATATATTTCGTATCTGTTTACAATGCCAGGATTTAGAAAGCAAATAGATTCCATGCAGGCAGGTTCAACTGTTGCCTATTTATCTATAACAATGATAAAAAAACTCAAAGTGATGTTGCCTGACATAGAAAGTCAACAACAGTTCGCTTCTTTCGTCAGCAAAACGGAGAAAACAAAAACCACCATCAGCCGCAGCCTCGAAAAGCTTGAAACGTTGAAAAAGGCGCTGATGCAGGAATACTTTGGGTGAGGTAAGAAAATGGAAGAATATAAATTAACACTGGGGATGGAACCCACAGACGATTATAAAAAAGCAAAGCAGGATTTGATTCAGGCAATGAGATCAATTCAAAAATTATCCCCTCAACAGCAGCAAATGTTGGCAGAGGAGTTATTTGGAGCAGCAAATGTTATGGTTTTGAGTCAAATACTACGCCAGTATCTGAGGTGAATATAAAGTATGTTAGAGTTTATAAAAGATAACTGGGCAAACATTTTGCTTATTATCGTAGGTAGCTTTGCCCTTGCAACTTACATATTGCAGGAACGGAAGAAAAAGATTGATGCAGCTTCTCTTATCGTCCTTCAAATCGATGAATTCCAGGAGCGGTTAAGGGAAATCTCTACTTTCATTGTTGACGGACAATTAAACGAAACGGCGTTCTATGAATCACTACCCTTGATGGATACGGATTATTGGAACAAGTACAAACATTACTTTGTCCGAAAAATGGACGCGACCAGCTATACAGCACTGAATCAACTATATGAGTATGTGTCAGAGATTCAGGAACAGCAGATGCTTATGAAGGCTTTCCAAAAGAATTCCTTTCAGATAACACAAAATGTTTTGGCAAATATAGAATCGCAGTTTATTGTGGCCGATCTTAATAATGCTTGTACCGGAGTTACAGCGCAAAATATCACTTCTGCTATGGGAAATATGATTCCGCAAGGCGTTTCGGAAGCAGATCGAAATACGCTTAACGCAATGGTGCAACAAATAGCGGCACAGAATCCCAATTTTGATATGAATCGTTTTTGGAGCCTCTATAATCAGCAAAGAATTTGGACGAAGTCTATCATTAACCAAGGGGCATTAACTTCTTATACCCCTGTCCAAATTCGTATAAGTTTAGAGAAAATGCTAAAGAAATATTCGATGCTTGAAATTAGCGGAACAGAAGGATATCAAATGCTCAAAAAGACTTCTAAACAAAAGTTTTAAGCAAGTGAGAGGTCTATTATGGAAGAAGATGTTACAAAGATATATGAGGAATATTCGGAGGAACTTCTGTTTTGCAAATATTTTATAGCTGAAAAGTTAAAACATCATGCTGAGATGGGTAGATGTGGAGAAAACATTCTCAAAAAATGTCTCCAGGAACGGTTTCAAATGCTAGAATTTGTTACCGGCTTTATTGCTTGGGCCAATCATCAAAGCCCACAATGTGACATCATCGTATGTAGGAAAAATTTTTATAGACGTCAACTAGCTGGAGACATTTTCCTGGTTGAACCAAATGATTGCATAATGGTTATAGAAGTCAAGGGAAATGCTACCTTGGATGATTTAACAGAAACGATTGAAAAAAATAAATTTTTCCAATTGCATGATGAAACAAAACATATAAAATTAGCGATGTTTGCTTTTAAAACTCGTATTGGAAAACAACGATTATATAAAGAGTTCGGTTATAAATATGACAGAAGTACAAAAGGATATATCCAGGAACGGCTTCCAGAAGAAAAGACATTAGACTATTTTGTATGCTTACATAGGGAGAGCCTAACTAGCTCAGCACGGGATAAACAAGTATTCTTCTTGAAGGATGGGCAAGATCGGCAGTTCTATGTACTAGATAGCCATTTTCCAATAATGCAGAATTTTTCGAGGCTAATACAAAGCTTGCAGAATTAGGGCTAGATAAAATGATGATTTCTTGATCGATTTTAGCGCTGAGAAGATTTGAATATAGGAAATATTGGTGGGAGCAACATTGTCATGGAATATACAGAGGTTTTAGACAAGCAAATCACGAGAAAACAACATTATGTCCCCAAGGCTTACTTAAAAAACTTTTCTGTGAGAAATCAAAAATCAGAACAAGTTTATGTTGTTTTTGCTAATGATGAAAATGCAAAAATGGTTTCAATCGACAATATTTGCTGTCGTTCTTACCTATATGATCAAATTGCAATTGATCCAGATAGCAAAACTCATGTTTTTGCAGCACCAAATGAGATCGAGAACAGTTTTATCGAACTGGAAGGCGAATACGCAACAATTATCTCAAAGATAAAAAATGCTTTACGAGATTCAGATGAATTTGAGTTGGCGCGGGTGGAAATTGATAAACTAAGGCAATTTATGTCATCACTACTGTTTAGAAACCCTGTTTTTGTACATCTGTCAAATTATATTATTGATACACAATACAAAAACGATCCGCAGCATATTAAACATGTAAAGGACATTTTTCCTGATGTACCGCAAAATGTTTACCTGGCCATGCTGGCAAACGAGTTTTTGAAGATAAACATTGCTCCGGATGTTGGCTTGTTTCCTCGGGCTTTGGCTGAGACAATGAAGGAATCGCAACTGTGTATTTTTAAAGCCAAAGGTTCCGTATTTGTTACAAGCGATATGCCGGTAGTCAATATTTACGGTGAAAAAGATGGTATAGAATATGACTTGCTTGGTATGCCAATTACGCCAGAATTATTTTTGGCGTTTGTCGATACTGTTCAGCGCGTTCCCAGAATAATCATAATTGATGACAACAGTGTAAAGCGCATGAACAGCAAGCAGATAAATAAAGATCTGTTAATTTCTAACCGTATAGACTTATTATCGTATATTGATTTTTCAATAGATGCCGAAAAAGAAGATGATGAACAGGTTTACCAACTACTTCATACAGATAAGGAAACCGCGTTGAAACAATATGAGGACATGATGAGTTCAAAAGAAATAAAATACTGGAGATGATGTGATGACTAACTTCTCCTTTCTCAAAGCCAAAACTGAATATGCCCTCTTCGCCCCCGCCTGCATGGAAGCTGAGAAAATTTATGTTTCTGCTCCTGCCATGTGTGCAGTAGGCTGCCGTAAGGCATTGGAGCTGGCAGTAAAATGGGTATATGCAGCGGACAAGTCCATGAAAATGCCCTACAAAGACAATCTGCAATCCCTCATTCACGAGCCAACTTTCCGCTTCGCTGTGGACTCCGACACTTGGGGCAAGATGCCTTTTATCATCAAGTTGGGCAATCTGGCAGTACATACCGAGCGCAGCGTTCAGCCAAGTGATGCGCTTGCTTCTCTGCGCGGTCTGTTTGAGTTTGTGCAGTGGATCGACTATTGCTATGGCGCGGACTATCAGGAGCGCACCTTCGACAAGAATCTTGTCCCCACCGGAAAGGTGGCGGTGGACACCCGGAAAATCAAGGAACAGGAAAGTCTGCTGGACCAGAAAGATGCCGAGATCGAGGCGCTGCGCAAGCAAATCGAGCAGATGTCCACCCGATACACCGCCGAAAAGGAGCAGCATCAGAAGGAACGCACCTTCCAGCCGGAGGACCTCTCGGAATTCAAGACCCGCAAAATCTACATCGACGTGGACCTCAAACTGATGGGCTGGAAGTTCACCGGCCCAGATGCTGATGTACAGGAGGAGTATCGTGTGGAGGATATGGCCGGGATGCCAGGTCAGCCTGGCTTCTGCGACTATGTGCTGTTTGGAAAGGACGGCCTGCCCCTGGCGGTGGTGGAAGCCAAGCGCACCAGAAAGGCCCCAAACATTGGACGCAAACAAGCGGTTTTGTATGCGGATTGTCTGGAACGGAAATTTGGCCGCCGCCCCATGATGTTCACCACCAATGGCTTTGAAACCTACTTCTGGGATGACCAGACCGCCCCGCAACGGAAGGTCAGTGGCATTTTCAGCAAGGATGACCTGCAAAAGCTGATGAACCGGCGCACCGAGCGGATGGATTTGATGGGCGTTTCCATTGATGACAAAATCACTGACCGGTATTACCAGAAGGAAGCCATCCGAGCGGTGTGCGAACAGATTACGCAGGGGTTCCGCAAGCATCTGCTGGTGATGGCCACCGGCACCGGCAAAACCAGAACCGCGTCCAGCCTGACCGATGTGCTCAGCCGAGGCAAATGGGTGACCAACATTCTGTTTCTGGCCGACCGCACCGCACTGGTGAAACAGGCAAAGGACGATTTTAAAAATTATCTGCCAGATATGTCTCTGTGCAATCTCTGCTCCAATAAGGATGACCGTAATGCCCGCATCGTGTTCTCCACCTACCCGACCATTCTCAACGCCATTGATGATACCAAGTCCAAGGACGGGCGGCAGCTGTTTACTCCGGCGCACTTCGACCTGATTATCATTGACGAAAGCCACCGGAGCATCTTCAAAAAGTACCGGGCCATTTTCGAATATTTTGACGCCTTCATGGTGGGTCTGACCGCCACGCCGAAGACCGATGTGGATCGGAACACCTACGACTTTTTCGAGATGGAACACGGCGTGCCCACCTATGCCTATGATTATGAAACGGCGGTGCAACAGGACCATGTGCTGGTTCCCTATTACAACTACGAGGTCAAGACCCGTTTTCTGGAGGAAGGCATCTCCTATGATGATTTGTCCGAAGAGGACAAAGAGCGATATGAGGATGATTTCATCGAAGACGGTCAGCTGCCAGACTTTATCCCCTCTGCTGCCCTCAATAAATTTGTGTTCAACGAAACCACCGTGGATATCGTACTGCAAGACCTGATGGACCGGGGGATCAAGGTGGCGGGCGGCGACCGTCTGGGGAAAACCATCCTGTTTGCCCAGAACAAACGCCACGCGGAGTTTATTCTGGAGCGGTTCAATAAGCTGTACTCCCAGTACCGGGGCAGCTTCGCCCAGCGGGTCATTTGCGACGACGCCTATGCCCAGACCATCATTGATGATTTCAAGCAGCCGGAAAAAGAACCGCACATTGCCGTATCGGTGGACATGATGGACACCGGCATCGACGTGCCGGAATGCGTCAATCTGGTGTTTTTCAAAAAGGTTCGGTCAAAGGCAAAGTTCTGGCAGATGATTGGCCGCGGCACCCGGCTGTGCAAAGGGCTGGCCTGCGTGGACCAGATTGACGGAACCTATACCGACAAGCGGCGCTTTCTGATTTTTGACTACTGCGGCAACTTCGAATACTTCCGGCAGCACAAAGAAGGCTACGAAACCAGAGAAACCAAAACGCTGTCGGAAAACATCTTCGGCAAACAAATCAAAATCGCCATGGCGCTGCAGGAAAGTACCTTTGCCGGTGAGGATTATCAGGCATGGCGCAAGGAGATTGTCAACACCTGTCACAAGCAGGTGATGGCGCTCAACTCAGACCTGATTGCCGTAAAATTGCGGATGCAGTATGTGGAGAAATATAAAAAGCCGGAAGCCCTCGTGTCCATAAGCGAAGGTGACAAGGGCGAGTTGCTCACACAGATTGCACCTCTGGTACGCTCAGACGAGGCTGACGAGTTTGCAAAGCGGTTTGATAATTTCATGTATGGCCTAATTCTGGCACACATCGAGCAGATGCCCGCTTTCCAGTATGCAAAAAAGCAACTGTGCGACACCGCTTCCCTACTGGAGCGTAAGGCCAGCATTCCGCAGATCAAGGCAAAGTTGCCCATGCTTCAGGAGATTCACACCGATGCATTTTGGGACGCGAACGATATTTTGCTGTTTGAGCAGGTTCGGAAGGAGCTGCGGGAGCTGATTCGATTTTTAGATGAAGGTGGCGGAGCACAGAGGCAGATTGTCACCAAGCTGACTGACCCGATTATTGACAGTCAGGAGGGCGTCCAGCTGGAAGCTGCCTATGACTTTGAAGACTACCGTGCCAAGGTCAATCGCTATGTGAACGAGCATGGAAATACGCTGGCCATATATAAGCTGACCCATAATATTCCGCTGGCTATGGGCGATTATCAGGAACTGGAGCGGGTGCTAACTAGCGAATTGGGCAGCAAAGAAGATTATGCCCGAGAGTTTGGCGACACACCCTTTGGCTTGCTCATTCGCAAGATCGCTAAGCTAGATCATGAAGCGGCTATGCAGGCGTTTTCCGCTTTTATCAATGACCAATCTCTGAATCAAAAGCAGATTGCTTTTGTAAACAAAATCATCAATCATATTGAGTTGAACGGATATATGGAAAATGTCGCAGAGCTGACCAAGCCACCGTTTGACAAGCCAATCAGTTTTATCAAATTGTTTGATGCAAAAACCAGAACCGCTTTGATGGAGACTATCAATCAGGTTCGAGAAAACGCGGTTCAAATTACAGCGTCATAAACAATGAACCAGGCACGGAAATTCACCCTTATTCTGGGTGGATTTTCGTGCCTGGTCTTTTCTGTTCGGGTATGGGGGCACCATTGTGCAGGAGCAGGATGGATAGCCACTGCACGGACAGGCGAGGTGTCCAGAGGGGCAAAGCCCCTTTGGCTCTGGGTCATCCAATAGGGGCGAGTAGCATCCCTGTTGGCAAAGGGAGTCTAGAGGGGAACAGCGTTCCCCTTGGCGGGAGGTTTCCAAAGGAGGGCAGTGCATTCCTTGGCACACGACTTTCCCTCGGAAAGTCTAGTGTGTTATACCTTTGCTTCCGTCTGACGCGGGAAAGGGGTTGACGGTGTACTCTGCGGTGCGGCAGAGGGTGGCGGCAAACGCTTTTTCGCGGCAGTAGGACAGGCGGATTTTGTGATGTGAGCTACAGCACAAACGCAGGATTTTTGAGAAACAAAATCCGCCTGTCCGGAAAAGGAAGCAGAGGTATATAAAAGCCTTCGTCCCACCACAGCGCTGCCTTTGTTTCAGCGTTTCTTCCGCTTTCCCTTGCCGTGGGTCATGGTCGTTTTCCCACGCTGGCTGATGGGAGTTTTCAGGTGTTTGGACAGCTTTAGTACCTCGATCAAGTTGACAAATTGTTCCATTGTGATGGCATCGTAATCAATCCCCAATGTGGAAAGCAATGCTTTCGCTTTCTTTTCCTCGGAGCTTCCCTCAAAGTTCATCGCATCCTGTAACTGATCCTGCATAGTTGCTGCAAGGGAGATTTCATCCGCCGTCATGGTGTCGGGGCGGTGTTCACTCCGAATGTCACGAAGGATACCTTTCAGATCATCCGCAATCAGGCTTCCGAAATATTCATCTTCCCGAATCTGCGCCACTTCTAATGTCCGCAGATGCAGGTCATTTTCTTCTCCGCCATTTTTCATCAATGCCATCTGCCGGACAGCTTCCAGCACGGCATTCATATCGTTGACCCGCATATCCGCGATCCGGTCAACGTAAATCTCAGCGTCCAGCATGAACCGCTGGAAATCCTTGTGGCAGATCAGCTCCGACAGCAGCCGGTGGTTGAACTTGCCCGTTTTCAATACATCAATCGAAGCATCACCCAAATGCAGCTCATGCAGAGCTGTGTTTGGGTGATTTTTTGTTTCCGTCCGCCCCATCAGATAGTCGCAGGAAACACCGTAATAGTCAGCCAGCACCAAAATGCTATACGGGCTGATGTCCTTGCCGTTATCCGATTCATATTTGCTGAGTGCGGATTTTGAGATGCCCACCTCGGCGGCAAGCTGCTCCAACGTCAGCTTTTGTGCTGTTCGTAAATCCTTCAAACGTTCCCCGATTGTCAGCTTAACCTGCATACACCAGCCTCCTTTGCAGCTTTTTCTGTATTGTATCATGCTTTTTCGCTTTTGTCTAAGAGCGTGGAAAAATCCTACTTTCATCCCACTTTTCCTACCTCTCGGATATACGGGAAAGAGCCTGTTTTCTTACTAAAATTTAGACGTAAACCACGCAGCACCTTGAAAATTTCATGACCGTCCGATGAGGATATGCTTTCCAGAGAAGTATCGCATTCAGCGTACCAAGGAAGAGACAACGCCAGGGTAAGGACTCGGGCAGGAACGGCATCGGGTAGAACGGCGAAGTTCAATTATTTTATAGGAGGAAACAGGTATGGATTTATTTACACAAGTCAAGATGGCAGTTTCCGTAAAAGAGGCTGCCGAATACTATGGATTGGAAGTAAAACGTGGCAGCATGGTCTGCTGTCCCTTCCACAATGACCGTACACCCAGCATGAAGCTGAACGAGGATTACTTTTACTGCTTTGGCTGTGGGGCAACTGGTGACGTGATCGACCTTGTGGCAAAGCTGTTCAACCTGAGCAGCTATGACGCAGCGAAAAAGCTGGCGGATGACTTTGGGATCGACCCGGACAAGCCCCCGGCTGCGGCAGCGCTGCGGAAAACAAAATATCCGCTGGCAAAGACGTTCCAGAATGAGACGCTGCATTGTCAGCGGATATTGTGCGATTATCTGCATCTTTTGGAGCATTGGAAGATGCAGTACGCACCCAAAACGCCGGAGGATACTCTTGATGACCGCTTTGTGGAAGCCTGCCAGATGCTCGATTATATCGAGGATCTGACAGATATTTTAACCTTTGCGGAGCTGGAGGCTCGTGTGAAAACTGTGGATATGCTTCAAAAGGACGGCATGATCGACCGGCTGGAAGAACGCCTGAAAAGGACGGCAAAGGAGGTGGATGCCCGTGACGAAACGGAAATCGGCTGATTTAGACGCGCCCATCTGGTTTGACGGCACGAATATTAACGAGGCACTGTTCTGTGATGAATTTCTGAACAGCCGGAAAATCATCTTTGCCAACGGTGCTTTCTTCACGCCGGACGGCAGGGTGACCGACGATCTGCCGCTCCGGGGCGAAATCTATGAGAAACTGAAATGCTGCGCTGTGAACAATATCCCTCGAAAGATCACCAACATTCTGGAAGTGATGAAGCTAGCAGCTCATGTAGAGGACTTTACACCGGAAGCAGATAGAGTCCATCTGGCAAACGGCACTTTGAAGCTGGACGGCAGTTTCACCGAGGGCAGACCGACCATTGTACGGAGCAGACTGCCGGTGGCATACCGCCCTGACGCACCGGCTCCCGTTCGGTGGCTTTCCTTTCTGGATGGACTTCTTTACACGGAGGACATTCCAACCTTACAGGAGTTTATTGGCTATTGCCTGATTCCCAGCAATAAGGGGCAACGCATGATGGTGATTAAGGGAAACGGTGGTGAAGGAAAATCGCAGATCGGAGCTGTGCTGGGTGCGCTTCTCGGCAGCAACATGAAGGACGGCAGCATCGGTAAAATTTCTGAAAACCGGTTTGCCCGCGCGGATCTGGAACACATTCTGTTGTGTGTGGATGACGATATGCGAATGGAAGCACTGCGGCAGACCAACTATGTCAAGTCCATCGTGACCGCCCAAGGAAAAATGGATTTGGAGCGCAAGGGTAAGCAGAGCTATCAGGGCTGGATGTTTGCCCGGCTGCTGGCGTTCTCCAATGGCGATCTGCAAGCGCTATATGACCGAAGCGACGGATTTTACCGCCGCCAGCTTGTACTGACCACCAGGGAAAAGCCTGTGGGACGGATAGATGATCCCGACCTTGCGGAGAAAATGAAAGCTGAAGCCGAGGGCATCTTCCTGTGGGCGTTTGAGGGCTTGCAGCGGCTGGTTGCCAACAACTTCAAATTCACAGAGAGCCAGCGTACGCGGGATAATCGGGAGGCAGTCAAGCGGGATAGCAACAACGTCTTTGATTTTCTGGAATCCGAGGGCTATATCCGGCTGAAGGCGGACTGCACCATCAGCTCTAAAGACTTGTACGAAATTTACCGGATGTGGTGTGAGGAAAATAATCTGACACCGTTAAAGCGCCGCAGCTTCAGCGAGAGTGTGATTGCGAACCAAAGCAAGTACCATCTTGAATACTGCAACAAGATCACCAATGCTGCCGGACGGCGTGTATGGGGCTTCTTCGGTATTGAAGCGATTGCCAGACCTAATATAAATGGGTTTTCTGATGTTTCAGAGCATACGTACGTACCGGAGGACTGGCGATGATTTTTCTGCGACTGCGCCGTGTACGTATGTACGTTTTACTTTCCTGAAACGCCGCTATATGAAAAACTCTGACCGGCAAAGCCTATATTTTCGGGCACGAAATCAAGCCAAGTGAAATCCGTAAATTATTTGCCTGATGGCAGAAATGGTTTCACGGAATCGCGCTTCTCGGAACAGCAAAGCGAGTACGTGGAAGCGTGGAGAATCACACGTTTTAGAGTAAAGTCACACAGAACAGAAAAGTCGATAGGTGCCACCTGTGGACAGGACATCATAACGGCGATTCTGAGCGGATTTGACGACAATAGAATTTTTCACGATACAGCGAAGCGGATGCGCCGAATGGCGTGCTGGCTTCGCTTTTTCATCATCTGAATTTTGGAGGAAATTTGAATATGAGTGTACGCAATGAGATCAAGGCGCAGATCGTTCGCGCCGGTTTTACCATGCAGGAAGTTGTTGACCTGTTACATGATGAATATGGCTGGTCGGACAGCGTTCCCAATTTGTCCGCCAAGTTGCAGCGGGAGAGCATCCGCTATAAAGAGGTCGTCGAGCTTGCCGACGCGCTGGACTGCGACATCGTGTGGGTGAAGCGAGGGGAGCGCCGATGAAAGCACAGTACGCCATTCTCCGCTTTGCCAAGTACAAGGGGCCGGAGATCGGGCACATCGAGTCCCACAACGAGCGCACCAAGGAGAAATACGCCAGCAATCCCGACGTGGACACGTCCCGCAGTCACTTCAATTTTCATCTGGTGACGCCGCAGCGCAAGTACCGCGCAGAAGCGGAAAAGCAGATCGCCGAGGCGGGCTGCCGCACAAGGTCAGACAGTGTGCGCGTGGTGGAGGCGCTGGTGACAGCCAGCCCGGAGTTCTTCAAGGGAAAGAAGAAAAGCGAAGTCAAAGCCTATTTTCAGGAGGCACTGGACTTCATCCGGGAACACCAAGACCCGAAAAACATTATATCTGCCGTGGTGCATATGGACGAGAAAACGCCCCATATGCACCTTTGCTTTGTCCCGCTGACGGAGGACAAACGGCTCAGCGCCAAGGAAATCGTCGGCAACAAGAAAAAGCTGACGCAGTGGCAGGACAGGTTTTGGGAGCATATGGTGAAGAAATACCCCGATCTGGAGCGCGGCGAGAGTGCCAGTGAAACCGGACACGACCATATCCCACCGCGGGTATTCAAGGAAATGACTCGCCTGACCAAGCAGAAGACCAAGCTGGAAGAATTGCTTTCAGGCGTCAATGCGTTCAATGCCAAAGGAAAAGCAGCAGAAATCGGCGCTTTTTTGGACAAGTATATTCCTGCTGTGGAGCAGATGCACACGACACTGAAAAAGTACAATACGGCGTTCACGGTCATAACTGCCGAAAATAAAAAGCTGAAAAAGAAAACGGAGCAGTTGGAGCAGTCGCTGGACAAAGCTACACAGGAAAGCACCTTGAAAAAGCTGGCTGACGCCAAGCTGCATCGGGATTATGAGGATGCCGTCGCCGTGCTGGATCGTATTCCGAAGGAAGTGCTGGCGGCATATACGCACAGAACGGAGAAAGAGAGGGAGACTGCCTATGGTAGATGAATGGAGCGGTTTCGCCGCTTTGCTGGCAAATTTGATTGAAAAGTATGCCGTGGTTCTGAATCTTGACGCGCTGCCCAATCTCGTTATAGAGGAAGCCGTGTCTGAAAAAGATGATGCTGATAAGAATATTCACGAAAACGATATTGAACCTGTGAAAGCGGCATGATATAATCGTCATGAAATAAGTGTCCAAACCGCCATTGCAGGAGCAAAAGCTCCTGCAATGGCAGAAAACGAGGTGAAGTGACAATGGAACGCTGGGAGAATGAGCAGAACAATTCTGAAATGATGATTTATACCACAGAGGATGGCTTGACAAAGATCGAAACGACCTTCGATGGAGATACCGTTTGGCTGTCCATTGACCAGATGGCAGAGTTGTTTCAGAGAGACAAGTCTACCATTTCCAGACATATCAAGAACATTTTCGCTGAGGGCGAATTGAAGCGAGAAGCAGTTGTTGCAAATTTTGCAACAACTGCCGCTGACGGTAAGACTTATCAGGTGGATTACTATAATCTCGATGTCATCATTTCTGTCGGCTACCGTGTGAAATCTCAGCGCGGCGTGCAGTTTCGTATTTGGGCAACGGGGATTTTGAAGGAGTATATGCGAAAGGGCTTTGCTTTGGATGATGAGCGCCTGAAAAATCTGGGCGGCGGCGGATACTTCAAGGAGCTGCTGGAGCGTATCCGCGATATCCGTGCTTCTGAAAAGGTGTTTTACCGTCAGGTGCTTGAAATCTACGCGACCAGTATTGACTATGATCCCAAGGCGGAAATCTCCGTTCAGTTTTTCAAGAAAGTCCAAAATAAAATTCATTATGCCATTCATGGGCAAACCGCGGCGGAGGTCATTTACACACGCGCCGATGCGGAGAAAGAATTTATGGGCTTGACCACCTTTGCGGGCAATCAGCCCACGCTGAGAGAGGCGGTTGTCGCAAAAAACTACCTGAATGAGAAAGAACTTCGTGCTATGGGGCAGCTTGTGTCCGGCTATCTGGATTTTGCGGAACGTCAGGCAGAGCGAGAGCAGGCAATGACCATGCAGGACTGGTCAGAGCATCTTGATCGGATTTTGACTATGAGTGGAGAGCAACTGCTGATTGGCAATGGGAGTGTCAGCCATAAGCAGGCTATCGACAAGGCGACCGGCGAGTACAGAAAATACAAAGCCCGTACCCTCAGCGAAGTTGAGCGCGATTATCTGGATTCCATCAAGCTGTTGGAGCAGAAAACAGATAAAAAGTAAGCCGGGGTGGAGAAGACGTGATGAAAAAAGAAAAGATAAAAGTCTATATCTATACGCGGGTATCCACCGCCATGCAGATTGACGGATACTCTCTGGATGCCCAGAAGTCCCGAATGAAAGCCTTTGCCGACTTCAACGATTATGAAATTGTGGGCGAATATGAGGACGCCGGAAAATCCGGCAAGTCCATAGAGGGCAGAATCCAGTTCAATCAGATGATGGAGGACATCAAGTCTGGCAAGGACGGCGTGTCCTATGTGCTGGTGTTCAAGCTCTCCCGCTTCGGCAGAAATGCGGCAGATGTCTTGTCTACCCTACAGGTCATGCAGGATTTTGGCGTTAACCTGATTTGCGTGGAGGACGGGATCGATTCCTCCAAGGATGCGGGAAAGCTGATGATTTCCGTTCTTTCGGCTGTGGCTGAAATTGAGCGTGAAAATATCCGTGTGCAGACGATGGAGGGCAGAATCCAGAAAGCCCGTGAAGGGAAATGGAACGGCGGCTTTGCGCCATATGGCTACAGGCTGGAAAAGGGACAGCTTTTCATCAATGAGGAAGAAGCAGCGGCGATCCGCGTGATTTTTGACCAGTATGTGCATACGGATAGCGGTGCAAACGGTCTTGCAAAATACCTTGCGACCCACGGGATTCACAAAATCCAAAGGCAAAACGGGAAAAATCCCCTGTTTGATTCTGCGTTGATCCGCAGGATTCTGAAAAATCCGGTTTACTGCGGGAAAATCGCTTATGGCAGACGACGGACGGAAAAGGTGCATGGTACCCGAAATGATTACCGGCTGGTGGAGCAGGATGACTATTTGCTGGTTGACGGACTGCACGAGGGAATCGTCTCCGAGGAACTATGGCATGAGGCACAGGTCAAGCTGCTGGCTCAAGCGGAAAAATACGAACACGTCAACAGGGGCAAGGATACAAAAATACATCTGCTGTCCGGTATTGTGAAATGCCCGGTCTGCGGCGTAGGAATGTATGGAAACAAAAGCATCAAACATAAGGCGGACGGCTCAAAATACAAGGATTTTTATTACTATGGCTGTAAGCACCGTGCGATGACGCGCGGTCATAAATGCGACTTCAAGAAACAGATCAATGAAGAATTGCTGGACAGCGCCGTTGCGGAGGTTATCGTCAAGCTGGTAAGTAATCCGAAATTTGCCGCCATGATGCAGGAAAAGATCAGCATGAAGGTGGATACCTCTGCCATTGAGCAGGAGATCGCAGCCCATGAAAAGCAGCTTCGCCAGAGCTATTCCGTAAAGGCACGGCTGATGGAGGAGATCGATTCCCTCGACCCGGACGATAGGCACTACATCAAACGCAAAGCAGACCTTGATGACCGGCTCTACAAGATGTATGATAAGATCGAGGATACAGAAAACCAGCTCGTTGCTGCCAGAGCCAAGAAGATGGCGATTGAGGCGGAAAAGCTGACAGGCGACAACATCTACAAGGTGCTGATTTACTTTGATAAGCTCTATTCCGTCATGGACGATCAGGAAAAGCGGCAGCTCATGGAATCGCTGCTTTCCGAAATCCAGATCTATGAGGAACGGCAGCCCAACGGACAGTGGCTCAAGTCCATCAAGTTCAAGCTCCCAATCATTGCGGAAGATATGAGCTTGAGTTTGGACAATGATACGCATATTGAGTGCGTACTTCAAATGACCCGTAAAAGTAATTGATTGCTTTTTATTGCACAGGGCGTGCATGGCTATGTACAGAATGTCCCCCCTATTACTCCCTTTTGTTCAAATTCTGTTCCGAAGTCGTTCACGATTTAACCATAAATACATGCGATAATAATTAACATATTACAAAACGGTGTATCCGCTAACAACGCAATGGCCTGCTTTTTGGCTTTTGGGGTACACCTGTATTCAAAAGGATGGCGTGTTTAAGATGAAGGCATGGTTCCAGCGTTTTATGTCCGGGCGGTACGGCAGTGATACTTTTGGCAACTTTTTGTGCGTAACGGCGCTGGTCTGCCTGGTAATTGGGCTGTTTGTGGGCATCTTTTATTATATCGGGCTTCTTCTGCTGCTTTATGCGTACTTCCGCATGCTCAGCCGCAACGTACACAAGCGCTATGCAGAAAACATTGCCTTTATGCAGAAAACCGCTGGTGTGCGCGCCAAGTTCGGCCAGCTGCAGCAGCGGTTTGCCCTGCGCAAAACCTACCGCTATTTTTCCTGCCCGCACTGCCGCCAGCAGGTACGCGTGCCCAAGGGCCGCGGCAAAATCTCCATCACCTGCCCCAAATGCGGCACCCAGTTCATTAAAAAAAGCTAAGGCAATACCGCATAATTCTAAGTGCCGATACGGCGAGCGAGGTGCGGCAGATGCTAAGCCAAAAGCGCAGATAAGCAAATACGGCACGGCGGCGCGCATGGCGCTGAGCTATGACATGACCTTTGCCGCGCTGTTGCTGACCGCCCTGTATGACCCGCCCACACAGACTTCGCAGGGGCGGTGCGCACCGCATCCGCTGCGCACCCGGCCGCGGGCCGTGAACGAATTCACCGATTACGCTGCGGACATGACGGTGGTGCTGGCCTATTACAATTATCTGGATGACTGGCAGGACGACCACAAACGCAGCCGCCTGCGGCTGGCAAAGCAGCTTGAGCCGCATCTAGAAAACATCCGCCGCCAGTGGCCGCGCCAGTGCGAGGCCATCCACACCAAGCTGGATGAGCTGAACCGCCTGGAAAGCGCCAACAGCACCGACCTGGATGCCCTTTGCAATGCCTTTGGCGCATTGCTGGGCGCGGTGTTCAGCCCGCGGGAGGATTTCTGGTCCCCTGCCCTGACGCAGATGGGCCGCGGGTTGGGCGGGTTCATCTATTTGATGGATGCCTATGACGATTTAAAAAAAGATACCCGGCACGGCAGTTTTAATGCACTGGCCGCCACCAAACAGGCGTTTGGCAGCGATACTGCCGGGTTTGAAGCGCGCTGCCACGAGCTGTTGACCCAGCAGATGGCCCTTTGCGCCCAGAACTTTGAATTGTTACCGATTTTGAAAGATACCCCCGAAGGTCAGCTTTTGCACAACACGATTTACGCGGGGGTGTGGAGCAAGTACGCGCTGGTGAAAGCCACACGCACACCACGGAAGGGGAAACCAAACGAATGAACGATCCGTACAGTGTTCTTGGCATTACGCCGGGCGCCGATGAGGAAACCATTAAAAAAGCATACCGCCAAAAGTGCAAGCAATACCACCCAGATTTACATCCGGACGACCCCACCTGCGAGGACAAGTTCAAAGATGTACAGGCCGCTTACAGCGAGGTCATGCGGATGCGTTCCGGCGGCGGGCCCAGTGCATCCAGCAGCGGCTCTTCCAGCTATTATGGGCAGCGCAGCAGCAGCGGCGGCAGCCAACAGCAGTACCAGGATCCGTTTGGCTTTGGGTTCGGGTTTGACCCCTTTGGCTTTGGCGGCACCTATGGCGGGGCCAGCAGCAGCTATGACCGCCGGGAATCGCCGGAGATGCAGGCCGCCAACAACTATATCCGCAACGGGTACTATGCAGAAGCGATGAATGTTCTGGAAGGCATTGCCTCCGCTGACCGGGCCGCCCGCTGGCATTATTATGCCGCGCTGGCAAGTTCCGGCCTGGGTAACAACATCCGCGCCCAGAACGAAGCCCGCACCGCTGTGGACATGGAGCCCGGCAATTACGAGTACCAGAACCTTTTGGACCGGCTGCAGAACCCCGGGCGGGCGTACTCCACTTATCAGCAGGCATACACCCAGCCCGGCAGCCGCCAGCACGGCATGAACTTTTGTTTGCAGGCCTGGCTGTACCTGATGCTTTGCAACCTGTGCAGCATTTGCTGCTGCGGTGGGCGCGGTGGATTTTATATTTGCTGAGCAGGGGTTGGAAGTAATTTTTTAGCGTCGAATCAATATAAAGCGAACGCATGTGGTTACCCGTTGGGGCCGCATGCGTTCGTTTTGGTTTTGGGTGCTATTTTATTATATGAATCGCGGGGAGATCGTAAATGCGCTAGCGGGTACATATCATGAATGGTGATTACCTCACGGTACGGACGTTTTCATAGGTTTACTCCATAAAAATAACCGCCCCCGGCCAGTTTCCCGGCGGGGGGCGGTGTGCTTGTTAATTCAAACCCTGTTCAGGCAAAAATCAGACCTGGTAATCCACGGTGATGTTGCTGCTGGTGGTGGGCTTGGTGGCATCGTCAGAGGTGTTATCCACCTTGATTTCGCCGTTGCGGATCTTCTCCAGAACGGTGTTGTACTCGTCCAAGGTGAAAGTGCTGAAGTTCCAGCTTGCTTCGTCGGTGGGCAGGCCAACATAGTCGCCCTCTTCCAGGCCAAAGTTGCCGTTGGTGCCAGCGATGGTGCTCCAGTCGCCTGCATTGACGGTATCCAGGCCATTCTTAACGGCAGCGCCCAGACCCTTCATGGCGGAGGTAACAAACGGGTTTGCCTTGTACTTGCCGGACTCAACACCCTCAACGCCCAGGTAGTTCTGGTCAACGTCAACGCCGATCAGCTTGCCGTCATGCTTGTCAGCAGCTTCAGCAGCAGAAGTCCAGATGCCGCCGCCGCAGGCGAACACAACTTCGGTGCCGCCATCGTACCAGCCGTCCATCTTAGCGGTGATCTTCTCATCGCCATAGAACTGACCGCCGTAGTAGTAGTTCATCTGAACGTTAGTGCCCAGCTCCTGTGCTGCAGCATCAGCGCCCTGAACATAGCCGTAACCATAGCGGATAACGGCGGGCACCGCCATGCCGCCCAGGAAGCCCAGCTTGGTGAAGCCGTCCTTGACAGCTGCATAGCCAGCCAAGTAGCCGGCTTCCTCTTCCTTAAAGGTCACGCAGAACACGTTTTCGGGGATGGTGCCGTTCTCAGAGTCGATATCAAAGCCGTTCACATCAACTGCGATGAAGTGAACATCAGGATACTCGGTGGCACCCCAGGCCAGAGCAGGACCATACAGGTAACCAACGCATACGATGGTGTTTGCGCCATCGGCGACAGCCTCACGGATCAGGGTCTCGCGGTCTTCATCGCTGGCGTCCTCGCCGGAAGGCAGGTAGTAGTTGTACTCAATGCCGCTCTCATCGCCGTAGCCCTTAACAGCTTCCCAGCAGCCCTGGTTGAAGCTTTCATCGTCCAGGGTGCCAACATCGCAGCACTGGGCAATGCCGGTGATGTTGGCAGAACCGGTTGCTTCAGCAGTAGCAGCGGAATCGCTGGTAGCCTCGGTAGAAGCAGCAGCGCTGGAAGAAGTGGTGCTGCTGGCAGAGCTGCCGCAAGCAGCCAAAGAGAGTGCCATGCAGGCAGCCATGGTCAAAGCAAGATACTTTTTCATGTGTGATCTCCTTATTTTTTTGTCAGGGGCGCATGGTTTGCATCCCCTCGTATACATCTTATTATACCGTCTGGCAGTGCTTTTTTCAATGTGTAAAGCATTACAAAAGCATGACAATGCCCTTTGGTTCCTGTTACTGGTTCGGCTGATCCACCGTCACATTCTGGGTCTGCGGCATTGCCGTGGTATCAGAATAGCGTTCCACCTTTACAGTGCCTGCTGCCATACTCTGGTACAACTCACGATATTCTTCGCCGGTAAAGGTTTTCAGCCGCCATTCCTGCGTGGCAAGGCCCACGGCATCCACTTCGGTGCCAAGGGTCTCGGTCTGGCCGCTGTGGTCTTGATCCCAGTTGTTCTGCGTGCCGAACAGGTACAGTTCATTCTGCACCACGGTGCTGTAGCAGTTCACAGCGCTGGTTATCACCGAGCTGCTCTGCCCGGCGCAGTCCCAGCCGGTGGCGATCACTTCGCGGCCGCTTTTCTCTGCGGCCTGTATGCAGCTGTCCGCCAGTTCCGGCGTGGCCGCCATAACCACCTGGAAGCCCTCGTTATACCAGCCGCAGACATAATCCGTCAGGTCATCATCGCTGGCCGTCATGCTGCTGTACCAGATGCGGATATACACCTGCACGCCCATGCTGTCAGCTGCGGCTTCCGCCCCCTGCACAAAGCCGGTGGTGTAACGCACGGTGCTGGGCAGCGGCTCGCCGCCAAGCACCGCCATGCTGGTGTTGCCCTCCCGCACGGCGGCATACCCGGCCAGGTAAGCAGCCTGTTCTTCACGGAAGAGAACGCAGTGCACGTTGGCGGATGTGCGGTAGTCAGTGTAATCCTCGGAATGCGGCTCATCCCCGATCATCAGGTAGTTGACTGTGGGGTAATTATCCTGGATGTCATACAGGGCGGCGGCCATCTCGCTGCCATAACACACCACCAGTCCCGCACCGCTTTGGGCGGCGCTGTTCAGGGCTGCTTTGGCGGCATCCAGGCTGGTATCTGCCGCAGTAAACTGCTGTGCGGTATAATTAAAATTGCTGCAAAACGTCTGCACGCCGTGCCATACAGCCGCACCGGCACCGATATCCGTTCCCTCGGCACCAACTGCCAGCGCGATTGCGGCTCCGGCGCCGTCCAGCGGCTGGTCCACTTTTTCTGCCGTAAGTTCATACAGGGCATCGTCCGTCAGCACCTGTTCCTGATCCCGTGCAGCAGGTTCAGAGGAAGCGCTGTTGCCGCAGCCCGCCAGCGCCAGCCCAAAGGCCAGCGCCAACAACAGGCAAAGCAGCCGCCGGGCTGCAAAACGTTTGTTCTGGGGTAAAGACATGGGTGGAATAATCTCCTTTTATTGGGGTAAATGAGCCGCCTTAATCGGCCCCCGGCTCGATTTCAAGATTGGTCGGGCCAAAGCCGTAGGGCAACAGGTCGCCCAGGGTCGTTTCGATGTAATCATCCTCGCTTTTGGCCATCAGCACCCGCAGCCTGGGGCCGCAGAATTCATACAGAGCCTGGCGGCAGACGCCGCACGGACCGGTGACAAGGGTGTTCTTTTTGCCGTCCAAGCTGCCCACAATGGCAATATCGGTAAACTCGGTCACACCCTCGCTGACTGCCTTGAACAGCGCGGTGCGCTCGGCACAGTTGGTGGGGGTGTAGCCGGCGTTTTCGATGTTGCAGCCGGTATATACCATTCCGTTTTTGGCCAGCAGCGCCGCGCCCACCTTAAAGTGTGAATACGGCGTGTAGGCAAAGCTGCGCGCCTTGAACGCTGCGCGGATCAGTTCCGCATCCGTCGGCTTCATTCCAGCACCGCCCCCAGTGCAACCTTCATCATGGCGGTAAAGCTGGTCTGGCGCTCTTCTGCCGTGGTGATTTCGGGGCTGACGAAGCTGTCCGAAATCGTCAGGATACAGGCAGCATGTTTGCCCAGCACCTTGGCGTTGTGGAACAGCGCAAAGCTCTCCATCTCAACAGCCAGGCAGCCTTTTTCGTCGCGCAGAACTTCCCAGTAGGTGGGGCGTGCGCCGCTATCCTCGCGGTAGAACACATCGGAGGAATGGATGGTGCCTTCAATCAGGGGAATGCCCTGCTTTTTGGCGGAAGCACGCAGTGCGTTGTTCAGTTCCTCGCTGGGCTTCTGGATGTCGTCGGTATCGCCGGACTGGGTCACGGCATAGTTGCTTTCAGAATAAGCGCCGGTAGCCAGAACCACATCAAAGATCTTGGCCTTGGGGGTATAGGAGCCGGCAGAGCCAATGCGGATGATGTTCTCTACCCCATACTGGCTGTACAGCTCATAGGAGTAGATGCCGATGGACGGCATGCCCATGCCGCTGCCCATCACGCTGACAGGGTGGCCCTGGTAGGTACCGGTATAACCCAGCATGCCGCGCACATCGGTAACAAGGCGCGGGTTTTCCAAAAAGGTTTCGGCAATAAATTTGGCGCGCAGGGGGTCGCCGGGCATCAGCACGGTTTTGGCAAAATCGCCGGGGTTGGCGCGGTTGTGTGGGGTAGACATATCAGATACGCTCCTTTATGTTGGATTTTTGCGGCCGGTTGGCCAGCCGCTGTGTTCTATGGTTTGTTTTGCGGCCCATTCCATTTGGGCTGATATATATTTAGTATACCACATTTTTCCGTTTTGTGGTAAACTTGGTATGAATTCACTACAAAGTTTTTCGGGGGTGTTGTTAATGCAGCTGCCTGAGCACTGCACCTTATGCCCGCGGCGCTGCGGGGCCAACCGCGCGGCGGGCCGCACCGGCTATTGCGGCGCGGGGGATACCCTGCTGGCCGCCCGCGCCGCCCTGCACCATTGGGAGGAGCCCTGCCTGAGCGGGGACCCCAACGCCGCGACCGGCAGCGGCACGGTATTTTTTACCGGCTGCACCCTGCAATGCTGCTACTGCCAGAATTACAAGATCAGCCAGCAGGGCCTTGGCAAGCCGCTGACGGCGGAGCGCCTGGCTGAAATTTTTATGGAATTGCAGCAAAAAGGCGCCAAAAACCTGAACCTTGTCACCGCAACGCAATGGCTGCCGTGGGTGACGCAGGCGCTGGATGCCGCCCGCCGCAATGGGTTGACCCTGCCGGTGGCCTATAACACCGGCGGGTACGAAACCGTGGAAACCGTAAAGGCTCTGGCCGGGTATGTGGACATCTGGCTGGCGGATTACAAATATGCCAGCCCTGCCCTGGCGAAAGAGCTTTCCGCCGCGCAGGATTACCCACAGGTGGCGCACGCCGCCATCCGCCAAATGCTGTTGCAGACCGGTGCCCCAGTGTACGATGCCGACGGCTACCTGCAAAAAGGCGTGATTGTGCGCCACCTTGCCCTGCCCGGCCACAGTGATGACAGCCTTGCCGTTTTGCAGCGCCTGGCCGACCTGCGGCAGGAAACCGGCGTGTCGTTTGTGCCCAGCCTGATGAGCCAGTTCACCCCGTTTTACCGCGCCGCGGAGCACGGTTTGGGGCGGCGCATTACCACCTACGAATACCGCAAAGTGGTTGACCGCGCCATCGCCCTTGGCCTGACGGACGGCTACATGCAGGAAAAAAGCAGTGCCCGCGAGGAATACACCCCGCCGTTTGACCTGGAAGGGGTCTGATGCGGTGGCTGCGCAAGGAGGTCTTGTGTGAACATCTTCTCTTTTGTCTATCTGGCGGTGTTCCTGCTGGCAGGCTTTTGCATTGCACGCAGGGCGCTGCCGCAGGCGGGGCTTTCGGTCAGCATTCCGCTGGGGTGCGGGTTCGGGGTCTCACTGCTGGCATTTGTTCCGGCCTGTTTTGCGGTGGTACTGGGTTTCCGGCTGCCTGCCCTTTTGTTGGCCGCAGCTGTTGTGGCCGCGCTGGCCGTTTGGTTGGCGCGGCACGGCACGCCGTTCACCCGTGTACCGGATCCTGACGCCGCCGCTCTGTGGGCCTGTGTGCTACCCTTGGCTGTTGTTACCCTGTACCTGCTGCACACCCATGTGCTGCATCTGGTAGACGGCAGTTATCACACCGGGCAAAGCTGCTATGGCGATATGGCGATGCACCTGGGATTCATCAAAAACATTGCCGTTACCGGCAAGCTGCCGCCGGTGTATCCCCTGCTGGGCGGCGAGCACCGGTTCGGCTACCCGTTTTTGTGCGAGACCGTTTCCAGCGTTTTTCTGGTGCTGGGGGCAGACGCCCGCACCGCTTACCTGCTGCCCATGCTGGCCGCATTCATCAGCGTGTACGGCATGATGTGGCAGCTGGCGCGGCAGGTGTTGGGCAGCGCGGGCAAAGCCTGCCTGGCTTTTTGGCTGTTCTTTATGGGCAGCGGGTTCGGGTTTGTGTATTTCCTTGGCAGCGCCGAGGCGTTTGCCGGCATCTTTACCGGGTTTTACACCACCCCCACCAACTACACTGCCGAAAACATCATCTGGGTCAACCCCATCGTGGATCTGCTCATTCCACAGCGGGCCACCCTGTTTGGCTGGTGTGTGCTGTTTCCCGCGCTGTATCTGGTCTGGCGGTTCTGTATGGAGGAGGAAACCCGGCTTTGGCGGTATCTCGCCCTGCTGGTTCTGCCCCTGCCACTGATGCACACCCACAGCGCACTGGCGCTGGTGCTGAGCTGCCTGGCGTGCGGGGTGTACACCCTGGTTTGCCGCCCCCGCACCAAGGCCGTGCTTGCCCCATGGGGATGGTTTGCCTTGGTGTGCGGCGTGGTCTGGCTGGTAGAAATGTGGAACACCGTGTTTGCCCAATCGCTGGACGGGCAGCACATGCTGCGGCTGCATTTGAACTGGATCAACGGGCAGGATGACGGCACCCTGAAAGACAATTATTTCTGGTTCTACATCAAAAACATCGGCCTTGTCTACCTGCTGCTGATCCCGGCATTTTTCCATGCCAAACCCAAGCAGCGCTGGCTGTACGGCGGCGGGTTGGCCATTCTGGTTCTGGCGGAATTTGTTGTGTTCCAGCCCAACAATTATGACAACAACAAGCTGCTGTATATCTGGCATCTGCTGGGCTGCCTGTTGGTGGCCAGCCTGCTGATGGATTGGTTCAGCAAAGTTCGTGCTATCCCCTGGCGGGCGCTGGGGCTGTGCCTTTGCTGCTTTATCGCCATGTTTGGCAGTGTGCTGACTGTTGGACGCGAAGCGTTAAGCGACTACTGGCAGTGGAGCGCAGACGACATTGCCATGGCGGATTATATTGATGACAATGTGGAAACCGATGCAGTATTCCTGACCAGTGACAGCCACCTTTGCCCGGTGTTCAGCCTGGCCGGGCGGCGCATTTTGTGCGGCTCCGGCAGCTTTGTATACTACCACGGCATGAATTATACCGCTGAATACAACGCCATGCACCAGCTGTACGAGAATCCTGATGAAGCCCCCCTGGCGCAGTGGGGCATTGATTATGTGCTGTTTGACAGCTATGTGTTCAGCAACATCCAAAATGCGGACGAGAGCTGGTATGCAGCGCGCTATCCCCTTTGGTACGAGAACGGCGACAGCCGCATTTATAAAATCAACGGATAAGTTTGTTCCGTATCAATTTTCCCAACATAAACAATCACTCCGCCGTGGGTCCGGTTTTCAGCTGGTCCTGCGGCGGAGTTTTTAGGCAATACCGCATAATTCTAAGTGCCGATACGGCGAGCGAGGTGCGGCAGCTGCTAAGCCAAAAGCGCAGATAATGGGGTTGCCGTTGGGCAGGGTACGCTCTTCCACTTCCAGCACCGGGAAGGACGCCAGGAATTTATTCAGGCTCTTGCTGCCAAAGTTACGCACATCAAAGTCCGGGTAGCGCTTGATGAGCTGGTCTCCCACGCGGGAGGTTCGCACCCAGCCGGTGCCATCGTCCATCTCGTCGATCATATCGCAGACCAGGCGGCAGATGGAATCGCGGTTGATGGCGGTATCGTCCCCCGCGCCAACCTGGGCGGCGGCTTCGGCGGCAGCGGTGGAATCCGCGCTGGCATCCTCGCTTCCACCATGCTCCAAAATCAGGTCAAGGTACTTGAACTGGTCGCAGGCTTTCACAAAGGGACCAAGTGCCTTGCTTTCGCCCATGCCGATGACCAGCTTGCCGGCTTCGCGCAGGCGGGCGGCAAGGCGGGTAAAGTCCGAATCGGACGAAACGATGCAAAAGCCATCCACATTGCCCGCATACAGCAGATCCATGGCGTCAATGATCATGGCGCTGTCGGTTGCATTTTTGCCGGTGGTGTAGCTATACTGCTGGATGGGAATGATGGAGTTGTTCAGCAGCACATCCTTCCAGCTTTTCAGGCGGGCATCAGACCAATCGCCGTAAATACGTTTGCAGGCCGCCACGCCAAAGGACGCAGCTTCATCCAAAATCACCTTTACATATTTGGGGCTGATGTTATCCGCATCGATCAGAACTGCCAGTTTCAGATCCTGCATCGCAGCCTCACTTCCTTACCGGTTTGACCGGGCGGTCAAAGTACATATAAATCTGGCAGGGGATCATGCCGTTATAAATTTTGCGGCGCTTGGCGGCCTTTTTGCCAAAGTGGGCTTCAAAATCAGCATCCGCCGTAATGGCATACAATCCTGCGGTGGGGCTTGCCTGCCACACCTGGCCCAGGGTGCGGGCCAGGGCGGCGGCTTCGGCGGCATCGCCCAGGCGCTCGCCGTAAGGCGGGTTGGTCAGGATGATGGAGCTGGGGCGCGGGGCAAAGTCTTTTACGTCTGCCACCTCAAAGCGGCAGCGATCCCCCACCCCGGCCAGCTTGGCATTGGCGTTGGCCAGCGCCACAGCGTTGGGGTCAATATCAAAGCCAAAGCCCTCGAACCCGGCATCCAGGCGGGAAGCCGCCAGCGCTTTCTGGCGCTCCTCCGCCCAAACGGCAGCGGGCACAAAGTCATAGTGCTCGGCGGCAAAGCGGCGGCGCAGGCCGGGGGCGATGTTCAGTGCTTTCTGGGCTGCTTCGATCACCAGCGTACCGGAACCGCAGAAAGGATCCTGCACAGTGCTGTCGCGCCGGACAAAACCGACATCGGCAATGGTAGCGGCCAGCGTTTCCTTGATGGGGGCCAGCGTGGCGTTTTTGCGATAACCGCGCTTATGCAAGCCGTCGCCGGAGGTATCCAGCATCACTTCCACCACGTTTTTACGCAGGGCAAAGCGGATTTTGTACAAAGCACCGGTTTCCGGCAGAGTGGTGGTTTTGTGGCCGTACTGCAGCCGCTTAACGATTGCCTTTTTGACAATGCTCTGGCAGGCAGGTACGCTGGAAAGCTGGCTGGACAGGCTGGAGCCCTTGACCGGGAACTGGGCATCCACCGGGATCAGCTCCTCCCACGGGATAGAGTAAACGCCGTCGAACAGTTCATCAAAAGTTGCGGCGGGGAAGGTTTTCAGCAGCAGCAGCACGCGCTCGGCGGTGCGCAGGTTCAGGTTTGCTGCAGCGATCATGGCGGCATCACCCTCAAACGCCACGCGGCCATCCGTCACCTTTACGTTCTGCGCACCAAGGCGTTTGACCTCAAAGGAAAGGGTATGCTCGGTGCCAAAAAAGCAGGGAGCCACCAAAGTATACATGTTGGGCATAGTGTGTCCTTTCTGGGGCTGTGCATGGCGCAGCCGGATATGCGGGGCCGGGCATATTGGGTCAGCCCCGCGGGATAAAAATTAGATTATGCCGTTACATAACCCAAAAAAGGCCCTGCCAAGCAGAGCCTGCATCTTATGGGCGTTGCAGTTGGCGTACGCTGCAGAAATCAGCCACGGCGGCGGGAATACCCACCGCGATGATTCTCGGTAACGCGCTTGAGATCCGCAATTTTTTCTTCGCTCTGGGTCTTATAGCGTGCCATCATATCCTCAAAGCTCAGGTCGCCCTGCGGCTGCGAGGGTTTGGGCTGCCAGACACGGGGGGCTGCTTCGCGGCGGGGCGGGCGGCCGCCAGCCGGGCGGGCGCCACCGTTACTGCCCTGCTGCCCTTGGGGGCGCGGGCTGCGGGGCGCGCGGGGTGCACGCTCCGGTGCGGGCTGGGTCTGCTTGATGGACAGTGCAATCTTGCCATCCGGCGCGATGGAGATGACCTTAACCTTAACGGTCTGGCCAGCTTCCAGCACGGTAGCAAGGTCCTGCACAAACTCATAGCTTACCTCAGAAATGTGAACAAGGCCGGTTTTGCTTTCCGGCAGGGCAACGAAGGCACCAAACGGCTTAATGCCGGTAACTTTGCCTTCCAAGATGTCTCCAACCTGTAATGCCAAAACTATAATACCCCTTTGCTGCCCGGCAAAACTGCCGGGTATCGTTATTGATGGAACCTTTGCTTTCAGATTCCGCTTGTATGCCTTGCAGGCAAGGCCTGCACTGTGAAAGGCTGGTTGAGTCCGCAAAAAACAGAAGCCAGCCTTTTGCATCTTCCATTGTACCTGGCATGGTAATCCGGCGTAATGCTGTTACTTGCCGCTCAGATCCACCCAAATGCGCTCATTGGGCTTGGCATAGCCATCGGCGCGGGCGCTGCGTTCAATAATCGCGTCTTTGCCATCGGCCAATGCGCGTCCCAGCTCTTCGTTTTGGGCCTGCTGGGCGCTGAGCTGTTCGCGCACCGCGGCGAGTTCCTGCTGTTTGGAGCCGATGGTGATTTGGCACTGGATCAAAGTAAAAAACAAAGAACAAAACAGTGCCGCCACAGCCAAGGGAAGCAAACGCCGCGCAATGCTTTTGTGTTGGTTCATGCGGCAGCGCCTCCTTCCGGGCAGGTATCAAAATGCCGTTGTGTGCAAACCATTGTACCGCCTGCCCGCACAAGAAGGTCTTATGCAGGCATACTTAAATACAGTTTAATTATATAATATTGTGTGCTTGTTTTGCAACACATTTTTCGGCTTTTTTCCGCTTTTCTTGCATGAATCTTGTGCGTTGTGCCGCCGGGCGTGCCGAATCTTTCTGATCCGGGCCAGCAGCCGCTGTTTGAACGGGTGTACCGCATAGTCCGCCGCAAAGCGCAGCGGCCAGACCAGAACAAACACCGTGCCGCGCAGCGCCCTGTGCACCGCGTGGGAAACGCACCACCGCCAGCACAGTGCCCCCAGCCCCATGGCGGCGGCCATATACCAGCGCGCCGCCCCGGTAGCCGAAGCCCCCGCCGCGAAGCCGCAGCAGACAAAGGCTGCGGCAGCAAAGGCCAGCACATCCCACACAAAGCAACGCACCGGGCCGCTGTCAAAGGCAAGGGTCGCCCCATCCCGTACAGCGCCAAGCAGCAGGCCCGCCCCAAGACAAAGCAACACATCGCCCAGCACTGCCCACAACGGCGGCGATGGCACCATCAACGCAGCAGGCGGGCCAGCAGCCCACCGCCCTGTTTTTTGCTCTGCTGGTTCTCGGTATACTGCAAATATTCGATCTGGCCGGAGATATGCACTTCCCCCGTGCGAACCGAAAGCTCGCTGACCTGCATTCCTTGCCCACCGATGGTCAGATCCCCCAGCGGAGTTTGCAGCGTTGCGCCCAGTTCATCACAGCTCACAATACGGGTCACACCGGTCACCGTCAGCCGGGCGCGGTTTTCCAGCGTCAGGGCATGGGCGCGCGGCGGAGCAGGCAGGTCGGATTGCTGGGGGGCATGTTCCCCAATCGGGTGCGGGCTGGTCAGTTCTGGCATGGCGGTTTCCTCCGGCAGCAGTTGTTGCTTACCCTATACCATATGCCGCACACCGCGCGGTTAGAACTCCCCCGCCCTGGTTTTTCTCAGCCTTCCAGGATCTCAAACAGCTCGCGGGCAACATCCTTGCCCTTGGGTTCATCAATAGAAAGCACCCGCACCTTGACGGGGCGGTTTCCGAAGGTAATCTCGATCACATCGCCGATCTTTACGGCATAGCTTGCCTTGGCGGGTTTGCCGTTCACGATCACGCGGCCCGCATCGGCCACATCATTGGCCAAGGTGCGGCGCTTGATCAGGCGGCTGACTTTCAGGTATTTATCCAGTCTCATGGTTCATCCTCATCTCTATGGCAGCGGTACTCCAGCCACCAGGCGGGAATCATGCGGCGCTGCCTATATCATAAAAGCCCGCCGCGTTTGGGTGCGGCGGGCTTTTTCATTCAGAGCGTATCTGACACCTGAACAGATTACTGCACAGCGTCCTTCAGTGCCTTGCCAGCCTTGAATGCGGGCAGCTTGGAAGCAGCAATGGTCATGGGCTCTTTGGTCTGCGGGTTGCGGCCCTGGCGTTCCGGGCGCTCGCGGACTTCAAAGGTGCCAAAGCCAACCAGCGAAACTTTGCCGCCGTTCTTCAGCTCTTCGGTGATAGCAGCCAGTGCTGCGTTGACAGCCTTTTCGGCGTCTTTCTTGCTCATGCCAGCTTCAGCGGCAACGGATGCGATCAGTTCAACTTTGTTCATTTGTTATATACCTCCAAATTAAATAAATTGCGTTTTTTTGCCTTTTCAGGCTACCGGCCCGGCTGCTGTGCAAAATGCCTCGTTGGCTTTTTGCAGCGCCTGTTCGGGGTCTACCCCTGCCTGCCGGGCCAGATTGGCGGCGGCAAACAACAGTTCGCCCACAGCCTGTTCTGCCTGCGCGCTGGCGGGCTGCGCCGTTTGCAGGTTCTCCGCCGCGTCTGCCAAGGCTGCAGCATCGGCCCCCTGCAGGGCTGCGCCATGGCGTGCGGCACGCTTTTGCAGCTTGGCCGCGCGCATCAGCGCGGGCATGGCACGGGGCACACTTTCCAGGTCATCGGCCAGGGTGCGGCGGCCCTTTTCTTTATTTTTGAGCGCATCCCAGTCCGTTATACCTTCGTAACCTGGTTGGGTGCCAAAAATATTTGGGTGCCGCTCAATCAGCTTTTGGCATACGCCATCGCAGACCTGTTCCCAGGTAAAGCGGCCGGTTTCCTGTTCCATGCAGGTATGGAAAGCAACCTGCATCAGCACATCGCCCAGCTCTTCACACATCAGCACCGGGTCATCCAGGTCCAATGCGTCCACAGCCTCATACGCTTCTTCCAGGAAGTTCATCCGAATCGATGTATGGGTCTGAACTTTATCCCACGGACAGCCGTTGACCGGATCCCGCAAAAGGGTGATAATGCGGACAAGATCATCTGCCGTGTACGGGCGGTTGTGCGGATATTCCATGCATGCTGCAATGCTGCCTGCCCAGGATGTACCAGGGTCCGCTTGAAAAAACAACAGGCAACATCATACCTCTCATTCTACCGTTTTGTCAAGGAAACAATACAAGTTGCTGTTTGACAGCCGAGTTACCTGTTTACAGCTGTGCGCCGCAATGGTTGCAGAACAGTGCGTCTGCATCCACATCTGCATGGCAGACGGGGCACTCTTTGGTCTCACCGCGCGGGCGGTCAGCCGCATCGGCCAGAGCCTGCTCCTCCTCGGGGGTCAGGCCGGCGGGGTCATCGTGGTAGGTGGTGGGATCGTTGGGGTCCTCAGCCTCCTGCTCAGCCTCGGCAGCTTCAGCGGCAGCGGCCTCATCGGGGGTCATGCGGGCCTTGATTTCCTCAATCGCCTTTTCGATTTCGGCAATGTTCTCGATATATTTATCCACCAGGGGCTGGTTTTCCTCTTCTGCCTTATGCAAGCTGTAAACCAGTGCGCCCAGCTGGCGCTGTGCCTTGGCCAGGCGGTTCTGCTGGGATGCCAGATCCAGCTGGTTCTTGCCCTTATCTGCAATATCCATGGCTGCCTTGTAAGCGGTATCCACAAACTGCATGCTCTGTTCTTTGATCTTATTGATATCCAGTTCAAACATAATGTAACACCTCGTTATCATCTGGCCCCGGCAGGGCACTGCGCCACAGCTGCGCAGCCCGGCCGGGTGGAATGAAAAGCCGTAAAAACTTATTATTTTCGATTTCACGGCTTTTCCCTGTAAGGCTTATTATACCGTATCATTGCCTGGTTTTCAATCTTGTGGCGCAAAGAATTATGTCCAAATCGTAAACATTTGGACGTAACAGGAAGTTTTATTGGTTTTCGGCTCCAATGAACTCCCGCAGCATGCTTTTCTGTGGGATCAGCGCGGCATTAATGGGTACAAAATGCGCAAACCGGCTGCGCAGGTCTGCCATGCGGCCCGCATTGGCGCTGGCCGTCAGCTGGTCAATATAATATTCCCAAATCCCCACCTCGCAGCTGAATGAAGTATCCAGCACAAGGTTCGCCCGATTCTTGAACGTCTTGATATACTGGTCCTCTGCCTTACAGACATGGGGCCACAGGCCGATGGTAAAATCGGCATCATGCCCGCGGAACCGCCAGTCCCGCGTAATGCGGCGGGCAAGGCGAACATCGCGGGTGGCGATCAGCCGCGCACCGTCCGGTCCGGCATATTCTTCCCGCAGGCTGGCGTAAATATTCAGCACAGCATCCTGCGGCAAAGTCTCGGTCAGGATGGGGTTAAAGGCGTGCAGTCCCTCCACAACCACCACACCGTCGGTGCAGTCGATGTGCTGGGTCTGCGGGGCGGGCAGCTGGGTCATAAAGTCAAAGATCGGCGCATCGCACACGCCGGTCTGGGCCAGCTGCTGCAGGCAGTGCTGCACCAGCGGGATATCCAGCGCTTCCACGCATTCGTAATCATCCCGGCCATCCGGCTGTTTGGGGTAGCGGCCCTCGCCCACAAAAAAGTCGTCCAGGCTCAATACCCGGCTGCGCACGCCTTTGCTGCGCATGGCGGCGGCCAACTTGTTGGCGCTGGTGGTTTTGCCCGCAGCGGAAGGCCCCGTCAGCATGACAATACGGCGGCCGGATGCCAGAACATAGGCCGCGGCGGCATCAATGCGGCTCTGGTACTGCTGTTCGCTCAGCTGCACCAAATCAGCCGGGTTGTGCGCGGCAAGGTTGAGCAGCTCACACCCCACCATGCGCTTGGGGGCGCGCGGATTCACCACAGCTGGGATATTGGTCATAGAACTGTTTCACTCCTTCCTTGCGTGCAAGGATCGTGTCAAAACGGTCGATATATTCTGTCGGGTACTTATAATTAAAGATACGCTCGATCTTGCCGTGACGTGCACCGGGGGCCACCAGCTTTGTAGAACCGCCCGCACCGGCAGAAAGAATGGTGTGGACTTCCTCCATGATATAGATATTATACAGACACTCGTACCCCGGCTTGCACCAGCCCACGTTTTCCAGGTTTTGCAGGGTGCCTTTTTGGCGGTACAGGTAGTAGGGGCGGTAACCGGCTTTTTCCAGCAGCTCGCAGCTTTCCACCATAGCGGCCACATCGGCATAATCCGCAGCGCGGTGCTCCACCACCAGGTTGGACGCCCGTTTCAGCGTGAGGGTATGCACGGTGATATTTTCCGGGTCCAAGTCAATGGCCGTCTGCAGGCTATGGCGGAAGCCTTCCACCGTATCCCCCGGCAGACCCGCGATCAAGTCCATGTTGATGTTATCATGCCCCACGCGGCGGGCGGTCCGGTAACAATCCAGGATATCCTGCGCCGTGTGGCGGCGGCCAATGTTGCGCAGCACTTCATCCGAGAATGTCTGCGGATTGATGGAAATGCGGGTTGCGCCGTATTCTTTGATGATGCGCAGTTTTTCTTCATCGGTACAGTCAGGGCGGCCCGCTTCCACGGTAAACTCTTCCAGGGCGGGCAGGTCAAACTGCTCGGCCATGGTGCCCATCAGCTGGCGCAGCTGCTGCGCGTTGACGCTGGTGGGGGTGCCGCCGCCGATATACAGCGTTTTGATGCTGAGGTGTGCAGCGTCCGCAGCGGCGCGGGTAGCGGCAAGCTCCTTGCACAGGCAGTCCACGTAGGGGGCCACCAGCGCACGGCTGGATTTATCCCCCACCGTGCGGGAAACAAAGCTGCAATAGCTGCAGCGGGACGGGCAGAACGGAATGCCCGCGTACACACTGCAATCCATCGGCTGGGCGCGCTCCAGCACCGGGCGCTGCAGGTCCGCAATACTTTTGGCCATGGCAAAACGGCGCGGCGTGCAGTCAAAATGCTGCAAAAAGCGCTGTTCGATTTCTTCTTCTGTTTTGCCCTCGGCGCGCAGGTCATGGATGATGCGCACCGGGCGCACGCCGGTCATCATGCCCCAGGGCGGGCGGATACCGGTAACGCCGCACAGCATGGTGTACAGCATGCGGCACAGAGCATACTCCTGCGTGCGGGCATCCCCCTGGGGCGAGCGCTGCTGCACCCAGGTGGTTGTGCCGTTCTGCCGCACCAGAACCAGCAGCAGATGCCTGTGAGCCACAGCCAGCACAAGGTCTGCGGTATCGTCCGGCAGGGTCTGGCTCAGCTCCGCCGCCGGGTAAAAGATGCGTGCGGTATGCTCGGCCTCATACCCAGCTGCCGCACCGCGCAATACAATTTGCATAAGAACCCCCGAATTGGAGGGAGGAGTTAGGAGTTAGGAATTAGCGCGGAGCCGAGCCTGTTGTAATCCCGCTTATGCCAATACTGCCAAAACAGTACCCGGCGCATTGCAGGCATACCGCAAACTTTTAGGCCGCCGCTTAACTCCTAACTCCTCCCTCCTAACTCCTACCTATCTTAAAATACTTCCCCCATCAGATATGGGTTGGACCGGCGTTCCTGGCCAAGGGTGGTAAAGCTTTCATGGCCGGGGTAGACGGTGGTTTCATCCGGCAGGGGCAGGTCCGCCACCAGAGCAAGGCTGCGCTGCATATCGGCTGCGCTGCCGCCGGGCAGGTCCACACGGCCGCAGCTGCCCGCAAACAGGGTATCGCCGCTGAACAGCCGATCGCCGCAGGAGATGACCACACCGCCGGGGGTGTGGCCCGGTGTGTGCCAGATGTGGAACGTCAGCTCATCCACCTGATACTCACCGTTGCCCGCAGGCCACGGGGCATCGATCAGATCCGGAGTCAGCGGGTACATCTGGTCGCCTTTGGCATCGGCCAGGTCCATATGCACCTTGGCGCCGGTGGCTTTTTTCAGGGCCGCCACACTGCCCACATGGTCATAATGGCCGTGGGTGAGGAAAATGTCCGTCAGGGTTGCGTTATTCTCTTTCAGCTGAGCCAGATAGGTTTCGGCCTCGGCAGCGGGGTCCACCACAACGGCATGCCCGGCGGCGGTGATCAGCAAAAAGGTATTGGTATACAGCGGCCAAACGCCGTGGATATGGATCAATTTCATGGTTGTGCTCCTTTACTTCCACTCATCGGTATCAATGATGATGGTCACCGGACCATCGTTGACAAGGCTGACCTGCATATCGGCCCCAAACTCGCCATGCTGAACGTCTTTCAGTCCCTGGGCGTTCATCAGCTCCTGCAAAAAGGCATCATAAGCGCTTTTGGCGGTCTCCCCTTTTGCGGCATGGATAAAGCTGGGCCGTTTGCCGCGGGAGGTATCGCCATACAGGGTAAAGTTGCTGACGACAAGAACCGAATAGCCAAGTTCCACCGCGCTGCGGTTCAACTTGCCCTCATCATCGGCAAAAATGCGCAGCCCGGCGCATTTGGCTGCCAGCTTGGGGATAATGGCGGGGTCGTCCCCATCCTTTACCCCAAGCAAAATCATCAGCCCCGGCCCGATGGTGCGGGGATCGCCGCCGTTGACCACAACGGACGCCGAGGAAACACGCTGAAGCACAGCACGCATAACACAGTTCTCCTTATTCAGTCAGTATGGCACACCCGGTTAAGCCGCAGGCACCATAAAATAGCAGGAATCCGCTACAAAGAAATTCAGCGAATCATTGCCCGCAAACACCGCCTGCCAGTTTTCCCATGTTGCGCCGTCGGTTGTCACATACACGGCGGTGGGGTCATACTGCCCAGCGGCAAGCCGGGCAGCGGTATCAGCGCGGCTGGCTTCCGCCGCTGGGTGGCTGCCGGACACAGCAATATCCAGATTGGTTGCCAGCCCCTGCTTGCCCGCCAGAATGGCCAGCAGGCGCAGGCGGTCTTCCCGCACTTCCCCGGCGGCAAGCAGCTGGGTGTGGCCAGCGCCAAGGCTGGCGGTCTGGTCGTTGTTTACCACTGTGGCGTTGATGGGGTCGGCGAACTTCTGCCGCTTTTGCTGGGCGGCGGCGCTCAAATCAAACGCCTGAACGCCGACAAACAGCGCCAGCACCAGCACCGCATACCGGCCGGGCAGGCGGTCCCGCAGGGTATACACGGCATACACCACCATGCAGGCCGCTACCAGATAGAACATCCGCCCGCTGGAGCGGAAGATGCCGCACAGCTCCAACAGCTTTGCAGGCAGCGGCAGCTCAATGCCGGTGTTGCCCCAGTAAATTTTGTTGCTGACGGCAAACAGCGTTAAAAACACGCAGGCCGCAAACACCGGCCCGTTGCGGTACCACCAGGTTTTGGTGTTCTGGGGGCAGCGCACCGCCCGGCGCAGGCTGAACAGCAGCGCCGCCGTGATCAGCGCCAGCACACCAAGCCCCAGGTAATTGAAGCCATCATACTGGCCGGGCTGCTGCGGCATTACCTGGTACAGCCGGGACCAAGTGTAGCCCCCGCGGGAGGTTGGGTTGATGAGGGCATTCAGGTTCATGGAATAATCGCCATAGCCGGAGCGAGATGCCCCGGTGCCGGAGCCAATGGCCCCGCACAAAACGCCGCCCACCACAGCCGCTGCCAAACTTGCCGCAAACTGCAGCGCCGCGCGGCCCCAGGCTTTTTTCTGGCGGCCCAGTTCCACGGCGGCCAGCAGGGCGCACATCATGACCAGCGGCAGAAAGTACGGGTGGATGCCCACCGCCAAAAAGGCCAGCACCGGCATGGCCCAGGGGAATTTGGCCGTGCCGCTGTGCAGGTTTTGACGGTATTCCAGAAAGGCATACAGCGCCAGCAAAAACAGCCACTGGCTGGCCAGCGCGGTATGGCGGAACGCGCGCTCCCACAAGGTAGGCAGCATAACAAACAGCAGACCGCCCAGTGTGGAAAACACCAGCGCTCCCGCGCCAGTTTTTGCCTGCCCGCGGGCGCACAGAAACGCACCGGCTGCCCCCTGCATGGCAAAGCAGAACAGCGTGTACCACCCAAACCACTGGAAGGTGGAGGGTAGCACCTCGCGCAGCGCCTTGAAGAAGATGCTGACCCAGGGGATGCTGTCGGTAAACGAAATGACGGTACCATCCGGGGCGGCAATGGTATCCGCCAGGCCCAGCGGGAACGCCCAATGAGAGTTGCGGAACAACACCCAGCCCGCATAATGCTGCTGAATGTCCCACTCATCATAGCCGTTCAAGATCCAGGCATCATAGGTTGGGTGCAAGGTGGATGTGCCATACAGCAGGAAAAATACCACCATGCCCGCCGCCGCGCCCAAAAGCGCCGCCAGCCACCGCCGTTTTGTGTTTTGATTCATGTGTTTTATGGGTTGTGCAGTGATAGATCAATTTTGATTTAACCCCAGGCAGCGGGCGCGCAATATGCGTTCCTACGTGGTTTCTGCACACTTTCTATTTTATTTCTTATTTTTTATGTCTGATATATTAGAGTTTTTTCGGTTCCTTTTTTGCAAAAAAGGATCAAAAAGTCCCCCGTATAAAAGTTTTAGTTGCGGGTAACTGTCAGAACGTCTTTGACTTTTTTCAGGCGTGCCACAACATTGTTCAGGTGCACGGTGTTCATAATGCCCACCGTCAGGGACATGCGTGCGCGGCCCTGGTCCGCCGCGCGGGCGGAAAGTGAATAGATCGGCACACGCATATCGCCCAGCGCCAGCGCAACGTCCGAAAGCAGGTTGGCGCGGTCCATGCAGTCCAGCTCCAGCGTTGCCTTGTAGTCCTCTTTGGCATCATCCGCCCAATAGGCTTTCATCCAGCGGGCGGCATTTTCCGGGTCCTTCATACTCTGCTGCACATTGGCGCAGTCCCGCTTGTGGATGGACACGCCAAACCCACGGGTGACAAAACCGATGATGTCATCCCCCGGCAGCGGCGAACAACACTTGGCAAACTTGATGGGGCAGTTGTCAATGCCTTCCACCACAACGCCGTCTGAAGAATGAACACGCTTGATATCCACCGTGGGCAGCGGCTTGGGTTCCGTTGCTTTCAGGCGGGTGTACTCTTCCTTCAGCTTGGGCAGGATGCGCGCCAGCTGCAAACCGCCATAGCCGATGGCCGCATACATTTCATCCACCGAGTTACAGTGGTTGCGGCGCGCCAGGTTGGACATGAACTCGTCATACTGCTCCGGCGGGATCACCATCAGGTTGCGGCGCAGCTCTTTTTCAAAGGCATCCTTGCCCTCGGCAATGTTTTCGTCCCGGCGCTCTTTCTTGAACCAGTTGCGGATCTTGTTCTTTGCTTCGCTGGTTTTTACAATGTTCAGCCAGTCGCGGGAGGGACCACGGTTTTCCGGGCCGGTGATGATTTCAATGATTTCGCCGGTAACGACCTGATGGTCAATGGGCACAATGCGGTTGTTTACCTTGGCGCCGATCATCCGGTTTCCCACGGCGGAATGGATGGCGTAAGCAAAGTCGATGACGGTTGCGCCGGCCGGCAGGTTGATCACATCGCCGCGTGGGGTAAAGGCAAATACTTCTTCCGGCAGCAGGTCAGACTTGATATCGCTGAGCAGGTCGGTGGCATCAATGCTGGAACGCTGGCTTTCCAACAGCTGGCGCACCCAAGCCAGGCGTTCGTCCAGCCTATCACTGCTGGCGGCGGTAATGCCGGCCTTATACTTCCAGTGGGCAGCAATGCCGTATTCCGCGTTGCGGTCCATCTCGCGGGTACGGATCTGCACCTCAAAGGGGATGGCTTCGCGGCCAATCACGGTGGTGTGCAGGCTCTGGTAACCGTTGGGTTTGGGGGTGGAGATATAATCCTTGAAGCGGTTGGGCAGCGGGTGGTACATATCATGGATCAGGCCCAGCGCGGTATAACATTCCGCCACCGTATCAATAATGATGCGGACAGCATAAATATCATAAATTTCCTCAAAGTCCTTGTTCTGCATATACATCTTGCGGTAAATGCCGTAGATGCTCTTGACACGGTGGCGGATGGTTGCTCCGTGGATGCCGTTCTGTTCCAGGTGTTCCTGGATGGTGGCGCAGATATCGTTGAGGAAGTCATCCCCATGCTTGTTCAGCAGGGAGCGGATCATGTTATAGCCCACAGGATCCAGGTATTGCAGGCTGCGGTCCTCCAGCTCCTCCTTGATGTTGGAAATGCCAAGGCGGTGGGCAATGGGGGCATAAACCTCCATGGTTTCCAGGGCTTTATCGCGGCGTTTCTGCTCCGGCCAGGCATCGCCGGTACGCATATTGTGCAGGCGGTCACACAGCTTTATGATCATCACGCGGACATCCTGGCTCATGGCAAGCAGCATTTTGCGCAGGTTTTCCGCTTTGCGGTCCTCGACATTCGAGAACTTGATCTGGGTCAGCTTGGTAACACCATCCACCAGCAGGGCAACCTCGCTGCCAAACTTCTGGCGGATCTCGTCAATGGTCACGGGGGTATCCTCGGCCACATCGTGCATCAGGGCTGCGGCAACGCTTTCGCTATCCATGCCAAGTTCCACCAGCAGCTGTGCCACGCTGATTGGGTGGCAGATATACGGTTCGCCGCTGCGGCGGAACTGGGTGGCATGCGCCGCGCTGGCCAGCTGATAAGCACGGTCAATCATGTCAAAATCATAGGCACGGCCGCTGGCGATCAGATCATGGCGCAGTGCTTCATAAGTAGTGGGCATGGGCACTGGCTGCTTTTGCGCCTGGGCTGCCTGTTCTGCAGCATTCCTTTTGACTTCTTCTGGCATTCTATCATCCCCATTTCAAGTATCGCACAATCATAAAAAAGTCCCATTTCTGCGGCAGTTCCCTCCTGCCGCGGGGGCATTTTTCATTTTGCCTTATCCTTCCCCTTCCGCCAGTCTGCGCAGGACCGGCGCGGAGGAGAGGTCTTTTTTGCCGGTCACTTCCACCGGCTGGTAGCGGCTGCCGCGGCGCTCGATCAAACCAAGCTGTTCCAGCGCCGTCAGGCTGGCCAGGGTCTTGCCGGTGTTTTCCGGCCCTGCGGTTGCAAACAGCGGCTGTAGATCATCCGCAAACACATTGCCGGTGCGCACCATGCGATACACGGCAGCGGTATCGGCACGGGTGGGCAGGCAGGCCAACCGCTCGTCATCTGGCAGGGCCGTTCCGCTCAGGAAAGCATCAAACCGTGCGGCCTGCTCCGCCGGGGCATTGCCCAAACCGGCCGGGCGCATGGCGCAGCAATGGCAGGACACCATCGGCCCGCCGCGCCCCTGGAAGATGCTGACTTCCACCGCGGCATCCACAGCTGTACCCATGCGGTAGGGCAGGTCGTCCGGGGCGGTGCCGAACAGTGAGACAAAGCAGGCTGCCCCGCCCTGGCGCAGGCGTATGCGGCAATGCCGCCCCTCACTGCCCAGGGGCCAGATGCCATCCACCGCGGCGTTTTGCAGCAGGAACACCGGAACCGGGTTGCCGCTGCCAAAGGGAGCCAGGCGGCTGAGTTCCTGTACGGTAGGCACCGTCAATTCCGCAATATCGGCCACGGCATCCAACTTGAGCGGCAGCGGCTTGGGTACCGGGTATTCTTTAGCGGCCCAATCGTTGATGGCTTTGCGGAACGCGCCGATCTTTTCTTCTTCAATGGTCAGGCCCGCCGCAGCGGAATGCCCGCCAAAGCGCAGCAGCAGCGGTGCGCAAGCGCACAAAGCGGCGTGCAGGTTAAAGCTGGTGGGGGCGCGCCCACTGCCGCGGCCCTCGCCGTTTTCAGTCGAAATAACAATGGAGGGGCGGCCGTATTTTTCCATCAGGCGGGTTGCCACAATGCCGATTACACCGGGGTGCCAGCCTTCGCCTGATACCACGATTACACGGTCCAGAACACGGGCAGGGTCTGCGCTCAGTTTTTCCAGTGCAGCGGCAGCGATCTGCTGTTCCGCCTGCTGACGGCTGGTGTTGATCTCCGAAAGGCGCGCCGCAATGCCTGCGGCCTGCTCCTCGTTTTCGCACAGCAGCAGCTTCAGGGCAACAGCGGCGGTATCCATGCGGCCCGCGGCGTTCAGGCGGGGTGCCAGCCCATAGCTGACGGTTTCCGCCGTGACAGGGCGGCCTGCATAGCCTGCGTTTTCCAGCAGGGCCTGCAAACCGGGGCGCAGGGTATCCTGCAAGGTGGCAAGGCCCTCTTTTACAATGGTGCGGTTCTCCCCCACCAGCGGCATTACGTCCGCAATGGTGCCAAGGGCGGCAAGTTCGCCAAAGGGTTCCAGCAGTTCAGCGGGGTCCTCACAGCCTTCCAGCGCAGCGCACAGCTTGAACGCCACACCGGCACCGCACAGATCCTTGAAGGGGCTTGTGTCGTCCTCCCGCTTGGGGTCCACAACGGCAACGGCTTTGGGCAGCTGCTGGGCGGGCAGGTGGTGGTCGGTAATCACCAGCTCAATGCCCAACTCTGCGGCCAGGTCAGCTTCCTCAATGGCGGAAATGCCGTTATCCACTGTCACAATCAGCTTATAGCCTTTATCTGCCAGCTTTTGCAGGGTTTCACGGTTCAAGCCGTAGCCGCCGCCCTCGCGGGTGGGCAGTTTGCAGCGCACCTGCGCGCCAAGGTTGGTCAGGCATTCATACAGGATGGCCGTAGCGGAAACGCCGTCCACATCATAATCGCCAAAGATCACAATGGTTTCACCGTTTTCAATAGCCTGCTGGATGCGGGCAACGGCTTTGTCCATATCTTTCAGCAGGAACGGGTCGCTCAGCGGCGGTTCCTCTTCCAGCAATGCGGCGGCAGCCTGCGGCTGGGCAATACCGCGGCAGGCCAGCACCCTGGCCAGCAGCGGGCCATAACCGGCGGCCAGGAGCGCACTTTCCCCTGCGGTATCGGCGTTTTTCAGCTGCCAGGCACGATAGTTCATAATTGTCTTGCTCCTGTTCCTTTATGGCAACACCGCACAATTCCCGCCTTGCGGCTTAAGCACCGCTCCGGCAGCTGCGGCACGGCATCTGCGTTGCCACTGCGCGTTCTGGGTAGCGCTTTCGCCCAACCCCAGCGCGGTATTCAGCAGCTTGCGGGTAGTGGGCATATAATATTCGCGGTAGCGGCGCACCCGCGGCAGCTGTTCCGGGTGGTTATGCACAAACCCCATGATAGCCGCGCAGGTTTTGCGCATCTGCACCAGCTCTTCATCTGCCTGGTCCCCCAGGCGGCCCTGGCAGGTTTTGAGGTAGTTCAAAAAGTCTGCCCCATCGCGGCGGAACAGCTCTTCATCGGTCAGCGCGGGCTGAGCCGCTTTGGGCTGCACCGGTGCCGCGGCGGGCGCAGGGTGGTACATCGTTTCGTCCAGGTACAGTGTTGTTTCTGCCTCATTCATGCAGGCGTTGGGGTAATGGCCTTTGGCCAAAGCATCCCGCAGGTCTTTGCGCACCTTATCGGCGCGCACCACGCTGCTGCGGGTCAGCTCCGGCAGCTCCACCGTAAAGCCGTGCATGCCGCGCAGGTAGCGGCGCAGACGGCCAAAATAGTTTGCTGCGTGGCAGCCTGCGTACCCCATGACAAAAAATCCCAGCGTGCAGGCGGTAAACGTCGGAGCCAGAATATTGAACACCGGCATTGCGCTCCACAAGCTTGCATCATTGGGTGCCACACCGGCAAGGATGGCCATAACCAGCGCAGCAATGGCAAAGCAACCGCCGAACACCCAGCCCAGCACGCCCATGGTCATCCAGCCGCCGTAATGCCCGGCCAGGCTGTTATCCAGCTTACGGCGGTAGGCAATAAAGCTGTTCTGTTCCGGCCTTTGCGCGGCCCGGTTCAGGGAATCCCCCACACTGTCCAGTGCGCCGGCAATACCGGAAAGCACCGTGGAACTGATGCCCAGCCCAAAGTTGACGGCACCATCCACCAGGTCATTCAGATCCTGCTGGCGGCGGTCACTTTTTTTATCATACGGGTGATTGTTGGGCATAGCGGTTCCTCTTTCTCTTCTCACTCTTTACGTTTCTTCACACGTTTCGTTATTTCAACATCTTGCCAGGCTTTGCAGTTCAGGCTTTATCCGGGGCGTACTGCTGCATCAGGGCAGCGGCGCAGCGCACACCGTCCACGGCGGCGGTCATAATGCCGCCTGCGTAACCGGCACCCTCGCCGCAGGGGTAAAGTCCCGTCAGGCCGGTGCACTGGAAGTTATCCCCGCGCAGCAGGCGCACCGGGCTGGAAGTCCGGGTTTCCAGCCCCGTCAGCACGGCATCCGGTGCCTGGTAAGCCCGCAGCTTGCGGCCAAAGGCGGTAATGCCATCCCGCAGGTCGGCGGCCAGTTCCCCCGACAGCAGGCTGCCAAGGTCGCAGGGGGTCACGCCGCGGGGGTAGGTAGGCTGCACCGCCCCCAGCTCCAGTTTGCCGCGGCCTGCCAGAAAGCTGCCGACCGTTTCTGCCGGGGCAAGGTATCCCCCGCCGCCCGCACGGTAAGCGGCCTGTTCCAACTGGCGCTGAAATGCGACCGCCTTGACCGGGTCGTTATCAAAATCGCGGCCATCCACGCTGACCACCACGGCGGCATTGGCGTTGCGGCCATCGCGGGCATGGTAGCTCATTCCGTTGGTCACCACGCCGCCATCCTCGCTGGCGGCGGCGCACACCTGACCGCCGGGGCACATGCAGAAGGTGTACACGCACCGCTGGCCCACATGCTGGCTAAGCTGATATTCGCCCCGCGGCAGGGCCGGGTTCCCGGCAGCACCGTGGTAAAGGCTCTTTTCAATTTCTGTTTGCAGATGTTCCGCGCGGAATCCCACCGAAAACGGTTTGCATTCCAGCGGCAGGCCCATGGTATGCAGCACGGCAAAGGTATCCCGCGCGCTGTGGCCCACCGCCAGGATCAGCTGGTCGCAGAGGATGCTGCCCGCCGTGGTAGTAATGCCGCACAGCGCGCCGCCGCTGGTCTGCAGGCCGGTCAGCGCCGTGTTAAAGTGTACTTCCCCGCCAAGGTTTTCGATCTCAGTGCGGATGCTGGTAATAACGCCGCGCAGCAGGTCAGTGCCCACATGGGGCTTTTGCCGCCAGGCGATATCCGCCGGGGCGCCGTGCTTCAAAAAGGCGTCCGTCACAAAGCCGCACAAAGGATCCCCCACGCGGGTGGTCAGCTTGCCGTCTGAGAATGTTCCTGCGCCGCCCTCGCCAAACTGGATATTGGCGTTGGGGTCCAGCGCGCCGGTCTGCTCAAACTTTTGCACAGCGGCCACACGGTCCGCCAGGGCCGGACCGCGCTCCAGCACAATGGGGTGGTAACCATTGCGGGCCAGTAGCAGGGCCGCAAACAGCCCCGCCGGGCCAAGGCCGACCACCACAGGGCGGTGTTTCAATGGTGTTTGACCAACCGGGAAGGTAAAATCCGGTTTGCGGGTGAAACAGACACAGGGCGAGGCCCCGGCCAAAGCCGATTCCTCACCCTCGTCATGGAGCGTGATGGCGATGGTATACACCAGCACAGGCGTGCCGTGCCGGGCATCCACCGAAAGTTTTGCCACGCCAGCCTGCGCCGGAGCGTTGCCCCGCAGGCGCAGCGTGCGGTAAGCCTGCCGGACAGCTTCCTGCTCCGGGTCCGGGCAGGAAAGCGGCAGGCGGATATTGCGTACAAGAATCATGGGCTGATGTTTTCCTTTGGTTGGCGGGCATCGGATAGGCCGGAACCCCGGCTGATGGATGCCCGGTTATTGTGAGCTTGCCTGGCACTGCACCGTATAGTTGCCGACTGCAAAAATGTGGCTGGACGATGGCACCTGAATGCTGGCCGCCACGGTTTGCTGGCCAACGGATACCGCCAGATTCTGGCAGTCCACCTGGGCCAGAATGCTGTCTGCCGAAAGTTCTTCCATCTCGCTCTTGGGGCCGTACAGCGTAACCTGATGGATCTGCGCCGTCAGCACTTCCAGGTCAATCGTACTGGGCACATTGACGGTGCGGATGTTGGTTACGGTAAAGGTACGGGAGGTCATATCGGTGGTATCAAACCGGATTGTTACAGCGGATACGCCATCCAGCGAAACCACACCGGCAGGCAGTTCAATGTTTTTCTGGTAGTCGCGGTCAAACGCAAACTCACGGCCAAGATCAAAAGCCGCAACGCTCAGTTCGGTCAGGGCGCCGACCGTCTTGGCCGGGCCCGCCACATTCAGGGTAGGAATGCTGAGCGAATACTTCAGATAGGAAGTATCAAACCCGGACGGCGCGTTGATAAACACGATGGAAAGCGGCAGTTCCCGCACCTGATAGACTGTCAGGTTGATATCCGCCGTGTTGCTGTCCAGCGTGGTGTATTCCGGCGTTACAATATCGCCGTTTTCATCCCGCAGTTCCAGCGATGCTGTTGCCGACACGGAATCCGAAAGCGAGCCTTCGTGCGAAACAGGGGCCACCACCTCGCTGATTTTATCCAGCTCACTGGTCGGGCCGGTCAGAGTCACTTCGTTGGGGGTGGTGGTAATGCGGTTCAGGGTAAAGCCGTCGGCAATGGTAATACCACTGGTATCGGTGGTAACGGGCAGTGTTTTTTCGCCGACGGTATCAAACACAACATCCACCGTCTGCGGGCTGAGCACCGTCAGTTTGATGCCCACGTTGGTATAATCGGTGTTGGTGATGCGGGCCTCCAGCCGCAGGGTGGTTTTGCCCGCCCCCTGCACGCCGTTATAGACCGGGTAAACCATAATATCGGAGCTGGACAGCTTGCCGATCAAAGTACCGTTGCCGTCCGCCTGCACCTGCACGTTATCCACTGCCTGCTGGTCCACAATATCCAGCTCTTTGGAGGTATAAATGGTAGATTGGTAGCCATAATTCACGCTGACATCTTTGATGACAAAGGAACCCTGCGGGTCCAGAAAGGTAGAAACCACCATCCAGACCAGCACTGCGGCCAGCACGGAAACAATTCCCAGGAAAAAGCGGTTATCCCAAATGGAACCATTCGCTTTGCGCACCGGTTCAGCGGGCTGCGTTTGTTTTTGCATGCTTGCCAGCACCTCCTTTGTTCAGCAGCCGGTTCAACAGCGGCTGCTTTTGCGCTTCGGCTGTTTCCGGCGGAATAATTTCCTCCTGCAGCAGATTGAACAGGTTCTGGCGGTCCAGGCGGCGGATCAGAACACCATTTTTGGCCAGGGAGATAATACCGGTTTCCTCACTGACCACCACCACGATGGCATCAGAATTTTCGCTCATGCCAAGACCCGCGCGGTGGCGGGTACCCATATCTTTGCCCATTTCCAGGTTGTTGGAAAGCGGCAGCACACACCCAGCGGCCACAATGCGGCCATCCCGGATCACAACAGCGCCGTCATGTAAAGGGGTACCCTCATAAAAGATGGTACCCAGCATTTCGGGGATCACATCCGCCGAAAGCGGTGTGCCGGTGCGGATGATCTCATCCAGGTTGTTCATGCGTTCCAGCACCATCAATGCGCCGGTGCGCGTATCGGAAAGCTGCTCGGCTGCATCGCAGATGGCCACCACGGCGCTCTGCCATGCGCCGCGCAGGGTGGGGTCCTGCCGGTGGGTGGTAAACAGCAGTTTGGTCCAGTTGGTGCTTTGGCCCATGTGTTCCAGCGTGCGGCGCAGTTCCGGTTGGAACAGTACAATAGCTGCAATAAAGCCGATTTGCATCACATTGGTCAGCACCCAGCGCACCGTGCGCAGCTGCATCACATCCGCCAGCGCATAAAACACCAGCAGCAGCAGCAAACCGCGCACCAGCTGCCCGGCACGGGATTTGCGCGCAAACAAAAAGATCTGATACATGGCCAAACTGACCACCGCAATATCGATCACATCACGCAGGCCAAACGTGCGCAGGTTGCTCAAAATGTCCTGGATCACATCAAAAAAGCCAAACATCGCGCAGGCAGCCCCCTTTCCTATCCATTGTTCTGCCGCAGTATCCGGCTGCAGCCCCGACTGTTACCTTTTAGGGTGTATCTGAAAAGTCAAAAATTCAGTCTATTTCTACAAACGCATCCAGATTTTGCGTTAAAAAGCCTTAAATCCTGCTTGTGTTTGCGAAATATCCGCCATTTTCTTTGTTTTCAGATACACTTTAGTATAACACAGTTTGCCCGCCATGCAAATGCGGCAGGGCAAAAAACTGTGCCCATTGTAGAGAAGTACCCGATATGAACGCATTGGCCATGCTGCGGCGAAGTGCAAATGATATAAGCCCCCGCCAGCAAAAAGAGTTATTGCCTTAAGGCAATAACGCATAATTCTAAGTGCCGATACGGCGAGCGAGGTGCGGCAGATGCCAAGCCAAAAGCGCAGATAATACTGGATGCTGCTTTTCTCAATCAGTGCCACGGCGTGGGCGGCAATGCCAAGCCCCTCGCCGGTAAAGCCAAGGTGTTCTTCCGTGGTAGCTTTCACGCTCACATCGTCCAGAGCAAGGCCCAAAGCATTGGCAATGTTCTGCCGCATGGCCGGGATATGCGGTGCCAGCTTGGGTGCCTGACACAAAACAGTGGCGTCAATGTTGCCAACAGTATAACCGGTTTCATCCAGCAGACGGCCAACCTCCCGCAGCAGCATCAGGGAATCTGCTCCCTCGTACCGCGGGTCGGTATCCGGAAAATGCTTGCCGATATCCCCCAGCGCCGCCGCGCCAAGCAGTGCATCCGAAACTGCGTGCAGCAGCACATCTGCATCGGAATGGCCCAGCAGGCCTTTTTCATATGGGATCGTCACGCCGCCCATAATCAGCTTGCGGCCCTCCACCAAGCGGTGAACATCATAACCATGACCAATGCGCATTGTATTTTCTCCCTTATTCTGTGCCGCGGCGGGCAGGTCCTCTTTCGTGGTAATTTTCAGGTTGGCGTAATCGCCCTGCGTCAGGTGCACCGGCAGGCCCGCCAGTTCAAACAGGCTGCAGTCATCGGTCACCAGGTGGACTTTTTCCCCCTGCACAGCTTCCAAAGCCTTCCAGTACAGGTTCCGGCAGAAGCACTGGGGCGTTTGCACCGCAAACAGAGCGGTGCGGTCCGGTGTCTGCACCACAGCGCCGTCATTAGCGATCTTGATGGTATCCTTGACCGCAACCGCCGGGGCAGCGGCCCCCATGGCCTCGGCTTCCGCTAAAGCATCGGTAATAACCTGCTCGCTCACAAAGGGGCGGGCGGCATCATGGATCGCCACCAGCTGCCCTTTTGCCGCGCGCAGACCGCTGCACACACTGTCGGCGCGGGTCGCGCCGCCGCCGACCACGGTGCACGGCTTGGGGCAGGCCGCTGCAATCGCCTGGCAGGCAGGCAGGTTACCGCCTGCCACAAGGATCAGCTCGTCCACCTGCGGGTGGGCGGCAAAAGCCGCCACACTAGTTTCCAGCACGGTTTTGCCGCCGGGCAGGCGGTAACTGAGTTTATCGAATCCCATTCGGCGGGAAGCCCCCGCCGCCACAATGATAGCGCTGACTTTTACCTGGGCATTTTCTTCCACAAAATGACTCCCCTTGCAGATGTATTTCCACGTTTTGCCCACAAAGCATGGTACTGTTTATCGGCACTATGCTCTGCAGCAATTCTTCTGAGGCAACACCGCACAATTCCCGCCTAGCGGCTCAAGCACCGCTTCGGCGGCTGCGGCACGGCATCTGCGTTGCCAAAATGCTCGATAATGTCGGGTTGCGGTACCCGCATCG